>Ga0183095_10301_pt1 | contig 211008 bp, 194 predicted proteins | sample BioMet4_FD_130346 | JGI IMG/M metagenome (GOLD analysis project Ga0183095, IMG submission 130346) | Microbial communities from bioreactor (seeded with sewage sludge) at LBNL, California, USA - Biofuel metagenome 4 (v2) (version 3) | ecosystem: Engineered > Bioreactor > Anaerobic > Unclassified ...
TCATGACTACTAGCCCACTCATCCGTCATACTAGTAAAACGGCCACACAAATGTGTGACCGCTCTTAATAAACTGCTTTGAATATTTAACCCGTCTGCTTGACAGAGGGCATATCATGTGCAACAGCCCCTTAAGATATACTAAAATCAAATAGTATTATTGCGGGTCTTCATTCTGTACTGCATACTCTGTCTCTTAAGACCAAGCTGTACTGCGGTTTTTGTGATGTTGCCTCTGTTTCGGTCAGGACCACGTGGCCTCGCAGATAAGCAGTGGCCTGGTTACCCTTTCCATCGTTATTATCAATAGAAAACTGTAATCGCGGGAAATCTCATTTTGTTAAAATATTCGGTACAAAAATCTGTAACAAAACCTCCGGAAATGATATTAATATATAAAACCAATGCTGAAAGCAACATGGGCCGGCGTTTTCATGGTAAAATTCAGGTAGAGAGGATGCTGCCCCTGGTAGTGATGGAGAGATAAAAATGAAAGATGATTATCCATGCGAAATAATAAGAGATCTGCTTCCTGCCTATATCGACGGGCTTACCAGCGCGGATACTGACGAAGCGGTAGAGGAGCATCTGCAGTCATGTGCTGAATGCAAAAAAATATATGACAGTATGAACGCGGAGCTCGTCATTGTTGAGGAGGGGCCCCGGGACGTAATAGATTATATGAAAAAAATCAGGAAAAAACGTCGTAGGGCTGTAATCGTTTCCCTGGCTGCAATCTTGGGCATATGCCTGATCGCGATCCTTTGTATACGCTATGATAATCAGTTTTGGAAGGGAGATACTTACTATGTGGCAGCGGGGGAAATGGTGACCTGGAACAGCGACAACACCTTTGATTATAAAGGAGATGAATATATTCAGACTGTTCTTTGGGCTGAGGATGATATTTTTGATTTCAATCAGGCTTTTAAATATGACAAAAAGGATCCGGCATTTAATATTAAGCACGACAGGGGATTTAAAAGCTGGCTCTTCAATGATGAGGGCCGAAGTGTCATGTACAAGGTTGATACAGCCTCGAAAGGACGAATCTACTATAATGATATGGGGGATATGCTTTTCGTAAAGAAGAAAGACGTCAGAAAGGTGCAAAAATATTATAGGGATCCTTACAATTACAGCTATGGCATTGCTGATGATTATGTAACGAAAGGAAGACGCGTACAAATCAAATTTGGCGCTGAAGAAATAGCAGAAATCGCGGGCTACAGAGAAAAGATGGCTAAAATCAACCTGAGAGATAATCTGAAAAAGCTGGTGCTGTACAGAGAGAGCAGGGATGGCAGTACTTTTTCCGCAACATCAGTGACCCGCTGGAAGGGGCACTGGTACTGGGATTCGCAGATTACAGGCAAAGAAAGCAATTCCGATGATTATCAGTATGAGCTTTGTTACAGACTGCCTGATACGATAAACAAGAAGATCGAGAAGGCTTATGATTCACTGTACAGATAAAGGAAGGGGGTGCGATATGCTTTCTATTGAACAGATATACAGCGAGAATTCCATGATAGTGTATCGCTACCTGTTGAAGATCACGGGGAATGCTGATATGGCCGAGGAATTGACTCAGGAGACCTTTTATCAGGCCCTGCGCTGTATAGACAAATTTGACGAATCCTGTAAAATAACGACATGGCTTTGTGCCATAGCAAAGAATCAGCTGTCTTTGTACCTGCGGAAGCATCTAAATACAGACGTTGCCGAAGAGAATGATCAGGAGACAGGTGCCGCCGACAGTGCAGAGGCTGCGTTCTTCTCAGAAGAATCCAGAATTGAGCTCATGAAGACCATGCATCATCTCCCTGAGATACTCAAGGAGGTAATATACATGAGAGTATTTGGGGAGATGTCTTTCCGCGAGATCGGAGAGGTGATGGACCATTCAGAAAACTGGGCCAGGGTGACTTTTTACAGAGCCAAGGTAAAACTCAGAGAGGAGATGAACGATGATGAGCACAAAGATGAGCTGTGATATGATCAGGGATCTTCTCCCGTCGTATCTCGATGAACTCACCTCTGATGAGTCCAATCAGGCGATAAACGAGCATCTCCGGAGCTGTGAAAACTGCCGCAATGAGCTTGAAAGGCTGAAGAGGGTAAGGAAAAAAGAAGGTGAAGAACGCCGGAAAGCGGAGATCGCCTACATGAAACTTCTTCGCAGGCGGCAGAGGAGGCCTGCCATACTGATTGTAGCGCTGGCTTTGTTCATGGCCGGACTGGTGTATGTCTTTGTTCCCCTGAGTATCGGCGAGGACAGCATCACAGCTCAGCAGAAAGCCAGCCTGATGGAACAGTACGTGACGGCTGAAGAGTGCGAGTACCGCGATTTCCTGCCGGACAAGTGGGTGGCATCGTGTCTGATCTACGGTGTTGAACGGAAAGGCGACAAAGGAAGCATCTATGCTGATGTGCTGGATGAGGAATTTGTGAAGTTTAAAGGAAAAGCATATAACATGAGCGGCAGCAGCGGGCCCGTCAAGATCAATGTGCGCTTTAACGGTGATAAGATACGCTTTGTGAGTGTCAAATATCCTGAGGATGGCACATACTTGATATCATCCTTAAAGAAAATGTATCCCTTCAGATTTTATGTAAGGATGAAATCCTTCAATGCCTGCGGTACAGTGGTCTATGACAGACTTGAGGCTTTGCAGAACAATAAAATCAAGAAGCTGTGGGGAGTATCTATTGAAGAGAAGAATCTTCTGGAGGTCAAGCCAAACGGCAGCTACACGATAACACGCTTTTATGGTGACGGTACCGAGATGAAAGTCATTGAGAAAGGAAAGCTGTAATTATATGAAAAACGTTAAATAATTATTGATAAATGTAAAATGAGTTCGCATGATATAGGCAAAGGGCAAGAAACTTTGAAAGGAGAAATCTGCGGCACGCCAAATGGGCTGTTGCAGTGCAGCGAGTCCCGGACAGCGGAGCTTTTAAGGAAAATATTGAATTATAAATTATCGGAGCAAAGCAATTGCCTATGGTTACTTCAACGCTTCCACATACCCGTCGTACTCTGCTTCCACGGCGGCGTCCGGTTTGGATGCCAGGCTGACGATGACGTTCACTGCCAGCGCGATGAGGAAGGCCGGGAGCAGCTCGTAGATGTCCCAGCCTCCGCCGAGAGGCCTGATGGCATATTTCCAGATGAAGATCATGACGGCGCCTACGGCCATGCCGGAGATGGCGCCGTTTTTATTGGAGCGTTTCCAGAAGAGGGCCAGGAGCATGACCGGACCGAAGGTGGCTCCGAAGCCTGCCCAGGCAAAGGAGACGATCTGGAACACGGAACTGTTCGGATTCGAGGCGACGACTATGCTGATGGCGGCGATGGTGAGGACCGTGATCTTTGCCAGGCGCATGGCTGTCTTTTCACTGATATTAATATGGAGAAACTCGCGGATGATATTTTGTGAAAAACTGGATGAGGCTGCCAGAAGCTGAGAGTCGGAGGTGGACATGGTGGCAGCCAGGATGCCGGCCAGTACCACGCCGGCGATGATGGCGGCGGCAAAACCGTGGGTGCTCAGCAGGCCTGCGATTCTGACGATGATGGTTTCCGACTGAGAACCGGTCAGAGCGGACAGGTTGCCGGCTTTGCTGATGCTGTAGCCGACGATGCCGATGAGAATGGCGACGCCCAGGGAAATGACTACCCAGATGGTAGCGACTCTTCTGGACAAAGTCAGTTTCCTGCGGTCTTCGATGGCCATGAAGCGGAGAAGTATGTGGGGCATGCCGAAATAACCTAGGCCCCAGGCCATGGTCGATATTATGGTAATGACACCGTATTTGGATGAAGAACCGCTGATCGGATCGTAAGTGTGGCTGAAGCTGATATAGCCTGGCAGGGCTTTGGAGTTGGCAACTACCATATCCCAGCCGCCAGCCATGTAGATGCCGTAGGTGAGTATGATGACCAGCGCTATTGTCATGACTATGCTCTGGATAAGGTCGGTGGTGCTGGCGGCCATGAAGCCTCCCAGCGATGTATAACCGATGATGACGGCGGCGCTGATGATCATGGCCCAGAAATAACTGATGCCGAAGATGCTGGAAAACAGCTTGCCGCAGGCTGCAAAGCCTGATGCGGTGTATGGAACAAAGAAAACTATGATGATGAGCGCGGCGATACCGCTGAGGATATTGCGATCATCGTGATAGCGCTTGGAAAAAAATTCCGGTATGGTTATGGCGTCGATGTGATTGGAATAGGTTCTTATCCTCTTTGCCACTATGAGCCAGTTGATGTAGGTGCCGATGGCCAGACCTATGGCTGTCCAGGCGGCATCGGCTATGCCGCTCAGATAGGCGACGCCGGGCAGTCCCATCAGCAGCCAGCTGCTCATGTCCGAGGCTTCTGCGCTCATGGCCGTTACGAAGGGGCCCAGTTTGCGGCCGCCCAGGTAATAGTCGCCTACGTTCTCATTCTTTTTTGCGAAGTAGATGCCTATGCCCAGCATAGCCGCCATGTAGATCGCTATTGAAATCAATATTCCTGTTTCAGATGAAGTCATTTTCCATTCCTCTTTCTTTGTTTATGTAAAACACAGGCATAATTATACCATGAATAATAGTAGACTTAAATAGAGAATAAGGTTTAGACTAAAATTAAAAACCGCTGATACATATCATCAAATAATGATTGAAAATCAGCGATTTACTTAACAGACTGAAGTTTAGACTAAAATTTAGTATAGAATAAAACTTTTATTTTAAAGTATAATTTTCGAGGAATTCTCTTAGTATAACTGATGAATATTGTGCAAGGGAGTAACTGCCGCTGCACAGGCACCAGTCATACATCAGCCCTCTTTCCATGACGGCATAAGCCTTGGTTATTTCGTTGACAGATACATCTGTGCGAAGCTCGCCCCTGGCCCGACCGTCGTTGAGGATGGCGCGAACCATCTTGTAATATGTCCGGTCCTGGTCGAGCAGATGGCCGTCGCCCTTATGTATCAGCTGTGTAGCGAACAGACGTGACAGCAGATCCACGGAGACGGAATCCTCGATCATTATGAAGAGTTCCCTGTTAAGGAACATGAGCTTATCGATGGCGCTGTCTCCGGCATTGAGCTGGTCCTTGAGTTCATCGTATTTGGCGTCGAACAAATATGACAATGATGAAAGCAGCGCATCTTTACCGTTGAAATAATGGTAAAACGATCCTTTGGATGTGCCGGATGCTTCTACTATTTCATCCACAGTGGTATCGTCATAGCCCTGGTCGTAGAACAGCTCCCAGGCTGCCGATATTATTCTGCCTTTTGTATTGCGTTTGTTCTTATTTGCCATTTTGTTCGCCTCTCAAAAATCGATAAAACCAGTATAGCATAGTGGGACTGCGGTTGCAAACGCCGGCATCTATATGCTGACCTGCATTTCCTTTACATCATCCGCTACGGTGAAGTCTGCGTCAGTATACTGTCGGATTTCTTCGATGGTGAATTCCGGATTGTATTCCTTCAGGATCAGGCCGTTGTCGCCAACATCGATCACGCACATTTCTGTGATGATGCGATCGACACAGTGTACTGCTGTCACCGGAAAAGTGCACTCCTTAAGTATTTTGGGTCTGCCTTTGTTGGTGTGCTCCATGGCGATTATCACGCGTTTGGCGCCTACTACCAGATCCATGGCTCCGCCCATGCCTGAGATCTTCTGACCGGGGATTATCCAGTTGGCAAGGCTGCCGCTCTGATCGACCTGTAGAGTGCCAAGCACGGTGCAGTCCACGTGTCCGCCGCGGATAAGACCGAAGGAGGTCGAAGAGTCAAGAAAGGCTCCGCCGCATGCAACACTGGACGGCTTGCCGCCGGCATCTGTGACGTGGAACGGATCGGCATCCTCGGCCAGCGGTTCTGAACCTGTACCGATTATACCGTTTTCTGACTGCAGTACGATGTCGATATCTTCAGGAAGATAGTTAGGCACCATTGTCGGAATGCCGATGCCCAGGTTGATCACCTGACCATCTTTGAGTTCCTGGGCGACTCTTGCAGCGATAAAAGCTTTGATTTTTGCTTTTTCCATGGTTATTTTCCCCCTTTCTCCACTACGTAATCCACAAGGATGCCCGGCGTCATGATATTTTCCGGTTCGAGATCGCCAAGCTCTACTATATGGTCGGCCTCTGCTATGACGGTATCAGCTGCCATGGCCATGACCTGATTGAAATTACGGGTCGTACCCTGGTACCAGACATTACCCATGGTATCGATCCTGGTGCCGTTGATCAGCGCCACATCGGCATGCAGTGCCTTCTGTATCAGGTATTGCCTGCCCTCGATGGTGATTTTGTCGATCACGTATTCGTAGTCCTCTACCATGGTGCCGACGCCTGTAGGCGTGATTATGCCGCCAAGACCGATGCCGCCTGATCTTATCATTTCGACCAGCGATCCCTGCGGAACAAGGACCAGAAGCAGTTCCCCCTCGCTTACCTGCTCGGATACCTCGGCATTGAGGCCTACGTGGCTTGTGATAAGCTTCGTTACCTGCCGTTTATGGATAAGGCTGGCAAGACCGTAATACTGACTGCCGTCTGGTCCGGTAGGGATTGAAGCATCGTTGGAAATTATGGTCAGATCTTTGACATCGGATTCGGACAGGCACTGCAAAATGCTCTGGGCAGTGCCGCAGCCGAGAAATCCGCCGACCATGACAGTCATACCGCTTTCGATCCTGGAAGCGGCTTCTTGCGATGTTATGATTTTTTTCATCTCTGATCTCCGTTAATATTCAGCCGCCGTCTCCGGCAGCCTTTCCTATTTGCGTTTTTCTTTTGCCATAAAATATTCCTGTTTAGCGCCGCATACGGGGCATTTCCATCCTTCCGGAAGATCGTTGAACGGTGTTCCCGGCGCTATACCGCGGTCAGGCTCGCCTTCGGAAGAGTCGTAAACAAAGCCGCATATGCTGCAGACATAACGCTGCGGAACAGACTGCTCTCCTTCAGGCGGTGTGAGTTTGGTCTCATTGTTTTCGTATGCCATATTATTTCTCCTTTTCTTTTTGACAATCCGGGCATAATCCGACAAGCATAAGCCAGTGATATTCTGTCTTAAATCCAGCCATGGACGCAGGTGTCCTGTCAAGCGCTTCATCATATGGGATCGAAGCATCAAATACTCTGTCACATTTCCTGCAGAGAAAATGATAATGACCGTTTGTGTTGCAGTCATAATGATCCGGTCCCGCCGGCGTCGTCAGCCTCTGGATCATTCCCTGTTCCGATAAAAGGTTCAGGTTTCTGTAAACGGTACCGCGGCTGATCTTTGGAGCCTTGCGTCTTATTTTAGTGTAAATTTCATCAGCGGTCGGATGGGTGAAGTTTTCCTTCATCATATCCAGAACCAGCTGACGCTGCTGAGTGTTTCTTGTCTGTAGCATCAAGCCCTCCTTATGCTGAACAAAATCGTTCTGCATCTTTCTGTTAATGTGGGTTCAGTATATATCAGAATTTTCTGCTTGTCAATATTAAGACTCGTTACTAATAAGGGAAAATGTTAAAGCCAGCGCGGTGAGCGCTGGCATGTAACAAGAGTTTGAGTTGGGTTGTTATATGAATTGTTGTGGGTTAGTTTTCTTTATTGTTAAAAATAGATGATGAACTCTGTGATCAGCACGGTAATGCAGCATACAGCCGCGACCGCGAACAACCGGCAGCCCTTCCAGGCCGCTGCCATACCGGCTGCCAGAGCCAGAGCTCCCGCAACAGGTTCCCTGGTGGCCTGGAGTATGGCCGGAAAGGTCATGACCGCCAGGGTCACATAGGGTACATAATATAAGAAAGACTGGAAGAACCGGTTCTCAAGTTTACCGCTGACAAGGGCCAGAGGTACGAAGCGTATGGCAAATGAAACGGCAGCCATTATTAAAATATATATGTAGACATTTCCCGGCATTTTATTTCTCCTCTTTGTTCTTTACTGGAAACAGCACCGCGGCTGCAGATGATATGACGATGGTCAGTATTATCGTGCGCGTACCTGCTGAAACTGCGGAAATATATGGAGCAACGGCCGCGGTTCCGCTGAGCAGAAAGCTGGCTGCGACAACGCAGGCAATGGCTTTGTTCTTTCTGGAAGGCGGAACTATAACCGCGATGAACATCCCGAACAGTGCGACGCCCAGGGCGCTCACCAGGCTTGTTGGCAGGATGTTTCCGGCTACACATCCGAGTGATGTACCCACGGCCCAGAAGGGCATAGCCATAAGCATGGCTCCGTATGAGTAGATCGGCTTCAGATATCCCGGACGTGCGATGGCGATGGCGAACAGCTCGTCGGTGATCCCGAAAGCCATGAGCATACGGTGGAAAATCGAGGTCCCGGGTTCCAGCCTCTGACTCATGGCCAGGCTCATAAGCATGTAGCGTGAATTTATTATAAATGTAATGATTGCGATCTCAATATAGGTGCCGCCGGCTGCAATGACGGAGAAACCTGCATATTGACCAGCGGACGCGTTGCACAGCAGACTGGCGATAAAGCCCTGACCTGCAGACATACCGGATCCGGAGGCGGCTATACCGAGGGAAAAGCTGACGGCCAAATATCCAAGGCCGATTGGCAGTCCGTCTCTCATGCCTTTGGCAAAAATTGCGCTGCTGGCAATAGGTCTGATTTCATTTCTGTTGATGCATTGTTCCATTGGTTTTCCTCATAAGTTTATTTAATGTGTATTGATAACGATCATTCCTGAATATCATGGAATAATCGCGAAACTTGCAGTCTTTGGTTTTCTTTCCCACATATTATACAGCAGGCATTTACAAAAGAAAAATTAATAGTTATAATATTGACATTAGTAAAACCGATTGGAAGTGTATAAGTATGAGTTTAAATATTATTTCAAGATACAGCATATTCTGCAGGGTCATTGAAATGGGCAGCTTCACCAAGGCGGCAGATTCGCTTGGATTCACGCAGAGTTCGGTGAGCCAGTCTGTTAAGACCCTGGAGGAAGAACTGGGGACAACACTGGTAAACAGAAAGGCAGGCGCGATCGCGTTAACAAAGGACGGCCGGCAGTATTACCCGTTCATTTTGTCCATATACAATGCGGAACGGCTCCTTGAACAAAAAAATAAAGAGATGTCGGGACTTGATGATGCCGTGATTTCCATCGGCACCTTTACCGGCATCAGCAGAACCATCCTGCCTGCCATGATGAGAGATTTTCAGCGGGAATACCCGGCTGTCACCTTTGAGCTGTCACAGAATAACTACGACGGTATACGTGAACAGATCAAAGAAGGAACGGTGGATTTCGGGTTCACCAACAGCGATTATACTACAGATATCGATACGGTCAGTCTCTATAAGGAAAGACTTATGGCAGTACTGCCGCCGGATCATCCCCTGGCGGAAAAAGATATTCTGGAATTATCAGAGCTGGCGGAGAAACCGCTGATTCAGCTGGGTGAGGGGGAACACAGCGTGACGCTTGATGTATTTGCAAAGCATGATCTCATACCCGATATCAGGTATAACGTCATGGATGATTATACCATACTGGCCATGGTGCGAGAGGGTCTGGGGATATCGATGCTGTATGAGCGGACTCTTAGAGGATACTCGCACGATCTGCCTGTCCGTCCGATCAGAGAGGATCCTTCGCGGACCATTGCCCTGGCCTGGAACAACTGGAACACCATGCCGCAGGCTGCCCGGCTGTTCGCGCAGTTCATTATGAATCACAGCTCCGAATATCAGGTGGGACTATGAAGAAGATAATTTTTGCCGTGCTGATCGTATGTGCGGTAGCATGCGTTGCAGCATGTGAGAAAAGAGGTGGAACTTTGGATAAGGTAAGTGAAAATACTTATAAAGCAGAAAAAGGCAAGGCGGTCGTATATTTTGCCGGAGGGTGCTTCTGGGGGACAGAGAAACTGTTTTCACAGATACCCGGCGTGACAGATGCAGTCAGTGGTTACGCTAATGGGGATGAAAATGTTGTGCCGAGGTATGAGATCGCGGGCAAAACACACTTCAAAGAGACAGTCAGGGTCGAATACGATCCTAATAAGATATCGCTGGAGGCATTATTGTTTGCTTATTTTTCGGTGACAGATCCTACAGTTAAGAATCGACAGGGTAATGACATCGGAAGTCAATATCAGACAGGTATTTACTATACCGATGAGGATTCGGGCCGGATCATCAGAAAAGCGGCGCGGAAGGAAGCGAAAAAACACGACAGATTCTATGTGGAAATACTGCCTCTGAAGAATTTCTTTGACGCTGAGGAGTATCATCAGGATTACCTGGAGAAAAATCCGGGAGGGTATTGTCACATTAACTCTGCGGAGATGGATCAGGTGCTGAAGGAGATAGAAAAAGGGCAATTACAAAATTGATATTTATTTCAATTCCTGATTGATATGGTTAAGATTATAACGATTTTTACTACTGCGCCAAATGCATTGACTTTTTTGAAAATTATGTTAGAATGAAAATGTGTTAATGTTGTGTGTAGATTTCATTTATTTTGATTGTGAGTAATCGAGTTTGCTGCACGCATATTGCGTGCAGTTTTTTTTATGAGATCTGCGAGCTTTATTTGTAGAGGGGAGGGTCATCTAAAAAAGACGACGAAGAGAAAAGGGCAAACTGCATGAAAGTGCAGGACGCAAAGCCAAGGGGCTAAAGCCGTGAAACGGCCAGGTCAGCCGGCTGCCTCGAGATTAATTGTTTAATTAATTTTAGAGGTGAAAAAAATGAGAAAGAAAATAGTTACAATTTTGTTAGCCATCAGCGTGGTGGCGATGTACAGCTTCGGCAGCATTGCTACAGTATTCGCTGAAGGCACAGATCAGTCAGCTCCATCAATTACATTGGATAAGACTGAAATGTCACTTACAGCAGGAGGCGATGCGGAGAAGATCACTGCAACAGCCGATCCTAAGGACGCGGAGATAACGTGGAGCTCAAGCGCTGAGACAGTTGCAGCAGTGGATAACGGAACGGTTACACCAGTTGCGGCAGGAACAGCTACCATAACTGCGAAAGAGACAGTAAACGGTACTGATTACACTGCGACAGCAACGGTAACGGTAGCGGAAGCACAGACTGCAGCGCCGGCAGCTACAGCAGCTCCGGTAAGCAATGCACCGGCAAAGGCGCCTGCCAAGGCACCTGTCGAGCTGAAAGATGTGGCTGTCATCAACGATGATGTCAGCGTGACCTACGATACGATCGTCAAAGCTGTCGATAAAGCGAAAGACGGCGACAAGATCAAGGTTTACGGAACAGTGCTCTGGGGCGGAGAGTCACAGGAGTCAACAAAGTCTGTCACTATTACGAGCGGCAGCAAAGAAGAGCAGGGCCATGTCGTACTGAACGGAGCCAACAAATACAGCTTCCCGACGAACCATGGCAATGATGATACACCTAATGTGACCAACTTCAACTGTGCAACAACGCTGGACAATGTCTACGTTGAGCAGAGTGCAGGAATCAATTTCCTGTTTGCCAATGGTCATAAGCTGGTCATCAACAGCAACGTTACCATGAAATCCAACGGCAGCGTCTGCTCGGGAGAGACCAGCGGAAGCAATATGATCGCGGTGGGCGGCTCATATCAGAAGGCAGTCGCTTCGGTAGATATGACGCTGAACGCCGGCTCGTATGAATACGTCATCGGCGGCGGCCTGGGCAAAGATGTTACCGGCAGTGTCAAACTGACTATCGGGGCATATGCGGAAGAAATTCTGGGCGGCGGATACCGCGCTGATATTGGCGGCGGTACTGACGTTACAGTTAACGGAAACGTAGGCGTTCTTGGCGGTGTTTATGGCGGATGCTATGAAGGCACTGTCAGCGGCAGCACAGCTGTTGCAGTCAACGGAAAAATCGGACATTCGGGATACAGCATAGTAGCCGGCGGAAGCTGCTATAAAGGAGCAGTGGGCGGAAATACCAGCGTGACCATCGGAGCGAATGGTAATGTCGGATCTGGCGTTTACGGCGGAAACAGCGGCACTGTTAATGATCCTAATCCACTGGGAGCGGGAAACAATCAGCGCTATTCACAGAAAGCAAACGAGCAGACTTTGTACCCGGCAGATAGAACCATCAGCAAGAGTTTTGTCGGCGGTGATACCAAAGTCACCGTTGAAGCCGGCGGAGTATGCAACGAGGCAGTTTACGGAGGCGGATCAGATACACCGGTCAATGGAAACACACACGTAACCATCAACGGCACAGTATACGGCGAAGGCAATGCTGAAGGCGTTTACGGAGGCGGAGCTTATGTAGGTGCAGACATCCTTGGTAATACCAACGTTGAGATCGGTAAAACAGCAAGTATTCCGAGGACACTTTTTACAGGAGGCACTTATCCTCAGATGTTGGGAGGAAATGTTTTCGGTGGAGGTAGATTTGGAAGTGTTGAAGGAAATGTCAATATAACCTTAAACGGCAGAGTAGGAAGCAACGAACTTGGCGGCTCAGTCTTTGGCGGCGGATTTAGGATGGGTGGAAAGCCTTATACACAAGGTGATGTCAAAGGAAAAATCAAGATAATCGTTAATGCTGCTCCATATGCTTATACTGCTGCAGCTGATAACAACGGCTGGCAGAATTTTGGTAAATACAAAGAGTATTGTAATATCAGCGGCGTATATGGCGCAGGTGTTAATAATATTACTGATGGAAGTACCGAAATAGATGTCAATACTGACATGGAAAACACTCCATTATTTGGAGACAGCCTGGGTGGTATGATAAACGGAGACTCGACCATTAATATTAATGCCGGCGGTAAAGTTAATAAAGTTTACGGTTGGTATAGTGAAGGTGATAAAGATACAGGTAATCATGAAGTTCTGGGAGGCCATGGCACTATCAATTTCAAAGGCAACAAGAGCAATGCAGTGCAGGTGATCAATGCGGATCTGGTAAAGGTTACAGATGGTTCCGACGTAACTATCGACAATAATAAGGCTGACAATGATCAGCTGGTAAATGTCAGGGATCTGACCATCGACAAGAGCGGTAAGCTCACGCTGAAAGCCAGCGCCAGGATCTCCGGAGATTACAATGGAGACGGAACCGGAACACTGGCAGTACCTGCTATCGCAGTAGGCGCAAACAGTGACAAAGGTCGCCTCGCAGTTGGCGGAACGGTTACAGGAAACACTAATATCAGCATCACAGATGCCGATTCGGTAGTACCTGCTGAAAATCAGGTATATGTGACTTCCAAAAAGAGCACTGCAGACAGTGCAGCCAACTACAAGTGGGTCGATCAGCGTAACAAGGTGGCAATGGGTTACAAAGCTGTCAGCAATCAGGATGAAAACACTTCAGCCTGGTATCTGGTCAAGTATGAAGAGCCGGTGGTACCACCTGTAACACCTACGACACCTACTAACACCGGAACGACAGTGGAAACTGTAACAGACAATAACACTGCCAATACCGGAGGTGCAACTGATAAAGCAGAAAACAACAACACTAACAAAGCAAGCGGCACTACTACAGTTAAACCTGTAAACAATAATGCCAGTGCCCCTAAGACTGGCGACCCGAGCGACATGATGACATGGATGCTTCTGGGAGCAGCAGGTATTGCCCTTGCAGGAATCGCAGTTAAAATGCGCAAAAGAGAAGAAGACTAATATACACGTTACACAAAAATGATGAGAGCCCTTATGGGCTCTTTTCATTTGCACAAAAATTTGAAGAAAAAATAAAATTCATAAAACCTTTTCCCGTGAACTGCATCTTTAACTATAGGAGTATTATTATTCGGTCAGGCTTTTCAAAAAAATATTACTAATTTTATATTTTTTTGAACCTTTTTCAATTTACATTGCACTATGTAATATAACGCAGGCAAACGGGTTGTCTGTTAATCAAAAGTTGATAAAAGGTCAAGATAGGACAGGAGGAAAAAAATGATTTGTGAAAATTGCGGAGCGGAAAACAAAGATATAGCTAAGTTTTGCGGGAAATGTGGAGTGCCGTTGAAAGCAAAAAATGAAATGGAAACGGGGAATCCTGAAACGGAAGATTCGGCAAAACCAGATGTCAGGGAGGAATTGAATTCGACGCTGGAAACACTGTCAAATAATAAGCCAAGCAGTGAAACAGTTAAGGTGTTTGCCAAGGATATAATATTCGGACTCATTGCCGGGACAGTGATTGCGATGATTGCAACCGGCACAGGAGACACTCAGATGGTAATGGTGATGTTCTGGTTCGGACTGGGCTTTCCATCAGGCTGGCATTTAGCTAACAAAATTATGCCCATATATGTATTTTCAATAGTTGCGTGGGTTTTAAGACTGTTGTTTGCTTTTGTTTTAGGAATGGTGGCCTTCCCTATAGTAATGGTTATAGATATCAAAGATATGGTGAAATCTGCCAAACTTGGTTAATTGCTTACGCATTGGGAGAATAAGAAGGGAAAATATATGGCTGTTTATTGTAAAAATTGCGGTACAAAAAATGAAGATGAAGATTTTTTCTGCATTGAATGCGGAACACCTCTGATTCATGAAAAGAGTGAAGAGCAGTATACGGAAACGATGCCGCAGATCAAGGACAAGGCTGCATGCGCCGGGGAGAAAAGAAAAAATCCGGCTGGACTCAAGGCTGTCATAGCCGTAATCTGTCTGGCAGTTATCTGCGGAGGCGGATACTGGGGCTATACCAGTTTTTTTCAGAAGACCAAGGTGAATCTCGTAAATAACATGGAACTGTCGCTTATAGCAAACGACGGAGATGTTATTCTGGATACAGACGGGACCAGGAATTCTGTCAGTAAGACTGGTATTGATGAAAGTAATGCTGATCAGAAAGCTTTCCTGAACGGCGTGGATTACAGTTTCTCGAAATATAATGGAATCAAGGCGGGAGACAAGATTACGGTGACCGCGGCTTACGATACCGATAGTGCAAAAGCCCTTAAACTTGATGTGACCAGAAGTTCAATGACGTTTACAGTGAAAGAGACTCCATTCAGGTATACGAAGGGTAGTGATCTAAATCAGGATGCCTATACACGTGCTTTGAACAAAGCGCAGACTAAGGTCAATAAACTGGCTGAGAAATACGATGAAGGAAGTGTTACGTTTCAGGATGCGGGACTTTTTAGCACTAAGGCAGATAGCTACAGCACTAAGAGCTGGAAAAGCTGCGATAATCTATGCTTTTTGTTCGAGGTTTCGAGCGGAGACGCAGAGCCAGAGTATTATGTCGTTTCGGTTTATCCATTCGATTTAAATACTAATATCTCTGATATGACCATCGGCAATCCGTATCCCATCACTGTAAATATTGGCGAAGACGCTGCAGCAGTATTTGAACATTCGACGGACAGACACGATTTCATTCCAATCAGTTCAGATACTACCGGCGAATAAAAGTAAAGATCATGCGTCAGGGGGAATTTGCCCGCTTATGGAAAGTAAGCGAGGATACATTGTTAGTATATGCTAGGCTTCTGGTCAAAGATGAAAAACTGGCCTATGAGCTATTACAGGATACATATAATGAGCTATCAGCGGTCATTGGAGATTTGGAGAACAGTACTGCATTTGCGTTGCAAAGCAGACGGAACATGGTAATGCTGGCACAGAGAGAATTCCGGGCTATTAATGAAGAGACTGAGAAAAAGGCGGCAGGAACAAAATGCGGACCGGATGTGAAAGGAGTGAGAGATTTTGTGCGAGACACTGTAAATGATCTGCCGCAGGATCAAAGGGTGTGTTTTGATCTCTACTATTATGAAAATATGGAGATCGGATATATAGCTGAGTTCATGGATGCAAGCGAAGAAGAGATAAGAAAAAATCTCAGGTGCAGCAGGCATAGTGTGAATTTGGAACTTGAACGATATGAAAGGGATGAAGGCATAGATATGAAGGAGTGGATTCCGTTTCCGCTGATGTTTATATCGATGGAAGACATGGCAGTCAGGAACTTGAAAAAATAAAGGAGAAGATTATGGCGGATGTTGAAGATGGAAAAGAACGGCGGGAGTTGACCGTACTCGTAAATGCTTATAAAGCCGGAAACCAGAACGTTTTTGGCAGGATATACGAGTTGACGAGGCAGAATTTTTACGGATATGCCATGTATCTGATGAAAAACGCCGAACAGGCGGAGGATCTGCTGCAGGATTCATATGTAGAGATAATCAGAAGCATTGACGGACTGAAGAAGCCTGACGCTTTCACGTCATGGAGCAAAACCATTATCGGCAGACTGGCCGTAAACAGGTTCAGTAAAAAAGAGTTGATGGTGGGCGGAGAAAACGATGAAGATTTCATTGAACTTGAAGAGGAAGACACAAGGGAACTGATACCAGAAGCCAGCCTGGATATGCAGGAGATCAAGAACCTGGTCATGGAAACGGTTGAAGGACTTCCTGCTGCGCAGAGCATGGTGATAGCATCTTACTATTTTGACGAGATGAAGATAAAAGATATCGCGGCGATGATGGACGTGTCGGAAAACACGATCAAAACGAGACTGCACTATGCCAAGAAGGCACTGCGTGAAAGACTGGAACAGTACGAGCGCGAAAACGACATCAAGCTTCATTCACTGGCACCGATACCTTTGTTCATCATGACGATGAAAGATCTTCCTACAATATTCCCTATCAGTACCAGGACCTCAGTCGGTATTTTGAAGGTAGTGTTGAAAACAGCTGGATTATCTAAGGCGGCAGGCGCAAAAGCGGGAATAACCGCGGGAGTAGTCAAAGGGGCATCAGGAACAGCCGGCGCGGCAGCGGCGGGTGCAGATGGAACGGCAGCGGCGGGAATTGCAGCAGCAGGGACAGCTGGCGCGGCAGCAGCGGGTGCAGCAGGAGCGGCCGGAGTTGCGGCAGCAGGAACAGCCGGCGCGGCAGCGGCGGGTACAGCAGGAGCGGCCGGAGTCGCAGCAGCAGGTGCAGGTATTTCTACAAAAGCTGTAGCCATAGTGTTGGCAGCCTGTGTTGCAGCTGGTGGCGGTGGGGCAGGAATCATCAAGCATAATCATGACAAAGCTGAGACTAAAAAAGCAGAGGCCGCATACTCGACATATTTCGCCGGAAAATATCATGAATGGGAAAATACTAAGTGGGACTATTCAAATGAGGGATACACTATAAAAGTAATCGACAAGGACAAAGACAAGGTGCCGGAATTTGTAGTCGGAACACTTTATCAGTCAGATACCAAGAGACCATATTATCTTTGTACATATCAGAACGGCAAGGTCGAGGAATTGCCTACTAGTGATGAAAAAGAAGAACTGAAGAAAGCGGATGATGCCAGCGTATATCCATATACGGCGCCGTATACATTTATCAGTGAGGATCAGAAGAAGATCGCGCTGATCTACTATAGCTCCGCAGATGAGTCTACATCAACATGTTCGATCATAGGCTATTCTTATAAACTGACCAACGATGGTTATGCAGAGGATCAGAACATAAAATATGATTCGGCCGTGGGGTTAACTGAAAGCATTGACAAGGCGGCAGAAAAACTGGGTGTTGACAGTAACTATGATATGTATGATGTGGCGATAAGCAGCGGTAAAGGAGCTCTGGAACAATTTGATGATCTTTCGGACGTTACCGGTTATCTGAAGGGCTACGGCATAGATCCTATTGAGGATACTGTTCAGAGGGTTTCTAAAGAAGAGTGGGGTCCTGTCTACAAGGAATACTTTGCCAAAGAACTTGAAGACAGAAAGGGAGCCCTGGATGACACTTCGCTTGCGGCAAAAGACATCAACGGAGATGGTGTTCCGGAGATATTTGCATGCTGGGGTTACCGGGATGCGCAGGTGTATTATTACTCTAACGGTAAAGTACATACACTGATCGGGGATATTGGAGAACCGGGAATTACAGATTCTCCGGAATTCCTGTACAGTACGGAGACAGAATCGATTATTTTCAATAACTGGCAGGGCAAAGACGGGACTCCTGATGATTATTACATTTATAAATGGAATGAAAGCGAGCTTAAGCTGGTAAATGAAATAACTTATTATGAGGATGACAAAGGTGCTGACACCAATACGATCGATGGGGAGTCTGTGGACAGAGATAAAGTAATGGAAATAGCCAATGAGTATGTGATTCCGGCGGAGAAACTGGAGATGACAGACACATTCGGAAAGGATAAGGTATATAGTTTCTTCAGCAATGAGGTCGGAGTTGATCTGAATTAGGAGAAATATATGAAAAAGAGAAAGAAAATCACGTTGGTAATTGGATTGTTTTTTTGTCGCAGAGTAATATAAATCATAATGTCAGAATCCAGATCAGGTTATCTGGATCTACATGAAAGGAGAAAATAATGTTGAAGAAAATTACACTAAAGAGAGGACTTATCATCTGCCTGTCGCTTATGATAAGCATTGCAATGATGAGCCCTGTCGCATTTGCCGCAGGTATCGTAAAGAGTTCAAACGATACAAAGGAATCAGCAGCAACGATCCAGCCTAACACTAATAAGGTAGCCAGTCTGGACAGCGCTGATGATGTGAACTTCTACAAAGTGAACATAACTACCAGCGGGTATTTTGCCGTTTCATTAAGTACTACAGCGGGAACAGCAGATGTCAAGGAAGGCTGGCAAATGGAAATACAGGATGGCAACAATAACAGCATATATTCATCAGGTAGCATTACGGGCAACACAAAAACGCCTCAACTGGATTTTGCACCTGGCACCTACTATATAATTATTAAAGCATATAGTAGTTATTCTTCTTATTATGAGCCTATTCTTGTCGACTACTCATTAAGAGTAGATAGCATTGAAGACAGCGGTTGGGAGCAGGAATACAATGATACAAAAGCTTCGGCAAGTAATATTAGTGAAAAAAGTACTTATTATGGTAATTTGTATAATGCCGATGATGAAGACTATTACAAGGTCCGTGTCACCAAAAAAGGTTATTTTACGATCAACCTGGGTACTGCCGGCGGTTCTGCGGAAGTTATGGAAGGCTGGAAAATGGAAATACAGGACAGCGACAATAACAGCATATATTCATCAGGTAGCATTACGGGCAATACAAAAACGCCTCAACTGGATTTTGCACCTGGCATCTACTATATAATTATAAAAGCATATAGTAGTTATTCTTCTTATTATGATCCTATTTTTGTCGACTATTCATTAAGAGTTGACAGCATTGCAGACAGCAGCTGGGAACAGGAATACAATAATACTACTACCAGCGCTACATCGTTAAAGATAAATCAAAGATTAAACGGTAATCTGTACAACATCGGCGACGAGGACTACTATAAAGTGGTAATCAATAATGCTGGTACATTCACGTTAAAATTCAGTACCATTGGCGGTTCCAATGAAATAGGAGATTATGGCTGGGACGTTAAAATCAGAGACAGCAGCAACAACATTATATTTTCAAAGTATAATGTAAGAGGCGCATTTACGCAGAAAAGCATAACCTGTAAAAAGGGTACTTACTACGTCGTTGTAAGTTCATATTTATCTGTTTTTTCATCGCCCATTTTTGTTCAGTACTCTATCAATGTCGGAAGTCCTGTAACTTCGGCATCAAGTTTGACTGCGGTAAAGATCACGTCAGTAAAAACTGTATCTTATGCAAAGAAGAAGGTCAAACTGACATGGAGCAAGTCGTCAAAGACCGCCGTTACCAGGTATCAGATCTATAAATCCACAAAGAAATCGAGCGGGTTCAAAAAGATAGCGACAGTTAAGACTGGCTCATATAAGGTGACTAAGGGCTTGAAATCAGGAAAAAGGTATTACTTCAAGATCAGGGGCTATAAGGTAATAAAAGGCAAGGTATATTACACCAAATGGTCGGTAGTAAAATCAATCCAAATTAAATAATGGTTACAAAGCCGGTAGACACTTTCTGAATTTTGTGATAAACTTTATGCATATTATTTTTTGTGTAAAGGACGGAAAGAGTGTATGGGCAATGAAGAATTGACAGGCCTTATTAATGGCGCCAAAAGGGGTGAAACAGAAGCCCTTGAGCGGTTATACGCGGCATCATATAATAAGGTCTATTTCTATGCATATAAAATTTTCGGCAATGTCGATGATGCCATCGATGTGGTGCAGGATGTTTTTATTATTGTATTTACAAAGATAAAGACACTGAAGGAACCTTTGTCGTATTTTAACTGGCTGAGCAAGATAGTGGTAAACAGGTGCAAGGAGAAGCAGCGTAGAGAAGGCAAGGATCGTGATGCCATAATCAAGCAGGAAGATAGCGAACTTATCGACAATATAATAGATGACGAGACTTCGGTAGAGGGCAGGATCGAAAAGCAGGATATGCGTAAATACATGCTTGGCGTCATCGATATCCTTCCCGAGGAACAAAAACGGGCGGTGCTTTTGTTCTATTATGAGAAGCTGACCATCGCGCAGATCGCAGAGATAGAGGAGACCGCGGAGGCGACCGTCAAGAGCAGACTGTTTTATGCTAGAGATAAGATACGCAAAGCCTTGCAAAAGGAAGAAAAAAGAGGCGGGATCAGACTATTTTCATTTGGCGCGCCCGCTATTGCTACGCTTCTTCAGCAGAATGCTTCACTTTGTCTGATGCCGACCAATATAGCCCAGGAAGTTTTTTACGCTGTTCTCGCCATAGTTGGTATGGAGGCTATGGCCGATAGAAACAGAGCGGTAAATTTTGTAGCTTTCAATGATGATGAAAGGACTGATTCCTTTTGGAAAAGAATAAAAAGCGGTATCATCGTGGAAGTGAAACCCAAGAGGGCGATCGCGATATTGATACTGCTGCTGATCCTGATAGGAGGGATAGTCTTCACTCCAAAGATAATACATGCGCTGAACACCACATCACTCAAGGTGACGACCGTTGATGAAGGCGCCTTAAGGATCAACAAAAGCGATCTTCCGGCGGTACTGAGGGAAAAGGCGAAATATTATGGAGAGGGATTTTACCATTACGATGTAGATGTAACTGCGCAGATGGCGTATCTTAGGACCTCAAAGGGCGGATTCATGTATGGCTCAAAGGAAGATCTTAATCCAGTAAAAGATATTTTTGATACATCATATTACAATGAAGAGACCGAGGTGATTTCTTTCTTTGACAAGGACTATAACATGATTGCTTACGGTAGCTTTTACACCAAGACTAAGCAGCAGAAGGTAAAACATATAACTTTGAATTACAGGCTGAAGTTTGACGTGACGAGCACCGATGAAGAGGTAAGCCGCGATGTCGATAAGGCCTTTAAAGGTGTAAAGGTACTGACCCCGGATTATTTCTATTACAGGGATACATCCTATGGAATAAAAGCTATGTGTATAAAGCTAGACAAGCTCCCCAAAAGTATGCGCGATATCACTAATACTTCCAACGTGTGGACGAACAAAAAGGGAAATCTCAAGAACTTATTAAAGGGCGCTGTAGCCCAGTACTGGAGCAAGGGCGGAAAGTTCACCGGAGATGAGATCTTCAACATGGATGAAACGCGTAAAAATGTAATCTGTTTCTATCACTATGGTGAGTTCAGTACCGTGGGGAATGGAGAAAGCATGCCATATAATGTCGTGGCGATCATGAGCCATGGTAAGCTTATAGCAGTGGCATATCTCAAGGATTCTGATGTAGAAGGTTCACCAAGTGCCAAATAATTGATAATTTAGTTGTACATAAGGGTGCTTCAATATTAAGGCATCCTTATCTTTTGTGGTATAATCTGCATATGGATGATAATAAGACGACAATTAAAAAAGGCCCGGCAATGGAAAGGGCTGAACTGGTAGATGCGATCCTTCGCGAGATCAAAGGGGATTTTGCCGCTGCAGGCGTTTCCAGGGAGATAGGCCTGGAAGCCTATGACATGGGCGTGGAATATGCCGAAACCAGGAGATTCAATAATTCTTCACGGTATCATAACTACAGATATATCATCGAAGATGGGACTTCGGTTTCCGCAAGTTCGTTCTACAGCATATTCACCACCAGGATGCAGACACCGGCCTATATGCAGGCCGAGGAGCACGTACGCAAATTCTTTGCTGACGACGATGAAACACTGTTTCACCTGGTCAGGGATCAGAGATTCGACATCAACGGCGTCTTCAAGGCGGTAATGTCACCGCGGGAGACGCAGCAGCTCAATTTGCCGGACTACGTGCTGGTGATCGCATGCTTTGCAGCAGGATTCCTCAAGGGAAGAGAGGAAGCAAAGAAACGTTAAATGAAAGGAATTGTAAAATGAAAACAGTAAAGATGGCCTTGATAGGCTACGGCAATGTTGGACAGGGCTTTGCACGCATGCTTAAACGCAGGCAAGATTATATCAAAGACACCTATGACTGCGAGGTGAAGATCACAGCGATATGTACGCGCAGCAAGGGCGCGCTGATCGATCCCAACGGCATAGACACGGACAATATCAACGATGCGGATTTCAATAAGGAAATGACATCGATGCAGGTCATCGATGAAGCTGATTTCGACCTGATGGCGGAGCTGACGCCGATAAACATCAAGACGGGCCAGCCTGCCATCGACCATATAAGGCACGCGCTCAGCAGGGGCAAATACGTCACCACTGCCAATAAGGGACCTATCGCCTGGGCATACCGCGAGCTGAGGGATCTGGCCAAGGAAAACAACGTAGCTTTATTTTACGAACCGACTGTAATGGATGGGATACCGGTATATGATTTCGCCAGAGAGACGCTGAAGGGCTGTAAGATAACAGAGATCAAAGGCATACTCAATGCTACGACTAACTTTGTACTCGAGAAGATGGCTAACGGCGTGAGCTTTGAGGACGCTGTCAAAGACGGGCAGAGACAGGGCTTTGTGGAAGCTGATCCTTCCATGGACCTGGAGGGCTGGGATGCGGCAGCTAAGCTGACGGCACTGATGAACGTCGTCATGGACGCCCACATCACACCAAATCAGATACAGCGTCAGGGCATCAGCCATATCACAAAGAAGGACATAGATGAGGCAAAAGCGGACCACAAGAAGATCAAGCTTTTGTGCCACGGCTGGATCGAGAACGGTCAGCCAGTGGGAACGGTCTCACCGCAGCTGGTAGATGAAGGAAGCCTTATCGCCAGCATTGACGGCACCATGTCATCGGTAACGATGAATACCGATCTGATGGGTGAAGTATCAGTCATCGAACATGCTTATGAGCCTGAGATAGACCACACGGCTTATGGAGTCCTGGTGGACCTGTTCTTTATCCTGGAAGCTATGAAATAATTGATAGTAAGATCAAAGACCGTCATTCTTGGCGGTCTTTTTGCATAATTTAGCGCACTACTGTATAATTATGTAGTATAATAATCATAAAGTAACAATTTGCATTATCAGGTAGTTTAAATGACAGATGAAGTAAAACGCGGATTTAGTCCCAAGGATGAAATTGAATTCGGGGCAAAGTGGAAACAGTTGATGAATGATGCAGCCGCAGAGGTGCGTTATCTCATCGACCGTGGTTATGATGTAGAAAACGCGGTGACATTTGTCGGCAACCACTATCTACTGTCCAAGAGGCAGAGGACCGCACTGACCAGGATACTGGCTACGAATGATCAACTGCAGGGGCGTTATGACAAAGAAATCAAGGGGCCTTTGCTGGGAGGTGTCGTCAATGTCGACGGCTTCAATACCATCATAACCCTGGAGGTGGCTTTGTCAGGGTCACTGCTTTTGCAAAGCGATGACGGTACGATCAAAGACCTGGCAGGTCTACATGGGACTTACCGCATAGTGGACAAGACCTTTGACGCCGTGTATCTTTTGTTAGAAAAGCTGGCTAGGACCAGCATAGATGCCGCGGAGATATACCTTGACAGGCCTGTTTCCAATTCCGGAAGGCTTCGTGAGCTTATCGAAGAGCAGGCCAAGAAGGAACACTTGCAAGTCAATGTATATCTTGAGGATCACGTTGACAAGCTGCTTAGCGGCAGGGAGAGATTAATCACCAGCGATGGTATAATACTTGATTCCTGTAGGAGCTGGTGCAATATAAACAAAGAAATAATCGCTGAAAGCATTCCAGATGCGTGGATATACAGAATTGGAGGTGCACACCATGAGTGACTTCAAGGATGATGACAAGTTACAATACCAGATACTACAGCTTCTGCCATCAGGAGTTGGTGTTTATGATGTAACGGAAAATGAAGTAAGAAAAGAATATCTGAATGATGGGTATTATCAGATGATAGATGCTATAAGAGATGAGAGGCATCAGTATGATGGAAACAAAACTGTGTTTGCCATACATAAGGATGATATTCCGGACCTTTTGAAGGAAGCCCATAAAGCTATTATTGAGCATAGATTGTTTCAATATAAATTCAGGGTATTGGCAGGAGATGGCAGCTATAGATGGATAGCTATAAGCGCAAACCATGTACCTTTAGATGACAAGACAGAGAGATTTTACGCTGCATACTATGATATTGATGAGCTTATCAGAACTCAGGAAAAACTTCGCAATAATGAAATAATGTTCAATGATCTTCTTAAATACTCAGAAGTCACACATTTTACTTATTATCCGGATAAGCACAGATATGAAATACTGGTAGTGCCGGAAAAACTGGCAGCTTTACCGAAGATAATGGATGATTTCCCTGAATCTTTTATTAAACACGTAAAAATGCCGGAAGAAGATGCTGTCAGATACAGAGAAATGATACGGAAGATAGATGAGGGCGTTCAGGAAGCGGAGTGCACTTTTCAGGCTAAATACATGGGTAAATACATATGTATATCAAAGGTATATAGGTGGGCAACTTTTCATGAACGGTGTATTTAAAAAAATACAAAAATAATTCGAAAATAATAAAACCTTTCCAGATAAAATGAATCCTTATATATGTAATGCAATTTAATATAGTTTTGCGATTTAACGCAGTATTAGTTATTTTCAGATGAGAAATTTTTAAGGGGAGGAGAATGTATGAAAAGAGGAGTGGTAATATTAATGAGCCTGTGTTTGACGTTGGCTTTTATACCGGTGATGTCGTTTGCAGCTGATAATGTGCAGGCACTTACCAGTGGACAAATAAGCGGCGCCACAGAGTTGACTGTCAATCAGAATATTACTCCAGTGCCATCACCAACAAACAATTCAATATACAAGTTTACGCCTTCAGAAGATGGATATTATGGATTTACATTAACATCAAAAGAGGCTTCTGCCTGGGATCGCAATGAAGGTGGTGGCCTTGATATGGATCTGGCATTGTACAAAGGCGAAGAATCAACTGCCAGATTGACAGGTTCAGGAGGCATCCAGAGTGGCGATGGAAATAAGGATATGAATCTTTTGGTTGGAAGCGAGCAACTAAAAAGCGGTGAAACTTATTATGTTCAGTTCAATTTCCATACAGACTATGAGATTGACACTGCGAAATTTGTCAAATTCAACAGCTGCAATGCAAACATTGCCGCATCAACGGGTGGACAGATAGTCGGTGAGGATGGTAATGAAATAAGTAAAATGACTATCATCGATAAGATATCATCGTCATATGCGAAAGCAGTTCCCTTCGTTGGCTATGCATATTATGGGTTATTTCTAAATGGTAACGCAATAGGTGACCCTTATGAGTTTAACTATGATATCGAATATAATAGTAGTTTGAATGGCGCAACGTTGACTCCTAAATTTATTGCAACCAACGATGCGCAAATGCGTTTCGCAGAGGATACAGTCGTAGATGGTCTGATGGCAGAGTCTATAAACAGCGATGAAAACAGAATTAGCTGGAATGCTATAGGCGAAGGAATCATTTTTGAGGTAGTGGGGATTAATAGTGATAATGAATTTGAAGATTACGGCTACACAGATGGTACAGCGCTTAGAGTCGGCAAATCCAGTAAATATCAGGTAAGGGCTGTGAAGCAGATAGATGGCGGAGTTGTCGCATCAAGATGGTTCACAGTTAAATAACAGGGGGAAACGGATATGAATATGAAAAAGATTCTTATACTCTTGCTGAGCCTGGGAATATTACTGGCATTTATGCCAATGACGGCTCTTGCAGATAATAATACGTATAGAGCGGCGTCCATAAGTACTAAAGGCGCGGTCAAAGTTACATTAGGGAAATATCTGAAGACCAAGCCTACTAGTTCTAAGAGCAAGCTTTATCAATTTACACCTGCTAAGTCGGGGTACTATGGTTTTAAGATAGTGTATGCAAGTGAAGACGGCGGCTTCAATGCAAGCCCGATCATATACGAGAAGGTAAAAGGAAAGACTAAGAAGGTTGCCTCTGGCAGCCAGTCAAAATGGACGGGTAAAACGACATCGGTTGAATTGCTGGGCAGTAGCTTTAAGTTCAAGGCAAAGCACACATATTATTTTAAATACAAGGTCTATGGTTCTGTAGAGAATAAATCCATGAAGCTGGTAAAATTTGCATCTGAGACCATAAAGCTCAAACAATCTGGCAAGACCAAAAAAGTAACAGTACTGTCCACATTTGGCAGTTCATCAGTCTCAGTGGCAGGTAAATCGGGCTATGTATTCAAGGGCTTTTATGCCGGCAAGAAGAACATGAGCAAGTATTACAGCGGCAAGGAGAGCGGATACAAGTTCAAGTACAGTGCTAAGATAGCTAATAAAACGTTATCGGCAAAGTATAGCAAGATGAATGCAGCTCAAAAGGCATTTTCTTCTAAACATGTGACTGGTCTGCAAGATACCACTACAAAGATCGGTGAAATATCGCTGCAGTGGGATGCCGTTTCCGAAGCTGGAGGCTATGAAGTTGCAGAAAAACGCCCAGGACAGAGTAAATACGTGATTTGGGATACGGTCACTGTAAATAAAGATTACAGGGTGGACATGAAATCATCCAGGGGCACGATGTATATGAAAGTACGCGCATATAAGAAAATCAACGGAAGCAACGTTTACACCAGTTGGTCATCGGTCGTAAGTATTAAGTAGTAATAATATATTAAGTTATGGAGGAAGAGAATATGGAAAAATCAGCAAAGAGATTGTTCGCGGTGTTATTATCAGCTTTAATCATCGTGGCATTTATGCCAGCCATGGTCCACGCGAGCTCAGACAGTCTAACTAAGTCGCAGATGAAGAAGGCAACCAATGTTACAGTAGTTAAGGGCTCTAAAAGTGGAACCTCACTTAAAGCACCTAAACCAGGGAAAACCATGTATTTCAAGTTCGTACCTAAGTTCAGTGGCTATTATGGCGTATCGTCAGTATGTAAAACCTACCAAGGTTATGTAGAAATCCAGATGTATAATAGCAAAGGTAAGAATACCATCGATGGCGGTTCTGAGGGAATCAATAAAAACACGATGTATATATCAGGTTCAAAATTTAAAGCAAAGAAAGTGTACTATATATCCGTTACAAGTAACGATAATGCAAAAATCAAATCAGCAAAGCTAAATGTTACAGCAAAAATCAAGCTTGCTACGGTAAATGGTCAAGTTAAGAGCAGTTGGGAAAACAAAACAATCAAAACGATCAATGCAGTAATGGGGCAGCCAGGTTGCACATCTATGACGATATTGCCAAGCAAAGGCTATGCGTTCAAAGGAATCTACTATGGAAAGAAAAAATTAGGAGGCGTATCAACATCAGGCATGAATGAATACAAATTCGTATTTTCATCTGCAGTAGTTGGGAAGACATTAAAGCCTGTATTTGTTAAGATAGGTGATGAAGCAACAAGTGTGCAGAATATGAAAGCCAGTGATATTAGTTATACTATAGCCGATAAAAAGATCAACGTTACCTGGACAGCAGGCACAGAAATGAACAAATACTTTGTCAGGATAACACCTAATGGTGATGGCAGTGAGTGGGTAGAAGATGAAGCAACAGCTGCATCATATTCTTCCAATTTCAATGCTAACTCTGGGGAGAAATATACTATCAGTATACAGGGTGCAAAGAAGATCGGCGGATACTGGGTATATTCAGATATAGCTACTCAGGAATTCACGGTACAGTAATGAGCAAACTATTATCAACTGAGTAAATACGACCGTAAATAAAGGGGCTGTCGCATTAAGGGATGAATAATCTCGTAGTGCGCCAGCCTTTTTTTCGTGCATTCAAAAACAACAAAAAACAAAAGCTCCGGCCCACAAAGAGCCGAAGACTTCTGGTAAAATATGATTATGAAACAAAATATTTTACAAAGAAATTATACGCTAAATGAGAGCAATTATCAATTAAAAATACCTATGGAACTGAGTACGGTCATTCCAGACGATGACTGCGTGAGGCTGCTGAGTCAGTTTGTGGAGGAAATGGATCTTACAGATCTTTATGCGACGTATTCCCGTATCAGGGGAAATCAGGCAGACCCGCGTCAGATGCTCAAAATAGTTCTCTATGCGTATCTTGACGGACATTATTCATCACGTGAAATGGAAAAAGCATGCCGACGGGACATCAACTACATGTACCTGCTTGAAGGTATGCCTGTCCCCGATCATGCCACATTCGCAAGATTCAGGAGCCTGCATTTTGCTCCATGTGCAAAAGAACTCCTGGCGCAGACTTCGGAACTTCTTTATCAGCTGGGAGAACTTTCAGGACATGACATTTTCATAGACGGGACGAAGATGGAGGCATACGCAAACAAATATACTTTTGTCTGGAAAAAATCCGTGACAAAAAATCAGGAAAAGCTTCTGGGAAAGCTTGCTGCACTCACGGAAGAATGTATCAGCACATACGGTCTGAAGCCCATATGGCATGGTAAGGTCAGGAAGAAGGATGTCGTAAAACTCAGACGACGCCTTGTTCGGATAAAGAACGAGGTAGGCATATCGTTCGTCCATGGGAAGGGGTCACATAAAACACAGCTCCAGAGGCATATCGAGATGCTGGATATTTACATGGACAGGCTGAAAGAATATGAACGACACATAAGGATATGCGGAGAAAGGAACAGTTATTCCAAGACTGATCACGATGCGACATTCATGCGCATGAAGGAAGACGCCATGCTAAACGGGCAGCTCAAACCTGCATACAATCTTCAGCACGGGGTCGACTCCGAATATGTAATATGGATATCGATAACGCCGTATCCAAACGATACAAAGACGCTTGAACCGTTCATCAGAGATATGTACGGGCACTTATCATTCCGATACAAAAATGTCGTTGCCGATGCCGGATATGAAAGTGAAGAGAATTATTCATATCTGAGTTCCTATGGGATGGCAGCATTCATCAAGCCTGTGAATTATGAAATATCCAAAAAGAAGAAATACAAAAATGACATAAGCCGCATGGAAAACATGCCATACAACGCGGACGGTGATTACTATACATGCAAAGCCGGAAAGAGGCTCTATGCACACGACACACGCAGACGCAAAAGCAGAAACGGGTATACCATAACAAAAACGATCTACGAATGCCGCGAATGCGCCGGATGTCCTTACCGGAGCGAATGCATAAAGGGACGCAACTGGAAGATACCGTAGAAAGAACGTACCAAGAGATTCGAGGTCTCCAGGAAATTCGTAGCGCAGAGGACTGAAAGCCTTGCGAGGATCACGAGCCCGGAAGGATGCATGCTGAGGATAAACCGCAGCATACAGGCTGAAGGATCGTTTGCTGATGTGAAACAGGACAGAGGATTCAGAAGGTTCATGAGCCGTGGTCGCACAAATGTATTCGCAGAGAGCACACTTCTTGCGATATCTCACGATATCGAAAAGCTGCACAACAAAATACAATCTGGAACGACAGGCCGCCATCTGTTCTGCATGGAAGCAGCTGCCTGAACGCATCTGAATGAGCATATGCGCAAGCCGATGCTTTATTAATTGTACTTTAAAATGAGAATATGCTTTAATGCATCCGGTCCGTGGATGTCCTCCATACGTACCCATTCCATTACCATGTTGTGAAAGCTTTTAATGTTGACATCGACAGGTGCATCAGGCCAGATACCTTGTCTGTACCTTTCAATACACTTTCGCTTGTATTCGTAGCTGTAACGCATAAAAATATCCCCTTTACTGGTTTTGTCCAGTAAAGGGGGTACATATCAAAGGATATCAGAAATATTTCTTTCGTCAGCAACGTCTGGACTGATTATGACTCATCGCTTTATGAGACTGAGCTTAAGGCCATAATAGCCCAGGGCAGGATCGGAAAGGATCAGTATGTCGGTACAGACCGGTATGTCTACGACAGTAAAAACAAAGGCGGCAAGATCTGCGACTTCAAATATGGAGACTTCTCAGGGGAATCCGACAATCAGAATGATTACAGGCACAATCTGGTGGCCCTGTTCGTCGGTGAAAAGCTGGTTGCCGTAGGTTTCCTCGACAATACTAAAATCAAAAATTCGCCGGAGGCAAGGTAAACCCGCCGGCAATGCCCTTAAAAGTGTTGGGTGCAGCACTTTTAAGGGTTCTTTTTATTTGTCTTCTATGGGAAAAGACTGAAAACAGCGTTATAATAATAAATGACAATTGAGGAGGGACATTAATTATGAAAGAAAAAATGAAAAGAACAGTAGTGGCTTTGCTTTGTATTCTGATGGTGGTCACCTTCATGCCGATCACGACGGCAACTGCCGCCAGCAAAATGAAAGTCGAGTGGTTCAACGTAGGCGCCGGGGATTCCATGTTCATCAAATTTCCCAACGGCCAGACCGTGCTCATTGATGGAGGTACTGTTACCAAGGGCTATACGGTGGTGAACAAATTGAGAAAGATGCATGTGAATACAATTAATTACTGTATTTCCACCCATCCGGACAGCGATCACTGCGGAGGGCTGAAGCCGGTATTTGAGCAGCTGCAGGTTAAAAATTTCTATTATCCCGGTGATGCGGACTATTCTGCGACGGAAACCGCGTCTGAGGTGATAAGCCTGGCCAGATCGGAGGGATGCGCCATGCATAATCCGGCCACGGATACCAGGATTCACGGCGGGAACGGAGCTACGCTTACCTTTGTTGAAAGCTCGGAGGATTACGATACGGACAATAAAGACAGCCTGGCCTCATTCATCAACTACGGAGATCTGCAGATCCTGACATGCGGAGACTGCGAGGATGGAGCCGAGGACGCCATAGAGCAGCACAACTGTGATATCGTGCAGCTGCCACACCACGGCAGCAAATATTCCACCGATATGACATTCCTGCAGAGGTTTGATCCGGAAATGGTGGTCGTTTCCACTGACGGACATAAATACGGACATCCCAACAGGGAGGTCTTCAGCCGCTGCAAAAGATATGACAGCAAGATCAAGGTGTGGCGCACTGACAAAGTGGGAGACATAGTAGTGACTGCTACAGGAAAATCATGGAAATTTGCCAGATCCGGCGTATTGGCCAGCAAGTACATAAATGCCGCGCCATCGTCTAAAAATACAGGAAATTCGTCATCCAAGGTGACCGCGGGATACGTCTACATAACCAGGACAGGTACCAGGTATCACAGCAGGAAGAACTGCCGCGGTCTCAGTAATGCGCGAAAGATATACAAGGTGCCGATAAGCGAGGCCAGGGCTAAAGGACTGACCAAGTGCAAGCTATGCTGGTAAAAATAAACCCTGTGACACACGGAGTACACATGAGCTTCGTAACATATAACTGCAGGAGGGGAATGAATGTACAGGATATTGATAGCTGATGATGAGAGAAAACTGCGTGAAGCCATGAGGGATTACATGGCTGCCAAGGGATTTGAGGTCGATCTGGCCGGCGATGGTCAGGAGGCTGTGGAGATGGTGTGGAACAAAAGCTATGACCTGGTCATTCTTGATGTGATGATGCCGGTACTGAACGGATTTGAGGCGTGCCGTGAGATGCGCAGAGAGTTCAGAATGCCGATCCTGTTTTTGTCTGCCCTGGGTGAAGAGGAGGATCAGCTCAACGGATTTATTTCCGGCGCCGATGACTACATCGTGAAGCCGTTTCCGCTGGCAGTGCTGGTGCATAAATGTGAGGCCATGATACGCAGAGACTGCGGTGCCAACAGCGAAGGGGAGCTTTCGGCAGCGGGAATCACATTGGGTATGGCAACGGGCCGGGTCAGCGTAGGGGACGCTGAGCTGGTTTTGTCCGCCAAGGACCTGGCGCTGCTAAAGTATCTGATGAGGAACAAAGGGCAGACCCTGACCAGAGAGCAGATACTCTGTAATGTCTGGGGATACGAATTTGACGGCGACGACCGTGTAGTCGACACACACATCAAGCGCATTCGCAAGGCGTTGGGTGATAAAGCCGGCTGCATAACCACAGTCATCGGCATGGGGTATCGATTAGAGGAGGCATAGGGGAATGAGCAGGAAAAGGATGTTTGCCTACATTGTAGCGGGATTGCTGGCTTTGTTCGTTATATGCAGCTGGCTGACGTTTTTTATTGCACGGCAGTACGTAAGCGATGCCTTTTCAGGCCAGGAGCAGACTGCGCAGTCCGCTTTGCTCGGCAATGAAAAGACCGACTGGTCAAATGAACCGATAAGTCTGATCGATGGGTCAATGACAGATTTTTACGCGTATACCGCGGCTGTTTTCGATGCTGACGGAAAGGCGCTGGCCCGTAGCGGTTCTCAGATACAGATGACTGCTGAAGGCGGTAAGTTCATATATCTTGATGATTACATCAGCGAGGCCATGGCAAAAAAGATCGCCGGGATCAACAATAACAAAAACAAGACCATACGTGTCAGAAAGGCCACCTACTGCATCAGGAACGGTCAGTATGTGCCTGTAAAGGTGACGTTTTTTCCGACCGGCTACAAAAAAGCCGACAGTGATACAAGCAAAGACCTGACCTTAAGACTGACTGACTATAAGGCGACCGCCACCATATATCCTGAGCTGGATATGTCAACTGTAGTGTATCAGTATACGGGAAATAACAAAAGGGAGACGCTTCATAACCTGACTCATGCGAAGATCAGCTATAAATTCAACGATGACAAGGAAATCCAGAAGGTAACCAGCAAGTGCTTCCGGGAAAACGCGACCATCGGACAGTCGAGCGGGATGGGACGCTGGGAAACCAGCAGCTTTGCACAGTTCGTCACCTGTAATGGCCAGAAGTGCATAGTATATTACTATTCGGCTGTGGACACCTGGAAAGAGACCCTGTATTCAAACTGGTTCCAGGGCGGTATGTGGTATTTATCGATAATCTTCATCATATTCCTGATCATCGCTTTAGTTGTGGCTAATATGCTGTACAATAAAAATAAGGCGCTGGTGGAATCCAAACGCGCGTTTACAGGCGCGGTTGCCCATGAGATGAAGACGCCGCTGGCAATCATCCAGAACCAGTGCGAATGTCTGCTGGAGAATGTGGCACCCGAAAAACATGACCAGTACATTAATTCCATACTCGAAGAGTCGCAGCGAATGAACGGTTTCGTCATGACCTTCCTGCAGTTCAACCGGCTGAGCAGCGCCGGAAAGATCGAAAAGACGGAATGCAATGTTACGGAAATAGTAAAGGATGAACTGAAAAAATATGAAATGCTTTTCAGCAGCAGGGGGCTTCAGGTCAAATGCGATATTACAGAAGGCGTGTCGGCAAGAGGGACCGCTGAACTGCTGGCGCTGGCAATCGGAAATTATCTGTCCAATGCTGCCCGTTATGCAGATGCGGGCGGACAGGTGAAGGTGACGCTGACGCCTAAGAGATTCATCGTTTATAACGACTGCGACGGGATACCTGATGATGAACAAAGGCGTATCTGGGATGTTTTATATCGTGAGGACGCAAACCGCAGCCGCTCAGGAAACTCGACGGGCATGGGCCTGTCGATCTGTCGCAGAATATTCGAACTGCTGGGTTACGGCTATGGATGCCGCAATATTGAAAGCGGAACTGAATTTTACTTCGAGTTTAGCTGACTGTCTTTTTATGAAAAAATCATGGGAGAAATCCATGATTTTTTTGTCACAAAATCCGCATGGGCACGTTTAGTATACAGAGATTGAGAGAGAGGGGGAGCCTGTTTTGGGGAGAAAGCTTGAAAACGAAATGCTGGAGCAGCTTTATCGCAGCTACTATGATTCGCTGATGATAATCGCCTGCTCTTACACCCACAACGAGGAAAGCGCCAAAGACCTGGTGCAGACAGTTTTCCTCAAGGCCAGCGTTTCCTATGAGCCGCGGGGCAGCTTCCTCTTCTGGTGCAACAAAGTCATGCGCAATGAATTCTACACTCTGCTGCGCCGGAACAAAATGCGGGCGGATGAGGATCTGGATTCGCTGGATCTCCGATCTCAGGACGACGTTTTGTCATCATATATACACAATGAAGAGCGGGCGAGGCTGGCGGCCATGATATCCATGCTGCCGCTGAAATACCGCGAGGTGATGATAGACAGCGTGTATCTGCAGATGGATGACGACGAGATTGCGGAGATGCGCGGACTGACCAGGGCCAACCTGAGGCAGATCAGGTCCCGCGCCAGAAAGATGCTCATAGAGATGAAGGAGGCTGAAGATGATAGATATAGATAAGGAACTCGACGATCTGGCTCTGGACCAGAACGAGGATCTGGATAAAGCCATAGAAAAAATAATCGACAGGCGCATGCGCAGAGTCGCCATAAAGGTGGTGGCAGTGACCCTGCTGATAATAGCTCTGATTTTTCTGGGACTGAGTCCGCTGATGAGTCTGGTATTTACCAATCCGGCATCGGCCAACAAGGGCAGCCACAGCCTGCTGACCAAAACCTGGCAGGCGTATTTCGAGTCGAACTACCCATATATGGAATGCTATTCCATAGAGGTCAAGAAAGACGGGTTCGGATGCTATACCATATATCCGACCATGATCGACCACCGCGGAGACATAGAGCTGGTTCTTGGCAGCAAGGATCCCGAGATCAAGATGACACGGGGCAAGCTGTCTATTGTCAAGGATACCGGGAACTATACGGCCACTCTGTCAGGCAGATTCTATGGCTACAATGGCACACGGGCCTGGACCGGATCCGAAAAAGCAGCTGAAATCAAAAGTATACGTCAGCTGCCGGCATCGGCGTGGGTCTATGTATCCGTTTCCGGCAAGAAGACCAGCGACATAGCTGAACTCAAGAAAATTGACAAGGATAAACTGCATATACAGTGGGCGCAGGTATATCTGCCGAAATGTGACTATATGCCGGGGATCAATCTGTATGAGAACGCCATCAATGACAATGAGACGCCACGTGAGGATATGACCGCCAAACAGCTGAAAGCACAGTATATCAGCAACATTAAGGTCATGCGGGAAAACACCAGATTGTGGAAAGGCCTTGGCCTGCTGGGCGGCTATCATTATGTAGATAACGACCAGATCAAACCGACCCTGGACAAGGCCATCAAAGCTGCCGAAAAGTCGGATACTCTGAAGACCAGAAATTACTGCATCGGCGGTACGAGAGACGAGATCGCCGATTATCTGGAGAAGACCGATATATACTGCGCACATATCGACAAGGTCGATCTGGCACATCTGTAGACAGAAAAGGGGCTGTTGCATAACAACAGCTTCTGAATGAAAATGGAAGAAGCATGCAAACAGAAATGTAGGCATGCTTCTTTTGAGTATTACGGGCATGCTGTCAGTCTATGGTGGCATCCACTAACCTACCGCAATAATATGTACTGTTCATAAACAGCTTTAAAACAAACAATTATGCCCATAAAAACACCGATTTTGCGGGTAAAATGCAGCAAAATCGCTCTTTTCCTAAGAATTTTTGGGGCTAATTGCCGATATTAAAACGATTTGGGCACAGTCAGTGCCGCGGCTCACTACATATTTTCGAAAGTTTGAATATGTTCCAATAGAGTCATCTACTTCCGCAAGCATATACAGAGCGGAAAGCCGGTACTCATCGATTTCTGGACCAGCTGGTTCTCATACTGATCCGGTTTGCTTTGTGGCGCTCTGTCCGTAGGCCTGCCTTCATACCCGTCATAGTACTTTTTTATTTTACCATTTACATACAGTGTAACACTTTTATCCAGGCTCTACTTTTTCTGGAGATCACTGGGTGTCAAATTACGGTGAAGTGTAAAGTGGTTAAAAAGAGACTTTTTTTAACAAAAATGTGCGCTTAAATAGTAAATCATTGACTTCAAGCTCTAAATCCGTTAACGCCGATGGTCTGTAGTGAGACATTTTATGCCATATTTGAACGAGCGGTCCAGATTTGACACTTGATCTGCGTCATATCCGCGCCTGATCTATACCAGATTCAGTCCTGCGCGCATATTCTTTACAAAAAAAGGGGAAAATATGGCGCATATGGCATATGGCGCGTGAATGAAGAACACCACCTGCCCGATTTACATGTATGAGTTACGGCTATCTTTTGGACTTCATGACTACTAGCCCACTCATCCGTCATACTAGTAAAACGGCCACACAAATGTGTGACCGCTCTTAATAAACTGCTTTGAATATTTAACCCGTCTGCTTGACAGAGGGCATATCATGTGCAACAGCTCCTTTTGAATTTCATGATTACAGTTTCAGGTTATAACAGACACTCGCCAAGGAGCTTGTCTATATGGCGTGGATCTATGCCTTTCCGAAGATTGACTTTGATATGACCTGCGCCTCTTGTCCAGATTTCTACTTCCGAATTGATATCGATGTGTCCGGCGGTTTCAGTTGACCACATTGCTATAGATGAATATGGAAGCGAATAAATTTCCACTTTCTTACCGGTTATTCCCTGAGCATCACGGACAATCAGTCGCTTATTTGTGAATATTGCGATGTCGCGGACGGTTTTGTAAGCGGAAATAGCTTTTTCCCCTTCTACAAACAATTCTGATACATCGGGTGGTATCGGACATTCTGATATAAATGTCCAGGCTAAAGTTTCAAAATCTGCCATAATGGCTTCCTTCGTTAAATGATAATATCGTATTAATTAAAATATACACTAGACGTTTAAAAAAGTAAATTAAAACATAAACAAAATACCATCGCCTGTGATATAGCGATGGTACTTGCTTTTGATTGAGTTATTGAGTTATTATTTTGAGAAAGAATGTTGAGCCCCTAGCACAGCTTTGAAAAAGCTGATGCAGGTGCCATGCGAGAAGCACAGCGCTTTAGCGCGTGGTGCTTCACCGCGGAAAAGAATGTTTCATATTTATTTGTATTGTCAATTCCTTTTGACAGTTATAAGTATAGGGCTTTTGTGTGAAGAATATATGCTGATTTGTGCGAAGGTTTGTAGAAGCTCTGTGTCGATGACGTCACATCGCATTCACGGATGCTTGACACTGTGTTGTGAATTCGTCCATAATATTGTGTAATAAATCGGGTCGTCGCTGGTCATATATGTGAAAAGAGGTATTTTAGAGTGGTACATGACATTGAAAAAGTTTATACCAAATATTTCCGGACCGTTTATAAATATGTCCTGACACTGTCTCGCGACCCGGGTATCGCAGAGGAGATCACCCAGGAGACCTTCTTCAAGGCGATGAAAAACCTGAAGAGCTTCAGGGGCGAAAGCAGTATGAACGCCTGGCTTTGTCAGATAGCGAAAAACACATATTTCACTTTTTGTTCCAGAGAGAAGAGGAAGCAGAGCCTGGATGAGACGGGGGAGGTACCGGGCCTGGCGGCCGGGGACATCGCAGGCGAATTCATGGACAAAGAGACGGCGAGGGAGATCCACAGGATCCTCCACGACATGGCAGAGCCGTATAAGGAGGTCTTCTCGCTGCGGACCTTTGGCGAGCTGTCGTTTCGGGAGATCGGAGAGCTTTTCGGCAAGAGTGAGAACTGGGCCGGTGTCACATATCACAGGGCTAAGGGGAAAATAAAGGAGGCGCTGGGAAAATGAAAATAACGTGTAATATTATCAGGGATCTGATGCCGGCATATGTTGATGATACCTTGAGTGAGGACAGCAGGGCTCTGGTGGATGAACATCTGAGCGAATGTGAGGAGTGTCGGGAGTACATGGCTGAGCTGCAGCTGCCGGCTGCGGAAAAGAGTGCGGGAGCAAAAGAAAAGGCGGCGTTTTTGAAGGCCGTCAGGAGAAAGCTGCTGCGCAGGAACGTGGTGGTCGTCATCGTCACCATCATTTGTTTTGTCGGCGGGGTCGTGGGGCTGAGTGCGTATGACTGTTATCATCCTTCATATATGACGTCAGCCAGGGCCGGGCTCACGGTCAGGTCGGATGACGGTCAGACCGGGCTTTACAGCAAGAAGGCATATGGCACTGCCAATTACTATGAAAAGGACGGGGTACTGTTCGTATACTGCACCAACACGGTCACGAACCGGGTGCTTTCAAGCTTTGACAGCGGAAAAAGCAGCGGGATGATGTGGAGCCTGGATGATATCAAAGCTGTATACTATGTTTCCAAGTCGATGGCAGATAGAATGATGAAGAACGGTGCCGACCCGGCCAGATACGTGCTTGATCTGGAGGCCATGTCGGTCGGCGATCTGATAGGCCAGTCGAAACTTATCTGGAAAAAATGACGGACGGGTCACGGCCGCTTCAGAGAAACTGTCTGCAGGAGCCGACGGGGATCGATGTAGCTGAAACATTCGCTGAACAAAGCTCCCGCGATTATGAGGGCGGCGCCTGCGATCTGCAGCGGCAGCAGTGCCTCATGGAGAAATATCACCGACAGCAATACAGCTGAAAGCGGTTCCAGGTATCCGCATATGGCAACGCTCTGAGCGGGCAGATGACCAATAGACGAAAAGTACAGGAAACATCCGATGCCGGTGTTGATGAAGCCGATGCACAGTATCGGCAGCCAGTCGCCGGAGACGATATCTACGGTAAAGCCGTGCTTGAAGACAAAGAAGACAACAACTGCAATTGCTGCAAACAGCAGCTGGAAGATGGCGTTTTCAAAGCCCTTCACATGCTCGGCTTTTTTGTCTGCAATAACAAGGGCGGAATATGCGAAGGCTGAGGCTATGCCGCAGGTGATGCCCCAGATGTTGGCGTTGCCCGTCATGATGTCACCGCTGATGAGGATGACGCCGAACAAAGCGGCAAACAGTGATATGAGCTTGACCGGGGTCAGCCGTTCGTTGAAGAACAAAGGTGACAGCGCTACGACGATGACCGGGCCGAAATAATTCAGCAGGGAAGCCAGGCCGACACCTATCTGACCGTAGGCTTCGAAAAGGAACAGCCAGTCTGCTCCCATGGCGATACCGGAAAGCGCGATGAAAATGAAATCGCGCTTATGCTTCATTATGGTAATGCGATTGCCTGTAAGATAATACAGAATGAACAGCATGGTGACGCCGAGAACGGCGCGCATCAGCACTATCTCATAGCTTGGCATGTCTATAAAGCTTGCAATTATGCCGTTGGAACCAAATACCAGCAGCCCCAGCAGATATTTTATTAATGATTTATTCAAAGTACGTACTCCTTATACTTGATTTTTTATCGTATATATTGTAGCATTGAAATATAAATTTGAAAAACGAATAAATATCATATATAAAATCACAAAATCAGATGTAAAGGAGCGGCAAATATGGATATGAATCTGTTGAAATACATGGCCTTTATAAAGACCGTGGAGTATGGGAGTTTTACCAGGGCGGCCGAAGCGCTCAACTATTCACAGTCAGGGATCAGCAGGATGATAGCCGATCTGGAAAAGGAGTGGAAGGTGACCCTGCTGGAGCGGAGCCGCGCCGGAATCATGCTGACATCGGAGGGAACCAGGCTGATGCCTCAGATAGAGAGGGTCTGCAGCGAATACCAGATACTTCAGCAACAGGTGGATGAGCTCAGCGGGCTCAAATCAGGGCTGATCAGGATCGGGACCTTCTCCAGTGTGGCCACCCACTGGCTGCCCGGCATGATCAAGGCCTTTCAGAAGGATTATCCGAATATCGATTTTGAACTTCTGCCTGGAGACTACAAGGAAATCGAAGACTGGCTGACAAGCGGCAGAGTGGACTGCGGATTTCTGAGGCTGCCTGCAACGGCCGGCCTTGAGACTGCTGAGGTGGACAAAGATGAGCTCATGGCGGTGTTGCCTCGGAACCATCGTCTTGCAGAGGCGGAGAACGTATCTCTTGCGGATCTGTGCAGAGAACCGTTCATTCTTCTGGAAAAGGGAGAAAATGATGAGTTCTTTGAACTGTTCAGGCGTGAGGGGCTGTCTCCCAACACCAGGTTCACCGCCTGGGATGATTATGCGGTAATGGCCATGGTGGAAAAAGGCATGGGTGTCAGCATTCTGCCGGAGCTCATACTCAAGCGGATACCGTATGACATCGCCGTTAAAAAACTGGATGCGCCGGTATACCGCCACATCGGCGTTGCCATGAGAAACAGAAGGTCTGCATCGGCGGCAGTCAAATGCTTCCTTGATTATTTGAAGTACCGGGGTTAGAATCTTAACAGGGGGTATCGTCATGGATGGATCAGAAAAACCGAGAATCAAAGTTAATGGGGTATATGAAGGTGAGGAAAGCCGGCCGGTGAAAAAGCCGGTGAAATTTCTGTTCATTGTCGGTGATATCCTGTTCTTTCTGGGAATACTGGGATTTGGGACATATATCGATCTTCCGGACGGTATCATGGCTCGCTTAAACGGCCACCTGGCGGAAGTCCTGGTCATTGCCTCTGTAGCCGCCATGGCAGCAGGTGCGGTGATGGTATTCATCGCTGTCATGCGTGGCGACAAAAAGACGGATTCAAAGAACCCGTCTGATTATTAATATTCCATGTGTTTAAGTCTGTAATACGGCGTCTTGGGAAAATGGTTGGCTGCCAGATGAGCGCCCCAGGGTCCCAGCCTGGAGAAAATGGCAAGACCGAATCGCCTTGCACCGCTGGCAAAGCCGAATATCTTTCTGATGGTCTTAACTGATTTGAAGTCATAGAAATGCTTCGCCGCCGCATAGAATTCATCCTGAAGCTCCCATGGTGTCATGTGCTTAGGTCTGTAAGTCACATTCATCATGTCGAACTGGGACCAGTCATGGGTGATCATCCTGTCCTCATTTTCAAACTGCCTGAAAACAGGCGTATCAGGGAACGGCGTCAGCAGCGCCGGCTGTATCTGGTACGCGTTTATATCTTTAGCGAAATTTACGGCCCGCCTGATATCGTCTTTGTCATCGTCATCTATGCCCAGGACGAGGCTGGCAATAAGGCGTATCTTGTATTTCTGGCAGGCCGCGGCCGCCCTTTTGATGTCGTCAATGCTCTGCCCCTTGTGTATGGTGTCCAGCGCGGACTGGTTCAGAGACTCTATACCTATGAGTACCCTGTTCAGATGGGCAGCATGAAGCAGTTGCAGCAGTTCTTCATCGTTTGCCATATCGGTTCGCCCGAAAAAGAAGGTCTCCTTGAAGGTCAGACCTTCGTTGATCATCCGGCGGCATATCTCCTTGGCGCGTTCTTTGTCTGCCGTGAAATTATCGTCCTCAAAATTCATATATCTGAAGCCCATTTTTTTATACATTCTTATTTCATCGATCACGTTGTCAACGCTGCGCTGCCTGTATGGCGCGAACATCCTTGATGTGGTGCAGAAGGTGCACTGGTAAGGACAGCCGCGGGTAGTCAGCACATTGGCGCTCTTACAAGGCGTCTTCAGGATGGAGTAATCCGGGAACGGAGCTCTGTCCAGGTCGTCGTAGGGCCTGCTCTGTACTATTTTGTCCGTGATGCGGCCTTCAACGACGTCAAGGATAGTAGATTCGCCTTCACCGCAGATCACCTGGTCTGCATGCTCCAGTGCCTCTTCCGGTCTGTAGGTCACATGTATGCCGCCCATGAGTACTCGGGCATTGCTTTCCTGATGGACCATATCGGCAAGCTGATAACCGCGTGGAGCATTGGAGGTCATGAGAGAAAAACAGAAAATATCAGTATTCCTAAGCAGACGCCTGAAATGTTCATTGGCGTTGAGCTCCTCGTATACCTCGACCTGGTGGCCGGCACGCTTGAGGATGCCACCCAGTATAAGCGGGCCTGTTATTGAATTGGAATGTCCGTAGACCTTGCCGCCCCAGCGATACATTGGTATCCTTCTGAGATCAGAGGCCGGTGTAATAAAAACAATTTTCATGATTTTGTACTTCCACTCTTGACTTTAGTTATACAAGTATTAAAATAAGTATATTGATGTATAGTTATATTAGCAATTACAGAATTATGAAACAGTAAGTTATCATAATGTTTTTAGGAAAGTGTAAGGTTATGGAAGATAAAAGAATAATGAAAACAAAAAAGAATCTGAAGAATACTCTGCTGGAGCTGCTGGATGAGAAGCCCTTTGAAAAGATCAGCGTCACCGAGCTTTGTCAGCGCGCCAATACCAGCAGGATAACATTCTACACGTATTACGGAGACAAATATGAGCTGCTGGATGAATTCTTCCGCGATCTCAAGGCGGGAGCCAGCAACAGGTTCAATGAACTGCAGAAACAGAACAACCCGGAGGATGAACCGGTGAAGAGTTATCAGAATCTGCTTGATGCCATACTGGATATGTACTATGGACATTTCGACTTTTTCCAGCATACAAAGCCTCAGGAGAGTCCTGATCTGATGTTCTCATATTACTGGTATGTGATACAGAGCGTTGAGTCATTTGAGATAAAATACGCGGATCAGCTTAAACCAAAATACCCCATCAAACAGGTAAGCGCGTTTCTCGCTACCGGAATGTGGGGTTTTGCGCATATGGGAGATGTTACTCATCAGTCCCAGGACAAGGTCAGGAGCGACGCCAAGGCGCTGCTGGGGAACCTGCTCGAGGGAGAGATATTCACCAGGGAAAACTGACGCCGGGTCAGCCGACGGTGATCACGTGGATGGCTACAGCCAGTATCATGGCTGCGCATACACTTCTGTGTATGTTGAGACGCAGAGTCCTGCTGCCTGCATGCACCACAGCCAGAATTATGCCGGTGACGCCCATCAGGGCCAGGGAGCAGACGGCAATTACACCGGTGATGGCGATATCTCCGCCGAGATACTGTGAGAGAAAATGGATCACGGCAAATGTTACTGCCGCAAGGCCGAAGAGCTTGTGAAATCTGATGAACAGCTTGAGAAGCAGTTTGTAGTAATCGCGGAACTGCGATTCCCTGGGAAGGTACCCTGTTACTACTTTGTTCAGCCTTTTGAAAATGAAGTCTCCAATTGCAAGAGCGCTGCAGACCACTGTGGCCCAGCCTAAAAATTCACCCATATCATGTCCTCTCTTATCTGTAGTTCGTATAAAGATAGACTGATTATAGCAGTGTGCTGCAGGTATGGCAATAGTTATTTTTAAATTAGTTAAAAAGCAGGCATTTGTTTCAAATAATGCCTGCTTTAAATCATTTTATGGTCTTTAACTCATAGATATCGGCTCTGCGATTTTCCAGCAGCGGCAGCTGTGTACGTATCTTATCCGCCAGAGCGAGATCGATCTCGCTGAACAGGACTCCCGGTTCCTCGTCAAGCTGGCCCGTGACTCTGCCCCAGGGATCGACCATAAGGGTATGGCCATATGCCCTATATGATGAATCATCATCCTGGGAAGCGGCTGTGCCCGCAATAAACATCTGATTGAACACCGCCTGTGAACGGAATGAAAGCTCCCAGTGGGCAGGACCCGTGGTCATATTAAAAGACGCGGGAACAAAGACCATCCTTGCGCCTTCCAGGGCCATCAGTCTGAATACCTCGGGGAATCTTATGTCAAAGCAGACGCAGAGTCCTATTCGGCCGAACTCAGTATCGAAAACGGTTATTTTGTTTCCGGCGGTCAGAGTTTCCGATTCTTTGAAATGCTGGCCGTTTTTTATCTGTATGTCAAACAGATGCATTTTTCTGTGCTTGGCGATCTGCCTGCCTCCACGGTCAAAGACGTAGGCTGTGTTGTATATCTGTCCGTTTTCATCAGATTCCGGCATGGAACCCGCGGACAGATAGCAGCGGCGTTTTTTCGCCAGTTCTGAACAAAGCTGCCACATGGTGCCGCCCTCAGCCTCGGCATATCGGGCAAAGGCATCTACACGGTAGGGGCAGCAGAACATCTCAGGCAGGGCGATGAAATCTGTATCCGCCGGTACCTTTTCTTCTATTATTGCTCTGGCTTCCGCAAATGATCTCAGCTTGTCGCTGGATGGTGACATCTGTATCTGTGCTGTTTTCATGGCTACCTCCGATTTTTCTGTTTATACATATTATTATATACCATTTCTGCACATATGGAACAGTCTATTTCCGTTGCAGTGACTGACTTTTCTGTCAGTTGACATCTTTTGATATCAAGCATACAATTGAAAAATGTGCGTATTTCGTACATATATTATAGGAAACATGTCATGAAGAAAGGAAGAGGATAACAGGTGAAAAAAGTAGTAGTTTATATATGCATCACTGCATTTTTATTTGGCACTATGGAAGTAGCATTGAAAACTGCTGGAAGTGGTATGGATTCACTTCAATTGACGTTTTTGAGATTTATGATAGGCGGTATCATTCTGCTGCCCTTCGGCATCGGGGAAGTACGACAGAGGAAGACGAAAATAGCCGCAGCCGATATGGGCTGGATGTTCGCCGTAGGAATAATGGGTATACCGATCAGCATGCTGTGTTTTCAGCTGGGAGTCGAAAGGTGCAACGCGGCAACGGCATCTTCTCTGATATGTCTGAACCCTCTTTTCACCATGATGATCGCTCATATATTTACAAGTGAGAAGATGAATAAGGCCAAGGGAATATCCTTTGCCATAGGCCTTGTGGCGGCGGTGTTCATGATAAGACCGTGGGATCTGCAGGCGGGGAACACCGTATCCGGGATCGCGCTGATGATGGCGGCTTCGATAACCTTTGCTGCCTATACTGTCATGGGAAAACAAAGCGTTGGAAGAATAGGCACATTTACCCAGACCAGCATAAGCTTTATTCTTGGGTCACTGGTACTGCTGGCTGTGATTTTATTCACGGGAAGACCGGTAATCGCGGGCGTGGCACAAAACTGGCTGGTGGTGGCTTACGTGGGCATATTTGTCACAGGGCTGGGATATATGTTTTACTTTATGGCTATCAGGCATTCGGATGCGACTACCGGATCCATAGCATTTTTCATCAAGCCGGCCATAGCTCCGGTGCTGGCAGTAATACTGCTTCACGAATCAGTATACTGGAATACCATAGCAGGTGTGGCACTGCTCATCTTCGCGTCGCTGATAACCCTGAGAGACACCTGGGCGGCCAATACTATTGATGACTCCGACGAGCCGTATGAACATGAGATCGATGAGATATTCGCCGGGAGAAAGCCGAAGGTAATGGGTAAGAGGAGGTATTTCAGCGCATTTATTCCTCTGCTGAATATAGACGGCGAAGATTTCCTGGTATTTGAGATCAGAGAAAAGGGCGTGATATTCCAGCCGGGTGAGCTTTGTTTCCCTGGCGGAGAGATAATCGGAGGTGAGACCCCGGAGATATGTGCAGTAAGAGAGACTGTTGAAGAACTGGGCATCATCAGGGAGGAACTCAACGTGATAAATCAGATGGACACTTTCCACGGTTATACGGGCATGACCATGTACTGCTTTATAGGCAGGATAGAGACGGAAGATTTCAGACTGAAAAAGGATGAGGTCAGAGACACCCTGATGATACCGGTTGATTTCTTTGTAAATAACGAGCCTGAGGTACATCAGATAGATATCGTCCAGAAACCGGGAGAGAATTTCCCCAATGAAAAAATCGAAGCCAGGGATGGTTATAACTGGAGGAAAGGCAAAAAGGATATCCCTATTTACAGTTACAACGGACATTCGGTATGGGGGATCACGGCTCTGATAGTTCAGGATTTTGCCAAGATACTCATTGCCGGGAGAAAGGCGCAGGAAAAGAAAAAGAAACGTGGATAGGGTTAAAAAAACTGCTGAAAAGAGTGTCAAGATGCAGTGAAGTCTTAAGTTTACATAAATTTCAGTTTTTTTGTTGACAATCAACCTTCAAAAGTATAACTTCAATAATATAGGAATACCTGTATTGAGAGGAGATTATTGTGAGAAAGAAAAATGTGATAGCTGCGGTAACGATTTCGGCTGCAATGATAGTGAGTCAGTGGGCCGGAGTTTTTGCTGCGGATATTGGCGGTTCCGGCGGCAGCAAGGCGGAGGACGTACAGCAGCAGTCGGCGGCAGAGATGCTCAAGGGGCGTGATTACGCCAGAGATCAGCTTATCGTCACCTTTGATGACGGTATCTCGAACTCCGGAATTAAGAGCGTGGTAAACAAAAAAGATGCCAGCTGTGAGACCATCGCTAAGGTGGCCGGCGGGAACAAAGCGGCGCAGGTGGACATTTCTGAAGATGACTCCATGAAACAGGCTATCGTGAAATTTCAGTCTGACAGCAGAGTTAAATCAGTACAGCCGAACTACAGATATGAAACTGAAACGGCAGATCCTTACCTGGATACCGGCGCGGGTCTGAATTATCAGTACCAGTTGAAGGATACCAATGCTGAAGCCGCCTGGACAGATCTGGAAGCGGGCAATCACGGCAGAACGCTGGTGGCAGTAATCGACACGGGCGTTGATGTGGGCCATGAGGATCTGCAGGCCAATATGAAGACGGAAAAAGCCGGCACCTACATCCGGACGTTAGACGGAAAGCGGGTAGAAGCTGCCGATGATTCCGACGAAACAGACGGGCACGGTACTCACGTCACGGGTATTATCGGTGCCACATATAATAATGGTAAGGGCGGAAGCGGCATAGCATCCGGTCACAATAACGATCTGGTCCAGGTAATGACCGTGGGGACCAGTTCCGATGGTGTGAGCATGTATACATTTGATCTTGTAAACGCCATAGAGTATTCTGTGGAAAAGGGCGCAGGTGTAATAAACATGAGCCTTGGCGGCGCGGGCAGGGACCGCGTCCTTGAAGCGGCTGTGAAGAAAGCCTATGATTCGGGCGTTGTAATAGTAGCCGCATCGGGCAATGACGGCGTGGATGCCTATTCAGATCCTTCGGACATGAAAGAGGTGATCAGCGTCAATGCTTCCAACAGCAGCGATCAGGCAGTATACTGGTCGGATTACGGCATGCCTAAGGACATTACAGCCCCAGGCAACAACATCTTGAGTTCACTGCCGGGCAGTACGTACGGTCTGATGAGCGGCACTTCCATGGCATCGCCGGTGGTGGCCGGGATAGCGGCTCTGATCAGGGATGCCGCGCCTAATCTGACGCCGGCTCAGGTGTATAATATTATCTGCGCTACAACAAAACAAAACGGCAGTTTTGATTCGAAAGCGACAGCATACGGGATCATCGACGCCGCAGCGGCAGTTAAAGCTGCCAAAGAGGCATCGGCATCGATCGACGTAACAGCTTTGTCCATCAAGCAGAAGACGGCAAGCGTATATGCTGGGGACGACATAAGTCTGGAGACACTTGTAATGCCGGCAACTTCTCTGAAACCTGTGACATGGTCAAGCAGTGATGAAAGCATTGCCAGGGTGGACAGCAACGGGTATGTGACCGGTGTCAGTGCAGGAGAAGCAGTTATTACAGCTGCGGCAGGAGGCAAGACCGTTACATGTACGGTCACGGTGAACGCGCCGGTAAAAGCGGCTGCCATAACATTTAAGAACATTCCGGCAGACAATGAACTGGCCATCGGTGAAGAGGCTGCGGTAAGTGCAGCTGTAGCACCTTCAACATCCACGAACAGCGAGATATACTGGTCGTCAAGCGACAGAAATATTGCCAGGGCTGACGAGGGCGGATATATCAGCGGCGTGTCGGAAGGAACCGCTACGATCACGGCCAGGACATATGACGGCAAGATCCAGAACAGCTTCCAGGTGACGGTGAAGCCGGCTGTGACCAGGGTTCAGCTTATCTCGATACCGAAGTGGATACAGATAGGCGACAGGGTGACATTTACCGGTAAACTTCTCAACAGCAGCGGTACCACCGATGTGGCACATAACCATATCACCTGGGAATCCAGCTATCGCAGGGTGGCCAGAGTGGATCCGGTTACTGGAGCAGTTACGCCTGTAGCGGCCGGGGCCTTTTACATAAAAGCCTATGACAGCACCGGCAGCATCGTGGCATATAAACGGGTCATAGTGGCAAAGAAAAACTATGCAGGCAAAGATTACTCACTGAGAAAAACCAGTGTGAATAAGACCTCGGTATCACTCAGGTGGAATAAGATACCGATCGCCAGCGGGTATGTGCTGCAGCGGGCCGTCTCCAGAAATGGCAAGTACAAGACCATCAAGGTGATAAAAAGCGGCAGCCAGGTGACATATAAGAACAGACACCTTAAGAGCGGCAAACGGTATTACTACAGAGTGCGCGCCACATACGTGAAGAACGGAGCCGGGAAGAGCTTCGGTTATTCAGGCAGACTGGCGGTCAAGACCAGAAAGGTATAGGGGGACCAGGTTATGAGAAAAAAAATATTGATGATTCTCCTTGCGGTCGTCATGACGACTGCATTCATGCCCGCCATGGCATTTGCGGGAAGCAGCTCGCAGGCTGCCAATGAAACCAGGTGGACCTTCCGTGGCAGCAGCAGTGATATCGAAACCGTCAGACAGGAAGTCATAGAAGTGCTCGATGGGGCATACAGCAGTTCTGTCTCTGGACAGAGCCGGTATATACCGGCCGTCTGGAGCGAGATCAATGCAGTTTACAAGACCGAAGTCGACAGGATAAACAATGCCGACAGTCTGGAGGAACTGATCCAGTATAATGAGCTGCTCGGAACACAGATGGTGGGAGAGAAGACCTCACAGGTAGTGGATGAACTGACTTATATGGGCGAGCTGACGGTGCAGAAGGTCAGAAGCAGGAGCGACCTTGCCAGACTGGCATCGTTGCTGAAAAGTTCTGTGAGAAGCAGCGCATCCAAGTTCAGGAAGTCGGATTACAGTGCATATTACTGGGATGTTTTCCTTGACAGAAAAGCCGCCATCTATGATGAGATAGCTGGAATCAGCAGCTACAAGGCTTATGCTGACGCCAGGATAGATGTGGATGCCTATTTTCCGGAGAGTACAGGCGATTCCGATGACAGCGACGTTTCCTGGCTGTATACCAAGGCTGAAATGGAAATGCTCAGAGATGAAACCTACACAAGCGTAAGTGATTTTGTCAACGATGTACTGCCTGTGATGGGATACAAAGGCGAGACAACGGCATTTTCGACTATGCTGGCAGATTTTGCTAAAGAATTGAAGGGTATTCAGGACTATGACAGCGTAGCTGTTGCACAGAAGAATGTAATCGTGAACATAATCAACAAAGCCGGACTGAAGGAAGGCACAGATTACCAGCTTGCGACCGTGTCACAGAAACGGAAGCTGGCACAGCAGCTGGAGGACATTTACTACTCCTATTATTCAGCGGACTATACCAGCAAGGGCTGGTCGAAGATAGAAGAGATATACGATGATACGCTGACTTCAGTTGATGATCTTTTCATATCGGCACAGTTCTCTGACAGCTTTGCGGCCAAGATGAAAAAGAAGATGGATAATGTACCTACATATAAGGAAGAACTTTCAGCGGCCAAGTCCAAGGCAGTCAGGGCCCTTAAGAAGTATAAGACGAGCCCCCGCTACAGCCATAAAAAAGTAGTGAAGATCGCCAACAGCGGCATCGCGGCGGTGAAAAAATGCAGCACCATTACACAGGTGAGCAGCGTTTTGACGTCGTATCAGAAAAAGGCGGCCAGGACTATTAAGAAGTATAAGATCATTACATTGAAGTACGGCAGCGGCAGTGTGACCAGGAGCGCCAGCGTCAAATACGGCAGCGCGTATAAGGTCAGACTCATGCCGAAGGCCGGGTACAGGATAGCATCTGTTCGAATAGATGGCAAGTACGTCAAACTGAAGTACAGCTATACCTTCAGGAATGTCAAAAAGAATCATAAGCTGAGCGTGATGTACAGCAGATAACAAAAAGCCGTCACGTTCTCGTGGCGGATCTTTGCTGTAATTTTTATTCGAACAAGGCGTTACTTGTTTCTTTCTTGACTATAATATAACCCAGACTATATAATAAGTAAAACGGTAAATCTTAATAATTGACATAAGTAAATGTAATGGCAGGAGAAGACGGTGGATAATAGAAAATATGAAGCGCTGCTTCACATTTCAGAGAACGGCAGTATCACGAGAACGGCCGATGAACTGGGCTATACCCAGTCAGGCGTCACACAGATGGTCAACAGTCTGGAGAAGGAACTGGGCATACAGCTTCTGATAAGGACAAACAAAGGGGTCGCGCTGACAAGGAATGCCCAGAATCTTATTCCGTATATGCGCGAAGAGCACAAATGGGAGAGCCGGATCAGACAGGAATGTGACAGACTGACTGGCCGGGAAACAGGCACGGTGACCGTGGGATGTCTCTCAAGTATTTCCACGGCATGGATGCCGACCATACTTGAGGATTTTGCCAAGAAATATCCTAATATCAGGATATATATGAGAGAAAACGAAGCGCCGGAACTTGAGCGCATGCTGCTTTCCGGGATTATAGACATCGCAGTTACTGAACTTTCGCAGGATCGGAGCTATGAATCGAAGGAATTATATAGAGACGAAATTCTTGCAGTTGTGCCGCGCGGCCATGTACTCGCCGGGAGAAATGCTGTTTCCCTGGAAGAACTGCAGAAATATCCTTTTGTTTCATATTCTACCGGAGATGCGGGGACCAACGATTTTGGATGGCCGGATATCGCGACAGGATACAAAATAAAATGGAATACCATGTATTCATGCAAGGATGATATGACGGCGATCCACATGGTAAAACATAATCTGGGAGTTACCCTGGCGGGTTCTGTGATGTTGAGCAATTATCCTGATGAAACGGTCAATATCTCACTCAAACCACAGTTGTTCCGTTCTCTGGGCATAGCTATTCTGTCCAAAAAAGATATGCTGCCGTCGACCCGATTATTCATCAATTGTATGATGGACGTTACAAGCCACTTGTGATATACTTGAGACAGTATTTGAAAATGAAATTAAGGAGAAACTATGGGAAAGAAAAAGACAGTGATAATAATAGTGCTGATAGCACTTGCGGTGGCTGTTGCCGTAGCTGGATTTTATATATACAACCTTCCGGTGACCAAATCCAAGGCGGCAGTAAAAACTACTCTGACTGCCCTGGAGAAATGCGATTTTACTACGGCTAAATCGCACATTAATTACAGCAAGCTCAGCAAAGATACGGATATCCTAAGTCTGAACGAGGACGGTCTCACTGATGCGCAGATGAAAACCATTGAAAAGGCTTTGTTCAGCAACATGACATACAGCATTGTATCTGTCAAAAGGACAAGCAGCACATCAGCGGTGGTGCAGGCCAAGATAACCAATCTGAACATGAAGAAGGTACTGGAAGGATGGTACGATGACGTGATCGATATCGCCCTGGAATACGCCTTCTCGAATGATACTACCGCCAATGAGAAAAAGGCGACGGCAGAGATGATCGACAAGCTGGTGGTCAATGTAAACAAGGTGAAGAAGGCTAAAGGTTATTCTACCGCTACGGTTGATATAACCGTCGGCAAGAACAAAAAAGGCCAGTGGGTGATCGCCGACAATGATAAGTTGTATGACGCCATCCTGGGTGGTTTCATCACTGCAGTCAAGGAACTGGCAGACGAATAAAAAACAGAAATATTCATCAGGTACGATTAATCGCATTCAATGTCCTCTTTAGGGGTGCTATGATAAGCATACTCCGATAGGGGACGGAGGATGCGATTTTTTAATATGTCGTGTGTATGTATGAACGACATCGGAAGCGGTGGCGGGAGATGAGGCTCTATGGAGGGAACGTACAGACGTCCCCTCCATGAAAACCACCCGGCTTCAGATCATGAAAGGTGATGAAAAAAATGGAAGAAACGTATATTACGATCGCCGGAACCGGATATTACTACGGTAACAGACCGTTTTCCATAGGCAAGGTCGTGCGCTGCATCAAAGAACCGGATAATCCCTATGACCGGACAGGGAATCATCTGCAGGGTACTGGATAAGGACAGTGCCGTCAGCTTAATGATGAGCACACCTCCGGAGGAAACCGTTGAAAGCCTGTATGACTCATCCCTTGCTCAGTTCTGATCTCTGGTGCCGATGCGCCGCGCTATGTATACCGCCGGCGTATCCAGCAGGCTGGTGGCTATAAATATGATGTAGCTGGACCAGACGATATTCATCAGAGTGTGGATAGTGTAGGTGCCGTAAAAAGCGGCAAATGTGAATAGAAAAGTGTTGAGGAACTGGGAGATCAGTGTGGCGCCATTGTTACGCAGCCACAGAAAGCGGTGGCTGTCGTGGCACCAGCTGGTGGTTTTGTTCCAGATAAAATGGTAGGCAAAGACGTCAAAGGCCTGGACGATGGCGTAGACGGCGATGCTGGCGATCATCATCCTGGGGATATTGGTGAACACGGTGCGTATGGAACCGCTGACCCAGTCGTTGGCATCAGGGGTGTACAGCATCCAGGACTGGGAAATGATCATGAACATGGCGGAGCCTGCGATGCCCAGCTTGACGGCTTTGTTGGCAGCCTTCCGGCCGTACATCTCGCTGAGGATATCGGTGACAAGGAAAGTGGAGGCGAAGAGGATGTTGCCCAGAGTCTGCTCCATTCCAAATGCTCTGATTATGATCAGCACCTCGATATTGGCGGCGATGGTCGCAAGTACGGTAAAGCAGTAGAGGCCCTCCTTGCCGAAGAAATGGTACGCAAGGACCACTGCCGAGTAGTTTATGATAAGGGCCAGTGTAAGAATGACTTCGTTACTCATGTTTTATACCTCCTACGCCAAAGTCGGTATTCTCAAGCAGGATATCGACTTTGGCATTGTCTTTATATTCAGGGTAGATATTCTCGATAAAGGTGCGGATAACAGCATCATCAGGCTTGATGGCAGTGGTGTTGGGCGTCATTATGTTGATGCAGATCCGCTGGAAATACCTGAGACCGGTCTCTATGTCCAGGCGCATGGACTCCTCTGTCTGGCCGGTCAGCCCGAACAAAAGGCACGCCTGGTCGAAACCGGCGGCTATCTTTTCCGGATCAGTCTCGGCGATGCCTTTGTTCAGCACATTTTCTCTGAAGTCAGCATTAAAGGTCTCAACACCGGTCTTGATCTTAACGTCTATGCCGTCTTCGGCGAAATAGCTGCGCAGGGCGGGTATCCGGCCCCTGTCGGCGTAATAACACTCAAAGAACAAAGTGTGGATGGATTTATTGACGCACAGACTGCGTATCAGGGCGACGGTGTTTTCGTCGAGATCGGTGAAGCTTCCGGAGTTGATGACCTCCAGTCGGCCGTAGATGCCGGTGACACTTTCGAGTACCGTTTTGTTCAACTCAAAATTAGCGGCCTCATCGCCGGAAAAGTCCAGATGATAGTCGCAGAAAGTGCAGCGGCGCCACTTGCAGCCTGAACCGCGGAGCAGCACGATTTCTCTTTTGTTTTTCTCTTTTATGATGGAATATCTGTCCATGGGTGTCCCTCTTTTTCTGTCGTGACGCATACGCAAACAAAGAGGGCCGTTTGGCCCATCGAACTAAGAATATAAAAAATCCCCTAGTTTTGTTTATAGACAGGATGGTCACGAACTGTCTCTTATGAATAGAGTTTACCATTGAACCGCGGGCGGTGTCAACGGTAAACTCATAGTAATCAGTATTTGGTCATATCCATGGTCATCGGAGTCACGGATGTCAGCTGCTCCCTGCACACCACGTAGACGTCGCTGCCTTCCTGAAGTTCCTGTTTTTCGGTCTGGATGTCGTAATACATGGGGCACGGAGTGCTCCAGTCCCGGTCTGCCCTGGGAGCCACTATCTCATAATAGTTGTTCATCTCCATAAAGGTGAATTTGTATTCGTTGGGGCTTATTTTCCTGTATGGTACATTGACATTGAGGATGTGACAGTCTCTCGGCATACCATACTTAAGTATACGGTCAAGCCAGTATTCTGTAGACCGTTCGGCACTCTCAAAGTTCAGGTATTCGTAGTCGACGCTGCGGGTGATGGAAGCGTCTGTTTCCAGGGACATGGCCAGGGTCGGAACTCCCAGACTGGTGGACTCCAGCGCCGCGCCTATGGTGCCGCTGCAGGTTATGGAGGCGCCCAGGTTGGCTCCGTAGTTGATGCCGCTGATGGCCAGGTCGGGTCTGCGTCCAAGGCGCGGTCCTATCTCCGCTATGCCGTAGGCGGCCACATAACCTGGAGAGGCGTGAACGCCGTAGGCGTGGATCATCAAGGGCTTGTCAGCGGGGTCTGAGCTGATGTCGAGGTCTATTTCTTCAATGATGCCGAGATCATCGGTCCTTGGAAAAGCTCGGCCCATGGCTGTCTGCTGGGTGATGGGAGCGGCGACCAGTATATCTCCGAATTTCAGGGCAGCGCGTGCCGCTGCTGCCAGGCCCGGTGAAAAAACGCCGTCATCGTTGGTTATCATTATCAAAGGTTTCATATCATTTCTCACTTTCTCCATGCAGGTCGATATCGGGAAAAGGGACATACATATTATATCACATGCATGCCCCTTGGACCCTTGATCAGCGGATCATTCGAAAATTTTGTAGGTTTCCTTCAGAATTGGATCCGTATGATCGGTAATGGAATTATAGATTGGTATTATATTTTGGTATAGCTTGACGCTTTCCGGGTCAGGGGTAAAGGAGTCGGTGATCCTTACCATGTTTTTGACCGCTTCATCGAAGTCGGGATAGATGCCGGCTGCCACGGCCGCGCATATGGCGGAACCCAGTCCGGCAGCACCGTTGACCTCGTTGCGTACCATCCTGATGTTGAAGACGTCCGCAAATATCTGCATGAACAGATCGCTGCTTGAGCCTCCTCCGGTTATTATTATCTGATCCAGATCGATGCCCAGTTCGTCAGTCATATTATAAACGTATTTTCTCATGGTCATAGCAATACCTTCCAGGATGGAACGATAGATATGGCCACGTTTATGACGTCCGTCAAAGCCTATCATTATGCCTTTTTTGTATCTGTCTGATACCGGAGCCAGCCAGTCGAGCACAGTCATAAGTCCGTCGCTGCCGAGAGGGACGCTGGAAGCCTCCTCAGACATAAGCTCCTCAGGAGACATGCCTTTTGACTTTGCGATCTCGGCATATCCTTCGCCGAGAACATCTCTGAACCAGCTGACTGTCCACATGCCGCGGCGGATGCCGTCGCTGTCGTACAGGTAACGGTCAGGGACGCAGGAGAATTTAGGCCACAGGCATTTCGTGTCCTTGAGATTTTCCTTGCCTTCCATCATTGCTGCAGTGTATGTTCCCAGTGATATGCAGGCTGTTTTCTGGCCTACGCAGCCTGTTCCGAGCCCTTCAACGGCTTTGTCGTTGGCTGTTGCTACTACAGGCACGCCTTCAGGCAGTCCTGATGCAGCTGCGGCTTCTTTTGTCACATAACCAAGGATGTCTCCCGGCATTACCAGGCCGAACAGCATGTCTCTCGGCATTCCCGTAGCCTTGTAAGCCTCGGGATCGTCAGACCATTTCCAGTTGTCCACGTCTATCGGCCAGCCGCCTTCGTAGTTGGAAACGGTGTCTTTGAATTCGCCGGTCAGGCGGTTTGTGATATATCCTGAAGAAGCAACGATGTACTTAACGTCCTTGTTGGTATGCTCGTAAGGCTGTGATACTCTGACATCCATCCAGCTCAGTGCCGGCTGTGCAAGGCTGCCGTCTGCTTTCAGATAAGCTCTGCAGTAGCGTATGGTGCAAAGTCCTATGCCTACGATGTCTTCCTTCTTGCCTGTGAACCTGGCCATACATTTCCTGGATGCCTGGCAGATGGCGTCCCACCAGTCGTCGTCTGGATGCTCAACAAAGCCCGGACGAGGGAGTACGTAAGGTTTAAGGGGATGCTTGTCCTGACATACTATATGTCCACTGGTATCAAAGATGACTATCTTGGCGCTCTGTGAGCCTTCGTCTATTCCTATAAGGTATTTCTCGCTCATTGTTTTGCCTTCTTCCTTATCTTACAAGATATCCGCCGTCAACTACCAGCAGGGTTCCGTTTACATACTGAGCAGCGTGGCTTGCCAGGAATACCATGGCACCCATCAGATCCTGACGCTCGCCCCAGCGGTCAGCAGGGATGTGCTCCTTGATTTTTATATACTTAGGATCTTCTTCGTTGCCGCTGCCTGTGCCTGCTGTCATTGCTGTCTGGAAATATCCAGGAGCGATTCCGTTAACTGTGATTCCGTACTTGCCTAATTCGTCTGCATAAGCCTTGGTCAGTCCTGCAAGTCCTGCCTTCATTGCTGCATAAGCCGGTGAACCAAGTCCGCCGAGGAAGGAGAACAGTGAGCAGATGTTGATTATACGGCCGCTCTGCTGAGGTATCATGTATTTGGCTACCGCGTGACTCATGTCGAAGGCGCCGGTCAGGTTGATTCCGATCATCGGATCCCATTCAGCTCTTCCGAAATCGAGAACGTCAGCGATCTTGCAGATGCCTGCACAGTTTACCAGGATGTCTACACTTCCGAACACCTTTACGCATTCAGCGGCAACTTTGTCGCAGATGCCCTCTTCCATGATATCGCCTTCCATGTAATGATATTTGACTCCGCACTCCTCGATCATTTTCTGAGTAGTGCCGTCATCGTTTACTGCCGCGAAGCAGAAGATGTTGGCGCCTGCCTTGGCCAGCGCCAGGGAGAAACCCTGGCCCAGTCCGCTGCATCCGCCTGTGACGATGGCGTTTTTTCCTTTTAGTGAAAAGAAGTCCATGTTGAAATCTTTGATATCTAAACTCATAGTAATTGCCTCCTGAAGTTTACTTTGTTTATTTATGATTATAATACATCAATTAATCGATCTGTGGTTTATTTTTGATGACTTTGGAAAGAATCAGTGCTACTACGATGCAGGCGAGTGCTGCAACTACTGCATAGCCCCAGGTCATCTTGAATCCCTGCGCGCCGTACTGGTCCATCCAGCCGCCGACAAGTGTGTACATGAACAGGTCAGGAGTATATCCTACTGCAGATGCGATGCCGGAAACACGGCCGCTCATCTCAGGTGTAACGCCTGCATCCTGGTGTACTGCGAAGTACTGGCTTCTTACTGCATAGATGAATACCAGTCCGCAGATGAAGTTTGCTATAACTGCTGTTACAAGTCCGGCCTGGATAGGCAGAACGATGAACAGTCCGAAGGAGCATGCCAGCAGGGCGCATCCGATAACGATGACCTTGATCCTTGAATGAAGCTTATCAGCAAGGAAGCCGCCTGCGATACCGCCAACGCCCTGAAGCAGATAACGGAAGCCGCCCAGTGTTGAACCGGCTGTTGCGGAAAGTCCATAGTAGTTTACCGCGTAGGTGTTCACATATCCGATCAGGCCGTAAACGCTGTATGCTGTGAAGATGATTCCTACAAGGAGCCATACCCTTGGAATGGTAAGTGCTTTGAACAGACCCTTGGTAACCTCTCCAACTGTAGGTCCGCCTGTTTCCTGTACTGTATCTTCGATGAAGATGAAGTTCAGTATACCGATGAGGATTACTACCGCGGAGCAGACTTTGATGGCTGCGGAAGCGCCGGCTACATCACTTACAGTCTTTGCATAGTGTGCATAAGCGGCAGTCATTCCGAATACCAGCAGTGCGTTCATAACGCCGCGCAGACCTTCCTGCCATCCGAACAGACGTCCCTGCTCTTCAGGAGTGCCGAGCATACGAGTTGCCTTGATGCATGCGGACCAGAAGGTGATGATGGTGGTGATACCCATAAGTACGAAAATCAGTCTCGCTACATTGTAGCTCGGGAAGGTGGAGAACCAGAATCCCAGAGCTCCAGTAGCGATGAAAGAGAAAGTAAGCAGTTTTCTTGCCGAGAACTTGTCGGCTACAGCTCCGCCGACAAAGTATGACAGCGTTGCCATTGTTGCGTATCCCGATGACAGAAGACCCATCTGAGCGTTTGTCAGATGCATAGCGCTCTGGATCTGCGGATAGAATGTTTCCCTGATATAAGGAAGCTGAAAGATGATACCTGCGCCGGCTGCCAGAAGCAGCAGCGTTCCCCACTTCTTAATAAATGCTTTGTTCATTTTTAAATCCTCCAAAATGAAATAGTTTGAATGAGCAATATTATTCCGGACCGAAGAGATAAATGAAAAAGAATTGCTCCGTATTCCGTTCCAAAAATACTAAAAGAGGGGTAGCTCGCAACAATATAATAATATTGCTTCGAGCTACCCCTCTCTGAAATATCTCTTCCGGTAACTTTACTGCATCATAGCACATGTTAAATTATTTGTCAATTCAAAAAATTAGATATTGACTTTTTTCTTAAAAGTTGGTACTATTCAATCAGTTACATAAAGAGATTCAGAGATAGTAACTCGTTCCGCACAGTCTGTCGGGCTGTGCTTAGCGAGCTACTTTTTGTTTGCTCTGATACACGGAGTAATACAGATCCGGCGGAACGAAGGGAAAAACTATCAGTTCGAAAGGAGCTTATAATGTCTATTTCAAGAGAAGAAATCGTAAAAGGTCTGGTAAATATCCTGGGAGAGGAACAGGTGATAACCGACGAGGAAGTGCTGAAGGAAAGCAGCAATGACCGTTACAGAAAGTATGAACAGTGCTATAATGTTTATACTCAGCCGATACCTGCAGCTGTAGTTTACGTAAAGAGCACGGAACAGGTGGCTTCCGTTCTTGAGTTTGCAGATAAAGAGCACATAAACGTAGTCCCTCGCACAGGGCATTCCGCCATCGAGGGCGGACTTGAGACTGCCCTGGAGAATTCCATCGTACTTGACGGTTCACAGATGAACAAAGTAATAGACGTGAACAAAACAAACATGCAGGTGACATGCCAGTGCGGCGTACCTCTGCAGGATCTTGAAGACAGCCTGAGAGAGCAGGGTCTGACTACCGGACATTCACCACAGTCCAAGCCGCTGGCTCAGATGGGCGGTCTGGTGGCAACACGCAGCATCGGACAGTTCTCAACTTTATATGGCGGCATCGAAGACATGATCGTCGGCATGGAAGCAGTGTTCCCCGGCGGCAAGGTATGCAGGATCAAGAATGTTCCAAGAAGATCAGTCGGACCTGATATCCGTCACATCATCATGGGCAACGAAGGAGCACTGTGCTTCATCACAGAGGTAACTGTCAAGATGTTCAAGTATCAGCCGGAAAACAATATTTTCCTGGGATACAAGATCAAGGATATGGATAAGGGCTTTGAAGCTCTCCGCGAGGTAATGATAGAAGGATACAAGCCTTCCGTTGCAAGACTTTATGACCTGCAGGACGCAGCAATGAACTTTGACTGGGCAGATGACCAGAATGTACTGCTGTTCATGGCAGAAGGGGCTGCAGCGATTACTAAGGCAACGGCAGATGCCATCGATGAGATAGTAAAGAAGGTAGAGGGTGTTACACCTGTAGACCCTAAGCTGATAGAGAAGTGGTTTGATCATCTTAACTGGGGACCAGAGCAGATCGCCCAGGAGAAGGAAGAGATACTGGCTACAGACAACATCGGCATCACCACTGAGATCTCCGGCTGCTGGGACTGCATCGGAAAGATATACGCATCTACAGTTGAACGCATCAAGAACGAGGTCCCTGATCTGACCATGATAGGCGGACATTCATCACACAGCTACATCAACGGAACCAACATGTATTTCGTATACTACTATAACGTTGTCGACTGCAGGCCGGAAGACGAGATGAACAAGTATCACAACCTGATCAACAGGATAATCTGCGAGGAGGCCATCAAATACGGCGGATCCATCGCTCATCATCATGGTCTTGGCAAGGCAAGAGCTCACTATGTATTTGAGGAATACGGTTCGTCCTTCTACATGCTTGAGACTCTGAAGAAAGCCTTCGATCCTAACGGGATCATGAACATGGGAACACTTATCCCTATTAACTATAACAAAGAGAACCCTTGGAATTTCTAAATTACTATGATTAAAGTTTTAAACAGCTTCAAATCTGTCCCCGACCTTGACAAGATGCCTGCAGCCGACTGGGCTGCAGGCGCCGAGTCAGGCCAGATAGATACCAGCTACCTGAAAAGTATAATAAACTGTTATGACGAAAGCGCTTTGGAACTGACCTTGAGATTTAACGATAAGGCGGTATCGGAGGGCTTGGATTGCTTTTTAGGAGCTGTCACAGCAGGTGACAGGATCGCGGAAAAAACGCTGAAGACCCTGGCGGCCCTTGGCTTTGCCGGAACAGACAGAATAGTCAGCGGAGAAGAACTGACCTTCAGACCGGAGCTCACGGCGTCATCACTGCTGACGTACGCGCGGAAAAAGGGACCATGGGACATGATAGTCATGGGCGTCCAGAGCGCTGACGGCTGCAACAAAAAGATACCTTTTCTGGTTGCCGAAGGACTGGGGATGACGTGCATATCGCAGGTCGTAAACTTTGTTCCAGAGGGTGACAAGGCTTGCCGCGTAACGTATATGCGAGACGGAGCCCGTTGTGAAGAGGTAGTTGAGCTGCCGCTGCTGCTGGCAGTGGGAGATGTGCCGTCGACATATCTGCGGGTACCGACGCTGAAGCAGCGCCTGGCCACCAAGATGCAGGTAATCGGTCAATATGACGCGGCTGCCGGACCGGCAGAATTCAACGAATCGACTCTGCAGAAGGTGGAGCTGATAGACCAGACACGTGCAGGTGCGCTGATAGACGGCATGGATGCCGCGGAGAAGGCGGAAAAGCTGTACAGAGATTATTTGAAGGGTGTGATGAACTGAGCCATGAATTATAATTTGATAATCAATGCCTGGGATCCCGAAGCGGGGGAGCAGTGCAGAAGACTGACACGATTCTTGCAGGACACAGGGCTTGCGTCCGAAAAAGGGAATATGATAATCCTCAGTGAAGAAGAAAGCGAAGAAAGCTGGGGCACTTTGACGGAACTGGTGCCAGCAGGTTCCGTTTCTGTTTTATATGGAGAGTTTTACAGACCTGAGCCGGTGCTGGATCTTTTGAGCGAAATGACAGACGCGGACGATATCTGTATATTCCCGGGAAATCATGCCGGAGAGGAACTGGCGGTAAGGCTGGCGGCCAGAAAAGGCGGGAGTTCACTCACAGATGTGACCGGAATGAAGATCGGGGATGATTTTGTTATAGGCGAAAAAAAGATTTATTCTGGTAATCTGTCAGGTAAGTTCCGGATGGAAGCGAAACCGTTCTGTATAACTGTGGATAAATGCTGTGAGGAGTCGCAGGACAGCTGGCCCGCCGGGAAAGCGGCAGCCATGATATCGTGGGCAGGCGGAAGCGGCAGAGACCGCAGCATCTGCGCTGTTGAGAAGGAAACAGGACTTGCCGAGGCGCCTTTCGTGGTGGCCTGCGGAAGGGGCCTGGGAAACAAAGCGGCCGCAGAAGCGGCAGCGGAGCTGACAGCGTCTCTGGGAGGACGGTTCGGAGCAACGAGGCCGGTGGTCATGAATGCATGGGCGCCAATGGATGATCTGATTGGAGTCAGTGGAACCATGATACGGCCGGATATCTGCATAGTGGCAGGCGCCAGCGGTTCACCGGCATTTTATGCCGGCATAGAGAAGAGTAAGATCATAGTAGCGGTCAACAGCGATGAGGACGCGCCGGTCATGAAAAAAGCGGATGTCTGCATTGCGGGAGACTGGAAAGAGATTCTGAGCGAGCTTGTCAGAATAAAAACGGAGGACGAGAAATGAGCACAGGATTGATAGAGAAGATATCGGAAAAATACGGTGATTATCTGACGGATGAGTCGAGACTCACCGGATTTGCCGACTCCATATCCTTCCCCCGCAGCGAGGAGGAAGTGATCAGGATAATCAGAGAACTGAAGGGGACGCCAATAACGATCCAGGGTGCAAATACCGGGATCGTGGGAGGCGCGGTCCCGCGGGGCGGACATATTATGAATCTGTCCGGGATGAAGAAGGTTTTCGACTTTAAGCTCCTCAGGTCCGGCGAGGGCAGGATCACCGTGGAGCCGGGGCTGACGCTTGATGAGCTGGCGGTTGCCGTAACATCGTGTTTCAAGCGGACGCCCATGTTCTGGCCGCCAAGACCTACAGAGACGACTGCAACGGTGGGAGGCGTTGCCGCGCTGGCGGCGAAGGGCATCAATGCCTGTCACTACGGGGACAGCCGCAAGTACATAGAGGAGATACGCTTTGTCGATGACGGAGGGGCCGTGCATACCGTAAGCAGAGACAGGGACGCGGAGGAGCTGGATCAGCTCCTGGGATCTGAAGGTATTGCCGGACCTGTGACCAGGCTCACACTGAGACTGCTGCCCAAACCGGAATCTGTATGGGGGCTGGGTTTCTTCTTCACGGAAGACGGGCAGGCTGAGCTTTGTGCAGAAGCGCTGAGACATCTGCCGTCAGAAAACGACACCGCCTGGGTATCTGCCATGGAGTATATGGACAAAAATACCCTGGACCTTATTGAATCGAGAAAAATAGTGGTAGAGGGCATCAGGTCGCTGCCAGATGTGCCAAAAGATACCAGAGCAATGATATATGTGGAACTTGAGGGCGAGGATCAGGGCATAGAAGAGCTTATGGTGTGCATAGCCGGGATCACAGACGGTCACGGCAGCGATCCGGACAAGGCCTGGGCAGTTATGGGCGAGGCCGATGCTGACAAGCTGCATGTATTCAGACATACGGCACCAGAAGCGGTCAACCTGAGGATCGCCGGTGTCAGAAGCATAGATGACAGGATCAGAAAGCTGGGCACAGACATCGCCTTTCCTGAACGGGATATCCGTGAGACCATAGAAGAATACAGAAAGGATCTGCGCGAGTCCGGACTTCCCGGCTGCATCTTCGGGGGTATCAGTGACTCTCACATGCACGTGAATATAGTCCCGGTAAATTATGAGCAGTATGCCGCAGGCAAAGAGCTGATCCAAAGATGGTCGGCTAAGGCTGCAGGAAAGGGCGGCAGCGTCATAACCGAACATGGCATCGGAAAGCTGAAGCAGGAGGTCATGAGCAGCGGGCAGCTGGAGTCCGTAAGAGACTTCTACAGGCCGCTCAAGGAAAAATATGATCCTGAGAATATCTTTAACAGAGGAGATATATTTGAAGATAAGTGAATCAATCAATAAAACATATACTTGTAACGAAAATGGAGGATGGACCTATGCTGCAAGCACAATATAATTCCCAACTGGACCTGACTACAGGCTCCGTTGAAGGCGCAAGCCGTATGAAAAAGAAAAAACTGGACTTCTTTTACGACAGTACGGAAAGATGTCCCGTCATAGCCGGTATCAAAAGCGACGAGTGGCTGGAGAAATGTAAATCGTCCAACTGCGAGATCGTATATATCCTGTATGGTAACATCTGCACCATAGGAGATATCGTGAAACAGGTCAAGGATGCCGGAAAGATGGCGGTGGTACATATAGACCTGATTGCGGGACTGGCCACCAAGGAGATCAGTGTCGACTTCATCAGGCAGTTTACCGAAGCCGACGGGATCATCAGCACCAAGCCCCATCTTATCAAACACGCCAACGACCTGGGGCTGTTTACGGTACAGAGGTTTTTCATGATCGATACCATAACATATAACAATATCAAGAAACATGTAAAGGATACCAAGCCGGACGTGGTGGAAATGCTGCCTGCAGGACTGGACAAAATGATCCGCTATGCTGTGGAGCAGGTCGAGGGCAAACCGCTGGTGGCCAGCGGACTGGTGCTGGATGAGGATGATGTCAGGCGGGCCCTGTCCGCGGGAGCCATAGCTATTTCCACCACCAACCTTGAAGTGTGGAAGATAATGGATTGATGCGGGGATCAATCAGAGTGAGGAGAAAAAGATGGAAAACAACAAAAAAGTGAGATGGGCAATATTTCTTATCCCATGGCTGCTTTCGATCGGTGCGATAGCGCTGAATCTTATCAGCGGCAAGGCTTTCAACGCCACAGTCATGTCTGTGACCGGGTTCATCCTGGACAAATTCTCATGGTTGTTTGCGCTGATGTCGTTTATTTGTGTTATACTGATAATAATCGCATATGTTACCCCTTTTGGAAATGTGCGCATAGGCGGCCGAAAGGCCAAGCCCATGATGACCATGACCAATTACGTGTGGATAGTGCTCTGTACCATAATGGCGGCAGGGATCCTGCTATGGGCATGCGCGGAGCCGATGTATCATTATTACAATCCGCCTGCGCATATCGCCAAGGAATCTCCGGATGCGATAACCTTCCTGATGAAGGATATCTTTCTTGAGTGGACCTTTACTCCGATGTGCGTCTACGGCATGCCGGCTATACTATTTGCATTTTTGTTCTACAATGTCAAGAAGGATTACTCCATCGGATCCATGCTGTACCCGACATTAAATGACACCATTACCAGAAAGGCATCACCGGTCGTCGATGTGCTCTGCCTCTTCGCCCTTGTATGCGGCATGGCGGCCAGCATGGGATCGGCCGTGTTCCTGGTTTCGGACGGGATGTCCAGCCTGACAGGCGGCGCCGTCAAGTCGGGGATCATTGTGTGGACCGTGGTGACCGTGCTCATAGTTGCCGCCTTTATTACTTCGGCGGTTACAGGGGTCATGAAGGGAATAAGGATACTGTCGGCATTCAATTCCAGGATATATTTCCTGCTGGGTGCCTTTGTGTTCATATTTGGTCCTACCTGGTACATACTCAACCTTACCATAGAAGGATTCGGAGCTTATCTGACGGATTTCGCCAAGAACTCCCTCTTCCTGTCTGCGGCGGACAATGATAAATGGGCTATGTGGTGGCCGATATTCTACTGGTGCAACTGGATGGCATGGATGCCTGTAACTTCAACCTTTCTGGGGCGCATTTCAAGAGGATTCTCGGTACGTGAGGCTATCAGGGTCATCGTGGTTTATCCGGCGCTGTTCTCGGTCGCATGGCTGGGGCTGTTCTCTTCATCGGCGATTTACTTTGAACTGGCCGGCAAGGGCATAAACAAAGCCATGGAAGACGGCGGAACTGCTTCCGCGACTTACGCCGTACTGCAGCAGCTGCCGATACCGGTAATTACCATCGCGGTGTTCCTGGTGATAGTATTTGTTTCCTTTGTTACAGCGTCTGACTCCAACACCAACGCGATGTCGGGACTCTGCACCAGCGGGCTCAGCGCAGAAGACACGGAATCACCTACATGGCTCAAGATCGTATGGGGCATCACCATAGGCGTGATGTGCATAATTTTCATCAATGCATTCAAGAGCACAGATGCGCTGAAATACCTGTCAAACCTGGGTGGATTCCCGGTAGTGTTCCTGCTGGTGATCATCGCCATTTCCTTCTGCAAGGTAATGGCAAACCCTGCAAAATATGATTCCTTCAAAGAGGACTACGACGAAACGGGCAGACCGATCCCATCCAGGCGTCTGATATCCGAACAGGAGGAAGAGGCAGCCTCTAAACAGGCTGAGAAAAGAGAGAAAACTGCATGAATCCGGAAAGCTGTACCTATAAGTATGAACTGAAATATCAGGAGGCCTACGACACATTCAATCTGCTGGCCTTCAAGTGGAGCAAAAAAGTAAGCATGGCAGTGGAAGCGGTCCTGGTGGCCATAACCCTTCTGATGCTGGTCCTCTATTATATAGATGCCCGCAAATTATATTATTTCTACGTAGCCATCATCGCCATTCTGCTTTTGTTCTACATGATATATATGCCGTTTTTCAAGGCTAAACGCGGCGCTGCCAGGGTCATGAAGACCGGGGGGACTTACGAGGTCACCATGGACAAAGACGGACATATCTTTGTACCGGATTCCGATGAGCCCCTTGAGCTGCGCGGAGACAAAAACGCCAGGGCGCTTGAAACACTGCGAACCTTTGCCATTCGTACCGACAGCGTACACACATTCTGCCTGCCGAAGCGCGTCATGACCGATGAAGAAATCGACTGGACCCACGACGTGCTCCAGGCAAAGACCGACTACAGAGATCTCAGATACTGATTTGAATAGTAACCATCAGTTGCCATCTGACTGTTTTTCCTCAATTGCAAACGCAGGGTAAACTGAGTCATGACAATTATCGCTTTGATACAGCCGATCACGGTTTTGTTATTCATAAGCGATAATTTTGTTGTCATGGCAGCGAAAATGTACTACAATGGTTAATGTAGTAATTCTAATCCGCGCGGCGGCGCGAGACTTTTAATTCCCAAGACTTATACAGAATTATTAATGGTTTATATCTTAAAAGAGGGCCGGCTTTTTGCGTGGCCTGTGTAATAGTAAAGGAGAAGCGCTATCCGGCGCGGGTATATCTATGCCAAGAACGAAAAAAGACCCAATAGCGGCAGCAATAGAAGCAAAAGCTGCTGAAGAATCGGCAAAAGCAGCCGATAAGGCGAAGCCTGCCAAGGCTGGAACAAAGAAGACAACGGTGAAAACGGCGGAAAAGAAAGCAACCGATAGGAAAACGGCTGAAAAGAAGCCTGTAGCCAGGAAGACGACGACGAGGAAAACCACGGCCAAGAAGGCGGCGGATCCGAAGCCGGTAAAGGCTGACGAGGAAGAGAAGAAGCCGGCAAGGAAGACCGCGGTCAGGAAGAGACCTGCAAAGAAGACGGAGAAGCCTGATACTGTCGAGGAGATAAAGGTTGAAACTGTTGAAGAAGCAGCAGTGCTGCCTGAGGCTGAGGCGGTCGAAACGCCGGCAGCTGAGCAGACAGAACAGGCAGATACCGGAGATGAGGGTGAAAAGCCCGCGGAGTCTGAGACAAAGCATGAGAGACCGAGACCGGAGGTGACAGGTATACTTGAGCTGGCCGACGGTGGATTCGGATTTCTCAGATTTGATAATTTCCTGACCAGTGATAAGGATGTCTATGTATCTCCGACTCAGATCAGAAGGTTCAATCTGAAGACGGGAGATCGGATCAAGGGTATTTCCAGACTGCCGAATCAGGGCGAGCGCTTTGGGGCGCTGCTTTATGTGGAGACGGTCAACGGCGATGAGCCGGGAGTGGCCATAAGGAGACCGGATTTTGAGGATCTTACGCCTATATTTCCTAATGAAAGGCTGACGCTGGAGGACAGTTCGGTCAATCTTTCCATGAGGCTAATAGATCTGATAGCGCCGATAGGCAAGGGCCAGAGGGGCATTATCGTTGCACCGCCAAAAGCCGGAAAGACAACGCTTCTGAAGAATATAGCCAACAGTATTGAGAAAAAGCACCCGGAGGTGGAGATGATCGTCCTCCTGGTGGATGAAAGACCGGAAGAGGTCACAGATATGAAGAGGTCTCTCAAGGAGGGCGATGTAATATATTCGACCTTTGATGAGATGCCGCAGCATCATGTCAAGGTTGCTGAAATGGTACTGGAACGCGCCAAGCGTCTGGCAGAACACGGCAAAGACGTAGTGATACTGCTGGACAGCATCACCAGGCTGGCCAGGGCGTACAACCTGGTGATACCATCGTCGGGCAGGACCCTGTCAGGCGGTCTGGATCCTGGCGCGCTGTATAAGCCGAAGAAGTTCTTTGGTGCCGCCAGGAATATCGAAGAGGGCGGCAGCATCACGATTCTGGCGACAGCCCTGATCGATACCGGAAGCAGGATGGATGACGTGATCTTTGAGGAATTCAAGGGAACGGGCAACATGGAACTGCATCTTGACAGAAAGCTGCAGGAGAAGCGCATATTCCCTGCGATCGACCTGAATAAGTCAGGTACCAGGAGAGAGGAACTTCTCATGTCCCAGGATGAACTTGAAGCAATCTGGACTATGAGGAGGGCTTTGGCCAATCAATCCACCCAGGATGTGGCGGAGTCTATAATAGATAATCTGGCACACACAAAAACTAACAAAGATTTCATTGAAATCATCAAGAAAGTATTCTATGATTGATATAAGGTAATTTTTTATGGATATGAGCAAGATTTTCCTGAAGGGGGCATGCCCGACGCCCATAGGCGGTCAGGCGGTCATGGAGGGCATAATGATGCGCGGCCTTGACCGTACCGCAATCGCGGTCAGGCTTCCGGACGGAAGGATACATTTGAAAACTCAAAAAAACGGACGCTCCAGCAAGTGGATGAAGATACCACTGGTGCGGGGAGTCGTCTCCTTTGTCATGTCTCTGGTGGAAGGCACCAGGACGCTGACGTATTCTGCCGACGTGCTGGAGTATTTCATGGATGACGATGAAGACGAGAACTATGAACCGAGCAGATTTGAAAAGTGGCTTACAGAACATTTTGGCGAGCAGGCCATCTGGAACTTTATGATCGCCGTCTCGGTGATCGTGGCACTGGTGTTCTCCATAGCGGTATTTGTGCTGCTGCCCACGGCCGGCATCGGCTGGATGGGGAAATTCATTCACAGCAGTATTGCGCTGAACCTGATCGAGGGATTTCTGAGAATAGCCATGTTCGTGCTTTATATAGTACTGATATCCAGGATGAAAGATATCAGGCGGGTATTTGAATATCACGGTGCAGAGCATAAGACTATACACTGCTTTGAAAACAATCTGGAGCTGACGCCTGAAAACGCCAGACAGTTCTATACGCTGCATCCGCGCTGCGGGACCAGTTTTTTGATGTTCGTAATGGTTATAAGTCTGATTCTGTTCTCCCTGCTGGGATGGCCGTCACTGATGTGGCGCATTTTGTCCAGGCTGCTGCTCATACCCGTGGTGGCCGGCCTGTCATATGAACTGCTTAAATGGGCAGGACGTTCCGACAACTGGCTGGTGGAGGCTCTCAGCATACCGGGCCTGTATCTGCAGAAACTGACTACGAGAGAGCCTGATGATTCACAGCTTGAGGTCGCCATAACGTCGCTTAAGGCGGTGCTGGTGCCGGAGGATACAGAATGTATCGAGGGCATCGTGGATCTTGACGCCAACCTGATCGAGACGGTAACTATCGACAGGAATAAAGATAAAGAAAGTGTAGAAAAAGAAGAAGAAAAAGAAACCGATTTGAACGGCAGAGATGATTTGGAGGTATTTTAGATGAGCATGCGGGTGAAGGAATTATTGAATATAGGGGAAAAACAGCTGAAGGAATGTGGCGTAGCTGACGCCGCCATCGATAACAAGCTGCTTTACTGCTTTCTCATGCACGTTCCCAATTCCAGACTGATACTGGAATATCAGCGCATTCTCGATGATGCCCAGTGTGATGAGTATTTCAAGCTCCTGGATCGAAGAAGCGCCGGAGAGCCCCTCCAGTATATTGTGGGGATCCAGGAATTTATGGGGCTGACCTTCAGGGTCAACGACAAGGTGCTGATCCCGAGACAGGATACAGAGGTGCTGGTGGAAAATGCGGTCAGCGTGATAAGGGAAAACAAATTCGGCGGCGAAGAGCTTGAACTGAAAAAGAAAAAAGAGTTCGAAGTACTTGATATCGGCTGCGGCAGCGGCGCTGTTGGACTTTCAATTGCCAAACTCTGTGACAATACCAAGGTGACATGTTCCGATGTCAGTGAGGATGCTCTGTCTGTGGCAAAGCAAAATGCCTCTTTTCTGGGGCTGAACAAAGATGTGACATTTGAGACCGGCAATCTGCTGATGCCTTTTAAGGGCAGGTTCAGAAACCGCAGATTCGACATGATAATTTCCAACCCGCCGTATATAAAGTCGTCGGTGATCCCTACGCTTCAGCGAGAGGTGAGGGAGCATGAGCCGATGGTGGCTCTGGACGGCGGCAGCGACGGACTGGACATTTATCGTTCGCTGATCCCTGAAGCGGCGGATTTCCTGAAGAAGGAAGGCGTGCTGATGTTCGAGATCGGCCATGATCAGATGTCCGCGGTCAAGGGCATGCTGGATGCCGATGACAGATATGAAAACGTCATGGGACTTCAGGATCTGGCAGGCCGCGACAGAGTGGTGTTCGCCACCCTGGCAGGCAAGAAAAAGAAGAAATAGTCCTGATCATTCGATGGATTTCAGCGATTCCGTCATGCTGATCCGGTTCAGCTTTCTGAACATGACCATGCTGACGATGATGGCGAAGGCGAAGGTCAGGAGTATGGACCATACATAGCTCATGACCGTGATCCGCGTGGTGAAATAGACCAGATCCACCTGTATCTGATCTATGACGAAGCCGAGGAGCCATCGCCCCAGCGGTATGCCGACCAGAGCACTGATTCCGGTGAGGAAGAAGTTCTCTCGGAAAACATACGCGGAGATCTCCCTCGGATAGAATCCGAGGACCTCTATGGTGGCGATTTCACGTATTCGTTCGGTGATATTGATGTTGGTCAGGTTGTAGAGTACGATGAATGCCAGCATTCCGGCTGAAAGCACCACAAGTATGATGACTGCATTTAGACTGTACATCATTTTGTCGATACGCTTTCTCATATCCATGTTGATGTTGGTGCCTGAGGTATTTTCGTAGCTGTCGCTATAGGCGGCTTCTTCATGTATAGTGGCAGATTTGCTGTCGCTGGAGATCACATAGGCAGTCTTGATGGACGGCGCCCTGCCGAACCCCTTTTCGTAGGTGTCGTTGCTGATAAATATATAATCGTAAACATAGTTGTCGCAGATAGCGGCAACTTTTACTTTCATTTCACGGTAGCCGCTGCGAAGCCTGATGGTGTCGCCGATCTTGACGCCGTACTGCTTGTTCAGCTTGCGGCAGATAACAGCCTCTCCCGATTTCGGGAAGGCTATTTTTTTGTCTCCATAGTGAAGCTTGACAAAGGTATTGAAGTTGTTTCCGTCAGAGGAAACCAGCCGTATGGATTTTTCTTTGTCGCCCTTGATGAAGTCGGCAGTGCCGTCATGGACGAACAAAATATCACTTGAGTGGCCCTTGCTGTAGCTGCGGAAGTCCTTCTGGGCGGCGGTACTCATGTTGTTGTCGAAGTTGACGCTGTAATCGTAGGTGGTTATCTCGTCAAACTGGAAATTGGCTATGTTCTTGATGGTATCGTTGATGCCCAGTCCGGCTATGAGCAGGGCGGTGCAGCCGCTGATGCCAAGCACCATCATGAAGAAACGTTTCTTATACCGGAAAATATTGCGCAGGGAAACCTTGTAAAGGAAACTGATGCGCTTCCAGATGAATCCTATGCGCTCAAGCAATATACGCTTGCCGGCTTTAGGAGCTTTAGGCCTGATCAGCTCCGCAGGGGCAACAGAGAAATCGCCGGAGCATGAAAGCCAGGTGGCGCCCATGGAGCAAAGCAGAGCCACACCGAAGGAAATGGCGGCCAGCGGGGCGTTGAGGACATAGTTTATATGATTATCGAAGTTGTACATCATGCCGTAGGCCCGCCAGATGACGGCAGGAAAAACCCAGCAGCCTATGAGGAAGCCGGAAATGGCGCCAATGGAAGCGGCGCTGCCGGAGTAGAACATGTACTTGCCGAGGACCGCGCCGTTGCTGTAGCCCAGGGCCTTGAAGACTCCGATCTGTGTCCGCTGCTCATCGATCATCCTGGTCATGGTGGTCATGCATACAAGCGCGGCCACCAGGAAGAAGAAGATCGGGAATACCCTTGCTACTCCGTTGACTATGTCACTGTCGCTTTCAAAGCTGACATAGCCTACGTTGATGTTGCGGGTCAGCGCATATGATTTGCCGGATTTGATATCCTTGATTTTATGTTTTGCCTTATTGAGAGCGTCGCGGCCATCGTCCAGTTTGGCTTTGGCTTTTGCAAAGCTGCTGTCGGCGCTTTTTTTGGAAGCGTAGTAATCGGACCAGCCGGATTGCAGCTTTTGCTCCGCGGCGGCCAGCTTCTTGCTGCCGGCACTGACCGAGGCCAGGCCCTTGTTGATCTTGACGAGAGAAGACTTAAGGCTGGTCTCCTGGGCGTCAAGAGCCGCTTCTGCTGCCGCGGCCTGCTCGGGCGGCATATACTGCCTGCCCTGTTCGAATTCCGCGCGTTTCTGCGCCAGCGCGGCCAGCCCCGATTCCACCTGTCCTTTGGATTTCAACAAAGAGGCTCTGGTGGTCTTCAGCTTGTTCTTCTGAGTGAAGATGGCCTTTTCTGAAGATGTCAGTTTGGCCGCTGCGTCGTTGAGCTTGTTGTAAGCTGATCTTTTCTGGGACAGATATGTGTTATAACTGTCGTTGAATTTTTTCTCCTGTCTGGCCAGCTTCTTCTCTGCCTTGCTGACGATATCATTATACCGCGCGGAGGTGGCATTGGCCGCCGCTGTTTTCATGGATGACTTCGCAGCCTTGATCGAATCATTGTATCCCTTGGAATATATGGCGTCGCTGTTATTCAGCAGTACATAGATCTCCGAATAATAATCCACGTCAAATCCGGATCTGTTGATATAGAAAAACGCTGAAACAGATCCGTTGCCCAGATCGGAGGAACCACGCTCAAAGTTCAGGTACAGAGGTGAAGTCGCGAGACCGGTGATCTTATATTTTTTATGAACAAAACTGTCGCTGTTTGATTTCGTGTTGACCTTGGACAGGATCACGTATTTACCGATGTCGCTTTTGTTGAAGAAGGATGAATCCACTATGCATTCGTCGGAACCCTTCGGCATGCGGCCGGCAACCAGATTGGGAGTGTTAGTCTTGTCAGTGATGGATAAAGCCTTGAAAACTCTGTCCGCACCATCGTAGCAGGAGATGATGATATCCTTGGAAACGCTGCCTTCGGCGGTTTTCACGCCTTTGCCGGCAGCCACATCGCTGACGCTTTTGTCGTCAAAACCAAGAGTGGATATGAGCTCGTAGTCATAGAGCTTATGCTGAGTCAGATAACCGTCCGCAGTGCTGGTCATAGCCTCTCTGGTCACCTTGAGACCTGAAAAAAAGCCCACTCCAAGAGCGACTATTGCCAGAATTGCAATATAGCGGCCAATGGACTGGCGTATTTCTCTCAAAGTGGTTTTTCTAAGCATGATCTTACCATTCTATTTCTTCAACAGGAGTAACGTTTTCGTTCTTTTCCACTGAATAAATGCTGCCGTTTCTGACCTTGATGATCCTGTCTGCCATGGCTGTCAGGGCCTGGTTGTGGGTAATGATTATGACGGTCATCCCTGTTCTGCGGCTGGTGTCCTGAAGCAGCTTGAGTATGGCTTTTCCAGTATTGTAGTCCAGGGCGCCTGTTGGCTCGTCGCAGAGCAGCAGTTTGGGATTTTTGGCCAGGGCGCGGGCTATGGCTACGCGCTGCTGTTCGCCGCCGGAAAGCTGTGCCGGAAAATTGTACATGCGGTCGGAAAGTCCCACCTCGCGCAGCACAGTTTCCGAGTCCACCGGCGCCGTGCATATCTGAGTGGCCAGAGAAACGTTCTCCAGAGCCGTAAGGTTCTGTATCAGGTTATAGAACTGGAAGACAAAACCTATGTCATACCTTCTGTAGGTGGTCAGCTCACGCTGAGACAGGCTGGAAATATCGCGGCCGTCCAGAATGACACGGCCGCTGGTCAGCTTGTCCATGCCGCCGAGTATATTGAGAAGAGTGGTCTTGCCGGCGCCGGAAGCACCGACTATCACTGCGATCTCGCCCTTTTCCACCTCAAAGCTGGCGCCGCTCAGCGCCTCTATATCTATCTCGCCTACGTGATAGATCTTCTTAACGTTTTCAAATCTGACGTAACTCATCACTTACCCGCCTTGTAAAATGAGATGTTATTATCCAAAATAGCGTATGAGAAGATAGGTGGCTCCGATAACCAGTATCGAATCCACTATGCCAAGAACCGTCCATCCCAGCTTGTCATTTTTACGCTTCATTTTGTTCATCTCCCAAATAAATTGTTAACATCATTATATTATAGGCGGGGTAAAAAGACAACTGCTCTAACCATCAAAAAACCGTTGACTAGGCTTGCAAACTATGCTATTATATTTAGGCTGCATCAGTGCAGACATTTATGCAAAGGCGGTAGCCTGAGCAGGAAAGAGGTAACAGCATGAAGGAAGGAATCCATCCTGATTATATGGAATGTAAAGTAACTTGCGCATGTGGTAATACTTTTGTAACAAAGTCAACAAAGCCGGAAATGAGGCTTGACGTTTGCTCAGAGTGCCATCCGTTCTTTACAGGTCAGCAGAAGTTCATCAACCGTGGTGGACGTGTGGAAAAGTTCAAGAACAAGTACCACCTGGACTAATAATCAGAAGAAATGCAAGGCAGACCCGGATAACCGGGTCTGTTTTTTGTTGATAAAGAGATAATGAAACAGGGATCCATTCGTAAAGCAAAACGATGGATCCCTGTTCCCGTTATTTGAGGATTTATTTATGGTGTTCAGTAGTAATGTCTTCTGACGATCTCACGGAATCTGTTTTCGTCAGATGTGCCCTGGTCACATAAGCAGGGCTCGCTTTCGCGTATTTCACCAGTCATCTCAAAGCCAAGTTTCTTGTAAAGGGTGGCGCCGATGATGTTGTCTGGATAATGCATGAGTTCAATACAGCCGATGGAAGGATATTCCTGCCGGAAATATCCTACTGAAGCCCGAAGGGCTTCGTTTCCCAGCCGCTTTCCCTGCCACCTGCGGTCTATCATGAACCGGTGCAGGAATACGTAGTCCGGGTCGCCCGGAACGAAATAGTAAAGCATGAAGCCTACGGGAGTTTCATCGTCGTAAATGGCTTTGGGAACAAAATCTTCCTCAAAGGAGCATTCGGCCAGGGAATACAGATTGCCTTCCATAAAACCCTTCTGGAAATCATTGACGTCCATGGCTATGACGGCTTGAAAGTTATCTCTGCTGATATTTCTGAAACTGATCATTGATATTCCTCCCGTTTATACCTTTAGTATAGCTTTGACAAGATATCTGCACAATATCTCTGCTTTGAAAGTTATACAAAAATGCAGAGACTTTTTTGTTCGAAATGTTAACATGACCCCGGCTTTGTGATAAAATCAATCGTAAATGAAGACTTGGAGGCAGAAAAGATGAAAAAACCGGAAATAATGAGAAGGCTGAAAATAGATAAGGATGAGGCGGTGCTGGTAGTTGTGGATTATCAGGATCGTATAGTGCCGGCTATGAATGAAGGGAAGCAGGTCATAGAGACAGCAGCGAAATTTATTCGCGGCTGCAGGGTACTGGGACTGCCTGTCATCGTTACACAGCAGTACACAAAAGGCCTGGGAGAAACGGTGCCCGGGATAAAGGAGGCTCTGGGAGCCTTTGAACCGGTGGAGAAGAAGTCCTTCAGCGCTGCCGGCAGTAAGGAGTTCATGAGGAGACTGGAGGGATCGGACAGGGAAACAGTGATAGTAATCGGCATCGAGGCTCATGTCTGTGTGGAACAGACGGTGCTGGATCTTATTGGCGAGGGATATGATGTCTTTGTCATTACGGATTGCATCAGCTCAAGGCACAAAGCCGACATGCATGAAGCATGCCGCAGGATGGTACACAGCGGGGCAGTGCTTACTACGTACGAGGCGGCGCTCTTTGAGATGCTGGGGAGTGCGTCCGAGCCGGGCTTCAGGGAGATATCAGCCATAGTCAAATAAAGTTTATCAACGCCACAGACGGATCATAATCCGTACTTGTGGCGTTTTCTGTCGAATGAAGGGTGCCCGTTGCGTGGTTTATTTGTGTCAACGGTGGTGACAACAGGCGAAATATATGTTAAAATATCAAGTTAGAAAGCTTTCGGCGAGTGTATAATATCCATAGGCTGTGCCGATAAAATAAAGGGAGAAATTAATCAATGTTCGAGAAATTAGAAACAGTAGTAGACAAATATAATGAGCTGGTCAATGTGGTGGCGGATCCTGAGGTGATCGCCAATCAGGCTGTATGGCAGAAGCATATGAAGGAAATGGGTGAAATGGAGCCCATAGTAAGGAAATACCAGGAGTATAAGAAGGCCAATGAAGAGCTGGACTTTGCCAAGGAAATGGTGGAGAATGAGTCTGATGAGGAAATGAGGGATATGGCCAAGCTTGAGGTAAACGAGCAGGAAGAGAAGATCGAGAAGACAGCAGCGGAACTCAAGGTCCTGCTGATACCTAAAGATCCTAATGATGACAGGAACGTAATACTCGAGATCCGCGCCGGTACCGGCGGGGACGAGGCGGCTTTGTTCGGCGGAGATCTGCTGAGAATGTATACCAGATATGCCGAAAGACATGGCTGGAAGGTCGAGGTCATGGACATGAACGACACCGGCATCGGCGGAATCAAGGAGGCCGAAGTGCTGATAAAGGGCCGCGGCGCATACTCCAGACTGAAGTATGAGAGCGGCGTTCATCGCGTACAGAGAGTACCGGAGACGGAGGCGGCCGGAAGAGTTCACACTTCAGCAGCCACAGTAGCCGTGCTGCCGGAGGTGGATGATGTGGAGGTGAGCATTGATCCGGGTGATGTCAAGGTGGATGTTTACAGAGCGTCAGGCAACGGCGGTCAGTGTGTAAACACGACCGACTCAGCAGTAAGAATAACACATCTTCCGACTGGACTTGTAGTGACCTGTCAGGATGAAAAATCTCAGATCAAGAATCGTGAAAAGGCGATGAAGGTCTTGAAGGCCAGGTTATATGATAAGATGCTGAAGGAGCAGGCTGACAAGATTGCTGCTGAACGTAAGGATCAGATCGGTTCCGGCGACAGAAGCGAACGTATCAGGACATATAATTTCCCGCAGGGAAGAGTTTCCGACCACAGGATCGGACTCACATTGTACAGGCTGGATGCCATCCTGGACGGAGATATAGAGGAGATCATCGACGCGCTGACAACCGATGACCAGGCGAAGAAGATGAACGATTTTTAATGGATACTAAAAGACTTAATGACACAACAGAAGATATCGATATAGCGGCGGGCATCATCAGGGACGGCGGGCTGGTGGCCTTTCCGACGGAGACGGTTTACGGTCTGGGTGCCGACGCGCTCAATGCTGAGGCCGTTGCCGCCATCTACGCGGCTAAGGGCAGACCATCTGATAATCCAACGATAGTGCACATATCGTCAATAGACGATATGGAGACGCTGACATATAAAGTGACCGAAGAAATGCGTACATTGATGGACGCTTTCTGGCCGGGACCAATGACCATGATCGTGGTAAGAAGAGATATAGTTCCCAATGTGACTACCGGAAATCTGGATACGGTCGGCATCAGGATGCCGGACAATCAGGTTGCCCAGGAGCTGATCAGACGCAGCGGCTGCGTCATCGCGGCCCCGAGCGCCAACATTTCCGGAAAGCCGAGTCCGACGACCGCCCAGCATGTAATGGACGATCTGGAGGGCAGGATAGATGCTGTGATATTCAGTGATCCGTGCCGTGTGGGAATCGAGTCAAGCGTCATAGATATGACAGGCGATGTGCCCATGATACTTCGCCCCGGCATAATAACGCAGGCGGATTTTGAAAAGGCGCTGGGAAAGCCGGTGGTCCTGGATCCGACTCTGAACCAGAAGCCGGAACCGGGAAAGGCTTTCAAACCTAAGGCTCCCGGTATGAAATACAGACACTACGCGCCGAAGGCGGAAATGATAATATTTGAAGGCGAATATGAAAACGTCATGGCGGCCATAGATGAAGAGCGGCTGCAGCGCGAGGCTCTGGGTCAGCGCGTCAACGTGATCGTCTTCAATGAAAATGAAGAAAAGGCGGCGGCTCATGAGATCTTCGCCAGACTTCGCAAGGCCGACAAGGAAAATGCCGATGTCATTCTGGCGGCGGCTCTTCCCGAGCAGGGCGTAGGGTTTTCGGTAATGAACAGGATGCTGAAATCAGCAGGATTTAACGTAAGGAAGGTATGAAAAAATGATCATTGCAATGGCAAGCGACCACGGCGGCTTCAAGCTGAAGCAGACGGTTAAAAATCATCTTATAGAGAGAGGTTATAAAATCGCTGATCTTGGAACGAACTCCGAGGACTCGGTTGATTATCCCGTTTATGGAAAGGCATGCGCGGAAGCAGTGGCAGCAGGCAAGGCCGAGCTGGGCATGGTATTCTGCGGCACAGGCATAGGCATTTCCATAGCGGCCAATAAGGTAAAGGGCGTAAGGTGTGCTCTTTGTACATCCGTAGAGATGGCGCAGCTGGCAAAAAGACACAACAATGCCAACATGCTGGCCATGGGCGGTCGCACCACAGACCCTGAACTGGCAATAAAGATAACAGATGCATGGCTCGATTCTGAGTTTGAGGGCGGACGCCACCAGAGAAGGATCGACATGCTGGATGAAATGTAGTTTAAGCAGGAAAGGCAGGTTAACAATGGGAAAGGTATACGTATTTGATCATCCACTGATTCAGCATAAGGTAGCGCTGATGAGACAAAAAGACACCAATGTTAAAGATTTCAGAGAGCTGGCCAAGGAAGTGGCCATGCTCATGGGTTTTGAGGCTACCCGCAATCTTCCGCTGGAAGAGGTGGAAATAGAAACGCCGATGTGCAAGACCAAGGTAAATATGCTCAAGGGCGAAGATGTAGCCATAGTTCCCATCCTCCGGGCCGGGCTCGGCTTTGTTGACGGAATGCTGGCTCTGGTGCCGAATGCCAAGGTTGGACATGTCGGACTGTACAGAGATCCCGATACCCATATGCCTGTAGAATATTACTGCAAGCTGCCCAAGGATATAGAGAAAAGACAGATATTTGTCGTAGATCCTATGCTTGCAACAGGCGGCAGCGCGGCTGCAGCCATAGATTTCATCAAACAGCGCGGCGGCAGGAACATCACGTTCATGTGCCTCATAGCAGCGCCCGAGGGCATAGAAGTCCTTCAGAAGGCCCATCCTGATGTGGATATCTACATAGCCGCCAAGGATGAGACCTTAAATGAGAACGCATACATCCTGCCGGGACTGGGGGATGCGGGGGATAGGCTGTACGGAACAAAGTAGTGCTCCGCAGCTTGTGCGGCTTGTCTTTTTCGCCCGCAGCTGTTTCAACGGCGCAAATATAAATAGAAAGGTTAGACAGTAAATGAAGAACTTGATTCCAGATAACGTAAGTAAATTCGATAATGTATATGACGTGCTCAGGGAGCGCGGTTTTATAGAGCAGGTGACTGATGAAGAGGCTGTAAGAAAGCTGTTGCAGAATGAGAAGATAAAATTCTACATCGGCTTTGATCCGACAGCGGACTGCCTTCATGTAGGCCATTTCATGCAGGTCATCATCATGATGTACATGCAGAAATATGGCCATACGCCTGTAGTGCTTCTGGGCGGCGGAACCGGAATGGTAGGAGATCCTTCGGGAAGATCTGACATGCGTAAGATGATGGATGTGGAAACCATAGACGAAAACTGCAGAAAGTTCAAGAAGCTGTTCGATCAGTTCCTGGAATTTGATGATGAATGGGAGTATACGGGAAATAACGGCGTATTCGAGCCGGGCCACGAGAACAAAACTCCTGAGCCGGGAAAGGCCATCAGCGTAAACAATGCCCACTGGCTGCGCCCGCTCAACTATGTTGAATTTGTTCGTGCCGTGGGCACCCACTTCAATGTAAACACCATGCTCAGAGCCGAGTGCTTCAAGCAGAGAATGGTAGACGGACTGTCATTCTTTGAATTCAACTACATGCTCATGCAGTCCTATGACTTCATGGTAATGGCCAGAGATTTCGGCGTCAAAATGGAGTTTGGCGGCAACGATCAGTGGTCGAACATCATCGGCGGCGTCGATCTGACCCGCAAGATGTGCAATAAAGACGTATACGGCATGACCTTCGCGCTGCTCACCAACAGTGAGGGCAAGAAGATGGGCAAGACCGCCAAGGGGGCGCTCTGGCTGTCTCCTGAACGCACATCTCCGTTCGAATTCTTCCAGTACTGGAGAAATGTGGCCGATGCCGACGTTGAAAAATGTCTGCGCATGCTGACCTTCCTGCCTATGGAAGAGGTCAGGAGACTGTCGGCTCTGGAAGGTGCTGAGATAAACCACGCCAAGGAAGTGCTGGCCTATGAGGTAACAAAGCTGGTCCACGGCGAAGAGGAAGCGCAGAAGGCTCTGGATGGAGCCCGCGCTGCTTTCGGTGGCGGAGCTGCCACTGAGCACATACCGACAGAGGAATACGCTGCCTCAGAATTCGAGGGCGAAGGCAAAGGCCTGATCAACCTGATCAAGGAGCTGGGCCTGGTTCCGAGCAACGGTGAAGGCAGACGTACCATCGAGCAGGGCGGACTTTCCGTCAACGGCGAGAAGGTCACCGATGTCAAGCTGAATGTGACTAAGGAAATGTTCAGCGACGGCGAGATCCTTATCCAGAAGGGCAAGAAGAAATTTGTTAAAGTAGTATTGAAATAGGAATAACAATGAAAGATAATCATAATTTTTTGATGGGAAGACTATTTGTTTTTATATCCACAGCGATAATCCTCATTGGCGGCACCATGTTGTGGTTTGTGATACAAAATGTGACCGGACAGTTTCCCAAATCCATTTTGATATTAACGGTCATGATACCGATGCCCTGCATAGTGCTGGCAGCCACGGCGGCAGCTTTTTGCCATCAGGCGATCAATGTGGAAAAAATTTACCAGGCGAAAACATATCATATGATCGCGGTCATAGAAATAATCATCTATGTTGCTGTACTGCTTGGCGCAGCGATCGTATTGTCGCGACTTTATTGATAAAAGGAAGTGTCTAATGAGTATAATCGATACCTTTGACGACAGATCTGTGGAGCTGCTCAGGGCTTCAGACCTGCCGGAAAATGTGGGCGGAAACAACCTGCCGGACTTTCCCGAGACCGTCATAGTTACTTTTTCGGACAAAACGCGGGATGTTGTGCTTTCCGATTATGACGCCGAGGAGATCGGCTTCATGGTAGACGGAGGCAAGCTGCCCATCTACAGATTCAGGTATAGAGACAAATGGATCGGCTTTTACCGGACGGGTATGGGCGCACCTCTGGCCGTAGCCCTGATGGAAGAGGTGATCGCCAAGGGCGCCATGAATTTCATCTTCTTCGGTTCCTGCGGCGTCCTCGATGAAAGACTGACTGAAGGTCACATCATCGTGCCGACCGAGGCCTACAGAGATGAAGGCACCAGCTATCACTATATGCCTGCCGGAGATTATGTCCGCATCACCAATGCGGAAAAAGTTGCGGAGATTTTGTCCGACATGGATGTGCCCCACATATCAGGACGCATTTGGACGACGGACGGCCTCTACCGTGAGACCAGGAACAATGTCGATGCCAGAAAAGCCGACGGCTGCCTGGCGGTGGACATGGAGTGCTCCGCTCTCGAAGCGGCAAGCCGGTTCCGCGGAGTCGACCTGTACCAGTTTATATATGCTGAGGACAGCCTCAGCGGCAAGACCTGGGAGCCCCGAAACATCGGCAGAGTACCCCACAGCACCATGGAAAAATACCTGCTCATCGCGGCGGAAATGGCGCTGAGAATTTAACAGCATGAACAAAGAGCTGCCTGCGGGCGGCTCTTTTTGCTGTTATCTGACCAGAGGCAGGATACAGTATCTGATGACATCATCTATGGCTTTAGTATTGATCGAGCCGCCGATTCTGTCGGCGGTGATTATCAGATTGTCGCCAGCGCAGATGCCGTTAAGATGGTAGAGCATAAATTTTTCACAAAACCCTTCAAAATAGTCTTCCTTTTCCAGCCGGCCCAGGTGTTCCCAGTAGATGATCTGTCCACTTTTTGTCTGAATGGCAAAATCCGGATAGCGTGTGACCTTATAGCCGTTAGCATCGATAAGCGTCAGCTGGCTGTCATACTTGAACGGTATGCCGTAATAGACGAGCATATTATATATGATCGCTTCACCCTTGGAACGCACTGATTCACCGGTTACCGTGATACATGGCAGCCATTGCATTTCCTTGCTGTTCTTCTCATATTTTTCGGCCGCCCATGCCTTTAGTTCCTCATAGCTGTCATCAATATAACATTCCTTTGGCAGATCCTTGTATGCACTGGGCAGATCTTTGTGCACAGCGAAAGGAGAGATGTCCATGTACTTACCGTCGATTTTTTCCAGCAGTTTCTTATTTGTACGCAGCCGCCTCAACATCTCATAATTGAAACGGTTCAACTTTATGGACTGTACGGGCTTGCTGCAAATGTCACCAAGCATAATAGCAGTACGCTTACGCTTCCCGTCTTCATATATAGAATTTTGTAGATAATATACGATTTCATTATTCTGAATCGAATAGCATAATGTGCCTTTGGCAGGTTTATGAGGTTTATCCTCGTACTTTCCAATAAGATAATTGATACTGTCGATTTCAGCTTTGATCATTGGTCTAAAATTATTCATAGCAAACCTCCTTGTACTTTGTAGGCTACTATACTTGTATGGGGAAAGAAAGCATTATTATTTCAATTGTATATATTTAATACTTTAATGTAGGATTTCAGGGATTTGATGTATTGCCATTAATTTGCCATTGATAAAAATAAGCATATTCCCGTAGGAATGATCATAAAAAAGGCGATGGCAAGTGATATCAGCTTCAAAAGCGGGATTCCAACTTGCCATTGATAAAAATAAGCATATTCCCGTAGGAATGATCATAAAAAAGGCGATGGCAAGTGATATCAGCTTCAAAAGCGGGATTCCAACTTGCCATCGATAAAAATAAGCATATTCCCGTAGGAATGATCATAAAAAAGACGATGGCAAGTGATATCAGCTTCAAAAGCGGGATTCCAACTTGCCATTGAGAAAAATAAACATATCCCCAGAGGAATGATCATAAAAAAGGCGATGGCAAGTGATATCAGCTTCAAAAGCGGGATTCCAACTTGCCATCGATAAAAATAAGCATATTCCCGTAGGAATGATCATAAAAAAGACGATGGCAAGTGACATCAGCTTCAAAAGAAGGCTTCCAACTTGCCATTGGGAAAAATATACATATTCCCAGAGGAATGATCATAAAAAAGGCGATGGCAAGTGACAGCGCCTGCTATCGCTCTATGCCGTCGCGGGCTTCGACGCCGGCTGCATAGTAATGCTTCACCTCGGTCATTTCGGTGACCAGGTCGGCTTCGTCGATCAGGCTCTGTGGCGCATAGCGGCCGGTGAATATGAGCTCGGTGTTTTCCGGCCTGGCGTGGACCAGGGACAAAACGTCTGCTTCGCTGAGGACGTCGAAGTAGAGGGCGATGGTGATCTCGTCCAGAATGACCATGTCGTAGCGACCGCTTTTCAGCGCGGCCATGGCTTTCTCGAAGCCGGTCCTGGCCGCCAGAAAGTCGTTCTTATCGGGCTCGCGTTTGACGATGCAGCCTTCGATGCCGTAGAGCTCCACAGTTACCTCCGGGAAGCGGCTGCGCAGGATGCCGATCTCGTGATATTCCATGCTTTTGATGAACTGGCCGATGTAGACGGACATATCTGCACCCGCTGCACGCATAGCCAGGCCCAGGGCGGCCGTTGTCTTGCCTTTGCCGTTTCCGGTATATATCTGAAAATAACCTTTGTTCATATGCCTGCCTCCTCTGGTTCGTTGACTACAAAAGTATCTAAATAATTGCCGTGCCAGGTCAGCTTTCCTGATGTGCTGCTCCTGGGAAAGGTGAAATCAGAGGGAAAGAGCAGGCTGATCACGCGTTTATCGGGAAGCATGAAGCGGGCCAGGCGGATGTCGCCCTCTGAAGGATCGCATTCCTGGATATCGATATAATTGAATACTGCTTCGGCAGTGAGTGGTCTGGACATCATTTTGGATATTTCTCCCCGTTCGATGATATTGCAGTCCAGTATCTGATTGTCTCTGTATGTGAGGCGGACCAGATCTCCGGGGAACAGATCGTAGTAAAGTTTCCATGTCGTAAAAAGGGTGCTCTTCTGGTTGGCGCCGGCATGCGACAGGGATATGCAGGCGTATCTATATCCTTTTCTATAACCTTTCTTAAAGCTTATACTGGTTATCCTGCCTGACAGTTCAGCCGTTGGGGCGGACCTGCGGGGCGTTGTCCGAAATCTGTACCATGGGGAAAATACTAAAGAGAATATGGTTATATAGATCACAGAGAAGATGGTTAAATGTAAAACGTCGAAAGGCATATCTATCAGTCTGGTGATCAGCTGCAGCGCTGCTACCGTGAAGACCGTGATCAGAAAATACGCCAGGCTTTTCCGTACCATCTTGCGTCTGAGATTACCGGTATAGGCTATATAGGCGAAGTAGTCGGAAAGGTTAGATGCGGTTTCGCTGAGGGGTGCAGATTCTCCGCTGCACAGTTCAGACAGACTCACGTCAAGGATATCGGCCAGTCTGCCGATGATGTCTATATCCGGAAGGCCTCGTCCGCATTCCCATTTGGATACTGTCTTATCTGAGACTGCCAGTGCCTCTGCCAGCTGCTTCTGGGTCATTCCCAGTGCGTTCCTTCGCTCCGCTATAAATTTTCCTGTTCTGGCTGCGTCCATATAACTCCTCCGCATCGATGATTATAATGTTATTCTATTCCGGCGACGGTATTTAGTCAATCTACGCTGCGCATACCCCGCATTATTTGCGGTGTTCGGACTTCCATTCCTTGATCTGTTTCAGCCTGTCGCGGAACCTGACTTCCAGGCCCTGGGCGGTCGGTTTATAATACTCGCGGCCCTGAAGGGAATCGGGCAGACACTGCATGTTCGTCAGTTTATCTTCCGTGTCGTGGGCGTACTGGTAGCCTTTGCCGTAGTTCAGATCCTTCATCAGCCTGGTCGGCGCGTTGCGGATGACCAGAGGCACCGGCTCGGAAAGCTGGGCGATGGCGTCCTGCCTGGCTGTTTCGTAAGCTACATAGAGGGAGTTGGATTTAGGCGCCATGGACATGTAGACTACTGCCTGGGTCAGGTGGACGCTGCATTCCGGCATGCCGATGAAGTGACAGGCCTGGTAAGCAGCCACGCTGATCTCCAGCGCTCTGGGGTCGGCCAGGCCCACGTCCTCGCTGGCAAAGCGGACCACTCGCCTGGCCACGTAGAGGGGATCTTCGCCGGCCTCCAGCATGCGGGCCAGCCAGTAGACCGCCGCGTCCGGATCCGAGTTCCGCATGGATTTATGGAGGGCGGAGATCAGATTATAATGCTCTTCGCCGTTTTTGTCATATAATAGAGATTTTTTGGAGATGCACTGCTCCAGGGTCTCCTGGTTGACGGTGACCTTGTCGCCGTCGGTATCGCCGTTGAGGATGACCATTTCCAGGGTGGACAAAGCTGTGCGGGCGTCTCCGTTGGCGAAGCTGGCGATGGTCCTGAGCATGTCATCTGAAATGACGACGTTCTGGTCGCCGAAGCCCCGGGGGTCGCTGATGGCGCGCGTCAGCAGGGCGCAGATCTCGTCGGCGGTAAGCGCCTGCAGAACAAAGACCTTGCACCTGGACAACAGAGCGTTGTTGATCTCAAAGCTGGGGTTTTCGGTGGTCGCTCCGATGAGGATGATGCTGCCTTTTTCAACAAAGGGCAGGAAGGCGTCCTGCTGGGCCTTGTTGAAGCGGTGTATCTCATCGACAAATACGATAGTCTTGGAGCCGAAGCGTCTGTTGTCTTCAGCCTGTTTCATGACCGTGCGGATATCCTTGATACCGCTGGTGACCGCGGAAAAATCTATGAAGTTGGCCCTGGTGTGTTTGGCGATGATACGTGCCAGGGTGGTCTTGCCCACGCCCGGCGGGCCCCAGAAGATCATCGATGACACCTGATCGTTTTCTATGAGACGGCGCAGGACCTTGCCCTCGCCCACAAGGTGGGTCTGGCCGAAGAATTCGTCCAGTGTCTCAGGTCTCAGTCTGGCGGCCAGGGGCTGCTGCTGGGCATTTTCAAAAAAGGTGGTCTGTTCCATGACATTACCTCCAAATCAAAACATATGTTCGTGATTAGATTATATCAAAGCAGCAGGATATGTCAACCCTTCCCGAGACGGCAAAACAGGCGGTCATGGGATGATCCGCCTGTTCTGCCATGCTCTATTATGAAATTTGGGGATTGCGTCAGAGTCTGTAAGCTTCCTCTTTGTAGGTGGCTTCATCCAGACCTGACAGTTCTGTATCCTCAGATACGCGAACCGGAATGAAGTGATTGACTCCCTTAAGTATGAGCCATGTGACGCCGAATGCATAAGCGCCTGCAAATGCAGTTGCTCCCAGCTGCAGCAGGAACTGGTGGACGTCACCCTGCACCAGACCGCTGACACCGTTGACCGATTTGACAGCGAAGACGCCCAGCAGGATGGTGCCCATCATGCCGCCGACTCCGTGGCAGCCCCATACGTCCAGGGCATCGTCCCAGTGGAGTCTGTCCTTAAGCTGTATGGCCGCATAGCAGATAGATCCGGCGCAGAAGCCGATGATCACGGCTGCCCAGGGTTCCACATAGCCAGCTGCCGGAGTTATGGTGGCAAGGCCGGCTACAGAGCCTGTGAGTACGCCGACAAAGCTCGGTTTGCCGTTTCTTATCCAGTCGATCACCAGCCAGGTGACCATAGCGCAGGAGGCCGCGATATCGGTATTGGCGAAGGCGATGGCTGCCAGACCGTTGGCGCCCAGGGCGCCGCCGGCATTGAATCCGAACCAGCCGAACCAGAGCAGGGCTGTACCGAGTGCTACGTGAGTCATGTTATGCGGTGCAAGCTGCACTTTGTCCTTGACCTTTCTGCTTCCGACAAAGAATACCGAGGCAAGGGCTGCCATGCCTGCGCTGGCGTGGACCACGATGCCGCCGGCGAAGTCAACGACTCCAAGCTGCTGCAGGAAGCCGCCGCCCCATACCCAGTGGGCTAGAGGCACGTAGATCAGGAAGCTCCAGAATACCAGGAACACCAGATAACTCTTGAAGTTGACCCTGTCCGCAAAGGCACCGGTTATCAGGGCCGGAGTGATGATGGCGAACATCTCCTGGTAGCTGAAATATGTGATAAATGGTATGGTCGCGCCATACTGCGGGTTCGGCGTCATGCCCACACCGTGGAGGAATATGTATTTGAATCCTCCGATGATTCCGTTTATGTCCGGGCCGAAGGCCATGGAGAAGCCTACCGCGAACCATATTATGGTGACGATGCCCATGGAAATAAAGCTCTGCATCATTATTGTAAGTACGTTTTTACTGTTTACCAGACCTCCGTAGAAAAATGCCAGGCCGGGAGTCATCAGACAGACCAGGGCCGCGCAGATGATCATGAAGGAGGTATCTCCGGTATTGATCATAAAACCACATCCTCTCTTTTTTCTCTATTTTAAGTATATAAAAAACAGGGGTTTTTTGAATACAGTTAAACCCCTGTTTTGGGTGGTGATTTTCCCTAAATTTATACTTCTATGATATGGTTGCGGACCGCATAAAGGACCAGCTCGGTGATATTTTTGAAGTCGTGCTTTCTCATGATGTTGGCCCGGTGGGTCTCCACGGTCTTGACGGAAATGTGGAGAGTGTCGGCTATATTTTTGTTGCTGTGACCTTCTGCCAGCAGCTTCAGCACCTCCAGCTCACGGTCGGACAGATCTTCGTTTTCCCGGCGGTTCTCCAGGAAACCGGGCAGCATCAGCGAAGCCAGCTCAGGCGACACATAGACGTTTCCGGATGCAACCTGCCTGATGGCAGTGGCCAGCTCGTCAAAGGCGTTTTCCTTGAGGATGTAGCCGCGGCCGCCGCTCTCAAATGCTTCGGAAAGCATCTTTTCGTTTTTATGCATGGTGAGGAAGATGATCCGCGGGCCGCCGTCTGCAGAAACGCTCCGTGCTACCTCAAAACCGTTTTTGCGTGGCATGGAAATGTCCAGCAGCAGTATGTCCGCTGCCGTACCTGCAAGGGATGACTCGATCTCAAGACCGTCGGCGGCCTCGCCTACGACGGTGAAGTCTTTTTCCTGCTCCAGCAGCATGCGCAGTGATTCGCGGAGGATCTGATGATCGTCAGCGAGAAATATCCTTATCTGTTCCATAATTTACCGGTACCTCGATTTCTATTTTTGTGCCATGACCCGGGCCTGCGGTCAGTTTCATATTGCCGCCCATCATCCTTGCTCTGTCGGTCATGGAGCTGATGCCTATGCCGCAGCCGGTATCCGACGGATCGAAACCGACGCCGTTGTCTTCCACGGTGAACAAAGCCAGGTCTCCCTTTGTTCTGCAGGTGACCCGGGCTTCAGTGGCCTGGCTGTGCTTGACCACGTTGGTCAGCGCCTCCTGGATCAGCCTGTAGATGTTCAGCGATACGGTTTCGTCGAAAGCCGGCAGCTCGCCTTCCATGCTGAAGGTGCAGGAAAGGTCGCTGAGACCGTTGAGACTTTCCGTCATATAGGCCAGGGCGTTGTCCAGGCCGTCCTCCAGCCAGGCCGGCCGCAGATCGTTGAGAACGTTGCGCATCTCAGCGATGCTGGCCTCCGTCAGGTCCAGGGCCTGCTTTGAAGTTTCACTTTTGTTCATCTGAAGCAGCAGCTTCAGCGCCGCCAGACTCTGCCCAAGTCCGTCGTGAAGGGAGCGGGCCAGGTTTTCCTTTTCCCGTGCCTCCGTCTTGGACAAAAGGCTGGCCTGCTTCATCAGCAGGCGGTTTTTATCGTTGATCTGGGATTCGTATGAGGAAATTTCCATATAGCTTTCCCAGGAATAGATGTCGTTGAATTCCACGATGTTGAGGCCTTTGCGCTCCTCGTCGGGGCTGACTCTGATGCCCATGGTCTTCTTGATTATGAAGAACATCAGCAGGGACAGACCGAAGGCCCAGGCGAAGTTGACTGCCATGCCCAGAGTCTGGGCGCCAAGCTGTTCGATGCGGCTTGCGCACTGCAGGTACCGGCCCTGAACAAAGAACGGCAGCAGGAGTATCCCGCATATCCCGCCTATCAGGTGGGCCGGTATGGCGTTGACCACATCGTCGATATGGTATTTATCCAGTACAAGAGTGGACAGATCGGCAAAGGCACCGGCGATGAAACCGATGGAAAGAGCTGCCCATGGAGTGCACCAGCCGGAAGCTGCTGTTATGGCCACGAGACCTCCCAGGACTCCGTTGAAAATCGATATCAGGTAGCGGCCCTTCCTTCTTACCAGGAAGTTGGTGACCAGAGCGCCGCCCATGCCGAAGGTGGCGGCCAGAGTCGTGTTGAGGAAGACCAGCCCCATTTTGTCCAGGGTGACCTGCTGATTTCCGCCGTTGAATCCCAGCCAGCCGAACCAGAGGATGAATACTCCCAGAGTGGCCAGCGGAATGTTGGATTTGCCGGATTTTGTTTCCCGGCGGCTGCCGACAACGATGAGCCCTGCCAGGGTGATGAAGCCGGCCGTGGTGTGCACCACTGATGCCCCGGCGTAGTCCATGTAGCCCAGCTCTTTCAGCCAGGCGCCGGCAGAGCCAAACATGTCGCCCCATACGAACCTGCCGTAGACCGGATAGATCAGGGCTGCCGCCACGGCACTGGAGGTCAGCAGGGCAGACAGCCTGCTCCGCTCAGACATGGCGCCTGCGAAGATGGTCACCGCTACCGCGGCGAACATGATGTGGAGGAACAGGTAGCTGTAGTGGGACTGAGGCATGGTGAAGATATTTTCACCGAACATCAGCGGAAAACCGGCGAAAGCAAACAGACCTGCCGTTATCATGAAGGTCAGCAGGTTTTCTATGGATACCGATATTACGTTTTTACTCTGAACAAAACCTGCCTCGTAGCAGGTGAAGCCGGCCTGCATGAAAAAGACCAGCGTACCGCAGAGCAGGATCCAGATCTGTTGAATTATCATGGGATACATTATATTCCTTTGGGGCGTTAAGTGCAAGGATAACCAAATTAGAATGGGCAAAACGCACAATATGGGTAAATAATAGTTGTTTATCAGAACAAAAAGTGGGATAATTGTATTATGGTATAGAAAATGTTTGTGGAGGGTGGTCGTTTGGAAGAAGGAAGGAAAGATATCTATAAGCCCGATGCCAGAGAAACCAAGGTTCAGATAGTCAAGTTTTTTCTGTTCTCTGTCTCTGCGGGCATCATTGAAACATTATCGTTTACTTTGTTCAAGCTGATAACTCCGTGGAGCTACTGGCCCTGTTATCTGATAGCGCTGATTTTGTCTGTTCTGTGGAATTTCACCCTGAACAGAGAATTTACGTTCAAGTCGGCAAATAATGTACCGCTTGCGATGTTTCAGGTATTTTGTTTCTACTGTGTGTTTACGCCTGCGTCTACCTGGTGGGGAAACGCATTGACGCAGCGTGCGGGATGGAACGATTATCTTGTGCTGTTTTTTACCATGGGCATAAATCTGGCCACGGAATTCCTGTATGACAGATTCTTTGTCTATCGTACCAGCATGAATACCAATAAAAGAGCCAAGAAAAGTGTAGAAAAAGAAGGAGGAAAAAATGATTGAATCTAGGGGAAAGAGAGCGCGCAGCAGAATGATAATCATGCATGCCGCCAAAGGATTATTTGAGGAAAAGGGGATCAGAAATGTGACCTTCAACGATATCGCCGAGAGGGCTGATATGTGCAGGACGACGATATTCAACCACTTTTCCACAATAAACGAGCTGATGCTCGCTTTATCGGAGCAGGAAATAGTGGATCTGATGGAATTCTGTCACGACAGCAAACTGGAGGGAAAGGAGCTGATAACAGCCATGTTCGGCAGGCTTATCGAGGATACAGCCAACTACCCGACTCTGACCAGCACACTGACTTCCAACAGCATTATCAACGCTCAGGAGCGCAGATCGGTGGAAAAGATAGAGGAAGTTATCAGAGACAACATCGGAGATATGAGTGACAAGGAGAAGGAGATCATCATAGTGAGGCTGACGGGGGCTTATTACGGCCTGGTAAATCACTATTTCATCAACAGCCTCGAATTTGATCCGAAAAAGATGAAGAGGCAGTTTGGAGTTCTGACAGAGGATATTTTAAAATAACAAGGAGTGACATCTATGGAAAATTGCGGAATCAGCAGATGGGAATGCCCGGGAAAAATCAACAGAAAACTCAGGGAGTTGACGGATCAGCCTATATGGGAGGTCAGCGACGACTACTATGAGGGGACCATACTGAAGTACTACGAAGAGAAATGCCAAAAGTCCAGGGCGGTCTTTGAGGAAGCGCAAAACTACATACCGGGAGGGGTCCAGCACAATCTGGCTTTTAACAAACCGTTCCCCGTATGCTTCAGCAAAGCTGACGGCGCATTTTTATATGATAAGGACGGAAACGAGTACATCGATTTTCTGCAGGCCGGAGGACCTACAATACTGGGGAGCAATTATCCTCCGATCAGGGAGGCGGTCAAGGAACTCCTTGACGAGTGCGGACCTGTGACGGGGCTGCTCCACGAGGCGGAGCTGCTCATAGCAAAACAGATAAATCACTGTATGCCGAATGTGGAAATGTTCAGGATGCTGGGCAGCGGCACCGAGTCTGTCATGGCTGCGATCAGGATATCGAGGATAGCCACGGGCCATAAACGCATCGTCAAGATCGGCGGAGGCTATCACGGCTGGAGCGATCAGATGGTGTACGGTCTGAAAATTCCCGGCAGCAGGAACCTGCTGGAATCTCACGGAATACCGCGCAAGTGTTTTGCTCTGACCGATGAGGTCAGACCAAACGACCTGAACATGCTTGAGGGCATGCTCAGGATCAACCGGCTAAAGGGCGGCACCGCCTGCGTCATAGTAGAGCCGGTGGGACCGGAAAGCGGAACCAGACCGGTGGCGGCCGACTACAACAAGGGTGTGAGGAAGCTGTGCGACAAGTACGGCGCCCTCATGGTATTCGATGAAGTTGTCACAGGTTTCAGAGTGGCACTTTCCGGAGCCCAGGGATATTTTGACGTGGTGCCTGATCTGACTGTTTTCGGGAAGATCGTGGCAGGCGGTTATCCGTCTGCAGGCGGAGTCGGCGGTAAAAAAGAATATGCCGGTCTAATGGCGGCGGGTGTTGCCACGGGCAAGCACAGAGCCTACGTAGGAGGGACCCTCGCGGCCAATCCGCTGTCGGCGCTGGCAGGCTATACCGCTATCAAGGAGATCGAGCGCACCGGCGCCTGTGAGATCGCCGGCCGCGCCGGAGACAGGCTGACCGACGGCCTCAGGCCGCTGATAAAAAAATACGAGCTTCCTTTTGTTGCCTATAACCAGGGAAGCATCGTGCATCTGGAGTGCACAGGCGCCATGAGCTATGACTTCTCCTCATATTGTCTGGCCAGGTCCGCAGTGGGGCTGCTCCGGAACAAAGACATCATGACGGAAAGAAAGGACTCCATGGAGAGGATGGGAGCCGCCTATATGGCCAACGGCATCATTACCCTGGCCGGCAGCAGGCTCTACACCTCAATGGCAGACACTGACGAGGTCATAGATGAAGCGCTGAACCGTTTTGAAGAGGTGTTCAGACACGTGGTCAAAACAGGAAAATGCGCTGGAAAGTAGGAACACGATGGCACAGTATATTTTGTCCCATGATATAGGTACCAGCTCAGACAAAGCTGTCCTGGTGACATTTGACGGCGAAGTGGCGGCAACTTGCTCGGCGCCGTATCCGACTTATTATCCTAACCCTGCATGGGTTGAACAGGATCCGGCAGACTACTGGAAGGCGGTCTGCGAAACCAGCCGCAGGATAATCGGGGAAAACGGCGTATGTGCAAGCGACATCAAGGGAATAGTTTTTTCCACCCAGGCCCAGGGCGTCATACCCGTAGACCGCGGTGGGAATGTGTTATATAATAACATCACATGGGTCGACGGACGTGCTCAGGCGCAGGCCGAGCATATAATGAAAAAGGTGGGAGGCAGGAAGCTCTTCACCCTTCTGGCGGGAACGCCTATCATGGGCAAGGACTGCATTGCGGAGATAACCTGGCTCAAGGAGGAACGGCCGGAGATCTATGAGAAAACTCACCTGATACTGGATGTCAACGGATATCTGAAGTTCAGGTGCACGGGCAAAATGGTGACGGAGCTTTCGGGAGCATCGTCTTATGGGCTTGATCTCAAGAAAAAGACGTGGCTTTCAGTGTTCCCGATGGTAGGGATCGATATGGACAGACTGCCGCCGCTGGTGTGCAGTACGGATATAGTAGGGGGACTGACCGAAGAGGCTGCTTCAGAATGCGGTCTGGCGGCAGGTACCCCTGTCTTTGGCGGCTGCGATGATGTACAGTCGGCTGTGGTCGGCTCCGGCATGTGCCGAGACGGCGACATCCATATCTATCTGGGCACATCGGCATGGGTATGCGCGACCAGCAGGACGGCTGACAAATTCCGTCACGGGGCCGCGGCCATTCAGAGCGCAGATAAAGAGATGAACCTCATCGCCGGCATCACAGAATCGGCCGGAGCCAATATACAGTGGATATGCGATCAGTTTTTCAGGCATGAAAAGGAAGAATACGGCGATGGAATATTCCAGTACATGGACAAAGTAGTACAGGATATTCCTCCGGGAAGTGATCATCTGATCTGCACGCCGTGGATGCTGGGTGAGAGATGCCCTGTATCGTCGACGACCACCAGAGCTACTTTGTTCAACATCACCATGGTCCACACCAGGGAGCACCTGATGCGTTCGGTTTATGAAGGCATAGGCTATAATCTGCGCTGGATCCTGGAAAACTACAGCGCGGACTACGGATTCTCCTGCGAAGATTTCCGCATCATCGGAGGAGGAGCACTGGACGAGGGCTGGATGCAGATCATTGCAGACATCACCGGAAAGAGATTTTCCGTGGTCAGAGATCCGCGTAACGCGGGCGCAGTCGGCGCTGCCATGGTAGCGCTCATCGGCCTGGGACACATTAAGAGTTTTGCCGATACCCGCGAGTTTGTCAAGGTCGACAGGCGATATGAACCTGATCCGAAAAACAAAGCCATTTATGATAAGCTCTTTGCCGACTACAAGGAGATATATCATTCTCTTTCCCGTGCCTATGAGAAGGCCAACGGGGAAAGATTCGAAAGTGACTAGGAGGAAGTTATGGATAAAACCGAAACTATAGCCAAGTATGGCGCCATGATGATGGAACTGCCATATTCCGTGGGCGATGTGCCCAGGATACTGTTCAAACAGGATGACCGCTGTTTCGTAACGGCTGAAGATGCTGATTTCACCCATATCAAAGACGAAGACATCGTAGACGTGACCAACATGGAAAGCCCCGAGATCCAGACGCTTATGGCCATGGATGAGATGAATGCCATGGTGCTTTCCAATCCCCCATACATTGGCATATGCATAGAATCAAGACATGAGATACACGCGGTGCTGGATGACATGGCCCAGATAGTCGGGCGTACTGTCAAGGTGGTTCCCCATACGACCAAATCCATAGGGAAAGCTCTCAGGGGATCGGCAGCGGCAATGGTGAAGGACGGCTACGTGATAACCTGCGGCCGCAATCTCTACGAAGCCTATGTAGCCATGACGGTCCTGGAAAAATCCGCGGAGGTGCTGCTGAAATCCGCCGTGCTGGGCGGTTCGGTACCTATCAGCGCCATGGATGCCAAGCTCATGCGCGAATTTTACAAGCGTAAATACTCTAAAGCGGAAAAGGAGCATAAAGATGATACTGAAGGATGAAAGAGAAGGCAGAGAGCTTCTCGTTGAATATGGACACAAGCTGCTGGAATGCGGGCTGGTCCAGGGCACCTGGGGCAACATCTCGGTCCGCCTCGATGATAAATACATGATCACCACTCCTTCCGGCCTGGATTATGACCGGGTTACTCCGGATGACATGGTGGTGGTCGAAATCAAATCGCTGAAATATGAAGGAGACATCAAGCCTACGTCTGAAAAAGCTCTCCACGCGGGAGTCTATGCTCTGCGTCCGGAGGTGGGCGCGGTGATCCATACTCATTCCAAATACTGCTGTATTTTCGCCGCGGCGAGGATGCCGCTGGAGGTAGAAAATGTCAAACTGGCTTCCGAGATAGGCAATGTCCTCAAGGTAGCTGAATATGGACTGCCGGGATCTGCCAGGCTGACCAAGAACACACTCAGGGCTCTGGGCAGCTCTGCCGGATGCATCATGGCCAATCACGGCATGCTCTGCTGCGGTCCCGACATAATCCAGACTTTCGATACCTGCGGGAAGATCGAGCAGGCTGCCATGGAATACATCGACAGCCGATGGGAACGATGCTGACAATCAAACAGGATATGTATGGTGAACTTGTCTGTTTTTTAACAAATGAGTTCACTTTTATTTCCGGGAAGTGAAAATATTCGGTTTTTTGCAGGGATTTCACCGTATGCACAATAGGGTGTGTTAGAATGATGCCATGAGCAGAACCAAGGGAATATACGAGCACCACTCGATGGGATTTGAGCCGGTGTACGATGAGAACAGCAGAATATTGATACTGGGAAGCTTTCCTTCTGTGAAATCAAGGGAGACGGAGTTCTATTACGGGCATAAACAAAACAGATTCTGGAGGGTGGCGGCAGCCTTGACAGGCGAGCCGGTTCCGGTCTCCGTCGAACAGAAGAAGCGACTTTTACTGAAGCACGGCATCGCCCTGTGGGATGTCATAGAGAGCTGCGATATAATCGGCTCGGCGGACAGCACCATCAGGAATGTGGTGCCGGCAGATATTAACAGGATAACTAAAGAGGCGCCGATCGAAAAGATATTTGTCAATGGAGGCACCGCTTCACGGCTTTATGATAAGTTCCTGCTGCCGGTGACGGGAACGGCAGCGACAAAGCTGTCATCCACCAGTCCGGCAAATGCCAGGATGTCGCTGGATGAGCTGATAGATGAATGGGGAAAAGCCATGGAACTGGCAGGTGAAACTGATGAATGAGAAGATCATCGCCGAACTGGCGGAGAGAAACGACAGCTTTTATCTTTACGATGAAGGTGAGATAATAAGCAGGGCGGAGAAGCTGAAGGACGACATAAGCGATGCCGGACTGTTATATTCGATCAAGGCCAATCCGGATATCCATGTGGTGAAGTGCCTGGCAGACCTGGGGTTTGGAGCTGACGCGGCCAGCGCCGGTGAAGTGGAGATCGCCGCGGCGGCGGGTATCCCTGCATCGGATATTTACTATTCTGCTCCGGGTAAGACCGACCACGACCTGCAGAAGACGCTGGGGCGCTGCGTCATTATCGCGGACAGCATCGGCGAGATAAGAAGAATAAATAAAACGGCAGCTGCCGTGGGGGAGCATGTGGATATCGGGTTGAGGATAAACCCGGACTTTCATCTGTCAGAAGATACATGTGAAAGCATGGGCGGCAGGCCGTCCAAATTCGGAATGGACCGGGATTTGGCGCTGGCAGCGCTGTCAAAATGGGAATTTGACCGGGTCAGGGTCAACGGCATCCATATCCACCTTGGAAGTCAGATGCTGGACCATGAGATGATAGAAGATTATCATGAAAATGTACTGAGGACCGCGGCGGAAATCAGAGAAACCCTGGGCCGTGACCTGGTATTCATAAATCTGGGATCGGGCATCGGGATACCATATGGCAGTGATGAGACCGATGTCGATACAACAGCCATAGGCAGAAATCTCAAAAAGCTGGCAGAACGATATGATTTTGGGAAGACAAGGCTGATCATGGAGACCGGACGTTACGTTGCGGGTCCGGCAGGCATATACGTGTCTAAAGTAATCGACAAGAAGGTATCAGGCGGCGTCATCTATGTCATACTGGCCGGCACCCTCAACGGATTCATACGGCCGTCACTGGAAAGGCTCATAGAAAACTGCGCGGGAGGAGCTCCGGTGAGTGGATGCGAACCTCTTTTCAACGGAATTTATGGCGGGTTTCGTCCTGAGACGCTGAAAAAGGACGGAGTAACCGAGACAGTGACGCTGGTGGGAAATTTGTGCACGGCCGCCGATGTTGTCGCGGAGAGTGTAGAACTGCCGGGACCTGAACCGGGAGATGTGGTGTTTTTCAGGAACGCGGGAGCATACGGCGCGGTTCTGACACCGATGCAGTTTGCGTCCCAGCCACGGCCAAAAGAATTTTTTCTTACTGCAGAAGGCAGGGTAATCGGTTGAAATAATCAGATTATGTGTTAGAATAGACTTTAATATGTAAAAGGAGACAAGAGGGATAAATGTCGGGATTATCATCGCAAGAAGTGCAGGACAGGATGGAACAGGGCCTCGTCAATGAAGAGGTCGATTCATCCACAAGCTCGATAGGGCAGATCATCAGGGAAAACGTTTTGACGTATTTCAACCTGATATTTACTGTGCTCGCGGTTCTGCTGGTGCTGGTAGGTTCCTTCAAGGACCTTACATTCATGGGCATAATTGTGGCCAACACCGTCATCGGTATAGTTCAGGAGGTAAGATCGAAGAACATTCTGGACAATCTGAAATTCGACAAGATGCCACGGGCCCGGGTGATTCGGGACGGGGCCGAAACTGAGGTGCCGACGGAGGACCTGGTGCTGGATGATGTGGTGATGCTTCATGCGGGCAACCAGATACCGGCAGACGCGGTGGTGCTGGACGGCACCGTTACCGTGAATGAAGCCCTCATAACAGGTGAATCTGACGAAATAGAGAAAAACTCAGGGGCAAACCTTTTGTCCGGCAGTTTCATAATATCGGGACAGTGCGTGGCACAGCTGACGGCCGTGGGCAAGGACTCATATATTTCCAAGCTCACCATCGAAGCGACAAAACAGAAGAAAAAAGACTCTCAGTCCCAGATGGTCAAATCTCTGGACAAACTGGTAATGGTCATAGGCATACTGATAATCCCCATCGGGATCATACTCATGATACAGCAGTTCGGCATCATGGGCGACAGCTTCCGCTCCAGCGTCATAGCCATGGTGGCAGCGGTGCTGGGCATGATACCGGAGGGCCTTTACATGATGGCGAGCATTGCCATGGTGGTAAGCGCCGTCAGACTGGCAAAGATCGATGTGCTGGTGCAGAACATGAGATGCATAGAGACGCTGGCCCGTGTAGATGTACTCTGCGTGGACAAAACAGGTACCATCACGGAGAACCGCATGGAAGTCGCCGGATTCAAGTCGGCCATGAAGGATTTTGACGATGAGGATCTGAAAGTTCTGATCGGAGACCTGGCGGCAAGCCAGAGCAGCGACAACATAACCATGGAAGCCATGAAGGCGTATTTTACAGAGACATCGGACAGGCAGCCTCTGAGTGTCTGCCCATTCTCATCCAAATATAAGTACTGCGGAGCGCAGTACGATGACGGGAATTTTGTTCTTGGCGCCCCGGAATTCGTTCTGGGAAGCGGCTTTGACAAATACAGAGAGTATATAGAAAGTGTCAGTGAACAGGGCTACCGTGTGCTGGCATTCGCCTTCACAAAGAATGTACCGGACGGAAATCCGATAGAAGGGCAGGTAAGACTGCTGGCGCTGGTGCTGCTGACCAATCCGATCAGGAAATCCGCCAAAGAGACGTTTGAGTATTTCGCCGAAAACGGCGTTGACGTCAAGGTGATATCGGGAGACAATCCGGTAACGGTATCCAACGTTGCTCTTGAGGCTGGCATCAGGGGAGCTGAGAACTATGTGGACGCAAGGACTCTGGAATCTCAGGACGACGTGGATAAGGCCGTAAAAAAATATACCGTTTTCGGACGTGTCACGCCTGACCAGAAGCGCATGTTCGTGCGCGGGTTGAAGAGTCAGGGCAAGACGGTGGGAATGACAGGCGACGGAGTCAACGATATTCTGGCGCTGAGAGATGCCGACTGCTCCATAGCGATGGCATCGGGCAGTGAAGCGGCTTCCAACGCGGCGCAGCTGGTACTCATGGATTCGGATTTTTCCAAGATGCCTTTTGTCGTTCTGGAAGGAAGAAGAGTGGTCAACAACATTATCAAGACGGCGACGCTGTATCTGACAAAGAACATATTCTCGCTGCTGCTGGCCATGTTCTCCATGATCAGTGTGCTCCAGTATCCGCTGAAGCCTTCGCAGATCACGCTAATAAGCATATTTACCATAGGTCTGCCAAGCTTCGTCCTTTCGCTGGAGCCGAATAAGGATAAGATAAAGGGCAGCTTCCTGGGCAATGTATTCAAGATGGCCACTCCGGCGGGGATCACCGTGTTCCTCAGCGTCAGCTGTCTCCTGGTGTTCGGACAGGTCCTGGAGCTGAAGGAAAGCAGCATATCTACTGCGGCTTCGGCCCTGGTGGCTCTGGTGGAATTCATGATACTGGCCAAGGTTGCCCAGCCTATGGATAAGCTTCATATGTCGATGATGATAGTCATGGTCGTGGGCTTTGCCTACGCCATCGTGTTCCACAACGAGCTGTTCGGGATCAGCCCTATGAACTGGCAGTGCGTACTGCTGCTGGTAGTATTCATGGTCGCTACAGAAGCCATATTCCGCTACTTCTACAAGTTCACCACCTTTGTGGGAAACACTATCGGCCACGAAGCACGGGAAGCCAAGAAGAAAGCCAGAGAACACAAGAAAAAAGGTAATAGAAGCAGAAGATAGAAAAAAGCTGGCCTGTGATGCTCACAGCTGCCAGCTTTTGTTTTGTCCTGATACTACAGCAGGCGGATCATTTCCTGCAGGGAAAAGTTGCCGCTGGCCCTGATTCGGTTGACTGCATAGACAGGGTCCTGACGGGTGGCTTTTTTACGGGCTGATGAGGTGGTGGTGCCCGGATAGGTGAAGCCCAGCTTCATGCCGTTCTCCTGGGCGGCAGCCTGCATGTCCGGAGTGTAGTTGCCCCACGGATAAGCTATATAATTGAAGGTCATGCCATGGATGGCAGTGGTCTCGTATGCGCTCTTATAGTCCGCGGATATCTGTTCTCTGGACATGGAGAAAATATTCTGTGATGATACGTGCATGCCGTATGTATGACTCTCCAGATCCACGTTGGGATAATCCTTCTTTATGGATGCAGCCTCTGACCATGACAGGAATCCGTTGTCGGCCGCTGGCTTTTCCGGCATGGAGCCGGTGATGAGGAAGGCGGTCGCGTTGACATGGTATTCCTTCAGAATGGGGCAGGCGTTGGTGTACAGGTTGCGCAGCCCGTCATCAAAGGTGATGAGCACCGATTTGCGCGGCAGCTCTATCTGCCCTGTGTACCACTGGTAAAATTCGTCGGTGGTCAGCGTGCGGTATCCATTGTCGTTTAAATACTGGAGAAAGTTTCGCAGCAGCGTCTCCGATGCGGCGGTGCTTTCGGTGGGATACTGAGAGCTCTTGACGCTGTCCGGCACTATGCTGTGGAAGGTCATGACGGCGACCTTTTTTGTGGGCACAAAACCGGTCACGGTCATGGTCATCGCAGCCTTTCTTCCGTTATGGGCAGTGGCGGTGATGGTACAGGTACCCGCGTTCAGGGCCTTGACCACTCCTTTATCATTGACTTTGGCGATGCCGGGGTCCGATGAACTCCAGCTTATAGAACGGCTGGCAACACGTTTCTTTTTGTTGCCGGTGTAGATGCGGGCATGGAGTTTCAGTCTGCTGCCGGCTCTGATCTCTGATGAAGAAGCGATGATTGAGATGCTGCGCGCGTTTACATAGCGAGATTTGCCGGTAGAGGTATATACCCTGCATTGGTTGGAATTTACATTTCCGCTCCTGATGGTGTAGGCATAATAGCGGTTTGGACTGACTCTGCTGTCGGTATAGGCTGAGGCGCCGCCATGCAGCGTTGCCAGTTTTTTGAAGGTACTCTTCTTGTGACTTCTGAGGGACCTGTAGATGGTGATTTTGTCAGCACCGGATACAGGACTCCAGCGAAGTCTTATGGAATGACTTGATACTCTGGTCGCTGAAAGCGCCGGTACAGATACTGCGGATGTCTCCTGCGCGAAGGCTGAATATGGCATCATAGCCAGCGTCAGACACAGCACAAAAAATAAACAAACCCCTGATTTTCTGATTCTTTGCATTTCTAATCCCCTTTGATTTCTCAATAATTTACATGACAGAGTACATTATAGCACTTTTTATTGAGCCGATAAACAAAAATCAGTTGATTTTTTCTGATTAATGCTATATAATATTTTGTGCATTGCGTTTAGGCGATGCATTTGAAACCGCGGGCAGGATCAAGGTCCGGAAGCCTGGCGGGCTAAGATGATTTAGTGATGCCGACCAGAATGCCGCGAGGACATTTCAGTAGGCAGGACCGAAACAGAATCCCTAAGACCCAGGGGCTCCCAGTAGGTAGAAAGGAACAGAAAATGAAATCATTCATTGCTAAACCTGCAGAGGTAGAACGTAAATGGTACGTTGTCGATGCAGAAGGCAAAACTCTTGGAAGACTGGCTTCAGAAGTCGCTTCAGTTCTGAGAGGCAAGAACAAACCGATCTATACGCCACATGTAGACTGCGGCGATAACGTAATCGTTATCAATGCCGAGAAAGTCGAAGTAACCGGCAAGAAGAGGAAAGAAAAGATCTACACCACTTATTCCGGATTCCAGAGTGGACTGAAAGAAGTGCCGTTTGATGAAATGCTGGCCAAGAAGCCGGAAGAAGTCATCAAACACGCCGTTAAGGGCATGCTCCCTGACGGAAAACTTGGCAGACAGATGTTCAAGAAGTTACACGTTTATGCAGGACCTGAGCACAAGCATGACGCTCAGAAACCAGAGACGCTGGAATTTTAGGGAAAGGGAGGAAATAGACAATGGCTAAAGCTAAAACACAGTATTTAGGCACAGGCAGAAGAAAATCTTCAGTTGCCAGAGTAAGACTACTCCCTGGAACGGGAAAAGTTACCATAAACAAAAAGGATCTTGGAGAGTATTTCCCAACTGAGCTTCTTAAGCAGGAGGTCGTTAGACCTTTCAGCGTAGCAGGCGCGGAAGGAAAATTCGATGTTATCGCCCTGGTAAACGGCGGCGGACTCACAGGTCAGGCAGGAGCACTGAGACATGGTATCTCAAGAGCTCTGCTGGAGGCTGATTCGGAAGCTTACAGAGCACCTCTGAAAGCTGCAGGATTCCTTACAAGAGACCCGAGAATGAAGGAAAGAAAGAAATACGGACTCAAGAAAGCCCGTAAGGCTTCCCAGTTCTCAAAGCGTTAAGAAAATCAACGGTTTTCTTATCAACACTGGTTACAGAAATCAGGCTGTGTCCGGCTATGCCGGATGCGACCTGATTTTTTTGTTCATTTGATATTTCAGGGGATTGTTGTTATACTGTTAGCAGGCATTGTAGAAAGGGGAAGGCAATTGATTAGAAAAGTAACAATTAGTTTAGGCTTGATCATCTGCATGGCGGTGGCGTTGATGCCGCTTTCGGCAGAAAGCGTCGTTTCGGCGGCTACCTACAGAGCGCCGCAGCAGGTCACAGGTGTCAAAACCAGCAGGGCGGCGTATGACGCCATCCGCATAAGCTGGTACAAGAACCCGGGAACGACCGGTTACGCGATCTATCGGTCGAGATACAAGACCAGGTACTTCAAGCGTGTTGCTACCATCTGGAACAACAGTACATTTTCATATACGGATACGGGGCTGCTGACCAGCCGGCGGTATTATTACCAGGTCAGGGCTTTCAGAAGATATAACATAACCAAGACTAAGAGAAAGTACACATGGTCGGTGCCGACGGTCACATGGGGCCGTACATATATAGTAAGACCGCAGCTGACCGCGGCCAGATATACGCCCGGGAAAAATCTCCTGAGCTGGCAATATGTCGGCGGAGCGACGGGATACAAGATATACAGATCCACAAAGAGCGACAGCGGTTTTCAGTGGCTGATGACAGTAAGGGGAGCCACGCAGACCACAGTACCAGCCACGTCTGGAAAGAAATATTATTACCGGACAAGAGCATACAGGACCCAGTCTGACGGCATAGTGAACAGCTATTATTCGGATATAAAGGGAGTGACCACCAATCCGGCCATCAGGATATTCATAGCCTGCGGTCATGGGACAGACAGCAAGGGAGTCTGGGATACGGGGACCACTTACCTGACAGCGGATGGACAGAACCTTACAGAAGCTGACCTGATGCTGCCGATAACCAAGGCCATGGTGGCATATATGCGCCAGGCAGACGTAACGGTATACACCGATGCCGACAATGACAACAATGAAAATATTCTATATGGCGTTGAAAGAGCCAACAATCTCAAGGTGAAGGCCTATGTGAGCATACACTGCGACTGGTACAAGGCACCGGCCGGGACGCTGCCGTTATATCGGTACAGCACCGATAAGACGCTGGCGACAGATCTGAACGCTGCGGTGACGTCCAACCTGAATATTGCAACCAGAGGGCTTTCCTACCGTACTGATCTGCGAGAGCTGAACAAGACCAGCATGCCTGCCTGTATTTTTGAAACAGGCAGCATCAAGGAGGACTATTATCTGTTCCAGACCCAGTACGATGCTTACGGCAGAGCACTTGCCATGGGCATGTGCAATTACCTGGGCACGCCGTTTATTGAATAGTGTCATTGTTGATATTAAAACATGTATATGGTATAATATTCCTGTAATTTTTATCGACACTTATGGGAGGGCGTAATGAGTTTTTTACAGAATAATATAGGACTGATTGCCCTGGTGATAATCTGGATAGTAAGCTGGATAATCATCAAAGCCACAGGCATCAAAGCGAGTAAGACCATAACGGACGGCAACAGTCAGAGCTATGTTTTGTATTACCCGAGGAAGCTGATATGGCTTGCCATAATTATCATGCTCGCTGGCATCGGTCTGATTGCAGGGGTGAACGCGATGTCAGGCAATGGCCATGGCAGGGTGATGATCTTCACTGACGAGATCGTAGGAGCAGTATTCCTGATCACATTCATCTATGTGATGCTTAAGGTCGAGCATTTCAGGGTGACTGTCAATATTGAAAAGGGAATCACGGTCTATCCTCTGATAGGGTCATCGTATTCATTTACGACCAGCGATATAGTATCGGTAAAGCGCAAGCTGCATTCGGTAATAACCAGTTCTGAGTGCTTTATTATCAAAACCAATACAGGCAGGAAATTCCGTGTGGTCAGTACGATGATTTCATATAATGAATTTCAGAAGCTGCTTTACGAATCCTGCGGAAATATAATAAGATGATATGAAAGGCCTTGTAAATGCGAGGCCTTTATTATTCGGAGGTGAACAAAGATGAGAGCAGATGAGATCGCCAGATTCAGCGGCCAGGTCATCGACAGGGCGACGCTGGATGCCATAAAGGCTTCAGAAAATGTCAAGACTATAAAGGACTGCGGCATCGACGGAAGACACCTGGGCAAAAAATGGTATGTGGTGGTATTTCGGGACGGCACTGAGATCAGTGTATATACAAAGCATTAGGATACCTGCACATCATACAAAGAAGGAGAACGGAACAAAAAATGAGATTAATGATAGCTTCAGACATTCACGGCTCGGCATATTACTGCAGCAGGATGCTGGATGCCTTTGACAGATCAGGGGCGGAAAGACTGCTGATACTGGGGGATATTCTGTACCACGGGCCGAGAAACGACCTGCCGCGTGACTACGCGCCCAAACAGGTCATAGCCATGCTCAATCCTTACGCGGACAGGATACTCTCTGTAAGAGGCAACTGCGAGGCGGAGGTGGACCAGATGGTATTGGATTTCCCTGTGCTGGCTGACTACGCGGTGATCTTCGTTGACGGCAGGACCATGTATGCGACTCACGGCCACGTCTATAATGAGAAAAATCTGCCGCCGTTAACAAAAGGTGACATTTTGTTGAATGGCCATACCCACATACCGGTATTCACGGATCACGGAGATTATATCTTTGTCAATCCGGGCTCGGTCTCCATACCCAAGGAGGACAGTGCCCACAGCTATATGATTTATGAAGGAAAGGGTTTCAAATGGTTTGATCTTGAGACGGGAGAAGAGTACAGGGGGGAAACGATATGAAAAAGAAATTGTTTGTAGTGATGATGATAGGCCTCTTGGCGGTGTTCTGTTTTGCATGCGGAAACAAAACCACCAGCAAGAGCGATTCGTCCAAGAGCGACAGCACCAAGACAGAGCAGGCGAAGGACGACAGCAGCTCCACTGATGAGAAGACGACGGAAGATTCCAAGAGCGCGGATGTAGACCCGGGCGATGCTGATACCACCGATTCGACGTCGGCGAATAATACCGCGGCGCAGATGAAGACAAAGTTCATAGGCACCTGGCAGCTTAAAGGCATCCTCAACAGCGACGGCAGCTTTTCCGGTGCGGGGACCTGCAAATACGTGATCAAGTCCGACGGTACATATACCTGCAAGGGCGAGACCGGAGACGGCACTGCCATCAATGAGAGCGGCAGCTGGTCTCTGAACAGCGACAAGAAACTGGTGGCGGGTAAATACACCATGGGGATCAACGGCGACGGATACATGCTGAAATATACCGGAGAACGGGACGGAAAGGGAAATAAACTTAACTATGCATTTAAAAAAGACAAATAACGACAGACTTATCGAGGGAGCGATCTTTGATGTGGACGGCACCCTTCTGGACACCATGCCGGTATGGCATGATGCCGGAGCCAGATATCTGGCTACCATGGACATCGAGGCTGAGGAAGGCCTTGGCGACAGACTTTTTGCCGAGACTGTAGTCACAGGGGCGGAATACCTTATAGAAAACTATGGGCTGAAACTTTCGGTGGAGGAAGTGGCCCGGGGAATAAACGATCAGATGGAGCGGTTCTATTTCAATGAGGCGCAGCTGAAAGAGGGAGCCCTTGAGCTTATACAGAGGATGAACGAGGCGGGAACAAAGCTGACCGTGGCTACTTCCACTGACAGGTACTGTATCGAAGCTGCATTTGACCGGCTCGGCATAAGCGACCTGTTCGAGGCGATACTGACCTGCGGTGAGATAGGCGCGACCAAATCACGGCCCGACATTTTCTTTGAGGCGGTGGAGGTCATGGGGACTCCGATCCCGTATACGTGGGTATTCGAGGACGGACTCTATGCCATCAAGACGGCCAGAGCCGAAGGCTTCAGGACTGTGGGCGTTTATGACAGCATCAGTGAGAGCGACCAGCCTGATATAATGAGATACGCTGACTTCTATTACAGGAGTCTGGCGGACTTTGAGATAATGTAAAACATAACCTAAGCCGCATGGTTCAAAATGCGGCTTTTATAGTATAATGAGAAGAGAAAAAAGCAGGAGGTAATTTATATGAATACATTGGAAGCAATAGCTAAGAGAAGCTCGTGCAGAGCGTATAAGGCGGAGCAGATAAGTGATGATCAGCTGGAAAAGATCCTTAAGGCGGGGAATGCCGCCCCAGTGGGAATGGCTAAATACAATACCATTAAAATTTCAGTTATCCAGAACAGAGAGCTGATCAATAAGATCGATAAGGAAGGGATGAGCTTTTTTGCCAAACAGGGCATAGATATGGAGCATCCTCTTTATAATGCGCCGACGTTCATTTTGTTCTCGGGGAGCGACGGTCCCATGTCTCTCTGCAATATTTCATGCGTGATCGAAAACATGATAATAGAGGCGGCGGAGCTTGGTCTCGGGTCGTGCTACATCATGGGCAACGTGGCCGCTGTCAAGGGCAACGCGGAGATAGAAAAAGCAGTGGGGATGCCGGAAGGCTTCGAGCTCTGCGCCGGTCTGATCCTGGGATATCCGGCAGAAGAGCCCCAGTCCAGAGAGCTGGTGACAGACAAGATACCTACGGAGTACTTTAAATAGAGACGTGATTATCCGGGTGGAGCATTCATCCGGATTTTTATTGTAAAACAAAATTGCCAAAAGTCTGCGGTATGGTATAATAATAAGGTTAAAAGAAATTGAGAGGATGAACCGTTAATGAATAAACTGCTGAATTTTGAATATGCTACGATACAGGGCTTTTACTGGATGGTCTATGCGACAGTTGCCAGCTTTGCGTCGGTTTATCTCCTGGCGGAGGGCTATTCCAACTCTGAAATAGGTATAATAATGGCCGTAGCCAATGTGCTGGCCGTGGTGCTTCAGCCGCTGGCGGCGGATCTGGCGGACAGATCCCGAAGATTCTCCCTCGTCAGCATAACCCAGATCATGGCCGCGATGATGATGATATTCACCGCCTTCATGTTCATTCTCCACGGGAAAACCGTGGCGCTGTTTGTGATCTATGTGCTGCTGCTGGCATGGCATACGGTGCTGCAGCCACTGATAAATTCACTGAATTTCAAACTCCAGGAATCCGGCGTGCATCTGAATTTCGGCATGTGCAGGAGCATGGGCTCACTGGCGTATTCGGTCCTCTGTGCTTTCCTCGGAACCCTTGTGGAAAACCATGGCGTGGGAGTTCTGCCCATAGCCAGCGAGATCGTCATAGCCATGCTGATAGTAAGTCTGTTTCTGACAGCCTTCCAGTATCGGAAGGTCAAGGCTGAAAACGAGAAAACCGGAGCGGTCGTGACCGTGACCGAAAAAGACAGAGAAGAAATCAACCTGATAGATTTTGTAAAAAGAAACAAGCTGTTCTTTGTACTCAACATTGGAGTATTTCTGGTATTCATAGAAAACCAGGTGCTGAATAACTTCATGCTGCAGATAGTCACCAACGTGGGCGGCAACAGCGAGGATATGGGCAGGATATTCTCTCTCATGGCTTTCCTGGAGATACCGACCCTGTTCTGCTTTGACTGGATAAAAAAGAAATTCTCATGCTCGTTCCTGCTGAAGGTGGCATCGATAGGCCTGACGCTGAAGATCGGCGCCATATTCCTGGCCCGATCAGTGGCAATGATATTTGCGGCGCATTTTCTGCAGCTCATAAGTTTCGCTTTGTTCCTGCCGGCAATGGTCCATTACATCGATGAGATCATGAGCAAGGGAGAGGCGGTCAAGGGCCAGGCGCTTTATACCATGATGATCACGGTGAGCAGCGTGGTCGGCAGCCTGTTCGGCGGGATAATACTTGACGTGAGCGGTCCGAGGATGCTGACCCTCCTGGCGACGGTAACGGCTGCTGCGGGAACGGTGATAATAATTGCAATGGTCGACAAAGTAAATGGAAAAGAATAAAGACAGAAGTTCACAATTTGATATAATGACCAGGGGTCCGCTGACACCGCTTATAATCAGGCTCGCAATTCCTACTACGATATCCATGCTCATAGGCGCGCTGTATAATCTGGCGGACACTTTTTTTGTAAGCAATCTGGGTACAAGCCAGAGCGGAGCAACGGGAATAGTTTTCACGCTGATAACGATCATTCAGGCATTCGGTTTCATGTTCGGCCAGGGCGCGGGAAGCAATATAAGCAGAAGGCTGGGCGCCAGGGACGTAGAAAGCGCCAGCCGCTTTGCCTCCAGCAGCTTTTTCTTCGCGCTGGCACTGGGCGTCGTCATCGGCATAATGGGTTTGGTGTTTCTTGACCCGTTCATGACGGCGCTGGGCAGCACAAAAACGATCCTTCCTTATTCGAGGATATACGGAGCATACATATTGATTGCGGCGCCCGCCTTCATGACCAGTTTTGTCCTTAACAACATCCTGAGGTTTGAGGGGAGAGCCTCCATTGCCATGACGGGGATGCTTGCCGGAGCCATACTCAATACAGCTCTTGATCCCGTGCTGATTTATCTCGCGCACATGGGAATCGCTGGAGCGGGGCTATCGACAGCCATTTCCCAGTACATCAGTTTCTTCATTCTGCTGAGCCTTTTCATTATGGGAAAGACCCAGAGCAAAATATCAGTCGGGTACATCTCTAAACGGCGGGATGACTATGTGAACATCATGGTCACGGGGTTCCCAAGCCTGCTGCGTCAGGGACTGAACAGCGTATCGTCCATGCTGCTGAACATCCAGGCGGCGGCTTTCGGGGATCAGGCCATTGCGGCCATGAGCATAGTCAGCAAATGCTGCATGATAATAATATGCATAAGCATCGGCATAGGTCAGGGCTTTCAGCCTGTCGCCGGATTCAATTACGGCGCCGGCAAGTACAAAAGAGTGCGTGAGGCTTATCTGGCGACCTTGAAACTGGCCCTTGTCGCCGTCGGAATTTTTGTCGCAGCGGGGTTGATTTTTTCCGGAAATATGGTATCCTATTTCAGCAAAGATCCTGAGGTCATCAGCATAGGGACATTTGCCCTGAGAGCGCAGCTCATAGCCATATTCATCGCGCCTGTGAACATGTGCAGCAATATGCTGTTCCAGAGCACGGGCAATTCAGGGCTGGCTACGATAACAGCGGCTTTCAGGAGCGGGATCTGCTTTATTCCCCTGATCATCATACTGCCGGGGATAGCCGGCATAACCGGAGTGCAGATGGCGCAGCCCATAGCAGACGCGCTGGCCTCAGCTATAGTGGTCCCGTTTGTGGTCGGCTTTTTTAAAAAACTCACGGAAAAAGATAATCTTAAAAATTCTTAATATTTATTAAAAATCACGAAATCACTATACTTTTTGGATGAGTACGTTATACAATATATTAGTTATGAAGGGGTAAGATCAGAAAGGTTATAGTAATGCACGATAAGATTTTGATAGTAGATGACGATCCTAACATCAGAGAGGTACTGTCGGTACTGCTGAGCAGCGAGGGATTTGACGTAGATGAAGCGGAGAACGGCAAAGTAGCCGTTGAGAAAATATACAATGATCAGCCGGTGGATCTTATGATCCTGGATATTATGATGCCTGAAATGGACGGGGTCGAGGTATGCGCCAGGGTAAGGCAGCACTCACAGGTCCCGGTTTTGTTCCTGACTGCCAAATCTCAGGATCAGGACAAGGTGGAGGCATACACTAAAGGGGGCGACGACTTCCTGGTAAAGCCGTTTTCACAGACGGAGCTGCTGATGAAGATCAAATCGCTGATCAGACGTCACAATGAGTATGATAAGATAACCACCGAGGTCAAGGATGACAACACCGAGGTGCTGTCAGAAAATGTCATCGTGGACGTGCGTACCAGGTCGGTGCGCAAGGATGATGTCAGGATAAACCTGACAGACAAGGAATTCGATATACTCAGGTATTTTATGGATCACAAAGGGGATGTGGTACAGAACAAAGACCTGTATGAAAGTGTCTGGGGGGAAAAATATCTTCCTTCTGCGGGAAACACCATCATGGTGCATGTTTTGAACCTGCGTAAAAAGCTGGAGGATGATATCAATAAACCCAAGATCATTAAAACGGTTTGGGGAAAGGGATATCGCATTGAATGAATAGCGAAAAACTCAGGAAATTATTATTTAACAAGGACAGGTTCCTGTCACTGAACTTCAAGCTGGCTGTGGCTATAGTCATAGCTGCTTTGCTTGCAACAGGGACTCTTTTGTTGTGTAATACACTTGAATATCAGCTGGCGGACAAGCTGTTTCTATCCAAGGCGGCCAAGGAAAAGGCTGTGGAACAGAAATACTCCGATCTGCAGAGTTACATAAAGAAAAATAACGTCAAAGCGACTGATACCAACGCGTTAAAGAAGTGGATGAAGACGGAGAGCTATACAGAGTTCATCGTATATGACAACAACGGCGATCTGTTTTCTGCCGGCTGGGTAGTGGACTCCAGCGGCACGGTGGGATCCATCGGCGATGAATCGGCTGCGGCAAATAACCGGAAGGATGCCGCCACATCAGACAAGGAAAAACGAATAGATGCCAGTAAATTCAAAAGTGATCTCTATAACAGAATAATCAGGTTCAGCGACGGCAAGTACTATGTCTTCATCAATGTATATAAGGAAAATCACTGGTACAGTATCATGAATATTGTCAAGATAATCCTCAGTGCCATAGTATTCCTTGTGGCTGTCATGCTGTACAACAGCTTCGTGCTGCGACGAGTCATCAGCCTGTCAGATGACGTGAGCAAGATCAGCGAAGGCGACCTGAAGCGCAAGATACGAACAGGACGCAACGATGAGATAGGAAATCTGGCCACCAGCGTGGATATCATGAGAACGGCCATTCTCGAGAAGATGAACAACGAGAAAGCGGCCTGGGATGCAAATACACAGCTGATAACTTCCATGTCCCACGACATCAGGACACCGCTGACTTCCCTTATCGGATATCTGGATATCATTGAAGGGAAAAAGTTCAATTCATATGATGAGCTGGAAAAATACATCGGCTCCTGTCGTGAAAAGGCGTTCCAGCTGAAGGACCTTTCGGATAAACTTTTTCAGTATTTCCTGGTGTTCGGCAATCAGGGGCAGGACAAGGAAATGGAAACCCTGGACGCGGGAATTTTGTTCCAGCAGGTCCTGGTGGAGCACGTGGCGGAGGCCATCAGCTACGGCTACAATATTAACCTGCAGTATAACATTTCTGAAGGGGTCATGGTAGAAACCGACATCTCATCACTGCGCAGACTGTTCGACAACCTGTTTTCCAACATCATGAAATACGCCAACATACAGTTTTCGGTCGAGGTCAAAGCAGATGTCATCATGGACAAAATAAAGATAGTCCTGCAGAACCATATCTGGGAAGAAGCCAAGAAGGTGGAGAGCACCAAGATCGGCGTCAAGACCTGCAAGAAGATTTGTGAGGATATGAACGGCACCTTCAAGGCAATGGAGGAAGAAAAAATCTACACAACGGAAATTTTGTTCCCGGTAGTCGCGCCAGAGGAGACGGAGGAAGAAGCTGACGGACAGTCGGAAGAGTCGGATCCTGCGGAGTCTGCCGTCGGATCGGAGAGCAGTATTTAACGAGGGGGAATGGATATGAGTAACAAAGAGATCCCAAGGATAAGCGGAACTCTTCGCGCCAAGACCATCCAGATACCAGAGGTGATCTGGCAGGCCAAGGGCATGGTCGTTTTAGGCAGAAGAATCAAATCCTGCCTGTTTTCCACGGACATCGCCATAATCAGAAACTGCAATGCTGATTCTGTCCTGGCGGTATACCCGTTTACGCCGCAGCAGATCATTTCACAGACCATCATCAACGCGTCGTCCATACCGGTATTCTGCGGTGTCGGCGGCGGCATGACCAAAGGCTTCCGCTCGGCAGTAATATCCAAGGACGCCGAAGCCCAGGGCGCTTTTGGCGTTGTCGTGAACGCGCCAATGAACAACGAGAATATCAAAATGATAAAGAAGGTCATCGACATACCGGTGATAGCGACCATAATAAGCGAGGACGCCGACATTCAGGCCCGCCTTGACGCCGGAGTCTCAATCCTCAATGTTTCAGCAGCATCGAAGACTCCCGAACTTGTCAGATACATACGGAAGGAATTTCCCAAGGTACCTATCATCGCTACCGGAGGTCCCAACGATGACTCCATCCTGGAGACCATAGCGGCCGGCGCCAATACCATCAGCTACACGCCGCCGACCACCGCCGAGATATTCAGCGACATCATGGCCTCCTACCGCAAAGAGGAACTGAAGATCGATTCCCCTGTGGAGAAGGATGAAGCCCTTCAGAGCATGCTGGAGCTCCTCTGATAACACCTGCCCGTAATTATCGAGCCGGAGTGTTGACATCAAACAAAAAAATGTTGAAAAAACCTCATTTTCTTGTTGACATTCCGACTCTAAAATGTTAACATAACAAATGTGCCAATCAACCGGCACCAATTAAATGACCAATGTGCACCATTAGCTCAGCTGGGAGAGCACCTGACTCTTAATCAGGGTGTCGAGGGTTCGATCCCCTCATGGTGTACCACTAACAGACCAACACATTGAAACCGCTGAGTTTTGAGGTTGGTCTGTTTTTACAATATTGCCAAATTGGTTTGAATTACTGATTTATTAGGGTGTCTAGGAACAGGTTTACTGTAAACGGTAAATCATATGTGTATAAAAAATCAATGCCACCGGCTGATCCGATGGCATATTTAATACTCGTTATTCTGATGTTTTCCGCTTTTCCAGCTTACAGGTTTCCTGCACTTTTTCTGACCATGGGAGCAGGTCTTCCAGGAACTCAAGGCCTTTGTCATCCATATGCTTTGGTATCTCTTCAAGCAGCAGCCTGAAATATTCATACGGCTTGAGACTGTTCTCCTTTGCCGTCTCAGCGATGCTGTATATCATTGCACTGTCGGCGGCACCATTCATGGTATCTATCATATGCCAGTTGTGTTTGCCTACGCAGAAACTCCTGATGGACCTCTCAGCCGCGTTGTTGTCGAGCGGTATGTCAGGATCGTCAAGGAACGCCATCAGATATTTTTTCTGGTTCAGCATGTAATCAAGGGCTTTTCCGATATTGCTTCCTTTGGTCACATCCTGTCTGTGCTCTTCGGCCCATACAAAGAACGCCTCTACGCTGCTGCGTATGGTCAGATTTCTTTCCTTTGCACGCTTATCCGGAGAAAGATCAGTCAGCTGATTGTCCAGATGATATATATTGGATATCTGAGAGACTGCATATTCCGAAAGCGTGTACTTTGGTTTCTTTTTATCGCTTCCGCTGGCACTCTTTATGATATCGGCGAATTTGCGCCTTGCATGAGCCCAGCATCCGGCCACAGTTATGTCTTCGGGCCAGTCGGTCTCGAGCTTATGATAAGAAGCATATCCGTCGCTCACTATGACGCCTTTGAAACCATTCACGAAATCCTTGAGTTCATCCGTGTTCCTGGTCCTGCAGTATCTGTATACCACTGCCGGTCTGTCATCTCTGACATTGCTCCTGTATACCCACATGTAGCTTTTGCTCCCTGCTTTTCTTCCGTCTCTGTTCACAAGGACAGGCGTCTCGTCTGCATGGATAACATGGTGAGACCGTATGTCTCTGCAGAGCCTGTCGTATATCAGCGACAGGTATCTTTCTGAAAGCTTCATCATCCATCCTGCCATGACCTGCCTTGAAAGATGCATTTCCCGTCTTTCAAATTCCTTCTCAAGCCGGTAAAGCGGTATCGAATTCACATACTTGGCATTCATTATGCCCGCTGCAAGTGACGGGGTGGCGATGCTCCTTTCAAGGAGCTCTGCCGGATGATCCGCACGGACTATCAGGTGTCCCTTCCGGCCGCAGTATACTGCGACGTGATGCTCTGTCACTTCAAATTCAGCCGGATGATAATCAAGCTTGCGGTAGACCTCGTCCTCGAGCCGGTCATATCCGCCGTCGAAAAGTTCATTGAGCTTTTCTTCCGTAAGAGTATGCTCTTCTATCCTTGCCGGTATCCCTTTAAGATCTTCATCGCGTTTGCCTTTCGGCCTTCTTCTGATATGCGCAGGGATCACCTGATCCATGTCAGGCTCGACCGTTTCCTCTGTTACTGTCGCTTCGGCTTCATTGAACACCAGAGCCATCTGCCCGTCAAGCACATCTTTCTCACTGCTGCGTCCAAACTGCTTCAGCGAGGCAGCCTTGATCTGATCTGTGAGAACATCCAGTTTCTGCTCTATGATATTGATCTGGTCTTTCTGTGCTTTGATCTCGTTCTGTTGAGCCATGATCTCTTCCCGCTGAGATATGATGGTCTCTACCAGCTTCTCAGGGCTCATATTATTCAGTTCTTCTCTTGTCAGTTCTTTGTTTTCCATATGTATATTATACCATTTTTGATATAACAAAAAAAGCCATTTTTCAACATTTTCATGGCTTTTTTACTGGTTTTTCAATGGTCAGAGCGTGTGCTTCGCCTTCACGCTTTTTACTGCTTTTTTCTGATATATCGAAAGCCCTTCCATGAGCCATCTGTACTGCTGGCTGCTCATTGACATAACTTCATGAACATTTCGCGGCCACTGATATCTTCCGCTTTCAAGGCGCTTGTAGAGAAGAAGGAAACCGTCTCCTTCCCATAGAAGGCCTTTTATCCGGTCTGCCTTCCTTCCGCAGAAAAGAAACAGCGTGCGTTCAGTAAAGGGATCCATCCCGAACTCGTGCTGCACTGCAGCGGCAAGTCCGTCGATGCCATAACGCAGATCTGTATAGCCGCAGGCTATATATATCCTTTGGATCTTATCAGTATCCAGATCATTCAGCACGCGTAAGCACCTCCAGTACCATTTTCAGATGCGCAGGAAGGACTCCGTTATTGAGCTCTACTGTTGCATTCTCGAATTTTATGACCATCGTCGGCATGCCGAGGCTGCTGTCCTGTGCATTTTTCATCACATCCGCCGGGAGTTCAGCGAATGCAGGCGGCGGCAGCGACGGATCAGTTTCACCGATGCTTTCAGACACCTTGTCCCTTACCCGCTTGCATCTGTGCTCGAACGTCTTCAGGCTTATGCCGCGCAGTTCGCACCACTGCGCCTGGGTCAGGCCGCTGTTTTGACACTCCGCCATATCAGCAGCCCATCTTGTCAGTCTCATACGCTCCTTGATTTCCATTTATCCTGCCCTCTTTTCCATATACTAAAACCCCTAAAAACCCTGGATTTCCCTTAAGGGTATTTTAGGGGCTGTGCAACCTGACTTCAAGACACATATGATTTACCGTTTACAAATAGAAAGCGAGCCGATAGAGGCTGACTTACATGAAAAGCAGATCCACTCCCTGAAAACAGAATAACCCGAACCGGGGAACGTGAGAACCCCACAGGCACGCATCAACGGGGCTGCATGATTCAATACAGCCTATTTTTTATTGAAAATGGCGGGATTTAGCGGTTTTCAGATTGCTGAAAGGAGAAGAAATAAAATTATACAATTTGTCCAATTTTAATGGTATAATACCAGATAAGAAAGTAAAAGAAGAAACACATCAGCAGGATTATTTGAAGGGAGAAAAATGAAGAGTATTGGAAGAATTCCGACAGTAATGTTGACAATGGCAGTCATCATAACGATGTGCTTTGCGGGCAATCAGCTGACTGCAGACGCATCTACGGCAGGCCAGATCAAGGCCGCCACAGTATCATTCAGTCTGAGTGAATCAGGACACAACGTAACAGTGCACTGGAAAACCGTAAAGGGCGCATCAGGATATCAGATCGCGAATGACGCTACGCCGGGTAAGCGCATGAAGATCCAGTGGACGGGCAGAAATGGAAACAACAAATACACAAGCGTCAGAAAGACTGCGGGGAGAACCTACAGATACAAGATGAGGTGCTTCGTCGTCCAGAACGGCGTCAGGGTCTACAGCAAATGGAGTTCAAACAAGTCCCTACTGTTCACAGCAGGGAACAAGCCGGCCACGCCTAAGATAACTAAGGCGTCGTCTACGAAGACATCAGTTACACTGACATGGAGTAAAGCGAAGAAGGCTGACGGCTACAGAGTCTACAAATACAACGGCAAGAATTATGTCAAGATCAAGACCCTGAAGGCAAGGACATATACGGTAAAGAAGCTTAAGGCTGGCACGACATATAAGTTCAAGGTAAGAGCCTATAATAATGAAAAAGGCAAGACCTATTACAGCGATATGTCAAAGGTAAAGATAATAAAGACCAAGGCTGTATCAGTTAAAGCATCCGTTTCAGACGTTACAGTCGATAGCGGAAGCACCGCTACGTTCAAAGTCACTGTGACAGCAGGGACGAAGCCTTACACATACCAGTGGTACAAAGGCGGTACAGCGATAGCCGGAGCGACTTCCGATACTTACACGACTAGAAAGCTCAGCACGAGTGACAGCGGAACGAAGTACACATGCAGAGTAACCAACCCTGCAGGATATATAGAAGCTACGGGAACGCTAACAGTAAATAAGGCAATGATGCCACTTTCCGTATCCGTGGCAGATCAGTCTGCAGTTACAGGATCAGCCGCTACTTTCAGCGCAGCTACATCTAACGGCTCAGGCAGCTATACATATCAGTGGTATAAGAAATCCATGGGAAATACCGACTTCGTAAAGATAGAAGGTGCGACTTCTTCAGCGTATTCGCCTCAGACTGGCACTACAGGAAAAGTCACGATGCAAAATAATGGCGTGGAATATAAATGCGTAGTAACGGACAGTTCATCAAACACTGCCAGTGCGACGGGCAAACTGACTGTAACAGGTGCGACTGAAGTAGGAAACTGGAACATAGGAGCGGCAAACGGAACTACAGACTATGATGGTTCTAATGGAACTTCAGATGTAATAGCTACGCTGTACAGTGACGGAGAGCTTGCAGTAACTGGCACTGGCAATACGGTGGTATTTCATGTAGTAAAAGACGCGCCATGGTGCGAAGGCACATATAAAGCACAAGTAAAGTCAAGCACGATAGTCTCAACAGTAAAACCTACCAATATGCTATACTGGTATAACGGATGTTCAAATCTAACAACGGTACCGACGATACCATCAAGTGTGGAAAAAATAGGGTATACGTTCTTAAATTGCATGTCACTCACAAACGCGCCAGACTTAACAGGATGTACAAATCTGACTGATATGGATAGCACATTTATTGGCTGCACATCACTGACGGATATGAGCGGTTATGTCATACCGGCAAGCGTAACAAATATGAACGGCACATTCTATAACTGCTTACAGCTTACAAATGCGCCTGTAATCCCATCAGGCGTGGATAATATGGATGGCACATTCGGAGGCTGCACACATCTTATGAAAGCGCCGGATATAACAAAATGTACGAGTTTAAACAGTATGGTCGGCACATTCGATGGCTGCACATCACTACCTGCAGACATGAGCAGTTATATTATCCCGGCAGGTGTAGAGAATATGACCGCAACCTTCTCTGGCTGCACACAGCTTACAAAGGCACCTGTAATGCCGTCAGGAGTGAATAATATGGGTTCAACGTTCCGAAACTGCACACACCTTATAAAAGCACCGGAAATACCATCAGGTGTGCTAAATATGGATTTTACGTTCCAAGACTGCACTGGTCTTGTTACAGGACCTTCAGTGATCCCGGCGGGTGTAACGTCTATGCGTTATACATTCAAAAACTGCACTGCGCTGACAGACACGATGCAGATAAATGCAAGTCTAAATCAGAATTATGAAGATTGTTTCATCAATGCCTCGACCAACGCAGGAACAAACCTTACGGTCTACGGTTCAACAGCAGCTAACAATGAGATAACAGTTCGGGAAATAGTTGAAAACACCAAGAGCACGACATCCAACATCAGCTATGGTGGACTGAGATAACAGCTGAATAGAAAACTAAATAACACGAATTATGCCCCTGCTGCGGCAGGGGCTCTGTTATAGAATATCTGCAGGCAGTGAAAACAGCGAAGAAACAGGTATTTGATGTAAAATGATAAGACACCGTTACGCCTGTTGTAATTGAAAAGCTGACTTTGCTGCAATATCAAAAGCCGCTAAAACCAACGTGTTTAGCGGCTTTGTCGTGTCAGATCAAGTTGGATGGATTATTACTTACGGCGTTCGTCGTGCTGTCTTACCTGCTCCTGAACGTAATCCTCGATCTTGGACAGCCTTACTTCGGCCTCCTGCTGTTGTATAACCTCGAGCATCTGAGCTTCGATAGCTTTTTTAGTATCGAAGTGAACAGATTTATCTTCAGTAACTTTTTCGTAAGCGTTCTTTAGCAGTTTGGCATCGTGCTGCCGTACCTGCTCCTGGATATAATCTTCGATTTTGGACAGTCTTACTTCAGCTTCCTGTTTTTCCAGGACTTCAAGCATTTTACCCTCAATAGCTTTCTGGGTTTTGAAGTGAACGGACTTGTCCTCGGTGACTTCCTCATAAGCTTCTTTTATCAGCTCGTCAGTTTTCTTTTTCATGACACACCTCCATGGGCATTTGAAATACTGATCAATTATATATTTATTGTAACACTTTAGAGTTACAAATTCAAATGGATTGTATAAATATTGATACAACGAGGGAAAAATGCTGATGTCAGGCGATGATTTCTATGTCACATGGAAAAAGACCTGGACTTTGTGATATAATCTAAAGACAGTTTAAAAGATAAGGAGAGCTCGAAATGACCAAGTATGCATTTATCATAAGATTGCCGGGACAGTCGGCAGAGACGTTTGCCGGTGAATTTCAGGTCGAGGGAAGCTACAATATCGTGGTTGGTCTGGACGACAGGGAAATGGCTGAGGATTACATCGGAGATCGGATAGAAGACGGGTTTGCCCTGTTCAATCTGGGCCCGGGCTTTGATGCGGAGACCGTGGGCAGACTGCAGCAAATAGCGGGTGACAGGGCCAGGGTGAAAAACACCTGCTTCATGCCGACGCAGGCAGAGAAGGCTTTCGCCCTGAACAAAATAAGTGCTTTGGGGATCATCATAGTAGAAGACGTGGACGAACCGAGATCAATGGAAATTGAAGCTGAAGGCTTCAAAGCCCTGATCACATATGTCGGAAATCAAAAACAGGCCGATCAGGCTGCGCGTGAACTGGTCAGCAAAGGGGCGGACGCAATAGCCATGTGCAGCTGGTTCGATGAAGAACGCACCCGGTCGGTAGTCGCGGCCACAGACGGAGCAGTGCCAGTGGGCAGCTGCGGGCTGGAAAGCTGACATCACCGGGAAGGCGCAGTTTAGAAAGCGCCGGAACGGATCTGGAAAATGATGAATCCGGCAGCGATTCCGATAATAAAAATGATAAGCATCTGTTTCATCTGTTACCTCCTTGGATGGCCTGGTCATAAACTATGATTTAATTGTATAGCAGATGAAAGTAAAAGTAAATATCATAAAAGAGAAAGATGGGGTAATTATGGGGATTACAAGTTATTTAATAATGGGGGCTGCATATCTGGCCAGAGCGCTGACCTGTGCGGCATGTATTTACGTGGTCGGGATCGGCTGCGTCATGGCGCTGCGGGGCAGAAAGACGGTCACGGACAATCACTTCTACGCCAGAGAGCTGGTCTTCCTTCTGTACATAATCGCGGTGGGATTTGTTACCGGACTTATAGGAACAAAATGGAGCCTGGATCTCAGCTCGGTGGGCTTTTACACTCAGCTGTTCACTAATGAATCCGTCAAGATGATACTTCTAAACGTGGTTATGTTCATGCCGCTGGGAGTGCTGCTGCCAATGGAATTTCCCGGACTTCGCAGATGGTATCTGGTCGTGCCGCTGGGAGCGGCGGCATCCGCCTTTATTGAACTTTCTCAGACCTTGTTCATAGGAAGATTTGCCGATATCGATGATCTGGTTGCAAACACCCTGGGCTGCGCCCTGGGATATGTCTGCTATGCCATCGCGGTCAGAGCCGCCGGCGGTCATACCAGACAAAAAGCCGGCACCGGGGCATTTGCCAAGGCGCTGGCTGTTATCGTGGTAGCACTTGGAATATTGAACCTGGCTGTTTGGATCATGTTCAGGTTTCGATGACTTCTAATTATTCTCGTACACGGTCGTAACGGTGGTAAAATGTCCGTGGACATCCGGGTATATATATACAGCATATACTGCGCCGGCAATCAAAGCCGCCAGCAGGACTCCGATTATGATCAGTTTCTTCTTTTTAGAACGTTTTTCGCGGTCTTTGTATTTTTCATAGTGTTTTTTGTTTATATTATCAGTGTTGATCATTGGTTTCCTCCGCATGCTGTCGTTTATCGTCTAAATTAATTATAGGCGGTATGTTGGAGAAAATCAATATTATGAAAAAACTCTTGACAACTGACGGCTTACTGTATATAGTAAATATATACAGTATATACGGAGGGTAATATGAATATATTTATTGACAATCGGAGCAGTGCTCCGATTTACAGCCAGATATACGAGCAGCTGAAGAACCAGATCATCAACGGCAATCTGAAGGTGGATGAGGCTTTGCCGTCGATCCGGGCGCTGGCCAAGGATCTGAGGATCAGCGTGATCACCACCAAAAGAGCATACGAAGAGCTGGAAAAAGAGAGCTTTATCTATGCCAAAGCCGGCCGGGGATTTTTTGTTGCACCTAAAGACACCAAGATGCTGCGGGAGGAGAATCTCAAGGCTATCGAAGATCACGTGCAGAAGATCATACCGCTGGCGGACTCGTGCCGTCTGACAAAGAAAGATATCGTGGATCTGATAGATATTTTGTGGGAGGAGAAGAGATGAAAGCTTTTGAGGTCAGTCAGGTTTTAAAGGAATATCCGGGTTTCAGGATGTCGATCCCGGAGTTCAGCATGGATGAGGGTTACATAATGGGGCTGGTCGGCGAAAACGGTGCCGGCAAGACGACTCTCATCAAGCTGCTGATGGGGATGGTGCATCCGGCGGAGGGTACGACTGCGGTGCTGGGTACGGACAGCAGTTCTGAGAAATTCGTTGCGCTGAAGGAGGACATCGGCGTGGTCATAGGAGATGCCGGTTTCCCGGACTATATGGATGCGGACAGGGTCGGCGATATCATGGAGGTAGGTTATCAGAGCTGGGACATGGACTATTACCATGAGCTCCTCGACCGTCTGGGAGCAGACAGGACGAACAAATACAAGAATATGTCCACGGGCAACAAAGCCAAGATCGCCATTGCGGCGGCCTTTGCCCATCATCCAAGGGTGCTGCTGCTGGATGAGCCGACCAGCGGGCTGGACCCAAACGTACGCGGGGAGATTTTGTCCATGCTCAACGAGTTCACCAGAGATGAACATCATTCGGTGCTGATCTCGTCACATATAACCAGCGACCTGGAGCGCTGCTGCGACTACATCACGTTTCTGCATCACGGGGAGATCATGCTCAGCGAGGAAAAGGACAGGCTGATGGAAGAGTATGGCGTGCTCAGACTGGCTGATGAAGAGGCGGCGCAGGTGGAGCCGGAAGCCGTTGTGGCCAGGAGAAACGGCAAATACGGCAGCGAGCTGCTGGTCGATCGCCAAAGGCTCGGCAGCGAACAGGAATGCGGAGCAATAGGGCTTGAAGATCTGTTCATATTCCTGACGGAAGGGAGTAGAAAATGAGTAATGCTTTGACACTGCAGCTTTCCAGAGTGTGGGAGGCGAAGGCCGTAATGGTGCTGGTGGTGTTGTTCGCACTGCTGGGGGCCGTATCTGCAATGGTGGGGTCGGTAGTTTACCTGATCTGTACACCGCTGATGGGCAGCGCCGTAGCTATGGAACTGATGACGTTGGAGGAAAGGTATCGTGTGAGCTGCTATCTGGAGGCAATGCCGTTTTCCAGAAGACAGCGAGTATCTGCGGAATTTCAGACTGCTTTGATCACCACGGCGGCTGCAGTGGTATTGACACTGTTACCGATAGCGATAATGATGCTGGTTCTCGGCTGGTCCCCGGATCCTGAGGTCATGGACGGCAACGTGGATGGCTCCGCGAGCCTGCTTTTACTGCTGCTGCTTTACGGGAGCGGCACTGCCATGGTTTTTACAGGCGTCATGCTGGCAGGAATATATTATGGAATGAACAAAGGCGTCAATATTGTGCTGGGCATTGCTGCCGGTATCGGCAGCTTGTGGCTGACCCAGACAGCGATAATGGGCATCAAGCTGGATATCGCCATGTTTGTACTCGGAGCAGCTGTGCTGGCGCTGTCATGGCATCTGTCCATAAAATGGTACGAGAGGCGCGACCTGTAAGCGGGGTCCCAAAGGGGCCTAAATCGATGTCTGCGTCAGAAAAGCTGACGCAGAGGCCGGAAATAGAAAATTGGGGACCCCGGGCGGATTACAGTTCGGCGGCAGCTTCGATCAGTCTCCTGGATGCAAAATCGCGGAACCTTTTGGCAACGGGGGAGATGTGATCCTTGTCAGGTACGGCGATGCCTATCTCCACGTATTCACGGGGCGAAAGATGCAGGGCTTTGACGCCGGACGATATTTCATCGTTATGCAGGGAGTTGACGATGCTGATGCCCAGGCCGGCTTCCACCAGAGCGTGTACCGCAAAGGTGCCGCCGGCGGTGAAGCGTATTTCCGGAGTGATGCCGTGTTTCTTGAACATCAGTGAATTGTCGGTCTCCATGCCGGGATAGATCTCGATAAAGCCGCCTTTGTCAAAGTCTTCGACTGGTATGCTGTCTTTGGCGGCAGCTGGGTGAGATGCCGGGACCCAGGCCAGGAGTTCGTTGTTCATGAGGGGTATCCAGTCGTACTTGCCTTCGCGTCTGCTGATAATGCAGAAGTCGGCGTTCAGGTCTGCGACCGCGTGGCTCAGCTGGCTGCTTGTACCGTCTGTTATCACCGCGGTGACGGCGGGATATTCCCGGCAGAAATAGGCGATTATGTGGGCAAGAGCCGGGTAAAATTTGTCGTAGGAAGTCCCGACCGTGATCTTGCCGGTGAGGAGACCGTTGATGTCGTTGACCTGCTGGGTGAAAAGATCGCCTGTCCGGGCAAGCTGGTTCAGCACGGGTATGAGCTTTCTGCATTCGCCGGTGGGCTGGACCCCGGTCTTGCTCCTGATCAGCAGAGGAAAGCCCACTTCGTCTTCCATGGAAGCCATCATGCGGCTGATGCCGGAAATAGTATAGCCGCTCTTGTCGGCAGTTCTGGTCAGGCTGCCATCCTCGATCACCTGCAGCAGTATCCTGCATTTTTCCATATCCATAGCCCTCTCCTTTACTTGACTATAAGTCAACGATATATTGATATATTCTCGATTTACTCAAATATACTCCGGAGTTATACTGTTGTCAAGACGGAGGTATAAAAATGAGTGAGAGAAAGGCGGAGCTGCTCCTGGCAGCAATAATAATGATCAGAAGCTCGGCGCTGCTGTTCAGCAAGATAGGCATGAATCAAATGGGACCGCTGACCCTGATAGGCATCAGGTTCACCCTGGCCTTCATGTTTCTGCTGCTCATATTCTGGCGCAGGCTGATACATTTGGACAAAGAGACGCTTGTTCGCGGGATGGCACTGGGTGGCATGTTTTTCGTGGTCATGGCTTTTGAACTCACCGGCCTGGAGAGAACGTCATCCTCGACCACGGCATTTCTGGAAAACACCGCCATCGTCATGGTGCCAATATTCGAAGCCGTACTTTGTCGCAGAGCCATATCCTTTTCAGCAGCAGCCGGCGGCGCGGCAGCTCTCTGCGGCATAGGCCTGATTACTCTGAAAAACGGCATACCGGCCTTTACCTTTGGCGAGATACTTTGTTTGGGCGCAGCAGTCACATATGCGATGGCCATCATAATGACCGACAGATTTTCACGCAGAGCCGATCCGCTGGCGTTGGGAATACTGCAGGTGGGATTTATCGGTATTTTCGGATTCATTGCTTCATTCATTTTCGAAACACCTCAGATGCCATCCTCGGCTGGGCAGTGGGCCGTCATCCTGATTCTGGCGCTTATATGCACCGGACTGGGCTTCACCCTGCAGCCGGTGGCTCAAAGCCGTACCAGCTCGGAACGGACGGGGATGCTCTGCGCTCTGAATCCGGTCACAGCGTCATTCCTCGGCTGGGCATTCCTCGGTGAAAACCCGGGCTGGAACGGGCTGGCCGGAGGTGCGCTGGTGCTCCTTGGTATAGCTGTTTCATACCTGCTGGAGCGGTTTCCTGCAGATAAACATGCATATAGACCATCAAGGTGATATGGCCGGGGTCCCCATTTGGGCAAAAACGGCCCCTGCGTCAGTTTTTCTGACGCAGGGGCCGGAAATCGATGACCGGGGACCCCGCCCCGATCGCGTTGCCGTTGAATTCAAGCGCGCTGACTATTTAAATTTGAAATGTATCTTGGACATTTCTTCTGACGCATCGGTCTGATTGTAGGTCGCGACTTTTATCAGCTTGCTGTACATGCGTTTGGCGTTGGACACTTCCATGGAAGCGGTTTTCTTGCCGAGCGCGGTGACATAGGCGCGTCCGCTGGACTGGCCCTTCTTGTATGCAGCTTTAGTCTTCCTGATCTGTGACGGAAGCTGGCTAAGCATCTTCTTTTCCTGTGACTGCCAGTATGCTCTTACACCTTTTCCCAGATACGCTCTGTCGGTTTCGGCCAGGGTGCATATGGACTTGAAGTTCCAGTAAAGGCTCTTGGCATTGTAATTATGGGCGTTTACTTTGTAGCCGCTGTAGGTGTCGGTGATGCCGCTGAAGGACGGAATGAACACCGAATCTTCAGCGTTGCCCATGCAGAGCCACTGCACGCAGCAGGTGTCTTTAGGCAGACTGTTGTAGATCTGGATAATGTGTACGTCTGACTGAGTGTTGACGCCTATCGGACGCAGAGCTTTGTTCTCTGATTTTGTCATATCATATGAAGTGCCTTCATATCTGTTTCTGTAGAGTTTCATGACGTCAAGGACGGAGACCTTGCTGTCCGGCTTGTAGCACAGCGGATAATAGGCGCTGCTGTCATAGCTGCCGGCTGTGGACGGAGCGAGGAGCCTGTGGCCCATCCATGTCCTCATGGTCGAATAGTCCGTTCTGCTGTAATCGCCGGAAACTGTCCTGGTGATGTTGTATTTGCCGTTTTCCATGACTGCGCCTGCTTTGTCCAGAGCCTTGAAGAGGCCCTTGGAGAATACGTAGCCACTGGTATTGGTTTTGTCAACGGTGCCGATCATGAACTGGTTCCCGAATACAGCCACCTTGTTGGCAGGCAGCTTCATGGCGCAGTACTGATGACCGCCGTAGCTCTCGAATATCCATGCCCCGGTTTTGTCCGCGAAGAACAGAATGTTGCCTTCCTCGGAGCCGTACCTGGTGGTAAGGGCGGCCAGCTTGTCGACAGCGCCTCTGGCAGTTTTGCACTGACATGCGATGAGAGCCGGAAGTATGGCCTCGCGGAGTCCGGTGCCGGTCTTTTTATATGGATCTGCCTTGGCGTATTTATCGTTGACTCCGGCGGACACGGTACCGACTACAGCCAGGCCGTATTCGTTGGTACAGCTGGCAGGATACATGCCGTCGCCTTCGCCGGTGTTGTCAGGAACAAAGGTATACTTGTAGGTGGTCTTCGGCAGAGGGACCTTGAAGCCCTTCTGAGACTCGCCTGTATCCTTGAGATATCTGCCCGATTTAGTAACGCGTTTCTGGACCTTGAACATCTTTTCATAGTTGCTGGTTCCCTGATCCTCGCTGCGGGCGATGACAGTGGTGCCTTCTTTGCTGACATTTTTGCCGATGTAGACACCGGTGCAGGCAAAGGCGCCGGCGGTGGTTACGATCATGGCGATGGTTGTGGCTGCTACTGCCAGTCGCAGTCTCAGTTTGGTTCTCTTCATCTGATTCACTTCCCTTTTCAAAATAACTCGATATGTTGTAACAACTATACCTAAATTATAGACTCGCTGTTCAACAAGTCAATGCGATAAAGCGATAATATTTGCGCATGGACAGGGTGTGAACGATAACGGGAAAGTACAGCTATTCGTACCTGAGTGCTTCGATGGGATCGAGTTTGGCGGCCTTGCTGGCCGGATAGAATCCGAAGAAAACTCCTATGCCCATGGAAAACAGTACGCTGACGATGATGACCAGTGGTGAGATGGACACAGGCATGCCCATCTTCAGGGCAATTGAGGTGGATATTATCAGACCGAGGATTATGCCGATTATGCCTCCTATTCCACATATGATGATAGCCTCGATTATGAACTGAGTCTTGATATGGCTGCGTTTGGCGCCGATGGCCTTTCTGATGCCTATCTCGCGTGTACGTTCGGTTACTGAGACCAGCATGATATTCATTACGCCGATGCCTCCGACAAGCAGGGCGATGCCGGCGATGACGGAAATGGCCAGTTTGATTTTGTCTATTGATGATACGAGGGCGTTGACGTCTTTCTGCGAATTGTAGACATCCATGGTCCAGCTGCGGTTGGATTTGTACAGGGTATCAAAATAATCAGCGGTTTCAGACGTAAGCTTTTCGGCAGTACTCTCGTTCTTTGGCATGACGCTTATGAACTGGACGCCGGATTCGCCGTTAACATCCATGGCGGTGGTGATCGGTATGTAGAGCTTCTGGGTATCGCTGTAACCGCCGAAAGAGGTGCCGCTTTTCTGGGAATTGTCATAAACTCCTACTACGGTATAGGTCAGGATCTTATCGTCGAAGACGATGCGGACTTCCTGCCCGAGGGCGTTCTGATCAGCAGGAACCAGCTTCTTCGCCATCTTGGAAGGGATCACAGCTACCGCGGAGCTTTTGTCAACGTCTGCGGCTGTGATGCCGCGTCCTTTCATAATCTTGGTTTTGTTGATGGTGGCATAGCCTTCGCTGATGCCGTCAACGTCAACGGTGGACTGAGCATCGATGCCCGCAGACATTCTGGCTTTGCCGGAGCCGATGTCTGATTCGATGGACACCGCTTCAATGTCGCTGCTGAACTCTCCTTTATATTCTCTGATCTGGCTTATGGACAGCAGGTCGTCTCTGGTGGGATTGCCGGCAGAAGCGTTTTCATCGGAGCTCCTGGAGGTGAGGCTGACGGAGATGTTGTTCATTCCGGAAGCTTTCATCTCGTTTTCCGTGTTCCTGGAGACGGAGTTTCCGATGGAAACGATGGCTATTACTGAGGAGATGCCGATGATTATGCCCAGCATGGTCAGAAGAGCTCTCATTTTATTGGTTTTTAAGCTGGTTATTGCCAGCAGGAAATTTTCCATTATGAGCATATTACACCATCCTTCAATACTATCTGCCGGTCGGTTTCGGCGGCCAGCTCCTGGCTGTGGGTTATGAGGACAATGGTCTTGTGATCGACCTGGTTGATGCGATGGAAAAGGTCCATGACGAGACGGCCGGTCCTGGAGTCAAGAGCTCCGGTGGGTTCGTCCGCAAGAATGATGGAGGGATCGTTGGCCAGGGCTCTTGCTATGGCGACACGCTGTTTCTGTCCGCCTGACAGCTCGCTGGGCTGGTGATTGCAGCGGTCATACATGTCCACCATTTTCATCAGCTCAACGGCGTGCTCCAGACGGCGGTGCTTCTCCACACCGGCGTAAAGCATTGGCAGCTCTACGTTTTTCAGCGCGTTACAGCGGGGAATCAGGTTGAAGTTCTGGAAAACAAAGCCGATCTGGCTGTTCCTGATCTCAGCCAGCTTGTTGTCGCCGGCTTCCTGGACGTTAAGGCCGTTGAGCAGATATTCTCCCTCTGTCTGCTTGTCGAGCGCCCCGATGATGTTCATCAGCGTGCTCTTGCCGGACCCTGAAGCGCCTACGATGGAGATGAACTCTCCCTGCCGCACTGAAAGATCTATCCCGTGGAGAACCTCCAGTTCGTGGTCGGTTCCCAGGAAGAAGCTTTTGTGAATATTCTTCATTTCTATTATAGTATCCATTATTTTGTCTCCAGATTGATTTCCTGGCCGTCCTTCAGCGAGTCGGCGCCGTTTAAGACCGGCAGACCTTCTTTGAGGCCGCTGCCAGAGACCTGTACGTAAAGATCGTTGGAAACGCCGGATTTGACCTTGATTGCTTTAGCGTAGTATTTGCTGCCGGATTTTCTGTATGTGTATATGATCTCATCGCCGCTGTCGTTCCTGGTAAGGCTGTCAGAGGTGACGGCAAGAACGTCGCGCTTCCCGCCGAGTACTATGGATGCTCTGGCATTGCCGCCTATTCGCACCTTGTCGGTGGAATCGCTGATCTTGATCTCCACGGCAAACTCGGCTTTGCCGGAGGTGGCGGTAGAGCCATCGCTGTTTTTGACCGCGGCTGTCGCGACTTTGCTTACCTTGCCGTGAAATTCTTCGTCGTCGGTCATCTCGGTCTTAATAATGGCATTTTCTCCCGGTTTTACAGAGTTGATATCATATTCATTGACATTGACTACGATCTTCAGACTGCCAGGATCTTCTATGGTAAACATGGAGCCGGAGCTGGTAGCACCGACAGTGGCATTCATAGAGGTTATGGTGCCGCTGGCTGTAGCTTTGATCGTGCAGTTGGCCAGCTGATCGCGAAGCGCTGATGTGGCGCTGTCATCGCCGATTTTCTGAGTATAGGCGGTTTTAGCGGTCACGTATGCAGTCTTGGCTTTCAGCAGATCCTGCTTGGAAATATCGCCAACGCTATAGTTGAGTCGGGCTATGGCATAGTCATTCTTTGCTGTGTCACGTTCGGTCCTGGCAGCGGTGATGTCCTGCTTCCTGGTCTTCTCCGCGGCGGCAAGCTGCTTTTGTATGGCTGCGGAATCGAGAACGGCCAGGGTTTCTCCCTTTGTTACATGGTCGCCTGCTTTAACAAAGACCTTCATGATCTTGCCGTCGGTGGCGGCGGTGATGTTGTTGGACAAAGTGCTCTGTATTTTGCCGCTGGTTTTGATTTCCTTCAGCACGTCGGTGCGCTGCAGTTCGGAATAGGACTGGACCTTGGCGTTAGCTGCCGCGTTGACAGCGCTGCGGTGGTGGAAGTAGAAGCCGGCACTGACAATAAGTGCTGCAATGACGATGAGCACTATGGTTTTTTTCTTCTTCAGAACTTTCATGGTATTGTTTCCTTTCTTATTTTTAATATCCCTTTACTGTCAGCTGATATTTCATTATCTGCGGGAGCAGATCGACAATGGCTTTCTGCCTGGCAATCTGGGCTTCCTTATATGCATCTGCTGCAGATCTGTATTCGTTTCTGGAAATAAGGCCGTACCTGTATTTTCGGGCTGCGATTTTTCTGGACTTTTTTGCGCGGGCGATTTTTTTGTCGTTTTTCAGCACTGACTTGATGCCTGACTGCAGAGAATCGTATTGACTTTTAAAACTCTTTCTGGCTTTTTCTGTCACGACATTCAGATTCTTGACGGCGTCGTTGTAGTCGGCAGTGGCCTTGACCTTTTCATTGGCATCAGCAGCAGTACTGATCCGAGAGGCCTGATAGTTTACAGTCGCCCGGGCTTTCCTGAGCTCCACGGAATTGCTGAGGACCGACGCGGCATCGGCGGTATAATTATATTTGCGCGCTGCCGCAAAGGCAGAGAGGTCTGCCGCAGACAGGGAGTGAACCTGAAGGCTGCTGTCATCGGCGACACCCAGCGCGTCAATCAGAGCGGCATGCGCATCGCTGATCTGAGCATTGATATCATCCATCTGATCTGACAGATCTTCAAGCGCCTGTTTTTCGGTATTCAACGCTGAACGGGAAATGATGCCCTTTTTGTATTTTCTGCGCGCTATACGGACCTTTTTCTTTTCTCTGGTTATGCTGGCCCGGAGATCATTTCTGGAATCCAGCGCCTGCAGATATTTGATATATGCTTCCTTTGCAGTCTCTCCCTGCTGGGCCAGAGACATGCTGTTATCCATTGATATTTGACTTATGTTGAACTGAGACTGTATCATCTGAGACTTGTATGAAGCTATGTTGTCCTGACATGCTTTGATCAGCTCTAACAGCTTATCGTAGTCGTCATTGGGATCAGGGTTCTGGAGCCTGGCATTATATGAATTCAACGACTTGGTCTCCTCGATCAGAGCGGAGGCGTAGTAATTGTACGATGACTGCTCTGCGTTTTGTTTATCGACGGCATCTCTGGCGTAAGAACTGCTCTGGCTGACGATGCTGTCGATGGTAGAAAGCGAAACTGAATATGAACTGGCTCCGAAGACCATGGCCGGCATGGTCAAGAACACACTTAGTGAAAGTATAACTGTCATAATTTTTTTCATGGGATGTTCCTCCTGTCATCAATGATTTGATTATAATTCAGAAAAGTTAATATATTATTGTAAAAATCTTAAAGAAACTTAAGCCAGTCTTAATTAACAGCATGCGGACAGTTGAAAAAAGACGGATTGAAGAATATAATAGAAACAGGAAAGGCAAAGGTATGTGTGTGATGAAGAATGTAAACAAGCATGGTTTTACTCTGGCTGAACTGCTTATCGTAGTTGCGATCATAGCAGTACTTGTCGCGATATCGATACCGATATTCACCGCTCAGCTGGATAAGGCCCGGGCTGCTGCTGATGCAGCTAATGTTCGCGCGGCCAAAGCCGCGGCGACTACGGACTATCTGACTGATCATAACGACGGCACTGCAGTGACGTATTATTATGATGCCGAGAACGGACGGATCTCGACTGATTCCGCTGCTGCTGCGGCTTTCAAGGGTTATGGCAAGTCAGATTCGGACATAAAAACAGACAATGCTGAGGGCATTCCTAACAACGGAACTGCGGGCATCGTTTCGATCATTATTGATTCAGACGGGACCGTGGCACGCTGGATCAGTTCCGGAGGCGGAACTTCGGGAAACAACGGTCTTTTAGGCAAGCTGAGTGCTTCGCTGACATGGAACGATATCAAAAGCCGCATCACATCCGAAAGCGGATATTCGCTGTTGCCGGGGACGCTGGTATCAGATGGAAACAGACTCTTCCTGGTATTCGGAAATCAGAACTGGTACAGCAATAAAAAAGCTGCGTCGATGGCTGATATAGTTGCAGCCTATCCGCAGTTTATTGAAGAAATAACCGGCAGCACTTCCCTGCTGCCTGACGCAACGGTCAGCGGCGACAGAACATCTGACGTAACCATACCGGCCGGTGCCATCGCATATTATAAGGAAAAATACTACTGCGCCAGAGAAAAAATAACTTACAATAAGTGGGAGGATGAAAAGAACCCGGTGACAGATTCAAGGTGGGCGCAGATCAAATGAGTTCTTTGAGTTTCTCGCAGATCGCCTCTGCCAGGGCGGCGTGACCGGAAGGTGACATGTGTTCTCCATCCTCTGGATCCGCCTCGGCGAATCGGGAAGCATCCATAAAGTCGTAGCCGTGATCGGCCGCGGCTTTTTTGTATAGGGAAGAAAGGCTCCTGCAGGTGTCCAGAGAGGCCTGTGTGTAATAGTCGGCATGGGCAAGGGCCAGCGGATCTATCATGATAGGCGAACAAAGAAGGATTTTTATGTCCGGCCGCGCCGACCTGGCTGCTTCGGCGATCTTTACAATGCCTGCGGTGATCATGGGAGCATCGGCCGCGAACTGAGTCTTGCAGTCATTGGTGCCCAGCATTAGGAACAAAATATCCGCAGATGAGGAGATGACACTCTGCCGGATAGCGTCTATACCCATTCTGCCGGGAATGCCGTATTCGTCAAAAACAGTGGTGCGGCCGCACAGGCCGTCTTCATATATAACATGGTCAGGCCCGAGAAGCCGCGACAGCACACCGGTAAAACGGGTCTCTGAATCATAACGGCCCCAGCCGCCGGGCATATATCCGAAAGTGTTAGAATCTCCAAAGCAAAGTATGTTCATTACTCATTCCTCCTCGTAATAATTGAATTATAGCACACTTTGTACTTGCTTGTACCAGGTCGATAATATATAATTGTGTGATGATAAATATGACACTACAATAAAGGGAGAACTTATGGAAAAACTAGGCATTATTCTTGACAGCATCGACGGTGCTATATATACGTATTTTCTTATGTATCTGCTCATAGCGTCAGGCATATATTTTACCGTCAAGTGCAGGTTCGTTCAGATAAGGCTGATTCCCGCGGGGCTGAAGGCAATGCTGGAAAGTCCCCGGGACAAGAGCAACATGTCATCATTCCAGTCGCTGATGGTAGCCACGGCTTCAAGAGTCGGCACAGGCAATGTGGCCGGCGTAACAACGGCCATCGTTATAGGCGGACCGGGAGCGGTGTTCTGGATGTGGCTTATGGCTGTTTTTGGAGGAGCAACGGCTTTTGTGGAGTCAACACTTGCTCAGATATACAAACAGCCAGACAGCAAGAACGGTTTCAAGGGCGGACCGGCGTACTATATAGAAAGAGGACTGGGTAAAAAATGGCTGGGCATAGTATTCGCGGTGACGCTGATACTTACCTATGCCTTCGGTTTCAATGAGCTGCAGTCGTATACGATATCATCGTCTATTGCGTATTATGTCCCGAATTTCAGCGAATCCATATGGCCGCTGATCGTGGGTATCATCATAGCCGTGTTGTCGGCATACTGTTTCTTTGCCAAGGGACAGTTTATCGGCAGGGTTTCAGGCGTAATGGTTCCGGTGATGGCGGTGCTTTACATCGCCGTGGGAATGTTTGTATTCTTCAGGAACATCGAGCATGTGCCGGCAGCTTTCGGACTGATATTCTCCGACGCATTCGATTTTCGCTCCATAACAGGAGGACTGGCAGGTTCGTGTATGGTCTATGGTATTAAAAGAGGTCTCTTTTCCAATGAGGCGGGTATGGGTTCCGCGCCTAACGCCGCGGCATCTGCAGATACATCCCATCCGGCTAAACAGGGGGCGGTACAGGTTATCTCGGTGTATATAGATACCTTGATAATCTGCTCCACGACTGCATTCATCGATCTGCTTTCCAACAGACTGGGAGCTGTGGATCCTAAAACCGGTGAACTGCTCAACGGCATACCTTTTGTTCAGCAGGCGATGGCGTCCCAGATGGGGGAGATCGGCATACTTTTTGTTACCATAAGCATCATACTGTTTGCATTTTCATCTATTATCGGCAACTTCTATTACGCTGAAGCAAACATGAAATTCATCACCGACAGTAAGCTGGCGATGAACATTTTCAAGGGATTCTGCACTGCTGTGGTCCTGGTGGGAGCGATGGTCAGCATGAGCGTGGCCTGGAGCGTGGCAGATATCATCATGGCGGCCATGGCTACCATAAATATCGTGGCCATATTCCTGCTGCGGAAAGATGCGTTTATGGCACTTAAAGATTTCAACAGGAAAAAACACGACGGAAAAGCGCTGGATTTCAAGGACGCAGATATCGGTCTGAAAGATCTGGACTGCTGGAAATAAGAAAAAACGTTTGAAATTCTCCGTCAGATTCTGCTATAATATATGAAGTTGAGTTGCGAAAGCGTAAGTCCAGACGGACCTGCGCTTTTTTCTTTGGCCTTAATGGGGGATTTCATGAACAAAAAAGAAACTACATCAAAAAAACTGGCGATGGCGGTGCTTTCTCTGTCGCTGCTTACTGTAATGGCGGGGGCCGCGGTGGCCCCGGCTCTCGGTGTCATCGAGGAATATTTTTCGGGGGACGGAAGGCTGCTGGTGCAGATGATAATCAGCATACCGGCTGTTTTCATAGCGCTGACCAATATGGTTTTTGCCAGAATGTGCAGACACGTCAAATCCAGAACGTTGGTGCTTGCAGGTCTGGCTCTTTACACCGCGGGCGGCTGCGCGGCCGGGCTCTTCAGCAGCATTTATGCGGTGCTGGCGGCCAGGGCGCTGGTTGGCATCGGTGTGGGCATAATCATGCCAATGTCCACAGGATTGATCTCTTTCTATTTTCCACCTGCAGAACAGCAGAAATACATGGGACTGTCTTCGGCAATGAATCAGATGGGCGGAGTCATTGCAACACTTCTTTCAGGGTTTCTGGCGACCATAAGCTGGCGGTACAGCTTTCTGGTATATCTAATGGGGCTTATAAGCATCGTGTTATGCCTCTGCTTTCTGCCTAATCACCGGATCTCGCAGGATGAAAGTCACCTGTCTGCCGGCGCGTTCAGAGGTTATTGCCCGTACATCGTCGCAATGTTTCTGCTGATGACCATATTTTTCATATATCCTGCGAATTTCGCAGTTGAGACTGCTGCAGCCGGTATCGTGCCTCAGCGTTACATAGCAGTGATCATGGCGGCTATGGATCTGGTGGCATTTGGCGGCGGACTATCCTTTGTCTTTGTATATAGAAAACTGCACAGCCGGACAAGACTGGCGGCGCCTGTTTTGTTCATGGCAGGTTATCTGCTGCTGCTTTTCAGCGGCGGACTGGCAGGGACCCTGGCAGGGTCGTTCATCATCGGATTTGCCAACGGTCTGGGCGTGCCCTACATTATTTCCGCGGCTGCCAGAAAGGCGGGACAAAACGCGGCTACGACAGTTATGCCGCTGATATCCATGGCATTGTATATGGCGCAGTTTCTGTCTCCGGTCATCATTTCTGGAATCAGGGCAGCGATACCATGGACGGCCGTTTCTCATGTTCCTTACCTTACAGCAGCGGTGATTTCAGGGGTATTCATATGGTGGTCAGCCGCTATGATTAAAGAAAATGGCTATAAATAGCAAGTTTATCACACATTATTCAAATACATGGGTTATAATAAAACCATGGACAAGAAAATTGTATTTACATTATTAACGGCATTTTGTGCTGTAACCATATTTTTGTTATCATGTCAGTCCCAGTTAACTTCGGAGGCTGTAAGCAAGGGAATATCGCAGGGAATACTGTCGTCAGTGACGGATTATGATGATCTGGCCTACGAGGATCAGCTGATGAACCTGGAGTCTGTGGATGTTGTGGTACGCGGATTTTTCCAGTTCCTGCAGTTTATGGCGCTGGGAATGTGCATCAGAAAACTGCTGGATTATTATGAAACGACAAAGAGCAGGAGTATTACGGCACTGGAAATAGGAATTGCCGCTGCTGCTGCCAATGAGCTGTTTCAGCAGCTGTTTGCGGCTGGAAGGTACTTTGATTTTTCCGATCTGGCCCTTGGATGTGCGGGAATACTGGTCGGAGTGTCTGCAACTGTGGGTATCGTCAATTTCATCAAGAAGCGGCATATTATCGGAAACTGATTAAAGTCAGTATGAACTCCTTCGGGGTCGTTGGACGACTCGAGGGAGTATTTTTTGTGCATCATATTATTCCTTTATTCTGTATATAAATCCCCGATAAAATATGGTAAAAACTGCGGTAAGCGTGATATATTTTAAAAACATTGTTGAAATTCAAACATAAATGTGTTTCGCCATGACGAAACATAAATGGTCGTAATAACGAACAGCACTGGACATTTATGCAGAAGCGCCCTTGACACCATGCACGTAAAATAATACAATAACCATACGGAAAGGTGTGTTTATGTGGCGGTCACAAGGACCGCAGCAGTCATTTGTGTAAAGGCAAACCTGTTGAAAAGCAGGGACGCAAAGCCAAGGGACTAAGGCCGTAGAGAAAGGACGGCTATGTCAGCCGGTTGCTCCTGAGCCCGGATCAGGGCTTACAAAGGAGTGAAAAAAATGTGTAAGCGTGGGTTTGTATGGAAACTTATAGTGGCATTACTGTCTGTAATGCTAATTTCAGTCTACTCATTAAGTAATTCGGCGTCTTTGTTTGCCGGAGACGATGCACAGAGCAGTATCACCGTAAACTGGGGAGGAAAAATAGATTCCCAGTCTACTTTTAGTGTTACTGCCGACTGGTGTGTGGTCAAGCAGGCATCTGGCACTGTGATCTTATGGACTGAAGAGGCAGTCAGCGATGATATAATCGCGCAGATCAAAACTGTAACAATGCAGAACGATCGCAGTATCGACAGCGGAGACAGCTGGGTACTCATCAACGGTTTTGGTTCATTTACGCCGGTAGATGCCAGCAATTTCGGAACATATTCATTTACTGACGCGGGCAGCGGAAGCGTTACTGTTCAGGTGTATGACAAGAACAGCACTACTCTGAACGCGGGAAAAATCAGTCATCTTGATTACGGCACATTAACAAAGGTAACGCCTAAAGGCAAGATCATACTGACTAAAAAAGTGGAAAACGGGAGCGACGTCAACGGGACCTTCTACTTCAAGCTGACAAACAGCAGCGGAGAACAGGTCGGCGTGCTGAAATCGGTAAACGTGATCAATGGGGTAGTCAGCGGCACGGTGATCTGGGAAGATATCGAGTACGGTGAATACACCATAATTGAAACTGATAAGAACGGAACTGCACTTAAGACCGGAGACAAGACTTTCGGCAAGGAACTGGTCAGTATAACCGGCGACAACGGAACCAAGGTGTCCCTGGGAGCGGTAGCTGCCGCGCCACCGGCGACCCTGGGAAATATCACCTGGAAAAACGGGACCTGGTCCAATCTCTTTGGATCGGCTTCTAATATCAACCTGCTGTCATTTGGGAATGTATCCAATGTAGTGGATGTTGAAGGTAATGTAGCTGTGGCGGGGGACTTCACAAACAGCAGTGGCGGATTCACTGCCGGAGCCGGTGTCGGCGGCAAGGGAAGGACCTATTCCTCGGATATAGCCATGATGGCTGGAGGAAATATAAATATCAATGGCTATTTTCAGACTCGTGGACATGTGGTTACCGGCAGCGGTACCTTTAAGACCGCCAACGGCGCTGACTATAACGTAGCTAAAGAAAGTTACACGGCCGCGGGGCTGAAGTCTCTTTATAACGCAACGGAAGTGAGTGATAAAAGCACTTATTTTGAGGTAAGAGGGAACGCGGCCAATACTAACCTGAGAGCGTCTGATAACGGACAGCTCGATACGTTCTTTAAAAACGCCAAGACGTACATGACTTCGCTGCATGAAAAACTTGCAGCCATGACGCCTAACGGCAAGGTGACGGATAACGGGGACATCATAACTCTGAAAGGCACCGACAAGTCAGTCAACATCTTTGAAGTGAACATGAGCGGCAAAGCAAACAGGACCTTGACTATAGACTGCCCGTCTACCAGCGCGGTAATAATCAACGTCAAGGGTTCAACTATCACCAGCGGTTACGGCGCATGGGGAACTGTTGCAATGCAGAAAAACACTATTTTCAACTTTGTCGACTGCACAAAGCTCACCATGGGCGGTCCTACAGTATTTTACGGCAGCGTTGTTGCCCCTGCAATGGAGCTTGATGTCAATGGAAAAAATGGAAGCATAAACGGCAATGCAGTGATCGGCAATCTGGTCAATAAGCAGTCAGGCTTTGAATGTCATGAATACTATTTCAATCAGAAGCTGGCTGATGAGGTCAATGCTGAGATAACCAACACCTTTGCTGACAACCCGGCTTCGGTACAGCTCGGGGTCGAAAAGGTGATCGAGGGCAGAAGCTTCCAGTCGGGAGACAGCTTCACATTCGATCTGGTCAAGGGAACGGATACTTCGGCGGAGCCTGTGGATCAGGTGACTGCAAAGGCGACGTCGGGAAACAGCCAGACGGTGAATTTCAGTCCGATTGAATTCAAGGAAGCCGGGACCTACGTTTATACGATCAGAGAACATGTGCCTGCAGATAAGGACAAGATCGCGGGAATCACTTATTCGGGAGAATCGTATAAGGTGACAGTCACAGTGGTCAAGAATAAAAATGGAAAGCTTGAAGCCTCATATACCATGGAAGACAGTGCCGGCAAGACAGCGTCCAAGGCATCATTCACGAACAAATATGATGCTGGCGGATCGGTGCAGCTCAAGGCAGGAAAGACTCTGTCAGGAGCGACGCTGACCGCGGGTCAGTTCAGCTTTGCGGTCTATAAGCAGGGCGGTACAGAAGCGGTAGCAACTGCTTCCAACGAAGCTGACGGAAGTATCGTATTCACGCCGCTCAGCTACAAGCTGTCAGATCTTGAAGGTTCCCAAAGCAGGACCTTTGCATATGAGATCAGAGAGGTCGTTGGAGTTACAGGCCTTATCAGCGGCATGCATTATGACAACACGCTCTACAGGGCGGTTGTGACCGTGTCTGATAACGGCAGCGGCGTACTGAATGCCAAGGCGGTATATTACGACGCCAACGGAGATGCAATAGATGGTACTCCTGTATTCCATAACAGCATGGAACAGTATACGAGCAGGACTGTCACCAAAACCTGGGATGACAGCGATGATCTTTATAAGGAGAGACCGGCAGAGGTGACGGTTCATCTGCTGAAAAACGGAACGGTCGTGGACACACAGAAACTGAACGCCGCCAACGGATGGACATATAAATGGGATCGCCTTGCAAAATATGATAACGGGCAGCTGATTAAATACACGGTAACTGAAGACGCGGTAAAAGACTACAGCACCACCATTAGCGGCGGCACCGATGCTGCGGGTGACAACGGACAGTTCAGCATCACCAATACATATGATGGCTATAAGGCCATATATGTCAGCAGAACTGTAAAAAAGGTCTGGAGTGACAACAGCAACAGTACCGGCAGCAGACCTGCCAGGATCATGGTACAGCTGTATGCTGACGGAGTGGCCAAGGGCGATCCGGTAGAGGTCAATGCGGCCGGCAACTGGGAGTATACCTGGAACGAACTGCCGGGAGCGGACAATGGCAGGGAAATAGCGTATACTGTCAAGGAACTAAGTGTAATAAGCGGATACACCGCAAGCTATTCGGATGATACATTTACCATTACCAATACCAAAGGCGGAGGCGGAGGCGGTGACACACCGGGAACCTATGGGGCGTCAGCAAGCAACAACGAATCATCTGGGCCAAAGACCGGTGACACATCTGATCTGACGCTGGAACTGATAATTCTGGCACTGGCTGCTCTGGGGCTGGGCGGAGTGATATATATCCGCCGCAGAGCTCAGTCAAAACGGTAAACAAAACTCTTGATAATGGTCTCACGCAGAATTATAATAATACTATAACCTGTAGCTTTGTTAATGAATCATGAGGTGAGACAATGGAAGAGGACAACAGAAAGGGCAGTGCGATCGTACTGGCAGCCGTTTTCACAGGCGGTATCGCATTTATGATATATGCATACCGGGAAAAGCTTTTGGATAAGGCCAAAGACAGAACCAAGAAGGTCATCAAATCGGTGAATTTGAAGGATTACGATAAAGAGGACAGAGGACAGATAAAACGCCTGGTGCGTAAATATGCATCTATGGTGGAAAAGGCTAAAGACAAGATAGATGTCTATGACATCAAGGAAACGTTCGATGACGCTTTGTCTGACTTTAAAACGTCTGCAAAGAAGCTGGCCGAAAGCAAGATAGACGCCATGCGTGATATCTATGAATATGGCATGGATAAATACGGTAAACCGGGAAGTGAAAAGGTCAACGTATTTGCCAGCAAATATGCCGAACAGATCAAGCATGCGGCTGACAAAGAGAGGGTTCACGAGCTTCAGAGAGAGTTCAGGGAAAAAGCCTCGCGGATATTCGGAAAGCAGGAAGCATAATCGTAAAACAAAATACCGGCATGGGGGATGAAATCATCCTTACCAGGCCGGTGTTTTTTATTGCGGTTATTCGCTGAGGATATCTCCCTCTGTGGAGATGACGACAACGTGCCAGGGAATGAATTTGCCGCTGTCCTGCAGGGCTTTCTTAACAGCGAATTCCATGCCTCCGCAGCAAGGTACTTCCATCCTTACTACGGTCACGCTCTTGATGTCATTGTTTTTTATGATATCGGTCAGCTTTTCCGAGTAGTCGATATCATCCAGCTTGGGACAACCGACAAGAGTGACTTTGTTCTTCATGAATCTGCTGTGGAAATCGCCATATGCATATGCTGTGCAGTCTGCTGCGATCAGCAGGTCTGCATTGTTGAAATACGGAGCGTTTACAGGCGCCAGTTTGATCTGGACTGGCCACTGTCTCAGCTGAGACGGGACCGGACCGGACGCTGCTGTTTCTTCTGGCGCGCTGCTGCTGTGGTGCAGTGATTTGGACTGACTTCCCGGGCAGACAAAAGGTTTGGCCTGGGCTTCTCTGCCTGCCTTGGCGATCTTGTGGGCTTCCACTGCCAGGGCATCATAGGCGGCCGCCTCGCGTTCTTCAAAGGTTATGGCTCCCGTAGGGCATGCCGGCAGGCAGTCTCCGAGACCGTCACAGTAGTCGTCTCTTAGCAGCCTGGCTTTTCCGTCTACCATGCCGATGGCTCCTTCGTGACAGGCTCCCGCACAGAGTCCGCAGCCGTTACATTTGTTCTCGTCGATGGTGATTATTTTCCTTTTCATTTCTATATATCTCCTTTGATTTGTTTACTATTTCAACTTATACTAAATTTATACATCATTCGGATAAAAAATTCCGTTGTTTTTACAACGGAATAAAAACTTTTGAAATCAAAGCATGCCCATGGTTTTCAGGATGAACAGCCAGAAGGTAAGGGAAAAGGCACTTAAAAATGTGGTAAGCATGACGGTACTGCTGGTCAGCGTACCGTCGTGTCCCATTTCTCTGGCCATGACATAGCAGCTGACTGTGGTCGGTGAACCACACATGATGAGTGCGGCTACCAGTTTGTCCTGTCTGAAGCCCATGGCACAGGCTATGGGAAGGAAGATGCAGCAGAGGCCGAAAAGTTTGATGAATGCTCCCAGACCGGCGGTCCTCATGCTGGACAGGGCTTTCTTCAGATCGAAGGAAGCGCCCATGGCCATGATCCCAAGAGGCGTTGCCAGCCTGGCTACGCTCTGCACCGTAGTGTCCAGGACACTGGGCATAGGAATGGCGAGAAGCGACCAGAGCAGACCCGCAGCTATACCGAGTATTATGGGATTGGTGATGATCCCGCGCAGGGTGGTGAGGAGAAGCTTTCTGTCCATGGGTCTGCGGTCAGGTTTGTAGAAAGACAGCACAATCACGGCGGCGATGTTATACAGGGGCACGGCGCCGAGTATCATCAGCGGGGTCATGCCGGCGCTGCCGTATATGTTTTCGACCAGAGTCACGCCGAGGATTGCGGCGCTGCTCCGGTATGCCACCTGGATGAATTCACCCTGGGTATTTTTGTTCTTCAGTACGTATGAAATGCCCATGACCAGCAGTATGCTTGCCGCCGTGGAACAAAAACAGAAGAGGACATATCTGACATCCCACACACGGTAAAAATCCTCCTTGCAAAGGTCGTAGAAGATCAGCACTGGAAGGGCTACTCTGAAGACAAAGGAGTTCATCCTGGCTACAAAATCGTCATTGAACAGGCCTGCGCGCATGAAAAACATGCCCAGGAGCATGAGCAGAAATATTGGAATGGTAGCGTTTAAACAAAAAATCAGGTTGCTTAACATATGATGTATTATATCCTTTACTAAATTTGCAACAATTATTTTACGCTTTTAGTTGGAGAATGTCAAAAAAACCCGTTTTGGTTTGCCTTTAATGGATATTTATTGTATAATAATAGAAATATAGTTTGGAGGCTTTTCTCAATGGAAATGTTTAGCGGTCATAACGGAACAGCGCTGCTGATCATTCTGTGTATTCTGGCTTTGCTGGTGATTTTGACGATCGCTATCCTGGTGAAGAATTCACGGGAGAATAAAAGAAAAGATGAGATCCTGTCACAGATAAGTGAATCGGTGACGGAGATCAATGATAAGGTCATAAGCGGGAACATAGCCGTAATGAGAACCGATCAGGATGCTCCGGAACAGGAGCGGGAGTTACGGGTGATTTATATTGACGACCGGACGGGTGATGGAGAAGGTATTGAACCGATATTCATCAAGGGTACGGATGCCGATATTTATGATAAAAGGATTTCAAGGTTTACCGGAAGAGAATGTGACGTGGACAGAAATGGCAGAAAATACACATTAGAGGAACTGAGAAATATCATAAGATAGTTATTTTAAATTGCAGGAGGCAAATATGTATTGTAGAAATTGCGGACACCTGTTAAATGAAAGCGATAGATTCTGTCCAAACTGCGGTGCCAAGAATGAAAACCGTGAGGACGCCATCGCAGAGAACAGTTTTATACCTCCGTTCAGGCGTGAGGCTCAGAAACAGGATGAAGCACAGCAGCAGAACAGGCCAAGGAGAAATTTTCAGTTTGAGGAATTCAACTGGAACCTGGACGGCTATCCTACTGAAGACTCTCATAAGACTGAGGACATTGATTTCAACTGGGAATCAGTAATGGACGAGCGCAACCGAAAGCGCAGGGAGGAAGGACCGCCTACATTTTTTGAAAAGAAAGAGGAACCTGCTGAGGAACAGTTTTTCAAAGGCGTGACCGAGGAACAGCTGGGGCATGCAGCTTCTGTCGCTCCTGTCGCGGCAGCACCTGCAGATAAAGAACCGGAGAAATCCGTGGAAGAGGAGCTGTTCAGCGAGATCAAAGCAGACGACATGTCACGGACTATCAGGGTCGATGACTATTCGGATCTCGGAAAAACTACCAAGATAGATAAATTCTATACATATAACAAGAAGAATGAGGAATTCCAGGCATTGCTGGATCAGGAATATAATCGTCTGAAATCTCACATAGAGGACGAAGACGAAGAACCGCTGTCCGTGGCAGAACCGGAACCTGAGGCAGCGCCGGAGCCTGTAGAAGTGAAAACCCCGGAAATGACAGAAGCGGAGCCGGCCAGAACTGAAGAGCCGGTAACCGAACCAGTCCCGTCTGAAACTATCAGGGAGGATGTTCCAGATGTGAGAGTGGTAAGGGAGTCAGGAGCAGACAGACTCGAGTATGTGGGAGTGTCGATGCCTGAAACGCCTGCCAATGTCATTGCCTATGATATAGATATTAAGGACGAGTCAGTTGATGAGCCTGTTGAGGCCGCGGCGCCGGAAGCTGCAGCCGTAGAAACAGTGGATAAAGCTGAGACAGAGACCATTGAGGCAGAGAAGGCTGAAGAGCCAGTCACCGAACCTGAGAAAAAGGGCGATGGAGGAGCCGCGGAACCGGCGGACAACAGACTGACATTTGGAGATGTATTTGCCGATGAGGAGGAAGACCACGAAGCTGACAAAGGTCCTAAAAAGCATACGGCCCTGAAGGTGATAGCGGTTCTGCTTTGCATAGTGATAGCTTTTCTTGTAACCATCATATGTGTCAAGTACGTGGCACCTGATAGTGCGGCGGGCATAAAGATCCAGGAATTGTATAACAACATTTTCGGAAGCATAAGTTCGCTGTTTGGCTGAGTTATAGTTCAGATTGTAGGAGGATGAAGATTTGAAAGGAGCAAGAGTTAAATCTGAGGAGAAACCTCGCCGCAGACTGAGTATTGTCATTTTGTTCATCGTAGTGATAATAGGCCTGTTTTTACTGCTGGTCAATTTCATTACCGACTGGATGTGGTTTGCGGAGATGACATATGTAAGCGTATTCTTCAAACAGCTGTTTACACAGCTCGAGATAGGAATACCGGTATTTATCATCATAGGAATTTTAATGGACGTATACCTGAAAAGGCTGCGCAAAGGTTATTTTACACACATAGCGTCTCACGAAGAGACGGACATGAAAAAGCTTGGCAGATATACAAACATCGTGGCAGCTGTATTTGCGCTGATCATAGCGTTCTATACATCAAGCAAGCTGTGGTTCAAGATACTGGAATTTGCCAACAGCACATCGTTCAATAAGAAGGATCCGCTGTTCGGGCTTGATATTTCATTTTATATCTTCAAGCTGGATTTCCTGAAACAGCTCAATGAGCTGCTCATAGCGGTCATCCTTTTGTTCATTATCGTGACACTGCTTTACTACATGATACTTATTACCATGCATAGTCCTGACATCATGGAGGAAGACGAGACTACGGCGGACTTCACTGATGATGAGGAAAGATATACAGGAAACAGCAATCCGTTCGGAGATAATACGCCGTTTGGCAAGATCTTCGGAGGAGTCGGCGGCGGCGCAAGAAGACAGGCAAAACCGCGCAAGCATTTTGACGACAACAACTTCAAACAGCTGCTCACCATAGCATCAGGACAGCTGACCCTGCTGGGCGTGGTATTCTTCATAATGCTGGCAATCGATTTCTTCCTGAAACAGTTCGATCTGCTTCATGCACATACGGGAGCTGTTTACGGAGCCGGATTTACGGATGTGAATGTTACGCTGTGGATGTACAGAGTGCTGGTAGTACTTTCTATCATTGGCGCAGTAATGACAGTTTACCACATCAGAAAAAAACAGCTCAAGAAGGTATTCACGATTCCAGTGATCATGATATGCGTTGGACTCGCAGGAGTCGGCATCGCTCTGGTAGTGCAGAACCTGATCGTATCGCCGGATGAACTTGATAAGGAGTCCAAATACCTGTCACGCAACATAGAATATACCCAGTCGGCATATCAGCTTGACAACGTTTCGGTCAAGAAGTTCTCTGCGACTGAGGATCTGAGCAGCGCCGATATCAGTGACAATAGTCAGACCATATCAAATATCAGGATTAATGACTATACGCCTGTTAAGACGTTCTATAATCAGACTCAGAGTATCAGACAGTACTACAAGTTCAACGATGTGGACGTAGACAGGTACACGATCAATGGAAATCTTACGCAGACTTACCTGTCGACAAGAGAGATAGACGAGAGCAAGATCAGCGATACCTGGCTGAATCGTCACATCAAGTACACCCATGGATACGGAATAACCCTGTCAAAGGTCAATACAGTAACATCCAGCGGGCAGCCTGACGTGCTGATCAAGAACATACCGCCGGCGTCATCCATCAAGGAGATACAGGTTACTCAGCCGAGAATATACTTCGGAGAGCTTACCAACGACTACACACTGGTCAATACTACCGAGGATGAATTCGACTATCCTGACGGCAGCAGCAACAAATACAACAAGTATGACGGCACTGCCGGCATCAAGCTGAATCCGTTCGCAAGGATAATGTTCGCCATCAGAGAGAACAGTCTGAAGCTTCTGGTTTCGACCAACGTAAGCAGCAAGTCCAAGATCATAATCTACAGAAACGTAGAGGAGAGAGTCAAGAAGATAATGCCGTATCTGAGCTATGAGGACGATCCTTATGCAGTAACGGTGAACGGCAGGATCTACTGGATCGTGGACGCTTATACGACCAGCTCGTATTATCCGTATTCGGAACCATACAGCGGAACTACCGGAAGCACCAACTATGTAAGAAACTCAATCAAGGTCGTAGTTGACGCATATAACGGCGATGTGAATTACTACATCATCGACAAGAATGATCCGATAGCCAAGACGTATCAGAAGATATATCCGAAGCTGTTCAAGGACTTCAGTCAGATGCCGCAGGCACTGCAGTCTCATATCAGATATCCTAACGCTTTGTTCGAGATACAGGCAAATATTTACACCCGTTATCATATGAGCAACGTCAAGGTATTCTATCAGAATGAGGACCAGTGGTCTATCGCCAACGAGATATACGGAACAAAAGAGAAAGAGATGACGCCTAACTACTACATCATCAAGCTGCCAGGCGAGAAGAATGCTGAGTTTATCAGCTCGATACCATACACGCCGAAGAGCAAACAGAACATGACGGCGCTGATGATAGCAAGGAATGACGGTGATAACTACGGCAAGATCGTTCTTTATCAGTTCCCTAAGAGCAAGACCATATACGGACCACAGCAGGTAGAGTCACTGATACAGCAGAATACGCAGATATCTCAGGACTTCACTCTGTGGAGTCAGTCCGGATCCACATACAGCAGAGGAAACCTGTTCGTAATACCTATCAAGGATTCACTGCTCTACGTTGAACCTATATATCTGGAAGCGGCCAATTCCGCTATTCCGGAAGTTAAGAGGGTAGTCGTAGTATATGGAGACAATATAGCATACGAGTCTAATCTGGGAGATGCCCTTGATTCACTGTTCGGAAGCAGCGGCGGCGCTGACAAGTCGAGCACGGCCAAGAAGGACAGCAGTTCATCCGGCAGCACCAGCAAGAGCGACTACATAACCAAGGCTCAGGATGCGTACAATAAGGCGCAGAGCGCCCTTAAGGACGGAGACTGGACCGCTTACGGCGAATATATGAAGCAGCTGTCAGATTACCTGAACAAGCTCTGATAAGCCGGAGAAAAACTGGAATACTATACGACACAGCCTTTGGGACATTCATACTGGATGTCCCAAAAGCCATTTTTGTAAATCAGAAAAAAAGATTGAATAAGGAGTGATTTTATGCTGGAATTTAACATTGACGACATGCTTTTCACGATTCCCCCCTATATGCATGGCAGGGATGAAGTGATTTCTCTGCTCGGAGACCACCCTGAGGTGCAGTTCGTATCTCTGGTGGGCATCGATATGGGTGGACACGACACAGATGAAAAGATACCGGTGCAGCTGTTTATCGATGATATCGATAATTTTCTGGTCCACGGCGTGCAGACGGATGGTTCCAGCGTAGCGCTTCCCAAGATAGCTGATCTGGGTAACGCCAAGGTCGACATCATACCGGATCTGGACGTGAACTGGTATGTCGACTATAATTTCCTGAACATATGCAACAAAATAGGACTCCCGGTGGGTACCCTCAGAATACCGGCATTCCTTGTACATAACGAGAATTTCGAGTGCGGCTCCAGAGCCATACTCAGAAACTCGCTGAAATACCTGAAAGCGCAGGTAAAGGAGGAGCTCAGCGCCCATCCTTACGTGTTCAGGTATATCAAAGGTGCCGACAGTGTGGAGGACATCGAAGATCTCATTATTACCAGCGCCACAGAACTGGAATTCTGGGTCAAGACGCCGGATGACAAGGGCGACAGGGAGCAGCTGTTTACAGCGCAGGTCCTGAAAGAACAGTACTGGAAGAGGACATATGGCGATGTGAGGACAGCGCTGGAGGAAACTCTTGCGGTTCTTGACAGATACGGATTCGAAGTGGAGATGGGACATAAAGAGGTTGGAGGAGTTAAGGCCAAGATGGGTCACGGCGGACATTATGATCACGTGATGGAGCAGCTGGAGATAGACTGGAAGTATACCGATGCGCTGCAGGCAGCAGACAACGAGAACCAGGTCAAATATGTGGTACGTGATATTTTCACAAAGCACGGCCTGGATGTTACCTTCATGGCAAAGCCGTTTGAGGGAGTTGCAGGAAGCGGCGAGCATACCCATCTGGGACTGGCTGCCAAGCTTAAGAATGGAAAAGCTACCAGTCTGTTCGCGCCGGAAGACATGAAAAAGGATTTCATGAGTCCTCTGGGATTCGGAGCGCTTATGGGCATACTTAAGAACTACGAGGTCATAAATCCGTTTATCAGCTCTTCCAATGATTCGCTGAACAGGTTGAAACCGGGCTATGAAGCGCCGGTCTGTATAGTTACATCGCTGGGCAAGGGCGTCGATAAACCTTCCAGAAACAGGACGGTACTGGCCGGACTGATCCGGGATATAAATAAGCCTATGGCTACCCGCTTTGAACTGAGGGCACCTAATCCAAAGAGCAACACATATCTGGTGCTGGCAACATCATATATGGCCGTCATGGACGGTATCAAGGCTGCTCTGGCAGCAGAGAAAACGCCGGAGGAACTGGAGAGATCATTATCCAAGAAATATGGTGAAGAGGACTTCTACCTTGAGAAGGACAGAGAGTACAGAAGCGAAGAGGACGTCTTTGTTTACTATACTGAAGAGGAACGAGAGAAACTCTTCGGACGCGCGCCGGCTACGGTATGGGAAAATCTCAAGGCCTTCGATGATTATCCGGAAAGGCTGGAAGTGTTCAAACGCGGAGATGTGATGCCTCAGGTGCTGCTGGATTCATATAGAGAGCAGACTTTGTCCCAGTGGAAAACTGAGCTTCACGACAGGCTCATACCTAATGCCATGGATTTCATCAGAACGTGCAAGAAACGTCACAATGAGGATGACTACTCGGATTATGATATCAAGAACTGGCTGGAGATCGACAAGATACGCCATGAGCTGGGGAAGGATACCATCACAGAGAAGAGCCTGCTGACCAGAGCCAAGGAGGCCCTGGATGCAGGACAGTATGACAAGGCTTCGGAATATCAGCTGGAGATACAGAAAAAGGTGGCTGAACTTACTGATCTGTATTTTATATACAAAAAGAATTTATTATAAACTACGGGAGTATTAAAATGTTAGACATAAAGAGAATAAGAGAGGATTTTGAAGGCGTTAAGGAGAGAGTTGAGTTCAGAGGCAAGGGCGATTTCGGAATAGGCGACGTCAGAAAATATGACGAGGAGAGAAGAGCGCTGCTGGCCGATGTGGAGGCCATGAAGAACAGGCAGAACGTTGTGTCGAGGGAAATACCCAAGATGAAGAAGGCCGGCGAGGATACAACGGCCATTATGGCTGAAATGAAGGAACTCTCCGGAAAGATCAAGGAGATGAACAGTCAGCTTTCTGAAATAGAAACAAACCTGAGGAACGCTTTGCTCAACGTGCCGAATACACCGGCAGAAGGCGTACCCTTCGGCAAGGACGATGCCGACAACGTGGAACTGCGTAAATGGGGTGAGCCGACAAAGTTTGACTTTGAGCCTAAAGCTCACTGGGACGTGGGTGAGAATCTCGACATTCTCGACTTTGAGAGAGCTGCCAAGATAGCAGGAGCCAGATTCACCATCTATAAGGGACTGGGCGCCAGACTGGAAAGGGCCATCACCAATTTCATGCTGGACCTGCACACCATAGATCAGGATTATACGGAGATACTGCCGCCATTCATGGTCAACAGAGATGCCATGACAGGGACGGGACAGCTTCCGAAATTTGAAGAGGACATGTTCTATGTTCCGCAGAAGGACTTTTTCCTTATCCCGACGGCAGAGGTGCCTGTGACCAACATGCGCGGCGGTGAGATCATCGACGAGGCAGAGCTGCCTATCCATTACACTGCTTATACACCTTGCTTCAGAGCTGAAGCGGGTTCTGCCGGCAGAGACACCAGGGGCATCATAAGACAGCATCAGTTCAACAAAGTGGAGCTGGTCAAATTCGTAAAACCGGAAACATCCTGGGATGAGCTGGAATCGCTGACGCTGGATGCGGAAGAGGTACTGAAGCAGCTGGGACTGCCGTATCATGTGGTAAGACTGAGCTCTGGAGATCTGGGATTCTCGTCGGCAACGACATATGACATCGAGGTCTGGATGCCGAGCTACGGCAGGTACGTTGAAATATCGTCGTGCTCCAACTTCCTTGATTTCCAGGCCAGACGCGCCAATATCAGATTCAGGAGAAACGGCGGAAAGCCGGAATTCGTCCACACATTGAACGGCTCCGGACTTGCAGTTGGAAGAACCACTGCCGCCATACTTGAAAACTTTCAGCAGGAAGACGGCAGCGTAATAATTCCTGAGGTTCTCCGTAAATACATGGGCGGAGTAGAAAGGATCGAGAAAAAGGATGTTTAAATTACCTGATTATATAAAACCGGACTTTTCACAGGAAAAGTTCGTCAAGGCCCCTAATGCCAGGCTTGCGGCATCACCGGTAGACAAAGCTGCACCTGAGCATTTCCATGCCACGTCCATATTTCCTGAGTATTTCAAGATAGACGGGACATGGTACCTGGCGGAGGACACCAGAATGGACTGCGTTCCCGTTTTTGAAAACGGCAGGATATTTGTACGCGAGTTCAGGAACCTGAGACAGGGAGACATGGTGGTAACCGGCAGGACAGAGGACTGTGAAGAGGGCATCTATGTCCATGCCAACTGCTTCGACTGGGAGCAGAAGAAGAACGGAGGCAACTTCGCCTTCAGACAGAGCCGCAGCAGAGAAACAGCATTTTCATACGACTACGATCAACTCTGCGAGATACTGAAATATGAGAAAGAGCATAACGGTTATGTGGTATGGGTACTTGGACCTGCATGTGCCTTCGACGTGGTGGCAAGAGATTCCTTTGCCAGACTTGTTGAAAACGGTTACGTCTCAGCATTGCTGGCCGGCAATGCCCTGGCGACCCACGACCTGGAAGCCGGCTATCTGGGCACTGCCCTGGGAGTCGACATCAGAACACAGATGGCCCATGAGAATGGACATTACAACCACATTGACGCCATTAACAAGATAAACACTTACGGCTCCATACCTAAATTCCTGGAGATGGAGCATATAGACAGCGGAATCATCAATGCCTGCGTCAAGAACGATGTACCTTTTGTTCTGAACGGATCGATCCGTGACGACGGCCCGCTGCCGGAGGTCTACGAGCATACATATGTGGGGCAGGATGCCATCAGATCCCACGTGCGGAAGGCAACTACCGTGATCGGTATGGCCACAGTACTCCACACCATAGCTACGGGAAACATGACGCCTACTTACAGAGTACTGGAAGACGGCACCATAAGACCGGTATACTTCTACATGGTGGACACTGCAGAGTTTGCAGTGAACAAGCTGGGAGACAGGGGGAGTCTTTCTGCCAAAGGCATCGTGACCAACGTACAGGATTTCATGCGTAATGTGACACAGAAACTGGGATTATGATCTATGTCTTTTGATCAGGAGGGAGTATTATGAGATCTGTTCTGGGCAAGATTTTCAATAAGATCTTCAACAGATTGACTATCACACTGGTGTTCTTACTGGTTCAACTTTATTATTTTTTCTTGCTGATGTACAGGCTGGCTGATTATGCGAAATGGATATCCATCGGATTTACAGTAGTCGCCGTGATCATGGCTTTGTTCATCATTTGGCGAGACTTTAATCCGGCCTACAAAATAGGCTGGATTCTTTTGATATGCCTTTTACCTGTCATGGGGGTCGCCCTATATGGTTTCTTCGGCAACAAAAGGCCGTCCAAGTCGTTGAAACGCAGACTCGACCAGCAGGAAAAGATACACCGTGAGGATCTGGATAAAAAAGCCGATATCAGAAGCATAGCTTCGCCGCGCATACAGCGTACATCTCAGTATATAACCGATGAGGGGCCGTATCCGCCGTGGCTCAATACCACGGCCAGATTCTATCCCGTAGGCGATGACATGTTTGATGATATGCTGGAGGATCTGAAAAACGCCGAGCATTTTATTTTCATGGAATATTTCATCATAGCCAAGGGCTGGCTGTGGGATCAGATATTTGCAATACTTAAGGAAAAGGCGGCGGCCGGTATCGATGTAAGAGTCATATATGATGATTTGGGCAGCATGAACAAGCTGCCGAAGAAATTTGAAAAGCAGCTCCGCGAAAACGGCATCAAGGTGATGGCATTCAACACCATGAAACCATTTCTTTCGCTGGTTTACAACAACCGTGACCACAGAAAGATCCTTGTCATCGATGGTTACATAGGATATAACGGCGGAGCCAATCTGGCAGACGAATACGCCAACAAGGAGGTTCGTTTCGGGCACTGGAAGGACAGTGGCGTCAGGCTTTACGGCGAGGCCGTTTGGAATCTTACAGTCATGTTTCTCAACATGTGGAACGCCTTCAAAAAGACTGACGTGGGCTACGGCATCTTCAAACCACATGTCTGGCATCACGGACGGTTCCCGACTGACGGCATAGTTCAGCCATATTCAGACACGCCGCTTGATGATGAAAACGTAGGTGAAAACGTCTATCTGGAGATCATAAATCAGGCTGAGGACTACGTGTTCATATACACGCCGTACCTGATAATCGACAATGAAATGCAGACGGCGCTGACCCTTGCTGCCAAGCGTGGCGTAGACGTAAGGCTGGTGACTCCGGGCATACCGGATAAAAAGCTGATATACGCCCTGAGCCGGTCATACTATGAACCGCTGATAAAGGCGGGAATACGCATTTACGAATATACTCCGGGTTTCATCCACGCCAAGAACTTTGTCAGCGATGACAGGATCGCCGTGGTGGGTACCATAAATATGGATTACCGGAGTCTGTTTCTGCATTTTGAATGCGGCACCCTCTTTGTTGAAAGCGATATAATACCGGAAATGCGCAACGACTGCATAGAAACCTTTACCAGAAGCCGGGAGATTACCCCGGCCGATTACAGAAAGTATTTCATCGGAAAACTGTTCGGGGCAGTGCTCCGTGTATTCAGCCCGGTGCTTTAGGAGGACCATCATGAACAAAACAGTATCAGAATTTCTCGCCGAGCATGCGTCAGCCGGCCCGATTTCGTTTCATATGCCGGGACACAAAGGCGCCCGCTTTTACCGTGAAAACGGCTGCGCGGATTTTCTGGACAAGCTGGTGGATCTGGATATCACCGAGATACCGGGAGCTGACAACCTCTTTCAGACCGAGGGGATCATTAAGGAAACCATGGAGCACTATCGCAGGCTGTACGATGTCAGGGCATCATATCTGCTGGTAAACGGCAGCAGCTGCGGGCTCATCGCATCCATCATGACCTGCGTACCAGGGGGCGGCAAGCTGATAATGGCCAGGAACTGTCATAAATCGGTATTTAACGGTTTGAATCTGGCAGGTGCTGAGCCTGTTTATGCCTATCCGGAAATGGTGGAGGAATATGGCATAACCGGTGAGATCACCGCAGACGAAATCAAAAGATGCCTTGAAGAGGCGCCGGACGCGGCTGCGGTTTTACTGCCAAGCCCAAACTATTACGGCATCTGCAGTGACATCAGCGGTATAGCGGCCGCGGTGCACCAACAGGGAAAACTGCTCATCGTGGATCAGGCACACGGAGCGCATCTGAATTTCCTTGATAAGTCAAAGGCGGCTGAACGTCTCGGCGCCGATATAGTCATCGACAGCATACATAAGACGCTGGCTTCATTTACACAGAGCGCGGTGGTGAACATCTGCAGCGACAAAATAGAACTTTACGATTTTGAGGACGCGCTGCAGAAGTTGGAAAGTACCAGCCCGTCTTATCTGCTCATGGCATCGCTGGATATGAACTGCAAGATACTGGAGTCGAGAGGCCGTGAGCTCATGGAAGAATGGCGCGGCAGCCTGGACTGGTTTTATGATAAGGCGGAAACTGTTGCAGGACTTGAGGTCATGAAACATGCCGGTCTGGATGACTCCAAGATAAATCTCGATATGAGCGCCCACGGTCTCGATGGACTGACGCTGGAGAGAGAACTGATGAAACGGAATATCTTTCCGGAACTTGTGACCGGCAATATAGTCATGTGCATGACAGGGATCGGCAATAAGCGATGCGACTATGAGGCGCTGGCGGAAGCTCTGTCTGACATCGGTAAGGCCTTCCCGCTGACGGAGAACAGGATCGCTGCTGTACCCACCTGGCAGCTCAGGGATCTGAAGCAGCATGCCGTACCGACAAAAAAAATAAGATTGCCATTAGGCGATGCATACGGCAGAGTATGCGCGCAGTCCATTATACCCTATCCGCCGGGAATACCCATGGTCTGCCCCGGCGAGGAACTAAGCAGAGAGGTAATAGATTACGTTACAGAACTCAGAGCCAGGGGAGAGAATGTCATGGGCGTGGATGAAGAGGGAAGAGTAGTTGTAGGATACTAAAAAAAGAGGCTTGCAAAAGCCTCTTTTTTATGGAAGTTATCAGTCGTCTGCTTCTTCCGAGTCGTCATCTTCCTGTGCATCGTTGTCATCGTCGCTGTGGCTGTCAGCCTTTTCAAGCTTTTCTTTGTCCCAGTCAATGATCACTCCGGAGGCGGCGTTGATTTCAAATTCATATTCATATCCGCTGAGTACCGCGGTGCCTTCATAGACTGATTTGCCGTCATCTTTATGAAGACTCATACTTTTGATGGAAGCGCCAGGGATCTTGGCAAGGACTATGCTCCTGGCCTTGGAGGCGGAGATGGCGGATGAAGAGGAGGTCTCGCCTGACGGAGTCGCACTGGTCACGCTGTCCGTATTTCCTGTATTGCTGCTCTTATTGTCATCCGCCTCGTTATCATCATCGATGTCTTCAGCATCGCTGTCAAAATGGCTGGCGTGGCTGTCCTCCAAAGTGACCTTGCCGCTGGAGGCATCTACCTGATATTCGTATTCCTTATCGCCTTTGATGATCTCCACTTCATAGTAGTAGGAATCGCCCTCATCCGCCAGATCTGTATCCTTGACGGTTCCGCCGCCGGCCTCGGCAAGAGCGGCTTTTTCAGCTTCTTCATAGCTTAAAAGATCCTTGCTGCCGCCTGGGATAACCGTTGCTGTACCGTATTTTAGCGTACTTTCCATGATGGTGCCGGTTTCCGGATTGACGGATGCTTTACCGTAGAAGTCGGCAGATTTAAAGTAGACCTCATATTCATAGAGACCGTCATCTCTGGTAAGATGGACGCTGATGCTGGTGATACCTGAGAATCTGTCTTTGACTATGGTCTGGACCTCGGATTTGGAAAGCTTTACGGTGCTGCTGCCCTTATCGATGTCAAGCTGACGCTCCACTTTTTTAACCTTCTGGGTCTCTTTGTTTACCTCGACCTCAAAGGTCTCCTTGTTGGCAGAATCGTAAAAAACGACTTCATATTTATTGTCCTCATCTTCCGATTCCCTGAACTCGGCAGTTGAAGGGACTTCCTTCTTGGCAATGGCTTTAGCCTCATCCAGGGTAAGCGCATTGGACATCACCGTTGTGGCCACCACGGCGGCGATGATCACGACAGATGCAACTGCTGCTGCGATCGCATTTCGTTTAGTTAATACTTTCTTCATGAATTTCCTCCTTACTCAGTCATGATAGCTTTTATGGTCTTATAGTAACCGGCCAAGATGAAAGTAAAATGAAAATTTTCATTGTTTTTTCATTTGCCTGTATTATGATATACTATACTAAATGAGGAGGTGCCATATGAGACTACTGATAGTTGAAGATCAGAAACAGCTTTGCGGAAATATCGCCAGATACCTGAAGAGCGAAGGCTATACGTCGGACTGCTGTTATAACGGCAGCGATGCTCTGGATTACCTGGGGGCGGCGGAGTACGACGCGGTGATACTGGACATTATGCTGCCCGGCATCGACGGCCTCGCCGTATTGAACAAAATGCGGAGCAGCGGCAACAAAACGCCGGTCCTGCTGCTGACTGCCAGGTCGACTGTGGAGGATAAGGTAAAGGGCCTTGACAGCGGCGCCGACGATTATCTGACCAAGCCATTCTCGCTGGAGGAGCTTTCCGCCAGGATCAGAGTCATGATAAGGCGCGGCGGCGTAGATCATGATGACACCGTGCTCAGGGTGGGCCCTCTGTCCCTGGATACCAGAAGCAAGCTGGCGAAAAGAGACGGCGAGGAGATCAGGCTGACCGCCCGTGAATACGCCATCCTGGAATATCTGATGCACAACAAAGGCATCATTTTGTCCAGGGAGAAGATCGAGGAGCACATATGGAACTACGATTATGAGGGCAGCAGCAATATCGTAGATGTCTACATAAGGACACTGCGGCGTAAGGTGGATGCCGGCAGAGATCAGAAGCTGATCCATACGGTAAGAGGAATGGGATACGTGATAAAATGAAAAACATGTCCATTAAAAAGAAAGTTACATTATATTATTCCCTGGTGCTGGTACTGATAACGGTGCTTGTCTTTGGGGTCTTCATAGTGACCATAGATCTGCAGACGGAGACCGTTTCCAAAAGTACGCTGATGACAGCTGTGCAGAAATCATTCGATGATGTTGAAAGCGACCATAACGTGCTGGAGATAGACGACGATTTCGACAGCTACTATAAAGGCGTAACGCTGCTGGTCTATGATGATAAGGGTAACCTTATAAAGGGCGCGGCTCCGTCAGGATTTGCCGGTTCCACGCCGCTTACCACGGGAAAATACAGGAAGATCGCTTCAGAATCCGACACCTGGCTGGTCTATGACCTGTACAACACCTATGAAAACGGCCAGGGCATCTGGATAAGGGGCATCTACGCCATGGATAACGGCGCTGCCACTCTGCGCTCGGTGATCCTGATCATGCTGGTGATCCTGCCGATTCTGCTTATCCTGGCCATTCTGGCCGGAAGACGCATAACAAGGAAAGCCTTTGAACCGGTGAGCAGTATAACAGAGACCGCTGCCGGCATCAGCTCGGGCAGCGACCTTTCCCAGAGACTGCCATGCGACGGCAACAAAGATGAGCTCTATTATCTTTCCGAGACTCTCAACGACATGATGGCCAGGCTGGAGAAAGCCTTCAATGCGGAGAAGCAGTTCACCTCTGATGTATCCCATGAGCTCAGGACGCCGATGGCGGTGGTTTTGTCCGAGTGCGAGGTGATGCTGCGGGGCGAGCATGACAAGTCGGAATACAGGGAATCCATGGAGACCATCCAGAAGCAGTGCCGGCATACGATGTCGCTGATACAACAGCTTCTGCAGCTTTCGCGCACCATGGACAAGACGGCGGTCATGGATCAGGAGGAGATGGACCTGTCTTCCCTGTGTCTTGATGTGGCTGCGGATATGGAGACAGAGGCTGCAGAAAGGGGTATACGGATCGAGACGGACATACAGGAGGGCGTCGATTTCCACGGTGATCAGACCATGCTCATGCGCATGCTCCTCAATCTTATCGGAAACGGCATCAAGTACAACCATGAACCCGGCTATGTCAGGCTGTCTCTACATAAAGATAAAAGTACCGTCATCACAGTCGAGGATGACGGCATAGGCATTTCTGCTTCCGATCAGCAGAACATATTCGATCGTTTCTATAAGGCGGATACTTCACGCCAGTCGGATAAGGACAGCTTTGGTCTAGGTCTGGCCATGGTCAGGTGGATCGCCGAAGCCCATGGGGGCTCGGTTTCAGTGACGAGTGAGCCGGGCAGAGGAAGCTGCTTCACCGTTACCCTATAGCTTCAGGGCTCTCATGGAATTCAGGATGGCGATGATGGCCACTCCGACGTCTGCAAATACTGCTTCCCACATATTGGCTAAGCCTATGGCACCCAATATCAGAATAGCGAACTTGATACCCAGAGCAAAGACTACGTTTTCCCTGCAGATGGCCATGGTTTTGCGTGCGATGCGCATAACCGCGGACAGCTTGGAGATATCGTCAGTCATGATCACCACGTCGGCGGCTTCTACCGCGGCGTCTGAACCAAAGGCTCCCATGGCGATGCCGACGTCAGCTCTCGCCAGTACCGGCGCGTCGTTGATGCCGTCTCCGACAAAGACGAGTCTGCCCTTGCTATCGGCCTCGTCAGCAAGGAGCTTTTCCAGGGCTTCTACCTTCTGACCCGGCAGCAGCTCGGAAAGCACATCAGTCACGCCTATCTCACCGGCTACCACCTCGGCTATCTCTTTCCTGTCGCCGGTAAGCATTACCTCACGCTTTACGCCCAGGGCTTTAAGTTCAGCCAGTGTGGACTGAGAATTATCGCGGATCTGATCGGCCACGGCAATATACCCAAGATAACCGTTCTCATCAGCAGCGTATACTATGGAGCCGATATCATCGGCTTCTTTATATTTGGCACCCACCTGCTCCATGAGCCTGCTGTTGCCTAAGTAAACTTTCCTACCTTTATATAGGCACGAAATACCCCGGCCTGAAAGCTCTTCGTAATCGCTGACCCGGCCTGGTTCTTCAGCTTTACCGGTGGTATTTAGCCAATAGGCCGCGATGGAATCGGCGATAGGATGGTTTGACATGGATTCGCAGACGGCTGTCATCTCCAGCAGTTCCGCTTCGCTGATGCTGCCGGCCGGGCTCACCTTTGTTACTGCGAATCTGCCTGTTGTAAGTGTCCCTGTTTTGTCAAAGGCGAAGGTGTCTACCTTGGACAAAGCCTCCAGATAGTTGCTCCCCTTGACCAGTATTCCCTGGCGCGATGCCGAACCTACGCCGGCGAAAAGACTAAGGGGAACTGAGATCACCAGGGCACACGGGCACGAGATCACCAGGAAGATCATCGCTCTGTACAGCCATTCGCTGAATGCGGACCAGCCAAGTATAACCGTAGGGATGACGGCCAGGGCAACGGCACAGCCTACAACGATAGGAGTGTAGTAGTGGGCAAATTTTGTTATAAATTTTTCCACTGCCGCCTTTTTGCTGCTGGCATTTTCCACAAGGTCCAGGACCTTGGCAACGGTCGAATCCTCGTAGACCGATGTGACACGGACCTTGAGCAGGCCGGTCAGGTTGATGGTACCGCTGATTATCTCTTCGCCCTCGCTGACATCTCGCGGTATAGACTCGCCGGTCAGAGCTGCAGTGTCCAGAGAAGAAGAACCTTCGGTGACGATGCCGTCCACCGGGATCTTTTCGCCCGGGCGTACCAGAATGATGTCGTCAAGATGAAGCTCTTCCGGCTCGACCTTTTCCTCTCTGCCACCGACCAGACGGTTTGCAAATTCGGCCTTTATGTCCATTAGTCCGGCGATGGATTTTCTGGAATTGTTGACAGCATAGTTTTCAAAGAACTCTCCGACCTGGTAGAAAAGCATAACCGCTACGGCTTCCGGATACTCGCCGCAGTATATGGCACCAAGTGAAGCTATGGTCATCAGAAAGTTTTCGTCCAGCAGTTCCAGATGGATAACTCCCATTATGGCTTCCCATATTGTCTCGTAAGCTGCTACGGCATAGGCCGCCATGAATACCCAGAAATTCCCGGTTACAAAACCAAGAACGTAGAGTACGGCCGAAACACCTATTTTGATCAGGTCTATCTTCTGCGATTTAGTCATCTCTTTACCTCTTAAAGTCTATTTTATGATCTTGCACTCGCGGTCCACACGGCTGATTGCTTTCTGAGCGGATGCCAGTATGTCCTCGAATTTCTCATCAGCAGCATCAATAGACATCTTCTGCGTCATAAAGCTGATGTTGCAATCTGAAACGCCGTCGATCTTTCCGATGGCTCTTTCCATTTTAGCCGCGCAGTTTGCGCAGTCCAGGTTTTCCAGTTTATAAGTCTTTTTCATTTTGTTCCCTTTCTTTACATTTGTAATCAACTGCAATATCTACTATGTGGTGGACCAGACCAGCATATTCGGTGCTGGACAAAGTGTAATATACCTCTTTGCCGGCCTTGCGCGATGTCAGTATGCCTGCCTGTTTCAATACCTTAAGGTGGTGAGAAACCGCAGGTGATGACATGCCCATGACAGCGGCGATATTTGCCACGCATTCTTCTGAATGACAAAGAAACCAGAGTATCTTGATGCGGGTAGGGTCTCCGAGAATGCCAAGCGTGTCGGCAGTCTCATCGAAGATCGGCTTTGTCGGTATTTTGTCCAGGCACCTTTGAGTAGGGGTTCCATGGTCGTGGGGCAGCACTATTTTTGCCATTGGTTTGTCTCCTTTCAGTTAAACGATTAAGTAAACGTTTAATCATTCTGAATATATTATGCCACGATTTCATCGTATTAAACATATAATTTTACGATTTTGGTTCACCTTGTATTTTGTATTTTTTTGTATGTGTTTTGTATAAATAAATAGTGATTTTTGTGATGGTTGGGTGTATAATGTTTGCTGTATGATTATTAAGAGACTAATGTATAGTATTTAGAAAGGAAGGTTTCAATTATATGAGTTCTAATGCAAAACATTTGCATAGCATCGATGCTGGCCATTACAAGAATACTGCCAGCTGTGAAACCGAAGTAATGCCGATTCCTGATATTGTAAAGATATCAATGTCACAGAATATCGGCGCGCCTTGCAAGCCTCTCGTTAAAAAGGGAGACGCAGTCAAGGTTGGACAGATGATCGGTGACACGGATGCTTTTGTAAGTGTACCTGTCCACTCCAGTGTTTCAGGAACTGTCACTGGAATCGAGACCCAGCGTTCTGCTGCTGGCGGCAATGACACACTTGTAGTCATTGAAACAGACAAAAAGCAGGAATTGGAGGAGGGGATCAAAGCCCCGGAGATCACAGACCAGCCAAGCTTTGTTAAAGCTGTAAGAGACAGCGGCCTGGTAGGTTTGGGAGGCGCTTCATTCCCTACGCACATCAAATTTAACCCTAAGAATATCGACGACGTACATGCTTTCATCGTCAACGGAGCTGAGTGCGAGCCATTCATCACTTCTGACCACAGAACTATGCTGGAAGATGCACAGAATGTGATCGACGGTGCCGTTATGATCATGAAGTATCTGGGAACAGAACAGGGTTATATAGCAATCGAGGAAAACAAGCCTGACGCTATAGCCAATTTCGACAAGCTGTTGGCTGAGCAGGGCATAACCAATATCAAGACATTCAAGCTTCAGGCAAGATACCCTAAGGGAGCAGAAAGAGTTTTGATTTATGAGATTACAGGCAAGCACTGCGATGCAGGCGTGCTTCCTGCTGACCTGGGAGTAATTGTTTCCAACGTTACTTCTGTTGCATTCTTTGGACAGTATCTGAAGGACGGCGTTCCACTTACAAAGAAGAGAATGACCATCGATGGCGATGCTGTTAATACACCTAAGAACATAATCGCACCTATAGGAACACAGATCCATGACATAATCAGTTTCTGCGGAGGCTACAAATCAGCACCGACCAAGATACTCATGGGTGGACCTATGATGGGAAGAGCGATCTTTTCAGATCAGATGCCTATTGTCAAGAATAACAATGCTATTCTTGCCTTCTCCAAGAAGCAGGCATTCATCCCTGAAGAGACTGCATGTATCAACTGCGGCAGATGCCATTTGGCATGTCCGTTCGAGCTGCTGCCTACGGGTCTGGCTGACGCTTATGAGCAGAGAGATGCTCAGAGACTGAGCGATCTTAAGGTAATGCAGTGCATGGAATGCGGAAGCTGCTCTTTCGTATGTCCTGCGAGAAGACCTTTGAGCTTTATGAACAAGCTGGGCAAAGCTGTAGTAAAGGAGGCTGGAATTAAGTAATGGAAAATCAATATTATGATAATTTGACAGTATCCTCATCACCACATCTGGTCACCGGTTTGGATACAAGAAAAACGATGATGATGGTGCTCATAGCACTCATTCCTTCTTTCATAGTAAGCATCATCGTATTCGGACCAAGAGTTATCGCTCTTACACTCGTTTGTGTAGCCGCTTCCGTTTTCTTCGAATGGGGCTATAACAAAATGATGAAAAAGACCCAGACGATCGAAGATCTGAGCGCATGCGTTACAGGTACTATCCTGGCATTCAACCTGCCTTCAAGCTTCCCGTTCTGGATGGCAATCATCGGCTGCTTCGTATCTATCGTCATCGTTAAGATGCTTTATGGCGGCCTGGGCAGAAACATCGCCAATCCTGCTATCGTAGGAAGAATCGTACTGCTTCTGTCATTCACTACTCAGATGACAACATGGCCTGTAACTCGTTTCGCTCATACAGATGCTACCACAGGAGCAACTCCTCTGGCTGTTCTGGGTGAGATCGCCAAAGGAAAAGGCGGCACTCTTCCATCAAACATGGAGATGTTCCTTGGATTTATCGGCGGTTCCATGGGCGAAGTAAGTGCACTGGCACTGCTGATCGGCGGACTGTTCCTGATCTGGAAGAAGATCATATCACCGATCATCCCGGCAACATTCATCGGAACTGTATTTGTCTTCTCACTGATCTACTACGGAGTAAAGGGCGGAGACTACAGCGCAATTCACATGGCAGTGTTCCATGTATGCGCAGGCGGCGTTATGCTTGGTGCATTCTTCTGTGCAACAGACTATGTAACATCACCGATAATGCCTAAGGCAAAGATAGTATTCGGTATCGGATGCGGACTTGTAACCATGATCATCAGGATCTGGTGCGCATATCCGGAAGGCGTATCCTTCGCTATTTTGTTCATGAACGTTATGACACCGCTCATCGACAACTTTGCCATCAAGAAGTTTTATGGAGGTGCAAAGAAAAATGAAAAGTAATACATACAAAGAATATATTGCACCTGTTGTAGTACTCGTTTGCATATGCCTTGTAATCACAGCCGCGCTGGCAGTGACCTACGGCGTTACAAACCCTATAATCATCAAAAATTCTAAAGCAGCGGCAGATAAGACAAGAACTGAGCTGCTGAAGGATGCTGACAGCTTCACCGTGTATAACGGCAAGCTGGTAGTAGAGGAAGCCAAGGCTATATACGTTCAGGACGTTTATACTGCAAACAATGGTGCCGGAATGGTAGCTACCGTAGTTACCAAATCATTTGGCGGTGCGCTGACCATGATGGTCGGCATCGACAATAAAGGCGAGATCACCGGAGTCAAGGTTACAAACCATGCTGATACACCGGGTCTTGGAACAAAGAATATGACAACAGCTTATCTGGGACAGTACAAGGGTCTGACCAAGATGAACTCGACCAACGTTAAAGAAGACGGACAGATCAAGTACATCAGCGGAGCCTCTGTAACAGGAAGCGCGATCCATTATGGCGTATATGCCGCGTTGGATCAGTATAAGGCAATGGGAGGTGTGAAGTAATGGAAAAGAAGAGTAAACTGAGCATCCTGACCAATGGTATAATCAAAGAGAACCCGGCACTGGTACTGGTATTAGGTACTTGCCCAACACTGGCAACAACTTCATCAGTAGCCAACGGATTCGGTATGGGACTTTCTGCGGCAGCAGTACTTATCTGCTCAAACATCGTAATTTCCGCGTTGAGAAAGATCATTCCGGACAAGGTAAGAATCCCGTGCTACATCGTAGTAATCGCAGGCTTTGTAACAGTTGTACAGCTGTTGCTGCAGGCTTACGTTCCTGCGCTGTATGCGTCACTGGGACTGTTCATACCACTGATCGTAGTTAACTGCATCATCTTGGGAAGAGCAGAAATGTTCGCCAACAAAAACAGCGTTGTAGATTCCGCGCTGGATGGCGTCGGCATGGGAATCGGATTCACATTTGCACTGGTGTGCATGGGTACTGTCAGAGAGCTTCTCGGCTCCGGCACATGGCTTGGAATCCATATCCTTGACCACTTCATCCCTGGAATGGGAATCTTCAACCTGGCACCGGGCGGATTCTTCACATTTGCAATATTGATGGCATTTGTGGCATTCCTGACAAAAGACAAGAGCAAGATCAAGAAGGACTTTGGCTGCGCTGGCTGCGCTATGGAATCATCATGCGGCGGCGAGAGAAAAGAACTTGAGAAGATGCTCGAAGAAAAGAAAGGAGCGTAATCGAGATGCTAACATCATTGATAGTAATAATGATCAGCATGGTGCTGGTCAACAACTACCCTCTGGCACAGTTCCTCGGTATCTGTCCTTTCCTGGGAGTATCAAACAGCCTTGACTCTGCCAAGGGAATGGGAATCGCCGTTACATTCGTAATGGTACTGGCTACTGCCGCTACATGGCCTATCATGCAGCTGCTGTACAGATTCGATATCCCTTATCTGCAGACGATAGTATTCATACTGATCATAGCTGCACTGGTACAGTTCGTAGAGATGTTCATGAAGAAGAGCATGCCTGCACTGTACAAGTCACTGGGAGTATTCCTTCCGCTGATCACTACAAACTGCGCAGTACTGGGCGTTTGTATTTTGAACATCACTAATAACTACAATTACATTGAGGCGCTTGTTAACTCATTCGGAGCAGGACTTGGATTCTGGTTCGCAATGATGATCATGGCTGGTGTAAGAACCAAGCTGGTAGATCAGAGCAGGATGCCTGAATCATTCAGAGGTGTTCCAATCATATTAATTACTGCAGCAATACTGTCCCTGAGCTTCATGGGCTTCAGCGGCATGTTCTCATAAGATTGGAGGCGATTTCAGAATGAATTTGATTGTAATTGCAATTGTAGTAGTAGTACTGATAGGCTTCGTAGGAGCATGCATACTAAGTTTTGCATCCAAGGTATTCGCAGTACCTGTAGATGAAAAGTTCCCTCTGTTGAGAGCTGAACTGCCAGGCGCCAACTGCGGCGGCTGCGGATTTGCAGGATGCGACGACTATGCCAATGCCCTGATTGAGGATCCAAGCATAGGATGCAGTAAATGCCCTGTAGGCGGACCTGACGTAGCAGCCAAGCTGGCTGAAGTACTGGGTGTTGAGGCTGGATCTGCTGAGAAGCAGGTAGCAGTCGTTCAGTGCAACGGAACCAAAGAAGCTGTAAAGACTTTAATGACTTACAATGACATAAAAACATGTTCAGCTGCCAAGCAGCTGTTCGGCGGCATGAACGCGTGTCCGTTTGGATGCATGGGACTGGGCGACTGCGAAGCTGCCTGCGAATTCGATGCTATCCACGTTTGTGACGGCGTTGCCGTTGTAAACAGGGACGAGTGCGTTGCCTGCGGAGCATGCGCGACTGCATGCCCTAACAATCTTATCAGGATATCTCCTGCTAAGAACCTGGTGATCGTACAGTGTCACAACACGGCTAAAGGCGCTGAAGCTATGAAGGCATGCAAGAATGCCTGCATAGGCTGCGGAAAATGCGCCAAGGTCTGCAAGTTCGAAGCTATCACAGTGGAGAACAATCTTGCATTCATCGATCCTGAGAAGTGCAAGAACTGCGGCCTCTGTGCCAAAGAGTGCCCTACAGGCGCTATCAACAACATGAGAGTGAAGAAAGCTGCTAAACCGGCTGCTGCTCCTGCAAAGGAAGAAGCCGCTGAAGCTTAATTCAGACCGTATGAGACCGTCTCGCAAGAGACGGTCTTTTTGTTGTGTATGGACGATTTCAGTTTACTGTGGTAGAATATATACATGATAACTGATGAAAGAAGGGGTAAATATGAAGAAGGAATACTGGTCCAAGTTTATAGTATCGATAATCTACATACTGCTGGGGCTGATACTGGTTATGAAACCGACTTTAGTTGGTAATACCATATGTTATATCCTGGCGGCGGCGGTGGCAGTTATGGGCGTGATCTATGTGCTGGGATATTTCATGACCACGGTCGAGACCCGGGTGGTGGAAAACAGCAATGGCTTTGCATTTGGAGTTCTGCTGCTCATACTGGCTGTGTTCATCGTTGCCAAGAAGGCACTGATCATCTCGCTGGTTCCATTCATCTTTGGCTTTATGATCACGATCAAGGGAATACTGGGCATCCAGAATGCCATAAACCTGAAGAGATTTGGATACGGCAGTTTCAAGGGAAGCATGGGCGCGGCCATACTGGTGCTGATATTCGGCGTCGTTCTGATGTTGTATCCGTTCCAGGCAGCCAACACGCTGTTTATATTTATGGGAGTCGGACTCATACTCAGTGGAGCTATCGATATAATTGCCAATCTGATGATCTCAAGGCAGATAGGCAAGATGAAAAAAGACAGTTAATTGTGCTGAAAACCGTGCAATTGCACGGTTTTTTAGTGCCTGTAACAAATTTGTACAAATAGTTGACATTTAAATTTCCTGGGAATATAATGAGTCGTATTTGTAATCAGATACTAATTTTATTATTTTTTAGGAGGAATTTTATGGAAGAATCTAATAAGGTCACCCATAAAAAAATGGGTTTATGGACCCTGGTGATGATTATCTTTGTTCCGACATTCGGATTTGGTAACATCACGACAAATGCAACAGCATTAGGACCAACAGCGATACCATCGTGGCTTATAGTATCGATACTGTTTTTCCTGCCGCTGTCGATCATGATGGCAGAACTGGCTTCTGCCAACCAGGACGGCAAAGCCGGACTTTACACATGGATAGAAAAGCCTATAGGACATACATGGGCTTTCATCGGAACATGGTCATACTTTATAGCTAACCTGTTCTATCTTCAGATGGTATTCGCAAGGATACCGGTAATGGTTTCATGGACCATTTTTGGAGAAAACCGCTTCACCGATCCTAAGCTTCTGATCATTGTAAGTATTGTACTTGCAGTAGTGATGACCTGGATCGCCACCCTCGGAGTCGAGAAATTCGGAAAAATAAGCGACTTCGGCGGAAAACTGACGCTGGCAGCCACAGTGATATTCATCTTCTTTGCCATCGTAGGAGTAATGGTGGGCAAGGCACCGTCAGAGACGACGATCAACATGGATACCATGATGCCTGAATTCAATTCTGCATATTTCTCGACCTTCTCATGGCTGATACTGGCCGTTGCTGGTTCAGAAATCGCAGGAACGTATATTACACAGGTTGAAAATCCTAAGAAAACATTCCCTAAGGGCGTGATCATTGCTACTGTATTTGTAGCAGGAGCGTATATAATCGGTTCTCTGGCGGTAAGTTTTGTAGCTTCACCAGAGACTATAACCAAAGCGGGAATACAGGATTCCGGATATCTGGTTTACAAGCTGCTGGCTATGAAATGGGGCCTGGGCACCGGAAAAGTTGCCGTGCAGATATATGCCGGAATATACACCATAACTTCTATAGCTGCCTATGTAACATGGATCGAATCGCCACTGCGCGCCATGTTCTCCGAAGTACCTAAGGGAACCTTCCCTAAGGTAATGGTGAAACAGCGTGAGGACGGAACTCTGGTAAATGCGCTGTGGATCCAGTGCGTAGTACTGATGGTACTGGTTTCAGCCCCATTGTTCGGACTGAAGGGAATCAATGCTTTCTTCCAGTTGCTGACAAACCTGTCATCACTTTCGCTGGTAATACCTTACGTAGTGCTGGCATACGCTTACCTGCGCTATCGACTGGCAGGAAATCATCCGCCGTTCGAATTCTTTAAATCGCGGGGCACGATAATCGTGGTTTCAACCATAGTGCTGATACTGGGCATCATGGCATTCTTCGGAGCCGGATGGGACAGCATAGCCAGCGCAACGACTGCAGGTGCAGCTGTATCCGCGATCATCAGCGTATACGGCGGACCTGTGATACTGATAGTTGCAGGCTTTATTATAACGAGGATATCCGTCAAGATAACGGAGAACAAAGACAGACTGGAAGACTAAGGTCTTTCATGCCTTTTTCAAAAGGAGGACAAAATGAATAAACAGCTTAATGAGATCGTGGATAAGCATAGTGATGAACTGGTCGCAGCCCTTCAGGACATGATCAGAATCAAAAGCGTCAGGGGAGAGGCCAGAGAGGGTATGCCTTTCGGAGAAGGCCCTTGCAAGGCGCTGAAAAAGCAGTTGGAAATAGCTGAAAAACTCGGGTTTAAGGTAACCAATGTGGATAATTACTACGGTTACGCTGAATACGGTGAAGGCGAGGATTACGTATGCGCACTTGGTCACCTGGACGTGGTACCGGAAGGTGACGGCTGGGCCCATGAGCCATATGCGGCAGAGATCGCCGACGGCAAGATCTGGGGCCGCGGGACCGTGGACGACAAGGGACCGATCAATGCGGCGCTGTTCGGGGTATATGCCCTGAAAGAAGCGGGATTCAAGCCTTCCAGGAAGATCAGAGTGATTTTCGGATGTGATGAAGAGGTAGGCTGTGAAGACATGGATCACTACAATGAACTGGAGAAACAGCCGCTGTACGGATTCACTCCGGATGCGGATTTCCCTGCGATATTCGCCGAAAAAGGCATACTGCATTTTATTTTGTCCACACCTTTTGACACCACAGGCGACATCAGAACCATAAGGGGCGGAATAGTGGTAAACGCTGTTCCGGACAAGGCTGAGGCTGTAATTACAGTCAAACCTGCCGCAGAAGCTGACGGCATCAGCGTTACTGACATGGGTAACGGGCAGTACAGGATCAGCGCCACAGGAGTGACTGCCCATGGCAGCATTCCGGAGCTGGGTGTAAATGCCATCGGACTTCTGATAAAGTATCTGGTGGATAACAGCCTGATCTCAGGTGAAGAAGGGGAAAAGCTGGCACTGGTACGTAAGTACGTATGCGACAGCACCCGTGGAACTGAGATGGGTATAGAGATGGCTGACGAGACTGGTGAGCTGTCCATGAACATGGGCATCATCGAAGTGAAAGATGGAAAACTGATGATCCACATGGATCTCAGATATCCATGCACCAAGGACGGTGATCAGATAATCAAGGCTTTCAAAGATGATTTTAAGGGCTTTGAGATGGAAGACCTTTCACAGGACAGGCCGCTTTATGCCAAGAAAGACAGCAAGCTCATAAAGACCATTACGGGAGTATACAGTGAGTTCTACAACGATAACAGCGAGGCCATTGCTATTGGCGGCGGCACATACGCCAAGCACCTTGACAATATCGTTGCCTTTGGACCATGCATTCCCGGTGAGGACTATGTGGAGCATACCAACCATGAGTTCATCGAGATAGAACATCTCATAACTCTGGCCAAGGTCTATGCCAACGCCATGGAGCAGCTGACAAAGTAACAACAGAATATGAAAGCCGCACCGGGGATATCCCGTGTGCGGCTTTTTCGTACAAGTTTGATTTTGTTCGCCCGGTTACAGTAATGGCAGCTTGTGAAGGACGATGGCGAATATTACCATGCCCAGCAGTGCGAACGGGTATGTAGCTCCGTAGCCTGCGCCAGGCTCGTCGCTGCCGATGGCCTCGGTTGCAGCTCCGAGACCCGGTGTAGATGTCATGCCTCCGCAGAGTGCGCCTGAAAGGATGACCCAGTTGAGCTTGAATCCGTAGCGCCCAACGAGGAAACCGACCATGCAGGCGATGAATCCGACTATAAGTGAAACAAGTGCCAGCTGTATGCCGGAGCCTGTGATGGCGTCAATGGCGCCGTAGCCGTAGTTCAGGCCGACGATAGCAAGGAAGAAGGCAAGGCCCAGTTCCCTGATTATGGCCAGTATCTTGGAATCCATTCTGAAGGAGAACGGACCGATCTTGCCGATGTATCCCAGGATCAGCGAGCCTATGAGAACGCCGCCTGTGGATTCCAGGCTGACATAGCCCAGAGGACCCATGTAGATCTGTATCGATCCAAGCAGGTAACCGACTATGCATACCAGAGCGAAGGATATCATACTGAATGGTGTGGTCGGTATCTCCTTGCCCGTCTTGGCGGCAGCCGCGGCTGCCATCTCTATTCGGTATCGCCGCTTCTCCTCTTCAACATCGAACTTAAATACCACATTGAGGAAGTTCATTGCCAGGATAACTATGATCACCCCGAATGGATAACCGACAGCGTGGCCGATGCCCACCTGAGCGGTCGCCTGGTTGACATAGGTTTCTTTCATCTTGCTGTCAAGAGTCTTGACGTTATTGGCATCCAGATGATAGCTTTCATCCAGATTTATGACCTTGATTACGCTTTTCTTCTCCTCCATAGGAAGGTTTGGATATTCCGATGCGTATTCTTCGGCATGGGCCTGAGCTGTTTCAAGAGCAGAAGCCAGTCCCGGAGAACTTGTCATCGCGCCGGTGTATACGCCGGCGATGGCGTACTGATTGGAGTTCCCTGTGAATGCCGTGCAGGCATATGTGACGCCCGCTCCTACAAAGGTTATGAGCAGGCCCAGAACTACAAACTTGGCGCCGTATTTTTTGATGATATATCCGATATCCTTGGCCGCGAGCAGGCCAACCGCCGCTACAAAGAATATCAGTGACGCGGAAAAGAAGTAACTGTTGATGATCTTGCCGCCGTTTCCGACAAAGATCGCCGCCGCCGCGGTATAATTGGCCGCGTCCGTATGACCGGCGGAATAAATGCTGTTGGCATATTTGTAAATAAAATAGCCAATGGCCAGTCCGACAAAGAGGGCACCAGATGTGCCGAAACTGAACTTGCCGAATTTGATTTTGCCAAATAATAAACCCAGCACTACTGTGGCGAACATCAGTATGAACGGGTTCATCAGCAGGCTGCTGGCATCAAAATTCATAATTGCAACTCCTCCTCTATAACTCTGTTACAATCGTCGCCGCCTCCCTACAAAGCAACGAGCATATAATAAATAATATCATCGTTTTCTGTTTTTTACAAATATTTAGACAGTAAAAACTATTTTAATACAAAAGGCAAATGGTATGCACAAAATTCATCGATTTACCGTTTTATCGCAACAAAAAACCCGGCGTCGGACGCCGGGCAGATGTGATTTCGATTAAACCGGTCGGGTGATTTCTCTGAGCCAGGCCGCGGTATCTTTGTCCACCAGTGGTGACAGGACATCGCAGACAGCGTTCTGATAACTGTTTAGCCAGTCCTTTTCTTCGGCGCTCAGGAGTTCGACCACAATGGCGTCTCTGTCAAACGGGCAGAAGGTGATAGGGGTGAACCTGAAGCTCCCGTCTTCGGACCTTTCACAGAGCAGTTCGTTTTCCAGTCTGATACCGAACTCGTTTTCTATGTAGACGCCGGGTTCGTCAGTGGTTATCATGCCGGGAAGGATGGGCTGCCCGGAGCCCTTTTTACTGATGGTATTTGGACCCTCATGGACTCCCAGGATGTGCCCCACGCCGTGACCGGTCCCGTGACCGTAGTCGAGTCCGTGTTTCTTCAGCGGGCCTCTGGCGATGGCATCCAGCTGAGCACCGTCGGTTCCCTCCTGGAATACCGCGGACGACAGGGCTATATGCGACTGCAGGACATAGGTATAGTATTCCTTCATCTTATCTGTCAGTTTGCCGAGTGCTACAGTACGGGTGATGTCCGTGGTGCCTTCCGTATACTGGCCGCCGCTGTCCACAAGCAGAAAGCCCTCAGCAGCCAGAGGGGCATCAGTATCGGGCTTTGGCTCGTAATGGATTATGGCACCGTTGGAGTTGTAGCCTGCTATGGTAGGAAAGCTCAGGTCGAAGCAGCCGTTCTGTCTGAGTCTCAGATCATTTATATGAGCCGCGGCGGACATTTCTGTTAGTTCCTCCTGTCTGACCGCGTTCTTGATCCAGCATAGAAACTCCACCATGGCGACTCCGTCCTTTATGTGGGCGTTCACAGTGTTGTGTATTTCAGTGTTGTTCTTTATGGCCTTGGCCATTTCAACAGGCGTGGCTTTGTCAACGATGGTGACGAACTTGGAGATGCTGCGGGTGATGGTATAGTTGGCCTGTTTACCGTTGAGCCATAGTATTGCATTGTCAGGCATACTGCCGACAGCAGCCGTGATCTGATCATACTCTCTGATCTCTGCGAAGCTGACTGCTTCTTCGGCTGCCGCTGTCATGGCGGAGCTGTTGACAAAAAGTATGACGTCGGTTTCCGAAATCAGGGCAAAAGAGAAGAATACCGGTGTGTTGGCGATATCATCGCCGCGCAGGTTGAACAGCCACGCGATTTCCTCCAGACTGGTCAGGAGCAGATGACTGGCGGAATTTTCTCTCATGGCCATGCGGATCCTTGTCAGCTTATGCAGTGAACTTTCACCTGTCACGCTTTCTGAAAGCGGATATATATCTGTCGGCTCTATAGCAGGACGGTCTGGCCAGATTTCATCTACCAGATCTACATCATAGGTTATATTTACGTTTTCAAGAGATTGGTATCCACAGCCTTCAACGCTGCTGACCACTCTGCCGTCAAAGCCGAGAGTGAATGGTCTGTTTCGGCCAGCCAGGTATTCCATGATCGTCGGTACGCCAGGTTCACCCTCTTCCATTACCCCTATACCGCTGTCTTTAAGCTGCAGCGGGGCCTGAAGAAAAAATCTGCCGTCAGTCCACAGCCATGCTTCATCAAGGCCTACGACCAGAGTGCCTGCATCGCCGGTAAAGCCGGATACGTATTGACGACACATAAAATACTCGTTGACAAATTCTGAACCGTGAAAATCCGTAGTAGGAATGATGTAGTAGTCGATGTCATGGGATGACATTTTTTCACGAAGTGAGATTAGTTCTTTTTTCATAGTGACCTCCTATTTGAATAGCTGCGCAGGCATCTTTTTGTTCAGTATATATGCTGTGATGCCGATGCAGATGCCTGCACCGATACCGGAGAAAACCAGTATCGGGAAGTAGACGAACATTTTGATATTTGATACGACGACAGCAGCAATGATCAGCTGCCCAAAATTATGAGCAACGCCGCCGGCCATGCTGACACCGATCATTGAGAACCTGCCGCTGCGGCTGAGGAGCCACATGACGATGAGGCTGATGACGCCGCCGCAAAGGGAATACAGCATGGCGAAGACTCCGCTGAACAAAAGACCGGAGAGGCCTATTCGCAGCAGATTAATGGTCATTGCATACTTGAAGTCCATTTTATAAAGGGCGATGATGATGACCAGATTCGCGAGACCCAGCTTGACGCCCGGGATACCCACACTGTATGGTATCAGAAATTCAACATATGTGAATATCAGGGCCAGGGTGGCAAACATGGCACTCATGGTCAGTCTGCGGGTACGCAGGCCGCTTCTGTCAGTTGGAGACTGCATCATATTTGCTGTCACCTCCCTGTATGGTTATCACGACTTTATTGGGCAGGCAGACTATACTCTGACTGGTCTGATTGATCTTTCCTTTGTTGACGCAGATCTGATTTTTACAGTCTGAATAAGTCATTTGCACATAGCCGTTTTTTATGCTAAACTTGTTGGTGTGTCCGTTCTGTTTGATGGTAACAGTCTGGTTTTGGGACAGACTGTAGGTACCGTAAGTCTTGCCGGCAACTGTAACGACGGCCTTCTGACCGGTAACGCTTCCGGCAATGGAAAACCATGACAGACCGATGCCTATAAGTATCAGTATTATGAATAATATTATGTCAGCTTTTGTGATTATTTTAAACATGAAAGCTCCTTATGAGGAAGTAATTATGAAAAAAATCGTTTCTGCAGTAATGATCTGTGCATTGACTGCCTTGCTAATTATACCACAGACAGGATGTCTGGGAAAGACAGACAAAGTGACGAAAGAGAGTTTTTATTTTGATACTACATGTCAGATAACTGTGTATAACATGAAGGACATGAGTGAGGATAACGCCAATAATGCCATCGACAAGGCATTCAAGCAATGTGCCAAATATGAGGAGCTGCTCAGCAAGACCAAGACGGGCAGTGACATATATAAGATCAATCATGCCGGCGGAGCTGCGGTTAAATGCGATCCTTTAACCATAGAATGTATCAAAGACGGCCTGAAGTACTGCAAGTTGTCGGGCGGCAAGTTTGACATCACCATAGGCAAGGCCGAGGATCTCTGGAATTTCCATTCGGACAATCCAAAGGTGCCGTCGGCAGCTTCGCTGAAGGAAGCCATGAAATACGTGAATTACAAACAGATCAACATCAGCGGAAACACTGTGACCATGGGTACGGCCAAGGGGGAGATAGACCTGGGCGGCATAGCCAAGGGCTTTATCGCTGACAAGATCGCCAAGTATATGAAGTCGCTGGGTGTTACCAGCGCCATTATCAGTCTGGGCGGAAACATCGAGTGCATCGGTGACAAAGACGGCAGTGATTTTTCCATAGGAATCGAGAAACCATATTCAGACCAGAGCGAGATAGTCGGTTCCACCAAACTGAACAACGGTACAGTGGTGACCTCGGGAATATACGAACGCTATTTCACTTATAAAGGAAAGAAATATCATCACATCCTTAATGTAAAGACGGGATATCCGGTCAGTACCGACGTCGTAGGCGTAAGCATCAAGTCCAGCTATGGTCACTCCGTTGACTGCGACGGCCTGTCGACCACATGCCTGATACTGGGTGAGAAGGAGGCCAAGAAACTCATAGAGAGTCTGGACGGTTATGAAGCGTTGTTCATACTGAAAAACGGCGATATCGTAAAGACCAGCGGGATGGACTTTGAGGCAGAATAAAGCCACTCTTAATTTATACTTAAAAACTGACACACCATATTGACAAAATACTGTTTTCCAGTGATAATCATGTAGTACATCAAGAGAGGGGTTATATGAGTAGAGCAAATCAGAAAAACAGAAAGTTTGGCATTTTTACACGTGTATGGGCGTTTATATACCTGGCTGCTGCGGCAGCCATGGTATATCTTATGATATATGCCGATATACTGCCAACAAAGTATTTATACGGGGGTATAGGTGCCATTGCGGTGATTTCCATAGTGATTTTACCGGCACTTTTTTTTGCCCGATTCAAAAAATCGAGAAAAATCATCTGCCTTATTTTGTCTATCGTCATGATGGGAGGATTTGCAGTAGGGGCTAATTACCTGATCAGCACCATGAATTTTTTCTCCAAGATAACCAACATCAATACGGCTGACAGCAAGCTGGCAAAGCGTGTCAATGTTACCAGTCAATCGTACAATGTCTACATCAGCGGCATGGACACCGTCGGCGACATAAACGCGGTAGCCCGTTCAGATGTCAATATGATCATGACCATTAATCCGAAAACACATAAGATACTTCTTACATCTATTCCGAGGGATTATCAGATAAAACTGCCAAGCAAGAACTATGCTTTGGACAAGCTGACTCATACCGGCCTGTACGGCATAGATGAAACTATAGGCGCGGTCAAGGAGCTCACAGGTCTGCAGATGAACTATTATGTCAAGGTGAATTATTCGACCGTTATGAAGCTGGTAGACTCCATCGGCGGCATAGATGTAGTTTCAGAATATACTTTTACTACCAGCCACATGGGCTCGACACCGGGCTTCAGCCGCAGCAACGGCATAACCTTCAAGAAAGGTAAAAATCATCTCAACGGTAAAGAGGCTCTGGCTTTCGCCAGAGAGCGCCATGCCTTCGCAGACGGTGACGTTCAGAGAAATAAAGACCAGCAGCTGGTCATGCAGGCAATCCTGAAGAAGATCAGCTCCAGCAAGACACTGATCATGAAGTACTCCGGGATCCTCGGCGGCATCCAGAACTACATGAAGACCAACTTCACCGGTGAAGAGATCCGCGATCTGATAAAAATGCAGGTGCGTGACATGCCGAGCTGGTCCATAGAAAAACAGAACCTGACCGGCACCGGATCAGCGGCCATCTGCTACTCCACCGGTTTGGACACGACGCCATCGATAATCATTCCGGATCAGTCCAGCGTTAACAAAGCGGTTGAAAAGATAAACCGGATCAAGGACTGACAAACAGTTCCGGGCGCAATCCGAGCCGCGCAGCTGTCATCGTAGCAGGCAGTCGACATGCCTCATTGGCGAAGAACAGAGTCACGTGGAAACTCGCAGAAAATTTGAGAATCTCTCTATCGAGAGCTGCTGCAATAAAATAAGGAGGATGCTTTCAGGTAAACCTGAGCATCCTCCTTTTTAGTATGACGGGCATGCCGTAAGTCTGTGGTGAAAGTCCACCAGGGGCGTAGCTATCGACGAACCCCATAGCAACTTGCAAGGTTCACATCGTGAGACGTGGGCGAGAAGAAGCAATAGCGAAATCGTAGCCTGACGAACAGAAACCTGATATCAAGGCTTGCATGACGGATGAGTGGGCTAAAAGTCACGAAGTCCAAAAGATAGCCGTAACCCATGCAGGTAAATCAGGCAGGCAGACGATGAAAGACTGGCGAGCTTATCCCGTGAGGTCTCGTAGACGGAGCAATCTGTAGTAACAACGAACTATGAGAAGTCAGCAGAAGCCATAGTAGTGAAGAAGTTTCTGTAATGGAAATGGAGCGAAGGGCCGAACAATTCGAGAAGTCGATTTGACTTACAACTGTAAATGCATAGGTCTGACGAGAAAGCGAAGAAGCGAAGACGTAACAGAGCGAAAGCCTTCAAAGGAGATAGGACTGATATGCAGGGAAGCAAAGAAAGGAAAAGAGACAAATGTCTGAACTACTGGAACAGATACTATCCAGAGAAAACATGAACCTTGCCTACAAAAAGGTGAAAGCCAATAAAGGAGCAGGCGGGATAGATGATGTAAGTGTAGACGAAGTCTATGATTACATCAAACAAAACTGGGAGAGTATCAGAGAGAAAATCCAAAAGAGAAAGTACAGACCTCAGCCGGTGCTCAGGGTAGAAATACCAAAGCCGGATGGGGGAGTGCGAAAACTTGGGATTCCAACTGTGATGGACAGAATCATTGAACAGGCGGTAGTGCAGGTGATAACACCTATAGCAGAGCCGCACTTCAGCGAATACAGCTATGGATTCAGGCCGGGAAGAAGAGCACAGCAGGCGGTTATTAAAATGCTTGAATACCTCAACGACGGCTACACATACATAGTGGACATCGATTTGGAGAAGTTCTTTGACAATGTAAATCAGGACAAGCTGATGACACTGGTACACAAAATCATAAACGACCCGGACACAGAATCTCTTATAGCTAAATATCTAAAAGCAGGAGTTATGGTGGAAGGCAAATATGAAGACACTGTACTGGGAACGCCACAAGGCGGAAACTTATCACCTATACTGAGCAACATAATGCTCAATGAACTGGACAAGGAACTTGAATCAAGAGGACTGCATTTCGTGAGATATGCAGACGACTGCGTAATAGCAGTAGGAAGCAGTGCTGCTGCAAACAGAGTAATGCACACGGTCACGAAATGGATAGAAAGAAAGCTGGGATTAAAGGTAAACATGACCAAAACAAAGGTCACGAAACCCACGAATCTTAAGTACCTCGGATTCGGATTTGTTAAGATGGGGGATAAGTGGGAATGCAGACCGCATAAGGATTCTTTAGACAAATTCAAAAGAAAACTCAAGCAGTTGACAAAGCGTTCCTGGTCAGTCAGCATGGACATCAGAATCCAAAGACTGAACTGGGTGATCCGAGGCTGGATCAACTACTTTAGAATCGGAAAGATGAAATGGAATATGACAAAGATAGACGAGCATCTGCGTACAAGAATGAGAATTGTCATATGGAAACAATGGAAGACAGGTCAGAAAAGAATGTGGGGACTGCGCAAACTTGGAGCACCAGAATGGATGGCCAGACAATCTGTAGGATTTGCAGACCACTACCAGGCGGTTGCAAAAACCACAGGATTACGTCTCATAAACAAACAAATCCTCGCAAAGCGAGGACTTGTCAGTTGTTTAGATTATTATTTGAATTGAACCGCCGAGTGCCGAACGGCATGCTTGGTGGTGTGAGAGGGGCTACTCGTTAGCCCCTACTCGATTTGCATTTTCGGCTTAGGCTGCAGTGCTCTGATGGCTGGGCAGAGAGACTACAGTTCGTATCTGTCTTCGGGCAGCACGACTACCGGGCAGTGGGCGTATTTGGTGATATGTACGGTCACGGAGCCGAGGAAAGCGGACATGGCTTTATGGGTGCGGCGGACTACGACGATCAGGTCGACATCGTTGTTTTTGGCGTATTTGATTATGGCGTTGCCGGCGATGCCGAATTCCACATCGGCGTGAACTTTGTACTCCGGCATCAGGGCACGGACTGAGTTCAGCATTTCGATAGTTTCATTGTACATTTTGTCCAGGAGCACTTTGCTGGTGGTGTCGACGTCTTCGCGGACGGACAGGAGGGTGACCTCGTAACGGTCCGGCGGGAAAACGGATTTGACAGCGCCGATGGCCTCGATGCTGCGGTCGCTGCCGTCTATCGGGATAAGTAAATGTCTCATTTTGTTTCCTCCTATTTAAAGATCATCTGGGCTGAGAAGACGGCAGCCACGCAGAGCACAACGCTGAGTATCATGTATGACAGCGCGATCACGGTATCGCCGTTTTCCAGAAGGCCGAATGCTTCCAGCGAGAAGCTGGAGAATGTAGTGAATCCCCCGCAGAGTCCGACTTTCAGGAAAAGGACCAGCCGCGGGTCGGTGAGGATGTGTTTTGACGCCAGGACCGTGATCATTCCGATGACAAAGGCGCCGGCGATGTTGATCATAAGGGTGATCAGAGGGAAGCCGTTGTCCGGTTTGAAGGGCAGGAAACCCAGCAGGTAACGCGAAATGGCGCCGGCAGCACCGCCGAAGCCCACGCACAGGCAATCTATCAACATTATTATAAACCTCCTTTATGGCAAAAAAAACCAAAACCACTAAAACAGCAGATGAAATCAGAAGTCATCAGCATGGAGCGGTTTTGGCAAAGCCAGGGGAGAACCTCATTCCCCGTGTTTGTTTTTTCAGTAACTTTAATCATTCTGCCACAGGAAGCAGGGATTGTCAACAGGTTATTCCTGCCAGAGTTCTATCATCTCGCGGATCGCGGAATCGATCTCGCTGAGCGGTATCTGGTTGTAGTAGAAGATCAGGGCTGCCGTGTCCTGGTCGGTAAGTGAAGCCACCGGCGCCACGTGGAGAGAGATGGAGGCCGCTTTTGAACAAAGCTCATCCGGGTGCTTTTTCGTGGTGACGCGCAGGGTGATGTTGATGCCGGAACTGGTGTTAAGAGGAGTGACAAAACCGGACGCGTATTTGCCGAATGCCGATATGGCGGCCTGCAGCTTCTGGGAATAAAGGTTTCTCAGCTTGCGTATGCCGGTGTAGTAGTAGCCCTTTTCCATGAACATGGCCAGAGTCAGCTGCTCTTCCTTGGAGCAGGTCTGGTCATAGTCACTTTTGATCTGACTGAAGATCTCGGCCATTTTCTTTGGCAGCACCATGTAGCTGATCTTGATGGCCGGGAACAAAGTGGAAGAAAAGGACCCGAAGTAAACCACGTTTGAGTTTTTGTCCAGGCCCTGAAGCGCAGGCACCGGACGGCCGAAGTAACGGAGCTCGCTGTCGTAATCGTCCTCCAGGATTATGCTGTTGTTTGCCCAGGCCCAGTCCAGCAGCTGGTATCGGCGCCCGACGGGCATGACGGATCCGGTCGGGAACTGGTTTGACGGACTCACGTAAACAGCGGACGGGATATTCACCGGCAGCTTTTCAATGGCGATGCCGTCACTGGCTACGGGTATTTTTGTTATCGCAAAACCGTGGTCGCGGAAGATGTTCTGCACCGGCAGATAGCCCGGATCCTCAGTGGCAACGTGGTTGATGGACATGTGCCGCATGATCCTGGAAAGATGATTTGTCAGCTGCTGGGTGCCGGCGCTGATGACGATCTGATCCGGCGTGCAGATGACGCCTCTGGAAGAATAGACATATTTGGATATCTCAAAACGCAGGACCTTTTCTCCCTGAGGATCGCTTTCATAGAGCAGCAGCGAGGAATATTCGTTGAGTACTCTTGACATGCATTTCTTCCATTTGACAAAATCAAAGGAGGACAGGTCGTATTTGTACCGCGCCTCCTCAAACGGGTAGCTGTCGAAATCCAGCGCCTCTGACGCAGACTGCGCCCCGGAAGATGCAACTGATAGTTTGGCCACATAATAGCCGGATTGTGGTCTGCTTACGATATAGCCTTCCACCAGCAGCTGGTTATATGCCATCTCGGCAGTGGTGATGCTGATGCTGAGCGTTTTAGATACGGCTCGCAGGGACGGCAGCTTTTCCCCGGCGGCGATATTGCCGCAGGTTATCTCAGCCTTCAGGTAATCATATAACTGTATATACAAAGATCTATCTGAACTGTTATGCAGTTCCAGAGAAATTGGCTTCATTTCGGCTTAAACCCCCTAACTGTATATTAAAAAATAATTGATATTGACTGTTTTCAACACTACACTTTAATGCTATTATAATGGTGGATCTGAAAAAGGTCAATACCAATGGACAAAATAGGAGACTGACATGAACAGATATGAATCGGACAAGAAAATAAACAGAGTCGTCATGACGGGACTCATGATGTGCCTGATCCTGGTGGCCACCAGCCTTTTCAAGGTGCCGGTGCCGTTTACCCAAGGCTATGTGCATCTTGGCGATGCCATGATATTCCTTTCTGTACTGGTCCTTGGCAAGAGAAACGGCGCCATTGCGGCAGGTGTTGGTTCTGCTCTGGGAGATATCCTGGGCGGCTACGCGATGTGGGCACCATGGACATTTGCCATTAAATTTATCATGGGACTGATCATGGGGATATTTGTTGAAGCCATGGAAAAGCGCGGACACAAAACCTCCAACCGCGGTGTCTGCTTCATCGAGGTAGTCGGCATGGTGCTGGCAGGCCTGGAAATGACCGGCGGATATTTTGTCGCAGAGAGATTCATATACGGAAACTGGGCGGTTCCGCTGCTGAGTGTTCCGTGGAACATCGGACAGTTTGTAGTGGGAATGATCGTTGCAGTTATTCTGGCGGAAGCGCTGTACAAGACGCCGGCCAGGAAGTTCTTTACGATCAAGAACTGATAATATCGCATATCATAGCTCCGGTACCGAGACTCGGCACCGGAGCATTTTTTTCTTTAACTCCACGGTCGCTTACGCCGGTTGATCGTCTGCAGTTTTTTTTCTGAATCAGGCAATTTGTGAACACAACAGGGCTTTAATTTACCGAACAAATGTTCACATTTTTTCTATACAATTAAAAATTAATATGTTATAATAGACGCACGATGTGGCACGCTGAGGCGTGCCGGGAGCTCCCCTCCGCCTTAAATAACGACGATGGGTCATCAATTAATAAGTGAGGTATGAATTTTGGATTTCAAGATACATTCGGATTACAAACCTACAGGGGATCAACCGCAGGCCATTGAGAAGCTGGTGGCCGGTTTTAAAGCGGGTAAAAAATGTCAGACGCTGCTGGGAGTGACGGGATCCGGCAAGACGTTCACCATGGCAAATGTCATTGAACAGATGCAGCGGCCCACACTGATAATATCTCACAATAAAACTCTGGCGGCGCAGCTCCACGGGGAGTTCAAGGAGTACTTTCCGGATAACGCTGTTGAGTATTTTGTTTCATATTATGATTACTATCAGCCGGAGGCTTATGTGCCTTCGACGGACACATATATAGAAAAAGATTCGGAAATAAACGATGAAATAGATAAGCTGAGGCATTCGGCCACCGCGGCGCTTTTTGAGCGAAAGGACGTGGTCATCGTTGCCAGCGTTTCGTGTATTTACGGATTGGGCAGCCCATTTGACTATGAGAACCAGATGCTGTCGATCAGGCCGGGGATGGAAAAGCCGAGAGGCGATATTCTGCGTAAGCTGGTGGATATCCAGTATACCAGGAACGACATGGCTTTTGAGCGCGGCACTTTCAGATGCCGCGGAGATATCATAGATGTGTTCCCTGCCGGTGAAAACAATGCGGTGAGGATTGAACTGTTCGGAGACGAGGTGGAATCCATCAAAGAGATGAACCCGGTGACGGGGGAAATAATCGGTATGAGAAACCACGTGGCCATATATCCGGCATCGCACTATGTAACGTCGCCGGAGAACATGGAAAAAGCCATGGTAACCATTGAAGAGGAGCTGCAGGAGAGAGTCCAGTGGTTCAAGGATCGGGGCAAGCTGCTGGAGGCGCAGAGGATAGAGCAGAGGACCAGGTATGATATGGAGATGCTCCGTGAGATCGGCACATGTAAGGGTATCGAGAACTATTCGAGGCACCTGAACTGCCTGCCGCCGGGGACCAGACCGTATACTCTGATAGATTATTTCCCTGACGATTTTATCGTGATGATAGACGAATCCCACGTAATGCTGCCGCAGCTGCGGGCTATGTACGCTGGAGACCGTTCCAGAAAGCAATCGCTGGTGGATTACGGCTTCAGACTGCCATCGGCTCTGGACAACAGACCGCTCAAGTTTGAGGAGTGGGAAGGCCTCATCAATCAGATCATGTTTGTCAGCGCGACGCCGGCGGCCTATGAAAAGGAGCATGCGGGCGGCATAACTGCCGAGCAGGTCATAAGGCCGACGGGACTCATCGATCCGCCTATAGAAGTAAGAAAGACCGAGGATCAGATCGATGATCTGATCAGCGAGATCAATATGACAGTGGAGAAAGGCCAGCGCGCTTTTGTTACCACACTGACAAAAAAGATGGCGGAGAGTCTGACGGATTATTTTGTCAAGGCCGGAATCAGAGCCAAATATCTCCATTCAGAGGTGGACACGCTGGAACGTCTTGAGATCATACGAGATCTCAGGCTGGGAGAATTTGACGTCCTGGTGGGCATCAATCTGCTTAGGGAAGGGCTTGATATACCTGAGGTTTCGCTGGTTGCCATTCTTGACGCGGACAAAGAGGGATTCCTGAGAACGGAGACCTCTCTTATCCAGACCATAGGCAGAGCCGCCAGGAACATCGATGGGCATGTGGTGATGTATGGAGACTACATCAGCAAAGCCATGAGGGCGGCCATCGATGAGACCAGCAGACGACGCGCCATTCAGCAGAAGTATAATGAAGACAATAATATCACGCCGAAGAGCGTGGAGAAGGCGGTCCGCACGGTGATCGAAGCTACCAAGGTGGCAGAAAGCAAGTTCAAGGGCAAGAAACCTGAGGAGCTGACGGCCAAGGAGGTCAGGGATTACGTGAAGGAAATGGAAGCAGAAATGAAACGGGCGGCAGACGATCTGCAGTTTGAAAGAGCTGCATCGCTGCGCGACCAGATATTTGAATATAAAGCGAGGATATAGTAATAAAATGGCAAATGAAATAGTTGTTAAGGGAGCAAATGAAAACAATCTGCAGCATCTTGACGTAAGGATTCCAAGAGATAAGCTTGTAGTGCTGACAGGACTCTCGGGATCGGGCAAGTCATCGCTGGCATTTGACACCATCTATGCGGAGGGACAGAGAAGATATGTGGAGAGCCTTTCGTCGTACGCACGTCAGTTTCTGGGTCAGATGGATAAACCCGATGTGGAGTCTATAGACGGACTTTCGCCGGCCATATCCATAGATCAGAAGACGACCAGCAAGAATCCCAGATCAACGGTGGGAACAGTTACGGAGATACATGATTATCTCAGACTTCTCTATGCGCGCATAGGCAAACCCCACTGCCCGGTCTGTGGCCGGCCTATCACCAGTCAGAGTGTTGATCAGATAGTGGATGCCATCATGGACTTCCCGGAGGGGACACATATGATGATCATGGCACCGGTGGTACGTCAGCGTAAGGGCGAGCATGAGAAGATCCTGGAACGCATCATCAAGGAGGGTTTTACCAGAGTCAGAATAGACGGCGAGATATACTCCGTAAACGAAGATGAGATCAAACTGGACAAGAAGTTCAAGCATACCATAGAGATAGTGGTCGACAGGATAATCATCAAGCCTGGACAGGAAAGCCGCATTTCCGAAGCCGTGGAGCTGGCCATGAAGGAGGGCGAGGGCCTGGTCACCGTCCACTTCAAGGATAAAGACTTTGAGAAGGAACAGGTTTTTTCGACCAAGCTGGCATGCCCGGAGCACGGTGTAAGCATAGAGGAGCTGGAACCGAGGATGTTCTCCTTCAACAGTCCTTTCGGCGCGTGTCCGACCTGCAACGGTCTGGGATTTACAGAAAAAATAGATCCGGACAAGATAATCCATACGGAGAAAAGCGTCATTAAGGGCGCCCTTGGGACTATTTTCGCGTCCATGGAATTCTCAGGATTCTACAGGCAGATGATAGACGCCCTGGCCAAGGAACACGGCGTGGATCTTAAAGTTCCTTACAAAGACCTGCCGGAAGACTTCAAACAGGAGCTTTTGTACGGCACCGGAGACAGACATCTTAAATATACCTACACAAGCAGAAACACCGGCATGACTCAGAACCGTGATCATCCCTTTGAGGGCATGATCAACAACGTGGAACGGCGGTACAGGGAGACCGGCTCCGACTTCATGAAGGAGCGCATGCGCAAGTACATGGTGGTCAAACCGTGTCCTGACTGTAAAGGCAAGCGTCTCAAGCCTGAGGTGCTGGCTGTTACCGTGGGGAACAAAAATATCGCTGAGCTTTCCGACATGTCCATACGCGAAGCACTGACCTTCATAGACGGGCTGGAGCTTTCAGATAAGGATGCCATGATCGGGAGACAGATACTTAAGGAAATAAGGGAGAGACTCACATTCCTGGTGAACGTGGGACTCGACTACCTGACCCTGTCCAGAGCCGCCGGCACTTTGTCTGGCGGAGAAGCCCAGAGGATAAGGCTGGCGACCCAGATAGGTTCGGGCCTGACGGGAGTACTGTACATACTGGATGAGCCCAGCATCGGCCTGCACCAGAAGGATAATGAAAAGCTGCTGGATACTCTCCGGCATTTGACTGACCTGGGCAACACGCTACTGGTGGTGGAGCACGATGAGGACACCATGTACGCGGCGGATCAGATCATAGATATCGGACCGGGAGCCGGCATTTACGGCGGCAGGCTGGTGGCACAGGGAACTGTGGAGGAGATAAAGGCCTGCGACGAATCCATAACCGGTCAGTATCTGTCCGGCAAGAAACAGATACAGGTGCCGCTGGTGCGCAGACCGGGCAACGGCAAGTCCATAATAATCAAGGGCGCTGCGGAGAATAATCTGAAGCACATCGATGTGGAGATACCGCTGGGCAAATTCGTCTGCGTCACAGGAGTCTCAGGTTCGGGCAAGAGCAGCCTGATCAATGAGATACTGTGCAAGGGAGCATCGAGGATAACCAACAGGACCAGAGAGGAAGCCGGCAAGTTCGACGATATCCTGGGTCTGGAGAACATCGATAAGGTAATAGACATAGACCAGTCGCCGATCGGACGCACGCCGCGCTCCAACCCGGCTACATATACGGGCATGTTCACACACATCCGCGACCTCTTTGCAAACCTGCCTGAATCCAAGATCAGAGGGTTTGAGAAGGGAAGGTTCAGTTTCAACGTTAAGGGCGGAAGGTGCGAGGCATGCAGCGGCGACGGCATCATCAAGATAGAGATGCATTTCCTGCCGGATGTCTACGTGCCGTGCGAAGTATGCAAGGGCAGACGCTACAACAGAGAGACCCTGGAGGTCAAATACAAGGGCAAGAGCATCTTTGACGTACTGGACATGAGCGTGGCAGAGGCCCTGGAGTTTTTCAAGAACCTGCCGTCCATCAAGAGACAGCTGGACACCCTCAACGAGGTGGGACTGGATTACATCAAACTGGGACAGCCGTCGACTCAGCTGTCGGGAGGAGAAGCCCAGAGAGTCAAGCTGGCTACCGAGCTGTCCAAGAGAAGCACAGGTCATACTTTGTACATACTTGATGAGCCTACCACAGGCCTGCATTTTGCCGACGTGGATAAGCTGCTTTCAGTGCTGGACAAGCTGACTGACGCCGGCAATACGGTGGTGGTCATAGAGCATAACCTGGATGTCATCAAGAGGGCGGACCACATAATAGACCTGGGACCCGACGGCGGAGACCGCGGTGGAACCATAGTCACTTTCGGTTCACCTGAGGAAGTTGCCAAATGCAAAGAATCTTATACGGGCCAGTTCTTGAAGAAAATGCTTAAATAATGTATAATAGTAGCCATGCAATGTCAGAACGGACAATAAAGTCTGTGAGCACTGCGTGACAATACATAAAGGAGAATTTCCGATGATCAAGAAGGAAAACCTGACTATGCTGACTGATTTCTATGAAATCACCATGGCTAACGGATACTTGCAGTCAGGTATGAAGGACGATATTGCGTACTTCGATATGTTTTTCAGAAGAATCCCGGATCAGGGCGGTTATGCCATAATGGCCGGGGTGGAGCAGGTTGTCGATTACCTTGACAATCTAAAATTTGAAGAGGAAGATATTGAATATCTTCGCAGTAAGGGAAGCTTTTGCGAGGAATTCCTCGATTATCTAAAGAATTTTAAATTTGAATGTGATGTATGGTCGGTGCCTGAGGGCACACCGATATTCCCTCATGAACCCATACTGACGGTTCGCGGTCCTGTCATTCAGGCTCAGTTTGTGGAGACCATGATACTGCTGGTCATAAATCATCAGAGTCTGGTAGCGACAAAATCGAACCGCATCGTACGGGCGGCGCAGGGAAGACCGGTCATGGAATTCGGTTCAAGACGCGCTCACGGAACGGCAGCTGCCATATTCGGTGCCAGAGCGGCTTATATAGCAGGATGCTGTGGAACTGCCTGCACCATTTCCGACAGAGACTACAATATCCCGGCGCTCGGAACCATGGCTCACAGCTGGGTACAGATGTTCCCGGACGAATATGAAGCATTCAAGAGATATGCAGAGATTTACCCGCAGAACTGTGTCCTGCTGGTAGATACATATAATGTACTGAAGACCGGAGTACCGGCAGCCATCAAGGTGTTCAAGGAAGTAAAGCCGCAGAAGATGGGCATAAGGATAGACAGCGGGGATATGGCCTACCTGACCAAGCGCGCCAGGAAGATGCTGGACGATGCTGGACTTCAGGACTGCAGCATCACAGTTTCCAACGCTCTTGACGAATACATCATCAGGGACGTGATATTCGAGGGCGCGCAGATAGATGCCTTTGGCGTTGGCGAGAGACTGATCACCGCCATGTCAGAACCGATATTTGGAGGCGTCTACAAGCTTTCAGCACTGGAAAAGAACGGAGAGATCATACCAAAGATCAAGATCTCTGAAAATGTTGAGAAGATAACCAATCCTGGTTTCAAAACTCTCTACAGACTCTACGACAAGGAGAGCAATAAGGCTCTGGCTGATGTGCTGACCCTTGACGGTGAGGAGATACCTGAGATCGACGGATACGAGATATTCGATCCTAATGCCATCTGGAAAAAGAAAAAGCTGAGCAATTTCTACGTCAAGAACCTGAGAGTGCAGCTTTTCAAACACGGTGAAAAGGTATATGACTGTCCTGATATCAATGAAATCAGAAAGTACTGTGCGGACCAGATGGAGACCCTATGGGAGGAGACCCTGCGTTTCGAGAATCCGCAGACCTACTATGTGGATCTGTCCAGAAAACTCTGGGATGTAAAAAATTCTCTTATTGAAGAGCATAATGCTAAATAGCAGTCAAATAAGAAACTGAATGATCAGCCTCCGTGGGCATTACCTGCCACGGGAGGCTGATTTTGATATTACGGTAAGCAGTTCTTCTGTATCGATCGGCTTGGATATATGACCGCTCATACCTACTGCCCGTGATTTTTCCATGTCCTCAGAATAGGCATCGGCTGTCATGGCAATTATAGGAATGGAATCTGCGCCCTTGTGCCCGGAACGTCTGATGATCTCTGTAGCCTTATAGCCATCCATTATCGGCATTCTGATATCCATCAGGATAATATCAAAGGTGCCTGGCGGGGATGACAGGTATTTATCGCATCCTGCCTGTCCGTTCTGGGCTGTTTCCACAACTGCTCCATGAGAAGTCAGGATGTGCATTGCTATTTCTGTATTCATGGCGTTGTCTTCAACGAGCAGTATCTTTGTTCCGGATATGCTGGCGGTTTTCTGCGGCAGAGAAGCTGACCCGCTGCCGACTCTGTTTTGACTGATCCTGAGATCAAGGCAGACAGTGAAGGTGGTACCAGCACCCAGTTCGCTCTCGACGCTTATGCTGCCGTTCATGATCTCCACCAGACTTTTTACTATCGACAGGCCAAGACCGGTGCCTGTGATGCCTGCGTTCTCATCATTGCGTTCCTGAGTAAATGGTTCAAATACATTGGGAAGGAATTCTCTGCTCATGCCGATTCCGTTGTCGCTGATTTCGATTACGCTGTGCATAAAGCCACTGCCGGTGTCACTGCTGGTGATGGTGACTTTTATTATGCCGCCATCGTGCGTGAACTTAATGGCATTAGACAAAAGGTTAATGAATATTTTCTGGATGCGCAGGGTATCCATCTCCAGTACTGCATCGGTAGCGTTGCCGTAGTCCAGCTCAAAGCGGATGTTCTTTTTGTTCATCAGCGGCATAACTGCTGTGAGTATCTGGCGGATAGCATCTGATGCCAGAACCGGCTCCGGCTTCAGGTCGATGGCGCCGCTTTCTATTTTCTGCAGATCCAGGGTATCATTGATCAGAGACAGTAGTGTGTCGCCGGCAATGGCGATTTTCTTCAGGTATTCGTTTTTCAGCGATACGTCGTCAGTTTCCATGGCCATGTTGTCGTAACCCAGTATGGCGTTGAGAGGAGTCCTGATGTCGTGGCTGACGTTGGACAGGAACTGCGATTTCAGCGCGTTGGCCCTGTCCGCGGCCAGCATGGCCGTGTTCAGCCTGGCGATGTGCGCCTGTTCCTCCTGATATTCCCTGGTTATGTCCCGGATGGAATTATAGATGACATTTTTGTTGTCATCGATGTAACGGAAACTGGACTGAACCCTTTTTATGGTGCCGTTGTCGGTACGAAGATCGCGCATATATGAATAGGTGTCATTGAGATCCAGCTCACGGATGATGGCATCCATGGTTGGATACTCCTGGTCGGAGTGTTTCTCGCAATCATACAGATATGAGTCCAGCTGCTGCATAGATGCCGTCTCATAATCATTGGTATTGACGTAGACCTCCATGCCGTCATTGTTTTCGTTGAATCTGAAATAGGTCGCTCTGCCGGTGCTGACGTTTATCAGACCTACGAATTCGTAACCGATTTCCTGCAGATTTGCAGCTGTCTGCTGCCGGATGTGTTTCTCAGTGGTATCATAAAGATAGACGAAGCACTCCACATCACCGGATACAGGCCCGGTGAAAAGCTTGAACTCCATAACGGCCCATGTCGCGGCATATAGCCCGTCTCCACTGCGCTGATACTCGATAGACACGTTGGTTTCGCCCGCATTGAATTTACTGATGAGATTTTTTCGGTTGAAAAATTCACGGCATCTTATCTTATCTTCGTCAGAAGCAATATAACTCATGATATTTTCGGCAACCTGATCATAGGTCATGTCTGGCAGTACATTCATGGCACTTTTCCATATCCTCCAGTATTCAAGGGCTTTGTTTCTGGTAAGGTTATAATGGCCTTTTGCTATGTAGCGAGGTTCTGTGTCCACACGTACAAAGGACTCCTCTCTTTCATATTGAGCTGCTAACCTCTTTTCCTTGGTTATGTCTCTTGCCATGCCGTAGCCCTTGACCACCTTGCCGCTGTTGTCGAATTCCATGGTGTACGAAATTCTGAGATATATAAGACGCTGGTCATGAGAAGGCCGGTATCGCACCTCACAGGAGGCAAAAGGCATGCCCTCGTGAATATCAGCGTACATCCTGTCGAAAGCCTCTGTATCTTCAGGGTATAATAGCTTCCTCATATGTTCCGGCGCGTTTTTTATAACGCTGTCCAAGCCGAGTTGCTGCCGGCGTTTCAGTGTATATTCGCTGTCGTCAAAATATATTGTTCTGCTTTTGATGTCGTATGTCCAGAGAAACAGACCTGCCGAGTTGGCAGCGAATTCATACAGCCGCCTTGACACCTCCAGTTTGGATTTGGCGCTTTCAAGTTCGTCAACATTGGTATACAGAAAGTAGATCAATTCTTCGTCATTTGGCATGCGTACGAGCCGTCCCTCGATCTGTATCCATACATATTCACCGCTGACCTTGTCGAAAAATCTGTATAGACCCATTGAACTCAGTCCGCTGAGGGCCAGATTTCCTGCTCTTTCCACCATGAGTTTTCTGTCGTCAGGATGGACCTGTGCCAGGAGTTCTTCGATGCTTTTGTCAATATAATCTTCCTCACGGCCGCCGAGCATAGACAAAAGATAGCTGTTGATCACTGCACAGTACAATTTGTCAAATCGTTTCCGGAATATGGATATACCGCCCGGTATGGCGTTTATGATGTTGTTGAGTCTGCCGATCTCATTTCGCTGGTTGTATTCTGTTGTGACGTCATCAAAACTGCCAACGAGTCCGATGATACTGCCGTTGTCATAAACCGGGCTTTTACTTGCGACGATGTCTCTCTCGCTGCCTTTTGCAAAGCATTTGCCATGAACGCGGCGGGTTGTACCGCCATTCAGAACAAAGACTTCATCGTTTTTAAACGGATCAGGGTCGCTGTGCCAGCCCATGTCTTCATCGGTCTTCCCCAGCAGTTCTTTTTCTGAGCTGAAGCCGTAATAATCGAGGAAGGCTTTGTTCATGCCGAGAAAACGGCGGTCCGCGTCCTTCCAGAATATCATGGTCGCAGTGGAATCAAGTATCTCCTTGATAGGGATGTTGCCGACGGTTTCCCTGCCGTTATTAGAGATATACATGTATTTGTAAAATTCATCGAAGGTCAGATAGTCGTTCCGCGCCAGGATCACCAGATTTCTCAGCATTATCTCTGAAAGGACCCGGCTGTTGGTCACCTTGATGGTGATTTCTCCGGAACTGATTCCGTCCAGTATGACCTGCTCGATTCGGGCGGACATTATCGCGATGGTTTCGTTGTATTCGCAGAGAAAATCCTGGATATCGTAATCATGGGTCACCTGCAGGACGGTTTCTTCCATGTCGCGCTCAAATGACAGGATAACGCCATAGATGGCCTTAAGTCTGTCGTGGACTGTCCGCTCTGACTGGAGCACGGAATCCGCTCTGGAGACCGCGTCGCTCCAGCTCTCCTTCAGTATGGTCATTGCGAAGGACCTTTTATCTTTAAAATAACTGTAAAAGGTACCGGTTGAGACGCCGGCGGATCTGGCGATATCCTTGATTTTCAGCTGTTTATAATCCGACTGGCGCAGGATCGCGTTGCCTGCTTCAAGCAGTGCCTCCCTGGTCCCGTCAACTTTTGTCCTCATAGTTAAAATCTCCGCTCATTTTATATTTGAATCAGGTTCATTTATAATAATATTAGTCCATTACAGTACCATAGTCAATAACAATGTGAAGGGCTGCATATAAATTAAACAGGGGGAAGTAAAACGCCTCCCGTTCAATTAGAACGAGAGGCGTTGGGCTTAAATGTTTATTTTTTATTTGACGCGTTGAGTACGTCTTTGATCTTGTGCTGTACCATGCGGGTGATGGCGTCTCTGCCAGGCCCCAGGTATTTACGAGGGTCGAATTCGGCAGGGTCTTCCATGAAGACGCGTCTGATCTCTGCAGTCATGGCAAGGCGCAGGTCTGTATCGATGTTGACCTTGCAAACACCGTGTTTGACGGCTTCCTTTATCATATCCTCAGGAACGCCCTGGGCGCCTGGAATCTGTCCGCCGTACTGGTTGCATCTGTCGACGAATTCCTTCAGAACTGTGGAGGCGCCGTGGAGAACCAGAGGCGTTTCCGGTATCAGCTGGTGGATCGTTTCCAGTCTTTCGAAATCCAGATAAGGAGTTCCCTTGAACTTGTACGCGCCGTGGCTGGTGCCGATGGCAACTGCCAGTGAGTCGACGCCTGTCTTCTCAACGAATTCAGCAGCTTCTTCAGGAACGGTGAAAGTAGCTTCTCTGCCGTGGACCTTGACATCATCCTCGATGCCGGCCAGTTTGCCCAGCTCAGCCTCAACGACTACTCCATGAGCATGAGCGTATTCCACTACCTGCTTTGTTATCCTGATATTCTCTTCAAATGGATGCTTGGACCCATCGTACATTACCGATGTAAAGCCGCCGTCAACACAGCTCTTGCAGATCTCAAAATCCGCGCCGTGATCCAGATGCAATGCTACATCGACTCCGGTATCTTCAATGGCCGCTTCTACAAGTTTTATCAGATAAACCGGCTTCGCATATTTTCTGGCTCCTGCTGAGACCTGAAGTATCAGCGGTGCATTTTCCATCTGTGCTGCCTCAACGATGCCCTGTATGATTTCCATGTTGTTTACGTTGAAGGCGCCAATAGCGTAATCCTGATTCAGCGCTTTTTCAAACATTTCTTTGGTTGTAACTAGTGCCATTTCAATACCTCCGTTTATTCTGAATTAATAACATTATTTGGTTACTTGTTTAGCTATGGATTTTTTGGTACTTCCGGCTTTGAAGGTAAAGGTCGAAGCCTTGATCCTGGAAGCTTTGACACCCGCCGATTTGCAGACTTTGACAAATTCGGAATAGCTGCTGAACAGGTTTGCGTCCACCAGGCTGTTGACTGCAGCCGTTTCAGAACCGCTCTTCACCTTGACCTTAACGGACTTGGTAAGTTTTCCGTCCTTCCACAGCGATGCTGTGGTCTTGCTGCTGTCAGAAGCAGTAGTAGAATTGTTTGCCGTAGTTGTTGAAGTCGTGGCCTTTTCCTGTGTCGTCGTGGTGGTTCCTGCGGTTTTGTTCAGAGTACTAGGATAGTCCATGATGACGTTGATCCTCCAGACAATAAGAAGTCCGGCGATGATGAGTATGACTATAGCCAGCCATATCTCATTGGTATCATAAAGGAAGTCCTTAAAGGTTTTGTTTTTTTTCATTAAATCCCCCCTGTAATTTCTTTTCAACTCCGAATATTTTACCATACTTCAGTAAAAAGGACAATTAGTTTTGCTTTACGTCTGCGCATGTTGTATAATATTGTCTATGATTAAAGTGATTATTGGCGTCAACGAACAAAATCAGAGACTTGATAAGTTCCTGAGAAAATATCTCGGCAATGCTCCACTCAGCTATGTCTACAAAGCGATACGCAAGGACGTGAAGGTGAACGGCAGGCGCAGCCACGAAGACTGCATACTGAAGGAGGGTGACGAACTCTCCCTTTACATCCCGGAAGCAGAGCTGGCGGGAATGCGCAGAGAGCGCAGACCGGTCCGGGTCAGGCGTCAGTTTGGCATTGCCTATGAGGACAAAAATCTGCTTGTTGCTGAGAAACCCTTCGGGCTTCTGACCCACGGGGACAAAAATGAAAAGAAAAATCATCTGACCAATCAGGTCATAGACTATCTTATTCAAAATGGAGATTATGATCCCAGAATCGAGAAAACTTTTGTCCCGGCACCTGTCAACCGGCTTGACAGGAACACCACCGGGCTGGTAATATTCTGCAAGAACTATGTAACACTTCAGACTTTCAACCGCGTCATACGCGAGCGGGGCATCATCAGAAAATGCTACCTGACCATCACGTCGGGAGAAATCCCAGGGGAACTGCATTTGTTCGACCGGATGATAAAGAACGAAGCCACCAATACCATCAGAGTGGTGGACAGTGCCGCGGAGGGCAAGACCATGGAAACCATGGTCAGGCCTTTGTTCACCGGAGGAGGATACACCCTCGCCGAGGTGGAGCTTGTCACCGGCAGGACCCATCAGATCAGAGCCCATCTGGCCAAGGAAGGATATCCGCTGATCGGAGATCCCAAGTACGGCGATCCGGCAGTAAATAAAGAAATGAAGAGGCGCTTCGGGTTGACGACCCAGCTTCTCCACGCATACAGCCTTGATTTCGGGCAGTGCCCGCCGGGATACGAATACCTGGACGGCAAAACCATCAGGGCAGAAGTACCTGAAACTTTCAAAAAGGTTCAGGAAGAATTAATTGGAAAGGTAAATTACTGAAAATGGAAAATTCAACAGGGGAAAACAAATCTATCGAAAGGAAAAAGCTTGCCATGGAGTGGGTCAAGGATATAATCATTGCCGTGGTCATCGCGGTGGTGATAATACAGTTCATCAAGCCTACGATCGTCAAGGAAAGCTCCATGGAGCCCAACTTCTATGCCAACGATTATCTGTTCATAAGCAAGATGGCATATAAGTTCGACAAGACGCCGAAGAAGGGTGACGTCATCGTCTTCCGCTCAAATCTCACGACTGACACCGGCAAGAAAAAGCTGCTGATAAAGAGAGTCATCGGCCTTCCGGGCGACAGGATAGACATAAAGAACGGCAAGGTGTATATCAACGGCAAGGCGGACAAGGCTACATATACCATGAGCGGATATACATCCGGCAGCATCGAGGGACTTACAGTTCCCAAAGGAAAGCTGTTCTGCATGGGCGATAACCGCGAGGTCAGCATCGACAGCCGTTATGAGGAGGTCGGATGTGTCAGCGAGAGCAAGGTAGTGGGAAAGGCGGTATTCCGGCTGTTCCCGTTCAGCAAGATAGGCGTGATAAAAAATCCATACAATTCTAAATAGAGTCAGTTTACAGGGGAAACAGGATGAAAGAATTTATTAAAGATATAAGCGTAGCGGCAATGATCGTCTTCATAGTGATGCAGTTCTACGAGCCCACAAGGGTCTTCGGGATCTCAATGCAGCCGTCCTTCCACGAGAAGGACTATCTTGTGCTGAGTAAGGAGGCCTACGCCAGAGAAACTCCAAAGCGGGGCGACGTCGTGGTATTCAAGTCCCAGCTGCGGACCATCAATGGCAAGAAGGAGCTGCTGATCAAGCGGGTCATCGGTCTGCCGGGCGATGAGATCAAGGTCAGCGACGGCAGCGTCTACGTCAACGGCGAACTGCAGGACGACAGCTACACCAAGGATCACTTCACCAACGGCAATCTGGATGTGACCGTTCCGGCAGGTGAATACTTCTGCATGGGCGACAACAGGATGCACAGCACCGACAGCCGCTTCAGCGAGGTGGGCTTTGTCAGCTTTGACAAAATAAAAGGTAAGGTAATTTTCCGTCTTTACCCATTCAACAAAATGGGCAGGATATGAGGCTTTAGATATGGCAAAACATGAAAGAAAACTGGTAGCAAATAACAAGAAAGCAAGGCATGATTATTTCATAGAGGAAACCTATGAGGCAGGCATTGTGCTGACCGGAACCGAGATCAAATCGATCCGCGCCGGCAAGGTCAGCATCAAGGAAAGCTATGCCAAAATAGAAAACAGCGAGCTGATCCTCTACGGCATGAACATCAGCCCTTACGAGCAGGGCAACCGCTTCAACGTGGATCCGCTGAGACCCCGCAAGCTTCTCCTGCATAAAAAAGAGATCAGGAAGCTCATCGGTCTGACGACCCTCAAGGGTCTGACCATAGTTCCCCTGAACATGTACATCAATGAAAACGGTCTGGCCAAGCTTCAGATAGCAGTCGCCCGCGGCAAGAAAAACTACGACAAGCGCGACGACATGGCCAGGAAAGACGCCAACCGCAAGATGGAACAGGCCATGAAGAGACGCTGAACAAAATGTTTCTTTTTGGCTGAAATAGTGTATAATATAATCAGATATGGGGGTGTAAAGGTTTCGACGGGGGTATAGAAGTATCATAAGCGAGCCGTAGTCGCCAAGTCTACGTTAAAAGTGGCCGTTTAAAAATAAACGCTAAAAATAATAATAACAATTTCGCACTGGCTGCCTAGTCGCAGCACGCGTGTCACCTTCAGCTTACCTGTAGACTGAAGACCTGGCATCGAACATACAGGAAAACCTTGCAGGAGTTCTCGGTACTGCACGGGACCAACGAGATAGCGATTCCCCAAGCCTGCTGATGGGCGTTCGGAAAAGCGAAACTCAAACCACCAGCTTCGCTCGAAGAAAGTGATATGGAAATATTTTCGGACAGGAGTTCGATTCTCCTCACTTCCACCATACATCAAAACCCGCCTGACAGGCGGGTTTTGTCATGTCTGGTAGGAAGCGAGGAGGGTCGAACTCCGTTTTACGGTTATGCTGTTGACAAATAGATATTTTCTTGTATAATTTAAGTGAAAATCCGCAAAAATATATTGACTGCGGATAATAGCTTGAAAGGAGATGCCGGGAATGATCTATTCATATGTTGCATGCATGGATAAATACGGGACGGATTATAATCTAAAAAAGGCAATAGACTGCGGAAAATTGTTCCAGATAGAAAAAGGCATATATGCTGATAAGGGCAGGATTCCGGAACTTGAACTTGTCATGTTCAAATATCCTAACGCAATATTAACTCTCGACAGTGCTTTCTATTATCACGGCCTGACAGATGTGATACCGGATAAATATATCCTCAATACAGGCAGGAACGCATCAAAAATACGCGATAAAAGAATCAAACAGTATTTCTGCAGTGAGAACCTTCTGGATATTGGAAAAACACAAATGGATCATCAGGGAGTGAGCATCTGTACATATGATTTTGAAAGGCTGATGATAGAGTTGATAAAATATCGAAGCAAGCTGCCATATGATTATTACAAAGAGATAGTACGTAGTTATCGTGAGCGAGTATATGATATAAATACAGAAAAACTGCAAGAATATCTGCCAATGTTCCCTGCAAACGGAAAGATACAGAGCATTATAGAAGAGGAGATATTCTGATGAACATTAATGAGCAGATAGACAGAATAAAAGAAGAAGGATATAGCGAAGCCAATGCAGAGGCAAAGCTGTGCCAGGATATCATACTCCATATGATCTCCAAAAGTTCTTTGAGCAGGAAGTGTACGATAAAGGGCGGGGTAGTGATGCGGAGCCTTTCACAGGATACGAGGCGCGCCACACAGGATATGGATATCGATTTTATAAGATATTCTCTGGATGAGGACTCTATTGAACGGTTCATCAGTAAGCTCAATGAAGCAGGTGATGTTTCGATAAAAATCATTGGTAGGATAGAAGAACTGAAGCAGCAGGATTATCATGGTAAAAGGATATATATTGAGATCAAGGATGGGGCAGGAACAAAACTCAACAGTAAGATAGATCTTGGCGTGAATAAAAACATGGATATTGCGCAGGAAGAATATTGTTTTGATATAGGCTTTGATGATGAAGGCGCAAGTCTGCTGATAAATTCAAAGGAACAGATGCTCACGGAAAAACTGAGGTCAATACTTAAATTTGGACCGTTCTCCACAAGATTCAAGGATATATATGATATTTATTACTTACTGGATAAGGTCAATGAAGGCAGACTACTGCAATGCTTTGATACATTCATTTTTGCAGATGATGATATGAGAGAAAACGATATCGAAGATATTCTCAAACGAGTTAGAGCAACTTTTGAGGATAAGCGATATAACGAGAGACTGGAAACATCCAGAAAGAACTGGCTCGGTGTCACAAATGAAACAGTGATGTCAGGGATAATTGACGGTTTGAGTGTCCTGAAATAGCTGAGCAGCGAATGCGCCGAAGGTTGGGCTTTATAATAGTGATAGTTTAATGCGATTTTATATGTTACAATTACAATAATGGATTCTGATGTGGGTAAAAGTAAGCTGCATCAAAAGCGATAGTGTTAGTGTAATTACAGTTGCGGTAAGAATGATAGTTCATCACGCGGTTAAACAATCTCATGTAGGTTTAGTGCGGGGTAGTATGTTGGTCATAGCAACAGATGATAATGAGGCTGTGATTGATGCTATGACAAGCCAGTTGCAACAGCAGCCATAATTAATTTGGTTGTTATGAGTGTATAAAGTTTTTAAATTGGAGAAGACAAAAGACAGTGCCTCTGCATTTTAAAAATGAAACACGCGAAATAATGAAACAGGGGAACAGGCTTTATATTGTTGACGCCGATTATAGGGGCGGAACCACTAAAGTCAGCCGTATCATAGTATACGATACCGTTACACACAAGTTCAGTTACATCAAATTTGGCGATGATATATTGCAGGCTATAATGAAAAACGGTTTTTTGTACATCTTTGGTGATGTAAAATATGAACGGGGCACACTATATAAATGCAAAATAAACGGCAGTACGATTAAAATAGTAAAACAGCGTAAAGTCACTAAAGACGTACTTAATGGCGATTATGCCCAGTCGATATTTGTTAAATGATTATGCCGGTAATGATTTCAGAATATTACGCAATTAATTGCCTCTGGACCAATAATATACTGGTAATATATCCGCCGGTTTGGTATTATTAAATTAAGAAAGTCAAGGAGGTAACCTTTATGAAAGATGGCAATATTAGAAGGAGACGAATGATCCCAGAAGGAAATATCCACTCATTGAGCCGAATAATTATTGCGGTACTGCTGATATGCGCTTTATGTATCCCTGTTGCGGGTGCCGACGTTCACGCGGCTTCCGCTGTAGCGCAGCCAAAAGCAATAGGATGGGGAGAATACCTTGCCAATGAAAGCGAAATGGACTTCGATTACAAGCGTGCTTCTCAGGACTACTCGTATATCTATGCAGCGGATGAAAATTCTGAGCTAAGCACAGTGACTTCAGATAATCCCAAGGTGGCCACAGTGAGTGCGGTCACGAATCTGGGCAATACTGATCAGTACGTCAGAACATATGTTATTGTAACTCCGAAAGCGGCAGGTACTACTTACATGACAATTACAGATGTGCAGGGACGCGTAACCAAGATGAAGGTGGTCGTAACCAAGGCGTATTTTAAAGCCAACTTCAAGAACAACACCAATGTGTACATGACCTATGGCAGGCCGTATTATACTGTTTATACCAAGCCGTATGCAAAGATCCGTCTGACACTTGCCGGCAGGACCAGGGTCAAGAAGGCCAATAAATACGGCGAAGCAGCCTTCACGATGAATAAGGTCTACAGGATAGGAACAAAATATAAGGTGAAGGTATACTGGCACAAAATGAAGCTGTCATACAGCAAGAAGATACTCGCCAGCAAGCCGTATGCATATACCGATACTTACTGGTCGTGTAAATACTATTTACCGTTCCATTTTATCAGCATGACCAAGGGCGATAAGGTGACGTTATATATCGGAAATGAAAAGTATTCATTTACGGCGCCTTATACGACGGGCACGTATGCTTATACATTCTATACAAAGTACACGATACGCAATTACAGCAGCATGCGCGTAGTTATCAGGAACAAGTTTAAACAGAAGCTGTACGACAATACTTTCGCCATCACCTGGAACTGATCATACAGTTGCCGGATAATAGATAAAAAACAGAAATGCCAGCGCAATGAGCCGCTGGCATTTTATTTTTTATATGGGCGGGGCGTGGGGCTTCCGTATCAGATATGTCCGGATCTGGCTGGTTTCAGGGCATTGAAATGTTTTTAATTTATACATTGAAAACCACAATATGTAGTGATATAATTAATAGCATGATGCACATAATGTGGATTCTGTACATACTGATTAAGTTGTGAAAGGATTGAGAAAATGGCGATCAGTGATATTAGTGAAAATGCGTTGAAAGTACTGGAGAAACGCTACCAGGGAAAAGATGAGGACGGCAAGGTCATCGAATCTGTCGAAGAAATGTTCAGAAGAGTTGCTGACACCATAGCGAAGGCTGATGCCAGCTACGACAATTCGGTCGATACTGCAAAACTGTCAGAAGATTTTTTTGAGTTGATGACGAGTCTTCGGTTCATGCCGAATTCGCCGACTCTGATGAATGCCGGGAGGCAGCTTGGACAGCTGTCAGCATGTTTTGTGCTGCCTGTAGAGGACAGCATGGAGGGTATATTCGATTCTGTAAAAAATGCAGCCCTCATACACAAATCGGGTGGCGGCACAGGGTTTTCATTCTCAAGACTGCGCCAGAGCGGCGCGTCGGTAAGGTCTACCGGCGGAGTTGCCAGCGGGCCGGTCAGCTTCATGAAGGTCTTCAATGCGGCTACTGAAGCAGTCAAGCAGGGCGGTACACGCCGCGGCGCCAACATGGGCGTGCTGAGGATAGACCATCCGGATATCCTGGACTTCATCAACTGCAAAGCGGACAATGCCGACATTACCAATTTCAATATTAGCGTAGGTATAACCGAGGAATTCATGAAGGCGGTGGAGACGGAGAGCGACTACGACCTGATCGATCCAAAGACCAAGACCGCTGTGGGTCATCTCAGCGCTGTCAAGGTATTCGATATGATAGTCGACCATGCCTGGAAGAACGGCGAGCCGGGAATCATCTTCCTGGACAGGCTCAACAGAGATAACGTCGTGCCTACCCAGGGCGAGATAGAGAGCACTAACCCCTGCGGAGAACAGCCGCTGCTTCCGTATGAAAGCTGCAACCTGGGATCCATCAATCTTGTAAGGATGCTGAGAAAGACTCTGACCGGATATGAATTCGATTTCAGACTTCTGGGGGAGACTGTCAGACAGGCAGTTCATTTCCTGGATAACGTAATAGATGTAAATAACTATCCTCTTGAGGTGATAGGCGAGACTACCAGAGCGACCAGAAAGATCGGGCTGGGCGTCATGGGATGGGCAGATTCACTTCTGTATCTGGGGATCCCTTACAATTCGGAAGAGGCAGTAGCACTGGCTGACAAGGTCATGGGATATATCAATAACACGGGCCATGCTGAAAGTGCCAGACTGGCGGAAAAACGCGGGGCGTTCCCTTTGTTCACCGTCAGCACCTATAGAGACGGAGCGGCAATGCGCAACGCAACCATAACCACCATAGCGCCGACAGGGACTATTTCCATGATCGCAGGCTGTTCATCGGGAGTTGAACCGGTGTTTGCATACGCCTTCATCAGGAACATAATGGACGGCACGGAGATGGTCGAGGTCAATCCGGTCCTGGTCGAGAAACTGAAAGAGCTGGGGCTGTACAATGACAGCCTGCTGAAGAAAATCGCCAACGAGGGAACCATAGCGGGATGCACTGAGATACCGGAAGAGTTACGCAGAGTTTTTGTCTGCGCGCAGGATATCAAACCTGTTGATCACATAAAAATGCAGGCCGCTTTCCAGAAGCACACGGACAATGCTGTGTCCAAGACGGTCAACTTCCCGAAGGAGGCCACCAGAAACGATGTCCGCGAAGCCTATCTGCTGGCATATGAAGACGGCTGTAAAGGCGTGACCATCTACCGCGACGGAAGCCGTGAGGAGCAGGTGCTCAACATTGGCAAGGTGAACAAAAAGAAGGAGGACGAGCAGGCACCGCAGACGGACAGCGTTATGTCTCATGTGGAACCGCGTCCGCGTCCGGCTGTTACCAAGGGATTTACCGAAAAGGTGAAGATAGGCTGCGGCAACCTTTATATAACTACTAATTACGATGAGAACGGTATCTGCGAGGTATTTACCAGTACCGGTAAAGCGGGCGGCTGCCCGAGCCAGAGTGAGGCGACGGCCAGACTGGTTTCAGTAGCCCTGAGAAGCGGCATCTCCATCGAGGAGGTCTATGACCAGCTGAAGGGCATCAGATGTCCGTCGACTATCAGGCAGCAGGGAATGAACTGCACATCCTGCCCGGACGCCATCGCCAAGGTAGTCATGAAGGTCTCCAAGATCATCGAAGATGAGTCCAGGAGTGGCATCTCCAATTCCATAGTAAAGGAACGGGAGATGATCAAGAACATGAAGGCTCCGGTACCTGGCAGCGTTGAGATCCCGGCTACATCCGGAGAGATCCATGTATGCCCTGAATGCGGCGGTCCGGTAGAACATGAAGGCGGCTGCGTGATCTGCAGGAACTGCGGATTCAGCAAGTGCGGCTGATCAAAGGCGGCGTCTGCGGGCAGACAACATACAGGTCTCTTTAAACTATACCGCAAACAAACTCCCTCTCAAATAAGCTGAGAGGGAGTTTTTCTATGGAATATCAGAGCTTTAAGCATTTTAGACGCTGCTCTTGAGTATAACGAAAAATTTATGACAGTGGCGGCTGAATATCAGGAGTGGTATAATATGAGAAACGAATTAACGCGATAGTATGGTAAATGGAGATAACATCGACATGGGGATTTTTAAAGGGCTGATCTGGCTAATAGTATTTTTGCTGGTATGTGCCGTCTGCATAATTGATTTTTGGGTGGGCGGCGCGTCGGAGGCTGATGGCGCCATGAGCTTCAGCACTTTATGGTTCCACATTATCATTCCGACAGCAGCTGCGTTTACGGCGTTTATGTATGGCATAAAAAGCAGCAGGGCAAAGTGGCTTTATGTGGTATTCTGCGCATTTATGGGAATATTACTTGTCTGGGTCACTTTTAGCCTTGCCGCCACGTTTTCATCAGGACACTGGAATATGCCGAGCCTCAGGGATGCATACATTACAGCATTTCCGGCGTTTATCGGCATGTTCATGAGTCATACGCTCGTGTACTCGGGCAAGAATATCTGATTATGGAAAAGCACGGGATCGTTACACCAGTTCCATACGGATGAGCCATCTGGCAGCCATGGTTTCGTCGGTCAGAAGTTTGCCGGTGTAGCGTCTGAGGAAGATGCTGCTGCCGCCGTGGGTCTTGATGTTGTCAGCGATGAACAAAGTCAGTGTCCTGCGGTTGGCCACCTTGGCTACGCCGCGGATTATGTCCATGGCCGGCAGGTCACGCAGTGACTTGATGGATGCGAATGACATGTCCACGTCAAGTTCCATCTCGGAGCGGGCTGCGGCAACGGCCTCTGCCATGGAATCCATGAATTTTTCACGACTGTAGAGGATCAGAGGATCAAGGTCGAATATGCGGGCCGTTACGTCGGCTGCTGCCAGATCCCTTTTATCGAAGGCGCCTTTGAAGAAGGAAAAGAAATCACCGTCGTAGGCACCGAATTTCTTCATCGTGTGCTGGTAGCCGAGGCGCACCGTGCGTTTGGAATTATTCGGATCGAAGACCAGAAAGTCGCCCAGATCCCAGTTGCTCTTGATAAGGGTCACATTGTCCACGTTTTCAGCCTGATCCGGGTAGTATTTCCCGGGAGCATTCATGTAGACGGCGATGCAGTCGGTGGCGCCGTGATCCAGGGCCATGGGAATCGGCAGATTGTTGCTGTAGCCGCCGTCGATGTATTTGACGCCGTCGACCTCGTAATAATGGACAGCCGGAAAAGCCGCCGAAGATGCTACAATGTAGTCGGCAAGTTTTCCCTCGGGAATGTCGCTGATCCATAGCGGACATGGCTTGAGGGACGGAAATTCGGTGGTCAGCAGGCCCAGTTCTATATGGGAACTGCGGACCGCGTCTTCATCCAGATATTTTTCGACGAGAGCTTTAAGACTGGTGACTGAAGCTCCGCCTTTTTTGATGAATTCCAGGGCAAAATCTTTGGCCGTGGCATCAGGGCTGACATCGAAGACCATATCTGTAGCTATCTGTTTCCAGAGGCTGTTGGCTTTGTCCACGTCGCCCTGAGCGACCAGGGCAGCATTGATTGAGCCTACGGAGACACCGCAGACCATGCTGAATTCTATGCCCAGCTCAGTAAGCGCCTGCCAGACCCCGGCTTCATATGCACCGCGGGATCCGCCGCCGCCTAAAACTAATGCAGTATTTCTTTCCTTCATCATTGTTATTTCCCCCGTTGATATGTTATAATATACAAAGTGTTTATCACATTATAACCCAAAAGGAAGGTCGGATACAAGATGGATGAAAGATTGAAAAAAATAATCGACGAGAGCAGCAATATCGTCTTTTTCGGAGGCGCCGGTGTGTCGACGGAGAGCGGTATCCCCGACTTTCGCTCGGAGAGCGGACTGTATCATGCGCAGCAGGTTTACGGATATGCGCCTGAGACCATGCTTTCTCATACATTTTACAGAAAAAACACGGAGATGTTTTTCAAATATTATAAGGAGAATCTCATACATACCGATGCTGAACCGAACGATGCCCACAAAGCGCTGGCGAAGCTGGAGCAGGAGGGCAGGCTGAAGGCGATAGTGACTCAGAACATCGACGGACTTCACCAGAAGGCCGGCAGCAGGAACGTATTTGAACTTCACGGCAGTGTGCTGCGAAACTTCTGCGAGAAGTGCGGCAAGGCTTATGATCTGGACTATATAATGAACCCGGCCAACTGTGACGACGGAGTGCCGTACTGTACCTGCGGAGGCAGCATCAAGCCTGACGTGGTCCTGTATGAGGAATCACTGAATGAGGACACAATAAGTGGAGCGGTGGAGGGCATATCGCGAGCCGATACACTGATCATCGGCGGCACTTCGCTGGTGGTATACCCGGCGGCGGGACTGATCAATTACTTCCACGGGAAGAATCTGGTGCTGATAAACAAAGACAGCACACCTTATGACAGCCGTGCGGATCTGGTGATAAACGACTCCATAGGAAAGGTAATGAAACTTTAGATGAATGTACTTGTAGTTAATGATGATGGAATTAATACGGCGGGGATAAAGGCTCTGACAGCAGCTTTATCCCGGGTCGCAGATGTATATGTATGCGCTCCAGACGGGCAGCGCAGTGGTAAAAGCCAGTCCATAACCATCGGACAGACAGTATTTGTCGAGCCGGTGGAATTCCCTTTTGCAAAGGCGGCACTTTCTACTACGGGGACGCCTGCGGACTGCACCAAGATAGGCCTGCAGTTTTTTGCTGAGAAGGGACACAAAATAGATATGGTTTATACCGGTATAAATCACGGAAGCAATCTGGGAAAGGATACCCTGTATTCGGGGACCGTTGGCGCGGCCATGGAGGGCGCTGTCAGCGGATGCCATTCTGTTGCCGTTTCCGTTGACAGCCATCAGGCCAGCCACTTTGACGTGGCATGTGAAATGGCCGTCGATGTCATGGATTTTGTCATGAATGAAACGAGTGTCGACACCATTCTCAACATCAATGTGCCTGATCTGCCAAGAGAAGAAATCAGGGGAATAAGATACACGATTCTGGGTAATAGATACTATATAGATAAATTTGATGCCCAGGAAGACGGCGGATACAAGCTGGATGGGGAACCTTGCGATCTGAGTGATGTATCCAAGGAACTGGATGTGACTGCAACGACGGACGGCTATGCCTCCATCACGCCGCTGCATTTTGATTACACTCAGTATGGGGAATTGGAAAAGGTCAGGAACTGCGGACTGAAAATACGCGGCTGACAGGAGGAGACTATAATATATGGATATTTTCAGGCATTGCTTTGAGAAATTGACTGAGGACGATATTAAAACACTGAAAGAATATTTTGACGGCTATGATTACCGCGGCGCAGGATACACTTTCCTGGCCAACTATATATGGCGCACCAGTTACTGCCTGTGCTGGGAGAGAATGAACGATTATCTCTCTATTGCCGGGGCGGACTGCATGACCAGAGAGCCTAACGCCATAGTGTCCATGCCCTTGACCAGGGATGGCACCTATGACAGGGACAAACTGCGTGCAGTGATACTGGAATCGAAGAAACGCTTTGATGAAAGAGGCGTTGAATTCTCGGTAGAGCTCATACCAAAACATATGGTGCATTTTCTGGAGGAAGCTTTTCCCGGTGAAATGGTGTTTACCCATGACAGGGATGACGACGAGTATGTATATGAGAAGGAAAAACTGATCAATCTTCCGGGAAGGGCGCTGCACAAGAAAAAGAATCATTTGAATTATTTCCTGAAAACCTTTAAATATGAGGCCGGACCCATTACGCCAGGAATGCTGCCGCAGATACATGAGCTGATCAGTCGCGTCAAGGATGAGAGGAGCTACGGCGAAGAGGAACTGGAGAGTCTCCTTGCTGAAGAGGAAGCAATAACAGAGATCCTTAAGTTCATCGATGATCCGAGGGTATATACTGTGGCCATAACGATCAAAGGAAAGGTGGAGGCCTTTGCCATCGGTGAGAGACTCAGCCAGGATACGGCTGTGGAACACTTTGAAAAGGCGAATGACGATATCCGGGGGCTGTATCAGGCTATTTGCAGCGAATTCTGCAAGCGGCTGCCTGAGGAGATCATATTTGTGAACCGAGAAGAGGATATGGGACTTGAGAACCTGAGGCAGGCAAAAGAGGCCCTGAAACCTCATCATATGGAAGAAAAATATAAGGGTTGCTTTTTGTATACAAGTGTAGTAGAATAATTGTGACAAGAATTTAACAATCAATGAATAGTCTGATAATTTGCCAATTTGGCTTGTTAATTATAAGGAGGTACACTAGAAATGAAAGAAGTAGTAATCGTAGGTGCTGCCAGAACAGCAATCGGAACCTTTGGTGGTTCGCTTAAGAGCGTTCCTGCCAGAACTCTTGGAGCAACTGTTATTAAAGAGTCGATCAAGAGAGCAGGGATCAAACCTGAGCAGGTTGAAGAAGTCATCATGGGCGACGTACTGCAGGGTGGTCTTGGACAGAACGTAGCAAGACAGATGTCTCTTGATGCAGGTCTTCCAGTAGAAGTACCGGCGATGACAATAAATAAGGTCTGCGGTTCTGGATTGAGAGCAGTCGAGCTGGCAGCACAGATCATCAAGGCTGGCGATGCTGATATCATCGTAGCAGGTGGTGCAGAGAACATGTCAGCAACAGCTTATGCAGTTCCATCAGCAAGATGGGGCCAGAGAATGTTCGACGGCAAGATGGTAGATATGATGGTAAATGACGGACTTTGGGACGCATTCAACAACTATCATATGGGTATCACTGCTGAGAACGTTGCTGAAAAATGGGGACTGACAAGAGAACAGCTTGATGAGTTCTCAGTTGCTTCCCAGAACAAAGCTGAAGCAGCAATCAAGGGCGGAAAATTCAAGGACGAGATCGTTCCTGTTGAGATCCCTCAGAGAAAGGGTGATCCTATCGTATTCGATACAGACGAGCATCCTAAATTTGGTTCAACAATGGAAAAGGTTGCCAAGCTGAAGCCGGCATTCAAGAAAGACGGCGGAGTCGTTACAGCTGCCAACGCATCAGGAATCAACGATTCAGGTGCAGCAGTAGTAGTTATGTCAGCTGAAAAGGCTGCAGAACTGGGACTTAAACCACTGGTTAAGATCGTATCATACGCATCAGCAGGTGTTGATCCTAAGATCATGGGAGTTGGACCTGTTCCTGCTTCACAGAAAGCTCTGGCTAAGGCTGGACTCGAGATCAAGGATATGGATCTTTATGAAGCTAATGAAGCATTCGCAGCACAGTCAGTTGCAGTAGGAAAAGAACTTGGATTCGATCCTGAGAAACTGAATGTAAATGGTGGAGCTATCGCACTCGGACATCCTATCGGAGCATCCGGATGCAGAATCCTCATCACTCTGATCTACGAGATGATGAGAAGACCAGAAGCTAAGAAGGGTCTTGCAACCCTCTGCATCGGCGGCGGCATGGGTACTGCAGTAGTAGTAGAAAAGTGCTAAGCCATAATTGATCATTAGATGAAAAAATCGGATGACGCAGGTCATCCGATTTTTTATGGAATCATATAAGGCTGATGGTTAATATCAGATCTTTTTATGTCTGTTCTGGTAATCAGGATTCCATTCTTTGATAAAACTCATCAGTATGGCGATGATCATATAGCTTACCATGATACCGATAATAACTATAAGAAAGAACATCATCATGACTGCCAAACTTCCGTTAAGTGACAAAGCGCTGAACGCGTCTAATATTCCCATGATACCCATTTTCCTTTCCCTGTTGTTTCCCTTTTGAACTTTATTATTTGCACCCTCTATATATATAAACTGTTCTCGAGGCCATTTTGTGACATGAATTTATAAAAAAATGTGTTTTTTTGTAAATACAATTTTAAAATTAAGACTAACTTAAGATTACGGTAATACTGGCGATAGAATAGGGTGCTATGATGTGGATTACAGGGGGGATATCATGAAAAGCGGAAAGAGATTGATAATACTTATTATATTGCTGGCGGCAGCAGCAGTTGCCGCTGGTTATTATTTTGTCCAGAGCATGGAGGCCAACAGGGTCCCGACCATCTCTCTAACAGGAGACGATTCGGCAACCCGGGTTTATCTTGGAACAAAATATAAAGATCCGGGTTATACGGCCACGGACACCGACGGTAAAGACATTACTGCTGCAGTAAAAGTTAAGGTTCCTGACATGAACAAAACGGGCAAATATGTGGTCAGGTACTCTGTAAAGGATTCGGCCGGCAGAACGGCTTCGGCCTCCAGAATAGTCCGAGTGGTTTTTGCTGAGCAGACTAAGGCGTTCGGGGAGAGAGGCCTTGCAGTGCTCATGTATCATAAGGTGTATGACGAAGCAAATCCTCCTGCCCATGTGGATGCCAACTGCATATCCAGTAAAAATCTCGAGAGCGAGCTGAAATATCTGGTGGAGGAAGGTTATTATTTCCCTACCTGGAAAGAAGTCAGGGAATATGTTGACGGAAAGATAGATCTGCCTAAAAAGAGTGTGGTACTGACCTTTGATGACGGCAGTCCGCTGTTTATTAAATACGGTATACCGCTCATTGAGAAATACGATGTGAGGGCCACCTCATTTGTTATAGCGTCACGCAATGGCAAGCAGCTGGCAGCCAGGAAATTCAAGCATCTTACCCTGGAATCCCATTCATATGATATGCACAGACCGGGCGGAAAGATAGGACATGGCGGAATATTCACGGCGCTTACCTATGACCAGGGACTGGCTGATCTGAAGAAGTCCATAGAGATCCTCGGAAACAGCGACGCGTTTGCATATCCTTTTGGTGATTATACCAAGACCTGCGAGAAGGCTGTTATGGACGCGGGTTTCCTGGTAGCGTTCACCACCGGGTACGGCAAGATACATCCGGGCGACGATCCGTATCTGCTGACCAGAGTCAGAGTCAACGGCAACATATCGCTTGCCGCATTCAAGTCTATAATTTGATAATGAATCAGACGCCGCGGGTATCGCGGCGTTTTTTGTGACATTATTGTAACTTTATTGCCCTGCGGGGTTGTGGTATAATCTATGAATGAAAGATCTGAGGAACAAAATCATGGATATACGTATACCTGAAAAAGTGGATGAGGTACTGGCTGCTCTTGAGGCTGCCGGATTTCAGGCCTATATAGTGGGCGGGTGCGTGCGCGATGCTCTGCTTGGCAGGCAGCCGGGAGATTATGATGTCTGCACCTCGGCGAGACCGGAACAGATAAAATGCTGCTTTGAGGGTCTGAGGACCGTGGATACAGGGATCAGGCACGGAACGGTAACTGTGATCTGCGGCGGTGAGCCGGTGGAGGTGACCACGTACAGAGTAGACGGTATGTATTCTGACGGCAGGAGGCCGGATTCTGTGGAGTTCACAGCTGACATCGAGGCGGATCTGGCACGACGGGATTTTACGGTCAATGCCATGGCCTGTAGCAGGGATGGACGTTTCGTCGATCCATATGGAGGGCGCGAAGACCTGAGGGACGGATTGCTGCGCTGTGTAGGAGTGCCTGAGGAACGGTTCCGAGAAGACGCGCTGCGTATCATGAGAGCCATGCGTTTTTCCGCCGTGTTGGGGTTTTCCATGGAGGATAGCACCCGCAGGGCAGTGACTGCCAATGCTGTCAGCGTCAGAAAAGTATCTGCTGAGAGGATATGCTCCGAATTTTCAGGACTGATCCTGGGATCACAGGCGGGTCGCGTTTTGTTCGCCTGCAGGGACGCACTGAAGGCGGCAACGGGACTGGATCTTGCCGATGCCGGCATCATCGGACGCGTGGACAGGCTGCCTCTGGAGCTGCCGCCGCGGCTGGCGTTTCTGCTGCCTGAGGTCACGGAAAGCGAACTGACAGATTTCAGATATGACAAGGATACCATCAGGTCGACCATGGCGGTGAGCCGGGCGCTGCGAGAGGAGCTGCCGCGGGATCGTGCAGGAATGAAGATGCTGCTTCGTGAATATGGAGCGTATGCCGTCGAGAGTGCCCTTGCCATACATGGAGCGATGGGTGCGGAGACCGAAATGCAGATGAAAACGCTGAAAGAAATACTGGAGGCCGGAGAATGTTATACTGCTGCGCAGCTCGCGGTGAACGGCAGCGACCTGATAGAGGCGGGGTTTGCAAGGGGTCCTGCCATAGGCGAGATGCTGGAGAGGCTTCTTGACGAAGTGATAGAGGGCAGGGAGGAGAACACCAGGGAAGGGCTTATGGTCCGTGCCCTGAAGGACAGGCAGGCGTGAACCTTTGTTCAACAGGCTTGCAACCGGGCAGACTGCGTGTTAATATAGAGAGAAATCTAATGAAGTGACAGAGGAGAGCATATGAGCAGACGAACCATGGATTTAGGAGAGGACGAACATTACAGCCCTGAGGTAATACGAAAGTATGAAGATCCGGAGTATGCCAGGGCGGCTGAAAAATATGAACGCGAGGCGAGAAGGCGCAGCAGACGCGCCGGCAAGCACAGCAGGAAGTCTGACTTCAGACCTGCCGCTGACGTACGGGAACATTTTGACCAGTACGGCAGCGGAGGCAGTCATGGCCGCGGGTCAGGAAAAAGGCCGGCTGCGCGAACGCGCTGGAACAAAGGTAAGCTGATCAGGAACATACTGATACTGCTTGTCATTCTTTTTATTGCATTTGTGGGATATTTTTACGCTGTAACGTCCCACTTTGACAGAGTGGATACCAGCAAATCCAATTTTGCCATAGACAGCCAGGTGGCATCGGATCTGAAGGGATATCGAAATATCGCCATACTGGGAGTAGATGCCAGGGCCAATGAGAGCTATGACGGCAGCAGGACTGACGCGATCATCATCATGAGCATCAAAAAGTCCAACGGGGACATAAAGCTCATATCGGTCATGAGAGACTCCTATCTGAAGATGAATGAAAACGGGGTTCTGAAACTGGACAAGATAACTCACGCCCATGCCTACGGCGGCGGCGTAGATACCTGCGCGGCGCTTAACCGCAGTCTGGACCTGAACATCAGTGAATATATCATATTCAACTGGAAGGCGGTAGCCGACACGGTCAATGCTCTTGGAGGAGTCACTGTAGATGTCAAGAGCAATGAGATCAGCGATCTTAACAAGTACGGCAAGGAGACTGCGGAAAACGTCGGCGGAACCTATACCAGGATCACCAAGACGGGTAAGCAGACCATCGATGGCGTTCAGGCGGCAACATACTGTCGTATCAGGAAAACGTCTGGCGGAGACACAGGTCGCGCCAACAGGTATAAGAAGATCATGTCAGCCGTTATGAAGAAGGCCATGACTTCGCCGCTGAAGATGAATGTGCTGGCCGAGAAGGTGCTTCCTGAAATCAGGACCAATATGACGCAGACGGAGATGCTGACCGCAGTGCTCCGCTCGCCTGGATATGATATCAAGAAGAACATCAGCTGGCCAAAGAGCTACTGGGGAGGCATATTGAACGGCGTCTGGTATGCCGTGCCTACGACACTGAGCAGCAATGTGACATGGCTGCACAGCAAGGCCTTCGACCAGACCTCTTATACACCGTCGACAACGTGCGCCGCGATCAGCAATGAGATAATCAACAGTACGGGTATAAGATGACAACGATAACAGGGGGGCTGTTGCATAGCAACAGCTTCTGAATGAAAATGGAAGAAGCATGCAAACATAAATGGTGTGCTACCCGTCAAGTAGACAGGTAAAATAATTAATATTGTATCTCCAGTCATTTAGTTGGCTGGAGATATTTTTATGCAGCCGTCATGTAGTATGATTCGTGCTTCTCCATAGGTGTTACACATCCAAGCTTTCGCTGATATCTTCCGAAGTTATAGTACCTGATGTATTTTTCGATCATGCCTGCAAGTTCATCACGGTCGGTAAAACGATTCCCATAATATCTCTCGCGTTTGAGAATGCCCCAGAAGCCCTCCATCGGACCGTTATCAAGGCATTTGCCTACTCTTGACATGCTCTGGGTCATTCCGGCATCAAGCAGCTTGTCGTAAAATTTCATATTTGTGTATTGAAACCCTCTGTCGCTGTGGAAGATCG
>Ga0183095_10081_pt2 | contig 209833 bp, 193 predicted proteins | sample BioMet4_FD_130346 | JGI IMG/M metagenome (GOLD analysis project Ga0183095, IMG submission 130346) | Microbial communities from bioreactor (seeded with sewage sludge) at LBNL, California, USA - Biofuel metagenome 4 (v2) (version 3) | ecosystem: Engineered > Bioreactor > Anaerobic > Unclassified ...
TATTCAACGCGGCGGTAACGGTAGGGAACTCAGAGAACCTGTACAGATTCGGAGTATCGATGAGGTTAGGGCCTGACAGCAAGCATCACTCGATCACCTCACGTGAAGCACTCATCAAACAGGTCAACAGCCTGACTGCTGAAAACCAGTCAATGAAGAGCGAGAACCAAGACATCAAGATCGAGAATCAGATAATCAAACAACAGATGGGAAGCATGATGAAGAGGATAGAAGAACTGGAATCAAAGACACAGAAAGCAGCACCAGCTGTTAAGAAACATTAGCAACAAACATGGTGCTTATCTGCGGTGCAGCGGATAAGCACCATGTGAAGCAGATGTAAGAAAGATACATGACAGTAAACGCAGAAGGGCCCATGTTTCACGGGTCCTTCTGTTATTTAGATAATTTTGTGTGCGGCATAGATCAATAAGGTCCATATAAAGATAATTGATGACTACACAACTGTGCAGCAATAACCTAAATATCACAGCGCACCTTCATCAAAATAATAAACTAAAAAGAACTAAAACATAAACAAAATAACAGCTCAAAAACAGCAGAGAATATAGATTTTTTATGATACCCCCGGAAACCAGCATCTGTACTGGTTTTGTTGATGCTTGTCTCTTTCGACTGAACATAGTGCCGCAGCGGATATAAATAATGCTTGACAAAACAAGTCAATAATCATTTACATCTAATGCATAAATATACCAGATTATTTTTATCAGCGACACGTCACAAATATATCAAGCCAGCACTGAATGTGCTGGCTCATTTTTTTATCAGTCTCTGAACATGCAATGAGCAAGAGACAAAAAATTTCGAAGCATACAACTTTTAATTCATAAAGGAGGAATTGATGATGAAAGATGAAGGTGACACATCGGGCAGCAAGACAGGCTTCCCACCCGAAGGGAATCCACATGGTTTGTATTTATCGCCATATTTATTATTGGGGGTTGCCGTATTTTTAATAGCAACTTTTTTACTGGCAGGCAGAACCTCTGTGCCAGTATGGGCTGCAACGGAAGAGATCGTATCGATAACGGAAACGACGGATAAAAACGTTAACCATAACCCCAATAACACAAATTACATTATCGAGGTCAATGGTCAGGGACCGGCCGGACCTAACACAACTGTCCATTCTACGACGTCAACGGCTGCTAATGACGCCAGTAAACTATATCCAACTTCTCCAATAATAAATCCCATATATGGGATGAACAACCTTTCTCTGGGCATATTCACATCAGCCGGTTATGCACTGTCCAAAGATATTAATGGTAATTACATTATTGAATCAGGAACAAAAGATTTTTATGGGAATACTTTAACTGATTCATTCGGCTGGCTCGTAGATCCAAACTCTCAATATCAATATAACTACGCCACGGCTTTTGGCGAACGCACAGCTGCAGCGAACACGCTGGCTACAGCCTTTGGCCGCTATTCAATCGCCGCAGGCAAAGCTTCTACAGCTTTCGGTTATCACTCGCTGGCTTCAGGAGATTATTCATTAGCTTTTGGCGGTGATGGCAGTAATTACAAATCTGCCAACACTGCCGGCGGCCCATATTCAGTTGCCTTTGGCAATGGTACAAAGGCTGCTGGCAAAGGTTCTGTTGCTTTTGGCAAACGCTCTGCAGCAAGTGGAGAAAGTTCCGTTGCTTTTGGCGACAGTTCGGTTGCCAACAACTATGCGGCGACGGCTTTTGGCTATGACACTAAAGCCAGTGGTTATGCGGCGACTGCTTTTGGCGAAAGTACTACAGCCAGCGGTTATGTGGCGACAGCTTTGGGCGGTAGCACTACAGCCAGCAGCTACGCGGCGACAGCTTTGGGCTATGGCACTACTGCTAGCAATGAGCAGGCGACAGCTTTGGGCGATAGCACTACAGCCAGCGGCATCAATTCTATTGCTGCTGGATATAAAGGTACTGCCAGTAATTATCAGGCAGTGGCTTTGGGTAACGGCACTACAGCCAGCGGCGTCAATTCAATCGCAGCTGGATATCAGACTACTGCCAGTAATTATCATGCAGTAGCTTTGGGATATCAGAGTGCAGCCAGCGGTACCGTTTCTATCGCTGCTGGAGTTCAGACTAAAGCCAGCGGCGGCAGCTCTATTGCCGCTGGATACCTGAGTAAAGCCAGCGGCTATGCTGCAACTGCTTTGGGCAATAACACTACGGCCAGCGGTGATCAGGCCGTAGCTTTGGGATCTGATACTATTGCCGGTGGCATTAACTCTGTTGCTGCTGGATATCTGAGTAAGGCCGGCGGATATGCGGCTACAGCCTTAGGAGAGGCTACAGCCAGCGGCGATTATTCCGTTGCTACCGGATACCTGAGTAAAGCCAGCGGTGCTGCTGCGACAGCTTTGGGCTGGGGCACTACAGCCAGCGGTGATAGTTCTGTTGCTGCTGGATATATGAGCGTTGCCAGCGGCAAAATAACGACAGCTTTGGGAGATCATTCTGAAGCTAACGGGGTGAATTCTCTTGCAGCTTTGGGTGGCGTCACTGCGGCTGATGCTGATAATTCAGCGGCAATTGGCAAGGGAGCACAGACAAAATTAACCGGAACCGTTGCGCTGGGTGATTCTTCTGTGGCAGATACTGCTTCGGGACGTGTCGGATATTTAAAGACGGCAACTGACACTGGAGCGGCCTGGGTGTCAACAAAGAATGCTCTTTCTGTCGGAGATGCTGCGAACAGTGTAACAAGACAGATTACAGGTGTGGCAGCCGGTACAGAAGAAACAGATGCTGTCAACGTCGCCCAGCTGAAATCCGTAGTAAATAGTCTGGGAAGCCTTACCGTCGATTATGTGAGCTCTGATAAGTCGGTAACGACAACTCCGGCAGCAGCGAGTGGGCAGAATTCGGCAGCAGTTGGTTACGGTTCTTCAGCAACGAGCACGGATGCTGTAGCAGTTGGCAATGAAGCGACAGCGTCTGGTGAAGGTTCTACAGCTGTGGGCACGAGTTCTTATGCCAATAAGGTTTTGGCTTCTTCATTTGGGCAATACGCCAAAGCTGACGGATATGCCGCCACTGCACTTGGCAGCAGCGCTCAAGCTACGGCTGATTATGCGGATGCGCTTGGCTCCGGAGCTATCGCTGACGCGCAATATGCGGTAGCGGCTGGCTGGAATGCAACTGCGCATGGTTATGGCAGCATAGCAATGGGCAACCAGGCTCAAGCTACCGAGAGCTATGCCGTTGCAGTTGGCAACAACGCAACAGCCACCGGAGACTCTTCTACGGCGACAGGCACACATTCCAGCGCCAGTGGATTCCTTTCAAATGCATACGGCGCTTGGTCAGCGGCTTCCGGCCTCCTGTCGACAGCGAATGGCAACGCTTCGCAAGCGACAGGAGACTTTTCCTCTGTATTAGGCGGCGGCGCGGTTGCCAGCGAAGATAAGTCGACTGCCTTAGGTTTCGGTGCAACTGCGCAAAACGCCAACTCGGTAGCATTGGGAGCAAACTCAACAACAGCACTGGCAAACACGGGCCCAGAAGCTACGGCACTAACGAAGAAGGACGGCACGAAGACGGCAAATTACGCAGGGCTTGCTTCAGACACAAATGGTACAGTCAGCGTAGGAAAAGCCGGAGCAGAACGTCAGATCCAGAACGTAGCGGCAGGCAGAGTAGCACAGGATTCAACGGACGCCATCAACGGCAGCCAGCTCTACGCAGCAACACAGGCGCTCAGCGACGACATCAAATCGCTCTCCGACACCGGGCTCACAGTAGCCGGGGACACAGGCACAGGCACGCAGAAACTTGGCAAGACGCTGACAATAAAAGGAAGCACGGCGGCGGCAGGGACGACATACTCATCAGACAACCTGACCACGTCATCTGTGACAGACGCAGACGGCAACAGCACGGTCACGGTAAAGATGAGCACGACGCCGGCATTCACGAGCGTCACGGCAGGTACAGGTGCCAACCAGGTAATAACAGGCAGCGACGGGGTGAAAGTAGGAGGCAACACCTACATCACAGGAAGCGGCCTCAACGCTAACAGCCAGAAGGTCACGAACGTAGCGAACGGTACGGCTGACAGTGACGCGGTAAATCTCAGCCAGCTCAAAGCATCGGCTGCAGGATCCACGACAAAACTGGAAAACGGTAAAAACACTACGGTCAGCTACACCACAGCTACAGACGGAAGCAAGACCTACAAAGTCGACCTCAACGACGACATAACGATGGGCACAGGCACCAACGCAGTAGCCATAAGCGGCACGAACGGGACCATAAAGACAGGTACAGTCACCATAGCAGGAGGCAGCACCAACACAGTAACAGGCCTCAGCAACAAGACATGGGACGGCACCACGATAACATCCGGACGTTCAGCCACAGAAGACCAGCTCAAACTGGCCCAGGCAGCTGCAGTAGCGGCGGCAGGCAAAGCTGACACCCACGTCAAAGCCGGCACATACACGCCGACAAACGGGACAGTAGCTATGGACATAGTCAACAATGAAGGGACTGCTACAGGCGAACAAGTCAAAATAACGGACATAGCCAGCAAAACGCAGCAGGACACAAATACGACTAACATAGCTAAAAACACGACAAACATAACCAACCTGACAAACAAAGTAGACAGTGGATGGACGGCACAAGTCAACGGGACAGACGTAAAAACAGTCACCCCGACATCCAGCAAACTCAACTTCACTGCAGGAGACAACATAGTCCTTGCCAACGACGGAGGATCCATAAAGATCACCTCCACGGGCGGAACGGACAGTGCGGCAGTCCACTACGACAAAGACACGTCAGGCAACGTAGACAAGACCAACTTAACGCTTGGAGACGGAAGCAAACCTACCACGATAAAGAACGTAGCGGCAGGGACAATAGCCAAAGGATCCACAGAAGCGGTCAACGGTGGACAGCTCTACGACACGAACCAGAGGATAGACAACGCCTACACGCAGATAGGAGCACTTGGTTCAGAAATAGAAAAAGTAGGAGCCAAAGCGGCGGCGTTATCAGGATTACATCCTTTGGACTATGACCCGTCATACAAATGGGACTTCACGGCGGCATTTGGAGGATACAGGAGCGAGCAGGCGGCGGCACTGGGAGTCTTCTACCACGCGGATGAGAACACCTTATTCAACGCGGCGGTAACGGTAGGGAACTCAGAGAACCTGTACAGATTCGGAGTATCGATGAGGTTAGGGCCTGACAGCAAGCATCACTCGATCACCTCACGTGAAGCACTCATCAAACAGGTCAAAAACCTGACCGAAGAAAACAAGAATCTCAATGGTCGCGTAGATGAGCTGTCAAGGCAGAATCAGGAGCTTGGAGAAAAGATGGAAACTATGATGAAGCTTATTGAGGAACAGCAGAAAATGAAGAAACATTAACAGAACATAATATCAGGCCGGGCTCATTTTATTTAACCATAATAACTTGAGCCCGGCTCTAATAATGTCGTTATGTGTTTTATGGTTTTAGCTGATAGGCATACAAAATGTTTTATATGCAAGATATGCAGAAACACAGAGGAGGAACCCGCCATACGTATATGCTTCGTAGGCAACAGGCTAGCAGAACTGGCGTGCAGAAACAGTGAGTCTCACCCTGTCTGCATAGGCATAAAAGAGAAATTGCGTATGCTTATATTAAATGAGATGCGCAGTGATGATATGGAGCACGTTTTTATCACAGGCATGGAAGCGGGTCCAAGTATGTGGATGGCAGAAGAAGTATTGAAGATTAAACAAGATTGGTTTTGTAATATCAAGCTTATTTGTGCTGAACCGTTTAAAATGCATATAAACTTTATGGTAAATAACAGCTGGAGAAAACGTTATTCGGACGTACTCTCTGCCGCAGATGAAGTGCATACGCTCATGCATGGTTATACTACGGATACTTTTGCTGCCCGCGATGGGTGGATGCTTGAACACTCAGATGAAGTATTTGCGGTTCTGAACAACATACATGACTATTCGGAAACAGCTGTAAAAAACAATACACCCATTGCATCATGTTTCCTTAAGCGCAACAAAACATATGCGACAGTGTTAAACGCAATGAAACAAGGCAAACGTGTTTTCGCTATAGATCCGCTCGCATTGGAAAACATTATTGAAATAAATTGATAAATGACATGTTTAATACGATTTTGTACCAGGAATTCGGCGCGCAAACAAAGCTTTTAACAATGTGCCAACGTTTTGCACTAGGTAAAAAACTATGGGCATCTCTATTGTTTCATGAAATTATAAGATATTTTTTCGATAAGAGGTTTCATGGCAACTGGGGACAAATTATCCATGTAGAACTGGTCCATCTCACTTCCAACAGTGTGTCCAACAATACGTTCCATAATGTTCTCTTCCTCTTTGCATGAGGTTATTGTACGCTTCATTGTTATGACATTATGGCGGATAGAGTAGATTGTAGAGTTCGTCTCAAGGCCATACATCTTCCTTTTATTTAAATCATTTTTTAGCGGGATAAGAAGACCATTGAAATATTCACAAGTTTTGCTGCCGCTCCCGCCCTTTTCAGGATGCTTTATAGGAAATAGTTGTTTAGGATAGCGCTCATTCTTGACGTTCTTTCTGTTGTCATAGTAATCAAGGAAACCTTGTTTGATGATATACGAATGTATTGGAACAGTCCTGACAGAGGCATGATTCTTTACTGATTTGTAATCGCCGTCTCGCACACAAAAACAAGGAAAGTCATATGTTGAATTTCTACTGGATAACGGATCTGGTTCGCCGGCTAGGATAATATCCTCTAACATGAGCTGGCAAATTTCTGACGGTCTGGCCCCGCTTAACAGCATGAACAGATATACCCAATAACGGTAACGAGTGTCATAGCTCATAGTGTAGTTGCTGTCCTTAAAAGGCTGCACCGAATCATAAATATATTTAATAGCTTCTTCTGATAGAGAGTTCTTTGTGTGTTTGCCGGTGTGATGTGATGCCTTTTGTATTATTCGTACATCTTTGATAAATTTTGAAAAATCTGTAGTAATAAGATCGCCTTTGTTGCATAGCCAGCTAAAAAAGCTCGTGATTATTGATAACTGCGACTGCTTATATCCTGAACTCATCGTGCCTGAAGGTCCAATATGAAAGGAACGTATCGTCATATTTCCAGCTATAGCATCATCCAGCTTAGGAGTGTTATGTGATGTCATAAAGTCGATAAACACGTCTATATCATCTTTTGTTAAGTCGGTTAAGGCCTTATCCTTGCCAAATGCCCATTTAATGAAATTACCTGTCGTGGAGTATTTTGCAAAAGTGTTGCTGCCGACACCAGTAACCTTTTTCCACTTCAGCCATTTAGCAACAGCTGTTTCAATAGTCACAGGAACATAAGGAACGGCGCTTTTTAGCTTTTTAATGTTGTTCATCGCAGTTTTTATGTCAAGTTTAGCTAAAGTATCCGGGTCTCCGTCTAGTGCAAGTGTACGAAGACTGTCCAATATATTATTATAGATTCCGGAAGTAGAAGTGGCGGTCATAAAATTTGTGAACTTTCGTGGATCGAACTTATCATCTTCAGCCATACCAGCACCTCCGTAGATAATATTTTCGATATAAGCGGTCATCCATACAGCTTTGGACATTGCCAACACATAATTGCGGCCTAAGAAATAGCGAACTTCCGCTCGACCGAAGATGCCTTTTACCCGCTCAGGAAGGTGATACCTGTAAATATACCTACCATTAATTATCTTAACATGTTTCCATAGATGCGACACATAAAACACTCCCTTTCCCATATTTTGGTGAAATTTTGGTAACTTTTTTGGTACTGAGGAGTTTTGAAAAAAAGAAAAAAGCCGGTATCAAACCGGCTTTACAGAAATCTTGGTGGAGATAAGGGGATTCGGACCCCTGACCTCTTGAATGCCATTCAAGCGCTCTCCCAGCTGAGCTATACCCCCGTTAAATTTTCAAGCAAACTTGGGCAATTATACCGATTAGCCATTTGTGTGTCAATACTATGATAGAGCTATGAGAAGTCATAATTTTACTGTAATAGTCAAATGCGCAGTGTTTTTATTCACGGCATCGCTCGTTAGTTTTGCGGGCGTTTCTCCTTCAGGAGCTGTTACGAAAGCCGAACTTCTCCCCCAAATTTTCAACGCGCTTGGCCACGAGGTGCCTGCAAAGTATTTTTCCGACGCGCAGGGGGATTTAACAAAGTCTCAGGCTTTGCGTGCGTCTCTTGAAGCTATGGGCTGGGGATTTGAGATCTCCATGTACGAGCAGATGACGCTCTTCCCGGAATGGAGCGACCGTGACCCTATAAACGATATCACGTTGAAGATGTCGCCGCCGGCTCCGTCGTCTTTCCAGGGCTCTCATCTTGCAGAGCAGATGACGTCGGCTGATATCATCCCTCTTAAGACATGGCTCATAGCCTGCAGGAAGCAGGTGTCGCTTAAGGCGTCCTTTATCGGCTCGACAGGAACTGAGCTTTCGATAATCCGCCACGGCATAGGGGATCCGAATGGTTCGGCCAACGGCACGAAGAACGGCGCGAACCAGCCGGTCTATGCTGCGGTGCTGTGTGTCGATATCTCAAAGATAAAATGTCAGATAGTGACAGCGGCAATGATGGGTTCGAAGAAAGCGACGCTGGCATCGATGGCGCAGGAGTATTACGGCGCGATCGGCGGCGTGAACGGAGGATATTTCGCCGGTGCGAAGGCGATAGGTGTGCTGCGTCGCCAGGGGTACAACGAGAGCGCAAAGTTCTGGCCTCGCAGGTCGGCTTTTGGCTGGAACAGCCAGGGCGAGATGGTATTCATAGACGGCAAGCAGGTCGCGAACATCGCCGCCGATAAATCTCTCGACAAATATACAGAGATGATGCAGGCAGGTCCGCTGCTCCTGAAAGACGGTGTTGCTGTCAATAACACGGAAAATGTGCAGCCAGGCGTGCTTTACAGCCGCCATCCGCGCACGATAGTCGGCACCGACGGCAAACGTGTGATGTGGGCCGTTATTGACGGACGTCAGAAGATGCACAGTGTAGGCGCGACAATTGCAGAGGCACGCAATGTCTGTAAATGGCTTGGCATGAAGACAGCGCTCAACCTTGACGGCGGCGGATCAAGCTCGCTTTGGTGGCGCGGCACGACTGTGACGAAGCCAAGCAACAGCGGTGCGGCTGAGCGTCCGATTCCATACGCCGTGCTTCTGTTCCAGGAAGGCACAGAAGGAATAGATCAGCAATAGAAATTTTTGCCGCCGTTGTATATAACGGCGGCATTTTATTTTTTTGTAAAATGATTTGTTATGTTATATGCGGAACGGCTGCGGCACTGATTTTGATGAAACGCGCAAAAATAGCTCTTTTTTGCGGAAATCTGCACGTCATCTGATATAATAGTCCAGTCAGTGATTAACATTTTATTAAAAGGAGTGCTAAACATGAATACAGAGAATATCATGACCGGCGATCTTAAATCGCTCGACCCGGAGATATACGGGCTCGCTAACGACGAACTTAACAGGCAGCGCGGTAACGTGGAGCTCATAGCTTCTGAAAATTTTGTCCCGCGCGCAGTGCTTGAAATACAGGGCTCTATCCTTACAAATAAATACGCGGAGGGTTATCCAGGACACAAATATTACGGCGGATGTGAGTTTGTTGAGCAGATAGAATCGCTCGCGATAAAGCGCGCCTGTGAACTTTACGGTGCAGACTGGGCGAACGTCCAGCCTCACTCAGGGTCGGCTTCTAACATGGCCGTATTTTTCGCGGCACTTGAGCACGGTGATACGGTGCTTTCGATGAAACTCGACCAGGGTGGACACCTTTCACATGGACATCCGGTAAATTTCTCCGGCCGCAATTACAACATTGTAGGCTACGGTGTGAACCGCGAAACTGAATGCATCGATTATGACGAAGTCGAAAGGCTTGCTAAGGAATGCAGGCCAAAGCTTATTCTCGCAGGAGCAAGCGCCTACTCGCGCATCATAGATTTCAAGCGTTTCCGTGAGATAGCCGACGAAGTCGGAGCAGTGCTCCTTGTCGATATGGCCCACATCGCTGGGCTTATCGCTGGCGGAGTGCATCCGAGCCCTGTGCCTTACGCGGACTTTGTCAGCTCAACGTCGCACAAGACGCTGCGCGGACCGCGCGGTGCTTTCGTGCTCTGCAAGGAAAAGTGGGCGAAAGCTCTCGACAAAAATATCTTCCCTGGAATGCAGGGCGGACCGCTCGTTCACCAGATAGCAGGTAAGGCAGCTGCGTTTAAGTTCGCAATGACAGATGAATTCAAGGCATATGCCAAACAGGTCGTTGTCAATGCGGCGGCAATGGCGAAAGCTCTCACTGACCGCGGCTATCGCCTTGTCACCGGCGGCACGGACAACCACCTTATCCTGCTCGACCTGCGCTCGCGCAAGGTCACGGGAAGAACGGCGGAAGTAGTTCTCGACGAAGCCGGTATCACCTGCAACAAAAACATGATACCGTACGATCCTGAGAAGCCGATGGTCACAAGCGGCATTCGTATCGGCTCGGCTGCCATGACGACACGCGGCATGAAGGAACCCGAGATGGAACGTATTGTTGACGGCATGGACAGAGTCCTCTCCAACCCCGACAGCGAATCTATAAAGAAAGAGGTCAAAGCGAAGATGCTGGAGCTTACCAGCGAATTCCCGCTTTATCCTGACCTCGAGAATCCATGGGCTTAATGGCTGAAAAACTTTACGCACTGGACCTTAATAACGAAGAGTGGATCTCTCTGCTCACCGAAAAGCTCGGCGAGCCGAAGTTCCGCGCTGACCAGATATGCCAGTGGCTCTGGCAGAAGCACACGTTTGACGCGGAGGGCATGACGAACCTGTCAAAAGCCCTGCGTGAAAAACTTCCGGAGGCCGTTGATTTTGGCGCACCTATTCTTGTAAAAGAGCAGCGCTCAAAAGACGGCACGAGGAAATTTCTCTGGCAGGTGCGCGACGGCAACTCGATAGAGTCCGTTCTGCTGAAGCAGGGAGACAGGCTCACGGCATGTATCTCTACGCAGATAGGCTGCCCGCTTGCATGTACCTTCTGCGCCACAGGGCTCTCCGGTTTTGTGAGGAATCTCTCTGCAGGTGAGATCGCGGGGCAGTTCCTGGCAATGGAAAAAATGCTGGGACGCGACATAAACAATATTGTATTCATGGGCATGGGTGAGCCGCTTCTTAACCAGGAAGCCGTTTTCAAATCGATACGCATGCTCAACGATCCGAAGATGAGAAATCTTGGCATACGTCATATGACGCTTTCAACGAGCGGCGTCATCCCTGGAATTAATGCGCTGGCTGAATCAGGTCTTGGCGTTAGACTTGCGGTATCGCTGCACGCGGTAGATAACGACCTTCGCAGCAGGCTCATGCCGGTCAATGAAACTTATCCGGTCTCGGAGCTCCGCAAAGCAATGCAGGAATATCAGCAGACGACCGGAGACAGAATAACGATAGAGTACACGCTGTTCGGCGGCATCAATGACAGTGTCGAGCACGCTCGTGCACTGGTAAGATATCTTAAGGGCATCCACGTTTACGTGAATCTTATCCCGTTCAACTCTGTTGACGAAAGATATGACCAGCCAGACGCACAGGCGATACTTAAATTCCGCACAGTGCTCGAGACCGCAGGATTCGAATGCGACATCAGACAGGAACAGGGCGGCGACATAGATGCGGCCTGCGGACAGCTGAGACGCAAGACGATGCAGGGCGAATCGCTCGGGCTTGAACCGAAGCACGACATCAGAACGACAAAACAATTCCACGCGGAAAAAGAAGAACGCGAAGAACGCGCCGCAAGGCTGCGCACTCAGCGCAAAAACACGCACGCACCGCAGAAATCTTTTGACAATAAGCGTGCAGGCAGCAAACGCACAGGCGGATACATCGCCGAGCGCGGAAGCAAAAAGAAGGATATGCCGGAGAAAGAACGCTACCGCAGCGGCAAGCTCAAGGAAGCGCGTCCGACTTACATAGCCAAGGAAGAAAGAACGGAACGCGGCGAAAAAATGACGCGTTACGGAAGAGGCAGGACCGCTCCAGAATTAGACGAGCAGCCGAAAAGAGGATCACGCGGAAGATATACAAAGCAGCGCGAAGAATTCAGCGAATCGCCTAAAAAACAAACACGCGGAAAATTTGTAAAAGAACGCGAAGAATTAGGCGGACACGAAGAGAGAAAGACAAAGCGCAGCTTCGGTAAATTTGAGAAATTCGATAAGTTTGAAAAACAGACAAGGCAGGCGCGTCCCAAAAAGAGCGCGGCACCAAAACGCGGGCCTTCCGAGAGACAGGAGCACGGGGCTGCGTACGGCGGTGTGGACAGCAGCAAGCGCAAGCCGTACATAAAATCAACGAAAAAATTTGTGAAAAAGTCTGCGCCAAGACAGCAGAAAAAGGCACGCGGCAAATAAATGAGAGCCCTCACAGGACTTCTTTTCGGATCGCTGCTACTGGCATTCGCATTCCCTGCGCTCATCATCTTCTTTGGTTTCATTGCGCTGGTGCTGATAGCGACAATAGCTTTTGCTTTGCTGCGCGGGCATACGTTTAAGGTCTACACGACGCATGGCGGCTACGGAAATACTGCCCAACGCCGTGAAGCGCCGCCTGATGATCCTGAGATAATAGACACTACGGAGCACAGTGCGTACGATGACGATGACTACACTGACGAAAGCGGCACACAGGCCGCGCCGGATGATGATGAGACCGGTGAAGTCGTGGAACTGCCGGCTACGGCACTGCACAAAGACGACGAAAATAACAAGTAAAAATTTTGCTGCACGTGCTTACATGTGCAGTTTTTTTGTGCCAAAATCAGCGCAGGGAGATGTCGGGGATGAAAGAATATTTCACGTATGAATTCAGCGGATTCAAGCCTCTTACGATTGTTACGGAAGACAGCGCCGTTGTTGCAGTGATGTGGAACGCTCCGAAGAAGTCTGCGAACCCGTGCGTCAAAGAAACTAAGCTGCACCGCGACGCGGCAAAGCAGCTGCGGGAATATTTTGCCGGCAAACGCCGTGAATTTATCCTTCCTCTTGAGCTTTGCGGAACAGCGTTTCAGCTTGACTGCTGGAATGCTCTCGGTGACATTCCCTACGGCGAGACTCGCAGCTATGGTGATATTGCGCGTGCTGTGGGCAGGCCGAAAGCTTTCCGCGCTGTCGGCATGGCATGCAACAGAAACCCCATCTCAATAATCATCCCATGCCACCGTGTCATAGGTTCTAACGGAAGCCTTGTAGGCTTCGGCGGCGGCATTGAGAGAAAAAAATTCCTTCTCACGCTTGAATGCAAATATGTCAAAAATTGAGTACGGCGATAAAGAAATTGAGTATCTGAAGAAGAAAGACAAAAAGCTGGGCGCGTTCATCGAACGCCGAGGGCAGCTTCAGTGTCTGACCTTCCCGGACATCTTCGCTGCGCTTGTCTCGTCGATAGTTACGCAGCAGATATCGAGCGCCGCCGCAGAGTCTATCGACCGCAGGATACGTGAAAGATTCGGCAGGGTAACTCCCAAAAAATTCAAAGACGTAACGCCGGATGCGCTGCGCGAGTGCGGGCTTTCGATCAAAAAAGCGGAGTACATCCTCGGCCTGGCAGAGCTTGTCAGAAACGGGAATCTGGACCTCAAGGAGCTTGAACATCTGAGCGACAAAGAAGTTGCGGAAAAGCTGATGCCGATAAAAGGCATCGGACGCTGGACAGTCGAGATGCTGCTGATGTTCACGCTCGGCAGACAGAATGTGGTCAGCTATGGTGACCTCGCGATAAGACGCGGCGTCATGAATCTCTACGGGCTCAAGGAGCTTACAAAAGAGCAGTTTGAACGATACAGCAGACGCTGGTCGCCGTACGGAACGGTAGCGTCGCTTTACCTGTGGGAAGCTGCGGTCGATGAAGAGCTAGCCGCAAAGCAGAAAGCACGTTCCGCTAAAGATGTGCCGAAACGCAAAACTGCAAAGGTTAAAAAAACTGTCAAACCGCGCAAAGGCAGCGCGCTGATGAGAAGCGCAGTCAAATAGAATAGTATGAACAAACGCCGCATTTTTACAGCGGCGTTATTTTTTGTGTTTTTTGACTGTCAGCTCTGATAAGATCTTTTCCGCTGCGGCGCGTACTTCTTCGTTAGAGTGTTTCTGCTGTTTTGCGCAGGTTTTTGCGTCTTTGCCGCAGACGATGCAGCTGCGCGGCGAAAGCTTAAGGTCTGCCCGTGAAATGGTGCGGTCTTTCATGACGACATCCATATCTACTATTCTGCCGCCGTTTTTCTCTTCTTCCAGCCTGACGGCGATGCGTTTTGCCGCTAATGCGCTGCTGTCGCTGCCGCAGTATAACATAAGGCAGCATAGACCGGCTGCATTTGAATATATAGTTTCATATTTAGGTATTGCACTAAATGATTTTATAAAATAGTTATGAAATTTAACTATGATAGCCTCCTCGCCCTCAAGATGTTTTGGCCACCCCGGAACGTTCAGCGTAATCTGAACGATGAAACCGCCGTCCTTCAGCAGATCCTGCTGCCGGTGTGCGCGATCTTCGCGTCCGGCGAGGACTTCTTCAAGGGGCGTCATGAAAGCCTCAAAGCCTCTACTGCAGTTTCGCCGTCTTCCGATGCCAGGTAGTCTAGCGTGACTTCAGGCAGCAGGTCGGCGAGCAGTGTCTCGTTGCCTTTTTTTATCGCCTCACGCACGCGCGAGGCTGAGACAGCTTTGCCTGACTTGTCCGTGATCCTGGACAGCTCTACGACTTCAACGCCGTGTGCTGGCAGAACTTTTTTGAGCATTTTGTTGTACTCATGTGTTGCCGGGCTGAATGGTTCCGTGCCTACGAAGCGTTTTTTGAGCGAGAGCGCAGGGACAAAAACGTTTGCGAAAAGCGTGGCATCGAGTTCAGCCTGAGTTGCTGTAACGGCATCGGCTGCGCGGTCTTTGAGAAAATATGTCGGGAACGTCGCGCGCGATACGGCGTAATCGCCGCTCGGCAGCACCTGGACGTTTTTGATGTCTTCAGTGCCGCGTTTAACGAGATTTATCCTGTCTTTGAACGGAAACGCCGAAACGTCTTCCTGAACAACGATGACGTAAAAAGTGTCGCAGTGTTTTGCGGTAGTTTCGATGAGATGTCTGTGCCCGAGAGTGAAAGGGTCGCAGTTCATGACTGACGCGCCGCATAATCCTTTTGCTTTGTGTGCGCGAAGCATGTTTTTGTATTCGGTAACGGAAGGCATCCCTGACTCTAGCAATACGGCACGTTCCGTACGCGCAAGCTCTGAGTAGCCTATAGCAGTGAATTTTGAAGCCATGTCTGGCTTGGTAAAAATGAAGAGGTGAAAAATGCCGCGTTCTGCGGCGTATTGAGTCAGCTTTGAGATAACGGTCCCGGCAAGGCCGGAACCCTGCCATTCATCGCCTACAGCGACCATTTTTATGACGCCGTCTTTGAGGCTGGCGGTCGCGGCGATCTTTTCGTCAGGGCCTTCTGCGATGGCTGTGCAGTCGGGCCTGCCTTCGAAGATGAGACCGCTGCGCTGCAGCAGGGCTTCTACCTGCGGCTTCTCGTAACGGTCGAGTCTTTCGACGATGCGGCACTCGAAACCGAACATATTTGTTTACTCTTCTGCGAGTTTTCTCTTGAGTATCTCCCCAATGCTTGAGCGAGGCATTGCAGGGACGAATTCAATTATCCTTGGTACTTTATAATAGGAAAGCTTTTCTCTGCAGGATTCCATGAGGTCCTTTGCCGTTGCTTTTTCGCCCTTTCTGAGAACGACAAAAGCTTTGACGACCTCGCCGCTTATCGAACGCGGCACGCCTACGACCGCCGCTTCAGCGACCGCTGGATGTTCGAGCAGCACACGCTCGACTTCCTGCTCATAGACCTTGAATCCGCCTACGAAGATTATTTCACTCGACCTGGCTACAAGAGACATGTAGCCTTCCTCGTCGAACTTTGCGATATCCTGTGTGTCGAACCAGCTGTCAGCGTAACGCTTGGCTGTGAGTTCAGGGTTACGGTAGTAGCATTTGGCGACAGATGCGCCGCGTATCCAGAGCTGGCCCTCGCTGCCTGCCGGAAGGACTGTGCCGTCTTCGCTGCGTATCTGCGCTTCGACCGAAGAGAGCAGAGTGCCTACTGTGCCGGCTTTTATCTTATCGATGCCGGGTGCGATAGTAACGACAGACGAGGCCTCTGTAAGGCCGTAGCCTTCGATGACAGGCACACCGAAAGTTTTTCTGCATCTGTCCGAAAGCTCCTGCGGCAGCCTGTCGCCGCCGGAGAGGATGTATCTGAGCGATGAAGGTATCGCTGAGCCGCGTTTTGCCGCGCTCAGCATGAAGGCAAGCATCGTAGGTACGGCTGGAAGTATCGTTACTTCCGCTTCCCTCATTGCTTCCATGGCTTTTTCAGTCGGGATGAAATTCGTAAGCACAGCCTGCCGGGCGCCTGTTACAAGCGGGATGAGCGCTCCGCAGACAAAGCCTAGCGCGTTGAAATCAGGCAGTGCGTTGAGGAATACGTCATCGTCCGTGACAGTGCCGATCTGTTCAGCGGCCTTTATGCAGCTTATCAGGTTTTCGTGAGTGAGCGGCACGGCCTTTGGTTCGCCTGTGATGCCGGATGTGTAGAAGATGACGGCGTTGCCGTCTGCTTCCTGCTGTGATACGCGCGGGTCTATGTCATCGCACGGGGCGTCGAGCGGAGAAATTACGCAGGGGATGCCATCCTCTGAAACGAGAGGAACTATCTCGGCGCAGCCTCTGTAAGTGATTGCGGCGAAGACATCGGCGTGCTGAAGCTCTTTCGTCAATGTAACGTACCCGGCCTTTGGATCGATAGGGACTATCGTTCCGCCGAGACGCCAAGCGGCTACTGTGTATGCGAGAAACGCGGGGCAGTTCGGCATGATGAGAGCAAGCCGATGCCCGCTTTTGAAACCGTTAGATGCGAGACGCTCCTGACAGGCTTCGACAAGTTCGAGAAACGCTGAACGCGCCCACCAGGTCTTCTGCCAACAAATGAACGGTTCGTTAGGTAGCTCATCAAGATGTTTTGTGATTATTTCGTCAAGTTTTGCCAAAATACCGCCTCCGGCCTAAAGCGTGAGTGCCATGTAGGCTTCCCATGCCGCCGCGAAAGGCAGCATGCTCTCAGGTGTGTCATATTTTGAATTGTGCAGCGCGTATTCAAATCCTGTGCCCAGGAGCATGAATACCGATGGCACGCAGCTGCTGAGGAACGAAAAATCGTCTCCCCAGAGTCTGGGCTGTTCTAGCTTCTTCATCGCGTCCGCGCCGAAGAAAGGTTCAGCCACTTTGTAAAGTTCTCTTACTTTGCCGCTGTCGTTTTCGACCTGTCCGTAATTGCGCGTGTATTCGACTGACGCGAGCCCGCGGAATGCCTTTGCTATCGCAGGCACGACAGTTTCTATGCGTTCCTGCACAAAATCGCGCGTCTTCGGGTCGAAGGCGCGCAGAGTTCCCCATATATTCGCCTGTTCAGGAATGGCGTTGTACGCAAGGCCGGCTTCAATATGGCCGAACGATACTACGACAGAGTTCCTGGGGTCTACTTCACGCGTCAGCATCGTCTGCACAGCGATAAGGATATGAGCGGCTATCATAACAGGGTCGACTGTCTTCTGCGGGGTCCCGCCGTGTCCTGCTGTGCCGCGGATATCGATGTGTATCTTGTCTGAAAGGGCTGTGGTAACGCCCTTTTTAGTCAGTATCTCGCCGTATGGAAACTGCGGCCACCAGTTAACGCAGTAGCAGCTGCCAACGTTGTATTTTTCGATGAATTTGTTTTCAAGAAGGAGTTTTGCGCCGCCGCGGCCTTCGCCGGCCGGCTGAAAAAGAAGCACTATCTTATGTCTGAGCTCGTCTTTGTGCCTTGCTAATAGTTTTGCTGCCCCGAGGAGCGATGCTATATGTGCGTCGTTCCCGCCTGCGTGCATGATGCCTGGTATGCATGATGCGAATGGAAGCCCGGTCTCTTCTTCGATGCCGAGAGCGTCTATACATGTTCGCAGCACGATCGCAGGACCTTCTATGTCGCCTCGTATTACGCCTATGACGCAGGTCTCCATTGCGAAGCCCTGAACGGCGTCAACTCCATCGGTGGATTCGAGAACGCGCATTATCTTGGAAGCGGTGATGTGTTCCTCAAAAGCGAGCTCCGGGAATTGGTGCAGGTCTCTCCGCCATTCCTGTAAGTCGCTGCGGAGTTTCTCTGCCTCCTCAAGGATCTGTGCGCCAAATTCGGCTCTTCCCGGGTCGATCTCCATCGATGTTCCTTCCTTCTGCTGTTGCGCGGGCTTTTGTGTATGACATAGCCGCGTCAGGATGAAATAATGTTTTAGTATACTACAAAAGGCAAGATTTTACTTGCGGGCTGTCTTAAAAAACGCATACGGGATACAATTGCGATATCCAGCGGCTGGAGGTGAGGGCATGAACAAGGCACAGAAAGGCGCGGCAGCGCTGTTCGCAGCATATTTCCTGTGGGGCGCGATGCCTCTTTACTGGAAAATGCTCGAACATATCTCTTCATTCGAGATACTTTGCCACCGTGTAGCATGGTCGGCCCTCTTTACGGCGATCCTGCTTGCCGCACGCAGACAGGTAAGGTATGCCGTCGATTTCGTCAGGCGTGAGCCTAAAAAAGCTCTTACGCTCTGTGCCGGAGGCTTCATGATAGCTTTTAACTGGGGAATGTACATCTGGGGCATAAACCACGGCCATGTACTTGAATGCAGTCTAGGCTACTACATAAATCCGCTCGTTTCGATGTTCCTCGGCCTTGTCTTTTTCCGCGAGAAGATGGACAGACTGCAGACCGCGGCGCTGCTTCTGGCAGCCGCCGGGGTTACGGTTGAACTCATCGCCGTGCACTCGATACCGATATTGTCGCTCGGCCTGGCGCTGACGTTTGGCCTATACGGCGCGCTCAAAAAGGCGATACCTATAGATTCCTCCGCCTCGCTCTGCATCGAAACGATCTCCGTCACGCCAGCTGCGCTCGTATGCCTCTTCTGGCTCCAGCATGCAGGCTACGCTGCGTTTCCATATGACCCGCTGACGTTCCTCCTGCTCGCAGGAGCAGGAATAACTACAGCCTTTCCTTTGATACTGTTTGCTTACGGGGCAAAGAACGTACGCATGACGACGATGGGGTTCATACAGTATACGTCGCCGACGCTGCTCTTCATTCTGGGTACGTTCCTCTATAATGAGCCGCTGCGCCGGTCGCGCGTGCTTACGTTCATTTTTATCTGGGCTGCGCTTGCGGTCTATGGCTATGACACGATCAAAAAGGAACACACCAGGCTTCAGTGATTTTAGAGCGCTGCAATTTTTTGCCGCAGCGTGTAAAAATCAGCGCAGCACATGATTTTTGCTGTTGTCTGTAAAAAACATAAAATATTCCGTGTGGCTGCAGTACAAAAACGCCCTGTTTTATAAAAGGCCGCGGAGCTGCATAAAAAATATTTTGCCCTGACTTTTTTAATGAAAAGTCCAAATTTGTTATGAATTTGTGACAATTTGCGGAGCAGTTTTTTAGTGAAATTCACGGCCGTATAAGTTATAATAACTTCCATATTTCCACAGTTTTTTTATTCAAATGTTTCCAAAGTATCAAAATTTTTTGTGAAAGAGGTGCTCCACAATGAAATTTGGTAAGAAATTTGCACTTGCTTTCGGTCTTGTTCTTGCAATGGCCGGAGCAGCGATGGCAGCCGGAACGGTCAAGATAGGCGTCTATCTTCCGATCACAGGCGGCAATGCGGTCGGCGGCGGACTCGAACTCGCAGGTGTCCAGCTCGCTAATAAACAGATCCCGACAGTCCTCGGCAAGAAAGTTCAGATAATCGTCGTTGACAACAAGAGCGACAAAGTCGAAGCCGCAAACGCGGTCAAGAGACTTATCGAAAAAGAGAAAGTCAACGCGATAGTCGGCACATACGGTTCATCACTCGCAATGGCCGGCGGAGAAGTAGCTGAAAAAGCCGGGGTCCCGATGGTCGGAACTTCCTGCACGAACCCGCTCGTCACACAGGGCAAGAAATATGTCTTCCGCGTCTGCTTCATCGACCCGTTCCAGGGCGCCGGCGCAGCAGCATTCGCAACACAGAAGCTCCATGCAAAGAAAGCCGCATGCCTCATCGAAGTCACAGAGGACTACAGCGTAGGACTTTCTTCGTTCTTTGAGCGCGCATTCAAGAAAGACGGCGGCAAGATAGTTGCCAAGCTGAACTACCAGAAGGGTGACCAGGACTTCACAGCACAGCTCACGCAGATCATCGCCAAGAAACCGGACGTTCTCTACATCCCGGCAAACTTTGCTGAAGGCGCGATCATCATGCGCCAGGCACGCGAACTCGGCGCGAAGTTCAAGATCCTCGGCGGCGACGCGATGGACAACCCTGAAATGGTCAAGATCGGCGGCAAGTCAGTCGAAGGATTCAGCTTCACGACATTCGCATATGCTCCTGAAATGCCGAACATGAACCCGACACAGAAGGCCTTCACAGCCAACTGGAAAAAGGCCAACGGCAAAAAGCTTCCGAACGCCCTTGCGGCCTGCGGATATGACGCATACTCGATCATCATCGACGCCATCAAACGCGCTAACAGCGACAGCCCCAAGAAGATCGCGGCAGCTCTCGCAGCCACAAAGAACTTCCCTGGCGTCACAGGTATCACAACGATCAACAAGACGCATGACGCAGAAAAATCAATCGGTATCATGCAGATCAAAAACGGCAAGAGGATATTCCTCACAGTCGTAAACCCGAAATAAGCTTCAACAGACAGAGTTTTGAGGGGGAGGACGAAAGTCTTCCCCCTTCTCAGGAATTGAGGGGTATCTGATGTCTTTAGATATGTTTATTCAGCACGTGTTCAACGCGCTGACGCTCGGCAGTCTTTACGGGCTCATTGCCATAGGCTACACGATGGTCTACGGTATTCTTCGCCTTATAAACTTTGCTCACGGCGATATTTTTATGGTAAGCGCATATTTCGTCTTTTTCGCGATCGCGCTGCTGCACCTTCCATGGATAGCAGCTGTCATTCTGGCAATAATAGGCACCGCGGCTTTCGGCGTCATAATAGACCGCATAGCATACAAGCCTCTGCGTGATGCTCCGCGTATCTCAGCGCTTATAAGCGCAATCGGTGTTTCATTCTTCATTGAGAATATTTGCATCGTCCTCTTCACGGGAGTTCCGAAGCCGATGCCGAGGTATGAACCTCTGGTCACTGTCATGCAGTTCGGCAATATCCGCATCCTCCCGCTCGCTATTTTTGTTCCTGTCTGCTCGTTCATACTTGTGGCTGCTCTTATATGGGTGCTCTACAAGACAAAACCCGGGCTTGCGATGAGGGCGATATCAAAAGATATAGAGACGACACGCCTTATGGGCGTCAAAGTCGACAACATAATCGGTCTCACGTTCGGCATAGGCTCCGCGCTTGCGGCAGCAGCCGGCATCATGTGGGCTCTGCGCTATCCGCAGATACACCCGTTCATGGGACTTTTCCCAGGTTTTAAGGCATTCATTGCAGCAGTATTCGGCGGCATCGGCTCGGTGCCCGGCGCTATGATAGGCGGGCTTCTGCTCGGATTTATGGAGATAATGATAATAGCGTTCTTCCCTGGTCTTTCAGGATACCGTGACGCGTTTGCGTTCATACTTCTCATACTGATACTTTTCGTCAAGCCGACAGGCCTCATGGGCGAAGATATGGAGGACAAGATATGAGCAAGAAGACAAAACTCCTACTCAATCTTATCTGCCTTGGCATTCTCTGCCTCTTCCTATGGTGGGCGCAGAACAACCTTGACGGATACAAGGTGCAGGTGCTGAACCTTATCGCAGTCAACGCGATACTTGCGGTCAGCCTTAACCTCATCTACGGGTTCACAGGAATGTTCTCACTTGGACACGCCGGATTCATGGCGATAGGCGCTTATGTCAGCGCGCTGCTCATCCTTCCTGCGTCACAGAAAGAAGTAATGTACATTCTCGAGCCGATAATCTGGCCGTTCTCTGTCATGCACGCTCCGTTCTTTGTTTCGGTGCTTGCAGGCGGAGCTGTAGCCGCTGTACTTGGCCTGTTTATAGCGCTTCCTGTGCTTCGTCTCGGCGGCGACTACCTCGGCATAGCGACGCTTGGATTTGCTGAAATAATCCGCGTCATCTTCACGAATATCACGCCGATAACGAATGGCGCCCTGGGGCTCAAAGGCATCCCGGCTTATGCCAACCTCGGCTGGAACTATTTCTGGTGCATACTCACGTTCTATGTCATAGTCAAGCTGCTATCGAGCAACTTCGGCAACACTCTGCGTGCGATACGCGACGATGAAGTCGCCGCGAAGGCCATGGGTATCAACACGTTCCGCGCCAAGGCTATATCGTTTGCGATAGGCGCGTTCTTCGCCGGAGTAGGCGGCGCGCTGCAGGGCAGCCTTATCACTACCATCGACCCTAAGATGTTCAACTTCCAGCTCACGTACAACATCCTTATGTTCGTCGTCGTCGGAGGTCTGGGTTCGATTACGGGCTCTGTCGTTGGTGCAGTCGTCATAACTATTCTTCTTGAATGGCTGCGGCTTGTCGAAGATACGATCACCATTGGATCGTTCCAGATACCTGGTGTGCCTGGCATGAGAATGGTCATCTTCTCTGTTATCCTCCTCTTCATCATCCTGAAACGCCGCGAAGGCATCATCGGCGGCTACGAGTTCAGCTGGGACAGCGTTACCAGGCTTTTCAACAGGAAGGGGGACAAGTAGATGGAACCGGTCCTCAAAACTAACGATGTAACTATAAAATTCGGCGGACTTACCGCAGTCGGTAACCTCAATATAGAGTGCGCTGAAGGCAGCATATCCAGCCTCATTGGTCCAAACGGCGCCGGCAAGACTACGGTCTTCAACATCATCACAGGATTTTACAAACCGACATCCGGCAAAGTCCTCTTTATGGGCAAAGACATCACGGGCCTCAAGCCGCACGAAGTCTGCAAAGCAGGCATCGCGCGCACGTTCCAGAATATTCGCCTATTCTCTGGAGGAACAGTCCTTCAGAATGTTATGACAGCGTGCTGGGTGCGCGAAAAATCGCAGTGGTGGATGGGTCCATTCATGGTCCCGAGCTTTGTGCGCGAGGAACGCGAGATGCGCGAAAAGTCGATGAAGCTGCTCGAAGCCATCGGGCTTGCCGACATTGCAAACGACGTAGCGACAGGACTGCCGTACGGCGAGCAGCGCAGACTTGAAATAGCACGTGCGCTTGCGACAGAGCCTAAGCTCCTGCTGCTCGACGAACCTGCCGCTGGCATGAACCCGCAGGAAAGCGGAGAGCTCATGGACTTCATCAAAAAAATACGCGACGAATTCCACCTCACTATACTTCTCATCGAGCATGACATGAAAGTAGTCATGGGGGTTTCGGAATGGATACGCGTCCTTGACTACGGCAACCTCATCGCTGAGGGAACACCGGACGAGATACGCGCTAACCCGCGTGTCATTGAAGCATACTTGGGCAAGGAGGCTGCCGCAAAATGCTGAAGATAGAAAATCTTGAAGTGCGCTACGGCGGCATCCACGCGGTGCGCGGTCTTTCGATGGAAGTTCCAGACGGCAAGATAATAACGCTCATTGGAGCGAACGGTGCAGGCAAGAGCAGCACGCTGCGCTCGATATCAGGGCTTGTAAAGACCAAAACAGGAAAGATCTTATGGAACGATAAGGATATCACGCACCTTCCACCCGAAGCGATACTCGAATCGGGCATTGCGCTTTGCCCGGAAGGACGACGTATATTCCCTCAGCTCACGGTTCTTGAGAATCTTAAGATCGGCGGCTATACGCGCAAAGACAAAAAAAGCGTTGATGAGTCGATAGAAAAATCGTTCGCGCTATTCCCGCGCCTTAAGGAGCGTTCATGGCAGCCGGGCGGCACGCTATCCGGCGGCGAGCAGCAGATGCTCGCGCTCGCCCGTGCCCTTATGAGCGACCCGCAGCTCATCATGATGGACGAACCATCGCTGGGGCTTGCGCCTCTGCTTGTTGAGGAAGTGTTCAACATCATCAGGGAGATAAATAAGGCTGGTAAGACAGTATTGCTTGTCGAGCAGAATGCGTTCGGGGCGCTCAACGTTGCGGACTACGCCTATGTTCTTGAAGTAGGAGCAATATCGCTCCAGGGAACAGGGCAGGAGCTTCTGAACGACAAGCGTGTCATCGACGCATACCTTGGCGGCTGATTTTTACGCGTAAATGATTATTTCGCGGCAGCTCCGTTTTTTTGCGGTGCTGCCGTTTTTTTGCCGACACATAAAAGTTCTCTCACTTTTTCTGCGTGCGTGATAGAATTGTCTGTGCGCACTGAATTTTTTTTCGGGAGTGAAAAGATTGGCTAAACTGAAGTCGCTTAACCTGCCGAATATCCTGAGCATCTCGAGGGTCTTCCTCGTGCCGGTCGTCATGGTCTTTCTCACGCTGCGCACGCAGTTCGACTTTATCTTCGGCTTCAACATAGGAGACCTGCTCGCCGGATTTTTCTTTATCGCAGCGTCGATAACTGACGCTGTCGACGGCTACATCGCGCGCAGCCGCGGTCTCGTTACTACGCTTGGAAAATTCATCGACCCTCTTGCGGACAAAATAATGGTCGTCGCCGTGCTCATCGCGCTCGTCGACCTTCATCGCGTGCCGGCTTGGATGGTCGTCGTGATAATTTCAAGGGAATTCATCGTTACAGGACTCCGCATGATAGCGGCCTCGCAGGGCATCGTTATAGCCGCGTCGAAGTGGGGCAAATCAAAGACGATAAGCCAGATGATAGGCATAATATTTCTGATATTCGATGTCCCGGGCGGCATGCCCATCATGTGGGTCGCGATGGTGCTGACTATATGGTCAGGCTGCGATTACCTCATCAAAAGCGCCAAAGTCTTCGAATGACCACGGAAAATAACATATCAAAAGATAAGCTTTTTAAAACTGTCGAAACGTTGGAGCCTGATATGGTCTCTATGCTATCCGACCTTGTCGCTCTGCCTGCCATAAATCCTTCCGACGGAGGAGAAGGCGAAGGCAAAAAGGTCAGAAAAATAGCCGACAAGATCAGATCGCTTGAATTAGGCAAAATAGATGTTTATAAGTGCTTGGATAATGCCGGCATCGAACGGCCGAATGCTGTTATTACTATACCTGGCAGGACAAAAAAACGCCTCTGGATAATTTCGCACGTTGATGTCGTGCCGGCCGGCGAGCTTGCGCAGTGGAAGTCCGATCCGTTCAAAGCCGAGGTGCGTGACGGAAAAATCTACGGACGCGGCACTGTCGATAACGGGCTTGCTCTCGTATCCTCCGTTTATGCGGCTGCTGCGCTCAAAAAACTTGCCATAGTCCCCGAATTTGAGACGAAGCTCTGCTTTGTTGCCAACGAAGAGACCGGCAGTGACTACGGCATAAAGTTCCTGTTAAAGCAGGGGCTGTTCTCTCCCGAAGACCTTGTGCTCGTTCCTGATATCAACACGCCCGACGGCGATTTCATAGAGATTGCTGAAAAAAGCATCTTCTGGATAGAATTCGAAGTGAAAGGCAAAATCACACATGGCAGCCTGCCGCAGCTTGGAGTCAACGCCTGCCGCGCCGCTAACGAATTTTCAGCATCGCTTGACGAGTCGCTGCATAAGGCGTTCCCGGAGAGCGACGCGATGTTCGGCGCGCCGCAGACTTCCACATTCGAGCCGACGCGCCGTTTTGCCAACGTCCGCAACGTCAACACTGTGCCCGGACGCGAAGTTTTTTGCTTCGACTGCCGCGTGCTGCCCTCGGTGCCTTTCAGCGAGATAGACAAAGTCATCGATTATGAGATAAGAAAGATAAAAAAGAAATATAAAGCCGAAGTTTCATACCGGCTGCTGCAAAATCAGCCGGCGCCGGCGCCTACGCCTGAAGATGCGCCGATAGTCACGCTCGTAAAAGAAGCCGCTGAAGCAGTCCTGCCCGTCAAAGTAAAATGCGGCGGCATCGGCGGCGGCACATGCGCCGCGCATTTCCGCGAGGCCGGCATTCCTGCCGCGGTCTGGGGGCAGGGCAGCGACGTCGAGCACATGCCCAACGAGTACGCAGAAATAGAACACATCGTCAATTCCGCAAAAGTTTTCGCGCTTGTGATGATCGCGAATAAATACAACTGATACCAAAGTTTAAAAACGCGCGGCTGCTTCGCGCGCTTAAAATGATCAAACCACGGCTGCGAGAAGGGTGCGCGAGAATTCGCGCCTTTCTCGCAGCCGCGCTCTACAGCTACAAAAAGGAGCGTACCTTCCTGGCTTCAACCAGTTGGAGCGTCTAAAAATGCAAAAGCCGCTTTTAGAGTGAAGCGCCCGACACGCATACCCTTACTCTCGGCTTTAGCGCCAGAGAAACACTGCTCACCGACGAGGTTGTGTTGCCCGGACTGGTTCTGTTGCCCCCTATTTCTATATCTCTAAGAAGTTTGCGTTAAAGAGCCAATACGGGGCATTTGTGAGCGTTTTTTTGCTTTTGTTGTCGCTTTCTGTAGAGTCTTTGAAGTTGGAGATTAAGGGAACAATATAGACCTTACAAGCTATTACGGATCAAATCAGGCGAAGTTGTATATGCTTACATTTGTTCAATAATATCAATGATTTATCTGCCTTGACCTTGCTTTCAAACATAGTAAAATGACAATGTCATTATCATTTCCAGCTTTTATATCTTAAGGAGGTTTTTTTATGTCCTGGTTTGAAAAGCAGTTCAAGCTCAAAGAGAACAACACCGACGTGAAGACTGAAGTTCTCGCGGGGCTCACTACGTTCATGACGATGGCCTACATTATCATCGTGAACCCGGCTATCCTCTCGAAGACAGGCATGCCTTTCGGTCCTGTTCTCGTCGCCACATGCCTTGGCGCAGCGCTTGGCACGTTCCTCATGGCGATACTCGCAAACTATCCGTTTGCGATGGCTTCCGGCATGGGGTTAAACGCGTTCTTCACGTTCACAGTCGTCATGACTATGCATGTTTCATGGGAAGTCGCGCTGACAGCGGTCTTCATCGAAGGTGTCATTTTTATAGTGCTCACGATGTCCAGCATACGGCAGACCGTAGTCAACTCTATACCTAAGACGCTGAAGATAGGCATCTCTGCAGGTATCGGGCTCTTCATAGCATTCATAGGACTTCAGAGCTCAGGCATAGTCGTCAACAATGACGCGGTGCTTGTCGGCCTATGCAGCTTCAAACAGAATACTCCGGGACTTCTTGCGCTCGTAGGACTGATCATCATGGTCTACCTTCAGGTCAAGAATGTCCGCGGCAGCATCCTTATAGGGATCATCGCTGTTACTGTCATAGGTATTCCTCTTGGCATCACGAAGCTCCCAGGCTCAGTTGTTTCAATGCCTCCGTCTCTTTCACCGATCTTCTGGAAGATGGATTTCTCGCAGCTTTCAAACATCAATTTCTGGGTCGTAGTTTTTGCATTCTTCTTTGTTGACTTCTTTGATACGGTCGGCACGCTCGTCGGCGTTGCAAGCCGTGTCGGAATGCTCGACAAAGACGGTAACCTTCCGAGAGTCGGCGCGGCGCTTATGTCCGACGCAATCGGCACGGTCGCAGGCGCAGTACTCGGAACTTCAACGGTAACGACATATGTTGAAAGCGCCAGCGGAGTTGAGCAGGGCGGCCGCACAGGCCTGACAGCTCTCGTCGTTTCGATACTCTTCCTGCTTGCTATGTTCTTCTCGCCGCTTGTCCAGATAGTCCCGTCATGCGCGACAGCTCCGGCGCTTATCATGGTCGGCTGCTTCATGGTCATGGGCATAGGCAATATGGATTTCAGCGACTGGACGGAATTCTTCCCGGCAGTCCTGGCGCTCTTCATGATGCCGTTTGCATACAGCATAGCGACAGGTATCGAGTTCGGCATCACGAGCTACGTCATCCTGAAAGTCCTTACAGGCAAAGGCAAGGATGTTCACTGGATCATGTACGCCCTCGCGATACTCTTCATCCTCAACCACACGCTTCGTTAATTACTGCTGATAATCAGGATAAACTGATAGTAATACAAAAGCGCAGCCGAAAGGCTGCGCTTTTGCTTTGGGAGTTGTGAAGATCTGATGCTTTTATTTAAACGGGTTTCCCCAGTTGCCGGCAAAGAAAGTCTTGTCAATCGGCCTGCGGTCTCTCTCATCGAGCTCGCGTTCCTTGGGGACACCGTCCAGCGTGTCAGCGTCGGCTTTGTAGCCGACAGCAACAGCTACGAGAGGTTCAAAATCTTCGGGAATATTGAAAGCTTTGCGTGCCGCATCGACGGAGAAGCCTGCCATCGGATGCGCGGCTAGCCCGAGATCCACTGCCTCCAGCAGCAGATTTTCGAGCGCGAGGCCGCAGTCGTGCATGGCCCAGCGGTTGGGCTCATTGTTATAGGATGAATTTTTGCTGACGACAAGCAGAAGCAGGAGCGGTGCGCGTCCTGCCCATTGCTGGTTGGCTTCGGCAAGGCATGAGAGCATCTTTGCATAATTTTCCTTGTCGTCTTTTTCGGCTGCTATAAAACGCCAAGGCTGTTCGTTGAAGGCAGACGGTGCCCACTGCGCAGCCTCGAACAGCTGTGTCAGCTGTGTTTTATTGATGTTTTTTTCGAGAAATGCGCGGGGGCTCCACCTTTGCGCGATTATTTCGGCTATCTTGTACTTTGTCCGGGCTTTTTTATCCATCACGATCACCTGCAATATTAGTATGCTTCATTTGTGAGCAAAGCATAACTTTTCCTGCATTCCTGTCATAGTATTTTCTGCTTATTGACTGGTGAGTATAAATGCGAGAAATTTGTGAAAGAAGTATCCATATATACGCTGGACTGGGAGAAAAATTCAATTTATCATATCCGCAAACCACACAAACCATACAGGAGGTCCTGCAAAATGGCCGAAAAATTTGAAAATGTGACTGCAGTTGCAAAAGCGAACATATATTTTGACGGCAAGGTCACGAGCCATACTATCTATATGGCAGACGGCGAGCGCAAGACGCTGGGAATATTTCTGCCCGGCGCGTATGAATTCGGCACAGGCGACGCCGAAGTCATGGACATAACTGACGGTGAATGCGAAGTGATGCTCCCCGGCGGCGGCGAATGGAAAACTGTCAAAGCCGGCGAAACTTTCAGCATCCCGGCTGACAGCAAATACGGATTCCGCTGCTACGTGCCAGTACAGTACATCTGTTCTTATATTAAATAATTCGTGCAATAAAAAGGCCGGCTTTCCGCCGGTCTTTTTTATTTGTCTGATATTCTTGCCATGTCTTTTAATTTTTGCAGCGTTTCAGGTGAGATCGCATTCGAGAAATACGAAGACCATACGGTGTTGTTCTGGAGCAGAGGCTCTGTCCGCAGTTCCGGCATCGCAGCAGCCGCAGTTTCAAAAAGCGGTGTGCCTGGAATGGGGGAGAATTCGGCGAGTTTCGGTGTGCCTCCACAGTCTTTGACAAAGTTTATTGTGTCGGCGACAGATTTTACGCTCTGGTTAGGCAGCCCAAGAAGTATGTAAGTCTCGCAGTCACGCTGAGAATATCCAACGCCGAGCAGATTTTTGACAGCTGAGGCATACTGGCCGCGTGCGACTTTGCCTGAGCTTTCCTTTGCGATAGCCGGATCTATGCTTTCAAGCGAGAGACGTATCGTTTTGAAATTCGTTTCGTTCAAAACATGCGCGCATTTTTCGTCTATTTGACTGACATGCAGGCCGTTGGGAGTGTGAAATGCGATATCGTGCCCTTTAAGTTTCTCGCAGATCGGATAAAAATATTTTTCTTTTTCCATCAAAAGCGCGTCGTCGTAGAATGCTATGTCCTTTACGCCAAGACCTGTTTCAAAATCTATCTCGTTTATGACTTCGTCGACTGTACGCCTGTGATAGCCGGGCCACAGGATGTGCGATGCGCAATAGGAGCAGTTGAGCAGGCAGCCGTAAGATGTCATAGTAACGCCGTAAGGCGGTTTATCATAAAGGTCCATTGCAGGGTAAGGAACGTCAGGCTGCCAGTTTTCCGTTATGAGACAGTCTGCGCCAAGTTTTGCAGCATGCTCAGGACACAGGCGCGCGTAAACGCCGCCAAGAATTACCGACACACCCGGCAGCTCGCGATGCAGAATGTCCAGTGCCCATTTGACTCCGCCGTACCAGTATGTCATCACAGATGTCAGCAGAACAAGGTTGGGCCTCTGCACAGAGTGCAGCCTTTTTACAAAATGTTCTTCGCTGATTCCGAAACGGTGATACTTCCTCTTTATGTTTCTATATACGGCCGGTTTTTCTGTTTCAGATCTTGCTATCTTTTCGCGTCCGTATGTTTTCTGTCCTTCAGCGCCTTCGTGTATGCAGTCGATGAGTTCAACGCTGTTTGCGTTTTCGCGCATCTTTTCAAGAAGGCAGAGAAGACCGAGAGGTTTTGACCACAGGTCAAAAAACGCGAAGTCCTCAACAATTGGGTTCACGCCGAGAATAGTCTTGCCTTTGAGTGAAAATAGTTCTGATAACGTCATCAGTCAATTATATATCGCAGGGAAGTCCGCGCAATAAAAATAGGCGGCGATAACAACATCGCCGCCATAAATCCAGCAACAGTATTTTAATGATTATGTGTTTTATTCCAAAACTGCGGCACAGCGTTTAAGCTGGTCGATGACTTTTATCTGCTGCGGGCAGGCGCGCTCGCACTGACCGCACGCGATGCAGTCGCTGGCTTTGCCGCCGCCTGACATGGTCGCTATGAAATATTGCTGTTTTGCGCTTGCTGTGTTGCCGTATGTCAGCCCGATGTTCATGGCGGCAAAAATATCAGGAATGGAGATGTGTTTCGGGCAGCCGGCTGTGCAGTAGTGGCATGCTGTGCACGGAATAGCATCGATTTTCAAGAGCTCATCCTGTGCAGCCTTTATGATGTCCTTTTCTTTTTCATCGAGAGGCCTGAAGTCCTTCATGTATGAAAGGTTGTTTTCCATCTGTTCAATATTTGACATTCCGCTCAATACTGTTATGACTCCGTCAAGCGATGCCGCAAAACGCACGGCCCATGATGCCATAGAAGCGTTTGGGGCAGCTTTCGTGAACAGGGCCTTCACCTGCTGCGGGGGATTTGCTAGGATGCCGCCTTTGACGGGCTCCATAACGACGATAGGCTTGTTGTGCTTCCTGGCTATTTCCCAGTTTTCGCGTGACGTTACGCTTGGATTTTCCCAGTCTGCGTAGTTGAGCTGCAGCTGCACGAAGTCCATCTCCGGGTGTTTCGTCAGGATGTTGTCGAGCAGCTCAGGTTTTGCGTGGAGCGAAAAGCCAAGGTTCTTGATGAGTCCTTTTGCCTTCTGCTCGGCTGCAAAATCCCATATCTTATACTCGTCATATTTTGTGTAGTTCCAGCTCTGCAGTGCATGCAGCAGATAGAAGTCAAAATATCCGGCGCCTGTGCGCTCAAGGCTGGTGAAAAATTCCTGCTTTGCCGATTTTTCATCGGAGCAGCCCATCCAGGCGCAGAGCTTTGTCGCAAGCTTGTATTTTTCGCGCGGATAGCGGTCAACGAGAGCTGCCTTTATTGCTTTTTCAGATTCGCCGCCGTCATATACGAAGGCTGTGTCGAAGTAGATGAATCCTGCGTCGAGGAATTTATCGACCATTACCTTGACCTGATCTACATCTATCTTTGACGGATCGCTTTTGAGTTTCGGAAGCCTCATAAGTCCGAAGCCTAGTTTAGGGTAATCTTTCCCCAAATAATCATGCATTGATATTCTTCCCTTCTGGGCAGATATGCTCAAGAAATAACATAGCACTTGGAGTCTGCTCAAAGTCAAGCATTTTGAAAGATAATTTTATGGTTTTAACAAAACGCGGCGAATTCGCTGTGGCTTGACAAATTATATACGCGACATTATATTTTGCTTCAGCGGTAAAATTATTTACTGTGATAAAGCGACATTTTGAAAGGATGAATCACGCAATGCCGATAACAGAACTGCTTGAGAAAAACGCAAAGCTTTATCCTAAAGACACGGCCCTTGTCGAACTAAATCCCGCAGTCAATGAAACACAGCGCAAGACATGGAGAGAGTATGACCTTATCCAGCCAACGCACGCTGAGCCTTATCGCCGCGAGATAACGTGGGAAGTGTTCAACGAGAAGGCCAACAGATTCGCAAACATGCTGCTTGGCCGAGGCGTGAAAAAAGGCGACAAGGTCGCGATACTTTTAATGAACTGCCTCGAGTGGCTGCCGATATACTTCGGCATCCTCAAAACCGGTGCGCTGGCTGTGCCCCTCAATTTTCGCTATGCGTCCGACGAGATAGAGTACTGCGTAAAACTCGCCGAGGTCGATGTGCTTGTCTTCGGCACAGAATTCATCGGACGTGTCGAAGAGATAGCCGAAAATATATCTAAAAACAGACTGCTGCTTTACGTTGGTGATACTTGCCCGACTTACGCCGAGAGCTATACGATGCAGGTGCAGAATTATTCAAGCAGCAGCCCGAATATAAAACTTAAAGATTCAGACGATGCGGCGATATACTTTTCATCAGGCACGACCGGATTCCCTAAGGCCATACTTCATAACCATGAGTCGCTGATGCATTCGGCGCGCGTCGAACAGAAACACCACGGTCAGACTCGCAAAGACGTCTTCCTCTGTATACCGCCGCTCTATCACACAGGCGCTAAGATGCACTGGTTCGGAAGTCTCATATCCGGCAGCAAAGCTGTCCTGCTTAAAGGCACGAAGCCTGACGTGATACTGGACGCTGTTTCCAAAGAACAATGCACAGTCGTCTGGCTGCTCGTGCCATGGGCGCAGGATATCCTTGATGCGCTCGACAGCGGTGAACTGAAACTCAAAGATTACCGTCTGAAGCAGTGGCGCCTCATGCACATCGGTGCGCAGCCTGTGCCTCAAAGTCTTATAAAACACTGGAAAGATTACTTTCCGAACCATCAGTATGACACAAACTATGGCCTTTCGGAGTCCATTGGTCCAGGCTGTGTGCATCTCGGTGTTGAAAATATCGGCAAGGTCGGCGCGATAGGTGTTCCGGGCTATGGCTGGCAGTGCAAGATAGTGGACAGCAAGCACAAGGATGTCCCTCAGGGAAAAATAGGCGAGCTGGCGGTAAAGGGGCCGGGCGTCATGACATGCTATTACAACAACCCTAAAGCGACGGCAGAGGTCCTGAGCAAGGACGGCTGGCTCTATACCGGCGACATGGCGATGCAGGACAAAGATGGCTTTTATTTCCTCGTTGACCGCAAAAAAGACGTAATAATCACTGGCGGAGAAAATATTTACCCTGTGCAGATAGAAGATTTTCTGCACAACTTTGAGCCGATAAAAGACGTTGCCGTAATAGGTCTGCCTGATAAACGCCTGGGTGAGATTGCAGCTGCAGTGATAGAGCTCAAAAAAGGGTTCAAGTGCACTGAAGACGAAGTCAACGAATTCTGCTCTAAACTGCCGCGCTACAAACGCCCGCACAGGATAATCTTCGCAAAAGTACCGCGCAACCCGACAGGAAAGATAGAAAAGCCGAAGCTTCGCAAGATGTATGGCGGCGAAAAACTTGTAGCTGCTGAAAATCTCAGTTAAACAAAAAATATACATAAAGTATTTTTTGCTTGTACAAACGGCGTGACTTCTGCGGAAGCTCCGCCGTTTGCTTTTTACAGCCAGAGCGGAGAATGATTTTTGTGTTTGTCGTCGGCAGTTCATTGTGCCTTGAATACGTTTGACGGTTATGCTATAGTAGCACTGCAAAAAATTTGATCCGTGAGAGTTTCTTGCGGAGAAAATAAGAAGTCAAAAAATCAGAGATTCTGACGCTGAAAATATTTTGAGGCGGAAGACAGCTGCATAGCCGTATGATCGGCAATGGATGTTCTGTCGAGCGCCTTTTTAGGGCGCTCTTTTTTTATGCAAAGGAGAGAATTTTATGGAAAACAGCAGCATAGCGCTTATAGGAATAATAGTCACGCCAGGGAGCCCGACTGAAAAGCTCAACGCGATACTGCACGACCACGGCGACTATATTATCGGGCGCATGGGCATACCTTACCGTAAGGATGATATGAACATTATAAGCGTTGCCGTAGATGCGCCGCTCGACGTTATCAACGCGATGTCCGGAAAGCTGGGCAAGCTGCCTGGAATAACAACGAAGACTCTATATGCCGCGAAGCCGCAGAATAAAAACGGTTCGGCAAAAGGTGACGCAAATGTCTGTTAAGGCTAAAAAAATAGCAATTTACGGCAAAGGCGGCATCGGCAAATCGACTATAACTGGCAACCTTTCGGCTGCTCTTGCGGTGCTCGGCAAACGCGTGATACAGATAGGCTGTGACCCGAAAGCTGATTCCACGATAAATCTTCTCGGCGGCAGCCCTGTTATGCCGGTTATGAATTATCTGCGGGAGCACGAGGAAATACCTAAGTCTGACGATATTGTAAGAGAGGGGTTCGGCGGAGTCCTCTGCATAGAGACAGGCGGTCCTACACCGGGGCTCGGCTGCGCAGGACGCGGCATCATTACAACATTCAACCTCATTGACGAGCTGAAAATATTTGAGAAATTCGCGCCTGACGTAGTGCTCTATGATGTGCTGGGCGATGTTGTCTGCGGCGGTTTTGCTGCGCCGATACGTGAAGGCTACGCGCGCCAGGTGCTCATCGTTACGTCCGGCGAGAAGATGGCGCTCTATGCTGCTGACAACATCAACACAGCTGTGAAAAATTTTGCCGACAGAAGCTACGCATCGGTGCGCGGCGTTATCATGAACCGCCGCAGCGTTGAGAACGAAGAAGAAAATGTGCGTGCTTTTGCTGACGGAGCCGGTCTGCCCATTGTTGCCGACATACCGCGCAGCGATGATATCATACGTTTTGAGAATGCCGGCAAGACGGTCATAGAAGGAGACCCTGAACTGCCTGTAAGCCGGAAGTTTTTTGAGCTCGCGAAATTTATCATGGATGATGACAATGGATAAAAAAGTTTTTTCGATAACAATGTCCGAGCTTGCTGCACGAGGTCTAAAAGACGTGCCGCAGGAAGCCGCTACGACGAAGCACCTTGTTTACAGTTCGCCTGCTACGCTGGCGTACAACTCGCCGGGAGCTCAGGGATTTGGCGTAAAACGCGCAGGGCTTGTGATACCGGAGTCGGTAATGCTGCTTGTATCGCCAGGCTGCTGCGGACGCAACAGCGCGATAGAAAGCGGAGATGCCGGCTATCACGACAGGATGTTCTATCTGCTTATGGACGAGACTGACCTTGTGACAGGACGCCATCTTACTAAAATTCCTCAGGCTGTGCGCGAGATAGTCGAAGCTTACAAGCCGACGCCTAAAGTCGTTGTTATCTGCATAACATGCGCAGACGCGCTGCTGGGCACAGACCTTGAACGCGTGTGCAGAAGAGCCGAGCATGAAGTTCCCGGCGTCGCAGTCGTACCGAGTTACATGTACGCTCTCACACGTGAGAGCACGAAACCTCCGATGGTTGGCATACGCAGGACAATTTATTCACTGCTTGAACCGGCGACAGCTAAAACAAATGACGTCAACCTGCTGGGATTTTTCTCGCCGCTCGACGATGGGTGTGAATTAAGAGACATCCTTAAGCAAATGGGATTTGAAAATATCAACGAAGTCTCGGCATGCAAAACTCTGGAAGAATACAGAAAAATGGCATCGGCTTCGCTCAATCTAGTGCTGTTTTCCGAGTCAAACTATGCAGCTGAAGACCTGCGCCAGCGCTTGGGCACGCCTTACGCTGAGATAACAAGGCTGTACCAGGCCGACATGATCCATAAGCAGTATATGCTGCTTGCCGCTGCGTTTGAACGCAAAATAGACGACAGCGCAATGTATGAAGCTGCGAAAGAAAAAGTAAAAGAGTTTAAGAAAAAAAAAGGCGGCTGCACATTCTCGATAGGTCAGACGCTCAACGCTGATCCGTTCGAGCTGGCGCTTGCGCTGTCGCGTTACGGCATGAGAGTCGAAAACATCTTCTCTAACCTCAGCGATGGCTCGTATCCGTACATCAGACAGCTTGCCAGGATAAGCCCTGACACGCGCCTCTATGTAAGCGCTTCGCCGACGATGCTCAATTATGAAACCGACAGTGTAGAAACTGAAATTACTATCGGGCGCGACGCTTCGTATTATTTCCCGAACGCAGTGAATGTGCCTTGGAACTATGAACGCCAGCCGTTCGGCTACCAAGGGCTCATGAAGCTGCTGGATGAGATCGAAGCTGCCAGAAGGAGCGTGCGCGGATGAAGAGCCTCTTTAAATTCATTCCCCCTTTTGCTCCAGACCAGTCCGGCGTTTCATCTGTGCTTTTCAGCCTTGGCGGTATCATTGTTATCTGTGACGCAGGCGGCTGTGCCGGTAATGTCTGCGGATTCGACGAGCCGCGCTGGTTCACGCAGAAAAGCGCTGTTTTCAGCGCGGGGCTGCGCGACATCGACGCTATTCTGGGGCGGGATGAAAGGCTCATAGAAAAGCTCAGTGAGGCAAAGGAATTTATCGATGCTAATTTCATTGCTATTGTAGGTACGCCTGTGCCTGCAGTTATCGCGACAGATTTTAAAGCGCTCAAGCACATGGCTGAGTCTCGGCTCAAGCTGCCTGTGCTCTCAATAGACACAACAGGTATTGGGCTTTATGACAAGGGACAGGAAAAAGCGTTTCTTGCGTTGTTTGAAACTTTTGCGGAAGATTCGCCAAATGGCGGGCCTGACGTAGGAATTATTGGCGCAACCCCTCTCGATATGCCGTACAAAAATTATGCGGAACGTATTGTTTCAGCATGCGGATGCAAGGCTGCCTGCTACGGGTTTGACGGCGACCTTGACAACATCAGACACGCCGGATCTGCGCGTGTCAATATAGCGGTCTCGCCTTCTGCCATCAAAGCTGTGAAATACCTCAAACATCGTTTTGGAACGCCGTACATTATCGACATGCCAATCACGGAACGCGGAGATAATTTGTTGTCGGAAAAAATTACGCAGGCAGAAAACGGCGTGTTGCAGAAAAATGATGAGGCAGGGCAAAATAACAGCAGAGGCGGCACACTCATAGTCCACCAGCAGGTGTTTGCCAATGCGCTGCGTGAAGAGCTGCGCGTAAAGAACAGCGGGGTGCGCATCGATGTTGCCTCATGGTTCATGCTTGACAATGGCATTGCTGAAAAGAACGATATCCATCTCAACGACGAAGACGAGTTTTACGAACTTGTCGCGTCGCGCGGATATGAGACTGTAATAGGTGACCAGATATTTGAACGTGCGCTGCACGGACTTGGTGTGAGATTCATGCCTATGCCTCATTACGCTGTATCCGGTGCCCCATATGCTGATGGTGCAGAGGAAGATCTGGCGGGGCTGTTCCAATGAAGAGGCTGATGATAAGAGTCTACGGCATAGTGCAGGGGGTCGGTTTCCGGCCGTTCGTGAGCCGCATTGCTCAGCACATAGGCATAACGGGCAGCGTCTGCAACAAAGGTCCGTATGTGGAAATATTCGCAGAGGGCACGGAGGAAAAGGTCGATGATTTTCTTTACAGCCTAAAGCATGACGCGCCTGAACGCTCTGCGATACTCAAGCTGCAGAGCACGGAAGAAGAGCCGCAGGGCAGCAAAACTTTCGATATAATAAAGAGCGCGAAAGAAAAGGGCGACATCTTTGTCTCGCCCGATATCGCGATATGCAAAAAATGTTCAGCGGAACTGTTCGACAAGAACGACAAACGTTACCTGCATCCGTTCATCAACTGCACGGCGTGCGGTCCGCGCCTTACGATACTCGATTCTATGCCTTACGACAGAGTGCGCACAAGCATGGGCGAGTTTCCAATGTGTCCTGACTGCGAATACGAATACACTCATGTCGAAACTAGGCGTTATCATGCTCAGCCTGTCTGCTGCAACGACTGCGGCCCGCAGCTGTACATACCTGGGCGCAAAGAGAGAGGCAAAGACGCCCTTGTTTATGTTAGAGAAGTTGTCAGAAACGGAGGCATCGCCGCAATAAAAGGCATCGGCGGATTTCATCTATGCTGCGATGCAACGAACGCGAAAGCAGTCAGCCGCCTGCGCCTGCTCAAGCACAGACCGCAGAAACCGTTCGCTGTGATGATACGCGACATGGAGACGATAAAACGCGAATGCACCGTTGAGCCTGACGAAGAGGCAATAATCGACGGACCGCAGAAACCGATAATACTTCTGAAACGTCTTTCCACAGGAAAGATATGTGAAGATGTAGCGCCTGGAAATCCAAATGTAGGCGTGATGCTGCCGTATGCGCCTGTGCAGCTGCTGCTGTTTTCGTATCCTGACGGAAAGGACATGACAGACTGTTTCGTAATGACAAGCGGCAATCCATCGGGTGCGCCGATCTGCCGCGATGACACAGAAGCAGTGCCGGAGCTGTCTCCGATGTGTGATGTGATACTCTCGAACGACCGCAAAATTCGTCTACGCGCCGACGATTCCGTTATGGCGTTCTATATGGGGAAGCCTTATATGGTGCGGCGTTCACGCGGGTATGCCCCTCTGCCTTTCATTATGTCGAAAAGATATAAATCGAAAGTCCTTGCTGTCGGCGGTGAACTCAAAAACACATTCTGTCTGTCTACGAATGACCTTTTCTATCCTTCGCCTTACATTGGCGATCTTGCCGATCTGCGCAGTGTCAAAGCGCTCGGCGAAGCGATAAAGAGAATGGAGCAGCTGCTTGAGATAGAGCCGCAGGCTGTCGCCTGCGACATGCATCCGCGCTACAACTCAACGATGCTTGCAAAAGAGACAGGACTGCCTGTGATAGAAGTGCAGCACCATTATGCCCACATAGTTTCGTGCATGGCCGAAAATGACTGGCATGGCGGCAATGTGATAGGTGTTTCATTTGACGGCACGGGGTACGGCACTGACGGTACGATATGGGGCGGTGAATTTCTGCTGTCATCTTACAATGGCTTCGAACGCCTTGGCAGCCTTGCGCCATTTCGTCAAGCTGGAGGCGACATTTCGTCAAAAGAAGGCTGGCGCATCGCGGTCTCGCTGCTTTATGACGCGCTAGGCACAAAAGAGGCTGTGATGGAATCTAACAAAAAATTGAAGCTTTGCGACGACGAAAATTTAAAAATGCAGTTTATGATGCTCGACAAAAATATCAACTGCGTGAAGTCGACAAGCGCCGGCAGGCTGTTCGACGCTGTAAGCGCGATACTTGGCATACGCCGTGCTTCAACATTTGAAGGCGAGGCGTCTATGGCTCTGGAATTTGCCTCGGCAAGCGATGCCAATATCCTTGCTGATCCGTCAATTTTACGGAATGGAGATATTTTTGCGCTCGACACAGCGTTTCTGATAAAAGCTTTGTATGAGGGGATGAAAAACAACGCCGACGTGCATGAGCTTGCAGGAGGATTTCACAGCACGCTCGCGCAGATGATACTTCAAGGCTGCCGCGTGTGCCGTGAAAAAACAGGCGTTGCAACAGCCGCGCTTTCGGGCGGTGTTTTCCAGAACATGCTGCTGATGGACAAATGCAGAAAACTTTTGGAAGCAGATGGCTTTACGGTCCTGATACATTCGCTTGTACCTCCTAACGACGGAGGCATAGCGCTCGGTCAGGCTGTAGCCGCAGTTGAAAAACTTGAAAACAATAATATTTTATAAAATAGATACATGGAGGGATAAAAATGTGTGTAGGTCTGCCGGCAAAAGTTGTGAGCATTGAGGACGGGATGGCTGTTGTAGATGCCACCGGAGCAAAGAGAAAGGTCTCAGCCGAGCTCATAGAAGGCCTGACTCCTGGCGATTACGTCATGGTGCATGCAGGCATAGCTATTGCCAAAATAGACGGCGAGAGCTCGGACGAAACGAACGGCATTATGGAGAATTTAGATGACGGAAATAAAAAATAGCGGCGGGTCAAAAGCAGAAGAGGTCGTGAAAAACTACGCAGGGCCTAAGCTGCGCATAATGGAAGTGTGCGGCACCCACACGCACGAAATTTTCCGTTACGGCATAAGACGCATACTTCCGCCGCAGATAGATCTCATATCAGGCCCGGGCTGTCCGGTGTGCGTAACGCCTACGGGCTTTATCGACGAAGCTGTGTTCCTCGCAGAACAGCGAGGCGTCACTGTGCTCACGTTTGGTGACCTTGTGCGTGTGCCCGGGACTGAGACGAGCCTTGCCGGCGCTCGCAGCAGAGGCGCAAAAGTACAGATAGTCTATTCACCGCTCGATACAGTTGAATATGCAGAAAAACATCCCAACGAAGAAGCCGTATTCCTTTCGGTAGGTTTTGAAACGACGGTGCCAGCAAGCTGTCTTGCTGTTACAAAGTCGAAAGAAAGAGGAGTTAAAAATTTCTCGCTGCTCACTGCGAACAAGACGATGGACAACGCTTACCGCCTGCTCAAGGGCAGTGCTGACGCGTTCCTTTACCCGGGGCATGTCAGCGTCATAACTGGGATGGAAATTTATGAAAAGCTTAAAGCTGAAGGGGTATCCGGAGTCGTGACGGGCTTTACGTCAGACGAGATACTTACAGCACTTGCTGTTATCATCACAAAATCAGCAGCAGGTGAGCCGTTTGCCGAGAACTGCTATCCGCGTGTTGTGCGCACGGAAGGAAATCCAGCGGCAAGAAAACTGATCGCAAAGACGATGGTACCTTGCGACGCCGAATGGCGCGGGCTTGGCGTGATAGCAGGCTCGGGGCTGAAATTGGCGCCTGAGTTTGAGGATTTTGACGCGCGCAAAAAATATTCTGTCCCTGAAATAAAAGGCAGACAGAATCCGGCATGCCGCTGCGGCGAAGTCCTGCGCGGCGTCTGCAAACCTTACGACTGCGCAATATTCGGAAAAGCGTGCAGCCCAGAACATCCTGTTGGAGCGTGCATGGTATCAAGTGAAGGCGCATGCTCGGCATTCTATAAATACGGAGGCGCACTATGGAAGATGTAATAACGCTCGCGCACGGCGCGGGAGGGCAAAAGACCTCGGAACTTATCGACGCGGTATTCAAAAAACATTTCGCGAACCCTAACCTTACAGCTGACGACGCTGCCGTGCTCGATTTTCCGGGCAAAAAACTGGCACTGACAACAGACGGATTTATCGTTTCACCTGCGGATTTTCCAGGCGGCAACATCGGCAAGCTTTCGATATGCGGCACGGTCAATGACCTGTCGTGCATGGGTGCGAAGCCGCTTTATCTCGCCTGCTCGTTTGTCATAGAAGAGGGTTTCCCAATGAGCAAGCTTGAGGAAATTGCTGTTGCGATGGAGAAGACGGCAGCGGAAGCCGGTGTTGCTATAGCGGCCGGCGATACAAAAGTCGCAGGAAAAGGCCAGGTCGACGGCATATTCATCACGACGACAGGCATCGGCCTGCCCACTGAAGGCACAGCACCAGCAGGAGCGTGCGCGAAGCCAGGCGACGCCATAATCGTAACTGGCGATATCGGACGCCACGGCGCAGCGATACTTTTGGCGCGCAACGAATATGGGATAGATGCAGATATCACGAGCGACTGTGCTCCTCTCTGGGGGACGGTGAAAGCGATGCTCGGCGCGACAAAAGATATACATGTCATGCGCGATGCAACGCGCGGCGGCGTAGGCACAGTGCTTTACGAAATAGCGGCGCAGAGCAAAGTCGGCATCAAGCTTGATTCAGCAAATATTCCAGTCTGCGGTGAGGTCAAAGGCATATGCGGTATGCTGGGACTTGAGCCTCTCTATCTTGCATGCGAAGGACGAATAGTTGTTTTCACGCCAAAAAATGAGGCTGATAGAGTTCTTGAAGTTTTAAAGCGCGAAAAATATTCACAGAATGCTGCAATAATTGGCGAGGTCACTGACGAGCTCCCAGGACACGTCGTTATCAAAACGGAAATAGGTGCCGAGACGCTGCTGCCGCCTCCAGGTGGAGAGCTTCTGCCGCGCATCTGCTGAAAATCACTGACACAATAAAAGAGAGAGGCATGAGCCTCTCTCTTTGTTTTAAAAATTACATACCGCTTAAAAATTAGTACGTGATTTTGGCTTCTGTCTTTTTCATGAAACTTTCACTTTTAACGATGAAACGTTCATGTGTTCCTTCGCCGACGACGCCGAGATCGTCTCGCACAGTGAGCTTGAAAACAAGCCTTCTGCCGTCAACTTCAGTGAGAGTGCTCTCACACGTAACTTTTGCCCCTATGGGGTCGGCTGCGATGTGAGAAATGTTTATCTTTGTCCCGACGCTGGTTGAGCCCTCTTCAAGGAAGGAAGCTATGCTTTCACAAGCTGTTGCTTCCATGAGAGCTGCCATTGCAGGTGTAGCGAAGACAGGCAAAGCGCCGCTGCCCATAGCCTGAGCGGACAGCTGTTCTGTAACGGTAATAACCTTAGTGTTTTTTATTCCAGCTTCAAGCATAAGCGCTATATCTTTTTGAGCTCGTACTGCATTGTGCCAAGGCCGATCTTTTCGCTGTGTTCGAGCGCCGATTTCCAGTTTGTATTTGGCGACACATCGGTAAAATGGTCGTGATGTGCTTGACCGTTCTTATCAAGCAGGCTGCCCGAGACTGCAGGCTGCGCGTTGACGGCATCAGCACAGGCCATGTCGAGAGCAACGGGGTCGAACGATGCGAACATCCCGATGTCAGATACGATAGGAATATCATTCTCAGCGTGGCAGTCACAGAACGGCGAAACGTCGATGACCATGTTGATGTGAAAGCTGGGGCGGTCTTGTACTACGGCCTTTGAATATTCTGCGATCTTGTAATTGAGCACATCGTTGGCTTCATCATAGAGCGGCTCGATAGCATCGCGGGGGCAGACGCCTACGCAGCGTCCGCATCCAACGCACTTGTCCTGGTCTATCGTGGCCTTGCCGTTCATTATCGATGGCGCGTCATGCGCGCATATTTTTTTGCACCTGCCGCAGCCGACGCAGAGGTCATGTGTGACCTGAGGTTTGCTCGCGCAGTGCATCTCCATCTTGCCGGCGCGCGAACCGCAGCCCATGCCTAGGTTTTTCAGAGCGCCGCCGAAGCCCGCGGCTTCGTGCCCCTTGAAGTGTGCGATGGATATGATTATATCGGCATCCATGATGGCCGCGCCGATCTTAGCTTCTTTTATATATTCGCCGTTTTCGACAGGAACGAGACGCTCGTCCAAACCCTTAAGGCCGTCGGCGATTACCGTCTGCACGCCTGTAGAGAACGGGTTGTATCCGTTTTCGTAAGCGCTGTCGAGATGGTCGAGTGCGTTCTTGCGCCCTCCGACGTAGAGCGTGTTGCAGTCTGTTACGAACGGTCTGCCGCCAAGGCGCTTTACGTAATCGCAGACGACTTTTGCATAATTCGGCCTCAGGAACGCGAAGTTGCCCGGTTCGCCGAAATGCAGCTTGACTGCGGTGAACTTATCTTTGAAATCAATAGTTTCGAATCCGGCCGCCTTCATAAGTTTCTCTAGTTTCTGCGGCAGGTTGATATCGAGGGTAGTGTGCATGTCGGTCCAGAAAACTTGTGCCTTTTTCATGTTTGTCCTCCTGTGGATTTTTGTGCCTATTTGTGCCAGGACCAGCTCTCGCCGCTTATAGGCTGAGGTCTGCTTGTGACGATCGCGGCTTTGTCTGTCATTGTGATGCTGCTGAAGTCAACAGGGAACGGTATCTTTTTGAACGGAAGCAGAGGATTGACTCTGCCTATGATGTAGTCGACAAGGTCATCATTCTGTTTTAGCCCCTCTACGTATATAGAAGTGTCTTCAAGGTAGATGCCGTCTTTTTCCAGTCCCAGCACGCCGGTCGCTTTGAGCCTGATATGGATCTTGAACACGACGTTAGCTGAGAACAGGCCTTCGGCAGAGAAGCCCTGCGGCGTAAAGTTGAATTTCAGCTTTGAGAAACCGCTTGTTGTATTTGTCTTGAAATAATCGTTGACGTCTTTTTCCGCGAGGACCATTTCACCTTTTGACGACATGATGAGGTTGGCGAGGTCATATTTATCGTTTGCTCCGACTTTATCCGGTATAGCCTTGAGCATTGCGCGCAGTTTCATATTCTCTATGCGTACTTTTTCTATCTTCATGCCCGTAGCTTCGACCCATGCAAAACTGCCGCCGTTGCTTATAGTTACCTTTATGGATTCAGGCTGAAATTGTGTTATGAGAAGGTTGCCGATCTGTTTTGCCACATTTTTTTCGTGTTCGCCCGCCATGAGCTGTGACGGAAATGTTACAAGTGCCATTATCATTAGCGCTGCCGTTAAAACTTTTTTCATTTACATGCCTCCAAATGCGCTGTATAAATCGTTGTTTTCACTGATTTAGATTATAATTTCTGCATGATATAGCATAACTGTCAATTGTTATTATTTAAATCTGCGCAAATTACTGTATTGTATTATAATCAAATTGTGCTTTTGCGCAAAAATTTTAGCAACAGACTGGAATTGTGACATATGGGCATTTTCGAGATCTTTCTTTTCTTTTGCAGAATAAGCGCTGTAACTTTCGGCGGCGGCATCGTCATGCTCGGAATGGTGCAGCTGGAAGCAGAAAAGCGCGGAGACATCCCGGCCGATGAGCTTGCCGATATGGTGAGCCTAGCGGCTTCGATGCCTGGCCCAATGGCAGTTTCTATCTCATGGCTTTTCGGACGCCGTTATCACGGTGTCGCCGGTGCGGTTGCCGGTGTGCTTGGTGCGATAACTCCGCCGTTCCTTACAGTTCTCATACTCACTCCGATAATACTGAAATATTCTGACGTTCCTCAGGTCAGGGGATTTTTCCATGGCGTGCTTGCCGGCACTTCTGCAATAATCACGGTCGTTGTTGTGAAAAATGTAAAGACCGCGCTGTCTGCCGGATGGTGGAACGTTGTTCCGTTCGCTCTTGTTATCGCTATGATAGGCGTCTTTAAAATACATCCGCTGATAACGATACTTGTTGTCATTGCGCTTCAGTTCCTGCGCGAGAGGGCGGTGTCGAGATGAGCACAGTGTTATCACTCGCGCTTGCGTTTGCGCAAGTTGGCATAGGAGCTTTTGGCGGCGGGCTTTCGACACTGCCTCTTATCGAGTATCAGCTTGTTACGCACACTGGCTGGCTCACTCACGAACAGTTCAACCAGGTGCTTGCAATGTCGCAGGTCACGCCTGGCCCTATAGCGATAAACGCAGCGACTTTTGTCGGCTATCAACAGGCGGGTGTCTTGGGATCGTTCTTTTCGACACTGGCTCTCGTAGCGGCGCCGCTTGCGGCCCTCTGTATCGTGCTTGCTATTCTTGATCGCGCGCCGGCGGAGAAGAGCAAAAAGTTTAAACTTTTGCTGCGTCCGCTGGTTGCCGGACTGCTCACACTTTCTCTCTTATCACCGCTCCGTGCCACCGTAGACAACGGCATCTACGCGATAACGCTTTTTGCCGTCGGTCTTCTGCTCATGGTTAAAGTCAAATTTTTTAAGGAAAATCCGCCGGCTCTTCTTTTCGTTTTCGGTCTAGCAGGAATTTTTTTGCTTTCTTAAACAATTTATCAAAAAATTGTCAAAGAACAATTTATTGTTTAAGTAATTAGTATGAAAATTTAAGACAATTCTTGACCAATCCTTGATAGCGTTGTATCTTTTACACATCATTCGCAGAGACAGCTAGCGTCGCGGCTATTTAGCAGACACAAAATTATCTGCGGTATATTTTCTGTCAATTTAAGAGGGGGGGGAGCAAAAGTTTTTCTGAACAAGTCTTTATTTTGTGGTCACGCGGCGCAATCAATATATTTTGTATTTATATTCAACTGTTGTCTTTTGAAAGGGGAGATTTGAATGAAGAAGAAATTTGCAGCATTATTCGCAGTAGCAGCGCTTTTTGCACTTATCATCACGCCAGCGACAGCGTCGGCCACCGTTTTTAAATTTGCGGGACAGTCGCCTCCTAACCACCCTGCAACAACTTACATGAAAAATATGGCCAAAGAGATCAAGGCAGCGACCAAGGGCCGCGTTGACCTCAGAGTCTATCCGGCAAACCAGCTTGGCAACTATACGCTCGTTATGGAAGAACTTATCCGCGGAACGATCGACTTTGCCTGCCTGTCAGTTGCTACAGACTTTGACCCACACCTAGAGATACTCTACATCAACGGATATCTCAACAGCTATGACCAGGCAAAGAAAGCTTTTACGCCAGGCGCGTGGATGCCTAAGCAGCTCGATAAGTACCTCAGCAAGGTCCATGTGAAGCTCCTTGGCTCATATGTTGAAGGATTCATCGGTATCGCATCGACAAAACCGCTCAAGCAGCCTCTCAATCCGAAAGTTGACAAAGGTGTTCTTGCCCGCGTTCCTAACATGCTTTCCTATCAGACCGGTGCAAAAGCGATGGGTTTCCGTCCTATCACTATTCCGTATTCAGACGTTTATCAGTCGATGCAGACTGGTGTCTGCGACGCAGCTGACGGCTACTCGACGATAGCTGCCTACACGATCCTCGGTGACGTCATGAAGTACTGGTATCATACGATGTACTCAATGGAATACCTTGGCATGATGGTCAGCGACAAAACATGGAAAAAGATCTCACCGGCAGATCAGAAGGTCATCCAGGACGTAATGAAGAAGTACACGCTTAAGTCGATCGACGACGCTAAGAAGAACGACGACAAAGCGATGTCCAACATGAAGAAAAAGGGCATCAAAGTCTTCACATACACGCCGGCACAGCTGAAACCCATACACGACGCTTGCGTAAAATCATGGGCACAGCTCGGCAAAAAAGGTCTCGGCGACGGCCTTATGAAAGAGTTCACACAACAGTACAAGTAATTCCGCTGCAAAGCGAACAAAGCAATCCACAGAAATGCCACGGGGAGGCATCTCCCCATGGCTTTTCTGTTTGAAAGGAGCATCTGGCAATGTCGGATGAAAATTCTGCAAAAATAGAGACTGCACGGACGATATGTACGGCCTGTGACGAGGATTCTTATATAAAGAAGCCAAACTGCCTTTTTGATAAGTTCACGGTAAATACTTACGCTATCATCTGCTTCGTGATGTCTTTGCTTCTTACTGTCATTATCAGCGCGGCGACGCTGATGCGCTACATTCTCAACATAGACCTTTATGGCTATGAAGAGTGGATAAAGATATTTGCATTTTGGCTTTATTTTATGGGAGCTGGATATGGGGCTTTCGCCGGCACGCACGTTTCGGCAGACCTTGTGCAGTCATACCTGAAGCCAAGTTTCTTTAAAAGATTCATGCTGGTAGTCAGAAACGTCATCACAGTCTGTGTCACGGGACTTTTCGCGCTTTATGGCTGGGTCTATTTTACGTTTGACCGCCTTGGCCCGATCGGAGACGGAAGCATAATACCGAAATCTGTCGCGTGGCGTATTCCTCAATGGTGGTCATCACTTCCGATATTTATCGGGCTTGTATCAATGTTTTATTATTTTGGATGGGATCTCTGGCGTTCGCTTGTCGATCTCGTGAAAGGACGTGACGCTAAGTGATCTATGTAGCCCTTCTCATCCTCCTGTTCACTCTGTTCATAGGTGTACCTGTTCCTGTCAGCTTCATGTCGTCATGCGCCTGGCTGATATTCTTCGGCGGGCCTGACCACATGGGCTATCAGGCGACTCAGCTCCTGCCTTACGGCTTTACGCAGATGAACAACGTCTCGCTCATAGCTATAGCGATGTTCATACTTGCCGGTGGCGTCATGGAACGCGGCAAGATAGCTGAGAAGATGATAGACGTCGTTGATATCTTTGTCGGACACCTAAAGGGCGGCATCGGCATAGTTGCCACGATAGCGTGCGCGATATTCGGATCGATCTGCGGAGCAGCCTGCGCGACGCTTTCATGCATCGGCGCTATTATGTTCCCGCGATTCAAAAAGTGCGGCTATCCTATGGGGCACGCCTGCGCGCTCATGGCTAACGCCTCGCTGCTCGGCCTGCTCATACCGCCTAACGCAACGCTTATCATATTTGCGTGGATAAGCGGAATTTCCGTGCTTTCATGCTTCCTTTCGACTATCGGTCCCGGCATCGTAACGACTATACTGCTGAGCCTGCTCAACATGTATATGCTGAGGAACAACAAACAGATTATACTGTCGAAAAAACTGCCTCCGAAAGAACGCGCCAAAGAATTCGTACGCCGCAGCCGCATAGCTATACCGGCGCTCTTCATGCCGTTCATGGTCCTTGGCGGTATATACGGCGGCATCATGACGACGACGGAAGCTTCGGCACTCGCAGTCCTTTACTGCATACCGATAGGATTCTGGGTCTATAAAGGACTCAACATAAAGAACTTCTATCAGATAGTCGTTGAGAGCGCCGTATCGACAGGCGTCATCATGGTCATGCTTTACTCGGTCTCGATGCTTTCAAGGCTTTACATACTTGAAGACCTGCCCGGCAAAGTTCTCTATCTGTTCTATTCCATATCGACGAACAAATACGCGATACTCTTCATGATCAACGTATTCCTTGTCCTCATGGGCATGCTCATGGATGACATCAGTGTAGTCGTCCTTACGACGCCAATATTGCTCCCGATAATCAACGAGCTCGGCGTCAACCCAGTGCACTACGCTTCAATAGTCGGTGTCAACACAGCTCTAGGATGCATCACGCCTCCTGCTGCGCCTGTCCTGTACCTCAGCGGACGTGTCGGCGGCGCGCCTATCAGCGAAATAATGAAGCCGGCTCTGACGTTCATGGTCGTGGCCTGGATACCTATCCTGCTTATCACGACGTACATTCCGAAACTTGTCCTCTTCCTGCCGCACGTTATCCTCGATGTGCCATGGTAGAAACAGGTCTTAGATAATAACGCAGAATTTCAGCCTCTTCGGCATTTTTGCCGCGGAGGCTGATTTTTTATGCATCGTGTCAAAATCTGGATATTTCAAAATTTAAATTTTCTGACTTTTTATCGCTGGAGTTATCGTTTTGGGGTTGACCAAAATTATCTGCGGAATTAAACTTTTCAGACATGGAAATGATTCTGTATTCTCATTTCGGGTAAGGCCCGAAGAAAGGAGCAGTCGATGGATAGCAATAGTCCCAGTCCTGAACCTGTTGTACCCTTGAGTCCTATTGCGTAGCCGGACTGTTCCACGACGCCCGGCGCGAAGCCGGGTGTGAAACAAAATCACTTCTCAAAAAAATTTCTTTCACTCCCGTAAAAAATAATGTGACCTCCGGCAGTTAATGCCGGCGCTCGCCGTTTGTCAGCGGCCGGCGGGAGAGGAGGAAAAATGCTCGAAGTAATGAAGACGGGCGAAAGCGGCCTGAAAAACCTCACGATGGAAACAATAGAGCCTGGATCATGGCTCAGCCTTGTCCACCCTTCCAACGAGGAACTTGATGCCGTCGAAGCCCTTACGAAAGCTCCGGAAGATTTCATCCGAGCGGCTCTTGACCCTGAAGAATCGTCACGCATAGAAATTGAAGAAAACCAGATCCTCATACTCGTCAATGTCCCTGTCGACCGTGAAGACCGTGCGAGCGAATACGACACAATGCCTCTCGGCATTATCGTGACGCCCGAATACATTGTTACTATCTGTCAGCACGAAAACAGCGTATTCGATCCGTTCGCTAAGAACCGCTACCGCACGTTCAGCACGCTCAAGCGCACGCGGTTCCTGTTTCAGCTGCTTTACCGTTCAGCGCTGCTTTTCCTGAAAGACCTGCGCCTTATGACACGCCAGTCCGACATCATCGAGCAGGACCTCAGAAAATCGATGAAGAACCATGAGCTGTTCCAGCTGCTGAATCTGCAGAAGGGGCTGACGTACTACTCGATGTCGCTGCGCTCAAACAAAGTCGTCATCGAACGTCTGCTGCGTCTCTGCTCGAACCCGCAGGTGGCTCATATCATCAAGATACGCGAAGAGGACGAAGACCTTCTCGACGACGTACGTGTCGAATACGACCAGGGCATCGAGATGGCTCAGATACAGACAGATGTCCTTGCCGGTATGATGGATGCTTTCGCGTCTGTCATATCGAACAACCTTAATATAGTTATGAAATTTCTGGCGTCTGTCACGATCGTGATGGCTGTGCCAACTGTTATTTCCGGCTTTTTCGGCATGAACTTCGATCTGCCGTGGGACAACAATCCTATGGGTTTTTATATAGTATGTGCGCTTGCATTTATCCTCACGGTAGCTACGGTCATACTGCTCTGGAAGAAAAAACTCTTTTAACACGATATTCAGCATTAAAATAATATCGCTGCAGACCTGTGCCTTAGCAGGACTGCAGCGTCCTTTCCTGCGTGCAATAAAAATCTGAAATAATTTTTATTTATAATGTTAATTTTCAAATTTTTCGTGGTATATTAAATGGCAGTAAATTCAAACTGAACGCTGGTATAAAAATGAGCGAAGAGACACACGATAAAAATAACGAACATAACGACAAAGAAACGCGGCGCAACAGAGTATTACATATAATACTGACTGGGCTCCTCGTTTTTATTTTTGGCGGTGCGTGCGGTTACGCGTACATTTCATACAGAAATACAGTGTCCGAAAATACGGCGGGAAAGCCGTCTGTTGAGGCCACGGTAGCTTCTGCTGAGCAAACTCCGAAAACATTTGCAGAAAATAGAAATAAAAAAATAATATCTGGCGAGCAATCTGAAGTGTCGTCAGCAGATACGAAAGTGTCATCAGCTGAACAGCAGCCTGATGTGATACCCGATGAACAGACTGGAGCTGGACTGCAGGTGAGCGCAGATGTCAGCCAGGATGCGGAACCGGCTGCCAGCTCCGCTAAAAAAGACATCACATCGCTCTATCCTAAACTGTATTCTCATGAAAAAAATATCGGAAAAGAAGCTGATAAAAAAATTGCGTACCTGACATTCGACGATGGTCCCTCCGCCGCAACAGTAAGGATACTTGATACGCTTAAAAAATATAACGTCAAAGCTACGTTCTTTGTCGTAGGCCGCGCCGGAAGCGCAAAGGGGCGTGCAATTGTCAAACGTGCTGCAGCTGAAGGGCATACAATAGCGGTCCACAGCCTCACACATAATTATAAGAAGATATATGCTTCGCCGGAAGCCTTTCTTAATGATTTCAAAGGCATGTACGACCTTATATATGAAATAACAGGAAAACGTCCCACACTCTTCCGTTTCCCGGGAGGCAGTGTCAACAGTTTCAACCTGAAGACACGGCACGCGACTGCTGTTGAGATGCTGCGCCGCGGATTCCCATATTATGACTGGAATGTGTATGGCGGCGACGCTGAAAAAAAGATGGCTACACCGGCGCAGATATCTTCGCTGTGCCTGCGCGAATTCCCGCACGTGCAGCGTGCTGTGATCCTGCTTCATGACGGCAATCCAAAGAACGGCACAGCCGGCGCAGTGGGTGCTATCATCAAAGGCTACCGCAGCAGAGGATACAGGTTCGAGCCTCTCACGCCGCAGGTAAAACAGATACTTCTCCCACAGTGGCTTGCAGATGCGATTGCAAGGCGGCACGCCAGAGAAAAGAGCGCAGATATCTCCCTGACATCGAAGGACAAAATGGCTGTCTCAAAAGATAAAAAAGCAACGCATAAAGATATGAAACTTACAGATGCGAAAAGCGAAAAAGCAAAAACGATATCGCTGCTGAAACGCAAAAAAGAGACAACGTCAAAAGATACACTTCTTAAAAAATAACACTCAATAACACACTGAAAATGTTAGAAAAGGGGCGGCGCCTTTAATGCGCAGTTCTTTTTGCTTTGTATGCGCTTGACAAAGTATCACTAAGTGCTAATATGCCTCATTGTGCAAAATGTAAAAACGGAGGGCAGTCTATGGCTGCAAAAAAAACAAAAAAAAGCTCCCAAGGTTTTCCTGCAGAGTTCATAGAAGCCTGCGGCCAAGAGAACGTCGCTGACGTTGCGATGCGCGTCTTCAGAGAATGGCAGGCGAGCGTTCCGGACTATACGCCTGAGATGATAGCCGGGCTGCGCAAGAGGCTGAACCTCACGCAGAGCATGATGGCTATGCTCCTTAATACGAGCGTATCGACCGTGCAGAAGTGGGAGATCGGCGCAAAGAAACCAAGCGGAGCCGCAAAAAGGATGCTCCAGATGCTTGATTCCAACGGTCTCACACAGCTGCAGAGGCTGATGCAGATACTTAACGTAAAAGGGTTCAAGCTTCAGATCTAATCGACATTGGATAAAAAATTTCTTTTTAATAGATTTAAGGAGGATTTCGAATGAAAATCAAAGGCAAGTATGTAGCAGTTATTCTTATCATCGCCGCGATAGCTACAGTAGGTTATAACTACTACGTCAGCAAACAAGAAAAGGACACCCGCGTGAAAGCATCTGGTACTGTCGAAGTACAGGAAGTCCAGCTTTCACCGCAGGCAAGCGGACGCATCATAGAGCTTGATATCGACGAAGCGCAGAATGTCAAAAAAGGCGACCTCATTGCAAAGCTCTCAATGGACGGTGCTGATAAAAATGTTGAAATGGCGAACTCAGCGCTAGCAGCCGCACGCCAGCAGCTCCTTGAACTGCAGAACGGATTCCGCAAGGAAGATGTTGCCAAGGCACAGGCCAATGCCGCAGCTTACAAAGTGCAGTACGAACAGGCCCTGCGCGACCAGAAACGCTTCAACAAACTTGCTTCCGAAGGCGCAGTTGCTGTGCGCGATGCAGAACTCTCGTCAGAAAACGCCAACGCGAAGCGCGAAGCTATGAACGCCGCCAACGAACAGCTTAAACTTCTGCAGAACGGAATGCGCAAAGAAGATATAGAAATGGCGAAAGCAAACGTTAAAAAAGCTGAGGCTGCTGTTGCTAATGCAAAGACAGCGAAAGGCTACAAAAATTTCTATTCACCGGCAGACGGTGTCATACTTACAAAAAACTACGAGCTCGGTGATGTCATAGCGGCTGGTGCTCCGATAGCAACGCTCGGCAAGATGGATGACTGCTGGATAAAACTTTATATCCCTTCGACACAGCTCGGTCTTGTTAAGCTAGGCGGCAAGGCAGAAGTAAAAGTAGATTCATATCCGAACAGGATATTCAAAGCCACGATAACCGAAGTCAACCAGCAGGCTGAATATAACCCGCGTCTTTCTCTCACGCAGAGCGAACGCTCGAACATGGTCTTCTGGATCAAAATCACAGTCAAAAACGGAGATGGCGTACTCAAACCAGGTATGCCTGCTGACGTAACGATTTTATAATGGGCGCACTTTCGGAAGAGGTCTACCTAAGCTATAAAGGGGTACACAAGGACTTTGGCAAAGTCAAAGCTCTTGACGGTGTCGACCTCGAGATACATAAAGGAGAAATCTTTGGATTCATCGGGCCTGACGGTGCCGGCAAGACAACGCTGATACGCACCGCAATGGGCATAATGAATCCGGACGAAGGCGAATGCCAGCTGTTAGGCACGTCTGACAGACGTTCCGCGCGTGTCCACGCAGGATATGTATCGCAGATATTCGGTCTTTACATTGACATGACAGTCGCTGAGAACGCAGCGCTGTTCGGTTCACTCTACGGCACACCGGCGAAAGAAGCGCTTGAGCAGGCCGAAAAGATACTTACGCGCACAGGTCTCTGGCCGTTCAAGGACCGTCTTGTCGGAAATCTTTCCGGAGGCATGAAACAGAAGCTTGCGCTCGCTGCAGGACTGCTGCACACGCCGAAGATACTTTTCCTCGACGAACCTACTACTGGCGTCGATCCTGTCGCACGCCGCGAATTCTGGGCCATGCTTTACGAGCTCAACCAGGGCGGGCTTACAATAATAGTTTCTACGCCTTACATGGATGAAGCGGAGCTCTGCACGCGAAAGATGTTCATCAGCAATGGCAGGATACTGGACGTCGGTACGACCAGCGAGCTGCTTGGCAGATTCAAAAATAAGATATTCAAAATAGATTATTCAGAACGCCGTGCAAAAGAATGGCTCATGAAATGTGATCACGTCGTTGACGTCAACATGTTCGGATCAAGCTACCATATAGTCGTCGATGATCCCGAAGCTGCGCAGCCTTCGATAAACGCCGCGTTCAAGGAAAAGGGGATCACGATGCCGGAGATGGAAGAAGTCACCCCGACACTTGAAGACCTCTTCGTGGCATTTGCAGGGGAGGCGCCAAAAGACAGATGAGCAGAGTAGTTGTTGAAACTAAAAATCTCACGCGCAAGTTCGGCAGCTTCACGGCAGTCGATAACATATCTATGCAGATAGAAGAAGGTTCGGTCTATGGATTCCTCGGTCCTAACGGTTCTGGAAAGTCCACGACCATAAGGATGCTGTGCGGACTGCTGGCACCGACTTCGGGCGAAGGCCTTATCCTTGGCCTAAACCTTGCGCATGACGGGCAGAAACTCAAACACGATGTCGGGTACATGTCGCAGAAGTTCAGCCTTTATCCTGAGCTTACAGTCATGGAGAACCTCAATTTCTACGCCGGGCTTTACGGCCTCAAGGGCGATGAAAGAAAGAAACGCATCGGAGAGATGCTTGACCTTGCAGGGCTTGTCGGCCGCGAAGATGAATATACAAGGACGCTTTCAGGCGGATGGCGCCAGCGCCTTGCGCTCGGCTGCGCCATCATGCACAAACCGAAGATCCTTTTCCTTGACGAGCCGACGAGCGGTGTTGACCCTAAGGCACGCCGTCTGTTCTGGGACATCATATACAATCTTGCGGCCGATGGCACGACGATAATGGTCACAACGCACTTTATGGATGAAGCCGAGCACTGCGACAAAGTTGCGTTCATATATTTCGGAAAACTTATAGCTGATGATACGCCGCCCAATCTGAAAAAGCTGATACCAGGCTGGCTTTACGAAATAAGGGCTCCTCACGGGATGGAGCTGCTGGCTGAGATACAGGGCGGAGCGTTAGGCCCGATCATAGATTCATATTTCTACGGAGAAAAGCTTCACGTTATCGTTGAGGGCGAAAGAGAACTCAAAAAAGAGGGCGTGCTGGCAAACGCCGAGATAACGCACATAACTCCGGCAATGGAGGACGTTTTTGCGTACCTCGTAAAACAGGAGTCAGGCAAAGAGATGGAAGACGGCAGGGTATCCGGTGCTGGCCAGATAGCTGTGGCGCATAAAAAGACGGCAAAAGAGGGATAAACATGGAATTCGGCAGACTAAGAGCTTTAACCATCAAAGAATTTACACAGGTGTGGCGTGACAAGATAACGCTGACGATACTTCTTGTCCTTCCTGTCATACAGCTGCTCATACTTGGCTTTGCAATCAACACCGATATCAAACATGTCTGGACTGCGATGTTCGACCAGTCCCGTTCGCAGGAAAGCCGCGAGATGATAAGGGGCTTTACGTCCAGCAACTATTTTGACATCAAGGTCTATGCCCACAGCAATGAAGAAGTGAAAAAAGCCATAGATTCCGGCAGAGCGAAGGTAGGGATCATTTTCCCGGCAAACTACGCAAGCAGACTCCGCAGCGGACGTCAGGCCGAAGTGCAGGTCATAGTGGACGCAACGGATAACCTTTCCGCGTCATCGGCAGTTATGGCTGCACAGACGCTGGGAATGCTGAAATCAAACGAGGTCATGCAGCAGAAATTCCGAAGGCTCGCATTTTCCATACCTCCGCAATCCGTCGATATGCGCATAAAGATATGGTACAACCCTGACTTCGTAACGTCGTGGTATATGGTGCCTGGCATCATGGGGCTGCTGCTCTGCATCTCGCTGATAACGCTGATGGCAATGGCTATCGTGCGTGAAAGCGAGCAGGGCACGCTGGAACAGCTGCTCGTCACGCCTATGCATGCATGGGAACTTCTGATAAGCAAAATACTTCCTTATATAGTCATCGGATATCTGCAGATAATAATATCGCTGCTCATAGGTGTTTTCATATTCAAGATGCCGTTCCTCGGCAGCAAGTTCCTGCTCTTCCTGCTCACGATATACTATGTCGTAGCCAACCTTGCGTTCGGCATAATGATTTCTACGTTCTCGCAGAACCAGCTTCAGGCACTTCAGCTTTCAGTGTTCATCATGCTGCCGACAGTTATGCTCTCAGGGTTCATCTTCCCGATAGAAGCTATGCCGGCAGGGTTCCGTTACGTAGGCTACTGTTTCCCGGCGACGTTCTATATCGACATGGCGCGCCAGATAATACTCAAGGGCGGCGGCTTCGCGTATGTATGGAAAGACTTGGCCGCGCTCTGTGTCTTTATTGCCATAGTTTTCTCGGCAAGCGTAGTTATGTTTAAAAAGAAGTTCGTACCATGATGTATAAAATTTTTAAAGCGCATGTTAATGAAATATCTTGCCCCTGTCAGGGAGGAATAAAAATGGTAAGAGTTTTGAAAAGAATAATAACGGCCGCACTTCTCGTTGCGGTGTTTGCGCAGGGAGCCTGCGCAGCGGTCGAAGAGCCGCAGGTGCTCAAAGACCTCATCGCACAGGCCGAGAAGAACAACCCGCTCATCAGCGCGCAGCATCAGAAAGTTATCCGCTACGACCGCGCGATAGATGAAGCAAAAGGAAAGATGGGGCCCCAGGCTGCAGCGGCTTACGGTGCGCTGTTTATGAAAGACGCTCTGATCCCTGATTTTTCTATCCCAGTATTGGGAATCTCGTCGTCTAAATTCAGCCCGCTCGACAGCAAGCAACTTTACGGCGCTGCTGTAGGCTTGATGCAGACTATTTACAGCGGCGGTTCGCTTCAGGCGATGAAGTCGGCAGCTACGCTTGCGCGCGATGCCACGCTTGCGGAAGAGATCCGAGTACGCCAGAACGTTGACAACGCTGTACGCGTTGCATATTACAACGAAAAACGCGCCGAAGCTAAAAAAATAGTTGCTGAAGAAGCTGTCAAACTTACCAACGACCACCTCGGCCGCGCACAGAAACTGTTTAACGGCGGAGTGATACCCAGGGCCGACGTCCTTCGCGCCAAAGTTGCGGTAGCTGACTCGAACCTGAACCTTATCCGCGCAGGCAATGCAGTTGAGCTTATGATCACAGCTCTTGAGCGTGCCGTTGGTTCTCCGATAGACGCAGAGTCGCTCAGAGGCAACGCTGTTACTAAAATCGAAAAGAAAGCTATCCATACAACAGCGGGAATGACTCAGGTCTCAAGCAGCGACGTATCTTATGCCTGGAACAACAGAGCGGAGCTTAAAATGTATTCGCTGCTGAGCAAACAGGCCGGGCAGATAGCTCGCGCAGCAAAAGGCCAGCTGCTTCCTCAGGTCGCAGCAGGCGGGCTTATTGAAAACGTTGATGACAAAGTCATTCCCGGCGGCAATACTGAATGGCAGCTGGGTGTTATGGGGTACTGGAAATTCCTTGACAGTGGCCAGATGAAAGCGAAGGCCGCGCAGGCGCAGGCGCAGGCAAAAGAGCTGCTCTACAGGCTCGACGACATGAAAAACTCGATAAAGATGGACGTCACGCAGGCGGAGCTCAACCTTCGCTCAGCTAGGACGCGCCTTGAAGTCGCAACGCGCCAGGTCACGGAGTCAGAAGAGGATTACAGAATAGCGGTCAAACGCTATGAAGGAAACGTTGGAACGAACCTTGACATGATGGACGCGCGCCTTGCTCTTATCAACAGCCGCACAAATCTTGTCGATGCGATATACGACATCGAGATAGCGAAAGCCAATTTGATCTTCGCGATGGGACAGGAATAAACAGTATTTCACAAATAGTTTTTGAAAACATTGGCCCGCTGATTTCAGCGGGCCTTTTTATTTGTAAGAAATGAAACAAAAAACGGTGGTTTGCAGAAAAATCAGAGCTGCGTAAAAATTATTTTGTTGCAGCGGACCATGTGACCTGATGCGTTTTGCCAGCCACCCAAAAAGAAAGTTAAATTTTATTTTTTGCCTGTAAAATATTTGTAAACAGCGCTATAAAACTGCCCAAATATGTTTGATCCAGCATCCTTGTTTTTACGCTGTTACAAAAAATCATTGGGTACTTTCTGTTAAATGATGCGATTTTTGTGTGAGTTTGATTTTTCTGTGCGGTACATTAAAATTAAAGTACGATTTTTTGCGAGGTGTGTGTTTTGGCAAAATACTATCTTTTCATAGGCGGCAAAATACTTCTCGACGATAAGCACAGCCTTCCCGAGAGCATAGGAGTGTCGGAACAGTATGTCGTGAACAGCGGCTACGTTGACAGACAGGAGCCATACGGCGACCAGTGGGTGCAGCTTGCGGACGGCACGGAGATTCCAGAAGGCTGGAAGCTGCGCGAAAGGCGCGGGCTTTGGCCTGAGGTCAGCGAACCTGAATTTTTCCGTGTTGGCAAGGCTTTTCACCTTATGGACTGGCAGAGGACGCACCGTTTCTGCGGTGTCTGCGGAGCACGCATGGAATTCGACGCAAAAGAATCTGCCCTGCATTGCCCGAATTGCGGCGGTCTTGAATTTCCTGTGATAGCGCCTGCGGTCATCGTTGCAGTCGAAAAAAACGGCAGGCTTCTGATGGGGCATAATGTCAATTTTCCGAACGGACGTTACAGTATACTCGCCGGCTTTGTTGAATCTGGCGAGACACTTGAGCAGTGTATACGCCGCGAGATATATGAAGAGGCAAAGATACAAGTCAGGAACATAAAATATTTCGGAAGCCAGCCGTGGGCATTCCCGCGCTCACTGATGCTTGGCTTCACTGCGAAGTGGGCCGGCGGCGAAGTAATTCCCGACAGATCAGAGCTGAGCGATGTCGGGTGGTTTGCGCCTGACGGTCTGCCTGACCGTCCCGAGGGCGTCAGCATATCTGCGAAGCTGATCGATGATTTTATAAAACGGCACAAAAGAAAATAATGCAATAAAAAGGCGCGGCAGCTATCTGCCGCGCCTTTTTATCTTTTCTATTTTATCTTTCTGCCCTTTAGAGGTTCAATGTCTTTGTCGCTCCAGTATTTTGAGTCTATCCTGCTTAGGGGAACAGCTTTTAATATTGTCTGGAGATTGCCGTCTTTGATGCGCTCTTCTGTGTAAAACGCGTTGCCGCTTGAATCGTAATCTTCTGTGAGCCGTGCCTTCATGACAGGTCTTCCATTCACCCAGCTGTATCTTGCCTGTCCGTGCGAAGCGGCGCTGTTGCGCCAGAAGGATGAGACCTCGTGCGTCCTTTTGTCCAGCATAGGCTCTTCAATCTCCTGAAATTCACGGACGTAGCTGAAACTCCCCTTGGCCGTGTCCCAGAGCCAGCACGCATAATAACGCACACCCTGGTTGCCGAATGCGCCGAGGTATATGAGCAGGTCGCTGTCGCCGTCAAAATTGACATCAGTGAACAGTGCCTCGCCTGTGAGCTTTGTTATCGGCTGAACGTTCAAATCGTACTTATACGTTATAGTCTGTATGGCCTGTCTGCCGTTCATTACGGTTATCGTAATGCTTTTCAGCCGGTCGCCGCCAGCCGTTTGTACTTTAAAATTCATGCTGGGCTGTGCGGCGCATGCTGCAGAGACAAAAATCGCCGTACCGAGCGCTGCTGCAAGGAACGCTGAAAACTTTACAATTTTTTTCAAATTTTATTCCTCCAAAAATTACAACGCTGTCTATAATATAACTGATATAATTTTAAAACAAATCATAATTTTATTATCAGGAGGTTCACTTATGCGCAGGATATATCGTTTTGCTGTCTTTGTTTTTGTTCTCCTGCTCTGCGGTGCCGCAGCTTCCGGAGCGGAGGCAAAGCTTTCAAAACGCATGGCTGAAGAGACCTGGAAAAGCGTGGCTCAGGCAACAGACCTTATCAGTCTTCCCTTCAGCGTGAAAGAAGACAAAACGCCTAACGCATGGGTGAGGAACGGAAACTCAGTTGCGGTAACGACATCTCTCCTCGATATGCTGGACTCCCAGGCTGAACTTTATGGCGTCTTTGCACACGAAGCAGGGCACGCTAAACTTGGCCATTATAATGAAACGGTCAACCGTTCCACCGGGCTGAGTCTGGCTGCTACAGTGCTTGGCAAGCTTCTGGGCGATGTCGGCGGAGCTGCCGCCAGTTTGGGCGCTAATCTGGCAAATGCCGGATACAGCCGTTCGCAGGAGATAGAAGCAGACGATTATTCCGTAAAGCTGTCCCACGAACACGGACAAGACATCACCGGGCTTTACAGGGCGCTAGTCATACTTTCAAAGTATAACAAAACTGAGCCAAGCGGATTCAACTCACATCCGCCTGATGACCGCAGGCTCCTCCACATCAAAAATACGATACTCAGCATAGAGCCCAACACGAAGATACCTACAGAAGAGGAAGTCTTGGCACAGGCCTCAAAGACTCAGCCGCAGAACGCCGGCACGAAGCCGTCAAAACGCAACCCCGGCGTAAACTGATGTTAGGAAGCAAAGGACTTGTCGAAATCTATACCGGCAATGGAAAGGGCAAGACTACCTCGGCTTTAGGTCTTGCTATGCGCGCTTCAGGACAGGGCGCACGTGTTGTCATCATACAATTCATGAAGAGCGGAGAAGGCTACGGCGAGCTCAAGTCCATCGCTAAGCTTGACGGTATTACGCTCATAAGCACGGGGCATCCCGGGTTTACGCTGCGGGGAGAAGAGAAGCCTGAAGATTTTTCTGAAGCTGAGCGCGGTCTTGATCTGGCGCGCAGATATGCCGAGCCAGGCGCCTGCGATATGCTCATACTTGACGAGATGAACGTGGCGCTTGACCGCGGGCTGCTGAAAACCGAAGAGGTCGTTTCGTTTATCAAAAACAAACCTGAAGATCTGGAGCTTGTCATTACAGGCCGGGCTGCGAAACAGGAGATAATCGAAGCAGCTGACCTTGTTAGCGAGATAATGGAAGTCCGTCACCCGTACCATAAGGGCATAGAGGCGCGAAGAGGCGTCGAATATTAAGCAACGACGCATTGACAAAAAAGTTAGTTTGAGCTAATCTAAAATGGTTTTAAATAAGAAGTTCAAAATCACAAAATCATACAGGAGGAACAATTATGAAAACACAGGAAAATCTCGCAACAGCATTTGCAGGTGAGTCACAGGCAAACCGTAAATATCTTATGTTTGCCGAGCAGGCAGACAAAGAAGGATATGCCAGCGCAGCCCGTCTGTTCCGTGCAGCGGCATTCGCAGAGCAGATCCACGCATTCAAGGAGTTCCGTCTCATGGGCGGAGTTAAGACTACAGCTGAAAACCTTGCAGCGGCAAAAGCGGGCGAGACATACGAATTTACAGAGATGTACCCGCCGATGGTCAAAGATGCGGAAGCTGAAGGCAACGCAGCTGCAAAAATGGCGTTCTACGGCGCTATGGAAGCCGAAAAGGTCCATGCAAAGCTTTACGATGAAGCTAATACGAACCTTGGCAAAGACGACGGCGAAGCCTACTACGTCTGCCCGATCTGCGGTTACATCCACAAGGGCAAGCCTACAGACAAGTGCCCGATCTGCACAGCGCCCGCAGACAAATTTATCGAATTCAAATAAATTCCTGATTTTACAGAAAAGGAAGGCGGCCGGCATCATGCCGGTCGCCTTTTGTCGGTCACTGCCGATTTTTCCGAGTTCTGAAACATATATTATGGTATAATACGCAAGTTTAGTGGAAACTGTTTTCCACTTTTCTCGAAACGATGGAACGGGGTGGCAGTGTGTGGCGGATAATCGTCAGATACATTCTTAGGTTATTTTTCCGTGTTAAAGTAGAAGGCTGGGAAAACTGGAAAAACGCAGGAGAAAATGTCCTTATTGCCCCGAACTACGTTTCTTTCATAGATCCGCTTATCCTTGCAGTCTTTCTGCCCGAAAAAGTCCCATTTGCCATAGAACGCCGCCTTACGACAAAACGTTTTGTCAGTATGTTTCTGCCGCTCGCAGAGACACACATTCTTGATGCAGACTCACCCCTCACACTCAAATATTTCCTCAATAAATTAAAAGAGGGCGGCCGCTGTGTTATATTTCCTGAGCTGCAGCCCACGATAACCGGCAACCCGATGAAAGTTTCGCGCGGCGTTGCAATGATAGCCGACTACACAAAAGCTAAGATACTTCCTATACATATCTCCGGTACGGAACGCACGCCTTTTTCACGCATACAGCATAAACATGGGCTGAGATTTTTCGCGCGTGTCACGCTGAGAGTTTTCCCAGCACGCACGCTGAATATCTCCGACGAGCTGCAGGGGTCAAAGCGCAACGCAGCGGCAGGCAGAGCTCTTGAAAAGATAATGGAAGACGCCAGCATGTATGCACGCCGCCGTGAAAAGCAGTTCTTCGATATTCTTCTCGACGCAAGGCATGAGAACGGCGGAGCACGCCGTCTCTTCTGCGATTACGGCGGAAAACCTGTAACGTATAACGGATTCATAACAAGGATACTGCTCTTTGAAAAACTGCTTAAGACTCAAAAGCTCGACGAAAAAGTTATAGGCGTCCTTCTTCCCACGTCGCTCGCCGGAGTCATAGCGCTGTATGCGCTGCAGAAGATAGGCAAAGTTCCTTCACCGCTGAACTTTTCAATAGGCGGGCGTGCCCTTGTCAACTGCTGCCGCACGGCCGAGATAAAGACAGTTATTACGGCGCACAAATTTATCGATAAAGGCAAGCTGGGTTCCCTCACTGACGCCCTTGAAGCTGCGGGTGTCAAACTGATCTGGCTCGACGACATCGGCAAACAGATAACGATGATGAATAAAATTTCGGCAGCGCTCAAGACACCGTTCCTAAAGTCGCGTCCCGTTATCCCAGGCGAGACTGAAAAACCTGCCCTAGTCCTTTTTACGTCCGGCTCAGAAGGTGCGCCGAAAGGCGTTGTACTCAGCTACAAAAATCTCAACACGAACCATTCGCAGATGTTCACACGCGTCGATTTTTACAGATCAGACCGCGTGCTCAACGCGATGCCTATTTTCCATTCGTTCGGCCTCTGCGGTATATTCATGCCTGTGAGCCTAGGGCTTTACGTTGTACTTTTCCCGTCGCCGCTGAGCTATAAAACAATTGCTACCGCCTGCTACGACGAACGCATCACATTGCTTTTCTCGACAGATACGTTCCTTGACGGATACGCTAAAGCTGCGTCTGACAACTACGATTTTGCTTCGATACGCCTTCTCATACAGGGCGGCGAAAAAACTCGCCCTGTCACGATGGAGCACTGGTTCAACCGCTTTGGCATAAGGATAACTGAAGGTTACGGTGTCACGGAAGCGGCGCCTGTCGTAGCTAATAATTATTACGCGCACTTTAAGGCCGGCTCTGTCGGGCTCATCTGCTCAGGTCTTGAATACAGGCTCGAAGCAGTCGAAGGTGTACACAAAGGCGGAAGGCTATGGCTCAAAGGCGACAACATAATGATAGGCTACCTGCGCATAACGAACCCAGGTGTGCTTGAACCGCCGAAGGACGGCTGGTACGACACAGGTGATATCGTTGACGTTGACGAAGAAGGTTTTGTTACTATACTTGGCCGCGCGAAAAGGTTTGCGAAAATAGGCGGAGAGATGATATCTCTTGCGTCTGTTGAAGAGGTGCTCTGTGAATGCTGGCCCGACTTCAAGCACGCTGTAGTAATGACGAACGGCGGACCGCGCGGTGAAACACTTTCGCTGGTTACGACGAAACCTGACATCAAACGCGACGAACTGCATCAGAAACTTTCCGAACTGGGTGTTGCTGAGATAGCCATTCCGAGAAAGATACTATTCATGGAAGACATGCCGCTGCTTGCCACAGGCAAGATCGATTACGTACATCTTGAAGAGCGTCTCAAAAATCAGGGAAAAACTGAAACTGCAGAAACAGCTGCTGAATAACAGACAGCTGATTAAAATTTTCCGATAAAACGCTATAATCATTGAACATCAACAATGGAGGCGCATCTTTTATATGAATAAGAGAAAAGGCTTCACACTCATCGAAATAATGATCGTTGTTGTCATCATTGGACTGCTGTCAGCGCTTGTCGGTCCGCGTCTTATCGGACAGAGCGATGAAGCGAAGAAAAAGACGACTCAGACACAGATAGCACAGCTTGAACAGGTGCTAGGGCTATTTCAACTCGATAACGGTTTTTACCCGACGACTAACCAGGGGCTCGACGCTCTTGTAAAACAGCCATCGACACCGCCTGAGGCGCTAAACTATAAAAAAGGCGGGTACATGAAAAAAGTTCCCAAGGATGCATGGGGCAGAGAATTTATATACGAGTGCCCAGGTGAACACGGTGACTTTGACATCTCGTCATATGGCTCAGACGGTCAGGAAGGCGGCACAGGCTCAGCTGCGGATATCCATAACTGGGAATAAGTTAAATGTCCGAGGAATAGGAAACGATTCAAAACTGTTCTACTATTTCTGCAAAGAAATTTTAAAACTAAAGAGCGCATCTCTGTTCAGGAGAAACGCTCTTATTTTTTGGAGTAACATCTGAGCGGCATGTCCCTTTACAGACCGATATGGCTCAGCATAGGCTGTCTGGTTTCCTATATTTGATGAGAAGTTTTTATCACGTTTTAAAAATCTAAATACAGGGCATTTTTTCTTTTATATAAGTTTTCTTGGACGTCCTACGACTGAACGCTTTTCGCCTGTGAGTATTTCATAAGCATGGTTTGCCGCGCGGTCGTAATATGGACGCAGCGACTGGCGGAAAGGATGCGCGCCGCGCCAGAACGGGAATTCATTCATGATGCCGAGAGCCGCAGGTGTGTTTATCTCGTCGCTGTCTGGACACTGGAACGAAGGCGCTTTGCCTCCGTACCAGCTCAAGTCAGGTTTGTCGTTGTCTTCAAAAAATTCCTGTGTTTCATTTTCTGAACCGCCTTCTACTTCCGGCGAATTTGCCGCCTCATCAGGCACACCGAAAAGATTCCCCTGACGGTAGTCTTCCGTGTCGGAAGGCACCTCAGATGAAAGCAGACTTATCATGCTGTCCCTGTCAAAGCCTCGCAGCTTCAGGAGCAGGAACGGATCGTCGTCGAAAACTTCGGCGAGGAGCAGAAGTACGGCAATGATGTGTTTGCAGGGGATATCGTCCTCAGGACATGTGCATTTGAATGTCATTATGCGCCGTCTGTTGGGGAAGAGCGGAACGCCTGCTTCGCCAAAAGCGTCTTCCATCTCCTCAGGCATTTCGCCTGAGAGAAGTTTTGCCGCAAACGATGCGTGTTCGCGGAAACGAAATACGAGCAGCTCGCGTGCTTCGGGGGATACTGTCTCGAATCCAAGCTTTATTTGATACGGCGATTTTCTCGTTCCCTGCACGAGCGCTGATACAAGCCCTGGCTCGATGTCTATGCTAAGCACCTGTCCCTTTCGCGCGTAACTTTTCCCACGAGTAAGGCGTGTCGGATCTATACACTGCTCAAGTATCTCCATCCAACGGCGTGACCACCAGTGCAGCGCGAAAGAGCGGCCGCGCAGCGTGCGCGCTTTGATGCCGCCGTGTGCAGCCCGCGGTTTCTGATATTTCGTTTCATGCCATTGCTGAGGTCTTATCATTTTATATCCTCCACAGAATCGCTTCCGAGAGTGAAAAGTTCGCTGAGATCGTCGTCTGAAAGTTCCGTGAGCCAGTTCTCACCGGATGTGATTATCGATTCTGCGACCTGTTTTTTATTCTGTATGAGATTTTCAATCTTTTCTTCTAGTGTTCCTTTGCAGCAGAAGTAGTGTACCTGGACGTTGCTTGTCTGCCCTATCCTGTACGCACGGTCAACGGCCTGCTGCTCGACTGCCGGATTCCACCAGCGGTCGAAGAGAACGACGTGATTTGCACCTGTGAGATTGAGCCCGGTGCCTCCGGCTTTTATCGACAGCACGAAGAACGGAGGAGAGTCCTTGCCTTCATGCTGGAACCGGCTTACCATCTCGTCTCGTTTTTCACGAGGCACGCCGCCGTGCAGAAACAGCGTTTCGCGTCCGAAAGTTTCCTGGAGAAACTGTTTTATCAGCTCACCCATTGCCGCGTACTGCGTGAATATCAAAGCGCGGTCTCCCGCCGAAAGCATCTCTTCCGCAAGCTCGGCAAGTCGAGCGAGTTTGCCGGACCTTCCTTCTATCTCCGAATGGTCCTTGAGGAACAGCGCCGGGTGGTCGCATATCTGTTTGAGCGCTGTTATCGTTGAGAGAACGAGCCCCTTGCGCCTGATGCCTTCTGTCTCTGCTATCCTGTCTTCCAGCTGGTTCAGCTCGGCGGCGTAGAGCGACGCCTGCTCGTGTCCAAGCGGGCAGAATACTTCAGTTTCTATCTTCTGCGGAAGGTCTGTGATTATTTCCTTGTCAGTCTTGAGACGGCGCAATATGAACGGACCCGTCATACGTTTTATCTTTTCCATAGCGGCCTTGCTTCCCGACTGTATCGGTCTAAGGAAGTCACGTACAAATCTGGTTTTGTTGGGCAGCAGTCCTGGAACGATAAATTCCATTATTGACCACAGGTCACCGACGTGGTTTTCAACGGGCGTACCTGTCAGAGCCACATGCCAGTCTGCAGGGATAGAACGTGCCGCATGAGCCTGACGGGTATCGGGGTTCTTTATGTTCTGCGCTTCGTCCAGTATTACGCCTGACCAGCCGACACGGGAGAGCATCGCAAGGTCTCTGTGGACTAGAGAATATGACGTAATGACAAGAGATGCTCTTCCCGCTTCACTGATGAATTTTTCTCCGCGCCTGCGTTCTGTGCCGTGATGAACGGCTGTGTTCATGTCCGGAACGAAACGCTGTGCCTCACGGCGCCAGTTCTCGATAACAGATGTCGGACACACCAAGAGCACGGGACGTGTCTCACCCTGCAGCCGCAGTGTCTGGAGCAGCGCGAGCGCCTCTATGGTTTTGCCGAGCCCCATGTCGTCAGCAAGGCATCCGCCAAGTCCCAGCTTTGTCAGCCACGCGAGCCATGAAAGACCGCGCAGCTGATACGGCCGCAGAATCCCGCGGAACCCAGCGGGCTGCGGAATGTCCTGTATTGGTTCTGTTCCAGTGAGGACAGCGCGGACCGAATCGAGCCACTGCGAACCGCCGACTGACGATACGCGCAGCCCCTTGTAGCTTTCGCTGAGTGAAGCGAAAAGCACACTTCGCCTGTCTGCCTTTTGCGGAAGTTTCTTTATCCCTTCGATTATATCTTCGAGCTCGTTGCGATATAACAGCACCCATCTGCCGCGTACATTGACGAGCGGTGTTTTCAGTTCTGACAGCATGGAAAGCTCATCGGCAGTCAGAATGTCGCCGCCGAGCGAGATTGACCAGTCGACGTCGATGAGGTCGTTAAGTGACATCTGGCCTCCGGCTGAGAAAGCCGCATCATCATGCACGCTGCCGGTGACTGCGAGTCTGGGTCTGTCTGACGGTGAACCCCACGCTGTTGGAAATTGTATGTAGATGCCCTTGTCCATCAGTTCAGGAACGTCATCACTGAGAAATTTAAAAAGTTCTTCAGTTGTCAGTGAACACGAAACCGGACAAGGTCCTTCTAGACTGGCGGCTATGGCAGGGACATCGCGTGAAATTTGTCCAAGCATCTGCAGCAGGTAACGGCGCGGGTTTGCGCCGACAGATTCGAACCACTGACGCTCTGCTGTACCTGGGCTCCAGACATGCACGGCGGGGATGATAAGGCTTGGATCTCTTACGGACTGCAAGTACCATGCTAGAGTCCAGTTTTTGTCTCCAGTCCCATTTTCATCGGGCTCACCAAGCCGCAGGAAAAGTCGCCATGGTTCGCCGCTTCCTGTTTTGGCATCGTCGGCCCATGCCTTTATCTGGGGATAGATGGAGTTCATCTCTTCGTCCCAACGGCCAAGCGGAGCCTTAGGCCATGTCAGCGAGCGTATCCACATCTCATGCGCGTTGTCGGGATCGACGCGGCGTCCGCGCGCACCTTCCGACTGTGCCTGGCGTACGATGCTGTCAAGCAGGGCTGCTAGGATCTCTGTCGCAAGATTTTCCTGCTCGTGCGGTGCGGAGGCGCCTCCAATGATCGAAAAATTTTTCATCACAGGCGGCAATGCCCGTATGTACGAAGAATATTCGTCGTGATATTTCGGAAGATAAAGCGGATTCCACTGAGACAGACAGCCTGCGTCAGTTTTTTCCATGTCAGGTATGAAGCATCCCCGTGCAGCAAGGACAGATGCATATTCGAGGGCGGAGAGAACAAAGCGAGTGTCCTGTGCAAATATTATCCCTGGTATAGGAAGCTTCTCACCGTCGGTGCTTACGATACGCAGCGCTGCATTGAACATTTCATGTGAAACTGCAATTGCGTCAGTCTCAAAAGTTTCGAGAGAACAAAAAGTTTCAGTAAAAGAAATATCGCCCAGAAGCGGTGAAGAAGGCAGCGGCACGCCGTTGTACGCAGGAAGCGTTATGCGGCAAACCGCGGACGTTTTGTCCGCATCTGATGCGCTTGGAACTCCAGTACGTTCAAATGCGGCTAAAATTTCCGCTGCGCTTGCTCCGAAAGGATGGCGCGGCGGTATTATTGACCCTGGTCCTATATCGTCCTGAGCAAACGAATGTTCGCCCCATGTATAAAAAGTATTTCCCGCATAAGCGGCGTGAATTATAAGCATAAAGACCTCACAAAATCATTGTGTTAAAAATTTTTACTCGAAACAGCTTCCGCCGATAAATTCTCTTAATATGGAAAGGTTCGGGACATTGTCGTCCGGGATTATCGGAACATAATCTAGCAACGCGAGCAGCCTGTGCGCTTCTCCGTGTTCTTCGGAATCTTCCGGGACGGACTTCAGCATAGGCAGCACATACCCCTTTAAGACCGGCAGTTCATACGCGAGAGAAGTGTTGAATATCTCGTCAGCGTTTGTCTGATAAGGGAAGATGTGAACAAAAGATCCACGGACGACCGACGGCCACTGCCGCAGCGTATCCTCCGGCGAATGCCCGCGCGTACGATAGTCGCGCACCATACGGCGCAGCAGACGAGTGTCTGTCGTGCCTATCCTGTTATGTATGTCAAGGTTTGTACCTGCCAGTGGGCAGAGAAAGATCCTGTATTTTTCGTCTTTCGAAATGCTTTCAGATATTTTGTCGTTGAGTCCGTGGATACCCTCAATAACGAGAACATCGTTTGGCCTAAGTCTCATCTTAGGGCCAGCGGACCGTTCTCCGGTTTGGAAATTGAATTTAGGCAATGTGACTTCCTTGCCGTCCAGAAGGTCGCGCAGGTGCTCGTTTATGAGATCAGTGTCGAGAGCCTCAAGTGCTTCGAAATCGTAGTTTCCTTTTCCGTCGCGCGGCGTGCGGCTCCTGTCAACAAAATAGTTGTCGAGCTCAAGCGTGGATGATTCTATCCCTGATGTGAAGAGCTGCTCGCGCAGCCGGCGTGATGCGGTGGTCTTGCCGGAGCTGGAAGGTCCTGCGAGGCAAAGGAGCCTGACGCTGCTTCTCTGTTCGATGTGCTCGGCAATACGGTCGAGTATCTTTGCATGGTACGCTTCGCACGCCATTATCAGGTCACGCGAATATCCGCCAGTAGTTATCTTAAACAGTCCTGCAGCTGTGTCTATCTTGAAACGCTCCATCCATTTTGAATAGGTCTGCAGCAGTGCGAAAGTTTTTGCTACCGGGTTGAACTCAACTGGTTTCGTAACATTGCTGAGCACAGGCGGAGATAGCACCATGCCGCCTTCGTATGAGTGCAGCTCAAATATAGGTACGCACGCTGCAGTATCGGCGAGGGCGTCGCCGAAGAAGTCATAGATGCCTTCGCAGCTGTAAAGAATGACGGGGTCATTGTTGGCCCAGCGGAGCAGCTGTTCTTTGTCGCTGTAGCCCTGTGCCGCCATTGTTGTGCGGGCCTTGTCAACAGACATTACTTCACGCGTGAGAGGCACGCTGTCTTTTACCATCCTGTGCATCTCTTCGTCTATCTTTTTGAATTGTTCATTCGATATAGATATGTCAGCTGAGTCATAGAAATATGACTGGCTCATCGAGTGGCGCAGACGGAGCTTTATGCCGCAAACGCGGTCCGCTGCGGACGTGAGCATGAGCTGGAGTGTCCGTGTATAAACTTCCAGCCCTTCTATGCTGTTCATCATCACGAAATCTATCTCAGAATCGAATGTTATCTGCCATGATAACGGGCGCTGAAAATGGTTGACGCGCGCCGCTACTATGCCTTTCTCTTCCGAACAGCCCGTCTTTGCAAGAACTTCGCGGACAGTTATCGGATCTTCGCTTATAAGATTAGGTCTGTCTTTGAATTTTATCGTTATGCTCATTTATTTCGTTCCTTCCTTTTTTAAAAAGAAGTACATGAAAAATTAATTTTTTACGAAAATTACCTGCGCACATTCATCCGTACATTCTATCACAAAAAATGTGCACCAGGGTATTTTTTTATGTACACTTGCCGACATCGCTGATAAAATAAGCTGGACAGCAAAAGCATCAGAAGAAAGAGGGAATAAAAATGTGGAAAGGCCGTTTTTCTCAGGATACTGATGAAACAGTCGTAAATTTCACTCAGTCGCTCGACCTTGACTGGCGCATGGCGCTCGCAGATATTCGCGGAAGCATAGCTCATGTGCGTATGCTCGGGCATGTCGGCCTGCTCTCCGAAGAAGAGGCTCAAACAATAGAAGAAAATCTCCGCGCGATCGCCGAAGAGATAAGAAACGGCGAATTTATTCCGAAAGTTTCGCTTGAAGACGTGCACATGAACATCGAATCGCGCCTTACAGAACGCTGCGGAGCGACAGGCGCCAAGCTTCACATGGGACGCAGCCGCAACGACCAGGTCAACACTACTGTGCGCCTCTATCTGCGCAAAGAGCTGCTCGATATATGGAAGGGACTCGACGAGCTCATTAAGGTTTTAGTCAAAAAAGCCGGGGAGCATGCCGATGTCATCGTGCCAGGCTACACGCATCTGCAGCAGGCGCAGCCTATCTCGATGGGGCATTTCTGGATGGCGCATGCACAGGCTTTTATGCGTGATGCGAAGAGATTCTTCGACGCTTATGAAGACGTCAACGAGTGCCCGCTTGGCAGCGGAGCGCTTGCCGGCTCGACTCTGCCGCTCGACAGGCAGTTCACCTGCAAAGACCTTGGTTTTGCGCGTGTGACGGCCAACAGCATGGACACTGTGGCGCACCGCGACCACTTTCTCGACGTTCTCTATTTTGCTGCGGTGTTCGGCGGACACGTGAGCCGTCTTGCAGAAGATCTCATAATCTATTTCACGACTGAGTTTGGATGGCTCAAGCTGCCCGACGCTTTTTGCACCGGCTCGAGCATCATGCCGCAGAAGAAAAATCCAGATGTCCTCGAGCTGCTTCGCGGCAAATCTGCCCGACTCAGCGGTGCCCTTATGGAAATGCTCACGATGATGAAGGGCATTCCGCTCACGTACGACCGCGATCTGCAGGACGACAAACGCCCGCTTTTCAACGCACTTACGTGCCTAAAGGGCATCTTTGCAGTATTGCCGCCGCTGCTCAAAGAAGTAGAAGTGGATGAAGAGAAAGCGAACAAAGATTTTAAAGACGGGCTCATACTCGCGACTGATGTAGCCGAATACCTTGTGCTGCAAGGTGTGCCGTTTAGGAACGCGCACGAAAAAGTCGGACATGTTGTGCGCTTCTGCGTGGAAAACAGCCGCCCAATGACGTCGCTTACGCTTGACGAATGGCAGCAGCACATACCAGAGGTCAACGCTGACCTGCTGCCGCTGCTCTCGCCCAGAAAATCAGCTGAGCGCCGCTGCACAGAGGGAGGCACAGCTCCGTCGCAGGTGAGAAAGCAAATAACTGACGCTGAGAAAAAACTTGTTGCTTTTGAAAAAACAGCGGAGGAGTATAAATCAGCACTTCCTTCTGATTTTTAAGCGCAGGATTTAAAAAAAGTGTAAAGGCAAGCGGACTGCACAGAAATCAGAGCAGCCCGTTTTTTATCGTTTTTACGGCGCGTTTTTTGCGCGCCGCACGTTCAGCCATATTGCTTTGACCTCTATATATGCAGGGGATATAATAAACAAATGTAAACGCATTGCTGCGCAAAGTTGTGTCGTGCAGATTTCAATGAACGGCATAACCCGTTCGCACAGATGAAAGGTGGAAGATATCCTTGGGACTTTTCAGCGGAGTTGTAAAAGCACTTGGACTCGATCCCAACGACAGGCTGATCGCTAAGTATGAAGAGAAAGCCGCAGTCATAGATTCACTCGAACCTGAAACACAAAAACTTACAGATGAAGAGCTCGCGAATTCCTTTTCTTTTTTCCACGAGAGGCTTGAAAAAGGAGAAACTCTCGATGATATCCTTCCGGAAGTTTTCGCACGTGTGCGTGAAGTTTCTGTAAGAACGCTTGGGCTGCGACATTTCAAAGAACAGATGATGGGCGCCATGGCGCTCAATGAAGGCAAAATAGCTGAGATGAAGACGGGCGAAGGAAAGACGCTCGTCGCAACTCTTGCTGTCGCGCTCAACGCCATGACAGGCAACGGTGTCCACGTGGTAACAGTCAATGATTACCTGGCTGGACGCGATGCTGAATGGATGGGCCCGATATACCGCGGTATGGGCCTGAAGGTTGGAGTCATCACGCCGTTCATGGAACAGGATGAACGCTCTGCCGCGTACCGCTGCGACGTAACTTACGGTACTAACAGCGAATTTGGTTTCGATTATCTGCGCGACAACATGGCGATAGAAAAAGACCAGCAGGTGCAGCGCGGACACTTTTACTGCATCGTCGACGAAGTTGACTCCATACTTATAGATGAAGCACGTACGCCTCTGATAATTTCCGGACCGTCCGAAGACGATGTAGAACCTTACCGTGTCGCAGACGGAGTAGCCAAACAGCTCATCAAAGGCACGGATTTTGAAGTTGATGAAAAAGAGCGCAACCTGGCTCTGACTGAAGCAGGTATCGCGAAGGCCGAACGCATCATGAACATGCCGAACCTCTTCACAGATTACACGAACTCGGCACTTTCGCACAAAATAGTCCAGTCGCTCAAAGCACACCACCTTTTCCAGCGCGATGTGCATTATGTCGTCAAAGACGGAGAGATAGTCATCGTCGATGAATTTACGGGACGTCTCATGGAAGGGCGCCGTTATTCAGACGGGCTGCACCAGGCCATCGAAGCCAAGGAAAAGGTCAAGGTAGGACGCGAAAACCAGACTCTTGCCACAATAACTTTGCAGAACTATTTCCGCATGTACAAAAAAATAGCAGGTATGACCGGAACTGCTCTTACCGAGGCAGAAGAATTCCATGAAATATACAACCTGCCGGTAGCCGTTATCCCGACGCACAAACCGATGATACGCGAAGACCATACGGATTCTATCTACCGTACAGTCCTTGAAAAATACAACGCCGCTGCCGATGAAGTAGTTGAAGCCCACGCTAAGGGGCAGCCTGTGCTTATGGGTACGACGTCGATTGAACACTCGGAGCAGGTCAGCAAACTTCTTCGTGCGCGCAAGATACCGCACAATGTGCTGAATGCGAAAGTGCACGATAAAGAAGCTCTCATAGTTGCCCAGGCAGGACGCTTCGGAGCGGTCACGGTAGCGACTAACATGGCAGGCCGAGGCACGGACATCGTGCTTGGCGGCAACGCAGAATTTTTAGCACGCGAAGAATTTGCGAAGGATGGCAAGGATCCGAAAGAAAATGCGGAGGAGTACAAAGCTCTGCTTGAAAGTTATAAAAAGACATGCGCTGAAGAACACGAAAAAGTCATCGCCGCGGGAGGACTCCGCATCATAGGAACTGAGCGCCACGAATCGCGGCGTATCGACAACCAGCTGCGCGGACGTTCAGGGCGCCAGGGCGACCCAGGTGAGAGCAGGTTCTATATATCTCTTGAGGACGACCTCATTCGCTTGTTCGGCGGTGACCGTGTCCAGGGCATCATGTCTAAGCTTGGCATGGACGACGGCGAATGCATAGAGCATCCGCTGCTTTCAAAAGCAATAGAGAACGCGCAGAAAAAAGTAGAAGAGATGAACTTCGACATACGCAAGCAGCTGCTGTCTTACGACAATGTCATGAACCAGCAGCGTGAAGCCATATATAAGGAACGCGCCGAAATACTTGATGACGATGATGTCGAATCAAGGGTGCTTGGCGTCATCGAAGACACGGCTCAGTCACAGCTCGATAAAATTTTCGCAGAGGACGAAGTTGAGGCTGACGTCAAATCTGTCAGCGTCAGGCTGAATTCACTTTTCTGGCCTGGAATTTCAAAACATATCGAAAACATTGATACGAAAGAAGACCTCGATAAGGCCGCGCCGGATCTGCTTGCTGAGATACGCGAACGCTTCAGTCAGAAATGTGAAGAAGTCGGCCATGATGTGGCGACACAAATATTCCGCTACATACTTCTTACAGTGCTCGACACTAACTGGAAAGAGCATCTGCTAGCGATGGATGAACTGCGCCGCGGCATAGGTCTGCGCGCGATAGGCCAGAAGGATCCGCTGCTCGAATATCAGTTTGAATCTTTCAGCCTTTTCCAGCAGATGCTGGTGCAGGTGCGCGAAGGCGTAACAGAATTTGCGCTGAAGGTGTCGGTTGTCACCAAAGAAGACCACGAGCATGAAAACCGCCGCAGGTGGAGGGAGAGCCGTGATGCTCTTGATATACCTACTGCGATGCCGAGTTCAGAAGATATGGAAAACCCAGGTGTTGCTGCGACAGCGCAAAAGACGCAGCCAATAGTCAAGGGACCGAAGGTAGGCCGCAACGATCCGTGTCCATGCGGAAGCGGCAAAAAATATAAAAACTGCTGCGGCAGAGGGAAATAACGGAGGTAATGCTATGCTGCACCGTCCACTGAAATTAGCAGCACTTGCAGCAGTGCTTGTGCTGTCATTTGCTTCAGCTTCGTCAGCGTGGAACGCGTCTGAAGAAGTCCGCAGGCTCAATAAAGAGGTCCCGTCGTCTGACAGTTTCAAGGGAGCACCGGCGGTTGTCTGGCAGCGCAACAGCGACATTAGAACGCTTGCCGATGGGTCGATGGAAACAACGCGTTATACCATTGTAATGATGGGCGAGAATATCCCTGAGTCATGGCAGCTTATAAAACAGCCTGTCCCTGCCGGCGGTAAACTCGAAATTACAGAAGCAGCAATATATAACCCAATGACAGGTTTGTCCGAAGGCAAGCTCAGTGTAACTGATGAAAAACTTGCAGGCGGCGCGGAAGTAAAAGTTATCAGAACGCCGAATTCAGCGGCGGCTCGTGCGGTAGTCCTTGTTGAAAAAGAGACGCATCCAAAACGCTTCGGTGTCGATGAAACAATAACGATGGCTGGACCTCTGCCGATATGGGAGCAGACTGTAACGGTGACTGTTCCGGAAGGCAGCGAGCTCTACTGGTTCGGTATCAACATGAAATCGCCGACATCAACGAAATCTAACGGAACACAGACATATAAATGGTCAGTCACAAATCAGGAAGCATGGTACGGAGAAGGGTTCATTGTCTATCAGCGTCCGGCGCTTTCGTTCAGCTTAAAGAAGGGGCTTACTCAGAACCTTGCACAGATGGAAAAAGAAGCGGCTGATGTTCCTTCGATCCCTCTGCCGTCAGTGGCGTCCGACGGTGATAAGGGCAAAGCAGGACTGAAATTGATGGAATGGATTTCGGATTCGTCGCGCACTCTTACAGGCTATCCTAAAAACTGGAAACGCCCTGCCGACCAGATCCCTGCGAACGGTCCATGGACTCCGTGGGAGCAGACGCTCCTTCTCAATAAGTGGCTCAAAGCTCTTGGCTGGGAGTCGGATGTTTGGTGGCAGTCGCTCACAGCGCTTGAAGCAGACAGCGCCGCGTCGTCAACGATATGGAACGCGCCTGTGCTCGAGCTTTCATCAGGCAGCGGCAAAAAAGTTTTCTACGAAGCCGGGCAGGCAGCGGATTACGGTGTGATGTCGCCTGCGCTTGGCGGAACGAGAGTTTATCGCTACAAAACTGACGGATATTCGGAAAAGAAACTGAGCGCTGGAAGTGCAGGCGACAACCGTCTGTCTCTGCTGTGGATACTGAAGCTCGATGAAAATGGGATAGCGAATGGGACTTTGTCTGTCAATGTGACAGGCGGATGGACAGGTCTTTTCTCTAATGGCCTTCTGCCTTCGCCGCAGGGGCTCGATAAATTTTTGTTTGAAAAAATAAACTTTGCGCTGCCTGGACTTACGCTGACATCTCCGTCAGTAAGGCAGTTATCGACTGGGTACAAGCTCGACTTCAACGTCGCATGCACTCCAGGCATAGTATTCGGCAAAAACATGCTGCTGAGACTTCCTGGCGGCGTGCCGATGAGCGTCGGCGAAATGATCAACAAAGGATCTGAATATACGTTCAGGTTCCCGTTCTCGATAGACCAGAAGGTCCGTATGAGCACTCCTCACGGATACAGGCTCGTGCAGATGCCTACGACCCAGAAGCTGGCGCAGAACAAGAAATCACAGCTCAGCGAATCGATAGTGTTCTGGCCCAACAAGGCTTCGCTCAGCGCAGACAGCACGTGGACAGTCAAGGCTGTCGATGTCAACGCAGAAACGACAGGCGTTCTCCGTCAGGAGCTTGGCGCGATGTTGCGCTGGCCGACGCTGAACCTGCCGTTCAGCAAATAAATAATTTTTGATATAAAATCTTCTAATAGTTTTTTGCAGGGAGTGTTTTATTTGCAGAATATGGCCGAAGAGCTAAAGCAGATAATCGAAAGTGCGGTTCGTTCCGCAGCCGAAAAAAAAGGCTGGGAAGTGCCGGAAACATTTGAAGTTCGCCTTGAACGTCCGCGCCAGGCTGGGCACGGTGACTGGGCGACGAATACTGCTATGCAGCTCGCTAAAGTTTTTGGCACAAAACCGCGTGACCTAGCCGAATCGATAATAGCGTCGCTTCCGAAAAATGACATCATCGCGAACGTTGAAGTGGCTGGGCCAGGCTTCATGAATTTCAAGCTTGCTTCGGCATGGATTGCTGAGACGATAAAGAACGCAATTGAGTGCGGCAAAGATTACGGGCGTATAGATGCAGGCCACGGACGCAAAGTCCAGATTGAGTTCGTCAGCGCAAACCCGACTGGTCCTCTCCACATGGGGCACGGACGCGGAGCGGCAGTGGGAGATATCACAGCTTCGATACTATCGTTTGCTGGTTGGAACGTTGAGCGGGAATATTACGTCAACGATGCCGGTCTGCAGATGGAGCTGCTTGGAAAATCTGCTCAGGCCCGTTATTTTGAAGCGCTTGGCCGTGCCTCGGAAGCCCCGATGCCGGAAGACGGATATCACGGTGAATATCTGGAAGACATAGCAAAGCGTTTTGTCGAAAAATATAAAGACTCTCTCGCAAATAAACCACTTGAAGAAACTCAGGAACTTTTCACAAAAGAGACTGCAGATATCGTTCTCGATATGATAAAGAAAGATCTTGACGACTTCCGTGTGCACTTTGACGTCTGGTTTTCAGAGAAGTCGCTTTACGATCAAAAAGCCATCGACTCGGCCCTCGATGCACTCAAAGCCCGCGACTATGCCTACGAGCAGGACGGCGCGCTCTGGTTTCGTTCGACTGCGTTCGGGGACGACAAGGACCGTGTGCTCATACGCACTAACGGAGTGCCGACATATTTTATGTCTGACGTTGCTTACCTCAAAAACAAATACGACCGCGGATTTGAAAAACTCATCTATGTCTGGGGCGCAGACCACCACGGCTACATTCCGCGCATAAAATCAGTCAACAAGGCCTTTGGCTACGCTGATGACGCACTTGACGTGCTGCTAATACAGATGGTCAACCTCCTTCGCGACGGCAAGCCTGTCCAGATGTCAAAGCGTGCAGGAACGATAATTACGCTGCGCGAAATAATGGACGAAGTCGGCACCGACGCTACAAGATTTTTCTTCATCATGCGCAGATGCGACAGCACACTCGATTTTGACCTTGAGCTTGCAAAGAAGGCGACGTCTGAAAATCCCGTCTACTATGTCCAATACGCCTATGCGCGTATCTGCAGTATCTATCGTCAGCTTGAAGAACCTGGCATAAAACTGCCCGAAATATCTGAGCTCGATGTTTCGAAACTTACAGAGCAATCCGAATCCAACCTTGTAAAGGCGATATCACGTCTGCCTGAGGAAATAGGCAAGGCCGCCGAAGAGCTTGCGCCTCACCGCCTGGCATACTACGCCACGGAAATAGCAGAGGCTTTCCACGCTTTCTATAACGACCAGAAAGTCATAGGTCAGGACGAAGCTCTAATGAAGTCACGTCTGCTTCTTCTTGAAGCAACGCGTATCACGCTTGGCAATGTTCTTGGGCTCCTCGGCATTTCTGCTCCGGAAAAGATGTAAATGAAAGCTCCAAGGCTGCGGTGGGTCATTTTTATCGCAGGAGTCACCTTTATGGTGGCTGTTCTTCTGACGTCCTTTCTGCGTGAAATATCTCATATAACTAATCTTGGCTCGACGCTTGATGGTAAAATGGACGAGCTTGTCAAGGAACAGCGCAAGACGCAGGATCTTAAAAAAGAGATAGATTATTACAATTCTCCGCAGGGAATAGCGCGTCTTGCACGTGAACATTTCAATCTGCTGCAGTCCGACGAGAAAATGTACAAAATAGAGATAAAATCGGGAGATAAATTGCAGATCAGCTCAGCTGACTTGCATTAAAACGGGGCAAGTGTTATATTACACACTTGCATTTCCCTGTTTCTTCAAAAGAAGAAACCAAAGTCCAAAGGGAGGAGGTGAAGTACGTGCGATCATATGAAATGGTAGTAATTTTGAAAGCGGATATCGAAGACGGCAAAGCTGCCTCCGAGGAAATCGCTGAGGTCGTGCGCGGTTTGGGGGCAGAGGTTGAGAAGGTGGACCTCTGGGGCAAGAAGAAGTTTGCCTACCCGATCGACAAGCAGCTCGAAGGTTTCTACATCCTTTACACGTTCAAGCTCGATCCGTCACAGGTCAAGGAAATGGAACGTCTCCTTAGCCTGAGAGACAAGGTAATACGCCAAATGGTTGTCAACCTGGAGGAGAAGTAGAGCTCATGTCGCGTGGATATAACAGAGCAGTCATAATGGGCAACCTTGCACGTGATCCTGATGTAAGGTTTACGCCGAGCAAACAGAAAGTCGCGCGCATTACAGTCGCAGTCGGCCGTCAGTGGAAGAACAAATCCACGGGTGAGCTTCAGAACCACACAGATTTTATCCCTGTGGTCGTCTGGGGACAGCAGGCTGACATCTGCGAGCGCTATCTGCGCAAGGGCCGGCCGGTCCTCATCGAAGGACGCATCTCGGTGCGTGATTTCGATGACGTCAAAAGCGGTCAGCACCGCTGGGTGACGGAGATCAATGCGGAAAACATAGTTCTCCTCAGCTCAGGGCACAGAGATGAAGACGGGTCTGATTATGCACAGCACAGTTCGCCACAGCAGTCTTACGCAAAACCGCAGCAGTCTGACGCGGTGGAAGGCGGAGATATGGGGAGCCTGCGCGAAGAAGCAGGATTTGACGACGAGTTCCCGCTCGATTTTTCCGAAGTAGGAGATAAAAAGGAAGACGGCGGCGAGGGCTCTGGTGACGTAGAGATACCTTTCTAGGAAGAGGTGAACGAAAAGATGGAAAGAGGAGACAGAGATTCAAAAGACGGCGGCGCCTTTAACCGCAAACATCGCAAACGCAGGCCGAAGGTCTGCCATTTCTGCGTTGAAAAAGCAGACGGCGTCGATTACAAAGATATAGAGAAACTCAAGAAATATATAACAGAACGCGGCAAGATCATTCCGCGCAGGGTAACGGGCACATGCGCAAAGCATCAGCGTCAGCTCACAAGAGCGATAAAACGCGCTCGCCTTATTGCACTGCTTCCGTTTACTTCCGACTAAAAATCCTTTTTAGCTGGTATAATAAGAGAGAGCCGCAAGTGGCTCTCTCTTTTTTATTTTTTGTGTTTATAGTTCATGAAGTGCTTTTATTTGGAGGATACAGTTGGACGGCAAAAAGGCAATTTTAGAATGGATGATCTGGGTCACGCTTAGTTTAGGACTGTTCGTATCGGAAGTTTTCGTCCCGATGCTTTCTCCTGTTGTGCTGCTCATAGCTCCTGTCCCTTTTATGGTCATCGAATATCGCCTAGGCACGAGGTTTGCGATGCTTGGTGCGCTCATAGCAACGGCAGCTTTTGCGGTTGTCGGCGATTATCCGAGCTCCATAATGTTCTGCGTAATGTTCGCGTTTACTGGCATGGCTTTCGGTTCCGCCGCGAGAATTTCCGACAGCGGAACAGACTATGCGTTGATGGCTGTCACAATATCCGTGCTTGCCAAAGTATTCATAATGTGTATCTTCACATTCTCCATGGGCGTCAATCCGTTTGGCATAACGCCGGAATCCGCTTCAAATGTAATAAAAACTATCACTGCGATGGCCGCGAAAAGCAACGGCGCGGCATTGCCCGAAGCAGCCATGAAAGAAGCTGTTGCGTCTGTAGTTGAGACGGTGCGAGTGCTCATGCCGTCAATGATAATTCTGTTCGGAGCTATGGATTCATGGGCATCCTACGCTCTCGGAGGACGCATAGTCACGAAGCTTGGCTCAAAGCCGTTCCCTGCGCTTGCTCCGTTTGCCCTGTGGCGTCTTCCGAAAAATATTTTTTGGGCGCTTTTGATGGCGCTGGCTTTTCAGTTTGCCAGCAAATTTATGCCGGATATACGCGCACTCTCCGTCATATCTGACAACCTGATGGAAGTGCTGCGCGCTGTACTGACAGTTGATGGGCTTGCGGTCTGCTGGTTCTTTATGACGAAGCGAAAGATACACAGAGTGATAAAATTTTGTTTTGCAGTCTTTTGTATAATTTTTTCGCCGATATCGTACATTTTATGTATGGTCGGCATCTTTGATATCTGGTACGATTTACGCAAGTTTGCAAGGGGGAAATAATATGAAAGTCATACTTAAACAGGATGTAAGCAAAATAGGCCGCCGCGGAGAGCTCCTCGACGTCTCGGATGGTTACGGGCGCAACTTCCTTATCGCGCGCGGACTTGCTGAAGCAGCTACGCCGGGCAGGGTGCGTGAGCTTGAAGAGAAGAACAAAACGCAGAAGGCCAAAGACGATAAAAAAATTTCGCAGGCTGAGGAAGCAAAGAAAAAACTAGGCGGCAAAGTGGTTTCGATAAAAGCTAATGCAGGCGAAGGCGGAAGGCTCTTTGGAAGCATCACGACAGCCCAGGTATCCGATGCCATCAAAGCGCAGTATGGTGTTGATGTTGATAAAAAAGATATAAAGATTGCAGAGCAGATAAAGCAGACAGGCAGCTACTCTGTAAAGGCTAAATTCTGCACAGGTGTGGAAGCCGATATCACACTGAAGGTCGAGAGCGAATAAACCGTGAGCCTGACGTCCGCGGCAGACAGAGTCCCTCCGTATAACCTAGAAGCAGAGCGCTCCGTACTGGGCGCTTGTCTTCTGGATAAAGACGCACTCGCAGTAGTTATGGAAAGCCTGCAGACGGAAGATTTTTATGACCCGCGCCACCGCAGTGCTTTTGAAGTCATCAGCGGAATGTATGAACGCGGCGCGACAGCGATAGACTCTCTGACTTTTAAGGAAGAGATCAGCAAACAGGGGCTCGAAGAGCGGCTTGGAGGAATGGCATTTATCGCCGCGCTGCTTGACGCCGTTACAACAACTGCAAACATAGAGTACCACATTGGCATCGTCAGGGACAAATCTGTACACCGCGGTCTTATCACAGTCGGCACAGAGATAACTAAAATGGGTTTTTCGGAGGACGCCGGAGTTGATGATATCCTTGAGCAGTCTGAGCAGAAAGTTTTTGAACTTGCACGTTCAGGACGTACAACGAGCATACGCACAGCCAACGAAGTCGTAACTTCGGCGTTCAGCGAGATAGAACGCCGTCTTGCCGGCGGTCTCGACGTTACTGGCGTACCGACAGGTTTTACTGATTTTGACAAACTTTCCGGCGGACTTCAGCCCGGAGGGCTTTACATACTTGCGGCGCGTCCTTCGATGGGGAAGACCGCAATGGCTTTGAACATAGCAGAGTATGCTGCGCTTCAGGAAAACGTTCCTGTTCTCATCTTCAGCCTCGAAATGTCCGCAGAGCAGATAGCGCAGAGAATGCTGGCTGCTGAGTCACGTGTCAATGTCAGAGAGATGTTCGAATCGCGCAACGTGCAGAACGAAGACTGGAACAAGCTTTCGCGTACTGCAGCTGAACTCAAAAAAAGCCCGATATATATCGACGACAGCTCCGTTCTTACCACGATAGACCTTCGCGGACGGTGCAGACGTTTCTTTGCAAAACAGAAGGAAGGCAGCAAGGGGCTTATAGTCCTCGACTATCTGCAGCTGATGGATGCTGCCAGCAAGAGCGAAAACAGACAGCAGGATGTTTCTGCGATTTCGCGCGGGCTCAAGGCGGTCGCACGAGAGTTTAACGTTCCTGTGCTTGCGCTTTCGCAGCTTTCACGCGACGTTGAAAAGCGCGGCGGCAGCAAAAAACCGCAGCTTTCAGATCTGCGCGACAGCGGAGCCATTGAACAGGACGCTGACATGGTCATGTTCATCTACCGCGAAGCTTATTACGCCCAGGAAAACGAGACCGTCGATCCGACGACGGAAGTCATCGTAGCAAAGCACAGAAACGGGCCGACCGGTACGGTCAGTCTCATCTTCTTCAAAGAATACGCAAGATTTGAAAATAAACTCAGCGGCTTTTAAGCCGCTGGTGTTATAAAAGGTGGCATTTGTATGAAAAAGGCCTCTTCATCAAAAAATAATTATGCCGGCAGCATGCCTGGAGGTGTTCCAGCTTCATCCTCAGCATCTTTGATGCCGCAGCCGCTATTTTATTACCTTATCTTTATTTCGCTGGCTTTGCCTAACCTTATATATTCAGGCACGAGCTGGTTCGATACGCTTCACCTCATGAAGTGGACGTTTGCTATGGTTCCTGTTGCGATCATTTCGCTGTGGAGCGGAGCGATGCTGACATACTGCGGACCGGAAAGATATGATTTCAAGCTTGACCTCTTCGGCTGGATATGGCTCTTTATGCTTGCATATATTTCGGCTCAGGCTTTCTGGGCAGACATAAGGTCATGGTCGGCTTTCTTCAAAGAATGGTTTTATTTCGCGACGCTCATCGGAGCGTATATCTTCTGCTATAACGAATTCCGCAGCACCGAAGATCACAGACTCATTCTCTGGTGCGCCGACATAAACGCGTCTATAAACGTGCTTTTTGCAGAACTGCTCATACGCAATGAAAACGGTATCATCCCGTTCATAATGAATGTCCCCGGCAACTACATAGGCAACACTGGACAGGAAGAAATGTTCGGCCTCTGGATGGCTATAACGCTGCTCAACTGCATATATCTCCACATTACGTTCGAAGAAGGCAGCAGGTGGTATCAGAAAAAAATTATGTACTGGCTTAACCTGGCTGTCATTGTCGTCAACGCATGGGGGCTTTGGAATTCTACGACCCGCGGCGCAATGCTAGCTCTGGTTGTCGGCATAGTTGCTCTTTCGTGCGCCTTTGTGAGGCTGCGCGGTAGTGAAAAGATAAAACGCATCTGGCAGGCTGCTGCGGTGCTCGTGCTGATGCTATGCGTTATGCTTTTTGCAGGAAAAATAATGAAGACAGACAACAGGTTTTCGCAGCTTGCGTTCAAAATGCAGGATACTGTGCAGAACGCGGGCAATATAGGATTCCGCCGAGACATATGGCGCTGCAGCTGGGAAGTTTTCGCTCATGACCCGATAAAAGGCGTTGGCATAGGACAGTTCAAGTGGCACTTCCTCGACGGACAGCGCTGGGCGATGCAGAAACATCCTGATATGAAATGGCAGTTCACATACTGGGCTCACAGCGAGTATCTGCAGTGGTTCGCGGAATTTGGGCTCTTCGGCGGTCTGCTGCTTTTATGCGTGGGGCTGTGGTGGCTTTTCTGTTTTGCAAAAGCACTTACACAAAAAAAAGCTCTTTCGCTTGAAGCGATATGGGGCTGCGGCATGCTCTTCCTTATCTGGTCTGACGCGATATTCAGCCGTCCGTTCCACAGAATAGAAGATGTCATATGGCTTTCGTTTGCATTTGCGCTCACGAACAGGGAACTTCTGCCAGTGAGCTACGAATGGTCCGAGATAAAACACTCTTCCGTCTATCGTATGCTTGGCGCTCTTATCTGTATCATCTCTGTTGCCGGGCTTATATTTCTCGGCGGAGGCCTCAGAGGCGACAAATATCTCCATGCTGCGGTCCGCACGGACAACGCATCTCTGCAGCGCTATAGGATAGACCAGGCTCATCGCATGCTCATGGAACGCGACGAATCAGAAGAGCAGTTTGCGTACCATCTCATCGCTGTTGCACGCACGACACGCAAAGCGGAAGACTGGAATGCCGCAATAAACCAGCTTTACAGGTCGTTCACGATAAGACCTCAGGGCAAACAGCTCATCGAGCTTTTTAATATCGCACGACAGACGAACAACATAGAACTTCTCCGCAGGATCGTGCCTTATCTCAAACCTGGTACTGTGCCGCTTATGCAGCTCATGGGCACCCCGTCTACATCAAAATAATATGCGCGAGCGCGGTGCGCTGAAAGGGTTTACGCTCATCGAGATAATGCTCGTCGTTGCACTGACTGGAATTATTGCAGCCGCTGCGCTGGCTCCGCTTGTTTTTACTGTTTCATCTCTTCAGGATGCACAGAAGACATGGAGCAAAAGGATCAGGGACCGCGCCGCCATTGATGGAATATTTTCCGACGTACGCGGTATTATCGATGTAAGCACGTGGAAACCTATGAGAGTCATCCACAAGAGCGGACTTTCTGTCGGGAACGACGACCGCCTGCTCGTATTCTCATCTTCTCCAATGCGCACAAACAAACCGGCAGGTCTGATCGTTTACAAAGTCATCGCAGATTCTCCAATAGACAACACAAAGGGCGGACTCTACCGCTGGGTCATATCAGGTGCTCTGAAGTCAGCGGACGTTACAGCTGGCTCAGCTACGCTTGACCCGATAAATCTCGACACTGACAAGCTGCGGGCGTCAAAGGGGAAAATTGTCATACCAGGTGCCGAAGGCATGACCCTTTCAGTGTGGGCTGACAATAAATGGGTCGACGAATATGAGGGCGGGATGCCGGAAGCTCTTAAAGCATCGATAACAGTCAAGGGAAAGAGAACGGAATATGAAGACTGGTTCCCTAAAATCAGCCAATAACGCTGGTTTCATACTTATTTCCGTACTGCTCTCAGTAACGCTGCTTTTAACAACGGCGACAGCTTTTGCATGGTATGCTAAAAACGAGCTCAAACGCGCTGCCGCTGAAACTTTCAATTATCAGGCACGCTGCGCTGCCGAGACTGCCTGTGCTTTCGCAGCGGAAAAGATCGGCGCAGACAAAAACGGCTACGACAGCCGCACTGAAAATCTTTATCTGTCTGCGGCCGGAATTTCGCTTTCACTTGGCGATTACAATGTCACGATTAGAATAACACCGCTTGGCGATAAAATCTCCGCAAGAGGACTTTTCCTGCCCGACGGCGTTACTATGCGCACAGAATACACTTACGCATGGAACAGAATATGGCAGTATCTGGGCAAGCCTGAGTGTGCTGCGCTCGTTCTGGATTTTATGGACAGCGACGACAAGCAGAAACTTGGCGGAGCCGAACGAGAATCAAACATCAACAGGCCTGTAGCTGACTTGAGCGAGCTCAGGACTATGCCAGAGATAGATGACGGAGTGCTTTACGGAACAGAAAAGGTCCCAGGCGGGCTTTCTATGTTTCTTTCTGCTTATGGCAGTGATAAAATAAACATCAATGTTGCGGCGCCCGAGGTCATCGCCGCTCTGGATAATCAAATCGACATCAGCCAGGCACGCAGGCTTGCAGCTGTTAGAATTGCGTCGCCGATAAAAAGTATCGACGATCTGAAAAAAGTCCCGGGGTTTCCCGCTGCTGTGGTTACGAAACTTTCTAATATCATTGGTTTTGAAAGCACGTGTTTCCAGACTGATATAAAAGTCGTTAACGCGGATAAAAAGGAAAGAAATTACAGAGTCATACTTCAGCGCAGTGGTCAGTCATGCAAAATACTGCGCTGGGAGGAATAGAGTGAAGATAAAAGACATATTTACAAAAAAGATCACTTTCGAAGATATTTTTCACGCGGGGCAGGCTTCACAGCGCAGACTTCGTTTCCTCACGCTGCGCGGTGCGCGCGGCAATGCGCAGCCGTCAGGCGAGGTTCGTGCTGTCCTCGTTCCTTTTCGCACGCTCGTAGCATATCCATTTTCTTTCCCTTTTGGCAGAAAGGGGCGTGTGCGCGACGCGCTTGCGCTTAATTTCCGTCCTGTCCTCGGAGAAAAAGAAGATGAGCTTTCACTTGTTCCGCAGATAATCGAACAGAAAGTAAATGAAACTAACGGTATAGCATGGTTTGCGTCAAAGAAAGAAATCGAGGACTGGGAAGAAGAGCTTGGAAGCAGCGCTGTCTTCTGGCCTGAGCCTTATGCTTTCGCAGGTGAGGTGAACGGCACAGGTTCTGTCGTCTGCTCAAGCGAAGACGGAAGCAGCGGAATGTTCTTTGACGGCGGAACTCCTGTTATTTACCGCTGGCTTGCGAAAGAAGACGGCGATGCGGAAGAACTTCTTGAATGGCTCAGAAAATATTCTGAATCAAAGGGAATAAAAAATACGGCTGAAAAAATCGTTGACATCAATTCTCTGGTCAACGTGCAGCAGTACGGCGATTTTGCCATGGCAGCATATCAGGGGTTAAGTGCTCTTGACCTTTCAAACCGCGCCGCCGATACGGCCGAACAAATGGAGCAGTTCATCTCTCTCGGTTTTAAAGTTTCAAAGATGCTTACGGTATTCGGCGCTGTCTTCCTTACACTTTCATTAATGCTTTTCATTCAGAATAAAACGAGCAGCGACTCTTTTGCCGCAGCTCCATCTCAGATATACAAAAACGCGTTTGGCGAAAACAGCAGCAGCCCGCTCACATCGGCATCTAGGAAACTGCGTATTCTCACCGGCACAGGTGCTCAGATGGCATTCGACCAGACGCTTGGAAATGTGTCTGCTGCCTGGTCGGCGATGCCTGCTGGCACGCAGATCAAGCTGGATTCGCTGCGTTATGGTGCTGAACGCACGGAGATACAGGGGCTTGCAAGCTCCACAAACGATATCGACAAGCTGCGCGAGGCCCTTTCCGCAAACGGTTTTAAGGCAAAGAACGGCGATGTGCAGCAGGTGCCGGGCTCAGGCCTGCGCTTTACGATAACGCTCAACGAAACGGCAGGCGTGAAAAAATGATAAAGCTTGAAGATCTGCGCCGTATGCCTGAAGCATCAAAACTTGGAAAAGCCGCTGCAGCTGCTGCCGGAGTGTGGTTCATCGCGCTCGTAGTGTTCTTAATGGCAATATCAGCCGCAAGCGAGAATCGTGAGAGGCTCGATGAAGCTGAAACGGTCGCAGGTGCGGCGACAATAATAAAATCTTATCCTGCGCGAGTCGATGAAGGTGGAAATGATGCCCTCTCCTCAGCTGCATCTGTTATTGATTCTCTTGGCCTGAAGGACAGGATAGGCCAGCTTTCTTCAAGCGCGTCAGGGCTCGTTATCCAGGCCGACAGGCTTTATCCTGAAGATTTCACAAAACTTGTCAACTCGCTTTCAGAAAAAGGGCTCAACGTTAATACAGCTGAAATCCGCGCGATGCAACAGTCAGGAATGGGACGCCTCATCTCCGTGACTCTGGCAGTTGGAGGACGCGGCAAATGAGAGTGCTTAGGAATTGGAAAGCCATAATCGCAATTATAATCGGTCTTTTAACTGGAGCTGTTATATTCTTTCCATGGCAGGAGCTGAGCAGCCTTGCCATGGCCAAGGGATTCGACGTTGCGGCTAAAAACGGAATTTACGCATCGGTGAGAGGAAACTCCTGCGAGGGCGTTTTAGATAAGAGCTTTGTCTATAACGGTCTGACAATAGACTTTCCTCTTTTCAGGTTCTACACGAATGAGCTTCGCGTCGATCCCGAGATGATCAGCAGCCTTTTGCATCACGACGCAAGGGCTTCCATAGAATTCGGCAGCGGCGAGATAACGCCTGTGACGCGTCAGAAACTTGAATGGAACGGCGGAAGCGCGAATGTGACAGCCGGCAGCGATTCCATATCTGTCAGCGATATCGATATACGCGGCAAGGTATCTGCCAGCGGCTACGTGGAAATATCGAGGGCCAGCGGCAGAATGAGCCATGCAAGGCTGACGCTTAAAGTGCCGTCTGAGATGGACCGCGCAATGCAGATGCTTGGGAGCAGCGGAATGTTCAGCGTTTCCAAAATCAAAGACGGGGAGTGGAGGATAACGCAATGAAACAGTTATCCGAACTCCTGAAAAAACTTCGCCCGCGTATTTCAGAAAAGAAAATATCGAGCGAAACTTCACTCGTTACGCTTATCTGCTTTATTTTCGGGTTTCTCTGCGCGTTGTGTATTTGCCGTATGGCGGGCAGCTCGATGGTGTCGCAGGCTCTTGATGCGAAGCTGAGCCTTGCTGAAAATATCTCAAGGCGCAATCCGTCGTTTGCCAATGCGAAAGCGGGCGGTGATTTTGAAGGCTTCGCAAAGAGCAATCCATTCGGAGCTGCGATACCTGCGCAGGATCAGAACGCAGGCAGCAGTTCATATTCAGCAGACTCATTTGTTCTTGTCGGTACGCTGCCGCACATCGGAGCTTGGATAACCGATGATGAAGGCACGCACATGGTACTGCTGCGCCAGCAGATAAAAGGCTGGACTCTTGAAGATGTGCGTTACGGACGTGCGCTTGTTTCAAAGAATGGAGAGAGCCATGCGCTCTATATCAGCCTTTCTGGAAGCAGCGCAGCGCCTGCATCCTCAACGCCGACGGCCGGAAGGTCTATCGGCAGCGGCAAGATAGATTTTTCAGGAATCCAGCGTGCTGAAAACGGGAAAGAGGGCACTCTGCCGCGTGAAGTGCTGGATAAACTGATAATGAACCCATACGATGAAGTGGCGAAGATGAAAATGGTGCCGGCAGATGGCGGCGGAATGAAGCTTGAGCGTATTGCACCTGATAGTGTTCTTGGCCTTGTCGGTGTCTCGCAGGGCGATATCATAAAAGCGATCAATGGCGTTACGATATCGAATCTCGGCGACCTGTCAAACGCGGTCAATTCGATGATGTCAGGGACGATGTTTGACGTCACAGTCAGCAGGGACGGCAAACCGCTCGATCTTAAGTACCAGGTGAAATAATGCGCGTGAAAGCGTCGCCAGGTTTTACGCTTGCTGAGGTCCTAATAGCAGTGGTAATACTTGCGCTTACGGGTACGGCAGCATTGAAGCTTGCGCTTCTTGCGCAGAACGGGCTCAGAGCAGCTAAGCAAAAAGAGGATTTTCTCGACGAAGCGCGCAGGATACAGATAGCTGTAAAGACTGGTGCGTTGCCTGATTCCGGTAGCAGCGGCGACATCAAATGGGAGAGCGCTGAAAAAACGAGAGAGATGTTTGGTGAAGATTTTGGCAGGCTCAATTTCAGCGGCGACAGCTTTGACAACAGCGAGTCCAGAGAATTCAAGTGGAAAGAGCTGACGATACAGAGCGTCAAAAACGGCAAGCTTGTCCTAAGCATGCCGGCTGAGCTGAAATCAGCATCGGGCGACAAAGCAGTGTCAGGCGACAAAACTTCTGCGTCATCGGACAAAACGTCCAGCACGGATTTAAATTAGTTTTTTACGTGCAGCAGCGCCGCAAAGGTGATATTATTGAAAGGTATTTTAAATTCTATTGTGCTGTTTAAAATAAAAATTTATTTCGGCTTTATCAGGGAGTGATCTGTTGTGAAAAACAGAAAAATCAGATTTATCTTTTCACTTTTAGCCGTGCTTATCATTGCGGCTTCTGCATGCGCCGCAACATCTGACGATGCTAGGGACGAGCAGAACCTTGTCGCAGCGGCGCATGAGATGCGCAGCACAGGCCGTATCCAGCTTAACTTCAAAGACCTTGAGATGGGCAAATTCATACACTTTATGTCGGAACTGCTCGGAGAGAACATAATTGTCGATCCTTCGGTGAGCGGCAAGGTCTCGGTCGTTTCACCGAAGCCGATATCTATCAAAGAGGCAAGACAGGTCATGCTGTCTGTGCTTGAGATGAACAACCTTGCTATTCAGGATATGGGCGGATATTCCAAAGTCCTTCCTCTGAGCGCGGGACCGAGCATGAGCAACTCAGTTGTGAAAAGTTCTCAAAGTATTGCGCCAAGCGAAGCTGTAGCCATACAGGTAGTCCCGCTTAAATATGTCAAGGCTGATTTTGTCCTTATGCCGCTTAAATCAGCGCTGCCAAACGTGCAGTCTGCGCCGCTTGGAAACGGCAGCTCGATAATGCTGTCAGGAAAAGCTTCGCTTCTTAACAGAGCTGTCCGCATCATCCGCGCGCTGGACGCGCCTGACAGTATAAGGGCAATAAAAATATTTACGCTGAAATATGCGAACGCAAAACTGCTTGAAACAAGCCTCAACGCAATGGGGAAAGATCTGTCGTCCAAACTTGCCGGCGCTATGGCGATAGCCGATGAACGCACAAAGCGTGTTATCATAATCGGCAGCCGCCAGGCCCTCCGCGAAGCTGACCGTGTCATAAAAGGGCTCGATGTTCCGTCGCGTACTGAAGACTTCCATGTGTACAGACTTAAAAACGCTGATGCGAAGACAGTTGCCGAACAGCTGAGCCAGATACTCTCAGTCGCGGCAAAACTTTCGCCTGACCAGAAAGGCACTGTGCCTTCGACAGTAGTTCCTGACCTGCCTACGAACAGCCTTATCTTCACGGCTTCGCAGGAACAGTTCAACTCTTTGAAAACTATCCTTGCTCAGCTTGATACACAGCCTAAGCAGGTATTCCTGCGCGGTCTCATCGCAGAAGTCAACTTAACGAAGCTCAAAAGCGCTGGCATCGACTGGGCAGCATGGGGCGGCAAGGATGTCGGCAATGCTATCCTTGCAGGTAACCTGCAGATGGGAACAGCGGGTGTGCCGACAGAAATTCAGGCACTTTATGAAAAACTGATAACAAAACAGGAACTCCAGAACATTAATGGCACAGCATACCAAGTTACCAATACAAATGCTTCTCCGCTAATGTATGCATATATCCAGATGCTCAACAAATACGACGCAATCAATGTGCTCTCGATGCCACAGCTGATGTGCACGGATAACCTCCAGAGCCATCTGCAGGTTGGTCAGGTCATACCTCAGATGAAGGGCAGCCTTACTGACAAGACGAACACCTCTTCAGTTACAAACAGCTATGAATACAAAGATGTCGGATTGATCCTTACCGTTACGCCTCATATCCGCAGCGGCAACCTCGTTGCGCTGGAGATAGAACAGCGCGTTGAAGACTTGCTTACTACATCGGGTTCAACGACACCTATAACGTCAAAACGCGAAGTTAAGACAACAGTGCTTGTCGCCAACGGCCAGACGGTAGTTATCGGCGGTCTTATCAAAGAAGCAGAAAAAGCGCTCAGGAACAGAGTGCCTATTTTCTCGTACATTCCTCTGATTGGCGATCTTTTCAAGTCAAATGAAAAACAGCATGAAAAGGTAGACCTTATGATATTCCTTACGCCTACAATAATTGCGACACCTGAGAGCGCTGCTCAGACGACAAAAGATGTTGTTAATGACAGGCACCAGGTTAGCGAAACAGAGAAGATTCTTCTTATGCGCAACAGCCAGGAATACAAAAAATCTGTCGAAAAGCAGAATATAACAAACAGCACTCTGAACCCAAAGACAGAAGAAGAAAAGAAAAAAGAAGCAGAAGAGGAAAGACAGAAAGCGCTCGAACTGCAGAAAAAACAGCAGCAGAATCAGAATGATCAGAACGGAACACAGGGAGCTGCTCAGTGACGAAAGAAGCTCTGCCATCGCCTGAAGCTGTCATCGAGCTCATACCTGACGGTGTGAGTCTCGATGCACTGCGCGATAAAGCATTCCTTCCGATAAAAAAAGAAAACGATACCCTTACTGTCGCGATGTCGGATTTTTCATCAATGACAGACGCACAAATCTTTGCCGCAGGCATGGGCTGCAGCATGAGAACAGAGCTGCATCCGGCTGCCGATATCCAGAACCTTATCAGAGGGCTTTACGACCTTAAAAGCGGAGTCGGAGCCGATACGCTTAACGCTATAGAAGAAGTTGATGACCTTTCTGAGCTTGCGCGCCAGGAAGTCATGAGCGACTCAGTTGACGCACCTGTAGTACGCCTTGTCAATGGAATACTGATGGAAGCTTTGAACGCGCGTGCAACGGATATACACGTAGAGCCTTACGAGGACCGCGTCGTTGTGCGTTACCGCATAGACGGCGTGCTTCATGATAAGTACAGCCTATCCAAAGGGCATCAGGCTCCTGTAACGAGCCGTATAAAAGTTATGGCTAATATGGACATTGCTGAACGTTTTGTCCCGCAGGATGGCCGCATCGGCATCAGTGCCGGCGAACGCATGGTCGACATTCGTGTCAGCGCACTTCCGACACAGCACGGTGAACGGCTTGTGCTTCGACTTCTTGATAAAGCGCGCGGGCTTCTGACGCTCGAAGATCTAGGCATGAGGGCACGCGAGCGCGACAGGCTCGAGAACCTCATTCGCAGGCCCAACGGCATGATACTTTTTACGGGTCCTACGGGGTCTGGCAAAAGCACCAGCCTTTACGCAATACTTCAAGCCCTTGCGCGTCCCGAAGTCAACATCATCACAGTCGAAGACCCAATCGAATATGACGTGCCTGGTATAGGTCAGGTGCAGGTCAACGAAAAAGCTGGGCTTACATTCGCCTCTACGCTGCGCTCGATTTTGCGTCAGGACCCAGATATCATCATGATCGGTGAAATGCGCGATTTCGAAACAGCGCACATCGGCATACAGTCCTCACTTACAGGACACCTTGTCCTCTCAACGCTTCACACAAACGATTCGATAAGCGCTGTCACGCGTCTTACTGACATGGGCATTGAGCCTTATCTTGTCGCAGGGTCACTGCTTGGAATTGTTGCTCAGAGGCTTGTCAGAAGGATATGCCCATACTGCAAAGAAGAGATACCAACGTCTGGTGTTGTGCTGCGCAGCGGAATAGAAAAAGCATGGCGCGGACACGGCTGCGACAAATGCGCTCACACTGGATACCGCGGGCGTTTCGGGCTATATGAACAATTCGACGTCACATCTGAAATTCAGAACGCTGTCTCTGCTTCAGCGCCGATTTCAGAACTTCGCACTCTTGCGCGCAAAACAGGTTTCCACACTCTGCTGGAGCTTGGACTTGAAGCAGTCAGAGACGGAGAAACATCGCCCGAAGAAATGCTGCGCGTAGTAGGGGAGGCGTAACCTTTGCCGCTTTACAAGGCGGAAGTATATACATCGTCAGGTGAAAAGAAATTACTGCGCAAAGAAGCTGCCGGTGAAAACGAGCTGCTTCGCGACTTGCTGGCACAAGGCTGCACGATAGTCAGCCTCAAAGAAGAAAAACCGCATGAAAGAAAATTTTTCGGCGGTCAGGGCAAAATAAAAAAACTTACGCTCGAAGACCAGAATCTTTTCTGTACAACGATATGCTCGTTCATGCGCAGCGGCCTTTCGCTCACCGAGATACTCAAACTGCTGCAGCGGCAGTCACGCGACAGATCTCTCAAACCGATATACACGCAGCTTCGTGAATCTGTTGAGGGCGGACGCTCTCTTGCATCTTCTATGCAGGAACTTGGCGTGTTTCGCGAGAGTCTTGTCGGTATGGTGGAATCAGGTGAAAAATCAGCGTCACTGCCTGATATTCTTGAAAAGGCCGGAGAGCTTATCCGCAACGAGATAAAACTCCGCAGAAAAATCAAATCGTCACTCACATACCCGGTGCTTATGCTCATAGTAGGCACAGGCGTCGTAATATTCCTTCTGAGCTTTGTAGTTCCGCGGCTGACAGATATTGTTGTGCAGTCAGGCGCAGAACTGCCGTTTATAACGCGCATGCTAGTCGCGCTTTCGCACATCGTACGCGCAGGTTTTATCCCATTCATCAGTATTGTTGCCATCGTGATTTTCTGGTATCGCAGACATGACAAAAAAATCAACCTGCCAATGTTCAAAGAGGTTCGCAACAGCATCAGCTTTGCGATGATATTTTCACAGGTCGGTACGCTCATAAAAGCAGGCATACCGCTTGTCCAGGCTCTCGGCCTTACAGCACCGCTTGACCCAGTGCGCGGACGTCTGAAAGTTGTAGCTGACCACATCAAACAAGGGTACAGATTTTCACAGGGGCTTGAAAAAGAAGGTTCTTTCCCGGAAGATGTAGTTACAGTCGTCCGAGTTGGCGAAAGCGGAGGAAACCTCCCAGACAGCCTCACAAGACTCGGTGAAAACTGCTGGGACTATGCGCAGACCTCAATGGAACGCTGGGCAACACTTGCAGAACCCGCAATAATACTTGTTATGGGTTTTCTGGTCGGTTTTGTAGTTATAGCAGTACTGCTCCCGATATTCGATCTATCGACACTTGTGACGAGGTGAATGAAAACAAGAAGAATGAAAATAATAGAGATTCTTCCGGAACTTGACATCGGCGGAGTAGAACGCCATGTCATAGATTTATCGAATGAGCTTACACGGCGTGGACATAAAATACTTGTCGTGTCAGCAGGTGGTCAGATGCAGAAACAGCTATCTACTAGCGTTGAGCATCGCTGCTTGCCTGTACATAAAAAAAATCCTTTTACGGGATATTTTTGTGCACGAAAAATATCAAAATGGGTAAAAAATGATGGCTGGCAGATAATCCATGCGCACTCTCGTGTTCCGGCGTGGATAGCCATGTGGGTGTCGTCGATGGCAAATATCCCATTTATCGTTACGGCTCATGCTGATTTCAGTACAAAAACACACTGGATATACCAACCTTACCGCAAAGCGGCTGTTGCAATTTGCGTTAGCGAAGCAGTACGCGAGGGAATGAAAGATTGCTTTTGTGACAATACAAAAGTCATTACGAATGGTCTAGATGTGCCTATGGTTAGACGTATGAAACGAACTGAACCAACGGCTAGATTTTTATTTGTAGGAAGGTTGTCAAGAATTAAGGGGATACAAGATGTTCTTGCAGCGATGCCGCAAGATATTGATTGGGCATTTGATATCGTTGGCGATGGACCAATGGCTGATGAACTTAAAGAACTTGCCCAAGAGCTTAATATTTCCAATAAAGTTAACTTTCATGGGTTTTCTGATAAAACTGATGAATACATGGCACAGTCATCGTGTTTATTATTTCCATCTCATGAAGAAGGTTTTGGACTGGTACTTGCCAGAGCTGCTCAAATTGGATTACCTTTTATTGCCTCAAACATTGCATCGGTAGCTACTATGACTGGTACAACAAATGGACTTTTGCAGCCTGGTGATGTGAATATGTGGCATGATGCTATTGTTGATTTCATAAAGACGAGACATGCAAAAGCCTCAATCCCGCTTGAGAACATTCCAACACTTGCCAAGATGGTAGACCATATTGAAAAAATATACAGTGGAATGATAAAAAGCAAAGGTTCTAGAAAATGAAAATATTGTCCAATAAAAAAGTTTTATTGTTGCGCTTTTCTTCCTTAGGTGATGTGGTGCTGGCAAATTTCACTGCCATGAAAATAAAAGAAAGACACCCCGACTGGCAGCTTACATGGCTTGTTGATTCAATGTATACGGACATAGTCAGATCACAGCCATGGGTCGATGATTTTATCGAATGGGATAGGGAAAAAGACGGCAATAAAGGATTTATTCGCGTTTTAAAAGAAGTTCGTAAACGCAAATTTGACATGTTAGTAGATTTGCACAACAGTGACAGAAGTTGTTTATTCTCATTATTTTCCGGTGTCCCCCAAAGATATGCAGATCGCAAACGCTTTCCACTTGTTCATACAAACGTTGGATTTAAAATATTTGTTGGCGACATGTTACTTTTTCAATGCCCTAAATACCTAGAATCTTCTACTATTGTTTCTCCAAAGATTCAAAGTTTTATTGATAATGTTAAACACCCACTATTAGTCTTATCAATAGGTGCCAGCAAAAATAACAAAAGATGGTCGGATGAGAAGTGGGCAGAATTTTGTAGGAGTGCTATTTCGAAAGGTTTTTTTTGCATTTTGGTTGGCGCTGGAGTGGATGAAATTGTAAGTGCAAAATCCATAATAAACGGATTAGAAGAAGGCGTCAAAAATTTTGTTGGTCAGCTCTCACTTGAAGAATTGATTCAAGTAATAGATGCTGTTGATTTAACAATTTCTGGAGACACAGGAGTTCTGCACGTTGCTAGAGCGCTCGGCAAACCTGTAATTGGGCTATTTGGGCCGAATTTATTGGATAAGAATTATATGTCATCATTATCAATGAATTTTTATACAAAATGTTCTAATATCAATTGCAAGAATTGGAACTGTAATATAAAGTGTCTTGATACAATATCGGCAAATGAAGTCCTAAGCGGAGTTGAAACCATTTTAAAGAGGTTGAAAAAATGAAATATATCATAACAGGTGGTGCTGGTTTTATTGGAAGTTGTATCGTTAGGACGTTAAATGACGCAGGCTACGATAACATTGTTATTGTAGATGACATTGCTTCAACAGAAAAATGGAAAAATATGCGCAACAAAAAAATTAGTGAGTATATTCATAAGGACAAATTCCTAACGATTTTGCCAAACCTGCGTGATGTATCTGCTATTATACATATGGGGGCGTGTTCTTCTACAACAGAAAAGAATTTTGATTATCTTTACAAGAATAATTATGAATATACAAAAAAACTGTGGGAATATTGCACAGAGAAAAATATCAAATTTCTTTATGCTAGTAGCGCTGCAACTTATGGCGATGGTTCATTAGGTTTTGACGACAAAACCGATATCAAAAAATTCATGCCATTAAACGGATACGGTTATTCAAAGCAACTTTTTGATCTTTGGGCTGAAAAACAAACTAAATGTCCACTGCAACATGTTGGTATGAAGTTCTTTAACGTGTATGGTCCTAACGAATACTGCAAGGGAACAATGGCCAGTGTCATCTTTCATTCTTTCAATTCAGTCATGAAAGATGGAAAAATTAGTCTTTTTAAATCTTATTGGGATGTTTTTTCTGATGGTGAACAACGGAGAGATTTTGTTTATGTTAAAGACATTTGCGATGTTATGTTATTTTTTCTAGAGCATCAAAAAATAAACGGATTATTTAATTTAGGAACAGGTCATGCTGAGACATTTAATACACTTGCAACTTCTGTATTTAAAGCACTGGGTCGGAAACCAAATATTGAGTATATAGAAATGCCGGAGTCTCTGCGACCTAAATATCAGTATTTCACTGAAGCAAAAATTGAAAAACTTAGAGAGATTGGCTATAGTAAGCCATTCACTGCTTTAGAGGATGGAACAAAAGATTATGTACAGAACTATCTTTGTGGAGATTATCGGACATTCTGAGAGAAGTAATACTTATAGTATGTTTTAATAATATTTATGATTATTGGTATGGGATTGGCCTTTTGAATGTTACGAAATAACTGTGCCTTCAATCGTTTAACACAAGCCTCAGAATGACGGTGGTAGAACCTTTCATCTTTTGCCATGGTTAGCATGGATCCGATCAATTCATCTTTCCAAGGTGTTTTATTTAAATACTGCCAGTATAAAATTTCTGGCTCTGCATCGATGCAATTTTTCCATGGTTTGCCGCCAAATCCGCCGAAATGCCATATGTGACCGAAAAGATCTGTACCAACTGGTGCTTCTTTAGGTTCGTCATTAAAACAGCGGTCGATTATTTTTATCTCATGTAAGAATTCCATATTCAAGAAGTCCTGATCAGGCAAGCCATTTTTGTGCTTTAAGAAAAATTTGTATGCTAAATTGGCTAATGAACCGTGCTTGCGTATTTTATCAAGATCAATTAAAAGTACGCCGGAATTAATGTATTGCCCAGGGATGAACCCGGATGCTTGAGCTGCAATTCTTGTAGTTGAAAATTTTTTGCCGTACTCACGATTTATGCTGGACATGTCCAATACTCCAGCTATTGGGTATGCGCCTAGCGAAATATCCCATAATTCTCCAATATCCATATTGACTATAATGTCTGTATCAAGATAAATGACCTTGGATAGTTGTGGTAATAAATCTGGAATGAATAATCTAAATATTGCCCCACGTGTGAATGACCCAGAAATTTTATCTATGTCAAGTTTAAAATGATCTATTTTTTGACTCACATCAACTAAATCTATTTTTTGATTAAATATTTTTGCGATTTGTATGAGTTTGATGCGATTTGTATCTGTCAGAGTACTATCGTGCAGTATGTGGATGCATATCTTCCGTTTCGTATTACATAAAATGGATGTGGACAATACGCCTATATGTCTGGCATAACTACCGGTTGGGTCGTACATGCTAAGTGCAACGTGAATTTCAGATAGTGCATCAATCATAGACGTGCCTCCAATGTGCATACTACAGACTGGGTCACTATATTTTAACATTTTGCAATACTATTAACATATTATTCACTTTATAATATTTTTAATATTTTGAGAGGGTTGTGAAAAAATGGATAACGAAATAATAGTCAGTATTATAATTCCAATCTACAACGCTGAGAAACATTTAAGACAATGTTTAGATTCTATATTTATTGAACAAAATAGAACAGAGATGATAGAAGTAATAGCAGTAAATGATGCTTCGACTGATAGATCTCTTGATATATTGAAACAATATGAAAAATATAATGTCATTATAATCAACAATTCAGGAAATGGTGGAACTTCATTTTCCAGAAATATCGGTATAAAAGCGGCGAAAGGCAAATATATTCTTTTTATGGATAATGATGACTTTTATTTGCCTGGGGCTTTAGATAATATTATACAGAATCTAGTGAAGTCTAAAATCGACATTTTTCAGTTTGATTATATGAATTATGACGAGCAGACGGAGCAATTTTCTAAGAATAAACATAAAAATATCACTAATATTGGAGAAAACAGTGGCCAAAATAGCTTTGTTTTATGGTGCAGGAATGGTTTATATAGCCCATTTGTATGGATAAAAGCCGTATCTCGCGAGATGATATTAAAGAATAGTATTTATTTCTTAGAAGGTGGTTGTCACGAAGATGAAGAATGGTCTCCGCGTATATTTGCTTTTGCTCATTCCGCTAAATTAATTCCTGTATGTGCATACGTGTATAGAGTAAATCAAACTACATCTATAATGTCAAAATACACATCAAAACACTGCCATGATTTATTGAAAGTTATTGAGAGTTTAGAACATTTTTCTGAGCGGAATATAACAACAGCAGAATATCTTATAGAATTCCGTCGCCTTTTAGCCTTTTTATACTTTTATGCTATTGATAAAATAAAAGTGTCTGGTAGCTATGATGCCTATGCAGTGAAATTTTTATATAATAAATTATATCTCTTAAAATACTCGAATAAAATCAAAAGAAGAACGTTATATTATTTTTTAATCAATTATATTGGAATCATAAATTTTTATCGCATAAAGTATGGCATGCGAGATATATATAGATCGGTTGTAAATTAAATGGGTTGATCAAGCTAACAGCTAGTTGGTTTTAGCAGTATTTCTGGCAAAAGCCTTGTGACAGCATTAAAAACTTGCTGAGGTGTTATGCTTCTGATGCATTTACACTGGTAGGGTTCTTGCATTGGACATTGACCACCCAAACATTTGCATGGCCAGCATGGCAGTTTCGTTATTAGAGCTTCATGTTTGCAATTCCAGGAGCCATAGCGTGCAGGGTCAGTTGAACCAAATATACTAACTGTAGGTACGTTAAGTGCACTAGCTATATGAAGAGCTCCTGTGTCATTAGTTATGAAAAGTTTAGCTAGGGAAATGCGTGCTGCGCTTATCACAAGAGGTATTTTCCCAGAAAAATCAAGAACACGACCATGGATGTTTTTAATAATTTGATGCGCATATTCTTGTTCTTTGCCTTTATACCCAATTACACCTATTGTAAATCCATGGGAAGTAAGCATGTTTGACAAAGTAACAAAATTATCGATATGCCAAGTTTTACTTTCAATACTGGCGCCAGGGTTAATTACTATTAAATGATTAGCGTCATTGCCTAGTGATTCCAATACAGAATGCATTATGTTCGCTGGGACATAAAGACGCAGGTTGCGCGTGTAAATAGGGACGCCCAGCGTTGCCATGCAATTAATGTTTCTTTCCGCTTCATGCATTTTTTTGGATAAGAAGAGCTCACGCCAGCCCCATAACGGAGCATATTGCGCATTACATAATAAAGGAACTAATGTGCTACGAAGATCAATTACTAAATCATAGTGGCCAGCTCTGAATTCCTTTATTGCAGCAATGCGTCCACACATACCGAAATAAATAGAATTTGGTCTATCTTTATCATATTTATGTATTTCATCCCACATCGGATCATCTTGGAAAAGGTCAATGATCTCCGTTCTGGCATAGATGACAAACTTTGCGTTTGGTAAATACATCTTAAGGTTTTGCAACGCAGCTGTTGCAAGAAGCATATCTCCCAAGCAACTGACTGCGATTACAAGCACTTTGTTAATTTTAGCAGGACTAATTTTCATATTTTATCTCCGACAATATATTTTAACATCATTTATGTTTTTAAATAATGATGATAATACCAGTGTTGCATGGACTCTCTGGCAATAAAAGATGGTCTCAATCTATCCTCTCCACCCCAAATCGCGTTACTTGTCTGGTCTTCTTTATGAAACAACTGCGCATTTGGGACATACAACATTTTTAAATCGATTTTGTATGCCATTTCTGCAAGTATAAGTTCTTCGGCATATAAAAATGTGTGGGGATCGAGCTCATTATAATATTCAAAAAAGCGTGGACCAAGGATAAAAAAAGCGCCGTTAAGTGCATATACGTATCGGTTATTCTGAGTAAATTGCGTTGTTGTGCCGTATGTTTTTTTGTTTTTTCTAATTTGTCTTTTTATTGGGTTTAAGATGAATCTATTAAATAGTAACCTACTTACGATATTAGGATATGAGTAATAATTCAACATATGTTGTGCTCTGGAGCGATTAGGTCTATCAGAAAGCATTGGGTTCTGATTTCTTCCCTTTGGTGTTAATATTCTTGGCCCTGATATAGCTACAGACTCATCGCTGAGGGATTCCGCTAAGACATGCAGCGACAAATCATCCAAAAATAGAATGTCATTATTGCTGCATGCAATAAATAAATACCCTTCGCTGCGTAATTGTTGTATCCCTGCGTTTAAGCCCCTTGCATAACCAAGGTTGTTTTCTAGATACAGGAAAGAGGTATTTTTTTTAATTAGACTGTTTAGGAGTTTTCCCTTGTTTTCTTGTGAAGAGCCGTTATCTATAACAACTATCCGCAAATCACCATAAAATTTATAGGCTGATTCCAAAAAATGGATAGTCTCGTCAGAAGTCTGATAATTTAGTACTATGATGCCTAATTTATGCAAGTCCACATACAGTGCCTCCATCAATCATAAACAAAGCAATTACTATATTGAATTTATGTTATTATAGCCTAAAGTTGCATGTATTAAAATATCGTAAGATCTTAGGTTGGTGACTGTTTATGAGGAACAGCAGCACAACATTTCCCGATGAAATCGATGCTGGCAGTATTGAGTGTGCCAAACAGTTGTGCTTAGGAAAATTTGCGCAGCTACGTGCAGTTGTTGTGGGGGACTTCATGCTTGACCGTTATATAAGCGGTAGCGTTGGAAGAATATCTCCTGAAGCTCCTGTTCCTGTTATCAAATTTACTGACGAAAAGTTCGTTCCAGGCGGTGCAGGAAATGTAGTTGCCAATCTGGTTGGACTTGGGGTGTCTGTTACAGTTGTTGGCAGAGTCGGTAAGGATGCTTATGGCAACAAATTGCTTTCACTTAGAGCGATGAAAAATGTTGACACTTCTCTTATTGTTGAAAACGATATCACGACTGTCAAAACACGTATACTTGGTGATGGACGTCAGCAGATACTGCGACTCGACCATGAAAATTTTATAGAGACGACAGAAGAAGACACAAAAAGAATAATTAGCGGGCTATCTTCTTATAAAGATAAGATAGATTGTTTTATAATTTCTGATTACGGCAAAGGGTTCTGTTCTCCAATGTTATGCGAAGAGATAATAAAATTTTGCCACAGCAAGAAAATCCCTATATTTGTTGATCCAAAGAAGAATAACTGGTCATGCTACAAAGGTGCCACAGTCATAACTCCCAATCTGAGAGAACTGCGCAGTGCCTGTGGAGAAAACATTGTTAATTCCGATGAAGATACCCTGCGTTGCGGTAGAGAGATGCTCAAGAAATACGGCATTGAGAATATCCTTGTGACACGTTCTGAGAATGGAGCAACGCTTATCAGACGCGAAGGATACAGACACGTACGTGCCGGAAAGGTAGAAGTTTATGATGTTTCAGGAGCAGGAGATACGATGCTCGCTACAACGGCGGCTTTTTGGGCGGCTGGACTGCCGCTTGAGGACTGTGTGTGTGTGGCTAATGCGGCTTCGCAGATTGTGGTAGGCAAAGTGGGGACTTATTCAATTAAAGCTTCCGACCTTCTTGAAGCTTTCAATAACATTGATGCTCCGTACATGAACAAGATAATGGACAGGAACGAGGCTGCTGAAGCTTGTGCGTGCTGGAAAGAAAATAAAGAACATGTCATTTTCACAAATGGCTGCTTTGACATAATACACACTGGCCATATAGATTCACTTAACGCGGCGCGGCGTCTTGGCGACAGGCTTATCGTAGGCCTCAATTCTGACGATTCAGTTCACAGGCTTAAGGGCAACGGACGGCCTGTCAACCATCAAGATGACCGTGCGAAGATACTTGCATCACTTGAATCAGTCGATATGGTCGTTATATTTGACGAGGATACGCCTGCCGAACTTTTGTCACAATTAAGACCGGATGTTATTGCCAAGGGCGGTGACTATAAGCCTGAGGAAGTTGTCGGACGTGAGTATGCTGGCGAGGTCGTAATCATTCCTTTAACTGAAGGTTATTCTACGACAGGTATCATCGAAAAAATGAAAAGATCATGAAAAAAAACGCCAGAAAATGGATTGTACTTGACCGTGATGGCACTCTGATAGCTGAGAAAAATTATTTGCATGACCCTGACGACGTTGAGATGTTGCCTGGCGTCTATGATGGGTTATCACTCTTTGCTAGTGCTGGGTTTCGCTTCATAATTGCTACAAATCAATCCGGCATCGGCCGCGGATATTATACAGAAACCGAAATGAAGGCTGTACATAAACGTCTTTCTTCTTTGCTGGAAACAAAAGGTATAACTATTGACGGGTTTTATCATTGCCCTCACATGCCTGAGGAAAATTGCGAATGCAGAAAGCCTAAAACGGGTCTAATCAGGAAAGCTGAAAATGATTTAGGATTTACTGACGATGATATAGCGTGTGTTATAGGTGACAAAAAACTTGATATGGAATTAGCTAAAAATATCGGTACGCCATCAGTGCTTGTTATGACGGGATATGGCGCAGAAGAATATAAGAATGGTGTGCGCGGAACATTTAATGCTGATGATATGAAAGCGGCAGCAGAAAAAATAATTGCAGCAGGTGATGAAAATGGCGAATAAAGAAATATTCCAGTCCAACCTTAAATGTCATGGCGATGTAGTACAAAAGATGGAAAGCGTTGCAGACTGTGCTGCTGTCGCAGGTGAAATGATGCAGACCGCTCTGAAAAATGGCGGCAGGATTTTTTTCTGCGGCAACGGAGGTTCAGCTGCAGATGCGCAGCATCTCGCCGCAGAACTTTCTGGCCGCTATCTTAAGAACCGCAAGGCTCTCGATGGTATCGCTCTTCACTGCAATACATCTGCGCTTACAGCAATTGCAAACGATTTTTCTTATGATGAAATTTTTGCGCGTCAGGTTGAAGCGCATGGGCGCCAAGGTGATGTTCTGGTTGCTTTGTCCACCAGCGGCAACAGTAAAAATGTCATCAGGGCCATAGAAGAAGCGAAAAAGATAGGCATCAAAACGATTGGCCTGACTGGTGCAAACGGCGGTAAAATGAGGACGCTCGTTGACGTAATTGTTGCAGTTCCGTCAGACTTTACACCGCGCATCCAAGAAATGCACATACTTATCGGCCATATCCTTTGTGAAATGGCTGAAAGTGTTGCCGATTAGCAGCTAAAACTAATATTGAAAGAGGAAAATAAAAATGTCCAAGGTCCTTTTGATAAACGGAAGCCCGCACAGGGAAGGCTGTGTTTTTACAGCGCTGTCAGAAATGAAGACAGCATTTGAAAAAGATGCTGTTGATGCCGAGATATTTCATATAGGCACGAAGCCGGTACGAGGCTGTATAGCGTGCCACAAATGCGCTGAGCTGGGCAGATGTGTTTTTGATGACGACGTGTGCAATGAGCTTGGCAGACTTATGATAGCTGCCGATGGCATAGTTATCGGCTCGCCTGTTTATTACGCCGGCCCTAACGGTGCCCTTTGTGCGTTGCTTGACCGTGTCTTTTATTCTGTAGGAAGCAAGTTGCAATATAAACCTGGAGCTGCGGTAGTGAGCTGCAGACGAAGCGGTACTACTGCTACATTCGACCGCCTCAACAAATATTTCACGATAAACAAAATGCCGGTTGTTTCATCACAGTACTGGAACGGTGTGCATGGTTACGAGCCTGAAGATGTTAGGAAAGACCTTGAGGGGTTGCAGACGATGCGCACGCTTGCGCGCAATATGACGTGGCTGATAAAGAATATAAAAGCGGGCGGAATAACCCCTCCCGAAGCGGAAGAGTGGCAGAAGACGAATTTTATCAGGTGATAAATAGCGAAGAGTAAAATTCAGCGGGCGCTTATCCGGCGTCCGCTTTTTTGCCTGATGTCAATAAACGATCAATATTTTATTTTTAAAGATTTTCGCCGAGTTTTTTTGCTTCTTCGATGAATTGTGTTCCCTTAGCGACCATGTCGCCTTTTACATAAATGTCAGGAACACATATTTCATTTGCAACTTCCCATTTGAGGAATTTCATGGCAAGTCTGAAGGAGGTTTTAAGCCCTTCAAATGCTGCGGCGTCTTTGTCTCCGCAGGCAGCGAGCAGGATCGTCCTTTTGCCGTCTATTTTGCGTTCAGCATTGGCCATCGCGTAAGGGAGCAGGCGGTCCAATACTGGTTTTATCTGTGCAGGCCATGAGTAATAGTAGAGCGGTGTTGCAAACGCAACCACGGAAGCGTCTTCGATGTCGCCGTAGACTTTGCTCATGTCATCGTTTTGAATGCAAGGCTTGTCCATAGTCCAGCATCTGCGGCAGTCGAGACATCCTTTGATGTTCATCGGTGCGAGGCGCACTTTTCGTACTTCCCAGCCTTTTGATGCAGCACCTTCTGCGAGTGCGTCGGCTAGAACTTCCGAGTTGCCTTCCTTGCGCGGGCTGCCAAGCAGTATCGACAGGACATTTTTCCCGGTATTTTCAGACATGATAACCCTCCTTAAAATGTCAGCGATCTCTATGAATAATATCACCAAAACGATGTGAGATGGTACAATCATTACGAGCTGTCTTTATAACTGGGGGCTTGATAATGTTTTTGTGCAAAGAATTCAAATTTGACGCCGCGCATAACCTTGTTAACTACCATGGGAAATGCGAACGTCTCCATGGACACACATACAGGTTCACCGTGATGCTTGAAGGAAAACCTGATAAAGAAGGTATGGTGGCTGATTTTGCCGAGGTGAAATCTGCCGTTAAAGAGTTAGTGCTTTCAAAGCTCGACCATTCATACCTGAATGATATTATCGAGCAGCCGACTGCTGAATACATCTCGCAGTGGATATTCCGTACGCTTGATAGTCCGCTGAAACGCACGAACTGCTCGCTCTATGAAGTCCGTGTCTGGGAGACGGAAAATTCATCCGTTATATGCCACAGGGAGGACATCTGATTTGCGTGACGTTCAGAACGAGCGCGATACGCGCAACGTGCCTGTCGACCGCGTAGGCATCAGCGGTCTGTCGTGGCCGATAGAAGTTATGGACCGTGATAGCAAGACGCAGGACACAGTTGCCGATGTCAGCCTTTCTGTGCTGCTGCCGCGTGATTACCGCGGAACGCATATGAGCCGTTTTGTTGAAGTGCTTGGCGCTCAGGAAAAGAAAATTACCTATCACAATATGGAGAATCTTCTGCGCTCACTGCAGGAAAAACTTTCTGCTAATGAAGCACACGCGGTGTTCAATTTTCCGTATTTTATTACGAAGGCTGCGCCTGTCAGCGGAGCAAAAGGACGTCTGCGCTATGACGTATGCTTCAGCGCGTCGCGAAAAAACGATGCATTCGATTTTGTTACCGAACTGACGGCTCCGATACAGACGCTCTGTCCGTGCTCGAAAGAAATTTCAGAGTTTGGAGCGCATAATCAACGTGCACATGCGAAGATAGCTGTGCGCATGAAGTCGCTAGTGTGGATAGAAGAACTTGCGGAAACGGCTGACGCCTGCGCGTCCGCGCCGGTGTACAGCCTGCTTAAACGTGAGGACGAAAAGGCTGTGACAGAGAGAGCTTATTCAAACCCACACTTCGTCGAAGATTCCGTGCGCGACCTTGCGCTTGCACTTGATAAAGATGAACGCATCACGTGGTTCAGCGTTTCTGTGACGAGCCACGAGAGCATACACAACCATGATGCGTTTGCAAGCATAGAAAGGAACAAAAATAATGCCAAGTGAAAAAAGACTTCTGCGCCGCGCCGTACTTGCAGACTCGGGGCTTAAGCGTGTAGAGGCAAGACACCCATGGCTCTTCAGGGGCAACCTGCTGCAGATCCCGCACTGTAACCCTGGAGATCTCATCGCGTTTTCAGATAAAAAAGGCGAAGTAAAAGGATGGGGGCTTTGGAGCGACAGCGCGCTCTGTATACGCGTGCTGACTTTCGGCTCAAAGGAGCCAGACCAGATGGAGCTGCTGCGCGAACGCCTTACAAAAGCCCTTGCGCTGCGCAAAATATGGTGCGCTGACGAAGAGGCGTTTCGCTGGGTGCACGGTGAAGGCGACGGCCTGCCCGGCATCATCGCTGACCTTTACGGTGATGTTCTTTCGCTGCAGGTATCGGCCATTGGCTGGTACCGCCACATAGACGAAGTCGCAAAAATATTTCGTAAGGTGCGCAAGCTGTCTGCGATAATCCTGCGCAACGAGACGAAACATCTCGAGCAGGAAGGAATACCGAGAGAGGTAAAAGCTCTGCTTGGTGAGATACCTGCCGAACCATTGAAAGTAAAGATAGGCTCTCTTTATGAATATGTTGACATGACAGGCGGACAAAAAACCGGAGCATATCTCGATGTGCGGCGCGTGCCTCAGATGCTCTCGCCGCTTTATAAAGATGCAAGGGTGCTTGACTGTTTCAGCTATCAGGGACATTTTGGTCTGCACGCGCTTGCCGGAGGCGCATCAGAAGTAGTCGCTGTCGAGCAGTCCGAGGACGCAATAGAAGCTGCAAAGAAAGACCTCGCGCTCAACTCACTTCCGGAACGCATGACTTGGCGCTGCGGCAACGCATTCGATATAATGAGAGAAATGGACGTTTCGCGCGAGCGGTTCGACCTTGTCATCATGGATCCGCCGCCGTTCACTCCGTCGAAAGGGCAGATCGATTCGGCCCGTCGCGGATACAAGGAGCTCGCGATACGTGCGTTCAACCGTCTGCGCGGAGGCGGAAATCTTGTGTTTATGTCATGCAGCCACGCTTTTACGCGTGACATGCTGCTTGAGACTTTGAACGATGCCGCAATTGACGCAGGTGCGTCATCTTGCCGCATAGCGATGGAGATACACCAGCCTCAGGACCACCCGGCACTGCCTGGCGTGCCGGAGACGGATTATCTCAAGGGTTTTGTTCTGGGGGTAAATAATTGATGGCATCAGAAAAAGTAACGGCCGTGCTCTTCGACTTCGATATGACGCTTGTCGACAGCAGCTACGGCATTTATTACTGCATGAATGAACTTGCTAAACATTGCGGACTGCGTGAGGTCACGCATGAGGAAGTCCTGCACACGATAGGATTTCAGATAGAAGACGCATGGAAATATCTCTGGGGAAGATACGAGGAAGAATGGATAGAATACTACAGGGGAAATTTCAGGGAAGAGGAAAATAAGCGCATACGCCTTTTTCCAAACACGATAAAAGTCCTTGAATCGCTGCGCGCACGCGGCATCAAAGTCGGAGTCGCATCTAACAGACGATATGCCAAAAGACCGCTTGAATATCTCGGCATAACGAAGTATATGAATGTCGTTATCGGCCTTGAGGATGCTGTAAACCCAAAACCTGCGCCTGACGTGCTTGTCAAAGCGCTGGAAGCGCTTGATATGGAACCTGCAAATGCGCTTTATGTCGGTGATGCCGACCTTGATATGCAGACCGCCGTTGCAGCCGGTGTGCGCGGTGTTGGAATGACTACAGGAAATTTTGATGCGAAAGGGCTGACCGATTCCGGGGCGTGGAGAGTCCTCAATGACCTTGGAGAGATAGTGCAGCTAGTCGCAGAATGACGGCGGAGGCAGAGAATGGTCAGACGCTATGAGCCAGAAGAAGATCAAAAAAACAGCCGTATAAGGCCAGTTTACTGGCTTTCTGTGCTTGTCATCGTTTTGATATGGGTCTTTGCGTTCAAGATGTATTTCAACCGTTACGAGTATATGCATCCTGACGTTACCTGGGCAACGCCTGGTCTCGACAAACAGACTGCGCGTGCTGACGGAGTCCTTCTGTGGGATGAAAACGTGCTTTACGCGCCGATATCTGGCAAGGTATCGTATCCTCAGGGGACAGGCCCTGTGCGTGTCATACGCGGCGCCGTAGTGGCGAAGGTGTCTAACGGTGCTTCAGCACGCGACATTAAGGCACTGCAGCAGGGATATTTTATAGCTGGGACTGACGGACATGAAGGCAAGTGGCGCTATTCATACATTTGGCCCGGGTCGGACCCGTTCCCGGCGCCGGGACATGTCACACTGTCACACGAGGGACAGGCTGTTTCAGCTGACCACGCAGTAGGCAAACTGATCCCGCTGCCTCAGGATCTGCGTTTTGTCGGCTATGTAAAGAAGTCTGGCGGCGTAGCTGCCCAGCTTAACAAAAAAAAGCTGCGTGTAATGATGGATATGGATGATTCGGTATCAACTGCGCCTATCAGCATCAGCAACGAGTTCAGGGATAAAGTGAAATTTTTGATGACAATGCCATGGTTCAACGACGAGGATATACTTTCGCGCAAATACAGCCTTATAATAGAGACAAGCGAAACAGAGGGCGCTATGATACCGCAGAAGTCTGTAGGAACTAAAGACGGAACTCGTGGCGTCTATCTGGTGCGCGGATCGCGCGTAATATTCCGCCCAATTGAAGGTGCTGCTGTGAGGAACGGTAAATTCCTTGTGACGAAAGGCATCTTTATAGGCGATACGGTAGTTGAAGACGCTTCCAGCGCAAAAGAGGGGAGGATACAGCTTTGGTAGAGATCATCAGCAGGATAACAGATGTGCGCGGAAAGATCGAAGACGCGGCGCAGAAAGCAGGCCGCAGCGCAGAAGAGATAAAGCTCATGGGAGTTTCCAAATTCCACCCAGTTGAGATGATGGTCGAGGCAGCCAACTTTGTTGACATCCTCGGTGAAAACAGAGTGCAGGAGGCTGCGGCAAAGAGGGTGCAGTGGCCGGCGCACAAGAGCAAAACGCCGTGGCATCTCATCGGGCACCTTCAGAGGAACAAGGCCCGAAAAGCGCTTGAAATATTTGACCTCATCGAATCAGTGGATACCCTGGATCTTGCGCGAGTGCTCGACAGGATACTCGTCGAGACAGGCGTTGAAAAATATCCTGTCTTTATAGAAGTCAACATGTCCAAGGAAATTTCCAAAGAAGGCGTTGAACCTGAAGAGGCTGGGCGCCTGCTGGAACGCATCATACAGTACTGTCCCCACCTGAGCGTTGAAGGCCTTATGACCATCGGTCCAAACGTCGAAGATGAAAAGGCAATACGCAAGGCTTTTACCGGGCTTCGCGAAATGCGCGAAACGATGCGCCGGACAACGGGGCTTGCACTGCCGGAGCTTTCAATGGGGATGAGCAGCGATTTCTCGATAGCTATTGAGGAAGGCAGCACGATCGTGCGTGTCGGCACCGCGATATTCGGCCCGCGCGACTATCCGCAGAATTCCAACGCGTAAACAGCAAACACGCGCCAAAAAATTTAACTTATTAAAATAAATAAAGGATGGTGGATGATATGGCACAGCTTTTAACATCACTTGATGTAGTGAACCAGTCTTTCAAGAAGAGCATCAACGGCTATGACAAAACAGAGGTGGACGAATTTCTCGACCAGGTCGCAGATTCTCTCCAGCAGTACGCGCAGAAGATAAAGGACCTGGAACGCGACATGCTTAAGAAGGACGAAGACCTCACGGAATATGACAAGATGAAGAATGTGCTCCACGAGACTCTGCTTATGGCACAGAAGAGCGCAGACGAAAAACTGAAGAGTACCCGCGAAGAGGCTGAAAGAATACTTGCAAACGCAAAAGATCAGGCCGCAAAGATCTGCGGAGACGCCACCCACGAAGCCGACAGGCTGCGCGAAGGCGTTTCGCAGATAAAGAACATACGCGACCTCTATGCTGACGAAGTCCGCGGCATGCTCGGCAAATTCGACAAGCTCCTCAGCCAGTGCACGATCTCATCGCAGCTTGCAGGAGCTGTCAACAGCGTGCTTGACGGGATGAAGAAAGGCGCTGAGCCGGAAGAGCATAAAGAAACTTCTGAAGCACCGGCACATGAAGCCGATGCCTCGAAAGAGATGCCCAAGGAATAGACTTCAGCGCAACGGAGAGATAAAACGTCTGACAATACCGCCCGCGACTTTTTCTTGTCTCCGCTGAGTTCGCTTGACGGAGTGGGGCCGCGCCGCCTGGAAATGTTCAAAAAACTCGGTGCGGCTACAGTAGGCGATTTGGTCAGTCTCTTCCCGCGGCGTTACGAAGACCGAAGGAACATCAAAAAAATATGTAACCTTGTACCTGGGCAGCCAGCGGTAGTATTTGCGGAAGCAGAGTCCATTGAACGCAGACGCACGTCAAAACCAGGGCTTGAGTTAGTAGTTTGCACGATGAACGATGGTACAGGATCGCTCGACGTTTCATGGTTCAACAGAAAAGGTCTTGAATATGCGCTCAAAGAGGGGACATCCGCAGTGCTCTACGGAGTCCCCTCTATGCGTTCTGACACGCTGGAGATGTCTAACCCTGATTTTGAAGTCGTCAAAGATGAGCAGGATGCGCAAAATTTTACGGGCATAGTTCCTGTCTATCCTTCTACAGCCGGAATACCGATGCGCTGGTTCAAGCATCTTATGGACCATCTTCTCGAGAAGGCGCTGCCGCTTATCAGCGAGACTATCCCGGATGAAATACTCAAAAAACGAGACCTTATTTCTCTTTTTGAAGCCGTTCGGGCAATGCACAGGCCGCATTCGCCTGATGAGTGGAAGCAGGCACGGCGCAGACTCGCTTATGAAGAGCTTCTTGTCGTGCAGACTGGGCTTGCATTGCGGAGGCAGAAGCTCAAAAAGAAAAAAGCCGCAGCCAATATCACAGGCAAAGGAAAAATTTACAGACGCTTCCGTGAGTCGCTGCCCTTTAAACTCACAGTTTCACAGGAACGTGCGCTTGATGAGATACTGAAAGACACGTCTTCAGGTGAGCCGATGTCGCGGCTGCTGCAGGGAGATGTTGGTTCAGGCAAGACGCTCGTAGCGCTTGGTCTTGCTGCTGCATCCTCCGACGCAGGTGTGCAGACAGCTATAATGGCGCCTACGGAAGTCCTTGCTGCGCAGCTCTATGCTGAGGCACAGAAATATCTTGAGCCTCTCGGCATAAAATGCGTGCTTTTGAAAGGCGGGCAGAAAGCTGTCGAAAGGCGCGACATACTGGCGTCGCTGCTCGACTGCTCGTCGCTTGTCGCTGTAGGCACACAGGCCCTTATCGAAAGCGGCGCCGTCTTCAAAAAGCTCGGCACAGTCGTTATAGACGAGCAGCACCGTTTCGGTGTGGCGCAGCGGGCTTCGATGCTTATGCACGGACGCGCTCCGCACCTTCTCATGATGAGCGCGACTCCTATTCCGCGCACGCTGACGCTCTGTGCTTTCGGCGACCTCGATATCTCGCTGCTTACGGACAAACCACAGGGGCATGCCGGTACGGAAACACGCATCATCGACATGCATAAAATGAGAACGCTGCTGCAATTCATAATCGATGAAGCAGGACGCGGAGGCAGGATATTCTGGATATGCCCGAGAGTCGAAGACGAAGGCGCTGGCGACGTTATCTCTGCCGAAAAAAGATTTGAATTCGTTGAAAAACACCTAGGACGGCTCGGCGTAGGCCTGCTGCACGGACGCATGGAAAACTCAGAAAAAGATTCTGTGCTTGCGAAATTCCGAAGCGGCGAGATAAAAGTTCTTATCGGCACGACGGTCGTCGAAGTCGGCGTCGATGTGCCTGAGGCTTCCGTCATGATAATCGAGTCGCCTGAGCGGTTCGGCCTTTCCCAGCTTCACCAGCTGCGCGGGCGAGTAGGCCGCGGCGGACGGCGCGGTGTCTGTGTCATGCTCGTAAAAGAGATGACCGGCGAAATACCCGAAAGGCTGGACATAATGCTCAAGACTGACGACGGGTTCAAAATTGCCGAAGCAGACCTTGCTCTGCGCGGCAGTGGTGAGATTAGCGGCGTCTCCCAGCACGGTCTTGCTGAATTTCACGTAGCAGACCTCAAAATTGACGCAAAGCTGCTCGATGAGGCGCGTGAAGACGCGGCTGAATGGATTAAAAAAGACCCAGAGCTTGAAAATTCACCGGAATTTAAACAGAAAATCGAAACATTTTTTGCAAGAGCCGCGGAAAATATAGATCAATAAATAACTCATAAAACACAATCTGATTTTCTTTGTTTTCTGATAAGTCCACACTGCCCAAAAATTACAAAAAATAATTTTCTGCACGTTTGGATTTTTACGTGCCGTATAATTTCTGCCGCAACTCGTAAATTTTTATAAGTCACATTGTTTTTATCGTTTGGCGCAAATAATCATGATATTTACAAAAAACAGTGCGGCACTGTGTTCTTGCGGTTATGCGCGGTATTTGCAGAACAATTCGGCGTACTTGTGAATAAATGCTTTTTTGGGTACAATAACCGCATCGGCGTGCAACACAAGCAATTGTGTTTTTGCAAAATGTAAATAGATTTTCTTAAAAAAAATGAGAAAACGAACCATGACAACTAAATTGAGGTGACAAGAATGGCATTAACAGTATTGTTATGTACGATTCCGGCCCTTATTATCGGGGCCCTGATCGGATTTCTGATCCACAAAAGTTCAGAAAAAAAGAAGTACGGAAGTGCACTTTCAGAATCTGAGCGCATAATTTCCGAAGCTACAAAAAAAGGCGAACAGGCTAAACGTGACCTTATCGCTGAAGGCAAAGACGAAGTACACAAACTGAGGCTCGAACTCGACCGCGATACAAAGGAGCGCCGCGCAGAACAGCAGCGCACGGAGCACCGTCTGGAGCAGAAGGAAGAGAACCTCGACAAGAAGATTGACAACATCAGTCGCAAGGAAGACGAACTCAAAGCACGCAATGACCAGGTACAGGAAAAACTAGGCAAACTGTCCGAACGCGAACAGGAACTTATCACAAAACTGGAGCAGATCGCTCAGCTGACGCGCGATCAGGCTAAAGAATTGCTGCTCAACGAAGTCCAGGACGAAGCTAATCATCTTATTGGACTGCGTCTCAAGGATCTTGAAGAAAAGGCAAAACGCGAAGCCGACCGCAAGGCGCAGGACATTATCGCCACAGCAGTACAGCGCTGCAGCGTTGAATTTACATCCGATGCCGTCGTGAGCGTCGTTAGCCTGCCGTCAGATGAGATGAAGGGCAGGATAATCGGACGCGAAGGACGCAACATAAGGACATTTGAAACACTTACAGGTGTTGACCTTATCGTTGACGATACGCCGGAAGCGGTAACTCTGAGCAGCTTTGACCCTGTGCGCCGCGAAGTGGCGCGCTTGTCGCTCGAGAGGCTTGTCGTTGACGGACGCATACACCCGGCGCGTATAGAAGAAATTATCGAACGTGCCGAGAAAGACGTTCAGGAAGAGATACTTGAGACCGCAGATCAGGCTCTGCTTGAGACAGGTATCAAGAATATGAACGGAGAACTCTCCAAGATAATCGGACAGCTTCGTTTCCGCACGAGCTATGGCCAGAACGCTCTCGGCCACAGCCTTGAAGTCGCTCACCTTGCCGCAGTCATGGCCGCAGAACTCGGTCTTGACGAACAGAAAGCAAGCAGAGCTGGCCTTCTTCACGATATCGGCAAAGCCGTCGACTTCCAGGTCGAGGGCCCGCACGCCAAGATAGGCGCCGACCTCGCGAAGAGATACGGTGAAGCTCCTGACATCGTCAACGCGATTGCAGCCCACCACGAGGAAGAAGAGCCGCAGACTATTTACGCTGTGCTAGTTGCCGCAGCCGACGCGATAAGCGCGTCACGCCCGGGAGCACGCCGCGAAAGCCTCGATGCTTACGTAAAACGCCTCGAGCAGCTTGAAGAGATAGCAAAATCTTTCAGCGGAGTGAGCAAGGCATTCGCGATACAGGCCGGACGGGAAGTGCGCGTCGCTGTTGCACCGTCCATCACAGATGACGGAGCGATGGAGAAGCTTGCTTACGATATCGCCCGCAAGATTGAGGAAGAGATGAGATATCCAGGACAGATCAAAGTCACGCTTATCAAAGAGACCAGAGCTGTCGAGTATGCGAAGTAGGTGACGCGCATTGCGCATCCTTTTCATTGGTGACATAGACGGCAGGCCTGGACGTCAGGCCGCCGCCAAAGCGATACCTCAGCTGCGTGCTGAATACGGAGGCTTTGACTTTGTCATAGCCGACGGAGAAAACGCCGCCGGAGGGTTCGGCCTTACGGAGAAAGTCATGAACGAACTTTTCTCATACGGCATCGATATCCTTACGAACGGCAACCATGTCTGGGACAAGAAAGATTTCATCCAGTTTCTCGACAGCGATCCAAGATTGCTGCGTCCTGCGAACCACCCGGAAGGCACACCGGGGCGCGGTTTCGCCGTCTACGAGAACAACGGACAGAAACTTGCGGTCATGTGCCTTTTAGGCCGCGCATTCATGCCGCCGCTCGACTGTCCTTTCCGCACAGCAGAAAAACTGCTTGCGGATAACAAGGTCCCTGCGGTGTTCGTCGATTTTCACGGCGAAGCGACGTCTGAGAAACATGCGATGGGTCTCTGGCTCGACGGAAAAGTTTCAGCTGTCGCAGGAACGCACACTCACGTGCAGACAGCCGATGAGCAGGTCCTGCCTGGAGGCACGGCGTTCATATGCGACGTCGGCATGACGGGCGGACATGGCGGAGTAATAGGAATGACATACGAATCGGTGCTTCCGAAGTTTCTCTACGGAACGCCGACAAAATTCGAAATATGCGACAAGGACGTCAGATTTCAGGCGGTCGTCGTTGAAATCGACGGTGAGACCGGAAGGGGAATGGATATCCGCCGAGTCGATATTCCCTGCAAGATCTGACATTAAACAAAAGTGTTTAAAAGCCGGACAGACATCTGTCCGGCTTTTTGTTTTGCGGTACTGCGAAAGAAAGAAAAGATTTTTTACACTTTACAAATTATAAGCTTCAAAATAGAAAATAAAACTGCCTTGTACTTGAGAAATAGCGGCAAATATGATATATCTTTCTAGTGCACGCGCGTTTTATACGCACGTGTATTGTCTTTTTACATATGTATTTATCAGGGAGGAGTGTTTTGATGTCGGAACAGAGGGAACAGTGGGGGAGCAAATTTGGCTTTCTCATGGCCGCCGCAGGTTCCGCGGTCGGTCTTGGAAATGTCTGGCGTTTCCCGTACATTACAGGTAAATATGGCGGTGCGGCTTTTGTCTTTACATATCTGGTAGTCGTCTTCGTGATAGGTCTTTCAGTCATGATTGCAGAAATGACGATAGGCCGAAATGCAAAACTTGACGCAGTAGGATCGTTCCGCAAACTCGGCGGAAGCAAGTGGGCTATCGTAGGCTGGATGGGTTTCTTCTGCGGGTTTGTGATCTTTTCTTACTATGCTGTTATCACGGGATGGACCATCGCGTATATTTACAAGTCTTTTACAGGACTTATGGCACAGGCCGCGGCAGGGCAGGCAAAGGAAGCTTTTGGAAGCTTTGTCTCTGATCCTGTGGCTGTAATAGGCTACACTATCGTAGTTATGATCATCACAGCAGGCATCGTCTACAAGGGTGTAACGAATGGGATAGAGAAGAGCTGCAAGATACTCATGCCAACACTTTTCCTGATACTCGTTATTCTAGTTGTTCGTGCGGTCACGCTTCCGGGTGCCGGAAGCGGCATCGAGTTCTATATGAAGCCTGATTTTACAAAACTTACCAGCGAAGCGATCCTTTCAGCCATAGGGCAGGGGTTCTATTCGCTGTCGCTTGCAATGGGCATCATGGTCGTTTACGGCAGCTACATAAGCAAAGAAGAATATATTCCGACAGCAGCGCGCTCTATTGTCATTATAGACACGGCGGTTGCAATACTCGCAGGGTTCATAATTTTCCCGAGCGCGTTTGCATTCGGCATCCATCCTGATGCTGGCCCCAGCCTTACATTTGTCACACTGCCTGGAGTTTTCACAAAGATGCCTGCCGGAGCGCTCTTCTCAGCGGCGTTTTTCCTGCTCCTCTTTATAGCTGCTCTTACATCATGTATCTCGCTCTTTGAAGTTACCGTAGCTTACGGCATAGACCAGCTGCATCTGACGCGCAAAAAATCGACGCTGTTCATGGCTATAGCTATTACGCTTGTGGGGATTCCTTCTGCTCTCTCACTCGGCGGACATTTCCCGAAGATATTCGGCATGGACTGTCTTGATTTCATGGATTACATCACGAACAATATCATCATGCCGATAGGCGGTATCCTCATCTGTCTCTTCGTAGGCTGGTTCTGGACAAAACCTGCTCATGATGAAATAACGGACAACGGCAAGGTACCGTTCCCTATGTACACGGCATGGCTGTGGGTCTGCCGTGTGATTGCGCCTCTTGCAATATTCGCGATACTCGCATGGAGCCTTTATCAGAAATATTTCGCAGCCTAAAGTAACTGTAAAAAAAGACAAGAGGCTGGAGATCATCTCCCGCCTCTTGTCTTTTTGCCTTTTAGGTTTGACAATATGCAGCGCTGGCCATATCATACTTAACAATCTGTTTGTACTTGTGACTGGAGAAAATAATGAGAACAAATTTTGAGGCAGGATATATGTACATGTGCATGATGATGCGGCTTATGAGTCTGACATCGTCCGTTTGCACGTGCAGCAGATAAGCTGCTTCGATTTGTAAGACGGATATGCAGACTCAGGAGCCTATAAGGGCTCCTTTTTTGTTGCTTTTTGAAATAAAGGAGTGGTAGAAATGCCAATAAAAATTCCAAATGGCCTGCCGGCGGAAAAAGTCCTTGTGCAGGAAAACATCTTTGTAATGGATGAAAATCAGGCGGTCACGCAGGACATTCGTCCGCTGAAGCTGCTGCTGCTGAATCTCATGCCGACAAAGATAAAGACGGAGACTCAGTTCGCGCGGCTTCTCGGCAACACGGCGCTTCAGGTCGAGATGGAACTGCTAATGATGGACGGACACATTTCGAAGAATACGTCAGAAGAGCATATGTTCAACTTCTACAAAACTTTTGACGACATCAAAGACAGCAACTTCGACGGCATGGTAGTCACAGGTGCTCCGGTCGAGAATATGCCTTTTGAAGAAGTCGATTACTGGAAAGAGCTCTGCCGGATATTCGAATGGAGCAAGACGCATGTCACCAGCACGCTGCATATCTGCTGGGGAGCACAGGCCGCGCTCTATTTCCATTACGGGCTTCCGAAAGTGCAGCTGCCTGAAAAACTTTTCGGAGTTTACCTCCATAAAGTCGTGCATAAAGGCTCGATACTTTTCCGAGGCTTCGACGATACTTTCATGGTCCCGCACTCACGCCACACGACGGTAGCGCGCGATGCGATACTGGGTGTTCCCGAATTAAAGATACTGGCTGAAAGTCCGCGTGCAGGAGTCTATGCTGTGTCAACAGACAGAGGCCGCCAGATCTATATCATGGGACATTCTGAATACGACGTGGACACGCTTAAAACGGAATACCTGCGCGACAAAGACGCAGGACTGCAGATACGCCTGCCTGAAAATTATTTCCCTTACGATGACGACACGCAGGAACCCGTCTGCACGTGGCGCTCAAGCGCTAATCTGCTCTTCGCGAACTGGCTCAATTATTTTGTCTATCAGGTCACGCCTTTTGACATAGACATGATAAACAGGAACAGGAGCTTTGCTTATTAGGAGGAATGTGCAGATTTTAGGAACGCAAAAATTAAATATGAAATACCAGGTCAATCTGTCGACGTCATAAGCGCATAGACTATATCGGCAGCGCGCATAAGTTCGTCTTCTGTTGTGAATTCATCGCAGGAATGACACTTGTTCATGCCTGGTGCAGCGACAATGCCGCTGATACCGTGGGCAGCGAGGTGGTTGTTGTCACTGCCGCCGAACGTGCTGCAGAGGCTTACTGGAATATTCAGTTCCGAACATGCTGATTTGAAACGCTGTACGACTTGAGCAGAAATATCTGTGCAGTATGCTGGAAAATGAACGGTACTCTCTGTTTCTACCGAAGCCAAGTATTTTTCAGCGGCGTTTTTAAAAACGGCAAAAATCGATTCCAGCTTTTCTTTTGCTTCGGCGTCTGTGTAGCTGCGGATCTCTCCTGTCAGCAGGCATTTGTCTGGCACTATGTTATCGGCTGTGCCTCCTGATACGGTCCCGATGTTGACTGTCATGCCGTTTGTCCTGCCGCACTCCGTATGCGAAATTGCTTCAGCTGCGGCTTTGACGGCGTTGATGCCGTTCTCAGGGTCAAAACCGGCATGTGCTGCCCTGCCTGAAAAAACTGCTTTAAAGGAAATTATAGCTGGAGCCTGATACGCGGCTCCGCCGACAGAGCCTGTAAGGTCTAGAACATAAGCTTCTTTTGATTTGAGCTTTGAAAAATCGAAATGTCTGATACCTTTGCAGTAAGGTTCTTCTGCGTAAGTGAAGAGAAATTCGAGAGGCCTGTGCGGAGCCTGTGATTCGCAAACTGAAGTCCAGGCTTCAAGTATCTCTGCGATGCCAGCGCAGTCATCCGCGCCAAGGACAGTTGTGCCGCCGGACGTTATAATTCCGTTTTTATCGGTTTCGATACGTTTCCCGCGAGAAGGTTCGACAGTGTCCATATGGGCGCAGAAAAGAAGCGGCGGCAGACTGAGTGACCCGTCTGCAAAAGCATAGAGGTTGCCGCATGTGCCGCCTGTTATAGCTGCGGAATTATCTTCATCGACAAGAAGGCCGGTGTCTGATAACTGTTTCTTTATGAAATCACAGATATCCCGTTCATCGAAAGATGGGCTGTCAAAAGATACGAGCTGTTCAAATAAATGCAGAAGGCGTTTTTTGTCAGGCATTTTTTTCTGGCCTCAGATGATAAAATCGCCGGCCGACCCTTCGCGCAGCAGATCGGCGATGGTTATGTTGCTGAAGAATTCATCTATCATTTTGTAAAGTTTTGTCCACATGCCTACCGTACGGCATTGCGCCGCGCGCGGACAATTGTTCGGAGTTTTCACAAGGCATGCGACAGGGGCGAGCGAGCCTTCCATTATTTTAAGGATCTCGGCAGCTGTGTACCGGTCCGGCGCACGGTTGAGACGGTATCCGCCGCCTTTGCCGCGCATGGCGTCGACAAGTTCTTTTTTGCTCAGGATGGAGACGATGCTTTCAAGATATTTTTCTGATATCTCCTGGCGTACAGCAATGTCAGAAAGCGGAATATAGCCTCCTGTATCGTGTTCAGCGAGGTCGACCATAACTCTTAAGGCATAGCGTCCTTTTGTAGATATCAGCATGAAAAGCACCACCTTCAACATATCATACTATGGGGTTTGTAGTAATACAACAAAACTGATGATAACACAATAAACATATTGACAAAGTATGTTTATGTGATATAGTACCATAAACCTATATGGAAAGTAGGAATTAAAATGGCAGTACGATTTGTTGCACTTGTAAGAGAGAATTTCCGTTTCGGACGAATGTGCCAGACCTGTCGGATGCGCTAAAAAGCTTTTTGGGCGCAGTCGCTTTTTACTGAGATATTGTTATTTTATTACAGAAAGAATATGATGCCGGTCAATAGCCGGAATTAAGAAAGAGGTAAATAAGATGGCACAAATTACTGAAGAAAACGCAAAAAACTGGAAATTCGAGACCAAACAGCTTCATGTGGGGCAGGAAGATTATGACCACGCTACGGATTCGCGCGCAGTGCCGATATATCAGACATCGTCGTTTGTGTTCCGCAACTGCCAGCACGCTGCTGACCGTTTCGACCTAAAAGATGCCGGCAACATATACGGCAGGCTGACAAACCCGACTCAGGATATCTTCGAGCGCCGCATAGCCGCGCTTGAAGGCGGTGTCGCAGGGCTTGCCGTGGCATCGGGAGCTTCGGCTGTCGTTTACGCGCTGCAGAATGTTGCGCTTAAAGGCGACCATATCGTAGCGGCAAAAAATATTTACGGCGGCACGTACAATCTGCTGGCTCACACGCTCGTCGATTACGGTGTTACGACGACGTTTGTGAATCCTCTCGACCTTAAAGAGATAGAAGCCGCGATCAAACCTAACACAAAGGCTGTTTATGCCGAGACTCTCGGCAACCCGAACGGTGAGGTCATAGACATAGATGCCATAGCTGCGATAGCGCACAAGCACGGTCTGCCGTTTATCATCGATAACACGTTTGCCACTCCGTACCTCATCAGGCCTATCGAGCATGGTGCCGATGTCATCGTTGAATCTGCGACGAAATTTATTGGCGGGCACGGAACGACGATAGGCGGCGTCATCGTTGACGGCGGGACTTTTGACTGGAACGCCAATGCGGAAAAATTCCCGCAGCTTACAGAGCCAAACGAAAGCTATCATGGCCTGAGCTTCGTTCAGGCTGCCGGCAAAGCTGCGTTTATAACGCGTGTCCGCGCCATTATCCTGCGTGACCTGGGCGCGGCTATTTCGCCGTTCAGCAGCTGGATATTCCTCCAGGGACTTGAAACCTTGTCGCTGCGTGTTGACCGTCACGTTGAAAACACGCTGAAAGTTCTTGATTATCTCAAAACGGTGCCGCAGGTCGAAAGCATCAGCCATCCGTCTTTGAGCAAAGATTCGGAGCAGCAGAGGCTGTACAAAAAATATTTCCCGAACGGTGCGGGATCCATTTTCACGTTCCGTATCAAGGGCGGTGCGGAAGCAGCAAGGGCTTTTATCGACAAACTGCAGCTTTTCAGCCTTCTTGCCAACGTTGCTGACGCTAAGAGCCTTGTCATCCATCCTGCCAGCACGACGCATGCCGAGCTCAATGAAGCAGAGCAGCTGGACCAGGGCATATACCCTAACACGATAAGGCTGTCGATAGGTCTTGAGCACGTAGACGACATTATCGCTGACCTGAAGCAGGCATTAAGCGCAGCAAAATAAAACATATTGTGCCATATAAAGAGACGGCCTTCTTCATACGAAGACGGCCGTCTCTTTATGTAAGCTTCCTTTTGTTTTTAGAACGCTGCGATAACACCTTTTGCTGCAAGTTTCGTCTTGATATATTTTTTTACTTCAGGCGAATTGAGGGCTTTTTTGAGCGCTATGGTAGCTGCTGATTTGGCGTCGCCGCTTCTTGTTGCAAGCACGACTGCATAAGGAGAATGTGAATCTTCGAGTGCCAAAGCTTCTTTTGTCGGATTCAACCCTGCGTCGACTGCGAAGTTCATGTTGATAACAGAAATTGTTGTATCTGGCAGTGTGCGCGGAAGCTGCGGAGCTTCTATCTCTCTTATTTTCAAATTAAGAGGATTTGAGACGATATCGCGAGCTGTCAGGTCTTTCTTGCCGGGTGCCATTTTAAGAAGCCCCTCGCGCTCAAGAAGCTTGTAAGCTCTGTAGCCGTTTGTGGGGTCGTTGGGGACTGCTACGATGGCGCCTCTTTGAATCTGCTTCAGCGATTTTATCTTTTTTGAGTAGATGCCTATCGGAAGAAGATGGACTTTGGTTATCGGAACGATGTCGAGATCCTTCTCTTTTTTCATGTTCTCGAGATAAGGAACGTGCTGGAAGAAGTTTGCGTCGAGTTCTTTATCCTGCAGAGCGTAGTTTGGCTGCACGAAATCCGTGAATTCCTTGATTACTAGATCATATCCGTGTTTTGCGAGGACGCCTTTTGCGACGGTGGCAATATCCTTTGCAGGGAACGGGGTGACGCCTATTGTGATGGTCTTGTTGGCCGCAAACGATGCCGCCGGAATGAGAAGTGCTGCCAGTAATGCTATGATAATTGCTTTTTTCATTTTGTTTCCTCCTTTTGTATTTTAAATAAAAAATTATCTGCCATTATTTGTATTTGTTGTTTGTCCGGCCCCCCTATAAAATATTAAGAGATAAAAAAAGACCGGGCCCGAGTCTACGGGTCCGGTCCTGATGAATACGGCAGATGAAAGCTAAGCGCCGACCATTACAGGAGAGGATCCGCGGACATCGCACATCATCATGCACATCATCATAGATTCGTAATTCTTTGACATCGCGTTTCCTCCTTCTTTCATGCAGTGGTCTTGCTTGCGTTGGTGGAAATTTTAAAGCCCGTGGTTGTAAATGTCAAGCAAAAAATCTGCGCTACTTTTCAAGCGGCATGAACATCTTGCCGGGGTTCAGTATGTTCTGCGGGTCGAATGCTTTTTTAACGCCCTGCAAAACTTCTATCTCTGCTGCTGATTTGTTGTCCATCAGAACTTTTTGCTTCACGTGTCCGACGCCGTGTTCGCCGCTGCCAATGCCTCCGAGCGATATTGCTTCGTTGATGAGCACGGTGAAAAATTTCTCGGCGTAGAGCGCCCATTCATTCGGATCCATGCCTTCCGGCTTGAGCGGGATCGGATGTATGTTGCCGTCGGCGATATGAGAAAGTATTCCTATTTCAATATTCCATTCTTTGCTGATGCGCGTGATGCGCCGCAGCATTTCAGGAACTGCGGAGAGCGGTACCATGAGGTCGCCAGAGCCGCAGGCGTATGGGTCATGTGCCCTCATACCTTCAAATCCGTTCTGGCGCACGTTCCACATGGCTGATGAATCCGTTCTGCTTTCAGCGACGAAGACCTGGAATGCGCCGCATTGCTGGCATATTTTGCCGACAACTTCGTATGCGTCTTCGAGCTGTTCGTCTGTGTCGCCTTCGACCTGAATTATCATGTAACCTGCGCTGCGATCCTGTTCAGGGAGCGTGCAGCCGAGATATTCTGTCGTGTATTTGACAAGATTTCTGTCCATGAACTCGCATGATATTATGCGTTTGCCTGAACTGATGACCTTCGCTACGCTGGCCACGAGAGATTCGATGTCGGGGTAGCAGGCCAGCAGATTGACGACTTTGCCAGGCTGCGGCTCAAGGTTGACGATAAGCTTTGTGGCGATGGCAAGCGTGCCTTCGCTGCCGCAGATGAGATTCAAGAGGCTGTAGCCCCATGTATCTTTCCTGTAACGCCCGCCAAGCTCGAGCACTTCACCTGACGCCAGAACGACTTCAGCGCCGAGCACGTGGCGTCTTGTGCTGCCGTAGCGCACAACTTTTCCGCCGCCGGCGTTTGTAGCAAAGTTTCCGCCTATAAAGCTTGTCTCAGTGCTCATCGGATAACCAGCATAGAGAAGCCCCTTTTCCGCGACTGCGCGGCAGAGGTCGTTTGTCACGACGCCGGGTTCCACGACAGCAACACGGTTGACTGTATCAATTTCAAGGATCCTGTTCATGCGTTCAAGCGAAAGGACGATGCCTCCTGCAAGAGGCACAGCGCCGCCGTTGAGTCCGCTTCCGGCTCCGCGCGGCGTGACGGGCAGACGATATTTGCTTGCGATCCTCATCACAGCGCTGACTTGTCCAGTAGATTTAGGATAGGCAATAACTTCAGGCATATGCCCCCAGACTTTACCTGCCATATCGTAAGCATAGTTTTCAAGGTGGCTTTCGTCGCAAGAAACAGCGTTCTCACCGACAGCGTCAGTGAGTTCTTTGTATATTTCTTTTGTGATTTTCCCGTATCCTGGCATTTATTTCCTAGTTTTAATCGCGTCGATAAGTCCGTTCAGAATTTCCATCGCATCACCCTGTACTGAGAGGTCAGCGACACGGAATATAGGAGCTTCGGGGTCTGTGTTTATAGCAATGACAGCTTCGGCTCCTGACATGCCTGCTATGTGCTGAACGGCGCCTGAAATGCCAAAAGCGATGTAGAGGCGCGGCGTCACAGATTTTCCCGAAAGGCCGACCTGAGCCGAGTAAGGCGCCCAGCCAAGGTCAACGGCTACACGTGACGCACCGACAGTTCCTCCCAGCAGCTCTGCAAGCTCTGAGAGCTTCGCGAAATTTTTTGAGTTCTTCATGCCCTTGCCGCCGGCGACGATAACTTCAGCTTCCTGTATAGGAAGCCCTACGGAATGTTCCGGCTCAAAGCCGATGAATTTTAAAATAGACGCAGCAGCGTCTTTTGGCATATCGACATTTATGACCTCGCCTTTGCGCGAAGCGTCAGCCGCAAGCGGACGTCTCGACTTTGGGCGCACTGTGCACATCTGCGGGTCGCGGCCCTTTGTCTTGATGTTGGCCATAACGTTGCCTCCGATAGCCGGGCGTGTCTGTATGAGGCGCAAGCTTTCTTTTTCTATAGAAAGCTGTGTGCAGTCTGCGGTAAGTCCGCAGCCGAGATGCGCCTGCACCATCGGCATGAGCGTACGTCCTTGTGTCGTTGCTGATGCAATGAGTATCGAAGGAGCGTATTCGTTTACAAGTTTTTCGATGACCTTGAGCATCATGTCCGGTGCGAAATTTTTAAACGCGGGGTCATCAGCTATGTAAACTCGGTCAGCTCCGTATGGGATCAGGTCTTTTTCGCAGCCCTTGATTCCGCTGCCGATGACGATGCTAGCAAGAGGCGCGCCGAGGTCATCTGCAAGCTCGCGTCCCCATGCAAGGAGCTCGCGCGAAACAGAGTGTATCTTACCATCGCGGACTTCCGCAAGAGTCCAAACTTCGCCTTTGACTTCACTCATTTCGCCGCCTCCAGACAATTCTTCTCTTCCATTATTTTCATTATTTCAGCAAGCGCGGTGTCGAGCTTTCCTGCCGCGATTATTTTTTTGCCCTGTCTCGTTACTTTCGGATATGTTACCTTTACGACCTGCGTCGCCGAGCCTGTGAGACCAAGTTCATCGTCTGCAAGTCCGAGATTTTCAGCTGTGACTGTTTCTATCTCAGTATGTTTAGCATGTATCTTGCCATCCAGGGTACAGAGACGGGGGATATTCATCTCTTTTACAGGGATCACGAACGCGGGCAGAGGAGCTTCGACTGTTTCGTGCCCGCCTTCGACAGCGCGTGTTACACGCACTGTTTTATCTGTGAGGTCATCTATTTTGCTCACGTAAGTCAGAACGGGCAGACCTAGGAACTGCGCGGTAGCCGGACCGACCTGACCTGTTTCTCCGTCTGTCGCGCGTTCGCCTGAAAGGAGCAGGTCGAACGGTCCGTTCTTTTCAATCACCTTTGCAATAGTGCGTGCAGTCGCAAGAGTGTCTGCGCCGCCGAATTTTCTGTCGGAAATCAGCACGCCCTTGTCACAGCCCATCGCTATAGCGTAAGTCGCTGCTTTCTTAGCCTGAGCCGGTCCCATCGTGAATGCTGTTATCTCGGTAGTACCTTCTGGACGGGATTCTTTTATCCTGACTGCTGCTTCGACTGCGTGAAGGTCGAGCGGATTTAACTCGGCTTCGACTCCGTCGCGTATCATTGTGCCGGTCTTCTCATCGATCTTTACAGTATCGACAGCGGGCACCTGTTTAACAAGAACTGCTATCCGCAAAACGATTCCTCCTCCCGGCGGGCTTTGTTCAGCCCAGGGGATATCCTTAAATTTTTACCACAAATGGCCGCTGTTGGCTAGTAAAAGATTGGAGATGTTTAGGTGCGGCAAGAGAGGTAAATATAAAACTTTTCAAGAATTTGTTTGTAAAGTAAGATGATGCCGCTCAGTATAAAATAAATCGAAGGTGCGCAAGATGAAAAAGTGCAAAATAACTGTAATGAGAAAAGCTTTTTACAAAGACCTGTCAGTTAAATATGAAAATCCGATCGAGCACGCCTGCGACATGCAGGAAGGCCAGGTATTCATAGCAAACGGGTGGGATAAACCTGATGGCATGTGCGAAAGTGCGTGGCAGAGCATGTCTCAGTTTGTTATGGCGCTTGCCTGCGGCGGCGGAGATTTTTATGACGGCTGGATGAAAAACAAAAAATCCGCAATGATCTCATGCAACGACGGATTCCGTCCAGTAAGCTTCCTGATAGAAGCGATGGACGAAGATATGGATTAATTACTCTATAGGGTCTTCCTCTTCTTCCACCTCTTTTATTTCATCTATTTCTTCTTCTGCTGCAAAGTATTGGTTTTCTTTCTCGAAATATTCTTTTACTGCCTCTGCGATCTTTTTTGAAGCACCGTACACGAAATTTATCTTTGAATAACCGTCCGCTATCTCTTTGAGCCTTTTTTTGTCGTATAACAATTCTTCTGCCAGATGAGCCACAGTCGAAGGTGTCATTATGTACCTGTGCTCAGGAACGATAGGCTCGTCTGTTATTCTGTTCGGCAGACTGACGTATTTTTCACGTGCGTTGAAGTGCAGAACGATTTTCTTTTTTATTTTTTTCGCGCCGGGTATCGACAGAGGGATAAGCCCTGGAATTCCGTCCAGCGGTATATATTCTGCCTTGTTCAGAGGTGCTACCATGAGCTGCGGAACGCCGATAGACGCTATCTGCAGGTTGTTTGTCCCAGGCAGCACGACTGCAAGCGACGAAGCCTTTATAGCCTCAAATGTATCCTCGCGTATGAACTTGATCTTTCCTTTGCCGTGCCACAGAACTTCTTCCGCTTTGCCGCTGCCTTTCCATGCAATGCCTGCAGAAGTCAGGCTTTTGCAAAGCATGGCCTCGTCGACTGTAGGCGCAACGATAATGAAAACGCTGACTTCTTCGTGACGGCTCATTATTTCCTGTGCGGCGCGGCAGAATATTGTTGAGCCGTCGGTGTATTCAAACGGCCTGCTGCCTGGAAGGAATGCAATGGCCTGCTCGCTGTCCGCAAGGCCTAACTTTTTGCGCGCGTCTTCCGCGCTGCAGCACTTCGGAACGCTGTCAAGTATCAGGTTGCCGACCTGTGAATACTGCCATTTTTTTATGCGCGCATGTTTGAAACGCGAATCTGCGTTGGCGTCCGGAATAAAATAATGTGTCACACGGGAGCGCCATTTTGGGCGTGAAGTGTATATCATCCACGCGCTGTGCAGCCGGAGTGACAGTGCTGCGCCGAACGCCGGCTCGCCACCGAGCTGCAGCACAAGATTTCTGCCGTCTTTTGGCGGATTTTTCCATAGCTCTTTAAATTTCATTGACCTGCCTATGCCGTCTATCTCAGTGCCGTACTTTTCCTCGGCGCCGCTGGCGTAAGGGCAAGGCAGGACTGCCAGCAGAGTCTCTTCTGCGGCATTTATGGTGTCAAGCTCAGCCGAAACGGGTTTGACCCATCCCGACACCTCGCCGGGTGAATTTGAAAGGATTATGACCCTGTCCATTGACTGTCCAGCTCCTGTTTTTGTATGTATTTTAAGTGCCGTTTTGTTCCCATTTGAGCCCATATAATGATATAATTATAAGGTTAAAAGGCAACGATTGGGGAGTTTTTATGTTCATTCCGCTCGAAGGCGATAACATTTTATGCCTCGCCAACATTATAGCTGTGTATAAGGGCGAACACGGCGCGGTCATCCTCCGCAGGAACGGAAAGACCGAGACGTCGTATTTCATGCCTTGGACGCTGCGAAAACGCGGACTGAAGTACTGGAATGAGTCGTTGATAAATGGAAGGAGAAAAATAAATGGCTGAAGAGAAGAAAAACAAACTTATCGAGAATATGGACATTCCTGACAATACGCTGGAAGAGGAAGAAGCTTCCGACTATTCTGCGAAGGATATACATGTTCTTGAAGGGCTTGAAGCCGTACGCAAACGCCCTGGCATGTACATCGGAGACCAGAGCACGCGCGGTCTGCACCATCTTGTATATGAAGTCGTAGATAACTCGATAGACGAATCGCTCGCAGGTTACTGCGACACTATCAAGGTTACGATAAACAATGATGGCAGCGTTACAGTAGTCGACAACGGACGCGGCATTCCGACAGAAATGCATGAATCAGGCAAGTCTGCGGCGGAAGTCGTCATGACGATACTTCATGCGGGCGGCAAATTCGACAAGAGCGCCTATCAGGTCTCGGGCGGTCTGCACGGTGTCGGTGTTTCAGTCGTCAACGCTCTGTCGGAATGGCTCGAACTGACTATATGGCGCAACGGCAAGGAATATCACCAGCGCTACGAGCGCGGCAAGCCTGTCTCGGCTCTTGAAGTCATCGGAGATACGGAAATGCGCGGCACAAGGGTGCAGTTCTACCCTGATGCCGAGATATTCACATCGATAGAGTTCCAGGCGGACATATTAAAGAACCGTCTGCGCGAGCTTGCATTCCTCAATTCGCACATCACGATAAACTTCGAAGACCTCCGTGGCGCGACACCGCAGGTACGTGAATATCACTACCCGGGCGGCATTGCTTCATTCGTCCAGTACCTCAACAAGGACAGGGAAGTCCTCTACAAGGAACCTATCGTCATCAGCGGAGAGAAAGATCAGACTGCCGTTGAAGTCGCAGTCCAGTACAATGACTCGTACATGGAGCGCCTTTATGGCTTCGTTAACCTCATCAATACGATAGAAGGCGGTACGCACGTCGCGGGATTCAGAAGCGCCCTTACGCGCGCTATCAACGATGCGGCACGTACTCAGAAACTTCTCAAAGACAAAGACGACAACCTGGGCGGCGATGACCTTAAAGAAGGTCTTACAGCCGTAATTTCCGTAAAGGTCATGGAGCCTCAGTTTGAAGGCCAGACGAAGACTAAACTCGGCAACAGCGATATCAAGGGCATAGTCGATTCGCTTGTTTATGAGGGGCTGAAAGACGCTCTCGACGAACGTCCTGAAATTTTGAAACCTATGGTCGAAAGCGCGCTGCGCGCAAGACAGGCGCGCGAAGCCGCTAAGAAGGCTAAGGAGCTCGTCCGCCGCAAGACGATAATGAGCAGTCTTACGCTTCCCGGCAAGCTTGCCGACTGCTCGAACAGGAATCCGGCAGAATGCGAGATATACATAGTTGAGGGAGACAGCGCCGGTGGCAGCGCAAAGCAGGGGCGCAACCGCAACTTCCAGGCCATACTTCCGCTTCGCGGAAAGATCCTCAATGTTGAGAAAGCACGTCTCGACAAGATACTTAGCAGCGATACAATACGCAACATAGTTCTCGCGCTCGGCTGCGGTGTCGGCGACGAATTCAACGAAGACAAACTGCGTTACCATAAAATATTCATCATGGCTGATGCCGATGTTGACGGAGCGCACATCCGTACGCTGCTCCTCACGCTTTTCTTCCGCTATATGCCGAAGATAATAGAGGAAGGCTACCTCTACTGCGCGCAGCCGCCTCTTTACCGTGTGCAGTGCGGCAAAGAAGTCATTTACTGCTACACTGAAAAACAGATGAAAGACGCACAGATAAAGTTCGAAGGCAAAAAAGCCGACGTCCAGCGTTACAAAGGTCTCGGTGAAATGAATGCCGAGCAGCTCTGGGACACGACAATGAACCCTGAGAACAGAGTTATCAGCCGCGTCGAGATACAGGACGCAGTCGAAGCCGACGAGCTATTCAACGTCCTCATGGGCGACGCCGTTGAGCCGCGCCGCAAATTTATCGAAGAATTCGGCAAAGAAGTCAGCAACCTCGACATCTAAAAAGATAAAAAGTAAAATGCAGGGCTTAAAAAAGTCCTGCATTTTTTATTTTTTGAATGTATTTGCAGCTGCAGTGCTTTTTAATGTTTTTGCATTGAAAGCTTTACATTCACTTTTTTTGACCGGATATCCTTGCTCTATTCTTTTTTATATCGGCTTCGTCTAAAGTGAGCGTTAATAAAAGGTATGGGTAAGGCTCTCCAAAATTTTTATTAGATTTTTTCAAATTTTTCTAATTTGCACCATGCTTTTTGGGAACAGCCATTTGCGAATCCCTTATGAATAGCTTTGCAACTATTGTTTGTCTATATCATTAAGGTAACTGCGCCAGATCTTAAAAGCCAGCCATGCCGACAACGTGCCGCCGGCAAGCCCGGCTGCAATCACGAGAGGACGTCCGTGCCCGTATGAATAGCCGAAGAGCCCGCCCAGCGCATAGCCATACGCGACCATTGTGACAAATGATAAAAACAGGACAGAGATACGTTTGTACATGTATCGATTTTATTATGAAAAGTGTGTATGTAAAGAGTCTGCATTTTAACAATCGGGATTTCAATTTTTTCGCAGCGCCATAAACAGAAAGTTTTTGGGATAAATATATAGGTGATTGTGAATTTTGTATCATGCACTGTTTTTTTACGTAACGCTTAAGAATTATCATAAACAGCTTGGCAAATTTTGTTTTTTTACTGCGAAAGCTCGCCGGCTATTGTGCGCGCAGGCAGTATTGGCATATAATAACAACATCAGATAAGGCAATTTTGCGGCATTGCGCGATTCGCACGCCGCTTGTTTTTTGAACAGCATAGGGGAGATAAATAATGGAAGAGAACAAAACGATACCTTCATTTGATCTGAAGAGAAATTACGCCCGTGTCAAGGACGAGATTCACGCAGCGCTCGACAAAGTTCTTGAGTCTCAGCATTTTGTGCTTGGACCTGAGGTCGAGACCTTTGAAAAAGAGATGGCTCTGTATCTTGAAGTCGGCGATACGGTCACATGCGCTTCCGGAACAGACGCGCTCGTATTGGCGCTGAAGAGCCTTGACCTTAAGCCTGATGATGAAGTCATCACAACGCCGTTCACGTTTTTCGCAAGCACCAGCTGCATAACCCGCAATGGCGCGAAACCTGTATTTGCCGATGTAGAGCCCGACAGCTATAACATTTCAATGGAGGCAGTCCTTTCAAAGATAACGCCTCACACAAAAGCTGTGCTGCCGGTCCATCTTTTCGGTCAGACCTGCAAGCTTGAGATCATCAAAGATGAACTGAAAAAGAGAAATATCACACTTGTTGAAGACTGTGCGCAGGCAACGGGCGCGCACAGAATGATAAACGGAACGATATGCCGTGCAGGTGCGATGGGCGACATGGGCTGCTTCTCGTTCTTCCCAACGAAGAACCTCGGCGGTTATGGTGATGGCGGCATGGTCTCGCTGCGTGACGACAAGGAACGCGCTGCGCGCATAAAGAGCCTGCGTGTACACGGCGAAGGCAAGACATATTTTCACGAAGAAGTAGGCATCAACAGCCGGCTTGATGCGCTGCAGGCAGCGATACTCCGCGTGCGCATGCGCCACCTTGAAGAGTGGAACGAGGATCGCAGAATGGTTGCGGAGCGTTATAAGCTCCTCTTCGGAGAGAAAAATCTGCTCGATGTCATAACGATCCCGGCGGAGCAGAAAGACAACAGGCACGTATATCATCAGTACGTGGTCCGCGCGCAGAAACGCGACGAGCTCAAAGATTTTCTTGCGGCACACGGCGTTACTTCCCGTGTTTACTATCCACTGCCGCTGCACCTGCAGCACTGTTTTGCCTATCTGGGCTACAAAAAAGGAGATTTCCCCGTCTCGGAGATGCTTGCGGACGAAGTCCTTGCTCTGCCTATGTTCCCCGAGCTTATGGCAGAAGAACAGGAAAAAGTCGTAGAAACGATTGCGGCATTTTACGGACGCAAATAACTGTCTGACCAAATTAGACTTAATGCATCATAACCAATAGAAAACCGGACAACAGACGGGAGGCGTATGTATTTGTACTATCCAATGTTAGACCCGACGATACTTCTTTTGATACCCGCGATGATTTTTTCAATGTGGGCTCAGTTCAAGGTAAAGAGCGCATATTCAAAATACAGCGAGGTCGATTCTGTCCGCGGCATCACGTCTGACCAGGCCGCACGTTCGATACTCGACAGCAACGGCCTTACGAATATAAATATTGAGCACATCGAAGGGCAGCTCACCGACCATTACGACCCGAGAGCAAAAGTTCTGCGTCTTTCAGAATCAGTCGCAGGCAATACGAGCATAGCCGCCATAGGCGTGGCTGCTCATGAATGCGGCCACGCGATACAGGATAAGGAGAACTACGCGTTCCTTCGCTTCCGCAATTCGATCGTGCCTGTCGTAAACATTGCTTCAACGCTTTCGATGCCGCTCTTTTTTATCGGGTTGCTAATGAGCTGGCTCAACCTAATAGACCTTGGTATAGCCCTTTTCTGCGGAGTGCTTGTTTTCCACCTCGTGACGCTTCCTGTCGAGTTTGACGCAAGCGCAAGGGCGCTTCGGATACTTTCAGACACCGGGCTGCTCGAAGGCAATGAGATATACGGCGCGAAAAAAGTTCTCAGCGCAGCGGCTCTCACTTACGTTGCTGCTCTTGTCATGACGATACTGCAGCTGGTGAGGCTTCTTGCCCTTCGCAACAGCCGCAGGAACTAAAAAAACGAAAATAGTGTAAAATTAAACGGAAGCAGCTTATGCTGTTTCCGTTTTGATGTTTTTGAAGAGATCCATGATTGAATAATTATAGATTATACAAGAGGTGTATCTGCCGGATGAGAGGCATAGAAGCGGCCCTTCAGGTCTGCACGGAAGTTAAAAACGGTGCGTTTGCGGCTGAGTCGCTGCGCAAACTTTATACAAATATTACATCCGGTGACCGTACGCTCGCCGCGACGCTTGTCTATTGTACGCTCAGACGGCAGGGGCTCTGGAAACATCTGATGCTCAAGTACTGCCGCCGCGGCGCAAGAGAGCTGCCAGAGCGTACGCGCCTTGCTATTACTATAGGCATTGCCGGCATCGTAGAACTGAAATATTTTGCCCTGCCTGTGCTGATCAACGGTATAATTCAGACCGTCAAGGCAGGCGGTGATGAGAAAAACGTCGGACTTGTCAACGCGGTGCTCCATACCGTCGCTGACGAAGCCAAGCCTTACTTAGCAGAGCTGAGGAAGGCCAGCGCTCTGAGAGATCAGGCTCTCTACTGGGGCGTACCGGGCTGGGCCGCTGCGCAGTGGTCGAAGGATTCTTCGATACCAGACGCCAAACGCCTTGTCCGTGCGAACGGAATGAGAACGTATCTCTCTCTGCGTATCGCAAACGGTGTTGACCGCGACGAGTGGATAAACAATTACAATATTTCAGGCCCTGGACGCAGAAGCTGGGCTTCGACATTCTTGAACGATTCCGTACGCACGGCGGCGAATCCGTATCCTCTTGACCTGCCTGGCTACGGCGAAGGAAAGATAACTCCGCAGAGCGAATCGTCTATGTTCGTGGCGGAGACGCTCTGCAAAAGATGGCATGACGGCCCGCTTCTAGACATGTGCTGCGGACGCGGGGTAAAAACAGGACAGCTTGCCGACATGAAACCTGACGGCGAGATAGAGGCGTGGGAAATATCCGCGCCTAGAATGAAGTCCGCTGAATTTGAAATAATGAGGGTGCACGCGCAGGACCGTGTGAAATTTGTAAACGGCGATGCACTTAAGCTGGAACCGAAAATAAAGCCGTCCGTCATTCTGCTTGATGCTCCATGCACCGGAAGCGGAACGTGGGGAAGGCATCCGGAAAGCAAATGGCGCTGTACGCCTGAGATGGTCTCGGAAGCAGCCGCGCTGCAGTCTAAGCTCATAGAGAGAGCAGTGTCGTTTATAGGCCCTGGCGGTGTAGTCGCATACAGCACATGCAGTACTTTCAGACAGGAGAACGAAGAGGTCGTAGCCGGTGTCTTTGCGAACCATCCTGAACTTGTTGAGATCCCTGTTGATATGGACCGCAGGTTCATGTCGAAGGGCAGACCGTACGGTACAGTTATTTGGCCGTCGCTGCCGTGGATAGACGGATTTTATATAGCGCTTCTTTCAAAACGGAAATAACCTGAGGAGGAAATTTCTCAATGGGCAAAATACATCGCTGGAGCATGTTGATAGCTTTTATTATAATAATAGCCTGTGCCTTCATTGGCATAAAAGCAGTATTCGTCGAGGACAGGAGCACAACAGTTCCCGAGATGGTTGGAATGCAGCTTGCCGACGCTGCTGATGCGCTGCAGAAACAGGGGCTGCTGGCTAAATTTGACAGAGTCGATTCCCCTGAGCCAGCGGATACGGTAATTTCGCAGAGCCTGCCAGCAGGCGAGAAAGTTTCCAAGGGCAAAGTCATAATTCTTCGCGTGAGCAAAGGCGGCGCGATTGCGCTGATACCTGACGTGCGCGGCATGAAATTTGAAGAAGGCATCAGAAAGCTCAGTGAGTCTGGGTTCAAAGTCAGCAGCATAATGCGTGTCGTTGACAAAACAAAACCTGCTGGTTCGATAATAGCTCAGAACCCTGAAGCTCCGCAGCAGGTCGCTGCAAACTGCATGGTAAGCCTGCTCGTTAGCGTAGGCTCAAAGAAAGACAGCTCCTTTGTCTATGTACCCGACTTAAGAGGACAGTCAGAAGAACTGGCCAAACAGATGCTGGAGCAGTCAGGGCTTGTATTTGGGACTTCGTCCGACACACCGTCAGCATCGGTTCCTGTGGGTGCTGTGGTAAGCACGAACCCAAGAAACGGCGCGAAGGTTCCTGCCGGTTCCACTGTAAATGTCGTCTGTGCATCAGAACCACAAAACAACGAGGTAACATCTGACGAACCGCCTGTGAACGACGAAACGAAGACGCGCTCGGAAGCTGTGCGCACAGTAGTAGTGAAAAATGCAACACCTGAGGAAATACCTTCAAAGATACCAGATAAAAAACTGAAGGCGTCAGACAAACACAGCGTGGCACCTTCCGATAAAACGAAGACGGCAGCAGCGCCTTCGGCAAAAGATAAGCCCAAAGAAGCGGTAAAACCTGCCGCCGCACCGGCTGCGCCAGCCGCAAAACAGGAGCCAGAACACAAAGCATCCGGCCAGAAAAAAATAGCAAAAGTAAGATATCAGGTGCCTCCGCTTTCAAAACCGCTCGCGCTTAAAATAACAATGACGGACGGAGAAGGCACAAGAGTCCTAAAAGATGAAATAGCAAAGGATACGGAATACGTTTCGCTGAACGTGCCTTATACTGGGAATGCCAAGATAACGATCATCCTCGGAGGTGCAGTCGTATGGCAAGATCATTTCAATTGATGTGCCTGAAAAAAGATAAAAAAATATTAATCGCACCGTCGCTGCTGTCGGCTGATGTGCTGAACATGGAAGGGCACATCGCGAAGCTGCATGGCGAAGCGGACTGGCTGCATGTCGATATAATGGACGGTCATTTTGTGCCGAACCTTTCATACGGTCCGTCGCTCGTAAAAGCTCTGAGGAAGAAATACCCAGAAGCGTTTATCGATGTCCACATCATGGTCGAGCCTCCTGAAGCTTTTACAGAAATGTTCCTTGCGCAGAAACCGTCAGCCCTAACGGTCCACGCTGAAGCCACGCCGCACATTCACCGTGTGCTTCAGAGCATCAGAGACGCAGGCTGCGCGGCTGGGGTCGCAATAGATCCTGGCACTCCTGCAGATGCGCTTTACCCTGTGCTGCATATGGCTGACCTTGTGCTTGTAATGTCTGTCAATCCAGGCTACGGCGGTCAGTCTTTTATATCTGAAGTTCTGCCTAAGGTAACGCAGCTTGCAGAGTGGAGAAGAAAGAATAATGCAGACTACCTTATAGAGATGGACGGCGGCATCGGGCCTGAGAATATCGCGCTTGCGTGCAGAAGCGGCTGTGACGTCGCAGTTGCGGGCAGTGCAGTGTTCGGAAAACCTGACCCTGCCGCAGTGATAAAAGAAATGCGAGAGGCCTGCGAAAGGAGCTAGGAATATGTTGAGAAAGCAAAACGGACAGCCCGACAAAGCAACTTTGCTGAGAGAGCTCGGCATCAAGCTCAAAGCTCTGCGTGAAGCCCAAAATATAGATATTTCCGAAATTGCGGAAGATACCAAGATACAAAAGAAATATCTTCTTATGATAGAAGAGGGGAATATCGACCGGCTTCCAAGCGGACCGTATAAGCGCAGCTTTGTGCGCCAGTACTGCGAATACTTGAGCGCGGAGGATATGTGGAACACGTTTGATTCTCTCACGGAAGATCTCAGGGGACAGCTGCCAGAGATGCGCATTCAGAAAATGGAAGAAGAGAACAAATTTATCGACAACAAGAGAAGGGTCTTCAGAACAAAGAATTACACGTGGATATATGCTGTAGTCGTAATAGCCGTCGTAATAGCTGCGTGGATGACTATCGATTACCGCGACAAGATAAAAACTACGCCTACAAACCCGATAGAGGGCGGCACAGCGCAGATAGCTTCAAAGGACAAACTGCGCTCTGAGACGGAAGCCGAAAAGAAGCCTGCATCGAAAAAGGCCAGGAAAGCTGTAAAAAATGCTGCGGCCGTTGCTCCTTTCTCAGCTGATAAAAAGTCCTCGGTGTCTGCTGATGCAAATGTAAAATCGGCAGATAAAAAGCCTCTGCCGGCGGTCCCTTACAGGCTGAAACTTTCAGCACCTCACGAATCAGTTTGGATAAGAGTTTCGTGCGGCGGCAAGAATCTTTTCCAGGGAAGCCTCAAGAGGGGCGTCATACAGGAGTTTGAAGTTTCAGGCGACATTCCTCTGCGCGTACGCTTTGGCACGCCGGAGAGCTCGAAAGCCGAATGGGCCGGCAAGACCTATGAACCTGTTCATTCCGGGCCGGAGCCGCGCACAAGATTCTACTGGGCTGACGGTTCGATAACACTGACTGACAAAAGGCAGTAATCAAATCAGCAAAAAATATGGGCTGCGGAAAAATCCGCAGCCCATATTTTTTGCTTTGATGGGGTTTTTACTGAATGATGTAGCTTATCTCGTTAGACCCCATAATATTGCAAGTCAACTGTATGCGCAGTTTTGCGCCCTTTTTCAGCCCTTTGAGTACGGCACTGTCACTGAAGCCGTCTTTTGAACCTTGACGTGAATACTGCTTGAGCAGAAGCTGCCTGTCGCCTTCGAGTATCGTCATCGAAAGGACGTAATGTTTGGCAGGGTCATTGACATTGTGAGCCGCCGTTACTGTAAGTGTCTCCGTTGAAGCGTTCCACGAAGCTGACAGGTTTTTCGGCGGATGAGCCAGAGCGATATTAGGGGCAATTGCTGTGAGCATTGCCGAAAGCATGACCAGCGCGAGAATCTTTTTCATCCGAAGCACCTCCTTTTATCTGTAATAGTTTACTGCAGTTCTGCAGTATAACCCGCGTCATCGATCGCGGCGATCAGTTCGCCGGCTGTCTGCGGTGTTTCGATGACGACCTCTTTTGTGCCCAGGTCAAGAGATTTTACTGTTCCCTTGCCTGCCTCCACTGTAGCGCGTATCCTCTTTTCACAGTGTTCGCACATCATATCTTTAATCAGAAATTTGTACTCAGCCATTTATACGACCTCCGTTAAATATTTTTATCGGCGGAACCTGATATCCTAAGTGAGTTAAGTATAACAGTTATCGAGCTTGCTGCCATTGCCAGCTCAGCAATAAGCGGGTGAAGCAGTCCTGACATTGCTAGCGGTATAGCGATAATGTTATAGAAGAACGCACCGAAAAGGTTCTGTCTGATGACCGCCCATGTCTTTGATGATATTCTAACAGCAGATACGATTTTTGACAGCCCGCCCTTGACAATGACGATATCAGCGCTGTCAACAGCGAGATCCATGCCGCCGCCCATTGCGACTCCGACGTGCGCCCCCTTGAGAGCTGCGGCATCATTGATGCCGTCGCCTGCCATAAGGACTTTTCTGCCCTGTGCCTCTTCCTGCTGCACTATGGAAAGTTTTGCTTCGGGGCGGACTTCCCATTTTACTTCATCTATGCCGGCCTCTTTTGCTATTTCAAGCGCGACGTCCATGCTGTCGCCTGTTGCCATCATTGGGGTGATGCCCATTTTTTTAAAATCTTTTATTGCCTGTTCCGAGTCGTTGCGCAACGAATCAGAGAACGTAAAAAATCCGACAGGGATGCCGTTGTGTCTTACTTCAACCAGTGTCGCCGCAACAAGAGATTTATCTGTCCAGAGCGATCTGTCGAGCGGGCGCCCAACGAACCATTCATCGTTGTTCCAGCTTCCGGTCACGCCCTGTCCTGGAGTTTCGGTCAGGGTGTCAGGAATGTTGAACGGCTGTTTGCCAAGAGTATCACAGACGGCTTTCGCAAGCGGATGACCTGAGTTCGATTCCAGCGCATAAACATATGGTTTTGCTTCTTCTGAAAGCTTCCACTCTGTTGTCTTCGGCTCGCCCTTTGTAAGAGTGCCTGTCTTGTCGAGCAGGGCCAGGTCAACTTCGTGAAGAGTCTGTATGGCTTCGGCGTTGCGTATGAGAAGCCCGCAGCGCGACGCCTCTCCTGTGCTTGCAACGAGCGCAAGCGGTGTGGCAAGGCCGAGCGCGCATGGGCATGCGATTACCAAAGTCGCGACAAAAGCATTGAGAGCTGCGCCAACCGGAGAAGAATACTCGGTCGGCCACGGCAGATATTTTGAAATAGGGACAAAAATCTGCGACAGCCTATCATATCCGAAATACCAAGCTGCTGCGCTTAAAAAAGCAAGAGAAATGACAGCAGGAACAAATTTCAGTGTTATCCTGTCAGCCATGGCCTGCAGCGGGACTTTGCTGCCTTGCGCTTCGCGCACGAGGCCCAGCATCTTTGAAAGAAATGTGTCCTCCCCGACTTTTGTTGCGCGTATCGTAAACGTGCCTGAGAGGTTCATAGCGCCGCCTGTGACTTCGCAGCCCGTGTCTTTCGTTACGGGCATTGATTCGCCTGTCAGTAGCGATTCGTCAACGCTTGTTGTTCCTTCTTCGACAACGCCGTCAAGAGGGATGCGCTCGCCTGCTCTGACACGGATAATGGCGTCAGGCTTCACTGCATCGACAGGAACCATTATCTCTTTGCCGTCCACAACGACTCTTGCCTCACGCGGCTGAAGCGTCAGCAGGGCCTTGACGCGCTTTGCCGCACGGTCGCGAAGGTGCGATTCAATGTAACGGCCTGTGAGGTGGAGCATGAGTATCATAACGCCGACAGTTCCGAAAGACGGCATCGTAACTGCGACATGTGTTGCTGTCCCGCCAATCGGCACAGATTCCATGTATGAATTGGCGGCTGTTGCCTGAACGGCATGTATCACAGCTGTCAGCCATGAAGCGGCTGCGCTTATTGAAATAAGCGTGTCCATGTTAGTATGTCCGTGAGTTACGGCTATCCACGCGCCGCGCAGAGTCTTGCGTCCGCCGTAGAATATGGCGATGCCGCCGCCTATTATCTCCATCGCGCTGTACCACGCAAACTGCATTCCGAAGGCCATATGCATGACCATAACAGCCGACATCGGGATGCCGAGCGCCATGATGAAGATCAGGTTGTGTCGGGCTTCGCGGTAACGTGTTTCGTCAAGGTCTGCTGGAGCGTGTTCAAGAATGTCGTAGCCGCTGTTTTTAACGGCGGTGCGGAGGGCTTCAAAAGTTACGGAAGAGTCTGCGATTACAAATGCGCTTTCAGTTGCGAGGTTGACTGAGGCAAAAGAAACGCCTGGAACTTTTGAAAGTGAACGCTCGACAATGCGCGAGCAGGTCGCGCATGTCATGCCCGTCACGCGAAAAGTCATCTTATTTTCATTTTTTACGTTTTCTTCTGTCAAAGCATTCACCCGGAAAAAATTTTATATCTGCCACTTGCCGTAAAAAAAATCATCGCTATAATATCTATATTGTGCGGAGAGCTGTCCGAGCGGTCTATGGTGATTGACTTGAAATCAATTGAGGCGCATAACCTCCAGGGGTTCGAATCCTCTGCTCTCCGCCATTTTTTATGCCTTTCGGAAAAAACAACCCTTTCTTTATTGTTAAGTTATATCAACAGCGGGTCCCTTTTGGAAGTAAATAATACTAATTAAAAATTAAGTAGCCATACGTACTGCGATTTATGCAATAAATACAGCGCTGTCGGCCATTTTTAGTGCCTTTTTGCTGTATAATTCAGAAAGCGGCAAGAACAAATACAAAGGAGCCTGAAAATATGAATACGCCTAAAGATCTGAATGAATTTAAAAACCTGAAACCGTGGTGGAGAATACCGGTCCCTACTGAAATAGTGCTGTCGGACGACGGTATAGGCGATCTTTTTAAAAAACTCAAAGATGAAGGCAAAAAGCCATTCTTTGTCATAGATGAAGCGCTTGCAAAACAGCCTGCATTTGCGAAGATTTTTGAGCAGAAGAACGTGTTTGGCTTCAACGCCACGTTCTCGGAAGTCAGAACATCGGATGTCGACGCTCTCGTCGCGCAGATAAAGACGCTCGAAGATCAGCCTGACGTGATGGTAGGCATTGGCGGGGGGGCTACGATGGACCTCACGAAGGCCACGAGCATCTGCCTTGTCAACCCGAAGCCAGCGCAGTTCTACCAAGGGTACGATATGGAAATGAACAAAGGCATGGATATATGGGTGCTGCCGGCGCTCAACGGAACGGGAGCTGAGCTTACACCTATTGCTGTGTTGCGCGGTCCTGAGAAAAAACTCGGCATCAACAATAAATTTGTCGAATCTGCTGTCACTATAGTTGATCCGCAGCTTTCAGCCGGCGCTCCGAAGTTCAACAGATTCTATACGATGATGGACTGTTACTACCACCACTTTGAGATAGAACACAGCAAGACCAGCAAGCCTGATGCGATCCTTGACGCAAAGGACGGCTGTCAGCTTTCGAGAGAAGTCCTGAAGAATGACCTTACGGACTACGACCTCGGCCGCGCGATAAAGTCGGCAATGGCTTCTGTGCTCGGGGGCAGCAGTTCGATAGGCGGCCGCGTTGGAGCATCACACGCGATATCTTACGGCCTCAGCAACTCAGCGCCTAAACTTCCTCACAGCGTTGCAGTAACGCTCTCGATGCTGGCGATGGATGACCTCTATCCCGACGGCTACGAAGAGACGCTCGGATTCCTCAAAGCGAGCGGCATGCCGCTGCCTAAGGCCAGCGAATACGGCATCGGCGAAAAGGACATCCCGAAAATGGTAAAAACAGCACTGGGCATGGAAAAACTATGGGCAAGCTATTTCGGTGACGACTGGAAAGAGAAAGCAACGCCAGAATTCATGGAGAAACTTTACAACAAAATCGTCAGAGCTTAAATACAAAAAGCAAAGAGGGGCGTTTGCCCCTCTTTGCTTTTTTGCACTTATTTTGCTTTTTGCCTTATAATTAATGTGCATATATAAATAAAAGCTTGTGAAAAAATTGCATAAGCGAGGATTCTGTGTTGGCAGAAAACGAAGACAGACTGTCCGCTGAAAGCTTGTATTTTGAAACCAACATGAGAGACAGTACGACCACGTTCCTAAAGACAGGACCGTGGGCTGGCTATCTTGCTATCGGCCAGCCGTATCCTTTCGATGAATCATGGCAGGCTTTTGTGAATAGCTACGTTCACGAATCCGATCGAGAGCGGCTGATTTCCAATTATACTTTTGATAATATCAGAAAAGCTATGGCAGACGAGCAGAATAGCTGGTCTTTTGATTTCCGTGCCATTACACCGCAGACGGACGAGCCTCACTGGTTTTCGCTCGTCATTATGCTTCCCGCTGATGCTTACAAAGTTTTCGGAACAGTAAGGTCCATAAAGGACAAAGTCCTTTTTGACATAGCAACTATTTCACGTAAGATATCCCGCTGGCACACGCCAGGCGTAGATGAATCCAGCCGCATCCTGCAGTACCGCGAGCCATTTCCCGGAGCGGACCGTTACAGTATGGAAAACGGTATAACGAGATCCAATTTCGGCGGCAACGCGGAAGACATTGAAAAGCTCCACAGGCAGGTCGTGCTCTCAGAGGCAAGTCTCAGAGCGATTGCTGAACATTCCGGAGTGTTCTATTGGCTTTATGATATGAAGAATAACTCCTGCGTCAATGGATACAAATCGGTGCATGACCTCGGAATGCCTGAGATAATGGGAGATTATCCAGAGTGCATAATCAGAAATGGATTCATTACTTCGCTAAGCGCACATACCTACAGGGAAATGCATAAAAAACTGTGCGAAGGCGAGCCCTGGGTAGAGGAAGACATAAGGACGCAGGATCCAGACGGCACGATCAAATGGATGCGCACAACATACACTAATATTTTTGACTCCGACGGCAAGCCATATATGGCGCTAGGAACATCTCAGAACGTTGACCGATATAAAGCCATGGTGGACAGCTTTACCATGGCCGCGCAGCACAGCGGACTCATCTCATGGACGTATGACGCGAGGATCAAAACTATTTTTATAGACTCGAAATCCAACCCGCTGTTCAAGGGAAATATGCTGCGCAATGTACCGCAGTCGCTTATCGATGGCAAGCTTATTCACGAAGACGACGTACAGGACGCGCGCAGGCTATTTGAGAGGATAGCGGAAGGTGAACCCGTTTCGACCGGTGTTATCCGCATACGTAAAACACTGAAAGATAACTGGGTGTGGTACAGAATATACCTCACGTCTGTGCTGGAGGAAAACGGCAGGCCAGGGCGGGCGATAGGCTCGGCAGTTGACATCACAGAGCAGAAAGAAGCAGAAGAACATTACCAGAATGAGCTTATAAACCGCAAGTTCATGGCTCCTGATGTTCTTATTTCTTACCGTGTGGATCTGACTGCCGATGTCATCGAAGAAAGTAACAATAACAGCCCATATACTGAAGATCTGGCAAAAATGCAAACTTATACCCAGCTTTTTGATGCGATAGTGTCAGTCGTACACGAGGATAAATTCAAGTCAACAGCGTGCGAGAGATTTAAAAGAGAGGCGCTGATAGAATCCTGCAATAACGGTGAGAACGACAAAAGCATAGAGTACAGACGCAATCTAGGCGACAAGACTCTGCACTGGATATCAGTCAATATCAAACTTTTGAAGAATCCTAATAACGGCCATGTTATGGGATTCATGTACACGAGAGATGTGAGTTCCGCAAAATTCTCCGAGCTCATAACGCAGCACATGCTCGATGCTGATTTCGACCTTTTTGCCTGTATAGATACAACTACAGGCCTGTGCACTGTGCTTAAAGATATGATGCTGTATGACAAAAGTTCAAATCAGAGGTATGACCAGGAGTATAAGGCTCTTACCGAGAGATGCGCAAAAGATTTTATAGTTCCGGATGAAAGAGAAAAATATTTATCGTCGATGGACATTGAAAATGTGGTCAATGCGCTTGAAAACAGCGAAGAATACTCATTCTTCATAACGATGCGCACGGCTGATGGAACGCTAGCGGATAAAAAGCTCACGTTCAGCTACATGGAAAAGAACCACGGACTTATATTGTTCACCGGCACAGACGTTACAGATGTCCTTGCAGAAGAGCACCGCAAAAACAGAGAGCTGGGCGACGCGCTTGCCCTTGCTGAAAAAGCCAGCTCGGCGCGAGGCGAGTTCCTTGCGCATATGTCGCACGAGATACGCACTCCGCTGAACGGCATCAAGGGCATGCTGGACCTCATCAAACATGGCGGAAGCGAAACTGAAAAAACAGAATATCTCGACAAGGCTCTTATTTCGACTAAGCATCTTACAGGGCTCATCAACGATATTCTCGACATGTCAAAGATCGACAGCGGAAAGATAGAACTCAGCCCGACATACTTAAGCAAAAAAGAAGTAATGGATTATATAAACGCGATCATACGGCCGCTCGCCGATGGCAAGCGTATTGCTCTGACGATACACATGCAGCCTGTGAAATACCGTTATATCTATGTTGATGAGGGCAGACTCAAACAGATACTCATCAATCTTCTTTCTAATTCTGTAAAATATACGAATGAGGGCGGCAGCATTGATTTTTCCGTGCTGTCCGAACTTTCCGGCAAAGATGCGCTTGATGTGACATTCATCGTTGAGGACAATGGCATTGGTATGAGCAAAGAGTTCATCGACCATGCTTTTGAGCCTTTTACTCAGGCTGCTGCAGTGAACGCAAGCAAGGGGACTGGGCTTGGCCTCGCAATTACAAAGAAGCTCGTTGAGCTTATGGGTGGAGATCTGCACATAGAAAGCACACCCGGTACTGGCACTAAAATTTCGTTTACGATAACTGCCCCAGCAAAAGGCTGCATGACCGATAATGGCTCTGATGTGCAGAAAACGTCGGAACATGAAGAAGCTGAGACTGACGATTTCAGCGGCAGGCGCGCGCTGCTTGCAGAAGACAACGAAATAAACAGGATGATAGCTGTAAAACAGCTCGAGTTTGCAGGCATGGCAGCAGAAACTGCTGAAAACGGGCAGGAAGCAGTAAAGATGTTTGCCAGGTCAGAGCCTGGATATTACGACATAATTTTCATGGACATCATGATGCCGGTCAAAGACGGATTTGAAGCGACGAAAGACATCCGTGCTATGAATCGCAGTGATGCTGAGGACATTCCGATAGTTGCAATGACCGCCAACGCTTTTGCTGAGGATGTGCACAAGTCGCTGGAAAACGGCCTCAATTTCCATTTGTCGAAACCTTTTGACCGAGAGCAGCTGCTGCAGATATTGGTGCAGGCTTTTTCAGCAAAAAGCACATTTTAAAAAACAAATGTTACGATAAAATAACAAATGTATATCGGAGGCCGCTTGTGCGGCCATTACAATGTGCGGCGTGTGTGCCGCGATAGGAGAGATGACAATGAAAAAAATTATCGCTGCCGCCCTTTTGATAATTTTAACGGCGCTCCCCGCGTCAGCCGGACTGTTCGGAGGAAACGAAACGAAATTCGGAGCCAAGGGCGCCATTCCCAATGCTGAACCTGTCGAATACCGCGGTCTAAAGATCACGTCTGACGGAGTCAATATAATCATCATCAACAGAAGCACAGATAAGATAGTGACGTTCTCGGGCGCGCTGGCGTTTGTTGATAACAGGAAAAACGAAGTCGGCGACATGTTCATTGAAAAGATTACGCTAGCGCCGCAGGAACAGAAGCAGCTTACCAATATTTTCCTCAAGGGCGATGCAAAAAAGTGCCGCGCAGCGGAGACACTCAACTGGACTGTTTATACGCTTGAGGTAAAATAGCTCGGATGAAAACACTTGCAGTTATCCCGGCGCGTTACGCCAGCACCAGGCTTCCGGCGAAACCTCTCATAAATATAGCCGGTGTGCCTCTTGTCGTGCGCGTGTTTCAAAACGTGCAAAAGTGCAGAACAGTTGACCGTGTAATTGTGGCAACCGACGATGAACGTATCGTCGAGGCAGTGCGCAGCTGCGGCGGAGAAGCGGTTATGACACCGCCAGAGCTTCCGAGCGGTGGTGACCGCGTAGCATACGTTGCGGAGAGGATACCATCAGAATTGGTCCTCAATGTTCAAGGCGACGATCCTCTCGTCGGAAGCGACATGATTGACCCTCTTGTTGAGGCGCTTGCCTGTGACGATTCTGTTAAGCTCGCTGTGCTTGCTAAAAAGATAGAACACGAAGAAGAAGTCAGCGCCAAAGATATTGTTAAGATGGTCTTTGACAGAAATGGGCGTGCGCTTTATTTCAGCCGTTCGCCGATACCGTATCCGCGCAACGAAGGCGGAGTGTGGTACAAGCACATAGGGCCATACTGCTGGCGCAGAGATTTTCTCCTTGAATTCTCGAAGTGGCATCAGACGCCGCTTGAAAAGACCGAAAGTCTTGAAATGCTGCGTGTGCTCGAGATGGGATATTCAATAAAATGCGTTGAAACAATGCGTGACACGATAGAGATAGATACGCCTGAAGATGTCGAAAGACTTGAAAAATATTTAACTGCAAAATAGTTTTACAGATATATGAGGAGGAATAGCAATGGCCGGTTCTGATATTTTTGACGACGCCGAACTGAAAGCTGTCGAAGACGTAATAAAGAGAAAGATGGTGCACCGTTACAGTTCCCACGCATACCGCAAAGGGCAGTACCGTGTTGATGAATTTGAGAACAAGGCGAAAGCGATGACGGGCTCGGAATGCGCTCTGGCGCTTTCAAGCGGTTCTGCTGCGCTTGTCGTAATGCTCAAAGGAATGGGCATCGGCGCCGGCGACGAAGTCATCACGACGCCGTTTACGTTCATAGCAACAGTCGAAGCTATAGTTGCATGCAACGCTGTGCCTGTGCTCGGCGATATAGATGAAACACTGAGCCTCGACCCCGACTCCGCTGAAAAACTCATCACGAAGAGAACTAAGGCCATTATGCCCGTGCACATGTTTGGCTGCCCAGCTGACATGGACAGGTTCATGGCGCTCGGCAAAAAATATGACATCCCGATCATAGAAGACGCATGCGAAGTTGTAGGCGGCACATACAAGGGACAATACCTTGGTGCGATAGGATACTGCGGCACATGGAGTTTTGACCCTAACAAATCGGTAACTACAGGTGAAGGCGGTATGGTGCTGACTAACGATAAAGACCTTTACTACAGAATGGATGGCTACGCGGACCAGGGGCACATCCACCGAAAAGATATTGAACGCGGTGAAGAAGGCATATCATGCCTTGGCGTAAATTACAGGCTCAGCGAACTGCACGGTGCGCTTGGGCTTGTTGCTCTCGATAAGATAGGAACGGTTCTTGAAAAGCTGCGCGCTACAAAGAAAAAGATACTCGACGCTGTTTCAGATACAGGACTCAAAGCCCGTCCGATGAACGACGCAGAAGGGGAGACTGCAACGCACATCATATTCCTTCTCCCAACAGCAGGGGCGGCAAAAAAGTTCCAGACTGCCGCGAAAACTGCTGGCTGTGGCTGCGGAATAATAGCGGACAATACTTGGCATTACGCCAAAAACTGGAAAGCTCTTGAAGATATGGGAGAGAAAGATTTCTTTGGAATCAAAACGCCGTCATATTCGCCCGAATCTATGGCAAAGAGCACTGCAATCCTTGAGCGTGCTGCCATGTTTGGCATCGGCGTCACTATGAGCGAAGCTGATATCGAAAAAATGACAGAAGCAATAAAAGCCGGGGCTAAAGCAACCCTGTAATACGGCACAAAAAATAAAAAAGAGCCACAGATTTCCTGCGGCTCTTTTTGTATGTAATTATTTCTCGTAGCCGAGCTGTTTTAAGATATCTGGACGTTTTATCTCAGTCGGCGGTGTGATTATTGTTTTGCCTGTGTCAGAGTTTATTCCGCTTTTGTGTATCACAGGCTGTAGTGTGCGCCATATTATTTTAACGTCGAGCGCGAGGCTCATGCGCTCGACGTAATTAATGTCGTACTCAATGCGTTTTTGCCATGTCATCTCATTGCGCCCGTTTATCTGAGCTAGCCCGGTGATGCCTGGGCGCACAGAGTGGCGGCGTGCGTCATCTTCGCTGAAGAGCGGAAGAAAACTTACGAGAAGAGGGCGCGGACCGACGAGACTCATGTCGCCGCGCAGCACGTTCCAAAGCTCTGGCAGCTCGTCAAGGCTCGACGCGCGCAGAAATCTACCGAACTGCGTAAGACGTTCGCTGTCAGGCAGAGGTCTGCCGTTTGCGTCATACGCGTCTCGCATGGATCGGAATTTGTAGTTTGTGAATGGCATTTCGTTGAGACCGGGGCGTATCTGTTTGAATATAACAGGGTTGCCGAGATTTTTCCTGACTTTGTACGCTGTCCATACAAAAAGAGGAGACAGCAGCAGAAGTACAAAAAGAGAGCCGCAGATGTCGATAAAGCGTTTCAGTGGCTTGTAGCGGGCACCGCTTATCAGAAACATTCTGCCGCCCTCCGTTTTTATCTGTCTATTTGCCGCGCAGCTTTTCGATAAAGTGCGCGAGCCTTCCCATTGCTTCTTTCAGTTCCTCTATAGAATACGCATAGGATATCCTTACGTGTCCGTCACCGCAGTCGCCGAAAGCAGAACCTGGAACGACAGCGACTTTTTCTTCCTGCAGAAATTTTGTGCAGAAATCTTCAGATGACATGCCGAATTCGGAAATGTTCGGAAAGACGTAGAATGCACCATACGGCTCAAAACAGGGCAGATTCATCGAGCGCAGAGCTTCCATGAGAAAACGGCGCCTCTGGTCGTAAGATGTCACCATCATCTCAACGTCTGGTTCTCCGTTCTTAAGCGCGTCGATGCCTGCGTACTGACTTATAGTCGGGGCGCACATAATAGCGAATTGGTGTATCTTTAGAACGTATTCGAGTATTGCGGCAGGAGCCAGAGCGTAGCCGAGCCGCCAGCCTGTCATTGCGAATGCTTTTGAAAAACCATTGATGACCACTGTGCGTTCGCGCATACCGGGCAGGCTTGCGATGCTTACGTGAGGTCCCTTGTATGAGAGCTCGCTGTATATCTCATCCGATATGACCAGGATGTCGTGCTTTATGACAACTTCAGCAACAGCCTCAAGGTCTTCGCGTTCCATGATTGCACCTGTCGGATTGTTAGGGTACGACATGAGCAGAACTTTTGTCTTCGGCGTTATTGCAGCTTCAAGCTGCTCACGCGTGAGGCGGAAGTCTGTCTTTGATGACAGCTCGATTTTGACAGGAACGCCGTCTGCGAGACGTATGCACGGATCGTATGAAACGTAGCATGGCTCAGGGCAGATAACTTCATCGCTTGGGTCAAGAACAGCACGCAGTGTGATGTCTATAGCTTCGCTGCCGCCTATCGTTATGATGCACTCCGACGTCGGATCGTAATCTAGCGAGTATTTGCGTTTCACATATTTGCATATCTCTTTGCGGAGCTCAGGAAGCCCCGAATTTGACGTATAGAACGTTCGTCCCTGCATGAGCGCGTACATGCCTTCGTCACGGATATGCCACGGCGTCTCAAAATCAGGCTCGCCGACGCCGAGAGATATCGCATCAGGAATTTCGTTTGCGACGTCAAAAAGTTTGCGTATGCCTGACGGTTTTATGCCTTTTATTTTGCTGTTGATAAAATCTCTCACGGAGTCACCAGCTGTCTTGTGTCTTTGCGTGTTCCGACGAGCGTGATGCCGCGGTCTTTATAACGCACGAGCAGGAAGTGTGTCGTTGTGCTCTGTACCTCGTCAATTATTGCGAGCTTCGATGAGACGAAATGAGCTATCTCTTTCATCGTTGCCTTGCGCAGCAGCACTGTGAAATCGTAACCGCCCGACATCAGGTACAGCGATTCAACTTCAGGATACTGGTATATCTTTTCGGCTATCTTGTCGAAACCGTTGCCGCGCTGCGGTGTGACTTTGAGCTCTATGAGCGCGGAGATCTTTTCATCGTCAGTTTTGTCCCAGTTTACAAAAGCGTGGTAGCCGCAGATGATATGCTCGGCTTCCATTTTCTTTATCTCTGCTGCGACATCCTCGGTCTTGAGTCCGGTCATGACCGCTATGTCATTGACCTCGAGCCTTGCGTCTTTTTCAAGTATCGCGAGAATCTTTTCTCTTTCCCTCTGTTCCATCACGTTACCTCCGTTCCAAACCTATGCAGATAATTCTCTGTTCTGAACGGCAATCAGTCAAGTCCCGGCTTAATGTTTCAGCGCATCTTCCCATTCGTTTTCTTTAAAACCTACCAACACAGTTTCGCCGTTTATCAGCAGAGGCCGCTTAACTAGCATGCCGTCTGACGCAAGCAGTTTTATCTGTTCATCGTCGCTCATGGCAGGAAGCTTTTTGCTCAGTTCGAGTTCCTTGTATTTAAGGCCGCTCGTGTTGAAAAATTTCTTGAGCGGCAGTCCGCTTGTCTTGTGCCATTTTTTAATCTCTTCAGCGGTCGGGTTGTCGAGCTTTATATCGCGCTCGTCATATTTTGTTCTGTTTGCGTCGAGCCAGTTTCTGGCTTTCTGGCATGTTGAGCACTTTGGATAACAGATGAAAAGCACAGCAGACACCTCCGTTTTATACACGTGAAGTTCTTGTCGCGTTGAGTATTGCCAGCAGCGCGACACCCACGTCAGCAAATACCGCTTCCCAGAGTCCGGCAAGGCCTACAGCACCAAAGACAAGGAATACACCTTTGATGCCAAGCGCGAGAAAAACGTTTTCCCATACGATGGTGCGTGTCTTTTTTGCGACTCGCATGAGCTCAGATATTTTGAGCAGTGAGTCGTCGAGTATGACAGCGTCGGAAACTTCGACCGCAACCTGCGAGCCGAATCCGCCCATCGCGATGCCTGTCTCTGAAGTTACGAGAACAGGACCGTCGTTGACGCCATCGCCGACGAATATGCTCTTAGTCATGTCGCCGCCGCAAATCTCTTTAAGCGCGCTGACTTTGTCATCGGGCAAAAGCTGAGCCCTGTAGCCTGTTAGGTTAAGTTTGGAAGCAACATTCTTTGCTACGGCTTCACGGTCGCCCGTGAGCATGAATGTCTCTTTTATGCCGAGAGAACGCAGTTCATCAAGTGCCTGTGATGTCTCGGGACGTATTTCGTCAGCTACGATTATGCAGCCCTGGTATATGTTGTCCTTCAGGACATGGACGATAGTTCCGCTGTCCGGAGCCTGCGGCGGCGTGACGCCGCTGTCGGCCATAAGTGCTTTGTTGCCTGCGATGACTGTTGTGCCGCCCTCTTTGTATATCATGCCCTTGCCAGGTACCTGCGTGACTTCCGCGTCCTTGGGAAACAATGTTTCGTCAGCGGCGTTTGTTATCGCGCTCGCGACAGGGTGCGTAGAACCAGTCTCGGCAAGCGCTGCCATGTGCAGCAGATCTTCTTTTGAGACGCCATCAGCGGGAAGCACTTCCGAAACTTTGAATCGTCCGTATGTCAGTGTGCCTGTCTTATCGAATACTGCAACTGATACGCGTCCGAGCGCGTCAAAGATATTTGCTCCTTTTACAAGAATGCCCCTTGTTGATGCGCTGCCGATGCCGCCGAAATATCCAAGCGGAATGGAAATTACGAGAGCACACGGGCATGAGATGACAAGCATGACCAGACCGCGGTATATCCATTCGTGAAATCCGCCGTGTCCTGTCAGCGGTGGTATGGTCATAATTAGCAATGCAAGGATGAAGACTGCAGGCGTGTACCATTTAGCAAAGCGTGTTATAAATCGCTCAGTCGGTGCCTTGCGTGCTGTGGCGTTCTGTACCATTTCAAGCATTCTGGCTATCGTGGAATCTTCGAAAGGTCCTGCAGCTTCGACCAAGAGCAGACCGTCTAAAGCAAGCGTGCCGCCTTTTACCTCGCTGCCGTTCTGCGCATAGACTGGCGCAGACTCACCGGTAATTGCTGAGCAATCGACCTGAGACGCACCGCCCTGAACGATGCCGTCGATGGGGATAACCTCGCCTGGACGGACCTGTACTATGTCTCCCTTCACGATGTCAGCCGGATCAACTTCGACAGTTTTATCTCCGCGCACGACGCGCGCTTCCATAGGTTTCTGCGCGAGCAGAGCTTTTATCGAACGGCGTGACTGCGAAGAAGCTCTGTCCTGAAGCGCTTCGCCTAGACGATAAAATATCATGACGCCAACTGATTCTGACATCTCGCCGATTATGATTGCGGCAAGCGACGCGCCGCCCATGAGAGTGAATTCGTTGAAGATATCTCCGCGCAATATTGCTTTGAAAGCCGCTTTCAATACTGGCAGCCCGCAGAGTATATAAAGGATAATAAACGCGCCGTTGAGCGGCCAGCTGCCCTCGAGTTTAGGAACAAAGTGTTCCAGCAGCAGACATGCTGCAAAAAGTGCGCCTGTTATCGATAGAAAAGTTATTTCACGGCGGAATTTATTTTTTTCTTCTTCTGCTTCCTCTTCGCATTCTTCAAAAACATTATCCAGTTTTGTACAGGCGTCGCAGCTGCAGCAGCTGTCATGCCCATGAACGTGGTGGTGCTGATGTTCGCTGTGTTCGTGCATGTTTTTTCTCCGTTATAAAAAAGATAACGGCCGTTTGATGTGCGGCCGCTGCAGTTATTCGAAATCTATAGAGTCTCCGGCCTTTACGTGGCCGCCTGTAATGACGCGAGTGAATATGCCTTTTTTAGGCATGATGCACTCTCCAGTCTGCTTGAAGACTTCGCAGTGCGAGTGGCATTCTTTGCCGATCTGCGAAACCTCAAGGATTATATTCTCACCGACTTTGAGCCTGTCGCCTATTTTAAGTTTGGACAGGTCGAAGCCCTCAGTTGTTAAATTTTCAGCGAAACTGCCGGGCACGAGATTAGGCAGTTTTGCCATCATCGTGCGGATGTCCTCCATGGAGATGAGGCTGACCTGGCGATGCATATAACCGGCATGAGCATCGCCCTTGAGTCCGATCTCTTTGATGAGGTCGCCCTCGCGGACGTCGTGCTTAATCATTCCTTTTTCAGGCGCGGAACATACCGCGATTATTTTGCCGGCCATTGTCTTATTCAGCTGAGCGCTGGTTGTCGCTTACGTAAGGCTCCTCTGTTTCCTCTTCGGCGCCGCAGGCTCCGGAGCCGCAGGTTATTGTGTTTGACGGAGCCTTGAAGCCTTCCGGCAGTTTGCCGTCTTTGCGCATGTAATAATCAGCTGCCGCCGCCTGGATGCCCTGTTCTGCAAGCAGTGAGCAGTGGAGCTTTATTGCTGGAAGTCCGCCCAGTGCATCGGCAACAGCCTTGTTGTTGACGTGTAGCGCGTCTTCAAGCTTTTTGCCCTTGACAAGCTCAGTGACCATCGAGCTTGTTGCTATAGCTGCGGCGCATCCGAATGTTTCAAACTTGATATCTTCAATAACATGTGTTTCGTCATTGATCTTAAGATAAATTTTCATTACATCTCCGCACGTAGGGTTGCCGACTTCACCTATTGCGTTTGCGTCGTCAAGCTTGCCTGCGTTGCGCGGGTGCATGAAATAATCCACTACTTTTGAGTTGTACATCATTGTGTTTCCTCTCCCTTCAAATTACTTCTTTTTGTTATAGAAAGGCGACATGGAGCGCAGCCTTTCAACTATCGGCGGGAACGTCTCAAGTACATAATCGATATCCTCGTCCGTAACATCCTTGCTTATCGTCATTCTCACGGAACCATGAGCTGTAGCCGCAGGGAGCCCTATTGCCAGAAGCACATGGCTTGGCTCAAGGCTGCCTGATGTGCAGGCCGAGCCGCTTGATACAGCTATGCCGGCAGCATCCATAAGGAGCAGCATGCCCTCGCCCTCGATATACTTGACGCAAATGCTTGCATTGTAGGGGAGGCGTTTGACTCTGTCGCCGGTAACGATTATCTCAGGGATGCGTTCGACAAGCCCATCAAGAAGCTTATCGCGCAGGCGTGCTTCGTTTTCGATCTCGCCGTTTGACAATCTCTCTGCCGCGAGCGCTGCTGCCTCGCCGAAACCGACGATTCCAGGCGTATTTTCAGTTCCTGAACGCAGCCCGAACTCCTGTCCGCCGCCGTGAACAAGCGGTGTGAGTTTCAGACCCTTGCGGACATAAAGAGCACCAACGCCCTTAGGTCCGTACATTTTATGCGCCGCCATTGTCATCATGTCTATCGGCAGCTTGCTGACATCTATCTTCACATGTCCTGTTGCCTGTACAGCGTCAGTATGGAAAAGAACGCCGTGCTTGTGGCAGACTTCGCCGAGTTCCTCGATTGGCTCTATAGTTCCTATTTCGTTGTTGCCGAACATAACGGAAGCCAGAAGTGTGTCGGGTCTTATAGCTGCTTCGAGAGCTTTCGGGGCAACGAAACCATGAGAATCCACCGGCAGGATCGTGTAATCGAAATCCATGAGCTTGCAGACCCATTTTATTGTGTTCAGCATCGCATGGTGTTCTATAGCGCTGGTTATAATGTGTCTTTTGCTCTTGTCTTTTTGTGACCAAATGAGCCCTTTCACTGCGAGGTTGTCGGCCTCACTGCCGCCGCCCGTAAAAATTATGTCCTTAGGCTGTGCTCCGATAAGTCCTGCGACCTTTTCGCGAGCTGAATCTACCGCGACTCTCGCGTCGCGTCCCCATTCGTGGAGGCTGTTAGGGTTGCCGTATTTTACGTTGAAGTAAGGCAGCATTGCTTCCAATACTTTGCTGTCGACCTGTGTCGTAGCTGAATTATCAAGATATATCTTACGCGGTGCCATTGCCATTACATATCACCTCTTGCTGGATTTTGAAGCTTTATCTTTTTGCCGCACATTGCGCACTGCGCGGAGCGGCAATTCTTGCCTGCATTGTCTACAAGATCCTGTATTGTTGTGCCGTCGTAAACGTCTTCGAGTGCCCTTCTTGCTTTTTCCCAGAGCGGCCGGAAAACGCAGTCGTCTGAAAATTCATCGTCTTTGCCCATTGAGCATTCGACTGGACCGAGCGGCCCCTGAACGAATCTGATGACCTCGCCGACAGTTATCGAGTCGGCTTCGCGTTCAAGATAATATCCGCCGTCCTTGCCCCTTGCAGAGGAGACGAATCCGCCGCTTTTGAGGCTGTTAAGGATATTTTCGAGAAACCTTGACGGTATTCCCTGAGCGTCTGCGATGGCCCCTATTTTACACGGGTCTTTGTCCTGCTGCAGAGCCAGCTCAAAAATAGCTCTCAGCGCGTACTGACACTTCTGACTTATCGCCATTAAACATCACCATCCCTACCAAGCTAGTGTAGATTACAATGCCATATGTATTTTGTCAATACGGAATATGCAGAATACGTTTTTTATGCAGGATATTGTTGCGGAACGCTGGAAAAGATATAATTCACATAGTTCCTATATAAAGATATAAGCCATTTTTTGTACGAGAGAAAAGGATTGCTTGCTGATGTTTGAATACAAAAATATTCAATGGGAACGGAAAGACCTAACTGCGTTTGCTTGCAATATGCTGACGCATACTTCTCAAACATATCATCTTTTAAGGGATGTAGGTAAAGATAAAGATGGTAATCTCTATCTTAAAGACCATATTGGTTCAAAAGAAGATTAATTAAATAAAATAACCACACTTCAGCCCTGACTCATCTCCACTCAGTCAGGGCTGTTTTTTATGTCATTTACCAAATTTCCTGGGTGATATGAAAAATTTGATCATTTGTTGCTGTTGATCTTATCCATCAATTCAGAAACCAAATCGTCAATACCGTAAGGTTTCAAATCTCCGCATATCCTTTTGAATACGCTGTCAGCTTTGAGCGTAGCAACTGAAACCGGATAGTTGAGGTCGCAGCCCCATGTGAGCTGGATGAGACGGTAATCCTGGAGCGATTTAGCATTTGTATATGAACCGCGTCCTTCGCGCCGTATCTGCTCAACAAGCTCTGGTGTCAGACCGTCATGTTTTTTGTGCCGCGGCAACATGTCAAAAACGGCGCCGTTGTCTATCCGTTCCTGAACCATGTGAAAAATGTCTATTTTGTCAGCGTCGCGTATCATTGCTGCCCAGCGATATGTGTATAAAGGTATGTCTGCCGCGATTTCTATTTTATTATGATTTTTAACGGCGATTAATATGGTTTCTTTATATTTTTCAGGGATTCCGTCCCAATCGAATTCTTCTTCGAGGATCTGCGCGCCGAGGTCGCCGTGGTCGGTGCTAGCACTGTCCTGAAATGTTTCCCAGCCTTCGTATTGCGGAAAGCGCCCTGTGTCGTGGAGCAGCCCTATCGAATGCGCAAGCCATTCGTCGCCCGGCTCGTTCCATTGCATTGAACTGCGCACAGCCTCGCATATGGAAGCAACACGCGCCGAATGTCCAACTTTGAGACGAAGCGCCAATGGCAGTTCGCCGTCCTTTTTAAATTTTTCAGTGTAATTTTTGAACCATTTTGAAGTTTTTTCTGTGTTTAGCATTATGCTGCCTCCGATGCTGCTGAAATTATAGCACGCGGGGCATGGTCGTAATGCCGGCGGCAAATTACGCTATATCATGCTATACTTTTACAGGCCGCGCATTTATATTCTGATACGTGGCAGTTGTGATAATACTAAGAAATCTACCTGCACTGGCGGGAGTGGTTTTTGTGGATGACAAGATAGCTCTGATTGCCGGAGAAGGCATGCTGCCGGTAGTCATCGCGAGCAGGCTTACTGACATGGGCACGCCGCCTGTTGTCTATTCGCTGCGCGAGAAGATTGGAGCACTCTCCAAATACGCGCTGGACATTGTCAATGTGCGTAAACCTGACCTTGGTTTTGCAATAAGCGATATGAAGAGCCGTGAGTTGAAGCAGATCATCATGGCAGGGACCGTTTCTAAGACGCTTGTTTTTAAGCCGTCGCTGTTTGACTTTACGACGCAGAAATTCCTTGCGGGCCTGCTCTTCCGTGACGACCATTCGCTGCTGGGCGCAATAGTCGATTTCTTCGAGAAGAACGGTTTTAAGGTAGTAAGCTACAGAGATATAGTCCCAGACCTGCTTGCGCAAAAAGGACTCATCGCAGGACGAGAGCCTACAAAAGAAGAGCGCCAGGATGCCGACTACGGGTTTGAGATTTGCAAGAAAGTCACGCCGCTTTCGTTCGGTCAGACAGTCATAGTAAACAAGCGTTCGGTCGTTGCCGTTGAAGCAATGGAGGGCACAGATGCGACACTTCTGCGGGCAGGCTCGCTCTGCCGCGGTGGCACGGTTACCAAGATGATGCGTCTTGACCAAGATGAGCGTTACGACATCCCTACGGCAGGTCCTAATACTCTGCGCCACATGGCTCAGGCGCATTTGACCTGTCTGGCTTTACACGCTGAATGGACTCTTATCATGGAGCCAGATGAGTTCAAGAGCATTGCGGAAAAAGAAAACATTTCTGTCATAGGTATAGAAGTTTGTCGATCTTCCTAAGTTCCGGCGAAGCATCCGGAGATCATTATACCGCCTGCCTTGCCAAGGCGCTGCGTACACGCGGCTATGATGACAATATATGGGGAATGGGAGCTGTAGAATCACGAGAAGCCGGAGTGGATGTAGAGTGGCATGGTGAACGTCTGCAGCTGCTTGGACTTACGGAAGTAATATCTTCTATCCCTTCTATCTTTAAGCTTATAAGAGAAGTCGCGGACCGCATAATGGAAGTGAGACCTCAGGCAGTCGTAATCGCTGACAGTCCAGATTACCATATGAGACTGATAGCAAAGCTGCGCTCGCTCGGCTATCGCGGCAGGATATTTTATATCTCGCCTCCGGCTGTATGGGCGTGGCGCAGCGGCCGCACTAAAAAACTTAAAAAATACGTGAATGAATGTTTCCCGCTTTACGAATTTGAACATAATTTTCTCGAGGAGCATGGCTGCAAGAGCTACTGGACTGGCGCACCGTTGCTTGAAGAATTTTCTGAGAGTGACCACAAACCAGTCCCTGAACAGTTTTCGGCTGACGATAAGATAGTTGCCTTTATGCCTGGCAGCCGCACCAGCGAAGTAAAAGCCCTGCTGCCTGTTATGGAGGAATCTGCAAGCGGTCTGGCAAAACGTGGCTGGCACCCTGTTTTTTCTGTGGCACCAGGACTTGACCCCCCAACACGAGAAGAAATGATACACAGGTTCAACAAGAACAATACCAACTTTTACGAGGGGGCAGGGCGAAGCCTGCTGAAGGCCGCGCAGTGCTCTGTAAGCGCGAGCGGTACCATAACAGTTGAATCGATGCTGGCAGGAAAATATATGGTTGTCGTCTATAAGCTTAACCCACTGACTGCATTTGTAGCAAGACGCATAATAAAAGCAAGCAGATTCTCTATGGCCAACGTGATTGCCGGAGAAGATCTTTATCCCGAACTATTCCAGCAGGACTGTACGCCAGAACACATAACGGCAAAAACACTGTCATGGCTTGAGGGCGGCGAACGTATGCACGCCGCTGCAGAAGCGAAGATGCAGCTGGCAAGGATCCTGCTCGGTGAGCCTGGAGTTTATGACCGTTGGGCGGAAAGGATAATGGCTAACGTAGCATGCTGAAGCTTGCAAAAAAAGAGACATGGAGATCATACATAAGGCTCATGTCATACTGCATGCCTTACAAGAAGCGCCTGCTCACAGCGTTTCTGTGTATGATACTGGCCTCGCTGTTTGGTGTTATACCTCCGTGGCTTCTTAAAAATGTTGTAGACGACGTGCTGATAAAGAAACAGCTTGGCACGCTGAATTTACTTGCGATAGGCGTTGTCGTGCTCTATATTTTTAAAGGTATCTTTAACTATATCCAGCTTTATCTCATGACGTGGGTGGGCCAGAAAGTCATTATTGATCTGAGGCTCGAACTCTATGACCGCACACAGCGCTTGTCACTTGCAACACTGTACAGCCACCGTTCCGGAGAATTCTTATCACGCATTACGAATGATGTCGCGACACTGCAGAATATCCTTGCTTCGACAGCTGTGGATTTTGTCGTTCAGGGCAGCACGTTCATAGGTATCATAGCTTTTATTCTTATCATAAACTGGCGTTTGACGCTTATTACGTTTGTTGTAATGCCTCTTGCAGCATTTGCGATAGATATCACATCGACAAAACTGCGTGATGTAGGCCGCACGATACAGCAGAGGCTTGCTACTGTGGCTGCTATAGCTCAGGAAGCGATATCTTCGATAAAAATAGTCCGCTCCTTCGCCACAGAGGAAGAAGAGTATGACCGATTCGAGAAGGAAAGCAACAGCCATTTTAAGGCGGTAATGAACGGAACGCAGCTGCGCGGTGCACTGCAGGGAGTTGTAGAAGTGATACTGATCACAGCACTGGCTTTCGTACTCTGGCTGGGCGGCCGCGATGTTATATACGGCAAGCTCACTGCCGGCGGACTCGTTGCATTCCTTACATATATTGGGCTGCTTGTTCAGCCTATGAAATCGCTGAGCAATGTCTTCAGCAACATTCAGCAGGGAGTTGCGTCGGCTGACCGTGTCTTTGAGATCATTGATGAAGGCAATGAAGTTCCGCTTCCTGCAAATCCCGTTCATCTCTCTCCAATGGAGGGCCGCGTCCGTTTCGACGATGTGTGGTTCGGTTACAGCAGTGATAAATGGGTTTTGCAGAGGATAAACTTTGACATAAAACCTGGGGAGACTATTGCTATCGTTGGGCCTACAGGTACAGGAAAGTCAACTATAGCTGACCTGATAATGCGCTTCTATGATCCGCAGAAAGGCCGGATATTAATAGACGAAACAGAGCTGAAAGCTCTTGACATCAAGAGTTACAGAAGGCAGACAGGCGTTGTTCCGCAGGATCCGGTACTTATGAAGGGCAGCCTTGCCTATAACATTGCATACGGATTCCCAGGCGCCTCCGAGGACGATCTTGTGCGCGCTGCCAAGATAGCAGGTATTTACGATTTTATTGAAACTCTACCTGATAAATTTAAAACAGAAGTAGGAGAGCGTGGCGTGACGCTCTCAGGCGGGCAGCGCCAGCGCGTTGCGATAGCGCGCGCAGTCGTGCGCGACCCCAAGATACTGATAATGGATGAAGCAACTTCCTCGCTCGACGCTATTGTTGAACAGCAGATACAGGAAGCCATGCGCAACGCCATGATAGGTCGTACATCCATAGTCATCGCGCATCGTCTTTCAACGATACGCGATGCAGACAGGATAATTGTGCTTGATAACGGTGTCATTGTTGAGCAGGGGACACACGATGAACTTGTTGCTCTAGGCGGCCACTACTACCGGCTCTATGCAGCAGGCTCCAATGCGGAAACACAGCACATGAACAACGGCGGAGCGTAAAAATGTCCCGGATTGTGCGCAGCTATCTTGATTACACACGCGGCGAAACATCTTTTTCCCCGTGGGGTCTTCTTTATCCGCTGCAGTTTGCGATGTGCGCATGGATGAAGCTGCGTGCCAACCTCTACAAGCGCGGGCTCTTTCATACGATGGAGCCGAAGCTTCCTGTCGTCAGCATAGGCAATAATAGCCTCGGCGGCACCAACAAGACACCAATGTGCGAGTATATAGTGAGGCAGTTCCATGAAGCAGGCATAAATGCCGGTCTTGTGAGCCGCGGATACAAAACAAAAGAGCATGAGCCGCTTTGGATAGGTCAGGACAAACACAGCCTTCACAGAGAGACTGCAGGTGACGAACCTCTTATGCTTGCTAGACGACTCCCTGATGTGAAGGTAGTAGTATCAAAAGACAGAGTCCGCGGTGTTGCCCTGCTTGCTTCTCTTGGCGTTGAGATGGCAGTAACCGACGATACTTTTCAGCACAGACGTATGGCACGCGATGTCGATATCGCCTTGGTCGACGGGACATGCCCGTTCGGCAATGGGCGTGTGATCCCGGCCGGCCTGATGCGTGAACCAAAATCGGCGTTCAGCCGCGCAGATATCATCATAATTACAAAGGCTAATCTGGTGCAGTCTGGGAGAATCGATTCTATACGTAAAGAACTTGAGAAATACGTTTCGCCTGAGAAGATATTTACTGCGGAGATGCATCCTGAATCATGGCTTGTCATTGGTGATCGCGAGCCGCAGATGATACCGGTAGATGAAAGACCTGAAGGCAGCTATATTGTATTTTCTGCCATCGGCAATCCGGACGGATTTTACAGGTACATCGAAAAGCATGGCATACAGGTTGCAGCGTACCGCACTTACAGGGACCACCATATTTTTACGCAGGAGGATATAGTTAAGCTGCAGCTGCTTGCGGGAGAGCTTGGTGCTAGCGGTTTCATATGTACTGAGAAGGATACTATGAACCTGCCAGAAGGGCTCAGAACGCATCTTCCGATATACGTTCTGCGCATAGAGGTATCGATGCCTGAAAACGTGCGTCTGCGCAGGATGGTAGCTGATAAACTCAAGCCGCGGCTCATGGTTGCTTCCAACGGTTACGGCGAAGACGCAATAGGTGTGGTACTTGTCAAAAAAATGCAGGAACGGTTCAAATGCGCGGAAATATCTGCATTCGCGCTGGTCGGGTCTGGAAAACATTATTCAAAAGAAGGGATAGAAGTCATTTCTCCTGCATCTGAGATGCCAAGCGGAGGCGTAATAAAATACAGCGTTTCAGAGCTTGTGAATGATTTGCGGCACGGGCTTGGCGGCTCGATAAAGAAACAAATGGAAGCGCTGCGCAAGCTGGGAGGAAAATACAGGACTCCTGTCTGCGTTGGTGACGTCTACCTTTTTGCAAATATGCTCTGGGGGCAGGGGATAAGTCCGGTGCTCCTTGCTACAGCTAAATCAGTGCGCTTGAGCGGGCATCTGCCTATCGAACGCTATCTGCTAAAGAAACGAAGCCGCCGCGTCTGGACACGTGATGCCGAGACCGCTGAAGAGCTCAGAGCTGACGGTGTCGATGCCGAGTTCTGTGGTAACCCTGTAATGGACCTTATAGGCGACAGCGGAGACGAGACATTCAGGTGGAAAGATAACGATGCGGCGAAAGTCGTGTTGCTCCCAGGCAGCAGACCACGAGCCTACGAAGATGTAAAGCTGATACTTGAAGCTGTAGCAGAACTTTCAAAACGTGTCAAATGCAATTTTGTAATGATACCGGCGCCGACTATCGACATCAAAAGAATGACGGATAAGCTCGATGGCTGGAAACTTTCGGATGACAAACGCGAGCTTGTGTCGGAAAATGTTTCTGTAACAATATATCGCCGTGGCCATGTCACAGCGGCGGCTAAGGGCGCAGACCTTCTGCTCGGCCTCGGTGGAACTGCAAATCAGCTGTGCGCTGGGCTGGGCGTTCCCGTAGTTTCTATAATAGAAGAGGGCAAGCTGCGCCAGAAAAAGCTGCTGCGTGATGCGGAAATACTTGTTAAGGCTAATGCATCTGACCTTGCGGAGGCTGGTGAGCGTGTGTTGCGTGACCCTGAACTCTGGAAGAAAATGAGCGAAGCTGGCATCAGATGTCTCGGAGGACAAGGAGCTCTGGACCGCGTCGTTGAATACTGCGCGGAGGAGCTTGGCTGGGACAACCGCTGCAGAGTTTATGAAAAGTATAAAAATTACATTGACAGCATAGACAGGACAAAGAGTGATAATTAATAGGGAGATGGTATTTTGCCTCAGTCTATTGTTAGACCAATAAATATAGGAAACACGGTGATAGGCGGCGAAAAACTTGTAATCGCCGCAGGGCCGTGTGTTCTTGAAACTTTTGAATCGGCTCTTGCTATTGCCGAAGAGATGAAAAAAATATGTGCGAAATATGGTTTCGGATATATTTTTAAGGCATCTTTTGATAAAGCCAACCGCACCTCTATCAAAAGCTACCGTGGTCCCGGCATAGACGAGGGGCTTGCATGGCTTGGAGAGATAGCTGAAAAAGCCGGAGTTCCTGTAGTTACAGATATGCATGAGCCGTGGCAGGCTGAGAAGATAGCGAAGGTTGCTGATCTGATACAAATTCCTGCGTTCCTCTGCCGCCAAACGGACCTTCTTGTGGCGGCAAGCAGGACAGGCAAACCTCTAAATATAAAAAAAGCTCAGTTCATGGCGCCTGAAGATATGAGAGCTGTTGTTGACAAGTGCCGTGAGGCCGGTAATGATAAGATCGTTCTGTGCGAACGCGGGACGGAGTTTGGCTACCATGAGTTGTCCGTAGATTTCAGGTCGTTGCCTATCATGAGAAGTCTCGGCTGCCCCGTGATGTTTGACGCAACGCACAGTGTACAAAAACCAGGCGGCAGCGGCACAGTGAGCGGAGGAGACAGACGTTTCGTTTTGCCTCTTCTGAGAGCGGCTGTTGCTATAGGTATCGATGCGCTCTTTATGGAAGTTCACCCTGATCCTGATAACGCAAAGAGCGACGGGCCAAATATGGTGCCGCTCGGAAAAATGGACGAAGTGCTGCGTGAGGTGCATGAGATAGACGAGACAGTGCGCAGGCGTACGGGCTTTGTATCTTTAAACTGGACGGAGTGACGGAAATGAGTCTTCCTAATGAAAAAAAATTATCTGACGATGAACTGCTTGAAATAGGCCGCCGTGTGCTGACAGACGAAGCAGATGCTCTTAACTCAGCAGCGTCGCGGACAGGGATGGAGCTTGTCAAAGCAGCGCACCTTGTGAGTGGGTGTAAGGGGCGTGTCGTTGTAACGGGACTTGGAAAATCCGGGCATGTCGGCAGAAAGGCCGCGGCGACTTTCGCGTCTCTTGGCGTGCCGGCATTTTTTCTGCACGCGACGGAAGGCTCGCATGGTGACCTGGGAATGGTCTGCAACAACGACCTTGGTATTTTCGTGTGCAACAGCGGTGAGACGCATGAAGTCACAGCCCTCATCCCTTACTTTAAACGTATTGCTGCCCCGATAATAGCGGTAACAGGCAACGTTAATTCAACGCTTGCTAAAGAAGCTGATGTGGTCCTGAACACACATGTCGAAAGGGAAGCTGAACCGCTCAACCTTGCGCCTACAAGCAGCACGACTCTGCAGATGGCGATGTGTGACGCCATTGCCGGTATGACGACGCTCCTCATAGGGCTCAAAAAAGAAGATTTTGCGCGGTTCCATCCAGGCGGAACGCTTGGCAAAAGCCTGCTGACGAGGGTGAAAGATATAATGTCCAGCGGCAGCGAACTGCCTGTGACGAAGGACAGCGCGCTCGTGAGGGATGCGCTCTTTGAGATTACCAGCAAGGGCTACGGAAGCACAGCAATTATAGATAAAAATGGAAAGCTCGTCGGAATATTTACAGACGGCGACCTGCGGCGCTTTATAGAAAAACACGGCGATCAAGGGCTAGATATGCCTGTAACTGACGGCATGACCAAGACTCCACGCGTAATATTGCCGGACAAGCTTGCGGTCGAAGCACTTCATATGATAGAGCAGTGGGAAATATCTGTGCTTATTGCAGTCGATGAAGAGAACAAACCTGTAGGTATCCTGCACGTGCACGACATACTAAAGGCGGGGGTGGCGTAACTGTCGCTACTTAAAACGATATACGGACCGCTTTCTGATACGGTGTTCCGTATGTCGTGGAATAAGCTTAAGAGCAAATATACCGAAGGCTACGACGAACGTATGGGTGCGCCTGCCGCAGAGAAGCTGAAAAAACTCGGAGGCAGGCGTCCGTTGTGGATACACGCTGTATCGGTAGGCGAAGTGCAGGCCGCATGGCCGCTCATGAAAGCGGCTCACGCAGGAGGTTTTGATGGCCCTGTAGTTATTTCGACGACTACTGAAACCGGCAAAGCTATGGCGCTGAACCTTGCATCCGGCATATTTGACATGCATATCTACTATCCATGGGATACACGCCGGTTTGTAAAGTCAGCACTTGATGCTGTTAACCCGATTGTCTTTGTGACAATGGAAACCGAATTGTGGCCCAATATGCTGTGGGAGCTCAATGCACGCAGCATACCTGCATTCCTTGCCAACGGCCGGGTATCTGACAGGACATGGAAACGCTGCTCAAATTTTGTGGGATGTAAAGTGTCGGCCGAACTGTACGAGCTGTTCAGCGGAATATTTCTGCGCGATGAACGCGACAGAGAACGTCTCAAAAAAATCGGTGTGACAGGCGAAAAATTGAACGTAAGCGGAGATATGAAGATAGACGCTCTTTTATCACGTGTCGATAAGATAGATGCAGCAAAATGGAAAGAAAAATTTAATACGAAGCAAAACCCAGTGTTTATTGCCGGCAGCACACACAGAGGTGAAGACGAGATAGCTCTCGAGGCATTCAGGATTTTGAAGAAAAGCGTTCCCGATGCACATCTGGTGATAGCACCGCGCCATCCTGAACGGGCTGTAGAAGCGGTTTCGCTAGTCGACGGCGGACTTCGCTGCTGTATGCTGTCTGACATTACGAGCGAATGGGATGTTCTTGTTGTTGACATGATAGGAGTGCTTTTTGAACTGTATGGCGCTTGCGACGCGGCGTTAGTAGGCGGAAGTTTCGCTGACCGAGGAGGTCAGAATATACTTGAGCCTGCCGCATGGGGCGTACCTGTAGAATACGGGCCGCACATGGAAGATTTTGCCGAAGTTTCCGCAGATTTTTTGCGGCTGGGAATATCGATGCAGGTGAGTGATGCAGAACAGCTTGCCAATAGCTGGATGCAGATTGCAAAATATAAAACTGATGGTGATAAAGAGATATTTTCAAAGAAATGTGCAGATTATTTTGCAGGGAAGTCCGGCGCATCACAGAGAACTTGGAACGGGATCGCGAAACTGCTGAATACAGGTGGAACTAATGGAAAAAAGTGAAATGTTTGGAATGCTTAAGGTTATCGTAATAGTAAGTGACAATATACGTGGCCATCTCAACCAGAGCCGCGGTGTAGCCTCATGGGTTGCAGAATTTACAGGGGCTGAGACGATAGAAGTAGATATCCCTGCTGTAAAAGGAATCAATAAGTTAAAGGCACGGAGAAAAGAACGCGAACTGGCGGAAGGCGACAAAAAATATGCACGCAAGTGGCTGCAAGATACCGGCGGTGAGAATGTCGTGCGTGCAGTAGGACAGTATTTCGCATCAAAAAACGTGCATGAGGGGTCGGAAAAGGTACTCTTTATATCAGCCGGCAGTGATGCCGCTCCATTCAACCTTGCGCTTGCAATAATATGGAATTGCGCATGCGCGACTATTATGACGCCGAGCATTATCGGGACTGCTCCGTTTGATTTTGCCGTAGTTCCGGCTCACGACAACCCTTCTGAAGCTTCGAATATCCTAGCCACAGCAGGTTCTCCGAACAGTATCAGAAAAGAATGTACCAAAAAAGCGGCTGCGGAACTTCTGCGCGAAGCAAGACCTGAATCAGACAGAATATGGTCTATACTTATTGGCGGTGACGACGCCAACTATTTTATAAACTCTAATTGGATAAAATATAATATAGGGCATATTATCAACATTGCGGAACAGGAAGGCGTCGATCTGTATATTACAACATCGCGCCGCACAAATCCTGAAGCCGTAAAAATGCTGCATAGCATCGCTGATGACTCTTCGGCGGTCAGATATCTGCTTGTTGCGGCAGAAGACCCTTTCAACCCGATACCGGCAATGCTTGGTTTTTCAGAGGAAATCTTTTGCACAGAGGATTCGGTAAATATGGTCTCAGAGGCAATAACAGGGGGGCATCGTGCAGTTCTTCTGCGTGTTGGGCATAAAAAAGGCATAAGAAGGATGTTTCAGGACCTCACGGTCTCTCTTATCTCAAAAGGAGCGCTGCCACAGGATGCCGCGTGGGGCATCCCAAAATTTGATGTTGTCTTTGACCGTTTTGCTCGCCACGATGCGCTGATCGATTTCAGTGACTGGCTTCGCGTGCGCCGCGACGATATAAGCGGAGGAAACCTTGAGGATACAAGTGGCATGTGGGGCGATTTCAATGAAGCAAGACGTGCTGCGCTTTGGATACTAAACTCATGGAACGCATAACACCGAGGAGCTAATACAGTAATTTAGCAGATATGTTTCGTATTTTTTCTGCTAGAATCAAGTCGATAAGTATTTATAAGTTTATTATTTTAACTTTGCCTTGATGGCAGAACGGAAGGATGATTTGTTTGAAAAGACTTTTGACAGCAGCTCTTCTCGTCATGCTGACAGCTTCGACAGCTTCTATGGCTGTGGCTGCGGCCAAGACGGCGAAAACCGCAAAAAGCGCGAAAAATAGCACAAAGACAGTGAAGGTCATCAAGAAGACCAGAAAAACGGCAGCGACAAAGACAATGGTGAAGTCAACAAAAACCAAAGTAAAGTCAACAAAGACGACAGTTATGCCGACCAGGACAGCAGCAGTAAAGGAAAAGGAAGAAGTTAAAAAGGCTCCGGCAGAGACTGCGAAGGAGACAGCAGCTGTAACAGGCACGGGCAAAGCAGCCACAATGCCGACTGGCGAAACTGAAACGGCAGAAAGCCTGCTTGTAACGCCTGAGTGGCTCAAACAGCATCTTCACAGCGTAATAGTTGTTGACGGACGCCCTGCAGATCTTTATGCGCACGGGCATATCCCGGGAGCTGTCAACGCGCCATGGACATACTTTGCAAACACAAGTGCCCCCAACGGTTCAATGAAGTGGGGAACTGTGTGGGCTCCTGCAACGATGGCAAAACGCGTTGCTGCGCTCGGTATCAACGGCAGCAAACCTGTGGTGTGCTACAGCGACGCCGGCGACTGGGGACAGGGCGGCTGGGCGATCTGGGTGCTCCGTATGTGTGGCATCAAAAACGCAAAGCTGCTTGACGGCGGCATCTATGCATGGAAGAACGAGAAAGGCGCAATCACAAAATCATATTCAAGGAACAAGACAGTTGCTTTCCACGTTGCGAGGTACAAAGCTGGTTATCTAATCGATACAAAGTGGATCAAAGATAACCTTGGCAAAAGCGGACTTGCGATAGTTGATGTCAGAACGCCCGGTGAGTACGCGGGCAAGATACGCCCGTTCAAAGAGAAACGTGCTGGACACCTGCCAGGTGCAATCGGAATACCTATTGATGAGTTCCTGACAAAAGACGGCAAGTACAAGCCAAAAGAAGAGGTAATATCTATGCTTGCTGCGAAGGGCATTACGCCAGAGACTGAAATAGTGGTTTATGATACAGCCGGTGTCCGTGCTGCTTTTGTAACTATGCTTCTCCGTTACGCTGGATTTGGCAAATCTTTGTGCTACGACGAAGGATTCCAGGCATGGGCCGGAGACGCCAGTCTGCCTATAGAGACGACGAATTAATAAAATTACACGAATAAAGAGCAAAACGGTCCGCAGGGTTACATCCTGCAGACCGTTTTATTTTGCCTTGCTGTTGGGATATAATAAAAAAAATAATGTGTGCGGAGGACTTTTATGCCGATAATCGGATGCTGTGGAATGGACTGTGAAGCGTGCGAAGCGCGCAGGGCTACGCTCAAAAAAGATGCAGAAGCGCTGGCGCGTCTTGCTGTAACAGATGAAGAAGAGGGACGCGGTTCTTTTATCCTGCCTTCACGTATGAAATGCACAGGATGTCTTGAGCCTGGCGTTAAAAGTATCAGGTGTGCCGAATGCCGTATAAGGATGTGCGCTATCGAAAACCACATTCCTAACTGCGGTTTCTGCGAAAACTTCCCGTGCGAGCTTGGCGGAGATGTGTGGGATGCTATTCCTGAATACAAACATAACCTTGAGCAACTCCGAAGCAGATAAACATATTGCGCAAATGTATATTACAAAATATAAATATCTTAGGTCTTTTGATGTAGTTAAAAGACGGCAGTTAACGCAAGAAACGCGGTGCTGCAACATCGGAGGTCTGACATGTTCAAAATAATTTCGAGAGAAAAAATAGCACCTAAAGAATTCAGTGTATGGGTCGAAGCTCCTCGCATTGCCGATCATGCACAGGCTGGACAATTTGTCAGCCTGCGTGTCTGTGAAAACGGTGAGCGTATCCCGCTTACGATAGCTGATTTCGATGCTGCAAAAGGAACGATCAGGCTGATATTCCAGGTCGTCGGAAAGACAACGGCCGCTCTTTCGGCGCTTGAAACGGGAGATGCCGTCCATGACATTGCAGGACCGCTCGGAAAACCAAGTGATGTCGGAATTTTCGGCACAGTGCTGATGATAGGAGGCGGCGTTGGAATTGCCGCGCTCTATCCGATAATCCGAGCGCTTAAAGAAAACGGAAACAAGGTCATAACGATACTCGGCGGACGCACCTCCGAACTTGTGCTCATGAAGGATGAATGCGGAAAATATTCCGATGAGCTTATCATAACAACAGACGACGGTTCCGAAGGGATAAAGGGTGTTGTCACTGACGCCATGAAAACTGTTGTCTCGCGCGGTGAAAAAATTGACCGCTGCTGGTGTATCGGTCCTTCAATTATGATGAAATTCAGTGAGAAGAGTGCGGCCGAGTTTGGCCTGCCTATATGGGTGTCGCTTAATCCGCTGATGCTCGACGGAACTGGAATGTGCGGCTGCTGCCGCGTGACTATCGACGGAAAAATTCGCTTTGCCTGTGTTGATGGTCCAGAATTTGACGGGCATAAAGTTGACTGGAACGAATTCATGAACAGGCTCAAGCAGTATAAAGACGAAGAAAAAATTTCAATGGAAAAGTACGTCGCTGAAGTTGGTGGGGAAGCATGGCTGTAGAAATTTCAAAGCGCAAAACACCTATATCCGAACAAGACCCTAAGGTCCGCAGCGGGAATTTTGAAGAGGTTTGCCTTGGCTACACTATTGAAGAAGGAAAGATCGAGGCCAGCCGCTGCCTGCAGTGCAGAACAAAACCATGCGTCGGAGGATGCCCAGTCGGCATAGACATCCCAGCATTCATAAAAGCTATACGTGAAGATAATATGGCGGAAGCTTCAGCTGTGCTTGAAAAATACACCAGTCTTCCAGCTGTATGCGGACGCGTCTGTCCGCAGGAGTCGCAGTGCGAAGGCCGCTGCACTGTCGGAAAGATGCCAGAGCACGAGCCTGTGTCCATAGGGAAACTTGAGCGGCTTGCCGCTGACTGTAAATATTCACAGAATGCCCAACAAGAACAACAGCAAGTTTCAAAAGAAAAACGCGGACGTGTTGCTGTAGTAGGCTCCGGTCCTTCAGGACTGACAGCAGCTGGCGACCTTGCGAAGATGGGGTACGAAGTGAAGGTATACGAAGCGCTGCACGCAGCAGGCGGGGTGCTCGTTTACGGTATCCCCGAATTCCGTTTGCCTAAAGACATAGTCCGCAAAGAGATAGAAAACCTGCGGAAAAACGGCGTTGAAATAGAGTGCAACGTTGTTGTCGGAAAGACAGTTACGATGAAGGAAATAATGGCTGCGTATGACGCCTGCTACATTTCAGTTGGTGCAGGCACACCTCATTTTCAGGGCATACCTGGTTCGACGTTGAACGGTGTCTATGCGGCGAGCGAGTATCTCACGCGCATAAACCTGATGCACGGCTACGAATTCCCGGCTTACGACACGCCGGCGAAGAAGGCGTGCAGAGTTGTCGTGGTTGGCGGAGGCAATGTGGCGATGGATTCGGCGCGTTCTGCAAAGCGCCTTGGCGCTGAAATTGTTTCTGTAGTTTACCGCCGTACGCAGAAGGAGATGCCTGCGCGTGTTGAAGAATACCGCCACGCTGTCGAGGAAGGCATCGTCTTCGACTGGCTTACGAACCCTGTTGAATATGTCGGAGACGGGAACGGACAGCTTTGCGGTGTCAGGTGTATAAAGATGGAACTCGGCGAGCCTGACTCGTCAGGGCGCAGACGCCCTGTGCCGATAAAAGGCAGCGAATTTGTCATCAACTGTGACCTCGCTATCGAGGCAATAGGGCAGGGTGCGAACAAAGTGCTTCTCTCGACATTCCCAGAGCTTGAACTCAACGAGAAGGGCTACATCAAAGCAGACCCGCAGACCGGTGAAACGTCTGTGCCAGGTGTTTTTGCCGGCGGAGATATTGTTACAGGTGCTGCGACTGTAATACTTGCCATGGGCGCAGGTAAAGACGCTGCGGCGGCGATAAACAGGTACGTTGAGGAGAAAAAACAAAAATAGATATATTTCCCAGCTTTGTATAGGGCAAAAAGATGCGCGGCTTTTGCCGCGCATCTTTTATATTTACAATTTATTCTGCGTTTTCAGGCTTGACCGCCAGGAAACGGAGCCTTACATAGTCCGCTTTCCAGCCGCTTTCTTCTGTATAAAGCAGAGGCCTGCAGTAGTTCTCGACCTCGGTGAAGAAGGCTTCTTTTTCTTCAGGCGTAAAGCCCTGAGTGTGGTTGTTCGAAAAAACTCCGAGCCAGCCGCGCAGGCCGGTATTGTCCAGCTGTGTGGGTTTGTCTATGCGTGCGATGTAGCTTACTTTGAACCCTTGATTTTCAAGTATTTTAGAGTATGCGCCGAGTTCCGGAAACTTCCATGGATTGCGAGCCCTGTAATCGATCCCGTGTTTGATGAGCGATATTTTCATGCCTTCGCGGATTATTCTTACACATCCCTCGCCGCCGCACTCGGCAGCAAATCTGCCGCCCGGTTTGAGCGCGCGCCAAACACCGCGTATGACGGCATACTGATCCGGCATCCAGTGCAGCGAAGCGTTGCTGATAACTCCGTCGAATTTCTCGTCAAGATGAAGGTGTTCTGCGTCAACAAGCTGTGCGTTGATGCCCAGAGCTTTTGCGGCCGCTACCATTTCTGGGCTGGCATCGACGCCTGTCACTTGGCAGCCCATCTCGGCAAGCTCCTTGGTAAGAATGCCGGTTCCGCATCCTAGATCAAGTATGCTTTCGCCAGGTTTGGGATCGAGCAGCTTGATAACAGGTCTTCCGAATTCAGTGATGAATTTTGCACTGCTGTGGTAATCTTCGGGGCTCCAGTTTTGGTTTGACATTATTAACAACACCTCTTTCATCTATTATAGCAGTCGGAACGTCTTTTTGCCGCAAGTGAGCGCCATTCCTTGACGAAGAGTGTAAGGTTGGGGTAATCTGACATGAACAGATAACCGAGGAAGTGTGTGTCACGGGGAAAACAAGAGTCGTCATAGCTGATGAGGATGAACTGCTTCAGAGGTTATATTCGGAACTCGTAGGCAGCGAGGCTGGGTTTGAAGTGGCTGGCAAGGTTTCAGACGGCCAGCAGCTGCTCAAGGCGATGCGTTCCGGTGCAGACCTTGTGCTGCTTGATATATACCTTCCGAAATTCAAAGCGCTCGATGGATTAGTTAGGCTGCGTTCAAAATTTGAAAGCACAGGGGTAATCATTCTCTCTTCGGGCGACGACAAAAAAGTTGTTAATGGTGCGTTTGCGGCTGGTGCCTTTGAATACCTCACCAAACCTTTTTCATTTGAAAAGCTGAAGATCGTGCTGCGCGATTACAAAAAATATTCTGAAGAGCGGCAAAGCGCTGGGAACCTTTGCATGGCAGACCTCAGCACAATCATCCGCCGTCCTAATAAGCGTGATGCTGTCAAAGAAACGCAGCTTGGATATTTTAATGATATTGAAAAAATGCTCTCTGAAGGCGGGACTTTTTCTGCACAGGAAGTCGGCGATGCCATAGGCATCTCGCGTCCGACGGCGCGGCGTTATCTTGAACTGCTGGTATCAGCAGGACGTGCCGTTGCTGAGTATGCGTACCGCAGAGCAGGGCGTCCCGAAAAGCGATATCGTCTAACTATCATCTGAACGCACGAAAAACAAAAATGCAAAAAGCACAAAAAATGCCTGCAGCGCATCGCTCAGACATCGGGTGTTATATTATTTTTTCTGCCCCACGGCACCGGTTCAGAGAATTGTCTTCCGCTGAACCTGTGCTGCATAAATCTGTTTCATCTTAATGTGTAACATATCTAACGTGGTGCTTCTGCCGCTTTTGCGGTCTATTTGCCTGTTTTGCGCATTACGTAATGCTCTACAGGCATGCCGTTTTTCATTTCGACCGCCTCAAAGCGTCCTTCCGGCGTCTTCCAGAACGGTTTGCCGGAAATGTAGACTAACTTGTTGCTCATTCAATCACCTCCATTTTTAAATTATGGCTGAATTCGCTCAACCAAACTGATATTATAGCTCGCAAAAAAATAATGTCAAGGAAATAAAAAATGGAGAAGGCATAAAGCCCTCTCCATTACTGTTTTTTTGCCTGGTATTAAAGGAACATGCCTTTCATCTTGAGCTCGTCTGCAACGCGTTTGATCGCAACGAGGAAAGCTGCACGGCGCATCTTGACATTGTGGTCCTGAGCGTAGCTCCAGACGCGGTGGAAGTTGTCTCTCATGAGCGGAACGAGGCGGTTGTTGTACTCTTCCTCTGTCCAGAAGAATCCCGCAAGGTCCTGCACCCATTCGAAGTATGAGCCTACGACTCCGCCGCTGTTGGCGAGAAAGTCAGGTACGACGATTATGCCCTTCTTGTCAAGGATCACGTCGCCTTCAGGTGTTGTCGGTCCGTTTGCGCCCTCTACGATATATTTGGCTTTTATCTTGTCTGCGTTCTTTTCGTTGATAACGCCTTCGAGTGCGCACGGTGAAAGGACGAGGCATTCCTGTTCAAGGATTTCTTCGCCGTCCATCTTGACGAGACCTGGCTGCTCATAACCGGCAAGGATCTTCTTTGGGTTTGCCTGTACGTATGCTTTTGCTTTTTCAATGTCGATGCCGTCAGCGCAGTAGTAACCGCCGCTTACGTCGCTGAGTCCGACTATCTTTGCTCCTGCCTGTGACATGTATAGTGCGTTGAACATCCCCACGTTGCCAAAACCTTGGATGATGACTTTCGCGCCCTTCGGATCTTCGCCTTTTACTTTAAGAAGCTCGAGGATGCAAGTAGCAACGCCGAGCCCTGTTGCCGCGTTGCGGCCTTTTGAGCCCCAGTATGGAACAGGTTTGCCTGTTACAACACCGGGGATGAGCTTGCCGTGGAGTTTCGAAATGGTGTCCATAATCCAGACCATTTCAGGACCGCCTGTATTAACGTCAGGGGCAGGAACGTCTGACCAGTCTCCTATGACAGGTGCTAGGCGTGCTGCGAATGTGCGTGTCATCTGCTCGCGTTCACGCATCGAGAGGTCGAATGGATTTACAGAGATACCGCCCTTGCCGCCGCCGTAAGGAATACCGGCAAGCGAGCACTTCCATGTCATGAGCATTGCGAGAGCTTCGCACTCATCCATGTTGACATCGGGGTGGAAGCGAAGGCCGCCCTTTGACGGGCCGCAGACCGTTGAATGCTGCACACGATAGCCGTCAAAGACCTTGAGCGAGCCATCGTCCATTGTTACAGGGATAGAAACTTTCGTAACTCTCTCCGGACGGCTCAGTATTTCGATAAGCCCGTCATCGAGACCCATCTCTTCCGCTGCGCCGTAAAAATTTTCGAGAGCTGTTTCGAGAAGAATGTTTTTGGAAGTGCGTTTCTGTACGGCCATACAAAAAACCTCCTTGGATTTGCCCTTCATCGGGCATAATGTTGCTATTTTTTGACCAATGACGTGATTAATTTTCTGGTTAAGGTTATTGTAAGCTGAAAAATATGAAGAGTAAAGCAGAAGATTTTTACTGATAATCTAAATTGAGCGAAATGACGCAAAAATACAAAAAATAATGACAATTTTCTTTTCTAAAGAAGGCTAAATGCTTTTTAGTACTAAAAAAAACGCAGAAAATAAATTGCTGATATTTACTAACGGAATGTAAGGTCATAAGGATAAATGCGCACTAAAGGAAAAACTGTACTAAAACAACTGCAACAACGAGGCCTGGAAGCATGTTCATTACGCGGATCTTTACGAGCTTCAGCATGCCTAGCCCTATCGCCATGAGCATTATGCCGCCTGTAGCGCTCATTTCCGTTACAGCCGTTGCTGACATGAACGGCTGGAGCGCACCAGCTGCAATTGTGAGAACTCCCTGATATACAAGCACGGAAATGGATGAAAAAATAACGCCGAAGCCGAGCGACGCAGCCATTGCGACGGAAACGAATCCGTCAATCAGCCCCTTTGTCAGCAGCGTGGTCGGGTATCCGCCAAGCCCTTCCTCGAAGGAGCCCAGCACCGCCATAGATCCACAGCAGTAAAGAAGGCTTGTAGTCACAAAAGCAACAGAGAACCCCTGTGCTGAATCACCGAAGCGCTTTTCAACTGAATCCCCCAGTTTTTTGAACAAGCCCTCGATATCCAGAAGCTCGCCGATCACGGAACCGATGGCTATGCTTGCGACGACAACGAGCGAATGCTGTGATTTTATTGCCATCGCGAGGCCGAGCGCGATAACATAAAGAGCGAGTCCCTGCACGGGGAGCTCCAGCAGCTTCTTGGGCAGGTGCTTGCGCAGCAGCAGCCCTGCTAGAGTGCCGCATATTATCATCAGCGCGTTTGCTACGCTGCCGAATAAAGGCAATTTGCTCAGAAAATCCATTTACCCACGACCTTGCTTTTGAAATAGCGTGACAAAAATTATAACATTAATATTTGCTCTGGATATTTTTTATAAAGAATAAAGTATAGGGTTGGATAGCCCCAATAAAATTGAAATTACTATCTAAATATTTAAGCAGCAGTTTTAGTAGTCTGAATTCGTCAGTGATGCAATGGGCTTACAGCATTATGTTGCAAAATAGCTTCGATGTGCAAAAACATTGAAGTGTTTTATCAGATGTTTGGAAAGTTTCATTGGCAAATACAGAAGATAAAGAAAGGCAAAAAATGCGGATGTGCTTTAGCGGCATCCGCATTCAATTCTTTGAATCAGGATCTTTTTTCTCTGCAAAGCGCATCGGGCATGATGTGCAGTTGCCTGAGCACGAGCTGCAGCCTTTTGAACTGCACCCAGCGCACATGCCATGTTTTCGCATACGCCGAAGTGCCAGCACAGCCAGCATGGCTATCAGCAGAAGAACTAAAATGCTTTGTATATTCATGCCACGACCCCTTTGATGTGAGTTAGGTATCGCTAACCCAGCAGTAAGTTTAATCTGTACATAGAAAGGTGTCAAGAGATGTTTAGATATGGCACATAAAGAAATCTTGCCTTTGTCCTCAAAAACGTTTGACAAACAGGTTAGTTGTTTCTAATATGTCGCCAAATACCTTTGGAGGCAACCAAGATGCAGATACATGAATCGGCTGAAGATTATCTCGAAGCTATTTTGATACTGCGTGAAGAAAAGGACTCTGTGCGATCTATCGACATAGTCAACAAACTCGGTTATTCAAAACCGAGTATCAGCGTGGCGATGAAACACCTGCGTGAAAACGGATATATAACGATGGGTGAAGACGGAATAATTGCGCTGACAGATTCAGGATATAAGATCGCAGAGCGCATCTATACGCGGCATCGCGTGCTGACGCGGATGCTCGTTAGTATAGGTGTCAGTGAAGCGACAGCTGCGGCGGATGCCTGCAAGATAGAACACGACATCAGCGATGAATCTTTCAAAAAAATTCAGGAACACATGAATACTGACGATGGGAAAATTTACAAAGTTTAAAATGAAGGCGCAGATAATAAATATACTTGTAATTGACGGACAGGGCGGCGGTAGATGATATGACGCCTGAGACTGTCGGGTTTGCAATGGACGAGCTGTTTGCCGGCGGTGCTCTCGATGTTTTCACCATGCCGGTTGGCATGAAAAAGAACAGGCCTGGCATACTGCTGACCTGCATATGCGAAGCCGAGAAAAGCGAAGAGATGGCTGAACTTATTTTCCGTCACACGACAACGATAGGCATTCGCAAAAATATCTGCTCAAGATACAAGCTTGACCGTGTCGTGCGCACTGTTGAGACGAAGTTCGGTCCGATACGCATCAAAGAATCCAGCGGCTACGGAGTCCGCCGCGCGAAACCTGAATATGATGATATTGCTACAGCAGCAAAAGAAAGCGGTATTTCTTTTGAAGATGCTGTGCATAAAGTTCTCGCTGATTATTCGAAATTGAGACTGCATGGCATAGGCAATAAATAATTTCACAGTGTTTGCCTCTGTTTTTTTGTTTTTGAAACGTTAACGCTCCGCGTAAATTACGCGAAGCATTTTGCAAATATTCCGTTTAACATCTCATTGCGTCGGTAAGATCCTTAAGTTGTATTTGCTTGAGTTGCAGCTGTGAATATATATTGTATTTTTTAGGTATAGTGGAGCAAAATCTGTGTGTACCCTTCCAAACATACATTGCTTGACATTTCAGTTAAGCGTTAATATAATATTGCCGGCTTGAGTTAGATGTGTCTAACTCATTTATTAATCACAATATAGTTAGCTAAAGCTAACCAAGGAAGGAGGGACATCTTTGATGCCGATCTCTATGGCTAAGCCGGGAGATACCGTAACGATACAAAAAATTATGGGCCGTGATGATGTACGGCAGCACCTTGCGGAGCTTGGTTTTGTAGTGGACAGCGATGTAACCGTGGTCAACGAGATCGCCGGCAATCTTATCCTGCAGGTCAAAGACAGCCGCATTGCACTGGATAAGTCTATGGCAAATAGGATCATTGTCTGAACGGAGGCATGGAATGAAAACGCTTAATGATGCAAAAATAGGAGAGACTGTTACGGTTAAAAAGCTTCATGGGGCAGGGCCGACACGAAGACGCATAATGGATATGGGCATTACAAAAGGTATCCCGATATATGTACGCAAAGTGGCGCCTCTTGGAGACCCTGTCGAACTTAATGTGCGCGGTTATGAACTTAGCGTAAGGAGGTATGACGCTGAGCTGATAGAAGTCGAAGAATAATTTTTTTTGCATATGGGGTTAGATAAAACTAACCTAATGAGAGGAGAAATCCTATGGTCATAAAAATTGCACTTGCCGGCAACCCGAACTGCGGCAAAACGACTCTTTTCAACGATTTAACCGGCAATACTCAATACGTAGGCAACTGGCCCGGTGTTACGGTAGAAAAAAAAGAGGGCAGGCTCAAAGGGCACAAAGACATTATTGTTCAGGATTTGCCGGGAATGTATTCACTTTCTCCATACACTTTGGAAGAAGTCGTTTCGAGAAATTACCTTGTCAACGAAAAACCAGATGTTATCCTCAATATCATCGACGGAACCAATATAGAACGCAACCTTTATCTCACTACACAACTTGTAGAACTTGGCATTCCCACATTGATAGCTGTCAACATGATAGACCTGGTAAATAAAAATGGAGACTTTATAGATTTTGGTAAACTTGGTGCCGCGCTTAACTGCGAAGTCGTAGAGATGAGCGCGCTGAAAGGCAGCGGAAGCATGGCCGCTGCAGAACGTGCCATTGCTATTGCTGAAAGCCGCAAAACAGGAGATCTGCCTCACGTTTTCAGAGGAAGCGTGGAACACGCTATTGCGCACATCGAGGAGTCTGTGCAGGATAAGGTCAGCCGGCAGAATCTACGCTGGTATGCGGTTAAGATATTCGAGCGTGATCAGAAGGTGCTTGATGAACTTTGCCTGCGCCAGGGGCTGAAAAGACATATCGACCTCCATATTGCCGACTGTGAAAAAGAGATGGATGACGATGCCGAAAGCATAATCACAAATCAGAGATACGCATATATCAATAAAGTGGTGTCTCAGGCTGTGAAAAAAAAGGCACAAAGGGGTGCATTGTCCGTCTCAGATAAAATTGACCAGGTCCTTACAAACAGGATTGTTGCGCTGCCTATTTTTGCGGCTGTTATGTGGCTCATGTATTACATTTCTGTGACAACAGTCGGCGGCTGGGCAACGGACTGGGTCAACGACACTTTGTTCGGAGAGTGGATTACAAATAGTGCGTCGGCAACCATAACTGCTGTGGGCATAGCACCATGGCTGCAAAGCCTTATCGTTGATGGTATCATCGGCGGCGTAGGCACTGTGCTTGGTTTTGTGCCTCAGATCCTGCTGATATTTTTCTTCCTTTCAGTGCTTGAGGATTCAGGTTATATGGCACGTGTTGCCTTTATAATGGACCGTGTCTTCCGAAGATTCGGTCTCTCCGGGAAATCGTTTATCCCGATGCTTATAGGTTCAGGCTGCGGTGTGCCTGCAATAATGGCAGCGCGTACGATCGAGAACGAAAAGGACCGCCGCATGACGATAATGCTGGCGCCGTTTATTCCATGCACTGCAAAAATGGTCATTATCGCAATGATAACGACAACATTTTTCCCGCACTCATCATGGATAGCCCCGTCGATGTATCTGCTGGGTGTCGCCATCATAGTATTTTCTGGAATATCAATGAAGAAAACAAAATATTTCGGCGGCAAGCCAGCTCCGTTCGTAATGGAGCTCCCTTCCTACCATATACCGTCTTTTAAAGGTGTTCTGATACACATGTGGGAACGTTCACGTGCGTTCATTATAAAGGCCGGAACGATAATTTTTACAGCGTGTGTCATGATCTGGCTGATGTCTAAATTCAGCTGGCGTTTTGAATTCCTGGAAAACAATATTGACGGCAGCATACTTGCAAGCATCGGTGGAGCTGTTACCTGGCTGTTCGCACCGTTGGGGTTTGGCAGTTGGAAGGGTGCGGTGGCTGTCATAAGCGCAGAAATGGCAAAAGAACAGGCCATTGGAACCCTGGCTGTGCTGAACGGTGTCGCAGATGCCGATAACGACGCGCTTGTGGCAAAGGGCATATCCGCTATGTTTACGACTATTGGCGCGTTCTCGTTCATGGTCCTCAATCTGTTTGACCCGCCGTGTGTCGTAGCTATGGCAACAACAGTGCGCGAAATGGCTAGCACAAAGTGGGGCATGATAGCTATAGGGTTCCAATGCCTGGTAGGTTATGCGCTTGCACTGATCTGTTACCAGTTGGGCAGCTATTTTTGGTATGGAGCACCGTTTGGTATCGGCCAGGCTGCAGCAGTGGCTCTGATACTGCTTATTGTTTATTTCATCCTCAGACCGGCACCAAAGTATGCGGATGCTGATAATTAAAAGGGGCTGAGACATTGAACGCAATAAGCGCATTGGTCCTTCTCGTTCTTGTCGTTCTCGTACTGATGGCGATACGCAAGATGTTCCTTCATGGGCTGTGTTCGTCGTGCGGCAAAAAAACGTGCGAACTTTGTTCCAGAAACAGTTCTCGATGCCGAGAGCATGATTGTTACCATGGTAAATCTAAAAAGACATCATGACGTACCTGTCATTCTTACAGGTACAACAATAACTCCTCCTTGTTTTTCTGCGGAGGGTGCTTCCCTCCGCAGATACTTTAATCAAGAATAGCTGTGTGTTTCAGACAGACAGCATGTTTTTTGCGGCAGATTGACATGACTGTTACTCGCAGGAGATGCAAAAAATGATAGAAATAACATAATATGCGCGGCTTGACTGGATGCACATACGGCAAATAATATTTTTATATGATGAGCAGCTAAAGCCGTGAGAACGTCAGAAGTTGTTCAATGCACTGATTTTTACAAGACTATGACGATATGAAGAGTAACTATGACAGTTGCCTGATCTGCATGATCGGACAAGGCGATTCTTGTTTGCAGTTGATATTTTGCAAACAGGTCAATGTAACAGAAACTCAGGCAGGGGAACTCCGTACCTGCGGATGTATCGATCCTAAGCAGAGTAAAACACAAAAGGAGTGTTATGAATTGAAGAAATATTTTGCATTGTTACTGACTTTACTTTTTGCGCTGTTTGCAATGCCGGTTTTTGCGGCTAATCCGTTTGCAGAAGTCCCTAAAGGCCACTGGGCGTACGACGCTGTTGAACAGCTTGCCGCCGATGGCCTTGTCTCAGGTTACCAAGACGGTACATTCAAAGGCGGTCAGTTGGCCACAAGATATGAAATAGCCTCTGTTGCCCGCCCGAAGCTTTTAACGTCCAATGGTCGCCGAATTTACGCGATAACGCGACATTCCAAGAAAACTTCCCGTCACCATCGGAAGCGTTATAGCGGAGCAGTGGAGTTATCCAGAAAGAACCTTCTTTGTTAAGGTTTATCGTGTCCTGTAGCTGCAGATTCCATGCGTCGCGTGAATAATCTGTTATGGCGTTCAAGGCTTGAGTGATGTCGCCCTCAGCTTTAAGTTTTTCATGAGAAAAATCGGCAAGAAATTCCAGCAGGTTGTTTTCTCCTATTGAGTAAGACCCATCGATCGTAACACCTAATCTATCGTTTTTGTATTCATTGTGAACTTCTCCAACGCCGCCGGTATTGGCTTCGTGTTCATTGTCATATTTCTTATCTTGGTTGATATAATCTATTTTTAATCCCCATTCAAGATTACCTGATTTCTGCCTTCTGGCTGCTGAAAAATCAAACGTATCTGTTTTCTGATGCGCCCCTGGTCTACTGTCGTGCCTGTCGTTGCCAGGTGCCTGGTAGGGGAGGTCTCTGTCATCTTTTTTCCAGCCACCACGTAACTGCCAGTGGTCATCATTCCATTTAATGAGAATGTCAGCTTTTTTATAACCATTGTTTTGACGTGACGCATTGTACCCATCGGAAGGAGTGTAAGGCTTATCTGCATCGTTCCAATAGCTGAAGTCACCATCCGTTTTTTCGTAATTTGTTCCGAAAAGAAGTTTGCCTTTCCCTAATGGGGAAACATAAGAAAGTCCACTTTTAAAAAGACCATAAGATCCGCCCCCGACAGAAACGGAACCGCCAGGTTTTACCGGTTTTTTTGTAATTATGTTTATAACTCCGCCCATTGAAGCGCCGGAGAAACGCGCCGGTATATAACCGCGATATACTTCAATGCGTTCAACGTTGTCAACAGGAATTGCCGATAAATCAACAGCGGCTTCTCCGCCAAGGTTCATGAGAGTTCCGTCAACAAAGACAGATACCTCTGCTGCGGTGCTGCCGCGTACTGATGCCACGGTATAAGCGCCGCGGCCTCTTGCTTCTACCACATGAAGCCCAGGGACATGTTTCAAAAGTTCGGGCAGGTTTTTCTGCTCGCCAGACATTTCTTCTGGTTTTACGACTGTGACTGTGCCAGGGGACAGGAGGGTAGTGTCCTCTTTATCAGACGATGCTGTAACGATTTCTTGGGGCAGCGTCGTTACAGTACCTGCATAAGCAACAGACACTGATAATATTGCCGTTAAGACAGCAAAACACACTGAAAGCTTCAAATAATTCAGCTCCATTGTTTAGATTTTGTGAGTTTTCAGAGGATTTCGGCGAAGAACTTTGATTTTTAAGGATGAATAATTACTTACAAAGTCTGCCGTCTCTCGCCCTCGCGATACTCAACAATAAGAACCTCAGAAGGTATTCTGGCTTCCGTTCATCCTACTGCGCACCTTCCCGCCTCTCGGCAGTGGTTTAATGCGCTTTCGTCGCGGTTACAGCAGCGGGGCTGCTCCGGATTTTACCGGATTCCCTAGCTGAAGTCCTTTGAACACTATATAATTATGACCTCAAATTAGCATAACTTTTTAAAAAAAACAAGTGTTGCCTGAAAATTATTTGTAAATATTATTAAAAGCTCTCATAACTTTTACTGAGCGTGCGTAATCGTCATCAAAAACTTCCATTGACATAACACGTTCCTGCCCGCTTTCGAGCTCCTTCATTATCCACGAAAGGAGTTCTGTATCGAAATAGGACATGTCGACGTGGTCCGTGCCGTCGGGCTTCATGCCGTGGATGTGGAGCAGACGCGTGCGTCCAAGATACTTTGCGAAGTTGTCCTTTACGTCAGAATGTGTTTTGAGAAGATGTCCAACGTCAAGGCAGACTGAAAGGCCAGTGTCCTTAACTATGTCGTTGACGAGTGCATAATCAAAGTCAAGATTTTCAACACAGATCTTCGTGCGATCTTCGACAGAGGCAGCAATACGTTCAGCAGACTTTGCAGTTTTTTCGCGCCAGCTGTCCATATCATAACTTGGAAATCCTCCGCGGTGCTCTCCGTCAAGGTGGAGTATCCACGCGAATGGCTCAAGCGGTGCAAAAAGTTCAGCAGTGCGCAGACACTGGTCTTCGCAGCGCGTGCGTTCAGCTGCGTCGGTAGAGAAGCAGACGTCTTCCGGAAAGTGTACCGTGCATGTCATGCCAAGCTCCTGGCAGAGGCCGCGTAGTTCCATAACTTCATCTTTTTTAGGAATGTTCGAGCCCTGCGGAGTATCAAAGAGCACAATCTCCATGTCATCGACATCTTTTGAAAGCTCGCGCATATTCTCCGCGAACGTTCCTTGAATGACCCATGATGTCCCGCCGATGTGTACGTTCCTGAATTTTAACCTTTCTGACATTTTACAGTCCGAATGTGTCGAGGATCTTTTTATCCTCAGGCCTGCCAATATAACTGCCGATTATGAAGGCTGCTGTCGATATGACAAGTGAAGGAACTATCGGCGTGGTGCCCATAAAGCTCATTTTAGAGATATTGAACCAGAAGAACGCGGCGCAGCCCGAGAGCATAGAGAGTATAGCTCCTGCAGAATTAGCGCGCCGCCAGTAAAGGCCAAAGAGCGTAGGACAGAAGAATACAGCCTCGAGCCCTCCGAATGCGAAGAGGTTTATCCAGACAAGCAGCGAAGGAGGGTCTAGCGCCGCAGCAAAGACCAGCGCTCCGATTATGCCTGTGACAGCGAGGCTCATCATGCGGACCTTTTTCGGCGATAATTTTTTATCGTCATTTTTGACAATATAATGGAAGTACAGGTCTTTTACGATGGCTGCTGAACACATGATGAGCATCGAGTCCACCGTTGACATGATCGCAGCGAGGGGACCCGCGATAAAGATCCCGGCCCAGAACGGCGTCATGAGTTTGACAGTCAGGGTAGGCACCGCCAAGTCGCCGACCTCGATGTTAGGCAACACTGCGCGTCCCATCGCTCCGACTAGATGCATCGATAACATTGTGAATCCGACGGCAAACGTGCCTATTATCATCGCATTATGCATAGAACGTGAATCTTTATAGCCGAGGCATTTCTGTGTAGTCTGAGGCAGCCCGAGAATTCCAAATCCGACAAGCACCCAGAACGAAAGTATGAAAGGTTTGGGTATCGCGCCGCCGGAGCCGGTCGGAGTAAGCAGCCCGGGGTCTATCGTCCCTAGTTTTGTCATTATCTCATGAACTCCGCCTCCGGCAGTGACTACTGTAAAAAGTATCGCTACAGATGCAAGTATCATCATCACACCCTGTATCATGTCCGTGAGCACGACTGCGCGGAAACCTCCGACAGTTGTGTAGATTATCACGGTGAGACCGAAGATAAGAAGGCCTGTCTGATACGAATAGCCGGTTATCGATTCAAAGAGCCTTGCACCGCCAATGAACTGCGCAAGCATCGAAGCCATGAAGAATATTAGAAGCGCAGCAGATGAGATTATGCCAACAGCATCATTCTTATAGCGCGCTGCAAGAAAATCTGTTATTGTAACGGCTTTTGTGCGCCTCGCTATGACGGCAAACCTTTTGCCGAGCACGCCGAGAGTAAGGAATGCCGTAGGCACCTGTATCATTGAAAGGAGTATCCAACCAAGTCCGACCTTATATGCCACACCTGGCCCGCCGACGAAGCTGCTCGCGCTGATGTACGTCGTTATTATGGCCATCGCGAGAACAAATCCGCCCATCGAACGGCTGCCGATAAAATATTCTTCAATAAAGCCAGCTGTGTCAGTCTTTTTGAGCGAGACTCTGTTGCCCCATACAGCGATAGCCATAATGAATAAGAGGTAAAGAGCAAGAGGAACTATCATTTCTATATGGCTAATCATCTTTTTTACCCTCTTTATCATCGTCATCAAACGGGATTTCTTTGAAGAAGAATTTCACGATGATCCAAAGCAAAAGCGTGACTCCGACATAGCCCACTATGCAGCTGTAAAAGAACCACTCCGGGAATCCGAATACGTAACGGTAAGCTGAAGGGGCGCTGCCGAAACCGTAAGCCGTAACATACCACCATGCGAAAAACAGAATATATAACGCCAGGACGATAATTGTTTCTCTGTTTGTTATCTTGATGCGTTCTCTGCGAGTCAAAGTGATACCCCCAATTGCTAAATATCTGGAACGCGGTAATTATAGCCTATTACGCCGGCAACTGTACTATAATCTGAAAATCAAACATCTTACGTAACAGAGGTGAGCAGATATGGATATATATGATGTTAGACCAAAGGCTGACAGGCTGCGCTGCGAAGTTTTATGCAAGCTTCTTGAATCGCACGGGTTTAAAGCACAGTATACTGAAGATAAAGCCGCAGCGTGTGAGGCAGCGCTCAAACTTATACCGCAGGACGCAAGTGTAGGCGTGCCCGGAACTGTGACTGTGCGTGAGATAGGTCTTTACGGCGCGCTTAAAAAACGCGGCAATAAAATTTCCGACCACTGGGAATCTCAGCCCGACCCCGAAGAGAAACAGAAGACGTGGATCGGTGAGCTTATGTCCGACTGGTTTATCATGAGTACAAACGCGCTCTCTGTTGCGGAAGGCATTTTTGTAAACATAGACGGCACAGGAAACAGAGTTGGTGCAATGTCGTGGGCACCGGGCAAACTGCTCATTATCGCAGGCATCAACAAACTTGCTCCTGATATTCATGCTGCAATAGGGCGCGCGCGGGACGAGGCCTCGGTTACAAATGCTGTGCGCTTCAGCGCAGATACACCCTGCACGAAGACGGGGCGCTGCGTGGACTGTAGCAGCCCGCACAGGATATGCAACATCGTTACGCTTCTTGAACGTGCACCAATAGGCCGCGAAGTACATGTTATTCTTGTGGGCGAGCCTCTGGGATATTAGCGGAAATCTATATAGTGTACAGAAAAGATGCCGCTGGAACGCGGCATCTTTTCTGTTATGAATGGTTGAATTTTTTATTTCAGTTTTATGATGAAGAAATCTTCTTCGCCATAGGGGACAATGACGGCATTTATAAGTACAGGCGATTTCTCGACCTCAGCTACCGGATACGAGAAGACAATGTTTTTGATGACATTTTTTTTAGCGGCGTGAATCTTTGTTATAAGCTGTTTGGATTTTTTCCCTTTATAGACAACGCCCTTGATCGTATCGTTTGACAGAAGCATGGCTGTGGAGTCGGTGCTCTGCGGACTGCGTGAGTTCCAGCCTGACTTTACATGGGAGCTTATCTCTATGATACCGTCGTTGCTTTTAACCGACAGCTCGATATTAAAATTGTCTTTCATCTTCATATGGTCAGTAACGAGTGTCGCTGAATCTTTCGCGAGTCTTGCGCAGGCTGCAGGATCGTTCAGCATTTTTTCAGCGAGCATGTCTGCCGCGGAAAGCGCCAGCAGCTGACACTGCTTTGTTTCGTGCGCGATATATTCAGACCTGTTGACAATGCGGAATCCGGCAAATACGAATGACGCCGCGATAGCGGCGATGAATAAAATTTTTATAAGTCTTTCTGATAAAGATGTTTTTTTGTCTGCCATTATGCACACATTATAACTGTTCGGATTAGCTTGGTGTAGAATGTAAACGGTGATTTCATGACAGACGACATCAGCAGAGAAGAAATATGGCTGCTCTCCGCTACGGTCAAATGGGCGTTGCTTGCGCTCGTGACCGGCGCTGTTGTTGGCTGCGGCGCGTCTGCTTTTATACGGCTCATCTCATGGGCCTGGGATATTACTGCAAAGCTTGGCAAATTTAATTATCTGGTGCTTTTCCCAGGACTTCTCGTCAGCTATGTGCTTGTCCGCGTTTATACACGCGACGCCAAGGTCAACGTCGTTGAAGCCATACACAATGACTTCGGCGCTGTAGACCTCCGAGCTATTCCTGCGCGTCTTCTCGCAACCGTTATAACTATCGCTACAGGAGGATCGTCAGGCAGGGAAACGCCATGCGCGATGATCGGCGCAGGGCTTATGTATGCGCTTTCAATAGTGTTTAAAGCCGATGAACGCGACTGCAAAAAACTCGTGATAATAGGTTCTGCGGCAGGCATCTCTGCTGTCTTCGGCACGCCTATCGCTGGAGCGCTCTTCGGTGTCGAGATACTTTATATGGGTGAGATGCTGTATGATGTGCTTTTCCCGGCTTTTATCGCTGGTGTAGTGTCGAGCATGATAGCAGGATACTTCAACTGCGGACATCTGCCGTTCGTCAGCGTTGCGATACCGGCCGTTGGTCCTGGGCTCGTTGTCACATCGGTGCTCATAGGCATATTCTTTGGGCTTATCGCAATGCTGCATGTCGAGTGTATCCAGCGGATACACAAAGGATTTCATGAACTCAATGTGCCGCGCTGGACAAAACCTCTAATCGGAGCCGCTGTACTTGTAATTGTCGCGCTGATATTCGGGCCGCACTATATGGGACTTCACGAAGATATTATCGTTGATGCCCTGAGCGGAAAACATGTCCCGATGTTTTCATTTCTGATAAAATCATTTGCGCTTGCAGTCACGCTGGGGTGCGGCGGAAGCGGAGGCATGCTCATGCCTACGATGTTTGTCGGCGCTGCGGCTGGGTCTGCGGTAGCGCAGATGTTTGGCCTAGATCCTGCAGTTACGAGCGCCATAGGTTTTGTAGCCCTGCTTGCGGGCGCTACGAACACCCCTATCGCATCGACGATACTTGCGATGGAACTTTTCGGTGCACCTATTGCTCCGTTTGCCGGAATAGCATGCTGCGGCGCGTACATTGTAGCTGGACACAGAAGTCTATACTCCGGTCAGAAAATGGTGCGGCCTAAGGCGGACCTCTTCGTACACAAAAAGAACGAGGAAGGCGAAGACGAAATAGTCAACCGTTTTGAGGACATCCCTTACAGCAAGCTGATAAAATTCCAGCTGCGTGAAACAAAGAAAAAAATTGTGAAAACGCTGAGAGGCCGGAGATAAAAAATGAGAACAGATAAATTCCCTGGCGGGATGCTGCATAAACTGCTTACGTTCTTCTCGTTCATCGTTCTTGCGATGTGCGTATGGAAATTTTTCGGGCCAGGCAGCTTACAGGCACGCAGCGGCGGTGCAAGATTCCTTTCGGGAACATTCCTTAGCGGATTCGGCAAAATGTTCTCCGTCAGCATTGCGGTGGTGTGCTTTGGATACCTCCTCTGGCGGTTCATGACATTTATCTTCTGGTATAAATATTTCAAAGACAAACCAATGCCTCCAGAAGATGACGAAGATAAATAACCGCACATTTTAAGCGCAAATTATTCCGCAATTCTACGTGGACTTTAACATTATGCAAAACTATTATCATTTCCGTAAATGATATAGCATGAAGTTCAATACAGGGTCTTTATATTATTTGAGGAGGTCACTTGAAATGGTTTTAACGAAAAAAATAGCATCTTTGGCAGCATTTGTCTGTTTCTTTACACTTTTAGCAGCAGGCACTGCTCTCGCAGCAGATGTAGTAGGCTGTGTGGAATTCCAGAAAGTAATGATGCAGCACCCGAAGTTTGCCCAGGTCCAGAGCCAGATGAAAGCTGCCAGCAGCAAGAAGGAAAGCGAAGCGAAAGCTGCATTTGACAAAGAGAAGGACGACAGAAAGAAAGCTCAGGTCGTACAGCTGAAGCGCCGCGAGCTCGCTCAGGAAGAGAACAGCCTCATCCAGCCTCTTTATAAGGATGTTGACCTCGCGATCCGTACAGTTGCCAAGAACAAGGGAATCACGGTTGTCGTTGAGAAAGACGCAGTTTTTGTCGGCGGCATTGATATCACTGATGAGGTAATCAGCCAGCTCAAAAAGTAGCTGAACCGCAAAAAAATTAAAAACATAAAGTCCTGCCGGAAGGCGGGACTTTTTTGTGCCTTATTTTTAATTTTTGCTATACTTCTATATAGAAATAATATGGAGGTGTTGGCTGTGGATTACAAAATCGATATACAACAGATAGATATACCTGACTGCTGTAACGTTATCGTCGGACAGAGCCATTTCATCAAGACGATAGAAGATATTTACGAAGTGCTTGCGACTTCTGTGCCTGGCATGGAATTCGGCGTAGCGTTCTGCGAAGCGTCTGACGCCTGTCTCATAAGGCACGACGGCAACAATGATGATCTTGTCAAAGCTGCGATCGGCAATGCCCAGAAGATAAACGCCGGACATACGTTTATTATCGTTCTGCGCAACGGGTACCCGATAAATGTGCTCGACAGGATAAAGAACGTTCAGGAAGTCTGCCGTGTATTTGCGGCGACAGCTAATCCACTGCAGGTACTTGTCGCTGAAACGGAGCAGGGCAGGGGCATCATTGGAGTCATCGACGGATTCAAGACAAAAGGGGTCGAGACCGAAGCCGACCAGCAGTCCCGCAAAGACCTGCTGAGGAAAATCATCGGTTACAAGAGATAAAAAAGTTTTACAAATCATGGCGGAGGGCGCAGGAGTGCGTCCTCCGCTCTCTGTGAGCATATCCTACTTGTATTTACGTCTGGACTTTGTTATTCTGTGCACAATAAGAATCGAATATCTTGACCGCAGCACAAATAGTTTTTCGGGAGGAATCATCTATGAACTTGCAGGAAATTGCAGAAATCATTGACGCCGAAGTTATATCCAACGGAAAAGATATCAGCACTATCCAGGTCCCTTATGCTTATGCCTGCGACCTTATGAGCGATGTCCTGGCTTTTTGTTCACCCGGTTCGCTTCTTTTTACCGGCCTTACAAATGTTCAAATAATCAGGACTGCGCAGATGCTGGATCTTCCGGCGATAACTTTCGTGCGCGGCAAGGTCCCGCTTGAAGAGACGATGAACCTCGCAAAAGAAAACAATATGCCTCTTCTTCTTACAAAAATGAGCCTCTATGAGTGCTCAGGGAAACTGTATGCAAAGGGCCTCGCCCCTTGTGAGAAAAAAGGAGCGTAAAATATGAGTGATCCTGTATGTCTGGAATACAGGATAGAGGGAAATGATTATGTGGATGCCGGAACGGCGTCCAATAACATAAAAAACACCCTTAAAATGCTCGGAGTTTCATCTGAAATTTGCCGCAGGGCTGCTGTCATAGCTTACGAGGCGGAAATGAACCTCGTCATCCACGCAGGCGGCGGAAATATAAAAGCGACGATCACCGAGAGTGACCTCTTCATAGAGGTCGAAGACAAAGGGCCTGGTATTCCCGATATTCCTAAAGCAATGACGGAAGGTTACACGACCGCTTCTGATGAAGCCCGCGAGATGGGGTTCGGAGCAGGCATGGGGCTTCCTAACATAAAACGTAACTGCGATAAATTTGACATTCAGTCTGAAGTCGGCAAGGGAACAAAACTTAGGTGTGAGATAGATTTTCAGAAGTGATCAGCTGACTGATGCATGAGGTGATGTATTTTGATACACAGCGTAAAAATTTCTAAAGAGGCATGCCAGGGGTGTGTTAACTGCATCAAGGTCTGTCCAACCGAAGCTATCCGCGTTATTGACGGAGAGATCAATATTATTGCCGAGCTTTGCATCGACTGCGGCGAATGCCTGCGTTCGTGCATACGCAACAAGGCGCTTGGCATTTCTGAGGACGACTGGAACAGCATCGATATCAAGCCTGATTCTCCGATAATTGCAGACCCTGTGTTTTTTACACAGTTCGGGCACCACAGCAAGCCTGAGGAACTCGAAGGCATCCTTGCCGGCAAGGGCATCAACGTCCTTGTCGATGAAGAGGAAGACGCGTTTGACCTCTCGGCCTTTGCAACAGCACAGCTTATCAGCAGGACGCCAAAACCGTCGCTGCCTTTTATATCAGTTTACTGCCCATCCGTGCTTAGGCTCATCGAGTCGCGTTTCCCAGAGCTTCTGCCGCGCGTACTGCCTGTGCGTACGCCTATAGAAATGGCATCTGAACTTTATAAGATGCGCACAAACGGCAAGGTTGCACCGCAGACGCTGCTTGCACCATGCCCGTCAAAGATAACGATGATCCACGAGCCGCAGGGCGTTGAGCGTTCGCCGTTCACATACGGCGTTACTGTGCGCCGCATCGCGCGCGGGATAATGGCAGAGGGCGGCAAACAGGAAGAAGCAAAGCCTGTGACAAAAAATAGGAACAACAGATGGATCGCATGGGCCAGACGCGGCGGAGAATCTATGCATGTTCAGGCTTTTTCTGATAAAAAACTTGCAATTCTTTCTGTTTCCGGAATGCGCAATACACTTGACCTGCTTCAGGAACTTGAGCTTGGCAGGCTTCGCGGTGTTGACTTTATTGAATGCCGTGTATGCGACACAGGCTGTGTCGGTGGTGTCGGAACTGCCGACTCCCGTTTCCTAGCAAACCTGCGACTTGGCAACATAGAGACAAATTGGGAGATAACGCCAAAAGAACGTGCGCGCGCAGAAGAGCTATACTCGATGGACTTTTGGCCGATAAGCAAGGAATATCAGCCGCGTCCAGGCCTTCCGCTCTCTGATAATGTTGCAGATGCTATGGCGAAGCTGCAGCAGATGAAAGAGATTTACAAGGGGCTGCCTCATATCGACTGTGGTTCATGCGGACGTCCTTCGTGCCAGGCAATGGCAGAAGAAATCGTCAGAGGACACGGTTCCGTAACGGACTGCATCTTTAAGCTCAGAGAGGGCATCGCAACGCTCGCTAACAAGATAGTCAGCCTTTCTGAATCACCTCTGCATACAGTGAAGAGGAAGAACAACGATGAAAATAAGTGACATCTGCAAAGCTCTTGACGCTGACGTGCAGGTCATCGGCGACAGCGAGCGCGACGTTGTAAAAGTGACGGCAGGAGACCTTATGAGCTTCGTGATGGGGACCGCACCTGAAGGTGCGGCATGGGTGACTATACAGGCGCATCTCAACGCTGCAGCTGTTGCTGTGCTCAAAGACCTTCCGCTTATATTACTTGCCGCCGGGCGCAAAGCACCGGATGACCTCGTAGAACGCTGCAAAAAAGAAAATATCTGCGTAGCAACCGTAAACGATACGATCTACGGTGTCTGCAGGAAAATTGCTGCTCTTGGCTTAGAAGGGTAAATTGCTTCGACCATTTTGGACCGACCTTCATATTCATACAGCACTCTCTCCGTGCGGCGAGCTTGAAATGGGCGCGCCGGATATTGTTGCAAAGGCGCGTGAGGTGCAGCTTGACATCATAGGAATATCCGACCACAACACATGTGAAAATTTTCCAGGCGTCTTAGAAGCCGCCGCTGGCAGCCCTGCAGTTATGCCGTGTATAGAGGTGCAGAGTGAAGAAGACATCCATACGATTTGTGTCTTCCCTGATTACGCCGCGGCGCTCGCATATAAAGAATGGCTGTGGCTGCGTATGAGACATATAAAAAACGATGTCGAACACTTCGGCTATCAGGTCGTCGTCAACGCACAGAATGAGATAGTAAAAGAGGAAGAGACGCTCCTCATTCAGGGCGCAGGATACGAAGTTGACCAGATTGTCGCAAAGGCACATGAATGCGGAGGACTGGCTATACTCGCCCATATAGACCGCCCTGCGTTCTCATACACTGCTGCGCTAGGTCCAGTGCCGCAGGATTATCCGGCAGACGCGTTCGAGCTTTCCTGCCGCCTTGATTCAAACGAGGCGGAAAAATGGAGAAAACAATATCCGGGGCGCACATTCGTACGTTCGTCGGATTCGCATATGCTTAGCGGTCTTTCCCGTGCAAACTGCACTAAAATGTATCTTGAAGAACCGACGTTCAGCGAAATAAAGATGGCCCTTCACGGGCTTGAAGGCCGCCGCATCTCGTGGCCCTGGGGGTAAAAACATGGCAAAAGAAATGGCGAGATATAAATGTTCCGAATGCGGATACACGAGTCTGACGATGGTCGGCAAGTGCCCTAAGTGTGGTGCGTGGGGCACAATGGAAGAAGACACCCCGATAGCTGTCACGAAAAAAGGCACGCCCGTCGCGTCAAAGACAGCCCACCCGATACGCGGGCTCGACGTTGAAGAACAGGAACGCATCCCTTCAGGAATAGAAGAGCTCGACAGGGTCTTGGGCGGAGGCTGGGTGCAGGGCGGCGTAACACTTCTTGGCGGAGAGCCAGGAGTCGGCAAATCAACGCTCCTTCTGCAGGTCTGCGCATCAATGGCGAAGACAGGAAAAAAAGTCATATACATTTCAGGCGAGGAATCTTCAGGCCAGCTTGCGCTGCGCGGGAGACGTCTTGGTCTTATGGTCGACGGCCTTGACCTTCTCTGCGAGAGCGACCTTGCATCTGCACTCGAAGCTGCAAAAAGCTATGACTTCATCGTTGTTGACAGCGTGCAGGCATTCCGCGCCGACGACGAAAACGGATGGGCCGGCTCGCCTAATCAGGTCAAAGGCGTAGCTGCAATGGCTGTCGATACCGCTAAGAGTACGCTCATACCGACGGTGCTGGTCGGTCACATCACGAAGGCAGGGCAGATAGCCGGGCCAAAACTTCTCGAACATCAGGTCGATGTCGTGCTGCTTTTCTCTGGCGAGAACGATTCGCCGAACAGGCTGCTGCGCGCTGAAAAAAACCGCTACGGCAGCACGGAGGAATTAGGCATTTTTGAAATGTCGGACAAGGGACTCTCCGTTGTCATGGATCCCAGCCACCTTTACTGGAACGGCACTGACCTTGGCAGCTCAGGTGTCGCGATAGCAATTGCGCTTGAGGGATCGCGCTCGATAGCGGCAGAGATACAGGCTCTTTCAACAACTACGCCTTTTCCATATCCGCGCCGCACAGCGCGGGGTGTGGAGACAAACAGACTGCAGCTGCTGCTCGCTGTGCTTGAACGCCGCTGTGGCATAATGTCGCGCACGAGCGATGTCTATCTCAACGTCACAGGCGGCCTTACGCTTAAAGATCCTGCGGCTGACCTTGCTGTCTGCGCCGCGCTCGCGTCAGCGCTCAAGGATGTACCATTGCCTTCCGATGTCTGTTTTATCGGCGAGGTGGGGCTTGCCGGAGAAGTGCGCCCTGCGGCGCGCACACGCATGAGGCTCAAGGAGGCTTCGCGTCTTGGCTTCAAACGCGCGGTTATCAGCAAGCGCACGCCGAAGGACGAATATCCCCTTGAAACGATACGTGTCAGTTCGCTTCGCGAAGTCCTGTCAATTTTCCTGAATAAATAAATCAGATAAGGTCGATAATTATTTCGCCGTTGTGGCGGCGCAGATAAATGCCGCGCGCCAGCACATGTACAGCGCGCGCAATCTGTTCTGCGAACTGCTCAGTGCCCTCGCCATATTCCGCCGCGAGCTCCGAGAGTGCCTTCTTGCTGCGAGCACAGCCTCGCCGCGAGTACTCTTCGAGCATCTCCGCAAACTGCGGGCGCATTTTTCGAAAGGTTTTGAATACCCATATCAGCCCTTCGTAGCCGCCGTACGATTCGATAAGGTCGGAAAGTTTCTGAGCCGTGCAGCCATCGCCGCCGTGCCTTGCAAGTACAGCAAGCCCTTCAGCATTGGGTGGGGCGGCTCTGCCGGACACAGGCAGTATCCCATTTTTATGAAATTTCAAAAATAGCCAGATGAGATAACGCAACTCATCAACGTCGTCGCGTTTGACGCCGCTGTGGTGCCCGCCCTTGTTTTTGTAATCAATGATCATTGGAAAACTTGGATATAGTTAAAATCTCATTTCCGGTTTCAGCGGACGCGCGAAAAACTCTTTGAGTATCTTCGCGGGAGATTCATTTTTATAAAGCACGCGGTACATGCCTTCTGCAAGCGGCATCTCGACATCAAACTTTTTGCTGTTCTCGACAACTGCGCGCACAGTGTAAGCGCCTTCAGCGACTTGTCCGATGTCCTTGACAGCTTCATCTAACGTTTTGCCTGCGCCAATCTCAAGTCCGAGACGGAAATTGCGTGAGTGCATGCTGTAGCATGTGACGATGAGATCTCCGACTCCTGCGAGCCCAGAGAGCGTCAGTGGGTTTGCGCCAAGCTTTGCGCCGAAGCGCATCATTTCTGCAAGGCCGCGGCATGCGAGGGCAGCTGTCGCGTTGTCGCCAAGTTCCATTGCTTTAGCGATGCCTGATGCGACTGCATAAATATTTTTTACGGCGCCGCCGACCTCAAGCCCGATAACGTCGTCCGAAGTGTAGACACGGAAATTTCCTCCGCTTACTATCTTCTGCCATTTCTCTGCCTCTCCGTCTGTGAAAGATGCTATTGCAACTGTCGTGGGACATTCGATAAGGACTTCCTCAGCATGGCTTGGGCCTGAAAGCACTGAAAAAGTATTCTGTGGACAAAGCTCCTGATGAACTGTGTGCAGCAAATCGCCCGTTGTTATCTCGATGCCTTTTGCCAGGTTAAGAATGTGCACTCCCGCGTGACCTGTCGCAGCTATCTGCTCACATACGCTGCGTTCTATCTGTGACGGTATAGCCATTATCACACGGTCGGAAAAATCAAGAGCACTTGCAAGGTCGAGCGTACAGCTTATAGTTTCAGGAAGAACGGTATCCTGAAAGCAAAAAGAATTGCGGTGGTCAGAATTTATGGAATCGCACTGCTTCGAGTCATTCGTCCAAAGCAGAATATCGTTGCCTATATTTGCGAGGTGTTTTGCCATTGCGGTTCCGAAACTTCCGGCTCCGAGGATAGCGATGTTCATCAAGAGGCCCCCAGTCATTTGATAGTGCAAATCTATTATATCCTTTGAAACTGCATAATACCAATCATGCAAATATCTACACGTACAAAATTTATGCTGTGACAGCGAAAATATAAGCTGCAGCATTTTTTTGTGCGTTAGGCTGATTTTTGTGTGCCAGCCTGGAAATGCTGTTGTCAGAAAAAACTGTAAAATGTGTTTTGAGCTTGTGTGCCGATTTTTTGAAATGTTCTATAATTTAATCCAGCCCGGATTTTATTGACGAAGGCAGAGCTAGCTGATAAAATCCACTTCGTTGCACGTTGAACGTGCGCGTGTCAGGGTGGCGGAACTGGTAGACGCGCTAGATTCAGGATCTAGTGGGCTAACGCCCTTAGGGGTTCAATTCCCCTCCTTGACACCATTTTTTTGCCCTTTGCATTGACGGTCACTTGCATATCATTTTTATGACAGACATAGAATTGCTGCCTTTTTTGTGAAAATCAAACTAAGTTCAAAAAAACGTCAAAAGATGTTATTATCTTAGACAACAATGTGAGTTACACACCAACGAAGGGTGCTGATTTTATGATACTGAGAACAAAACGCCACGCGGGGTCCATACTTTTAGGAACGCTGGTGCTTATAGCTGTAGCTTTTGGCGTCTATTTTGGGTTTCAGAAATTTGTCGAGTACTGTAACCGCGATGAAGTTGTGAACGGCACAGTGCAGATGCAGCCAGTCAACGGTGAGATAAGGACGCGCGGTGGAATAAACCAGGGAACAAAGAACAGACAGAAGCAGCTTGATGATCTGGGCGCAGGTAGCAAATAAAACGGCAGATATTTCTTACAGATAACAGGCAAAAGAGCAGACGTCAGAAACATGTCTGCTCTTTTTTGCTGCGCTTGATTAAATACGTATTTTTGCGTAATGTTTCCTTGTTTAACTTCACAAAACTCACACATTTAGCGGCTAGAGTATGGACAGTGAAAATAAATGAAGCCGTACTAAGAGGCCTCACAAATAAGGAGGGGTTTTTATGAAAATAGCAAAGGGATTTACAGCGGCAATGTTAATGGTAGCTTTTATGGCAAGCGGTGCGCTTGCAGCAGCGCCTCAGCCAGGGCAGCCTGGACCAGATGGCAAACAGCCGCCTGAACAGAAACAGCAGATGCAGAAGAGAGATCAAATGAGACCTGGTCGGGGGCAGCCAGGCAAAGACCAGATGAAGCCAGGGCGTCATGGACAAGATGGCGATCAGATGGGGCCTGGTCAGGAACAGTCTGGCAGGAATCAGATGAGGCAGGGGCAGCGTCCTCCGAAACAGGATAAGATGCGCCGTGCGCCGAGAGATGGCAAGGGACAGCCGATGCCGCCGAGAGACGGAAGACATCACAAGGGGCACAACAAAAAAGCACCGAAGTGCTAGTTTTGATATAAGGACAGCAATTCTTGCGTAACAGCCTCCGCAGAGAGCCGCGAATTCCGTGGCTCTCTGCATTTGTTTGCATTACTGCTTGACAAAAAACAGCAGTAAACAGATAATACTTTTGTTACAGATTTTAAATAAAATAAATGAGAAGCAGGCGACACCTGTATATTGACAGGTGTCGCTTTTTTGCTATAATACTCATTTGTATTATTGTCTAGACTCACCAAAATACTTCATTCAGGGAGGCTGCTCCCATGCAGGCAGAAACATCCTCAGGTAAAGCGTTTGAGCGGCGCGTAGTTTTCGGCGAAGAAGGGAAAGCTGCTAGAGCTGGAAAAAGAAAAGAAGTTGAACTTCCGGATCTTGTTGAAGTTCAGCGCAATTCTTATGAATGGTTTTTCCAGAACGATGTAGAACCCGAAGAACGCAAGTCGCAGGGACTTCAGGAACTTTTCGATGAAGTCTTCCCGATCGAAAACTATGACGGTTCATTCGCTCTTGAGTTCGTCAAGTATTTTGTCGAACCTGTTTCAACAAGCTTGGATGAGGCGCGCAGCAGGGACCTTACATGGTCGAGACCTCTGCGTGCGACGATCCGGTTGTCCAACAGGAAGACTGGCGAAATCAAGGAAGAAGACATCTATCTCGGCGATTTTCCCGCAATGACAGAGCGCGGGACATTTATAATCAATGGCACTGAGCGTGTCGTTGTAAACCAGCTTGCGAGATCCGCAGGCATCTATTACAGTGCTGACCTTGCGATACCAGGTCAGGAATCTTTCCTTGCAAAGCTTATACCGGACCGCGGTGCCTGGATGGAATTTGAACTCGCATCGGGCAATGTCATTTCAGTTAAGATCGATAACCGCAAGAAAATCCCTGTCACGATGATGCTGAGAACCTACGGCATCGAATCAACAGATGAGATTCTCAAGCTATTTGACGCTAAAGAAGTTGAAAGAGACCTCGTCGATGACGACGTCAGAGGTATGCTCCTTGCCGAGACTATCATCTCAAAGAATTCTGACGGGGCTCAAGTCGAAATTGCAAAGAACACGAGGCTGACGAAAGAAAGTCTTGAAACACTTTGGAACAGCGGACGCACAAAAGTCTGGGTATGGGACGTCGATCCGGCTATTGCAGCTACGATCGAACGCGACAACACAGATACTCCGGATGCTGCAATGCTCGAACTGTTCCGCAAGCTCCGTCCGAACGAACCAGCGCGTATGGAAAATGCACATGAATACATCAACAGCATTTTCTTTGATCCTCGCAGATTCAACCTTGGCAGAGTAGGACGCTATAAGATAAACAGAAGACTCAAACTGGAGCTTTCTCCTGACGAGAGACTTCTAACAATCACAGATATCGTCGCGTTTATCAAGGGTCTGCTGAAGCTTCGTGACAACGAGGAGCATGTTGATGACATAGACCACCTTGGCAATCGCCGCGTCCGTGCGGTAGGCGAACTCCTGCAGAATCAGGTCCGTATCGGACTGCTTCGTATGGAACGCATCGCGCGTGAACGCATGACGACGACCCCTGACCTTGCGACAGCAATGGCGAAAGACCTTATAAATGTAAGGCCAATTTCAGCGTCGCTTCGAGAGTTCTTCGGATCAGGCCAGCTTTCGCAGTTCATGGATCAGACGAACCCGCTTTCGGAACTCACGCACAGACGCCGTCTCTCGGCTCTCGGTCCCGGCGGTATCTCACGTGACCGTGCAGGATTCGAAGCCCGCGACGTCCACCACACGCACTACGGACGCATCTGCCCGATCGAAACACCTGAAGGACCAAACATCGGTCTAGTTACTTCGCTTGCCACGTTCGCCAAGATCAACGAATACGGCTTCCTTGTCTGCCCGCGCAGAAAGGTGGTCAATGGCAAGGTCACGGATAAGATCGTATATCTTTCTGCTGACGATGAAGACGAGTACTATGTTGGCCGCGCTGACATGCCTGTCGATGATGACGGATACATCCGTCCAGTCAAGGGTGCATCGGGTATATATGTCAGACACCGTGACAACACGATAGAGATTCAGCCAGAGCAGCTGGATTACATGGATATATCTTCAAAACAGATCGTTTCTATCTCAACAGCTCTTATCCCGTTCCTTGAGCACGACGACGCAAACCGTGCGCTGATGGGATCTAACATGCAGCGCCAGGCCGTTCCTCTTGTATTCCCGGATTCTCCGGTCGTCGGCACGGGCATCGAGCACCGCATCGCGAAGGACTCCGGCTCCTGCGTCGTTTCACGCAGAGCAGGAAAGGTCATATATGTCGATGCAGACAGGATAGAAATAAAGGCTGATGACAAAAAAGCAAAGGCACGCTTTGTCAAAGAGCATGGTGATCTTTTGCAGAACGTCAGCCCTGAGGATTTCCTTGACGATAAAGATATTTACAGAATGCCCAAATTCAGGCGTTCAAACCAGGGTACAATCATTCACCAGCGCCCGATAGTCAAACACGGCCAGCATGTCGATGCCAACGAAGTTATCGCTGACGGACAGGCATGTGACGAGGGTGAACTCGCGCTGGGGCGCAATGTCCTTGTAGCGTTCGTATCATGGGAAGGCTACAACTTTGAAGACGCTATCCTGCTCAGCAGGAGACTCGTAAAAGAAGACTTCTATACCTCTATACATATAGAGGAATATGAAGTCGAATCACGCGACACTAAACTCGGGCCTGAAGAGATATCACGCGATATCCCGAACGTAGGTGAAGATGCGCTTAAGAACCTCGACGAAGAAGGCATCGTCCGCGTAGGTGCCGAAGTTAAGGCCGGAGACATTCTGGTCGGCAAAGTCACGCCGAAAGGCGAGTCTGACCAATCGCCGGAAGAAAAACTCCTCCGTGCGATATTCGGTGAAAAAGCACGCGAAGTCCGCGACACATGCCTTAGAGTTCCTCATGGCGAAGGCGGAACGGTCGTAGAGATCAAACGTCTCGATCGTGAGACCAACGGCGACGACATGAGCCCTGGCGTAAGCCAGGTCGTAAAAGTTTACGTTGCACAGTTCAGAAAGATAACAGAAGGCGACAAGATGGCTGGACGCCACGGCAACAAGGGCGTCGTTTCACGCATCATGGCTGAAGAGGACATGCCTTATCTGCCTGATGGCACGCCGGTCGATGTTGTCCTTAACCCGCTCGGCGTTCCTAGCCGCATGAACCTTGGACAGGTTCTTGAGACCATGCTCGGTTTTGTAGCAATGCAGAACGGCTGGAAAGTTACGACGCCGGTCTTCGACTCCGCGACGGATGACGATATCAAGTCATTGCTCAAGGATGTCCAGAAAAAGAAATATCCTGACCTTCGTGAAGACTGTAAGATCACGCTTTATGACGGACGTACAGGTGAGCCTATGGCCAACAAGGTCACGGTTGGAGTCATGTACATGATGAAGCTGATACACCTTGTCGACGACAAGATCCACGCGCGTTCGATAGGGCCGTACAGCCTTATCACACAGCAGCCTCTAGGCGGAAAAACGCAGTTCGGCGGCCAGCGCTTCGGTGAAATGGAAGTCTGGGCGCTCGAAGGTTACGGTGCTTCACACGTCCTGCAGGAAATGCTGACGATAAAATCCGACGACATCAGGGGACGTCTCAAGACTTACGAGCGCATCGTAAAGGGTGAGAACCTCTCAAAGCCTGGCGTTCCAGAAAGTTTCCGTGTCCTTATCAAAGAACTTCAGGGACTTGGGCTTGATGTCGAGATCAAATATTCCGATGGCTCGTTCGGTGAACTCGTTGTCAACAACGATGACGATGACGGACACAAGGGTCTCAAACACCTCTCGTTCAAGCCAGACTCAACTGTCGATGATATTGCTTCTGTCTTCAGCGACGGAGCTGCTCCTGTCGCCGTAACACCGGATACAGACTTGTTCAGCGATTCTGGGCTCCACGAAACGAGCGAAGAAGCAGAAAAAAATGACCTCTTCGAAGATGAAGAAGCAGGCAAGCAGGGGGAGGATGAATAATGACCACTGTTGCTAACCGTGAAATAGTCGGAGTCCGCATGAAACTTTCCTCACCGGAAAGGATCAGAGAACTCTCCAGAGGCGAAGTCAAAAAACCTGAAACTATCAACTACAGGACTTTGAGGCCTGAAAAAGACGGTCTGTTCTGTGAGCGTATATTTGGGCCGACAAGAAGCTACGAATGTGCCTGCGGCAAATACAAGCGCAGCGGACCTAAATTTCGCGGCGTCGTCTGCGACCGCTGCGGAGTTGAAGTCACCGATAACCGTGTGCGCCGTGAGCGCATGGGGCATATCGAGCTTGCAGCTCCTGTCGTCCATATCTGGTATCTGCGCGGTATCCCGAGTAGGCTAAGCCTGCTTCTCGGCACATCAACAAAAGATCTCGAAAAGGTCGTATACTTTGCGCCGACACGCCGCAGGGAGAAAGTTTACAAAGTCGTCACTGAAGGCCGCCGCATTGACCTTGCACGCAGAGGCGCACTGCTTTCTTCTTCCGAAGAGCGTATCCACCGTTTCTATGATCCGAAGTTCAAAGCTGAAGAAGCTTTCAGGATAACGAAGGTCGAAGATGTCCCTGTCGATGAAGGCGACATCATCACAGCCGAAAAAGCCAGCAAAATTAAAGCTGATTACGGTGACGATGTCTTCAAGGCAGAGAGAGCGTTCCGAGTTTATGTAAAAGACGACGAGGAAGGCAAAGTCGTTCCTGAGTCAAAAGCAAATACGATGATGAAGGCCGACAAGAAGCTTCAGGCTGAGCAGACTGTTCTTGGCAACCAGGACGCCTACTACGTTACGACAGTCGTGCACCTCCCGTTCGCTAAGAACGATGTCATATCCGAGAGCGAGTACAGGCTTTACAACCAGAAATTCCCGAAACGTTTCCAGACGATAGAAGAGACGGAAACGATAGAAGATCCGTGCTATATAGTCATCGAAAGCGGTAATTCGCCCTTCCAGCGCGCAGACATTATCCTTGAGCGCGAAGAAGTTATATGCGCCGCTTACGACAAAGAATTCGAAGCCGGTATAGGCGCCGAAGGCGTTTACACGCTTCTTACTAAGACAGACGTCAAACTTCTGGTGCCGCAGCTTCGTGAAGAGATTGCAGAATGCACCGGCCAGAAGAAACGCAAACTCATCAAGAGGCTCCAGGTAGCAGATGATTTCTGCAAGAGCGACAGCAAACCTGAATGGATGGTCATGTCTGTTCTGCCGGTCATCCCGCCTGACCTTCGCCCGATGGTACAGCTAGACGGCGGACGTTTTGCAACGTCAGACCTAAACGACCTCTACCGCAGAGTTATCAACCGCAACAACCGTTTGCGCAAGCTACAGGAACTCCGCGCTCCAGAGATAATCGTCAGGAACGAGAAGAGAATGCTGCAGGAATCTGTTGATGCTCTTATCGACAACGGACGCCGCGGCAAGGCTGTTCTCGGTGCAGGCAATAGGCCTCTCAAGAGCCTTACTGACCTGCTGCGCGGCAAAAAAGGACGTTTCCGTCAGAACCTGCTCGGCAAGCGTGTCGACTATTCAGGACGTTCTGTCATCGTAATCGGCCCTCACCTCAAGATATACCAGTGCGGTCTGCCGAAGCAGATGGCCCTTGAACTCTTCAAACCGTTCGTCATGCACAAGCTTGTCGAAAGCGGACTGGCTCCGAACGTCAAGAGCGCGCGCAGATTTATAGAAAGAGGCAGAGATGAAGTCTGGGGAATCCTAGAGGGGATAATCAAAGACCACCCTGTCATGCTGAACCGTGCCCCTACGCTTCACAGACTCGGTATTCAGGCGTTTGAGCCTGTTCTTATAGAAGGCAAAGCCATCCGTCTCCACCCGCTTGTCTGCACGGCATTCAATGCGGACTTCGATGGTGACCAGATGGCCATACATCTTCCGCTTTCACTTGAAGCTCAGACGGAAGCCCGCGTGCTGATGCTTTCATCTAACAACCTGCTCTCACCGGCAAGCGGCAAGCCTATAGTCGTTCCTACACAGGACATCATCCTTGGAATGTTCTATATCACGATGCTGCTTGAAGGACAGAAGGGCGACGGCATGCACTTCAGGGATATCGACGATGTCCTTTCAGCACTTGACCACAGACTTGTCAACGTCCACTCAAAGATCTACCTCAAATACGATCCGTCGTGGACCTGTAAGACAGTGGACGACAAGAATGAGTGGGTCGAAACTTGCCCAGGCCGCGTGCTTTTCAACACGACGATCCACCCGGCAATGAGATTCATCAACGAAGTAATAAACAAGAAACGCCTGGCATCACTGCTTGACGTGGCTTACGATAAAGTCGGACAAACCGGACTTGTCCAGATGCTCGACTCTATAAAGACTCTCGGCTACCACTGGTCAACACTCAGCGGAGTCAGCCTTGGTGTCGGTGACATCATCGTTCCTGAAGCTAAACAGGAAATACTAAAAGACACGCTTGTCCAGGAGGAAGATCTCACGTCGCAGTATGACATGGGTATCCTTACCGAGGACGAATATATGCGTCAGAAAGATATTCTTTGGTCCGACGCAGGCCGCCAGATATCGGATAAGATAATGGACGGTCTTGAAGAGACGAACCCGCTGCGTATCATGGTCGATTCCGGAGCTCGTGGTTCCCGCGGGCAGGTCGCACAGATGGCCGGTATCCGCGGCCTTATGGCCGACCCTTCTGGACGCATCATAGGCTACCCGATCACAGCCAACTTTAAAGAAGGACTCAATACGCTGCAGTACTTCATTTCAACGCACGGTGCAAGAAAAGGTCTTGCTGACACGGCTCTTCGTACGGCAAAGTCAGGCTATCTGACACGCCGTCTAGTAGATGTTGCACAGGACCTTATCATCACCGAAGAAGACTGCGGAACGCACCACGGCATTGAGATCCGCCCGCTGCGTCAGCAGGACGGCAAGATCACAATACCGATGTCAGAGCGTCTGCAGGGACGTGTGAGCCTTGAAGATGTCAAGGATCCGAAGACCGGCAAACTGCTCCTCAAGAGAAACGAAGAAATATCGAACGAGAAGGCGGCATACATTGATTCTCTCGGTATTGAATCGCTCTGGGTCCGCAGCCCGCTTACATGCGGACTGAAACACGGTATCTGCCGCACATGCTATGGACGCGACCTGAGTACACGTAAGAGGGTCTCTGTCGGCGAGACTGTCGGTGTCGTTGCGGCACAGTCGATAGGCGAACCTGGCACGCAGCTTACGCTTCGTACTTTCCATACTGGCGGTGCGCGTCAGTTCACAGGCGAAGACATTACACAGGGCCTGCCGCGTATAGAGCAGCTCTTTGAAGTCCGCCGTCCTAAGAAAGTTGCAATACTTGCCGAAGTTGACGGAACTCTCTCGGAGATACGTGAAATGGACGGCAAGAGAAAGCTTGTTATAAATGTAGTAAATGACGACGGCACGGAGGACAAAATATCCTACAACATCCCGATCTCACAGAACCTTTTAACCGGCATAACAGAAGGCAGCGAGATAAAGAAGGGCATGGTTCTTACAGAAGGATATATCGACCCGCAGCAGCTGCTCGAAGTTGAAGGGCTTGAAGCTGTGCAGCATTACCTGCTTGACGGTATTCAGAAGGTTTACCGTTCACAGGGCGTTTCAATAAACGACAAGCACATTGAAACGATCCTTCGCAAAGTTGCGCCTGTCAACAGAGTAAGAGTTGTTGAAGAGGGCGACAGTTCGTTCGTTTCGGGCGAGCTTGCATGGAAGGACGACGTTGAAGCCAGCATAAAAGATATACGCGCGCAGAATGACAAGTCTCTTGACCAGTCATATGAATTCCTCAGCGACTACAAGCTTGTAGATGTACCGAGCGAATTCAGAAACGACACAGGCAAGAAAAAGAAAGAGACTAAGATAACGCGCGCCGCTTTGGCCGAAATGCTCAAACCTGGTACGGTCGGCGGAGAAATAATAGTTTCTGACGATAAAGGCGAGATACGTGTCACGCTTGGTGATGCTGCTTTTAGACGCACCATCGAAGGTCAGGAGCTTATCGGAGATTTCAAAGATCCGACCAGCGGAGAAGTACTTATCAAATCAGGCACGAGACTTACCGCACAGGACCTTGCAAAAATATCTTCGTTTGCACAGCAGCCGCTTCTTGTCAGGGATGTAACGTCGCTTGACAGCAACAAAGAAGAAGCTTGGTTTGCAGCCGACGTTGAAAACAACGGCAAAATCGTCATTAAAGCAGATGCACCTGTGGATGAGAACGCGATAAAGATACTGCGCAACTACAATATACAGCAGATAAAGCTCTGGAAATCGCCTGAACGCGTCAGCATTACAGATGCGATGCACCACGTGCTTATAGAGGAATATTTCGATAAACCTCTGACAGAGGCCATCAACTCCGACGGTGAAGTCATCGAAAACATCACGCACGTCATCGACGGTTCGATAGTTCGCGGCATAGTAGAGGGCAGCATCTCAGGTATCGAAACTGAAGGCGCTATCGTCACGCGCGAAAAGATAATCAGAAAGGTCCTTTCAAGCAAGATACAAGGCAAGATACTCCTTGAGCCGATAAAGAACGATAAGGGCAAGGTCATTGCGCCGGCAGGCAAGGAAGTTACAAAGTCCATGCTTGACGAAATCTCTGCTGCTCCGTGCGAAACGATAGCAATACGTGCAAAGCAGGGTGCATCGGAATACAAACAGCTTATAAACAGAGTCTCGTTTGTGCGCCGCCTGAGGGAAGAACCTCAGTGGAAACCTGTCGTTCATGGTGTTACGAAAGCGGCGCTTGCTACGGACAGCTTCCTCTCTGCGGCTTCGTTCCAGCAGACAGCCCAGGTACTTGCGGCTTCAGCGGTACGCGGCGACGTAGACGATCTTGCCGGACTCAAAGAGAACGTCATAATCGGACTCCTTATTCCTGCCGGTACAGGTATCGAAAGATACAATAAGGTCCAGGTGACCGACACACCGCAGGCAGGTGAAAATGCTGATGAAACAGCTGAAGGACAGGATACCCAAGAAGCAGAAGCTGAAACGGTAAAATAGCATTAAAACTCAAAAATAAGTAGAATTACTGATTTTTTGAGAAATTCTAAAAAAATTACAGCGGAAGCGCGAAGTTTTATTGACACAGAGCGCTTCCGCTGTTATTATCTTTCGGTGCGCCTTTTCGCACGGGAGGTATATTTATGCCCTTAAACGAACTTGCAACGGCAGCAAGGACAGCTGGCATAAATGCAGTTCTCCGCAAGCTAAAAGCGGGTTGTGCCGTTAAGGTTTTTCTCTCGAAAGAGGCGGATGAAAGCGTCCTGAAAAAAGTTATCCAGGCCGCTGAGGAACAGGGAGTGCCCATCGAATGGGCTGAAGAATCACTGCAACTAGGGAGAGCGTGTGCAGTATCGCGCAAAACGGCTGCAGCAGCGCTCCTTAAAAAGTGAAAGCATAAATTTTTTCAGGGAAGGAGGAAGTTTTTTGCCAACAATTAGTCAGCTTATTCGCAATGGCAGGGAAGAAAAGAGACATCGTTCCAGCGCGCCGGCACTTCAGGAAAACCCGCAGCGCCGCGGCGTTTGCACACGTGTCTACACAGTAACCCCTAAGAAGCCTAACTCCGCTCTCCGTAAGGTCGCACGTGTGCGTCTTACGAACGGAATCGAAGTAACAGCTTATATTCCAGGTGTTGGTCATAATCTGCAGGAACACTCAGTCGTGCTTGTTCGCGGCGGACGTGTAAAGGACCTGCCTGGTGTGCGTTATCACATTGTCAGGGGAACGCTTGACTGCGGCGGAGTCGAAAATCGTCGTCAGTCCCGTTCGCTCTACGGTGCCCGCAGACCGAAGTAAATAAAAAGGGAGTGTATTTCTAAAAATGTCACGTAAAGGACACATCAGAAAACGTGTTACACCGCCTGATTCAGTCTTTGCGAGCCCTGTGATCGGAAAGTTCATCAACTGCCTTATGCTTGACGGCAAAAAGAGCACAGCTGAAAGAATTTTCTACGGAGCACTGGATCTGGCCGGAAGCAGACTCAGCATTGAGCCTGCAGAAGTATTTGAAAAAGCGATGACCAATGTAGGCCCTCTTGTCGAAGTCCGTCCCCGCAGAGTCGGTGGCGCGACTTATCAGGTGCCTGTCGAAGTGAAGCCTGAGAGAGCTCAGGCTTTGGCAATACGCTGGATAATCTCTTTCTCGCGTTCGCGCAAAGGTATTCCAATGGTCGAACGCCTTGCCCGTGAATTTACGGACGCCTGTAAAGGTGAAGGTGGATCGGTAAAGAAGAGGGAAGATACCCATCGCATGGCAGAAGCAAACAAGGCGTTTGCACATTACCGTTGGTAATTTGTCAGTAATGAAATTAAGTATAGAAGCAAGGATTTGGTGGTGTTAGCGATGCAAGGCATCGACTTAAGTAAAGTGCGCAATATCGGAATAGCCGCGCATATAGACGCAGGCAAGACTACTACGACAGAACGCATACTTTTCTATACAGGCCAGAAGCATAAACTCGGTGAAACACACGAGGGCAATACTACTATGGACTGGATGGAACAGGAACGTGAGCGTGGTATCACGATTACGTCTGCCGCTACTACCTGCTATTGGGACGATTGCCTTATCAATATTATTGATACACCCGGGCACGTGGACTTTACTGTTGAGGTCGAGCGCTCGATGCGCGTGCTTGACGGTGCAGTTTCAGTTTTCTGCGCAGTCGGCGGAGTCGAGCCGCAGTCTGAGACTGTCTGGCGTCAGGCCGACAAGTATCATGTGCCGAGGATAGCATTCGTTAACAAAATGGACAGGGTTGGCGCAGATTTTATGGCTGTTGTTGATCAAATGCACAAACGACTTGGCGCTAAGGCTGTTCCGATACAGCTGCCGATAGGCGTTGAAGATGGTTTTGCCGGAATGATAGACCTTGTTTCCATGAGGGCTATCATGTATGACGACGTGCTAGGCACAGAATTCCATGCAGCAGAAATACCGCCGCAGCTTAAAGAAGAAGCTGAAATTGCAAGAACAGAAATGGTCGAAGCTCTTGCTGACCATAACGACGAACTTATGAATCTTTACCTTGAGGGCAAGGATGTCCCGGTCGAGCTTATTAAGAAAACGATTAGGGATGCTACAGTGCACCTTGAGCTGTTCCCCGTAATGTGTGGTTCAGCTTTCAAAAATAAGGGTGTTCAGCCGTTGCTTGATGCAATAGTCGACTATCTGCCGAGCCCGCTTGACATGCCTCCTGTAGTAGGTTCAGATCTTGATGATCCTTCAAAAGAGAAAAGCTTTGAAGCGTCTTTTGACGCTCCATTCGCTGCTCTTGCTTTTAAGATTATGGTCGACCCGTTTGTCGGCAGACTCGCGTTCTGCAGAGTCTATTCCGGCTATCTTGAGAGCGGCATGTCCGTCTATAACGCAAACACGAGACGCCGTGAACGCGTAGGAAGAATACTCCGTATGCACGCGGACAAACGTGAAGATCTTGACAGCGCACAGGCTGGTCTTATTGTGGCAATACCGGGGTTCAAGCAGGTCCGCACAGGCGATACAATCTGCGATGAGAAAGACCCGATACTTCTTGAAAACCTTACGTTCCCTGATCCGGTCATCTCGCTTTCGGTCGAACCGATGAGCAAAGCTGACCAGATCAAGCTTTCAAAGGGGCTTGACGCCCTCGCAGAAGAAGACCCAACGTTCAAAGTTTCTGTCAACGAAGATACTGGCCAGACGCTTATCAGCGGTATGGGCGAGCTTCACCTTGAAATAATAGTTGACAGGCTTCGCAGGGAATTCAATGTTGAAGTCAAAGTAGGACGCCCGCAGGTCGCTTATAAGGAAACTATCCGTAAATCAGCCAGGGCTGAAGGTAAATTCGTCCGTCAGTCCGGTGGTAAGGGACAGTACGGCGACGTCGTGCTCGAACTTGAGCCTCTTGAAGGCAGCACAGGTTTCGAGTGGGAAGACAAGATCGTCGGTGGCGCTGTTCCTAAGGAGTATATCCCTGCCGCACAGAAGGGCGTTGAAGATGCTATGAACAACGGTATCCTCGGCGGTTATCCTGTGATAGGAATAAAAGCTTCTATAGTAGACGGAAGTTACCACGAAGTCGACAGCTCGGAAATGGCATTCCGTATCGCCGGCTCAATGGCTTTGAAAGAAGCGCTCAAGAAGGCAGACCCTGTGCTTATGGAACCAGTGATGAACGTTGAAGTTGTTGTCCCAGAAGAGTATATGGGAGACGTCATCGGAGACATCTCATCACGTCGCGGCAGAGTTGCTGAAATGGGCGTAAGGGCTAACGCAAGGGTAGTAAAAGCCTTTGTGCCTCTCGCAGAAATGTTCGGTTATGCAACGGACCTCAGAAGCAAAACGTCCGGACGCGGCTCCTTCACTATGAGTTTTGACCATAACGAAGAAGTCCCGAAGAACGTTGCTGAAGAGCTCCTTAAAAATTAGAAATAAATATAAGTAACAAGAATATCAAAGGGAGGAATCAAGAGATATGGCAAAAGAGAAATATGTAAGGAACAAACCGCACCTCAACATAGGAACCATTGGCCACATAGACCACGGTAAGACGACGCTCACAGCGGCCATAACGAAGACCCTCGCCAGAAAAGGCGAAGCAG